>ENA-UOVV01000031-UOVV01000031.1-compost-metagenome-genome-assembly--contig:-NODE-31-length-219000-cov-17.331494_pt1 | contig 219000 bp, 172 predicted proteins | sample MGYA00238155_ERZ761577 | MGnify/ENA primary metagenome ERZ761577 (study PRJEB28898, sample SAMN06268775) | compost metagenome | isolation source: Emeryville, CA | place: USA:Emeryville, CA | collected...
GGTTCTTTTTTTAATATGCCCGGTGAATTGCTTTCATATCTTTGAATAACACAACCTCCATCGTCCACACCTGTGCTAAGGATATGTTGTGAATTGCTTTCATATCTTTGAATAACACAACCAAAATGGATAACTATCTTAACGGATTACTGTTGTGAATTGCTTTCATATTTTTGAATAACACAACCCTGATCAACTATACCTGATAAGGATACCCGTTGTGAATTGCTTTCATATCTTTGAATAACACAACCGTCTCGGCAATTTCTCACAAACGGCAATTGTTGTGAATTGCTTTCATATCTTTGAATAACACAACCTAGTATTGAATAGGCTATATTTTCCAGGGTTGTGAATTGCTTTCAAATCTTTGAATAACACAACGAGTTCTTTATTATTCCTTAATGCACGAAGTGATGGTGGAGGTGACGGGAATCGAACCCGTGTCCAAACATATTCCCCAAAAGCTTTCTACATGCTTATTTCCTTATTGCTTGTCGGGATGAGACAGGAAAGGAACAAACCAATCTCATCCTTAGCTGGATAGTCTTAAGTGCAACGCACAGCCTTGTTGCACCGCATTTCTGTTTGTTTCGAGTCGGCGACGACTGAGGTACAGAAACTAACCTCTTGTCGCGGCCCAAATGACTGGCTAATCACTGATTAGGCAGCCATGGCATATTGATTGTTGCCATTTATAGTTTGAATATTCAGATTAACGAGCTAATTATCCAACGCTCGGCATGCTTACACTTTCAAAGACCTATGCTGTCAAAACCTGGCACCCCCGATTTTTTGCAGTTTACAAATATACGAAATCCGGAGGCCTTATGTATTTTTCCTTTGTTAAAAATGCTATTTAAAAATTCGCATGAAATCTAACCCTATGGCATAAGCCATTAAGCCCAGCAATATTACCATACCCACCATCTGTGCATATTCCAGAAACTTGTCTCCGGGCTTTCTTCCAGTAATCATTTCATATAAGGTGAAGATTACATGTCCCCCGTCTAAAGCCGGAATGGGCAGTATGTTCATAAAGGCCAGAATGATGCTTAACAATGCAGTCATATTCCAGAACCTCTCCCAATCCCATTCGGCTCCAAACATATTCCCTATACTGATAAAACTTCCCAGCGATTCTTTTGCTTCCACTTCTTCGGAAGTAAACAGCAGCTTGAAGTTCTGCACATTCATGGTTAAGGTTTCCCATCCTTTTCTGATGCCGTTGGGGAATGCCTCAAAGAATCCGGATTTTCTGGAATAGGCGCCGCTTAGTTTGTCAACATTTACATAAAAACCAATTGAACCCATGGAATCGGTAAGGGCTTTTACTTCCACTGTATCCTTTCCTCTTAATACATTCAGCACAACTTCCTGGTTGGGATAACCGAATTTGGCTTTCATGTATTCATCATAAAAATTTGTCTGCTCCCCATTGATGGCAAGAATGCGGTCACCGGCCATCAGCCTGTCCTGAGTGAATTGGGCGATTTCATCGAAAACGGTATCCACCACCGCATAGGTACGCGGAGTTACAAATTGTGTTTTGGATTTTATCAGGCTTCTCACAGTTCCTGCCGGTACGGGTAAAGATATTTCTTCACCGTTGCGCCTTACCTGAATGGTTTTAACTTCGTTTAATATCAGATCGCGGTTGATGTTGTAAAAATCTTTTACGGGTTTGCCATCCATGGAAAGAATGACATCTCCATTCTGCAAACCTGCCTGCTCGCTGATAGGGTTCACCGCAATACCATGCTGCAGCCCGTCCATAGGCAATGTCCTTTCTCCCCATACAAACAAAATCATTGCAAACAAGAGGAAGCCTAACAACAGGTTTACGATAACCCCTCCACACATAATAATCAGCCTTTGCCATGCGGGCTTGCTCCTGAATTCCCAGGGTTGTGGCGGTTGCTTGAGCTGTTCTTTGTCCATGCTCTCATCAATCATCCCGGCAATTTTCACATAACCTCCCAGCGGAAGCCATCCAATGCCGTATTCTGTTTCTCCGATTTTCTTTTTGAATAAGGAAAACCATGGATCAAAAAACAGGTAAAATTTTTCTACCCTGCATTTAAACCATTTGGCAGGAAGGAAGTGCCCGAGTTCATGCAGCACCACCAGTATGGAAAGGCTTAAGATTAACTGTCCGGCTTTAATTCCTACGGTTGCCCAATCTATCGCAAGTAATGTCATCGACTGTCCCATTCAGGTATTAGGTGAAAAATAAAAGTTTCAAATATCGATTAAAAATCATTGAAATATTTATAAAATCTGCATTCCTGATATACAAACGGCAGATTTCCCATTATAAATTAATCAATGAAGCCGCATATTCCCTTGCTTCTGCATCACTGTCGAAATAATCTTCCAGTTCGGGATTGGCGATAAACTTCACTTCATTCATGGTTTTTTCTATGATATCTGTCATATCCAAAAATCCGACTCTGTTTCTCAAAAATGCATAAACGGCTATTTCATTGGCTGCATTCAGAATACACGGCATATTTCCTCCCTGCTTCAAAGCTTCCTGTGCAAGGTAAAGGTTCCTGAAGGTTTTGATATCAGGTTCTTCAAACGTCAGTGTATCGGGCTTCAAAAAGTTATATCTGGGGAAATCGCTGGGTATCCTTTGCGGAAATGCCATGGCATATTGAATAGGCAGTTTCATATCGGGTAAACCCATTTGCGCTTTGATGCTTCCATCCTGAAACTGGACCATGCTGTGAATGATACTTTGAGGGTGAATGATTACTTCCACCTGGGCCGGTTCTAGATTAAACAACCATTTGGCCTCAATCATTTCCAGTCCTTTATTCATCAGCGTAGCAGAATCGATGGAAATTTTCGGCCCCATGCTCCAGTTGGGATGTTGCAAAGCATGGTCTCTTTTTACATTCACCAGGAAATTAGGTTTCCTTCCGAGAAAAGGCCCGCCGGATGCGGTAAGAATCACTTTTTCCACGGGGTTGCGGATTTCTCCTACCAGGCACTGAAAAATGGCCGAATGTTCAGAATCCACAGGAATGATCGGAGCACGGCATTCCACAGCTTTCTTCATTACAATATCTCCTGCTACCACTAGTGTTTCTTTATTAGCCAGCCCTATTGATTTTCCCTCTTCAACAGCTCTTAATGTAGGCTTTAGTCCGGCAAAACCCACAATGGCCGCAATCATCATATCATAACAATCAAGCCCTGCAGTATCTTCCAAAGCCTGCTCGCCGGCAAATACTTTAATATGGTGTGCACTCAAAGCTTCTTTCACCTTCTGGTATTTTTGCTCGGCACCAATAACTACAATATTGGGCTTATACTTTATGGCCTGTTCAATCAACAACTCATCGTTCTGATGGGCGGTTAATACCTCCACGCTGAACAAATCGGGGTTGGCATCTATTACTTCCAATGCCTGCCTCCCGATAGAGCCGGTAGATCCAAATATGGCAATTCGTTTTTTGTTTATTTCTTCCATGTCAGATTGGTTCACGCAATGTATGCTTTCAGCAAATCGGCTATTTTTCTGTCATTACTCAAACGGGGTACCTTATTCTGCCCACCCAGTTTGCCCTGAGATTTCATCATATCGATAAAACCATTTTTTCTAACAGGAGTTATTTTTAAAGGTGTCAGAATATTTCCCTGTATAAGATCTCTGTAATAAATATTCTTTTCCTGAAGGTTTTGATCCACTTTTAAGGCAAATTTTTCAAGATCGGAAGGAGTTTCTTCAAATTCTATAAACCATTCGTGATAAGATTTTCCTTTTTCTTCAGGATTAATATAAGGAGCTACTGTAAACTCGATGATTTTCACACCCGCTTCTTCCGCAGCTTTGATAAGGCTGTAATCTACCTCTTCTCCAATGACGTGTTCGCCAAAGGCAGAAATGAAATGTTTAATCCTTCCGGTTACCACCACACGATACGGGGAGGTGGAAACGAACTTCACCGTATCTCCTATATTATATGACCACAAACCTGCATTGGTGGTAAGTATCACAGCATAGTTCTCCCCGGTTTTTACTTCGGAAAGTTTCAGTCTGGTGGGGTTATCATTAAATATTTCGTTGGAAGGAATGAATTCAAAGAATATTCCGCTGTTGGTATTTAATATTAAGCCTTCGGCTTCCTGGCTATCCTGAAATGCCATAAATCCTTCCGATGCGGGGAATGTTTCAATGGTATCTACTTTTCTTCCGATGCTGTCGAAGAGTTTGGCTTTATAAGGTTCGAAGTTTACTCCTCCGTGTACCATAACCGAAAAATTCGGGAATAAATCTCCAACCTTTTTACCGGTAACTTCCAGCAGCTTGTCAAAATACATTTGCATCCAGGGTGGAATACCGCTGATAAGGGTCATGTCTTTCGAGCGGGTTTCTTCCACAATTCTTTCCAGCTTATTTTCCCAATCTTCAATACAGTTGGTTTCGTAAGAGGGGAGCTGGTTGGTTCGCAGGTAAGCCGGAATATGGTGGTTTACAATTCCGCTCAGCCTGCCGGTAGGAATCCCTCCTATTCTTTCCAGCACGGGGGAGCCTGAAAGAAATATCATTTTTCCGTCGGTAAAACGATGGTTGCCGGTTTCTGCTATATAACAAAGCAGGGCATGCTTGGCCCCGTTAATATGGTTGGAAATGGAATCTCGTGTAATGGGAATGTATTTGGTACCGCTGGTGGTTCCGGAAGTTTTGGCGAAATATATCGGCCTGCCCTTCCATAATATATTATGTTTACCTTCTTTGATTTTCTCAATCCATGGTTTGAAGGCTTCGTATTCCCGCACTTTCACCGCCTGAGTAAACTCTTCATGGGAATTCACATCTTTCAGGTGATGATACTTGCCGAAATCGGTTTCTTTTCCCACCTTTAACAGCTCTTTGAAGATCTTTTCCTGGTCCTCAACCGCCGTTTCCATTGATTTCTTAATGCCTTTGTATACCAAACCCGCATAGGGTTTGGCCAGCATAGATTTAAATTTCATAATCTAATTCCTTACAAACCAATAATTTATTCACAATCAACCCATTTGGGGCAGAGGGGGTCAAATTAAACCCAAATTTCCGTTTTTTGTGCTTAAAACCCGAATATTGCATAATTTTGGCTTTCCGAAAAAATACTTGAAAAAAACTGCAGGGAATCATTTTAAATAATTACCTTTGCACTCCTAATTTCAGAAAATATGTTCGCAGTAGTAAAAATTGCAGGTCAGCAATTCAAAGTTGAAAAAGACCAGACTTTATATGTACCCCATCTTGGAGGTAATGCGGGAGATTCAGTGGAATTTTCAGAAGTGCTTTTGCTCCAAAATGGCGGAGACGTTAAGGCAGGATCTGACGTTAAAGCAACTGTAAAAGCTGAAATTGTAGATCATATTCTGGGTGACAAGGTAATCGCCTTCAAAATGAAAAGAAGGAAAGGCTTCAGAAAGAAGAAAGGTCACCGCACCCATTATACTAAAATCCGCATCAGCGAAATCGCTTAATGCATCCAGTTAAGTTTAAAACCGTTATAACAAGATATTGATATGGCACATAAAAAGGGTGAAGGTTCCGTAAAAAACGGACGCGATTCACAAAGCAAAAGATTAGGTGTAAAAATTTACGGTGGTCAACCCGCTGTTGCCGGTAACATCATCGTGCGCCAAAGAGGTACTGTATATCATCCAGGTAAAAACGTGGGTATTGGTAAAGATTTTACTTTATTCGCCCTTACTGATGGCGTTGTAGAGTTCAAAAAATCTAAAGGAGATAAAACAACTGTTCACGTTGCTCCCTTTGCCGGATAATTTTACGGAAAAAATATTGTGAAAAAAGTTTTTGATGGTAAAAAAAATGTTTATATTTTTACCATGAAAAACTTTGTTTTTTTTACTAACCATTAAAATTCACAATCATGGCAACAAAGAAAAAAGCTGCCAAGAAAGCTGCTCCTAAAAAAGTAGCTAAGAAAGCAGCACCTAAAAAAGCAGTTAAGAAAGCTGCAAAAAAAGCAGCTCCTAAAAAGGCAGCTAAAAAAACCGCTAAGAAAACTGCAAAAAAAGCAGCAGCTCCAAAAAAAGCGGCTAAAAAAACTGCTAAGAAAACTGCAAAAAAAGCAGCTCCTAAAAAGGCAGCTAAAAAAACCGCTAAGAAAGCAGCTACTAAAAAATAAGACTGAATTCAAAAGCTTTTCAAAACCCCGGAACGCTCCGGGGTTTTTTCTTTCCTTCCCATCCGGTTAATGGATTTGCCTATTGAATTGAACACTAACTTTGGCCAATGGACAATTACGATATCGCCAAACAGTTTTCCCTCTTATCCAAACTCATGGAGGTGCACGGGGAAAATGCTTTCAAAGCCAAATCTTATAGCATTGCTGCCTACAATATTGAAAGAATCCCTCAGGATATATCATCACTCAGCAGGGAAGAATTGTTTGCACAAAAAGGTATCGGCGCTTCAATAGGCAAAGGAATTCTCGAAATCCTGGAAACCGGACATCTTAAAGCGCTTCAGGAATACATGGAAAAAACTCCTCCCGGCATACTTGAAATCATGCAGATTAAAGGGTTGGGGCCAAAGAAAGTGCACGTCATCTGGAAGGAAATGGAAATTGAATCTCCGGGGGAATTACTTCACGCCTGTACCGAAAACCGTTTAGCCAGGTACAAAGGATTCGGAGAAAAGACACAGAAGAACATAGAAGAAGCTATTCTCTTCCTGATGAAGAATAAGGGAAGAATGCTTTATGCTGAAGCTGAACCGGCTTTTGAAAAGATGCAGAAAACACTTGCAGAACTCTTTCCGGTAGAACGTTTCAGCATCACCGGCGAATTTCGCAGGCAAATGCCTGTGATAGATACGCTCGACTGGGTAATCACCGTATCTCCTGAAATACTGGAAGAAAAGCTAAGTACGCTTGGCTTTGAAGTGCATGAAAAAGGTGCCGGCTTCTTATACCTCAAACAAGAAAACAGCCCCATGCACAGGTTCTATTCGGTATTGCCTGAAAACTTTTTTGAAAAGTTGTTTCAATCATCCGCCTCTGCTGAATTCCTGGAAAAGTGGAATGCCGAAAAACTTCCTTACACTCCTAATCCTGTTTCCGAAGAAGAAATATTTGAAAAAGCAGGTATACCTTTTATCATTGCTCCTTTAAGAGAATCTTTCAACAAGAATAAGCCATATCCTGATGCTTCTTCCCTTATTCAAACATCCGATATTAAAGGCATTATCCACTCGCACAGTACCTGGAGCGACGGCAGCCACAGTATTGAAAAGATGGCCAAAGCTGCCATGGAAAAAGGTTATGAATACCTGGTCATCAGCGACCACAGCAAATCGGCTTTTTATGCCAACGGCCTGAAAGAAGACCGTATAGCCGAACAACACCGCGAAATAGACGATCTGAATAAAAAACTTGCTCCTTTTAAAATATTTAAAAGCATTGAATCGGATATTCTTTACGACGGTTCACTCGACTATTCCGATGAAGTGCTGGCTTCCTTCGACCTGGTAATTGCTTCGGTACATTCTATTTTAAAAATGAATGAAGAAAAAGCAATGTCGAGGTTGATGGCCGCTATTGAAAATCCTTATACTACCATACTCGGACACATGACGGGCAGACTGCTGTTAAGCCGTCCGGGATATCCTGTTAATCACCATGCCATTATTGATGCCTGTGTGAAAAACAATGTGGTGATTGAGCTGAATGCCAATCCGCGCAGGCTGGATATCGATTGGCAATACCTGGAATATGCCCTTGAAAAGGGTGCCATGATATCCATCAATCCAGATGCCCACGAAGTAGATGAATTCGATTATGTGAAATACGGCGTTTTGGCAGCACAAAAAGGAGGATTAACTCCTCCCCGCAACCTTAGCAGCATGAGCTTGAAGGAATTTGAAGCATTTATACATCGTTAAGGGGAGATTCTCACATAAGGAAGGCGTACATAAAAGGTTGTCCCTACATTTTCTTCGGTTTCAAACCAGATATCTCCATTGGCTTGCTGGGCAATGCTTTTACTCATGGCTAAACCAAGCCCTGTACCTGAAGATTTGGTAGTGAAGTTGGGAGTAAAGATTTTTTCCTGCATGGCTTCGGGAATTCCGGTTCCGTTATCGGTAATGGAAATGATTACCTGATCACCGTCAAGCCTTTCCTTAATCAGAATCTTCATGTTTTCTCTTCCTTCAGATGCATCAATGCCATTTTGAATCAGGTTGGTAAACATCCTGTTGAGTTGGGTTTTATCGGCAAACAGCATTACTTTTCCTTCCACCGGTTCCCAGGAAAGCTCCAGTTCTTCGCGAGATTGATACAGATACAATAAAGAAGAAAGCAGGTCGTGCAAATCGAACATTTCGTTTTTAGGGTTGCCGATATTGGCAAACTGCGAGAAATCGGCAGCAATTTTTGAAAGGTGATCGATTTGTTCAACCAGTGTTCGTGCAACGCTTCCCGTTAGTTCTTTTACGTTAGGCGAATTATTGTCTATTGCTTTTTGCAGGTACTGAATACTAAGCTTCATGGGTGTAAGCGGGTTTTTGATTTCATGTGCCACCTGCCTGGCCATTTGCCTCCAGGCTCCCTCCCTTTCCGTTTTAGCCATCAGCTCGGCACTGGCATCCAACTTGTTTACCATTTTGTTATATTCCATAACCAGTTGGCCGATTTCATCATTTCTCTTCCAAACAATCTCCTGGTTACTTTTCTGAAGGTTAATATCGCGCATTTTCTGACCAATTATCGTAAAGGAAGAAGTAATACGGTTGGTGATAAAAAATGCAATAGCTCCCGCAATCATAAAAATGAATGCGTTCAGGTTAATAATCGTAACAAGGAAGTTGGAAATTTCCTTTTTCAAATCGGTTTGTGTACTGAAGAATGGAATATTGAGGTAACCATAAGCCACCCCGTCTTCATCCCTCACAGGACAATAAATGCTCAGGTAATTTACTTTACCCATTCGTTCTTCTCCGGTATATTGAATGGCATTTCTGATTTTCAGATGATAGAATGCCATTGGGTTCAAAACATTGTTCAATACCCCTTTGTTATACACCAACGGGTTGGAAGATGCTCTTAACACACCGCTGGTATCGTACAGGTTTACGTCAGTTCCATGAATTTGCGATATGTTTTCCAGTATTCTTTCAAGCCTTTCCTGAGATATTACATCCAGCTTGGAGTAAACATCACTGTAAGGGTGGTCGAAATTTAGTTCGCTTTCCAACTCGTTAGTCATTATCTGAATCATTCCCCTCAAACGTTCTTTATTGTTCCTATCATACCGGTTAATAAAAAACATAATGGTTACCACCCCTATGATGAGGAAAGATAACAAGCTGATGCTGATAATGGTGGAATGAATTTGCGAACGGATGGAAAGTTGTAACGATTTTCTTAAGGCAGTTAAACTTCCACCCGATTTTACAATTAAGCCTCCCAGTTGGTATATCGCCAGCAGTATGAGAAAGGAACTAAACAGATAGGCAAATAAGGTGATGGCTTCAGTATAAATATTATCTTTCTTCACTACTACAATTACCTTATCTGCAGCGGGGCGATACCAAAGTTCCACATGGTCTTTTTTGCTAACCGTCCTGAGTTCAGTTTTCGGAAGTTCAATATTGCTTAATGTAGTAGGGAACGGATAATCGTTGTAATAATCAATCAGCTCATTTCCGTTATAAACAGCATAAGCATAATCTGATGAGTATTCAGGAACAAGCTGACGATTTTGCTTAAACAGCTCAGGTATTAAAGCATCGGTTTTATAATTTTTCGGATCGGCAAGGATGAAGAAATGCCCTATCCTGTAACCCAGCGTATCTACCACGGGGTTATAATAGATATAAGAAAACTTATCAAAGCTTTTTTCAAAATATCTTAATCCGGCTATGCTGGTTGGCTTTCCCTGAATCTGGAAAATGGTACTTAAAGTATCAAACGATATGGGGTCTTCATTATATAGTGCCCTGGAAGAAGAATCGAAAGTATATATACGGGTATCGTATCTGTTTAAATACGGACTAAAATTTTTATTAATAATACTGTCTTTGATATACCGGTTTTCTTCTTCATTTAAAAATCTGTGGAAATTCGGCGTAAGAAAGTCTTCATCAATATAAGCCAGCGAAATACTCAGAAGCCGCTCTCCCGCCGGATCCGAAGTCTGGTAAAGCCTTTCTGCAAACCGAAGCCTTTGTTCGTATTCGATTTTTTTGTTTTCGGAAAGAATTACTGCTGTGATGGAAACCGAAAATATAAACAACCAGAAAAGCATTTCGGAAATCTTCAACCTGAAGTTCAACCCTTTCAGCACTTTCGTTTGCATGAGCTGGATATATATTACCAGCCATAGCAAGGCATATAAATTCAGTTCGAGGATATTCCTTACCGGCAGAAGGGTTAGCACCACAAGTCCAATGGCTGCGGTGATGATGGTAAATACGTAATCAGGACCTGTTCGGAACTTTCGCGATAGATTGAGCAGAATCTGCGAAAGCATGAAAAAGCTCAGTGTAAGGATTCCAATGATAAAGAACCCGATAAAGCTGTATGGAATTAAGTTGAAGAAGTTGGATACATTAAAGGATATCTGCCCGTCGGTAATCAGGCTGTGGAGGATGAAAATAAATCCAAAGGTAGATGCTATCAGGATACTTCCCAGAAGGATCTGCACCATCACATTTTTCCAATCTTCCTTAAAGGGCTTAATATATCTGAGCATTCCCGATTTGAGGTTCAGGAAATAAATGATCCAGCAGAACAACAGGCTGTTCAGCAACAGGTCACCTAATGATGGCAGCAATCTGCCGGTGCCGTAAATCAAGGGTTTGAACAGGTAATACTGGTTTAACTTTAAGATTTCAGGGAAAAGATAGGTACAAAGCCTTAGTATTACAATTACGCCCAGCAGAAAGCCAAATCCTTTGAGGATGCCGAATTTAGCGGTAAGATATAAAGCAAACCTGTGGAGGTATGCCATCAGGAACAAGGTACCCAGTAAAATACAAACAGTAACCAGCCAGCTGTTTTCTGAAACCCCTCCTGATTTGCGTTGCAGGTAAAACAGCACATCCCCGGAAATGCTTTTTACCGGAAAATCGGTTTTTGCTTCAGAGATTTCAACCTTTGAGGAGGCTTCAGGATAGGAATAGAATTCTTTCCGCAGGTTTTCAATTTCCACAAAATACTGCCATTGCACAGGAATAAGCATTTCCAGCGAATATTGCTGCCTGTTAAGGATTACCTGCCGGGAATCATGCATGTAATATCCATTTGCCAGCTTAAGAAATTCCGGCCCTCCTACTTTTGAAATAATCTTTTCATGTGGAAGAATATCATGAGTATTCCAGAATACCAGCCGTGGTTCTTCTTCTTCAGAAAATTCATACAGAAAAATTCCAAAGCCTTTGGATTTATCCAATATCCTGTTCAGCGTGGTTTCATCGTATTTTCTGGAAGCCAGCTCTCTGAGCAGTGCGGTATCTTTAGATAATTTCTGAAAATCCCTTTCCTTTTGCTGAATTTCAGATTGGATACGGGAAGAATAAAAATAAGCCGAGGTTTTGGTATACAATAGGTTATTCACCAGGAACGCTGCCAGAAAAAATATACCTGATGCAATCAACAGATATACTGTCTTTCCGGAAAATTTCCTGAAGAGTTCCTTTAAGCTTACCTTTTTTGATTTTTGATCCTCGTCCATATTGCATCCATTTCTTCCAGGCTCATGGAAGACAATTCTTTGCCCTGATTTCTGGCTTCCTGCTCCATGGCAGTAAACCTGCTGATGAATTTTTTATTGGTTTTTTCCAATGCGGTTTCGGCATCTATTTTCAAAAACCGTGCGTAATTAATTAATGAAAACATCAGGTCGCCAAACTCTTCTTCCACCTCCTGTAAGTTCCCATTCTTTTCAGCTTCCTTTAATTCGTTCAGTTCTTCCATCACTTTCTGCCATACATCCTCTTTATGGTTCCATTCAAATCCCACATCTTTTGATTTTTCCTGAAGCCTGGTGGCTTTCACTACTGAGGGAAGGGAACCGGGAACTCCTGAAAGTACAGAAGCTTTCTTACCCGATTTCATTTTAATTTTCTCCCAGTTTTGCTTCACCTCTGCATCATCCTGCACTTTAACGTCGCCGTATATATGAGGATGCCGGGTAATGAGTTTTTCACATAGTGCATGAATGGCTTCATCAATGGTAAACTGCTGTTGTTCGCTTCCTATCTTGGCATAAAACACTATATGCAACAACAAGTCACCAATTTCTTCTTTAATGCCCTGCCAGTCTTCGTTGATGATGGCATCTCCAAGTTCGTAAGTTTCTTCAATTGTCAGCGGGCGTAAACTTGCAATAGTCTGCTTTTTATCCCAGGGACATTTGGCTCTGAGATCTTCCATAATCTGCACCAAGCGCTCAAAAGCTTCTCCGTTCTTTCCCATCATTGAAAAGTATTATACCATTAAAATGGATATTATGAGGAATAAAATAAACAAGGCAAATATCAGCACTGAGCACATAAAGTTAAACAGCAAAAATTTACCGATAGTGCTAGCTCTGTCTTCCTTGTAAAAAGTCCGCATTCCTTTCAGTACATAATATATGCCTCCTAATATCAGGAAGAAAACCATCCAGCCGAATATTCCCCAGCCTGTAACTTCCCTGAGCTCAAGGAAGGCCATCATAAGGATGAATACCAGGAAGGTGAATATGTACAGATAAATCAGAAACATGATATGGTCGGTGAAATACCACTTCCGGAAATACAGCAGTTTCAAAAACAAAGCAAACAATGGAAGTGATAAGAACAATATGTATGGAAAGGTATGCAGAAACTTGTCCACTACCGCCATGGCGGTTTCTTTAGGATATTTTTCATACTGATCGCCTACCTGAAAAAACCGCTCGTTTAACTTTCTCCTGATCCAGCCGTCTCTTTCGCTTTCAGGCAGTGAATCCTGTTCTGCCAGATATTGCTCTAAGTTTTTACTTTTTTTGATACTAATTATAGTATCGTTCTTCTTGTTTTTGCCTGCATTCTGCAAGGATTTTTCTATAATGTCTTTTGCCGGGCCCTGAAGGGAATCCGGCGGAATCTGGTTGGTCAGTTCATTTCTTATTGAATCTCTCCGGGCCTGGGCCTGGGCTTCGGTTTCCGCAATATCTCCTATTTCAACCTTCTTTGGATTGTAAATGAGGAAGAAAATAAAAAAGAATAATGCAGAAGTAAAAACATACATCCTTACAGGGTTAAGGTACGTTGCCCTCTTTCCCTGTATATACATTAATGGAAGATAACCGGGCCTGGTTACAAGATGCTTTACCGTAGTAAAAAACTTTCCGTCGAAATGTGTGATATCGTTGAAAAAATGGGCTACCAGTCCCCAGAAAGTTTCACGTGGTTCTATATTTTCCTGTCCGCATTTATGGCAGTATCTCCCGTAAAGGCCGGTCTGGCAGTTAAGGCAAACTTTTTCCGCTCTTTCTTTACCGTGCGACAAAGGGTTAAAATTTTGGCTAAAAATAAGGAATCCCCGTGTTTTGCGTTATTCCAATATATCCTTTTAATAATAATCTGCGAAGAAATCGGAAATTTGAATGAAATATCTATTGATGAAGAGAATATTCCTGTTACTGGCTTTAGTAATCATTGGCGATGCTGCCCGCGCACAATACTATTACCGCGATATTTTGCTTACCAATCAGAACACGCGGCAGATCAACCTATATAAAAACCTTTCGGTAAGAAATATTACCGTGAAAAGTTATGACGCACGCGATTTGCAGGAGCCTGCCATTACTGCTACCCAAACCATTAACAAGGATTTTACGGAAATGGTAACCATTACCAAATCTGTCATTGGCGGAAATTCAGAGTTAAGAGTGACCTATTCCGCCGGCGGAAGACCTGTAAAATCTGTTGATACCACTGAAGGATACCGGTCGGAAACATTTTACGAATACGATGAAAACAACCGCGTCAAAAAAATTTCCAATACCAGCTACTCACCCGGAGGAGTGACTGATACAGAAGTGCACGAATGGTATTATGATGAAGATGGTGCGCCGGAGAAGATGCTGAAAATCCGCAATTTTACCGATACCACAGTGGTAACCTTTGAGCTGGATGAAGAAGGCAGGATTGGAGAAGAAAAAGCAGTAAGAAACGGAAAACCTTTGCCAACATTCTATTATTACTACGATTCCGGTAATAGGATTACAGACATTGTCAGGTATAACGAAAGGGCTAAAAGATTGTTACCTGATAATATGTTTGAATACAATGAAGCCGGAAGGATGAGTGCCATGATTGTAGTGCCTGAAGGTTCTACCGATTACCAGCGCTGGGTATATGATTACCTCGACAACGGTTTAAAAATAAGGGAGCGTTGTTTTGACAAAAACAGGCAACAGCTTGCTGTGGTGAATTATTCCTACGACAAATAACAGGAGAGATTGTGGTGAAGGGATAAAAAAAGCCGGGCTATATCGATAATCGAAAAACCACGGCTTGTACCCGAGGCGGGACTTGAACCCGCACCCACATTGCTGCGGACTGGATTTTAAGTCCAGCGCGTCTACCGATTCCGCCACCCGGGCGAAAAAAAAATTCCATCTGGGGATGGAATTTTTTGAGCGGAAGACCGGGCTCGAACCGGCTACCCCAACCTTGGCAAGGTTGTGCTCTACCAAATGAGCTACTTCCGCTGATAGTTATTTACCTTGTATAAATAAGAGCTGTTTTTTTTCGGGATTGCAAAGATAAGAATCTATTATCTCCTGCAAAAAAATTTTCGGATTTTTTTTCTATTTATACTTCGGAGTGTACAACGTATTCTCAGGAACTTTCACCTCAGGATGTCCTTTGTATCTGTGAGAATACAATGCAAGTGAACCACCTATAATAAAGGCCACGATACAAAACACCTGCAGATAGAAAAGAAAAGTGGATGAATGTACCCAGTTGTACAGGAAATCGTTTTTCCTGGGGTCATCATAATATTTTTTATCCAGATCTTGTGCCATATTCATTTGAATTGCAAGGCAAAAATAAGGGTTAGAACTTGAAAATCAAGACTATTTATTCACAATTTCCTGAAATTTTGTTTTGCCCAGTATAAAATGCTGCCAAACCACGCTCCCTCTGAGTTTTCCTTTTAAAACGGAATGCTGTTTGCGTACGGGCAAATACCTTTTATCCTTTTTGGAAAACATCCATTTATAAAAACCCATATGGGCTTTAATAATAGACTTGAAATAGGTTACCTCACCGGCAAATAAAGATTTTAAAGCCGAAATTCCATCCAGCACCATTCTGAAGAAAATGATCAACGCTCTTTTAACCGGAGGAAGGTTTTTTGCCAGCATGATCAGGTTGTTGCGGAAGTTGAGATAAACTTTCCTCTTATTGCCTTTGGGAAGTGTTCCCCCTCCCACATGATATACAACCGATTTCGGACAACTATATACTTTATATCCAGCATGCTGCAATCTCCAGCAAAAATCTATTTCTTCCTGATGGGCAAAGAAATATTCGTCGAGTCCGTTTAATTCATGCCATGCTGAAGCCCTGACAAACATCGCAGCGCCGGATGCCCAGAATACCGGTTCCACAGCATCATATTGCCCATAATCTTCTTCACAAACGTCAAAAATTCTTCCTCTTGCAAAAGGATATCCTAAACTGTCAATCCATCCACCTGCAGCACCGGCATATTCGAAGTATTGCTTGTTGTAGTATTGCAGAATTTTAGGCTGGCATGCAGCAATAGCAGGATCTGCATCCATTAACCCTATAACGGGCTCTACCCAGCCCGGAGTAACTTCAACATCAGAATTCAGCAAAACGAAATATTCGGCATTAATCTGTTGAAGCCCCAGGTTATACCCTTTGGCAAAACCGTAATTCTCATTCAATTCAATAATTTTCACCTGAGGGAAATCTTTGCGAATCCATTGGAGAGAATCGTCTGTAGAACCATTATCCACCACGTACACTTCATAATCGTGATATGAGGTAGTAAACACAGAAGGGAGAAAGCTCTTCAAATGATCTTTTCCATTCCAGTTAAGGATAACGATAGCCAGCTTCTTTTGATAATTTCCGCTCATTTTATGCATACTCCGGCATGCAAAGGAAAGGTTTTTATAAATTAGATGAATGATTACCCGATTTTTTAACTGGAAATCAGCACTTTCCCTTATTGCCATTACAATTATAAGCGCTACGATTTTTTATTCCGATTATCTGGGCAAAAAAATCGCAGAGGAAGAAAGACTGAAAGCGGAGTTCTGGGTAGAAGCACAAAAACTTCTGGTACAGGATACTACCGGATTAAGCGACAAACTGGTTTTCACCATATTATTAAATAATAAATCCATTCCCATCATACAAACCGATGAAAAAGGCAACATTCTGGATTATGTAAATCTTGATACCCTTAAAATAGCCCGCAACCCGGGTTACATACAGGAAAAACTGAAAGATTTTAAAAAACATACCGAACCCATCATATGGGTAAACCCTTCCGACAGCAGCCAACGAAATATTTTTTATTACGGAAATTCAAGTCTCTTGATGCAAGTGCGGTATTATCCCATTGTACAGCTTTTTATTGTGAGCCTGTTTATTATCGTTACCGTTATAGCCCTTACTACCAGTTTCAACAGCGAGAAAAATCAGGTATGGGCAGGTATGGCAAAAGAAACAGCCCATCAGTTGGGAACACCCATCAGCAGCCTTCAGGGATGGGTGGAAGTATTGAAAGAATCGGGAGGAAATGAAGAAATCCTGCGGGAAATGAACAAAGACATTAACCGGTTGAACCTGATATCCGACCGTTTTGGAAAAATTGGAAGTACTCCCAACCTCGAAAAACATGAACTGGTATCTCAGGTAGAAAATATGGTAGAATATATCCGGAAAAGGTCGCCGGAGAAAGTAAAGTTTACCGTAAATGCTCCTTCCGGGCCAATATACGCACTGCTTTCCCCACCTCTTTTCGACTGGGTAATGGAAAATTTGCTGAAAAATGCCCTGGATGCGATTGAAGGAAAAGGAGAAATCAGGATCGACATTCGTGAAAAGGCAGGAAAGATAAAAATTGATGTAACTGACTCAGGGAAAGGAATATCTCGTAAAAATGTGCATAAAATATTCAACCCCGGATTTACCACCAAAAAGCGCGGATGGGGGCTTGGCCTAAGCCTTTCCAAACGTATTATTGAGCAATTCCATAAAGGACAGTTGTTTGTAAAAACTTCAGAACCCGGCCATACAGTGTTCAGGGTGGTGCTGAATAGCCCTGAGCATACGGAAGTGGGATAAAAAAAGGGAACCCGTTGGTCAGGTTCCCCTTGTGCGGCAGAGGAGATTCGAACTCCCACGCCCTTTCAGGCGCTACCACCTCAAAGTAGTGCGTCTACCAGTTTCGCCACCGCCGCAAATCGGATTGCAAAAATAGTGGGATTTAAGGAAATTCCTAACAGATTTTCAAAAAATCCTTTTTCATAACCTGTTGAGTATATTGCAGAAAAAAATAATGGTAACGGAAATAAGGTGTCAGAATTGCGGAAATACGATTTCCATTGAGGAAGCGGTAGCGGAAGACTATAAAAAGTCGCTGCGCGAAGAGATGATCCGTTTTAAAAAAGAGAAAGAAGAGCAGTTTAAAAAAGAACAGGAAAGGCTCAGGGAAAAGGAAGAACAACTTGCGAAAAAACTGCGCGAAGAAGAAGAGAATTTTAAAAAACTGTTGGAGCAGGAAAGAACCAAAATCAAATTGGGACTGGAGGAAGACATCCGGAAATCCATTGCTGCCGATTATGAAAATAAACTTCTTGCCCTCCGGCGCCAACAGGAAGATGCATCCGAAAAGCTGAAAGAATTCCGGAAAAAAGAACTGGAATTTCTTCAGAAAGAAATAGAGATGCAAAACAAAACAGCACAACTCGAACTCGAATTCAACAAAAAATTACTGGAAGAAAGAGTCCAGCTGGCCGAACAAATCCGCAGGCAGGAAAACGAAAGGATTGCCCAAAAAGAACTGGAATATCAGCTTAAAATGAAAGAGCTGGAAAAGCAGCTGGAAGACCAGAAAAAACTTGCGGAAGAAATGCAGCGCAAAGCAGAACAAGGCTCTATGCAATTGCAGGGAGAAGTGCAGGAACTGATGCTGGAAGAAATCCTGGCCGCTCAATTCCCGGGAGATACGGTGGAGGAGGTAGGCAAAGGAGTGGAAGGTGCCGACTGTATTCTAACCGTGAGAAACCGGACCGGGCAGGAATGTGGAAAAATTATTTTTGAAAGCAAGCGCACCAGAAACTGGAATGCTGCCTGGCTGGAAAAGCTGAAGAAAGACATGCGTGCCACCAACAGCCATATTGCGGTGCTGGTGAGCAAAGTATATCCGAAAAACATGAACTGTTTTGGAGAAGTGGAGGGTATATGGGTATGTAATTTCAATGAAGTGGCTGCGCTTACCTCAGCCCTAAGGAATGCCATTATCATGGTATATGAATCCAAAAAGGCAGAGGAAAACAAGGGAGAAAAAATGCAGATGTTGTATAACTACCTTACGGGGCCCGAATTCCGCGGGCAGGTGGAAGCCATTGTAGAAGGATTTATGGCAATGAAAACTGCCCTGGCTAAGGAAAGGATACAAATGGAGAAAATTTGGAAGGAAAGGGAAAAGCAGATAGACAAAGTTTTGCTGAGCACCTCATCGATGTACGGAGCCGTGAAAGGAATTGCCGGAAGTTCAGTGAACAATATTCCGCTTCTTGAACCGGGAGAGGACGATGAAAATACTGATGAGGCAAAAGAAGATTAACCAACCTTACTGGCATACATAAGTGATGGCCAGGCTGTCGAAAAGCCTCGCATGTATATGCAAAACTTCCCCGGGGATTTTCCTGAATGTAAATTCGAGTTTCATCCATTCGGTGGTCATCAGCCTTGGAATTTTCTGAAGGATAATGTCTTCGCTGAAGTCAATCCCGCGCTGACCGTTCCATTTAAAAACCGCTTCTTTGGAACACCAGAGAATGGTAAGCAGTTGCAGGTAAACCTGGGGAAGATGCTTCCAGCTTTCGAGATAACGGATTTCCTGTTCATTTAAAAACTTCGGGGAAATTTTTTCAATACGCGGAGAAACCAGTTCGAGGTCGATTCCCACTTTTGTTTTGCTGCTGATAATGGCAGCTGCATAATTACCGCAATGGCTGATGGAAAAATGGTATGCCCCGTTACTCAGAAAAGGTTTTCTGTTTTCGGCAATTTTAATCTCCTCCATTGGGAAATCGGGATGGATTTCGCATAGGATGTACCTGCCCGCAAGATGCTGTAAGCGCTTGTAGGGATGGGTTACCTCGGGGTTATCCGGAACTTTTTCAAGGAAAAAAGCTTCATTTTCCTCAATCTTCCAGATACCCAGATTGGAAAACTGGTTAATATTATGTTGATAAAACAGCGCCACTATAGGAAATTCTCAGTTACATTGCGATTTTTGGTATAATTTCCGCTCGTCAAATCTAAATCATTTATAGTTCATGATATTATCAGATAAAAGAATTTTGGAAGAAATTGAAAAAGGCACCATAAAAATTGTCCCCTATAACCGTGAATGCCTGGGAAGCAATTCTTATGACGTACATCTTGGAAAGATTCTCGCTACCTATAAAGACCATATCCTGGATGCCAAAAAGCATAATGAAATAGAATATTTTGAAATTCCTGATGAAGGATATGTGTTGCAACCCAATGTATTTTACCTGGGAGTAACCGAGGAATATACCGAAACCCATGCCCATGTTCCTTTTCTTGAAGGGAAATCCTCAACAGGAAGATTGGGTATTGACATCCATGCCACAGCCGGTAAAGGAGACATTGGCTTCTGCGGTAACTGGACGCTGGAAATTTCAGTGAAGCAACCCGTTAGAGTATATCACGGCATGCCCATCGGGCAATTGATTTATTTCCCCATTGAAGGAGAAACCCTCACTCCTTACAATAAAAAAGCATCTGCCAAATACAGCGGACAACCCAACAGGCCGGTGGAGAGTATGATGTGGAAAAATAAATTCTAAGGAATTTACGAATTACGATTAACGATTAACGATATTCGACATACGATTTACGATTTTTACCTAATGCTTAATTCCCTATTCCTAATTCATTTTCCTTTTTCCACGACAACAACAGCAACACCCCTTCGGCATACGCTTCTTTTCCGGAAGGCTGGTTGTTGGCTTTAAGGTATCGTGCATAAAGTTTGTCAATAACGGTTTCTACAGGGTTTTGAAAGGATTGATGAAAATGCACCAGTCGGTTATAATCCTCTTTTACACCGGGATGAAGCCTGCCATCCATGTCTTTTACTAAAAGAGAATCTATCCGGTATAAAATTCTTCTGGAATAAAAATACATTTCAAAATAAGCAGCATAACGAAAGGAAGCTAAATCAGATGCTATAGCAGCCTTGAAACCTGTGAAATTGGCTTCATTTTCCTTTGCCCATCCCAGTTGATGGGCGATTTCATGACAAGCCACAAAAGGCCTGGAAAATTCCGGAATCGTTCCGTTAATCTGCGCTTCACCGGTGAAAGGATTATAATAGCCGGTATATCCAAGATAATTTCCGATATGGCTGAACAGGGAAGTTTTTATTGAGACCGGGGAATAACAAGATTCGGGTTCTTTTTCGGAGAGGATTTCATAAGCTTTAGCAGCCTGTTCGCATACATAGCGGCTGTCTTCAAGTTTTTTTCTTTCTGAAACCGCCACATCGTATTCCTCCTTCATTTTCTCATGAAGGAAATCCATCAGATCAACCAGCTCCTGCTTACCGGGCATAAACACAGGATGGCTGAATCTTTCCATCATGGGCAGGCGATTGTAATTCAATCCCCAGAAAACATTAAACCAGAGATAAACAATACAGCATGCCATAAAAACATTCCAGCTGTAAACTGGCAGTCTGCTTCGAATATTTTTCTTTTCATTCCTGTAATTCCACAGAAAATTTATAACCTTAACCAACAGCCAGATGATGACCCCTCCGTATACAATATCCCCGATACTGAATGGCAGCTTTCCTGTGATTCCTCTCAGAAAACTTCCTATCTGCGGGTAAATACCGTTGGAATAATATGCTTCCACAAGGCCTGGAAATGCTGAAAACACCCTGACCGAAAGAATTAACATGAACAAAATGCTGAAAAGGACTATGCGTTTTCCGGTAAAAAACATGGTAATACTTTCATTTAGCAGGGTATATGGTTTAATATTCTGCCTTAATCGGCTTATTTTGCAACTTAACCAATCTCTCGGATATGGATATCAACTTCAACAAAAATGAAGATCGCTTTAGGCTGCTCAATTCTGCTATTAAGCAGGAGAAAGAAAAGGTGAAACTGGGAGGCGGGAAAAAATCCATTGAAAAGCTGAGGAGCAAGAATAAAATGACTGCCAGGGAGCGGATAGAATATTTGATTGACGAAGGGTCGGTATTTACTGAAATTGGCACCCTTGCAGGATGGAATATGTACGAAGAAGCGGGCGGCTGCCCTTCGGCAGGAACTGTGGGCGGAATAGGTTATATACGAGGAAGGCAGTGCATGATTGTTGCCAACGATCCCACGGTAAAAGCCGGAGCCTGGTTCCCCATTACAGCGAAGAAAAATTTAAGGCTGCAGGAAATTGCCATGGAAAACAGGCTGCCCGTAGTTTATATTGTTGACAGTGCGGGCGTATACCTGCCCATGCAGGATGAAATATTCCCCGACAAAGAACATTTTGGAAGGATATTTCGCAACAATGCCAGGATGAGTGCCATGGGAATTCCGCAAATAGCCGTGGTAACAGGTCCTTGTGTAGCCGGTGGTGCTTACCTGCCTATCATGAGCGATGAAACGATAATGGTTGAAGGAAATGGTTCCATCTTTCTTGCAGGACCATATCTGGTGAAAGCAGCCATTGGAGAAGATATTGATGCCGAAACGCTGGGAGGTGCGGTTACTCATAATGCCATATCAGGCATTGCCGATTACAGTTTCCCCGATGAGCAATCGGCATTGGATCAGGTAAAAAAAATCATCGAAAAGCTGGCACCGCCACCTGTGCCTGTTTTTAACAGGATACCACCCAAGCCACCTGTAAAGGATCCTTCGGAATTATATGGCATTGTTCCTGTAAACGGGTCTGCTTATGATATGTTGGAAGTGATTGAAAGAATTGTTGACGAATCGGCGTTCGAACAGTTTAAAAAAGATTACGGGCAAACCATCCTGTGTGGTTATGCGAGAATTGACGGATGGGCTGTAGGCATTGTTGCCAATCAGCGAAAAATTGTCAAAACTAAAAAAGGAGAAATGCAGATGGGCGGTGTGATTTATAACGACAGCGCCGATAAAGCTGCAAGATTTATCCTTAACTGCAACCAGAAAAAAATACCATTAATCTTTTTACAGGATGTAACTGGTTTCATGGTAGGTTCAAAATCGGAACATGCAGGAATTATTAAAGATGGAGCAAAGATGGTGAATGCCGTGGCCAATTCTGTGGTTCCCAAGATCACTGTGATCGTGGGTAATTCATACGGAGCAGGCAACTATGCCATGTGCGGAAAAGCTTATGATCCGAGATTTATCTTTGCCTGGCCTAATGCCAAAATAGCCGTAATGGGAGGTGAGCAGGCCGCCAAAACCCTACTGCAAATTCAGGTAGCCTCTCTCAAAGCAAAGGGAGAAGAAATTGCTCCGGAGAAAGAACAGGAACTATTGAAAGCCATTCAGGAAAAATACGAGAAACAAACATCTCCCCTTTATGCGGCCGCACGGTTATGGGTAGACGATATTATTGACCCTGTGCTTACAAGGCAATATATTTCGGAAGCACTTAAAGCTGCTGCATGTAATGCAGAACTGGAGAGGTTTGCAACAGGTGTTTTTCAGGTTTAATTTTTAGAAATTGGAAAAGAAATTAATCATATATACCGACGGTGCTTCCAGGGGGAACCCCGGTAAAGGAGGATATGGCGTTGTACTTTTATGGGGAAATACCCGAAAAGAATTATCGGCAGCTTACAGAATGACCACCAACAACAGAATGGAATTGATGGGTGTAATTGCTGCTCTGGAAACTCTTAAAAGAAAAGGATTAAAAATTGAAATTTATACCGATAGCCAGTATATAGTAAGAGCTATTAAGGAAGGCTGGCTCAGCAACTGGCTGAAGAAGGGTTTTAAGAAAGTCAAAAACAAAGACCTTTGGACAAGATATTATGAACTTTCCAAAGACCATGAAATTACCTTCAATTGGGTAAAAGGGCATGATACCAATATTATGAACAACCGCTGCGATTTTCTGGCAACAACAGCCGCAGATAACGGACCTTACCTGGTAGATGAAGGATATGAATCAGGAATGTATTCCTGAAAAACTCAAACCTATAATCCTGCCTGAACATGAAAGGGAGTGCTATTTTAAAGAATGTATTCATATTAATTGCTGCAGTAATATTCCTCTATTCCTGCAGCGGCCCTAAAACAACTGCATCTTCTTCTCCTGTTATTCAGCACGATAACAGAAAAGAAATCATACTCCCTCCCCTACCCGAACTTCCACAATCAAGCATACAGATACCGGTGAAAGTGCATATTGGAGATGTTTTGAAAAGCCTCGACCAATCGACGGATCTGGAATTCACCTCCGAAAACTGGCCCGATTACTTTAATGCATCCTGCGATTTCAGGTATAAATACCGGTTTGTGCGCTCCCCTTTTCAGTTTGCCATTCGGAATAATGAAGTGGACATCAGTTTCCGGGGAAATTATCAGATTGCGGGAAGCAAAAGGGCATGCGCATTAAACAAACCTGTTACTCCATGGGTATCCGGAAGCTGTGGATTTAGTCCGCAAAGCCTGAGAAGAGTAGATTTAAACATACATTCCAGCCTTAAAATTTCTCCCGACCTGAAGATATCTACCAAAACCGGAATCAATAAGCTGCTGCCGGTTGACAAATGCGAGGTTTCGCTTTTACAAACAGATATCACCTCAGAAATAATGGACAGCATTCGTGCTTCCATCGAAAGCTATTGCAATGCCTTTGATAATTTGATTGAGGAGCTTAACCACCACGAACTGATTAAAAGAGAACTCTCTTCAGGAAGCAGAGTATTACCCATCAGCAGTTATGGTTACCTGAATATTAACCCCAATCTGCTAAGAATAGGGCCTGTCAATTACAGCAATGATTCTCTCAGCTTTTCGCTGGGACTATGGGGAAATCCGGTATTTTCATCGGATAGTGCTTCACTGGTAACGAATAATTCCTTTCCTCCTGTAATTACCGGAAATGAACAACCAGGAATTTTTGCCTATCTGAATGCGGTATATGAATATGATTTTTTTAACCGGTTGTTAAATGATTCCCTTCAAAATAAACCTTTTACGGTAGAAGGAAGAACTTTTGTAATTAAAGAAATCAGACTCAGCGGCAATGATACCGGCAAAATGCAAATTGAAGTGTCCTTTACCGGAAACCGTTCGGGTGTATTGAAATTATCAGGAACCCCAGTTTTTGACAGGATTTCTCAAACCCTTACCATGCCGGATATATCCTACGGGCTGGATACAAAAGACCTTTTGGTAAAAATTGCCGAAAACTTTTTCAGAAAAAAAATAATGCGTGAGCTACAGAACAATACAGTATTGGATATCAAAGCACTGATAGAAGAAAACAAAGCGCTGATTAACGATAGGTTAAACCAGCCATTAACGGATTACCTTCAGACATACGGCATCCTGGAAGAAATATCCGTTATAGGCATCAGGCCGCAAAAAAATGCCTTGCAGCTTCAGCTTTTTATTAGAGGCAATATCGGAGTGAAAGGAAAAATCGATCCCAATCAGTTTGAATTCCATTGACAGAACTTACAATCCCCTTCTCCCGGGTAATGTCCATTTATAAATTATACCTGGCCGAGTTCAGTTGATTATTCAATACAGCTTTCATAAAGGCATCCATCATTTCAAACTCCCTGAACATGAAATTGCTCACTTCATGGCCCTTGCCGTTATATGCATACAATACTGCGGGGGCTCCGGCCTGTTGATACAAATTAAATATCGTTTCAGAACCAAACATCATCATCCAACCTGCATCAGAAGCGTTGCAGAACCGGTGAGGAGCGGTGGCAAAGGGAACCAGCTGATCGTTGGTGCCATGCATCAAAAGAAGGGGGATTTTTTTGTTTCTTTCTAAAGGAGTAATATCCAGCAAAGCACCTGCAAATGAAAGTATACCTTTATAGGGATGTGCCGGGGCGGATTCCTTTCTTCCGGAATAGGGATCATATACCAAATTCAACACAGCTTCAGCGCCTGCACTGCTGCCAGCAATAAACATTTTTCCGGTATCAATCCTATAACGGGAGGCATTACGAAGAAAATATTCGGTTGCTGTACGAACATCTTCCATAGCAGTATAGATGGCTTTTGTTTTTTCTGAAGTAGCGGTTTCGCAACCAAAACTCCTGCCTTGCAGATATAACCGGTATTTCAGCACAATCACCTGATAGCCCAGTTTGGTCATACCCTCAGCCAAAGGCTTTTGGTTATCGGGGTGTCCGCCTGTAAAAGCCCCACCGTGCACAAAAACAAGTGTAATGTTGTTGTAGTCTTTTTCCGGCATATACCGGTCGAACCATAAAATATCCTTATTCTTTACGGCATATACAATCCTTTCCTTCTTCTGCGCATAAAGGCCGGTAAGAGTACCGGCCAGGAATAATAAGGTTAAAAGCAATTTTTTCATTTCAGGAACAATTTACAGAACTGTTTGAGGCGAGGGCTGGGTTACCACCGGCTGCTCAAGGGTTTTCCATATCTGATATAAAGCCCTGGGAACATGGTAACATCCTTTCCACTTTCCTCCTTTAAGGTTTAGCAAAACCTCTCCTCTCCTGTTAAGATAACCAAACCATTCGGGATATTCCTTATCTCTGAAATGATTCCAGGTATATTCATGAAGTTTTTCAAACCATTGCCTGTATTGTTCTTCTCCGGTAAACCTGTATCCTTTTGCCATACATATGAGCGATTCAAGATGTACCCACCAGAGTTTCTGATCCCATTCCAGTTGTTGAGGAGGAGCATTGTGCAGGTCCATGAAATAAAATACTCCGCCATATTCCTTATCCCATCCGTAATTCAACATATCTATCGCAATATTTCCGGCCTTTCTGATGAGCTCCTTATCATTCAGCCTTTCTCCCAAATCCATAATAAACCACATGGCTTCAATAGCATGGCCGGGATTAATCAACCTTCCTTCAAAGCAGTTCACAAAGCTTCCGTCAGGAGCAACATTTTCCAACATTAACCCTGATTCTTTCTGATAAAAAACATTCATCACTTCATGAAGTACTTCGGGAATCAGCTCTTCCACCTTTTTGCCTCCAATGATAGGTTCCAGTTCCAATGAAAGATTGCAAAGTATCATGGGAAGTGCGAAATTTTTCATTGGACGGGTACCCGGAACAAGTTTGTTGTATATGCCTTTTGGATGGTCTCTACGCTTCAGAATATTGGAAAAGGTATTTCTTGCAATCTCGGCATATTCCTCATTTCCTGTGGCAAGTGCCAGCTTTCCGAATCCCATAGCCGCAAAGCAATCAGAAAAAATATTATATGGCTGAACCAGCGGTTCTCCTTTTTCTGTTAAGGAAAAATACCAGTTGCCATCCTCATCTCTTCCGAATTTCTTCATAAAACCGGCTCCATGCTCGGCCATGTCCAGCCATTCCTGCCTTTTTTCCACTTCATTATACAGCATGGAAAACATCCACACCTGACGCCCCTGCAGCCACATAAATTTATCGGTATCATATACCTTACCATCTCTGGAAAGACAAGTGTAATAACCGCCATTCTTTTCATCACGTGAATGTTGCATCCAAAACGGAATCACATTCTCTAATAAATCTTTCTTGTATAATTCTGAATACTGTTTCATTCTTAGTTTATTATCGCTTGCTCTGTTTTAAAGTATCTATATATTCCCTGTAACGATTATATAAATGTCCGGCTTGCAGGTAAGCCGATTGCGGGCTCATAAAATGTGAAAACTCAAAAGTGATGGCTTTGTCGTAACCTGCACGTGCTGCCGCTTCCAGTTTAAGTTTTAGTTTCTCAAACTTGATGGGAAGAAATTTTATGGGCATATCCCTGTCAAAGCTTTCGGCATTAGTCCAGCATTTTAATCCATACTTATCAGCCATTTTTTTGTTTACAGCAAAAAAATCATCCAATTCGTGGTAATCAATGTGCCCGTCCTGGAATGCCACTGCATCTACGGAGCCCTTAATCCTGTCGAATATTTCAGACCATTCTTTTTCATGCTCGGCGAGAGAAACCGCCTCTTCCTTTGTGAGAGCAGAAGATGCAGCCATCACGGCTTTCCTGCCGTCCATCCATGGAGAAATAAACGTGGGAAGCCCGTTGCTTACCTCTTTACATTGCTTCCCGAGTGTATAAAATGCATCTGCAGCACCTTTTGTTTTCCTGCTGATTTCCATGCTCAGATACCAGCCTTTAAAGCTTTTGTAATGGCCATACTTCCTCCACACTTCATCAATAACGAACCTGTTATCATCAATTTCAGGCTGCATATCCCCTGTATCCCAATAATGGCCACTATCGTATAATCCAAAATAAAACTGCATTCCATGTTTCTCGCTCAACTGAAGAAACATTTCCAGCAGGTCAACCGGAGGACGATAACACCCTTTTCCAATTAAATATTCAGAAGGATAAGTAAGGAACCTCCTATATCCCGATCGGATCATGATAACCGTATCGATCCCTACAGCTTTCATATAGGCAAAATCCTTATCCCACTCCTCCTTTCCCCAGTTCTGGTGAGGAATGTCGTGAGAAATCTCATCCAGAAAGGTTCCTGTGATGATCATAGATATTTTTTGTTTTTTAAGTAATTCACCCAAATTTTATAAGCCACTGTATTTAAATGAATGCCATCTGAGGTCAGTTCTTCTCTCAGTTCACCATTTTCATCAGCCATAATTTCATGAAGGTTGATAAATTCCAACTTGTATTCAGAAGCAATTAACCGGATACCATCATTCAGTTGTTTAACCAAAACGTTCTTCCCTTTCAGATAATCATAGTTCAGTTTATTTTCGTTCATTGGCAATACCGATTGCAGGTATATTTTAGTCCTGGGGCTCTCTGTCTGGATATGCCGGATAATTCTTTTATAGTTGTTAAGAATAACTTCTACAGGTAGGCCTCTTCCTAAATCATTCACCCCAATCATCAAAAAAAGTTTTTTGGGCTTCAGAGCAGTAACTGCCTCTAACCTGGCAAGGACTCCAAAACTGTTATCGCCTCCAATACCTCTGTTGGATACAATTTTTCCCGGAATAAGTTCTGCCCAGTTACCCCTTTCAGTAATTGAATTACCAAGAAATACAATATCGGCTTTATGATGTTTCAGATGATTATATAACTCATACCTGGCATCATAATACCAGTTGGAATAACTGCTGTCTATTTTGGATTGCGCATGTGCTGCAACCTTCCAAAACATGCACAAAGCCAATGCAACCATATAATACCCGGTCTTCATCCTTACAGATATTTATTTTTTATCAAATATTCGGCCCAGAGATAATACGACTGGATTTTAATATGAATTCCGTCAGGAGATTCCTCTTTTTTCAGTTCTCCTTTTTCATCGGCAAAAACTTCATGCAAATCGACATAAAATATTTTTTTATTATCTGCCATAGAACGAAGTGTCCGGTTCAGTTTTGCCACATCCTCATTTTTTATCACCCTGAAAGATTCAATCAGCATGTCATAATTGACAGGCAATACCGATTGCAGGTAAATTTTGGTTCCAGGTGATTGCTCTCTGATCATTTCAACCATTTTCCGGTAATTATTCTCTATTGTCTCTACCGGAATTCCCCTTTTCAGGTCATTGATACCAATCATCAGAAAAATTTTCCTTGGCTTATTCTTGAGTATTTCCGGGAGCCTTGCCATTACCCCATAGGTGATATCACCGGAAATCCCTCTGTTTAGTACTTTATGCCCCGGAAGCAAATCATTCCATTTTCCGGCTTCGGTAATACTGTTGCCCACAAAAACAACAGCCTTTTTCAATGGAGGCATTTCGGCAAAAAGCTTATTCATTGCCGTGTAATGTGTATTAATGTAACCGGTATCCGGTGCAGGTTCCACTTGGGGAAAAACTGCAAGGGAATACATAAGCATTCCTGACAGCAATATCCCTCTGTTCCACATGCTAAGCATTGCGAGAAATTTTTTCTGTTTGAGTTTTATGAATATTCTCCTGGCTTACCGTACCGTCTTCTTCTTTCAGCTTATCCCACCAGTATTTCTTCAACAACCATGAGCTAAGGATAAATACAATGGTCCAAATCAGCATTTTATAATTTTCACGAATAACAAAATAGATGGGTATTACCACCTGTGCCATTTGCCATATTATTCCAACAACCACGTTAAAGGCATCTCTTTTAAAATTTTTGTTGGGAACAAATTCTGGCTCTTCGGCCATTACTTCTTTCTTTATTGGTCCCCAGAATCCCCATGGCCGCGTTTGTTTATAAAATCTTTTTACATCCTCCCGGTTTGGCAATGGTTCCATATATGTTCCTATGATACAGCCAATAAAAGAAAACAGGAGAATAAGCGGAAAAACAAAAATGTCTACAATTTCAGGGAAGAAAAACAATTTCACAGTTGAACCTATTAAGCCAAACAACATTCCAAAGAAATATCCCATTCCGCTAAATCTCCACCAGATCCATTTCAATACATTGGCTGCTGCATATCCTCCGTAAAGTGCAGAAGTTATCCACAGCGTTAGTTTATTAAGGGATGAAGCAAAGAATCCGAAAGTAATTCCCACCATAACCAAAACCACGGAAGAGATTATGCTCATTCTGATATATTTCTTTTGTGATGCATTGGGGTTGATATATTTCTTATAGATATCATTTACGATATATGCAGGTGCCGCATTAACAAATGCAGAGAATGTACCCATGAAAGCAGAAAGCAATCCTGCCAGCAGCAATCCCTGCAAACCGATTGGAATGTATCTTGAAATTGTCAGAGGAAGGATTTTCTCGAAATCAATTCCTGCTCCCATTGTAGAAAGTTCGGGCTGCAATAAAACCAGGGCAAGAACTCCAAAACCCGCAACCATGAAATAACGCGGAATATACATTACCAAGATGGTACTTATACTCATCCTTGCGGCATCTGCCGGTGTGCGGGTAGATAATATTCTTTGCATATCGTAACTGGGAACCGGGCCGGCAAGGGAAGCAAATATTCCCTTAAACAACATCATCATAAACAGTAATCCGAATAAACCGAAACCATCCTGCTCAATCTTGTCATTCACAAAAGGCAAAGGTGTAGCCGACCAGTCGAGGTTGAGCGTACAGCCAAAGGACAGGTCTTTCCAACCTTCAGGAACGACCGCATTAATCTGATCGGCAGTTACTGAAGTATAACCAATATATCCTACTATTATACAGGCAATAGTCATTATTAAAAACTGCAACACTTCTGTTGCCACCACGCTATATATTCCACCCTTTATGGTGTATAAAGTGGTGAGAAGACAAATAATCAATGCATACGTTCTTTCAGAAGGCAAAGTCCATGGACCAATTTGGGTGGTTAAATCCCATGGAAGAATGGAAGTGCAAAATTTTCCTATCCCTTCAAAGAAATAGGCAATAAATCCAATTACACTAACGATGGCAAATATTACAACAATAATATGCGAGAGTTTGGCACCTCTTCCTTCCCCGAATCTGAATGTTATCCATTGCGCACCTGTCATGGTATTTGATCGCCGCATCCATATTGCCAGGAATACAAAAACAAATACCTGATTCCATACCGGCCATAACCAAGGTATCCAGGCGCTTTTTAAACCATACACAAACAAAATACTGACAGTCCACATAGTTCCGGAAATATCAAACATCCCCGAAGCATTACTTAATCCCAGGTAATACCATTTCATGGTATTACCACCCAGAAAATAAGACTGAAGATCTCTGGAAGCTTTTTTGGAAATATAAAATCCCAGCCAGACAATTCCGAGAATATATACGAGGATAATAATTATATCTATTATATGTAATGCCATAAAGTTTTTTTAAGTCTTCCAGAACCATTTCATTTTTACAAAGCCATATGTAATAAGGGAAACAATTCCCGTAAAGATTATTCCTCTAAAAAATCCCAGCAACTGACCATGGTCCAGCATATAATCAAAAAGACGGATTGCTCCGGTAAGATTCAGCAAAGGTATGAGCAACAAGTTACCAGCAACATAGGCCACCATGGGATTCTTTCCTACAGTACCGAAGTAATTTAATATAGACGACCAACCTTTTCGGCTACTGAAAACATCAAGCCATAAAAGAATAAAGAATGCAAGTCCAGACGTCACAAAATAATAGCTATAGGTAGAATAATCTTTTTTAATTCCTCCTTCATAAGCCTCGAAGAATAAGCCAAGTAAAACCAGGTAGCACCCTGCTTCGATTATTTTTTTTCTGTATTCAAAAATTGCATCTGAGCTTTTGAATTTTTGCAGGAAGAAAGGCATTGTTATTACTCCGGGAATAGTGATGAAAAGGTTCAACTCAACCTTGCGGGTATACAGAAAAGTGGTATTTGTAATTACAAGAGCCAATCCCAATAAAGCCAGCATCAACCAGAGTGTATGATGGTTACTTTCTTTTACTACAGTTAAGGAAGAGCGTTTCAGCATCCATTCTCCTGCAAGAGTACCCGGGAGGATGATAAAAAGATATTTCAGATAGTAAAATTTATAAGCCCATGGCAGCAAAGTAAAATTATACAGCTTTTCATTCCAGCTTTCTTTAATGGTTGAAGCAAGGAAAACTGCCATTATAAAAGGAAGCATACCTATTCTAAGAACAGGTTTGTCTTTTGTTATCCACCAGACGAAGGATCCGAATAAGGCCATATTGGCCAGTACAACAATGATAATATCACTTCTGTAAAAATCAAACCCATTTCCGTTTGAAAATTCATTAAAATAGAAAAATACCAATGCAAGTAAAATAGCCAATACTCTTAGTGATACAGCAAGCATTTTCCCTGCTGATTTTTTCAGGTCGGTATAAATAAAAAACAGCAGGATAAAGCAACCAATCGACAAGATATAATCAGAAGCAGCAGGTTCTTTGGCAATTACCCAAGCCCTTGCATGCTGGGTGAAAATGGCAAAGAATACCAGCATGGCATACCTGTAAATTATATGCAGTGCAATTTTCCATTTTTCTTCTCCGCTTTGGAATCTTTTATGCAGAGAAAGCGGAATAGCCGCCCCCATTGCAAAGAGGAAAAACGGAAAAACTAAATCCACCCAGGTAATACCCGGAAGGTTTGCATCAAACTTATGATCGGGAGGTGGTACCTGTGCATGGTACATCCAACCCGGCAGAATATGAAATGCAATACTGCCTGAAAGGACCATGGCCAGTATTGCCAGCCCTCTTAGTATATCCAAACTTTCATTACGTTTCATCTCAGCGTATCGGTTTTTTCAGGACCATGCCTTTCAGGTAAGTATTCAATCACCATTTTTATAATTCTTCTTTCAATCCTGCTTCCAGTGCATCCCACCAACCATAGTTAATCACATGCACAATATCAAAAATCATTACCCCATCCGATATTTTTCTGCACATTTTAATGGCATCGACAAACTGTTGCTTATTCCCTTTATATTGCTCCACATAAAGCCCGGCATAAACCGGAGTGACACCTTTGGTAAGTTTCATGCTCAACTCTGCAGAACCCTCCACAGAATAAGTAGTATCGATTTTGTCGTCCATACCTGCTTCCGTACGAGCAGCTTTATACCTCTCGGTTTGTTTTACCTCTTCTTTGGTTACTTCATAGAAATAACAACCGGTTGTAAACAGGTCTAACATTTCTGCATAACCGTAATTCTTATAGTCAGGTGTTGCCCAGTCATAATCCTGAGAGGGGTCATAAGTTTTGCTTGCCCAGTTAACTCCCACTTCATAATACGTAGAGTACCATGCTCCTGTATAATCCCCAAAGATCAGGGCGGGATTAATGGCTTTCAGTTCCCTTTTAACTTCCGCAAAAAAGTCATGGATAACTTTGGCTCTCCATTCCAGCCATTTTTTATATAAAGGCCCTTCTACCCTTTTTCCTTGTTCATTATAGGAGAAAATATCTTCAGGGAATCGATTTACCTTTTCTCCGATGTAATCTTCAAACAGTTCCCTGGAAGCATCTGAAAAATCAGCCTCTATGCCATCATACCTTACACGGTCGAGAATGATACCATCCAATTTGGGATATTTACTTACAAATTCTTTTAATATGGATAATTCATAATCCTGCACATCTTTTAAAGCAGGGTTCAGCATGGCAGAATATTTATGCTTTTGTTCTGTAATAGGCTTCATGCCATCAGCCAAATAACTGATAGTTTGCCAGTGCTTTTTTGAGGAATCTTCATACACGACTCCCCTGTCGAAATAATTATGCCCTGCAACAAATACGTTGGCAGAAGCATGTACGGTTAAACCCAGCCTTTTACCTTCTTTTATAAACCATTCGAGCATGTCCCAGGTGGTATCTTTCTGATATCCGTTCCACTCAATCATTTGAGGAGCAATGGAACTGTTATACAATACTTCACCGGTAATAGGTTTGATATCCACTACTACATCGGTAAATCCAACTTTTTTGGATAATTCGAGGTAGTAAGTAATGGAATCTTTATGGGAAAACCTTTGAAAATTTGCGGTAGCATCGTACCAAAGGATATTTCTGTTCTTCTTTTCAAACTTATTACTGTCTTTTTCAGTTGAACAGGAGACCATTGCCAGCAGGGCAACAACAATTAATACCGGAAACTTTATCAATCTCATTTTATTTCAGAAAGCATTAATATGAATGAATTGGATTATTTACTTATTTCAGCCCTTCGCTTACTGCATCCCATAATGGTTGCTTTAGCATATTATACTGAGGTGCATAAATATGGCAAAGGTCAAACAACATAAGTCCGCCGGAAGTATTATCCAGTATGTATTTCATGGTCCTTGAAATCGCCTCCTTGTTGGGCCATGCAATATTACCAAGGTCCATACTACCATACAGTTCAACTTTATTTCTTGTAATGTATTTGGTTCCTTTGATGGAACCTTCCACACTCCACCAGTGGTATTTCATTCCGGCTGAAGCAGGGTTATCATTAATCATAAGTTGAGTGAAATAGTTACCGGTCATCAGCAGGTCTAACTGCTCTGCATATCCTGTTTTATTGTATTCAGGATAAGCCCAGTCGAAACGCAATTCCGGATCATTGAAAGGATCATAATCCTGGCTGGCCCAGTTTACCCCCATCTGATAATAGGTGGCATACCAGGCACCAACATAAACTCCAAAATCAACATTGGGTTTGACAGACTTTACCGCCTGGCGTGCTTTTACGAAGAAATCATAAATCACTTTAGAACGATACAACAACCATTTTTTATAATAGGTTCCCTGAGTATTGGGAACAATCTGGCCATTATTGTTTCTCCACGAACTCACTATATCGGCAGGAAAGTTCATGTATTTGGCATTGGCATCACTGTATTTTTCTTCGAGGAATTTTATAAAATCCTGCTTGCTGAAATCCGAGAAATCTGTATTGATATCAGCATAACGGGCATAGTCTAGAATTAATCCGTCTACATCATAATTCTGAACAATCTCTTTTATAATATTCAATGCCCTTTCCTGCACAGCAGGTATGGCAGGGTTTACAAATCCGTTTTTTCCGGTAGAAGTAATTGGAACACGGTTTCCGCTGGCGTCCACAGCTACAGACTGATATTCATTTTTGAATACAGGGTCTTCAAACACATTTCCGATTCCCCTTGCGCCATCCCCCTCCACAAAGGTGATGATAGAAGCATATACTTTCAGGTTCCTCTGCCTGGCACTGCTGATAAAAAACTGGGCATAATCGATACCGGGAGTTATAGTCTTTCCGTCCTGAGAAGTTACCTGAGTAGCATAACTGCTTGGATACATGGTATATCCTGAAGAACCTTTAAGGTCTAAAACTATACCTGTTACCCCAACATTTTTTAAGGTATCCAGAATTTTAGAAATCTCAGCAGTATCATTCAGCCTTCCGTAAGTTCCGAATACATTGGCTCTTGCATCTACCCAAACAATAACATTGCGTTTGCCGGGTTGCGGCTGTGGATCGGGATCTGGGTCGGGGTCAGGAGTAACTACTTCATTCCCCGGAGTGGATTTTTTGCACGAACTCATGGGCAAAACAGCAATCATTCCTAATAAAGCGAATAACAGAAAGTATTTTTTCATATGAATATTTTATGATTTAAACAGAGAAACCTGTCCGTTTTACAGACAGGTTTCTGTTTACAAATCTTATTGAGGAGAATAAATAGTAAACTCATATGCCATTACTCCTCCGTTGGTGAGCAGCAGATAAACATGCATAATTTCACCATCTTCAGAAACCACTCCTACCACATCACCTGCACCGTTTCCATTGGAAGCGGCAGTTATTTCCTGTGGTGACCTGAATACCTTGAATTTAGTAAATTCAGAACTTGCCGGAGTAAGTGAGTATTTGCTCTGATCAGAAATATCGAATATGTCTATCACCATTCTGGTAGTACCTGAAGTAAAGGTTCCGCTCAGAAGATATTTGGCATTGTTGAACTCGATATAATCAGTTGCGTTATGATTTAATCCCACTACTGAAGCATCATTGTTGAATGCTGCAACCCTGGTGTTGGTTGCTCCACTTACCAGAGCGATTTCTGAAGGATAGTTGATAAAGTAATCACCATTAGCAGCTGTTGAAATGGGCTGGGCTTCTACATAGAATGCCCAGATGTTATTAATGATTGAATTGTATGGGACTGCTTCAGGGGTTGAAGAAACCAATGAACCATTTTCCACTCTCCATCTGTAAAAAATATTGGATTGTCCTGCTGTGGCAGTAATTACTGCATCGCCTGCAAGGTCACCATAAATATTCAACCTTCTTCCAACTCCTCCGTCTCCTGAAATTCCGGTGGGATTGTTGTTGATCCAGTTTACCAGCAATTGAGGATTATCATCATCCACATTTTCATACACATAAATCACAAAGGCAGCGTTTTTGGGAGCCCAGGAGGAAACCAGAATTCTGCCCTTGCTATCGTTGGCAATTGCGAAACTTCTGATACCGCCCGGGGGAGGTGTGAGGTCTTTTACATATTCACCGGTAAACCTGTTATAGACTTTATATACAGAGGGAGTAGTACTGATGGACAGCACAAAGTAATCTCCGCTCACCGCCATTGCCCTGTTATTGTCGGTAGTGGTAAATCCGGCCAGTTGAGCGTTGGAAAGATTAAACAACATTTTGTAAATACCCAAACCATAATCCAGCTTTTGTGGCTCCATTGCCCTGAGGGTATAAGTATGGGTACGTCCGTCAATACCGGTAACAGTTAAGGAAACCGGATTATTAAGATCAATAGAAGTTCCGTTGGCAATAGATGTTTGAGAATGCCTGCTAACTGTTACGTTAAGCTTTGCGTCGCTCAAATCTATACCCGGAAGCACAAAGAATATAATTTCATCCCCGTTCTGAATACCGGAAACCGTTTGAGGATTTCCGTTATCGTCGAGGGTAACGGAAATAGATTTTACTGAAAGGTCCCCCAGTTTTCTAACCACCACTATCACCTGACGGGTTTGACCGTTTCCTGCTGTAATGATTAATGGCAAGGGTTGACTTAAATCCATGGGCATTCCAAGTGCAGGAGAAATGATTGCATCCACGGAAATATTGGTCCTCAGAATTAGATTTGAAAGATCTACTTCATTGTCTGATTCTGCAGGATAGAAATACGTCAAGTCTATATAAGCGGTATCTCCGATATCATTGAAATACCCGTTAAACCTTTCTTTCAGTCCGGGAATTTCCACCCAAATATTGGCCACCCCGGTTTCATCATTACGTTCAATAATATCCGGCTTTACGCATCCTGTGAGCAGGAAGATGAAGCCTAGAGAAGCTATGATCAGTTTATTTAAATTTCTCATTGTAAATGCAGTTTTAAGTTTAATCAATTACCAGCCCTGAATCTGGGTAATGGCAGCATTCCTCACAATTTCATCCTGAGGAATAGGCATGTAATAGAAGGAAATAGGGAATCCCCTGTTCTGCTTGTCTGCATCTACCAGTTCATATCCTCCCGCAGTAGGTTTATGTCCATGCACCCTGGTTCCGTCCAGCACCAAATGCGCTTTTCTCCATCTTCTCAGATCCCAGTAGCGGTGTCCCTCTCCGGCAAGTTCTACCATACGCTCACGTTCAATAGCCGCAATCATTTCTGTTCTGTTGGAAGCTGTTGTTCCTGGAAGTCCCGCACGAGCCCTTACTTTATTGAGAGATATTCTTGCTCCCTCCACATCATTTAGATGTGCCAGAGCTTCTGCATGAATCAGGAGCACTTCGGCATACCGCATTTCATGCCAGGGTTGGGCACTTCTGTTAACAAGGATATCCGTATTGTTGGGGTCAAGCATTTTCCTTAAATAATATCCAGTAACCGTTTTCCTGGGGTCGGCATTGCTGTTGAAATCAACATAACCTTCCTGCAAATTTTCAGGAGAAGTATTGATTACTCTTCCTTTCCAAACAACACCGTTGTATAATACTGTTCCGTAGAATCTTTTTTCACGGCCTGTATATGGGTCAGCAGCCATAGCAGGATCGTTCCAATCAAATTGCCTTCCATCCTGCATTTCGAATTTGTCTACCAGCTCAGCAGTTGGAACTCCTGCAGCACCTCCACCACTTACATCCAAAGGAGGAACGAAGTTGAAGTCGTACTGATGGGTAATAGAAGGACGCATATAATGCACTGTAAATATTCCTTCTTTGCTGTTGGCATTCATGAATACAGCATTGAAATCAGACTCCAGTTGATATACACCCTCATCTGCAAGCTTAATTACTTCACCTGCTGCATCAGCAGCTTTTCTGTAATATTCCTGAGCCTTAGATTGAGGTATACCGGTTAAAGGGTCCTGACTAAACTGCTTTCTGTCGTATTCTGCTACAGAAGCAGCATATAACCAGGTTCTGGCAAGCATGCCGTATGCTGCGCCTTTTGTAGCCCTTCCCTCCTGGCCGGGCCACGATACGGGAAGATGTTCTGCAGCAAAAGCAAAATCGGAAGCTGCAAAATTCCAAACCTCATCTTCACTTGCACGTGGATGATCTTTTTCGTCAACACTGTTCAGCTTATCCATGATCACCACACTCCCATTCACTTTAGCCAGCCAGAAATAACAGAATCCTCTGATAAACCTGGCTTCAGCTTCATACCTTAATTTCTGTTCATCATCAACCTTACTATAGGTATGCAATCCATAAATAAACTCATTTAGCCTTCTGATACGGGTATAAGAGGCGGCCCATACGTTAATGGCGGGGGTGGAAGCATTCACCCTTCCCGGATCAAAAGCCAGCCTGTTGGCCGTACCATTACCTTCAGAGCTGGAAGTATATTTAATTATGTCGCTTAATGCATCAGAATTGTTATCATATCCCAAACCCGGCATGGCACCAAATGCATATCGCTGAAATTCGCTATACATACCGGCAATGTATAAGCGTACATTTTCCGGGTTTTCCCATACCACCGCATCGGTATATCTGTCGGTAGGCATTACATCCAGTTCACAACCGGTGGATGTTGAAAGAAGACCGGCCATTAGCAGGCCTCCGAATATATTTTTATAATTAAGTTTCATAATACTCACAGTTTTTTGAATTAGAAAGTAAGATTTACCCCAATGGTAATGGTTTTGTTCTGCGGATAGAATCCGTTGTTGGCGTTTGGCATTTCAGGATCGAGGTATTTCAGGTGATCCCATGTAAAGAGGTTGAATCCTGAAACATAAATCCTGGCATTATCAACACCAATATTTTTTAACACCTGCACGGGAACTGTGTAACCCAGCTGGATGGATTTTAACCTCAGATATTCTCCATTGATAACATACTGAGAGTTCATCCAACCGTTATGGTTGGGATATCCTGCCCTGTTGGCTGTAAGGCGCGGAAGTGTTGCATTCGGGTTATCTGGCCTCCATGCTTTTTCTATGATAAAGTAAGGAGTATTACCAAAGTTGTAGAAAGTACGGGTAAATGGAGTATTATCCATTACTCCCGAAGTACCACCTGAACCTTCGTATGTACCTCCCAGAGATACATCAGCTCTTGAAGCCCCCTGGAAAAATACCGATAAGTCAAAGCCTGCATATTGCATTCCGATATTCAATCCAAACATCATTTCAGGGAAGTTGCTTCTTCCGATAAATGTGAAGTCACCACCCTGAGAAATCACTCCGTCTCCGTTTAAGTCTCTGTATTTAATGAAACCCGGTGCGGCTTGCCCTGCCGGAGATGTTGGCCAATGGTATACTTCATCCCAGCTTTGGAAAAGACCTTCGGAAATATATCCAGTTTTTTGGCCAAGTGGTCTTCCGAGCGGATTCTGCCATGCAGGAATTCCATCGGCTACGTCTCTTCTAATTAATCTGTTTTGGGCAAAATTGAAGTTACCGGTAATGTTATAAGAGAATTTTGAACCAATGGTATTCTTATGTCCAAGGCGTAAATCAAAACCTCGGTTGTCTACGATGGAACGGTTTACCAGTGAGGGATAGTTTCCTCCTACCGATGGTGGATACAGGCTTGCTACCCCGTCGAGAATGTCGCGGGTAACTTTATAGAAGTAATCAAATTCTATATCCAGTAACCCATTCCAAAAAGTAGCATCAAAACCAACGTTGTAAGTTGTGGTCTTCTCCCAGGTAATATCACGGTTTGGAACGGCTGAAGTGAATAAAGCGTTTACAGGGCTTCCTCCTATGATTACTGAAGGAGAAGTAGTTAATGAGAAAGTTTGCAGATAAAGGAATTCTCCAATCCTGTCGTTACCCAGCAAACCAAAAGATCCTCTGAGTTTCAGGAAATTTACAGTATTGCTGAGATTATCAAAAAAATCTTCTTTACTGATGACCCATCCTAATGATGCAGCAGGGAAAAGACCCCAGCGGTTTTCAGGGGCAAAGTTGTAAGAAGCATCGTAACGGGTTACTATCTCAGCAAGATATTTGTCGCGATAAGAATAGTTTAACCTACCCACATAGCCTGCCCGCGCCGTTCTGTCGCTGCCTCCTGAAGGAGAAATAAAGTCGTTGGGATCAGAGCTACCGAAGTTAATTTCATGCAAATCGGTAAGAGCAAAATTCCTCGCACCGGTAGAAAAGAAGTTTCCGTTGGTTTCAGTGAACTCATACACTGCAAGAAACTTCACATCGTGATCTCCAAATTTGTTTTCATAATTAATCTGCGGCTGAAAGGTTTCCCTGGTGCTTCCTGAGAAACTTTGCCTTAATGTATTTATAGTTATACCCGGAGGAAGTACTTTTTGCCAATACCAGCTGCTACCGCCCGAACCTCTCCTAACCATGATATCGTATGGTTCCAGCCATGATTTGAAGTGCTGATCACTTTTATCATAGCCCACTAGCAATTTTGCCGACAAACCTTTTACCCATGGCACTTTAGCAGTAAAGGTGGAAGTAATGTTAATGACATCAGTTTTATAACGCTGATAACCTGATTTTTCAATTGAAGCAATCGGGTTTACCACACCTGCACCGGCAGGGCTACCGGTTGGAATCCCGTCAACTTCTTTGGGAAGGTTTGGCAACATCCTTACTGCCTGAAAGAAGGGGTTCATATAACTTCCATTATCAGCAGGGATACCGGTACTGAACCTGAACTCCTGCCTTGCACCGATATCAAGAGTAGCAGAAAAGATTTCGCTTAACTTAAAATCGAGGTTTGACCTCACATTATATCTTCTAAAATCATTTCCTTTCACCACTCCTTCCTGATCCAGGTAACCTGCCGAAACAAAATATCTTACTGCATCGTTTCCTCCGCGTACAGAAACGTTATGATGCTGGGAAATTGCTTTATGTCCGAGCAGTTCGCTAATCCAGTCGGTATTTCCGTAGAATGGATTCGTATTGGTACCGTTTCTTAATGCTTCAATTTCAGCTTCGGTATAAGTATAAGGGAACGGGCTTCCACCTGTATGCGTCAGATATTCATTATCAAGTTCTTCTCCTCGGGTGTACCAGTACATATAATCAGGTCCATCGAGGAATTTGGGGAACCTGGTAAAAGAGTTAATGTTTACGGATGCATCATAACTCACTTTTGGAATTTGGTTATTGCCCCTTTTGGTGGTAACAAGGATTACACCGTTGGAAGCCTGTAAGCCATACACTGCAGCAGCAGATGCATCTTTTAATATGGATATGCTTTCAATTTCATTAGGGTCGAGCTGGCTGAAAGAACGCTGTACTCCATCTACAATAACTATTGGTGAAGAAGTACCTGTGGTATTAATACCCCTGATACGCATGGTAGCTTCGTCAAAACCCGGACGCCCTGATTGTTGCATTACGGTTAAACCCGGAAGCCTTCCCGCAAGCACTGTTGAAAGGTTACCTGTAGGCGCCTGTTTTAGTTCTGTACCTGAAATCTGGGCAACCGAACCTGTGAGGGAAGCTTTTCTTTGTCTTCCGTAACCTACCATCACAACCTCATCCAAATCCTGAACAGAGGTTTCCAACACAACGTTTATCACCGCACCGGCTTCCACCACCAGGGTTTTGGGAACATAACCAGTCATGGTAACCTCAATGGTTACGCGATTAGCATTAACATTCAGACTGAAAAGACCGTTATCGCCTGCCAGAGCAATAATGTCTGAACCTTTTACCTGAATGGTGGCTCCCACAAGGGGTTGGCCTTCCGTATCTCTGACGTACCCTGTAATGGGACGGGTCTGGGCTAATGCCATGCCATGCAGCATCAGGCCCCAGAATAGCAGCATCGTTAGTTTTCTGGCAAAACTGAAGTACTTCATTTTACTCATAATTCAGAAGTATTGATTATAGACTTGATAAAAAGATATTATTCAGTTACTGATTTAAGGTTTCCTTCAATATCCACATGCCGGTCGAAAGGATTCAGGAAATAATCTGTAAGCAGTGCCACTGCCCTTCTGGTTAATGCATCCCGGGTACCGGTCTTTACAGTGGAAAGTTGTTTTTCTCTGAAAAAAGAAACAATCTCTTCCAATCGTATATCCTTTCCTGTTAGTTTAAATATTTCGGTCAAGCCTTCTGCCGTAAGTAATTCTCCTGATGCACCCCAATAATGCTTCAGGCTTTCGTAATAAGGTCTCAAACCCGATACAAATTCATATTCACTTACGGGTAATTCCGGATAAAACCATGTCTGATTGGCCCATTTATAGGGAACTCCGTATCCTTTTAATATTCCGGTAGCACCAATTCTTTGAATTGCCTCAAAATCTTTATCTGAAGGATCCACATCAATAAATGGCATGAGATAGCCTTTCGCATTTAATACTTCCTTCTGAACATCTCTCACCTCCAGTTCAGATGGTTTTTTATCCTGCTGAACGGAAAGGGCAGCGAGTATTCCTGCCGCCTGCCCTATTTGCATCACTACAGGCTGAAGCCGGGTAGCCCCGTTTACAATATTGGTTACACTAATACTTTTTTCTGCTACTATCAATCCTTCCACCCCCTTTGGAATAAGGGTACCCATGGGAACATTGTAAGAGGGCACTCTGATCTTCACAAAATCAATCGGAGGAGCTGAAGGATTTTTTAAATGATGATGGTCGATTGTATAATCGCCAACAATTACTCCGGTACGATATAATGGCTTTTCCTGATCATACGGGTTAGAAACATAAGGAAGGGAGAACCTTACAAGCCCTTCCATCCTTCTCGATTCCCTGTGGTAAGGTATCATTGGGAATCCATCTTTGGTAGGGTATTCGTCTTTTGCTATCCCCAGATTTTTATATCCTAGTTCTTTTTGTATGTAATAAATGAACCTTAAAGTATGAAGCTTGGCTTCTTCAAGTTTTTTAACCCTTTCTTCCCGGGAAAGTTCAATAATATTCATATACACGTCATTGCCACATTTTGGCCAGTTGATCATGTATTTGTTATTGGGGAGCCTTCCGTACTGAAGCATTTGAAAGCAGTTGTTATTGGGGCTATCATAAGAGGCCGGGTCTGAAATATCACAACAGCATGTAAATTCCGAGGGGTCGTAGCCTTCAGGTTGGGGAATAGTCATATCGGCATCCGGACCATAATCTTTCAGGGTAATCACATAGGTCAGGTCCTGTACGATATCATTCGCTTCTTCAGGAGCTTCGGGTTCTCCTGATTCGTACCTGCTATCCATTCCCACTGAATATTTTACCCCCAGTGCAGCCATAACATCTCCCAGTTCCGTGGCATCAATTACCCTTTTAGCCTGAACGGTTTCTTCTTTTCCATTTCTGATGATTTCAGCCATAAAACTTCCATCGGGCAACTGTCGTATACTTTTCCAACGAGATTGGAACCAAATAGTGAGGTAGTTTTTCTCTTTAGCCGCGAGCCCCTGCAAAAGCTTATTGCCGACGGAAGGTTCAAATAAAGTATTGCTTACCCAACCCGTTTCCACAGCTTTGGGACCACCATAATATTTATATAATTCATTTCGAAACTCCCCCCATAAGCCTGCCGGTAACCTGTGATTACCGTCTATAGCAGAAACTCCGGCCGCAGTAAGCATTCCACCCAGCCATTCGGTTTCTTCCACTATCAGGGTTTTTACTTTCATGCGGGCAGACTGAATGCCGGCCATGGTTCCGCTTGCACCACCGCCTATAATCAGCACATCAGTTCGAATGACTTTCCGGGAGGGAGAAAATGCAAAGGCAGCTACAATAAGAAGCAATAATAGCAAGCAATTTTTACGCATGGAAAGTATTTTGGAGTTTGGGAATATTAAACTCTTTTTACTTTTATGAGATTAAAGATAAAAAATATCATTAATTAACCAAATCTTAATAAAATTTTTTATTAAGCATTGGCTATAACCGGGAAATGTGTGAAAAGGAGAGTTTTCCTTAGTAATTTATTTCTTTTATTTTCATGCGATAAAAACTGTAGAAGGTGGACTTTTTTCATGAAATCAAAACGGATAAGCTGACCGGGGTTGCCTACCGCAATTTCGAAATGAAGAAGAAACTGGTGGGCTATTTTGCTACGAATGGGAATTCTACCATTCCCGACCTGGCAAAGATTTTCAACATTTCTGTTCCTAAGGTAACGGTGCTGTTGAATGAACTGGTAAATGATGGCCTGGTGATGGATTATGGGAAAACCGGGTCAACAGGGGGAAGGCGTGCCAGCGAGTACGGACTCTCTCCCGAATCAAGTTTTTTTATGGGAGTGGAAGTAAAAAGATCCTACTTAAATATCGGCCTGGTTGACCTTAAAAAAAATCTGATAAAGTTCATTGAAAAGATTCCATACGAATTAAAAAATACACAGGAGTCACTTGACGAGCTTTGCAATATCATTAAAGAAACCGCTGAAAGCTTTCCTGTACCCAAATCAAAAATTCTTGCTGTAGGAGTAAACCTTACCGGAAGAATTAATAACGCTACAGGCTATTCCTACAGTTATTTTAATTTTCATGAAGATCCATTGAGCGTTTTAATTGAAAATGCCACCGACATAACATGTTTTGTGGAAAACGATTCGAGGGCTATTGCCTATGGTGAATATTTCAGCGACCTGGTAAAAGAAGAAAAGAATGTTTTATTCATAAATATCGACCAAGGAATAGGGTTGGGAATTTTTGTAAACGGACAACTGTTTTACGGTAAATCCGGTTATGCCGGTGAATTCGGGCACATTCCCATTTTTGAAAATGATGTACTGTGTCATTGCGGAAAGAAAGGCTGCCTTGAAACAGAAGCGTCAGGGAATGCTTTGGTAGCCTTATTTCATAAAAAATTAAAAGAAGGGCTTTCCAGCAATATCCTTAAGAAGGTTAAAAATCCTGAAGATATTACTCTTGAACATATTATCACTGCTGCCTTAAACGATGACACCCTTGCCATTGAGTTGATTGCACAAATTGGCGATAAACTGGGAAGAGGTGTGGCAGTATTAATCAATCTTTTCAATCCGGAACTGATTATACTGGGTGGACCGTTGTCGGCTTGCGGAGACTATCTTCTGCTTCCCATGAAAAGCGCGATTAAAAAATATTCCTTGAGTATCCTTAACAACGATACCAAATTCAGAATATCCAGATTGCAGGAAAAAGCAGGTGTGATTGGAGCCTGCCTTTTGGTAAGAAATAAAATGCTTTCCATAAACTGACAGGCCCACAGAGCTTATTTCAGAAACCAGACCGGAGTATCATTATCTGGCTCTCCGTTATAGTTTACAGTAAGTTCTTCCCCTTTCTTAATGGAACGGATAGTGCGAATTTTCATAATCTTCGCCTCAAAATCCATTTCATATTCGCAGTTGGGGGTATAGGAATGGTTATAAATAGAAACCCAACCCAGGGCAACGCAGGCTTTTTTCCTGGTTTCACCCCATTCAAAGATATAATCGTGTAGTAGCGTTTGCTCAACGAGCTTACGTTCTTTTGCTGATAAAACAATTACCGGCGCTACCTCTATAATAGTGCGGGAGCGGATGTTCTCTTCCGTATATACTCCCCTTCCCTTTTCACCTGAATCTGATATATACAGGTACGGTTTGATAAATGTCTTCAATTGCAAATTTTTTGGCAAAAGTGCAGAATATTCTTTGCATTCAAACATGTGAAGATAAAAATTTAAATCCCGGATAAACGGGACTACTATTTCATCGGAAAGCCTACCCCTGCGGATTTGTATAACCGGTGTAATCTTCAAGAAAAAATGAATCATTTCCTTCCAAACTTCTTATCTCTATGTGCATAATTCCTAAATTTGGCCATGGCCAGGGAAGAATTATCCGAAGTAATGATTGAGGAGTTCAGAGAACTGATTCAGCGTGACGACATGCTGGAGATCAGGAACTTTTTAGACTCTCAGAACATCAGTGATGTGGCCGAACTGATATACGAATTCCCCGAATACGCTCCCAATATCATCAAACTGATGAGCGTACACCGGGCTTCCAGCGTTTTTAAAATCCTTGATTTTTCTTATCAGAAATCCATTATTGAAGAACTTCCCCCATATGTAACCGCAGAGTTGCTGAACGAACTTCCTGCCGACGACCGTACGGCATTTTTGGAAGAGCTTCCCAGCAATGTGGTAAAAGAGCTGATAAGGCTGCTTGACCCCGAGGAAAGGAAAATTACCCTTTCGCTGCTGGGCTATCCGGAAGGCAGCGTGGGAAGGCTGATGACTCCCGATTACATATCGGTACAGGCCAACTGGACTATTGAACAGGTACTTGCCCATATCCGCAAGGTGGGTAAAGAAAGTGAAACCATAGATGTAATATATGTTACGGATGAAAAAGGTGTATTTCTCGACGACCTTAGAATACGCGAAATCATCCTTTCTTCCCCCGAAAAAGTGGTAAGCGACCTAATAGACGGGAGGTTTATTGCCCTGAATGTTAACGACGACCAGGAAGTAGCCATACAAACCTTCAAGATGAATAATCGTGTGGCATTGCCCGTTATAGATGATCAGAACATCCTGTTGGGTATTGTTACCATCGACGACGTATTATGGGTAACCAATGAAGAGTTTAGTGAAGACATGCAAAAGATGGGGGGTACGGTTGCCCTTACAGAACCCTATCTGGAAACGCCCATCGTAAACCTCTTTAAGAAAAGAGTAGCATGGTTGTTTATCCTCTTCCTGGGAGAGATGCTTACAGCCACCGCCATGGGCTATTTTGAAGATGAAATTGCCAAAGCTGTGGTATTATCGCTGTTCATTCCCCTGCTGATATCTTCAGGAGGAAACAGCGGTTCACAGGCTTCTACCCTTATCATTCAGGCAATGGCAGTGGGTGAAATAACCATATCCGATTGGTGGAGAATTTTAAAAAGGGAAATCGTTTCCGGCCTATTGTTAGGAGCCGTATTAGGACTTATAGGTTTCATCAGGGTAATTGCCTGGAATATGATTTTTGATTCTTACGGAGAGCATACCCTTGCCATAGGATTTACCATAGGCTTTTCCCTGTTGGGAATTGTACTCTGGGGTACCATAACCGGGTCTATGCTGCCCCTTCTATTGAAAAGGCTTGGGGCCGACCCTGCCACCTCCTCGGCTCCGTTTGTGGCTACTTTAGTGGACGTAACCGGGCTGCTCATTTATTTCAGTACTGCATATCTCTTTCTGAAGGGCACCCTCCTGTAACAGGAAACATTACAGGAAAACCTTATATTTAACGAAAGAAACTGGTATAATTTTTCGTTATTCCCCCATACCCTACCTTTTCGCAAGAGGTATATATTTTAAAACTAAACTAATTGCTCATGTGTGGAATTGTTGCCTACACAGGCCACAGAGAATCGTATCCGATCATATTAAAAGGTTTAAAGCGACTTGAATACAGAGGTTATGACAGTGCCGGGGTGGCTTTATTGAACGAAAAACTTCGCGTGTATAAAAAGAAAGGGAAAGTGGCACAGTTGGAAGAATCTCTAATAGGTAAAGACCTTCACGCACATTCCGGTATAGGACATACCCGTTGGGCCACCCATGGGGAACCCAGCGACAGAAATGCCCATCCTCATATTTCTGAAAACGGAAAACTGGCCATGATCCATAATGGAATTATAGAAAACTACGGTCAGTTGAAGCAGGAATTGTTGAATAAAGGCTACAAATTTCAAAGCGACACCGATACAGAAGTACTATTAAAATTTATCGAGGATATTCAGAAAAATGAAAACTGCCCTCTGGAAGAAGCGGTTCGCATTGCTCTTAAGAGAGTGGTAGGAGCCTATGTACTGGTGATTATTGATGAAGACAATCCGGGTACCCTCATAGCCGCCCGAAAAGGAAGCCCCCTTGTTATTGGAATTGGCAAAGGGGAGCATTTCCTTGCATCAGACGCCTCCCCCATTATAGAATATACCAAGGAAGTGGTATACGTCAACGATTACGAACTGGCAATCGTTAAACCCGATGAGCTGGTGCTGAAAAACCTGGGTAATGAAAGAGTCACTCCATATATTCAGAAACTTGACCTTGAACTGGCAGCTATTGAAAAAGAAGGTTATGACCATTTCATGCTCAAGGAAATATTTGAACAACCTAAAACCATCTTCGACTGCCTTAGAGGAAGGTTGGATGCTGAAGCAGGAAGGATCACCATGGCAGGGGTAGAAAATCATATAGACAAACTGAAAAATGCCTCCCGAATTATCATCGTTGCCTGCGGAACAAGCTGGCATGCGGGATTGCTTGCAGAGTATATCTTTGAAGAACTCTGCCGCATACCTGTGGAAGTGGAATATGCCTCCGAATTCCGTTATCGCAACCCTGTAATCAGGGAAGGTGATGTGATCATTGCCATATCCCAAAGTGGGGAAACTGCCGATACCATTGTAGCCATTGAAAGCGCAAAAGCCAAAGGTGCATTTATTTTTGGTGTGGTAAATGTAGTGGGATCATCCATTGCACGTATTTCTCACGCCGGGGCCTATACGCATGCAGGTCCTGAAATAGGGGTGGCCAGTACAAAAGCATTTACCGGGCAGGTGGCAGTGCTTACAATGATGGCTTTAAAAATTGCCATAGAAAAAGGCACTATTGATCGTTCGAGGTACATGAACCTGTTGAAAGAACTGCAGGACCTTCCGGAAAAAGTGAAGAAAGCACTGGAAGAAAACGAAAATATCAAAGCTATTGCACTGAAATATAAAGATGCTTCCGATGCCCTTTACCTTGGAAGAGGTTATAACTTCCCTATTGCACTGGAAGGGGCATTGAAACTAAAAGAAATATCTTATATACATGCGGAAGGATATCCCGCTGCAGAAATGAAACATGGCCCTATTGCCTTAGTGGAAGAAACCCTTCCGGTAATATTTGTGGCAACACGCGATTCCTACCATGAAAAAATTATCAGCAACATTCAGGAAATTAAAGCGAGAAAAGGAAAAGTAATTGCCGTTACCACCGAGGGCGATGATGTCATTTCCTCTATGGCTGATGATGTTATTGAAGTTCCTGAAGCAGATGAAATTATTGCTCCTGTACTCAGTACAATCCCCATGCAGTTATTGGCTTACCATATAGGTATTGCCCGCAACCTTGATGTGGACAAACCCAGGAACCTGGCTAAATCGGTTACGGTTGAATAATGTTCAATAAAGCAGAAACAGATGAAGGATATTTTAAAAAAGCCTTACGAATCCCTTGGATATCATTTCATTCCTGAAAAATACCTTCCGGAGGGAAAAGACGAATATTACCTGAGAAATATTCAAAATACCAACGGAATAAAATACAGGCATCTTACTGCTTATGAAATAGAAGTACTGGTGAGAAACCGCAACACCTCAGACAACTGGAATAATATCCTCGTATCGGATTACTTTCAACCCGAACAGGTTCAGGACTGTAAATTTTTTGGCCTGGTAAGAATAGGAAAGCTGGAACCTGTTTTCCTCGAATTCCACAACCTTCGGAGGCCGGTGGGTTTATACAACAGTACCATTATCAGTTGCGATTTCGGAGACAACGTAGTGGTGGACAATGTGAATTACATTTCCCATTATATCATTGGAAATGAAGTGATACTCGTTAATATCAATGAATTAACCACCACTGACTATGCCAAGTTCGGTTCCGGATTACTGAAAGATGGAGAGGAAGAAGAAGTGCGCATATGGATGGAATTGTGCAATGAAAACGGAGGCAGAAAAGTTATCCCCTTTCATGGCATGTTACCCGGAGATGCTTATCTCTGGACCCGGAATCGTCATAATAAGAAACTGCAGGAAAAATTTAAAGAATTTCATACCCGTTTATCTAAAACCGAACGAGGATATTACGGAATGATTGGCGACCGGACCGTGATAAAAAACTGCAGGATTTTAAAAGATGTCATTATTGGTGAGGAAGCATATCTGAAAGGTGCCAATAAAATCAAAAATGTTACCATTGAATCGAACCCTGAAGGAAGAAGCCAGATTGGAGAGGGATGCGAACTGGTAAACGGCATTATTGAAGAAGGTTGCAGAATATTTTACGGAGTAAAAGCCGTAAGGTTTTATCTTGCATCTCACTCACAATTAAAATACGGTGCCCGGTTGATTAACTCCTATCTTGGCAACAACTCAACCATTTCCTGCTGCGAGGTATTGAACTCCCTTATATTTCCCTTTCATGAACAACACCATAATAACTCCTTCCTTTGTGCATCATTATTAATGGGGCAATCCAATATGGCTGCAGGAGCCACCATAGGCTCCAATCATAATTCAAGAAGTGCAGACGGGGAAATTATTGCAGGAAGGGGATTCTGGCCGGGGCTATGTGTAAGCTTAAAACATAATTCGAAATTTGCAGGATTCTGCATAATTGCCAAAGGCGATTACCCTTACGAAATGAATATCCGTTTGCCTTTCAGCCTGATTCGCAATGATGCATCGTCTAACAGGCTGATGGTAATGCCGGGATATTGGTTCATCTATAACATGTATGCCCTTGCACGCAACGCCTGGAAATATTCCGACCGTGATCACAGGGTGATTAAAAAACAACATATCGAATACCATTATCTGGCACCTGATTCGGTTAATGAAATGATTAATGGATTAAGGCTGCTGGAAGAATATACCGGTAATGCTTACCTGAAAAATCATAAGCAAGGAGTAGAATTCACCCAGAGAAGATCCATAAGAATTGGAAAGCAGTTGTTGGAAGAATTTGACCCTATTGTTGATGAATTGGAAATCACCATACCGGATGCAGAGAACAGCAACAGGAAATGTGTGGTTTTAAAAACCAGGGAAGCTTATCATTCCTACCTTAAAATGATTCATTTGTATTGCTTTGAGCAGATTACCGAATTCTGGGAAAACACTGGTTTAAATTCCTATACCAGGTTTAAAAATAAACTCCCTGATTACGGTAAAATTGAAGAATGGTCGAATGTTGGAGGACAACTTGTTCCTACGGAAGATTTAAACAAATTATTAAAAGATATTACTTCAGGCAAAATAAACTCCTGGGATGATATCCATAATTTTTATGTTTACCAGGCAGATAAATATCCTGAAGAAAAATTAAGGCATGCGCTCTCAGTATTAAAAAATATTATTGGAATAGATCTGAAAAAAGCAGGCAAAGATGTTTTTGAACAAATTCTGGAAGATGGATTGAAAATAAAGGCAGAGGTAGTAGAGAACATTTATCGCTCCAGAGCTAAAGATTATACCAATCCATTCAGGGCTTCGGTTTATGAAAATCGTGAAGAAATGGAAGTGGTAACCGGGTCGCTCGAGCATAACGCATTTATTCTAATGGAAAAGAAAAAACTTGAACAGTGTAAAAGGAGAGTAAGGAAAATCTTAAATGGACTTTAAAAATTGATTTTAAATTTCGATATTAAATAGATTAAGCCCCCGTATTGGGGGTTTTATGTTTAAAAACTAAAAACTCTACAAGAAGCTTGAAAAGTATCAATCTAAGGAAATAACATTTCTCATATAATATCCCGAGCCCATTCCTGCTATCAGAACAATACGCATAATAAGGTTCAAACTCCAAAAGCTTTTTTAGAATATGTTGAAGCAAAAAGCCATGCAGGGCAATACCCTTGCATGGCTTTTAACTTTTAACCACCCACCTTATTTTCTGAGAAACCTTTCGGTACCAGTCAGTCGATTACCATCGTAAACTCCAATAAGGTATACACCTGAAGGCAGGTTGTTCATATCTATTACAAAACTGTTATTACCTTTTTCAACTCTGATCTCAAACCCTTTGATGAGCTGTCCGTTTTGACCCATAACCCTCACTTTCATCATCTTACTGTCTTCTGAAGCAACATGCAATCTTGTAGTGGTTCCAACGGAAGGATACAGGGCAATCTTCTTTCCGGGTATTTCGAAATGAAGTTTTTCAACCTTACTATAAGTTATCACCCCTTCTTTATCGGTTATTTTCAACTGATAATAGTTATCTCCTGCTATAGGGTTATTATGTATAAAAAGATAGTCCTTTTGGTTTTCAGCAGCATTCACTATTCCTATTACCATAAATTCACCGGTATTTCCGCGATGAAGAATTTCAATATAATCGGCATTGCTTTCAGGGGTAATATTCCATTTCAGTAAAGATTTCCCTGAAGATTTTTCCGCAGTAAAGTGGGAAAGTACCACCGGAAGCGGATTCATTAAATCTACTGATGCCAGTGTAAACGGACCATAAAGTAAAGGTGTGAAGGTAACAGTACCGGCAGTAGCAGAACCATTTACAACAGTATTAGGCAACCGTTTATAAGTATCGAAATCTCTGTACGCAATAGTCAATGATGCAGGATTATCTACACCGCTTCTTTCATTATAGGTAACTGTAAAACTTTTTTCTGCATTTACATCACCCGATAGTTGTTCAATTAACCAGGTATCTTTATCACTGATATGATGTAATTCTTCAGGGTGAACGATACCGAAAAACATTGTTGTGGCTTTCACAGGAAAATAGGAAACCCGGTATCTGTCATTTTCATTTGCCCCGGAAATCTCTGTCATAACTACCGGGGAATAAATATTATCTCTTCCTACATGAAAAGTAAAATTGCTCGTTCCCACCTTTGTAATAGCACCATTAATATAAGCATTAGGCCCGCCTCCAATAAATTGAGTGTTATCTTCAAAAGTGAGCGAGGCCATTCCTTCAATAAATAAAACTCCCGCCTGAAGTTCAAAACTTCCGCCACTTTTAATGGTTAATGGTGCGGATAAATAAACACCTTCATTTCCTGAATGATTAATGATTACTTTTCCGGTTATTTCTGAGGGTAAGCCATTTCCGGTTACCTGGCCTTCTGTTGAAACATATTCGTATATACCGGAGGAACTATAAGATCTGTCACCTGAAACCTGAATATTTCCAACCCCACCTACTAATCGAATTCCATCCGGTGAGCCCACCACCATATAACCGCCCTGGTTACGAAACCTACCCGATCCAAGTATCACACTGCCCTGGTCCATACTTAACTTACTACCCTGCGCTACAATTACCTCTGCTCCCAAACCGGTTTCCACCTCTGCAAAATCAGTCATAAACATGTTTCCGGAAGAAGTACCTTCTCCAATGGCCAGGACTGAAGAACCTGATTCAAGAATAATTTTTCCTCCCTCAAGGATAATTGCACCTGCATTTCCTGATATACCGCAATAGCCATAAGCGGAAACCATAACCGGATTACCATCACCTGTACATATTGCAGTATTTCCTGCGTAAATATTTCGAGAGGATCTTAGTGTTCCTCCCGCTACCACGAGATAAGAATTATTGATGTTCAATGAATAAAAGGAGGTATTTAATGCTCCTGACACTACCAAGATGTTATCAGATTCCATTTCCAGGGCAGTAAGGGTTGTCAATGAAGCACCCGGGGCAATTCTTAACCCTGCATTCAAAATACCGGTAGAAAACAGCGTATTAGCCGATCCTTTAAGGGTAATAATGGAGCCGATATTTTCCCCTACAATTTCTCCCTGATTTATAAAGTTTTGACCAACATTGAATTCAATAGGTTCCAGAAAGTCCGAGCCTGTAATATCCAGTTTACCGGAAGAAGACAGTTCCAGATTTCCTCCAATATGCACACTTACAATATTGGATGATCCCTGAGGCTTTACAGTTCCTGATTCAATGATAAAGTTTCCGGTTATATTAATGTTTACCGGGGTAGAATTGGAAAATACTGTTGCTCCGGAACCGGTATTTCTTAATACCAGGTTACCATTCACCTGACGAAGATTCCCGTTTAAATCCCAATCAGAATTATGCTGAAACGATAAGATGAGATTGCCCCAGTTGCGATTAGGGATGGGAGTGGAAGTATTGGTCCAGTTGGCTATTTCTACTGTTGAATTGATGGAATACACATAATTTTCAACACCTAATAAGCCTGCTCCGGCAAAATTATGACGGTAATAACCTCCTGAAATTATTTCAAACTCCGATGCACTTACAGCATGAGAAGCTTCAAGCCTTCCTCCGCCTTCAATTCTTAGGATGCCGGATAAACTCCAGGTATTGTTTGTGGTTATTACATGCCCGCTTTGAATGATAAATACGTCTCCTTCAGTTGAAAAATTTACTGGTGCAGCACCTGAACCATTTCTGGCAGAATTCCAGATGGCCGGGCTGTTGCCATTTCCACTACCCTGAGAATAATACTCAGTAGAAAAACCTGTTAGAGCAATTAATAATAAGACCGCTGAAAGTAAAAATCTTCTCATCATGACGTGGGTTTATGATTAGGAATACTTAAGCCCTTCAGCGGTATTGGAATTAAGGAAACCAGGTATAGAAAAGATTAGACCTAGAGGTCGAAGTTACTGCAAATACATAAACCAAGGCAAAACGTTTATAAATATTTTCAATGGGAATTAGATTTTTACCTTGAAGAAAATCAACTTCAGTCACTTTTATCCTTCTCCCATTTTGGTCCATAAGAACAATCCTCCCGTTTTCTCTTTCCGCAACCTCCACCTCCACCATTATCTTACCGGGTTGGTGCCTTACGCTCAAAATTTTAATATTTTCGCCTACTCCTGCCCGAAATGCCCTCTCTGCCAGCAGCTTTTGTGTATTTCCGCGTAAAAAAGTCAAGCGAAGTAAAAACATTCCCGAAAGCCCCCTGATATCCCCCTCAAAGGAATAAGCATGTTTACCGGATGCACCGGGTATTTCATACTCCCTGACTTTCTTGCGGTTATGATCAAAGATTTCAAGCCGGAACCTGCCTTCTGTCGTCTCCAATCCTGTCTGCCAACTCGCATGGAGTTTTTGGTGCTGCACAAAAGCCTGAAAATTACGAATGGTTACTGGTAAGGGATTTTGAAAATCCTGAGTGGATGCAAAACTGAACCGATAATTCTTTTGTGGTTCCAGCAGCACGGTTTCCGAAGTGATACTTCCTTTACCACCCGGACTCCCTTCATAGGAAGACCTCCCTCCGGATATCCAAATACTGTCTTTTAAGTAAGCAATAATCAGAGATTCCATTTCGGTTACTCCCGAGCTGTTGCCATCGGGAAAATAAAGTGTAATTTTCCCTTCAGTCTCATGTTCTGATTTTAATTCCCAGTATTCAAGCGATGAAATTCGACGGATACCTTCCTCATAAACTTTGGAATAAATCAGAGGATTTGCCACCTTATAACTGAGAGCCAAATTTCCCGAAATACCTTCCACAGCAATTTTTCCCAGCCGCATACGGTCTCCTAAAGGAAATACCATTTTCTCTTCCGGAGTCAGGCCTTCTTTAATAACCGTTCCCTGAATAAAAGAATGTACATTGTCTTCATTGAAAATCACCCTGGAATTGGAGGATAATATCAGGGGAAATTCTTCTGTTGTATTTAAGATTCCCTGAAGCATCACAAGAGCATCAGGAAGATAAAGAGGAGCCAGGTTGTTCACAACACCATCACTGTTGATTACCAGATTTACCTTATTACTGATCTTTCCCTTCGCCACAATTACCTGCTCCTCTCTTCCTGAAAATATCATATCTGAATGTACTTCCCCGGAAGTTGTAATCTCTCCCCCCGCTTGCAATAGACCTCCCTTTATATCTACCTGAAGCATTCTTGCCGTAGTACTTAAATCAAAACTTCCACCATACTGAACCAGGTCTCCCGAAACAGTCAGGGTTCCACCCAAATTCATTTTTAGGTTTACGCCTTCCCCCAACACCAGGTCTCCCAGAATATTTAATCCGGCAGTGCCTGCTGCTGTATAAATAACCGTATCCAAAGCATCAGCCAGCATCAACCGTAGTGTGCCATATGTTCTTCCGCTTAATGAAATAGTATTGGAAGCAAATGGGATGGCAAATTCAAATTCTCCTTTCAGGGTGAGGGAATCATGTATTAAAGCACTTACCAATGCAGCATGGGCCCTTCTCGTTTTATGAATATATCGTCCTCCTGTTTCAATTCTCCAGCCACCCGGTACTAAAATGGTTTCTCCTGAGGATGCGCCTGAAGCATTTTCCAAAATCCCACCATTCTTAATGATGATCCCTCCATGGGCGGTGCAGCTCAGGGCTGGAGAAGCGACATTATCGGTACCGATGATTACCTTAATGTTTTTACCGGGACCGGGATGAACGACCAAACGGCCTAGCGCTACCGGATTATTTCCTCCCGGAAGTTTAACCGTATAATTTTCATCCAGATAAACATTATCCAGAATTACCGTATCCCCCGCACCCGGAAGACGTCCTTCCTTCCAGTTATCAGGATTATCCCATTCCTGACTTCCACCCGCTCCCGTCCACCTGATTTGTCCCAAACAAATCCCGGGAACCAACAACACCATCAGCATCTTCCGCACCCGTAACACGAATCCCATCATCCCTGAATTTTATTTAAAACTATTCAGGTTTTTATATCTGCACATGAGAAAAAGACGGGAATCAAAGAAGATTTTCCGCATAAAAAAATCCCTCCGTTAAGAAGGGATTTTTTATCTGACATGGCAATAAAGCTTATTGTTTAATGATTTTCATTGTAGCAGTCTTCTGTCCGTTATAGTACCCTGTAATAAAGTAAGTCCCGGAAGACAGTTGATGAAGAGGAAGTGTTACCTCCTGGTTACCTGACTGAATATTCTCCATCTGACGATGAACAATTCGTCCATACATATCCGTTACTACCAGTATCATGTTCAGTTTTTGAGAAGAGGTGATATTAACTTTTGTACTGGTATTAAATACGCTTGGCATCACGGAAGTAATCTGCACTCCGTCAATACCGTTCATTACAGCAACAATCTTAGAAAGGGTCACTTCACCGTCTACATCATACATCCTGAGCCTGTAATAAGTAGTTCCTGCACCCAGCCTGTTATCTGTAACCTGATAATCCTGTAAACGGAATACTGCGTTCACTGATTCCATTACTGTAAAATCCCTTCCGTTAGTTGATTTCAACACTTCAAAGCGCAAAGGAGTGCTCTCAGCAGTAATTTTCCAGCTCACCAATGAAGTGGTGTTGTTTAATTTTTTTGCATTAAATTCTGTTAGGTGTACAGGCAATGCAGACTGGTTAGCATACCCAATGGTATAAAATCCTGTAAGGGCGGGCATTTCAGCAGTTGATACTGTTCCTGAAGTTGTATTACCCGGAGCAAGGTATGCTCCGCCTGCCCTTTCCCAACCGCTGCCGTTGTAAACTGCGGCAACAAGGCCATGGAAAGGCTGAGTACCGGGTATTGCTCCGTTAACCGTTAATGCAACAGTACCTGCATTTACACCTGAAACCGTATTCACTGCAAAGTAATCAGGTGCAATAGCCTGAAGCGGAGCTACAGGAGTGGTAACTGTATAAGGCGATGGAATATATTGTACTTCATATAAACTTGCAGAATTAGTGGTAGTTTGAATATAAGCTGTCCTAAGTTTACCATTGGCCCCGACAGGGAATTTAAAAATATTTTGCGAACCGGTGGTCCTTCTTAGCCTACCTTGAACATATCCGGAGTTTGATTCACCCCTGATTGCCCTGGAAGTGGGGATGGCAGAAGTGTTCCTGACATGCAGGTAATATGGATTAGGAACATATACCACACCCTTATTATCAGTTTCAAAATTCAACCTACCCACAATAAGGCTGGAATTCAGTTGAACACCGGCCGGGTTATTAATCCTTAAAGTCAGTTCGGAGTTGTTGGCAGACCATGTACCGTTATGAGAATATATGGTTTGAAGGCTTGTGCCCGCCAATTCCACCACAAAAAGATCCTCAGAGGTACTGGAGCTATTCGAAGTATATCTGAATTGACCGGAATTATGTTGTATATTTCCCCTTACAATTAAAGTGGCATAAGAACTGTTGGCAAGGTTATTTCGACTTTGAATATTAAAGTCCTCACCATCCAGAATAAGGTTTCCTTCTATATCCAAAATAATATTGGCTCCATTAGTACCATGTTCAATAGCACTTACAACCGAATTTCCGGTAATAATTAAATCACCTTTAATTATCTGATACCTTAATCCACTCCCCACATTGGTACATAAGGCAAGTTTATGCCCGTTAGTGTTCCTTATTTCCACGTTCCCATGGAACTTGGTTTGCTGTAAGAACAATAGGATCTCGGCAGACTGGTTGGCGCATTCATAAATTAAATTTCCATAATCGTCGAATCCTGGCTCGGGTAGCCCACCGTCATCGGTATAGCCTGTTATGTAAAGCGTAGAGTTAGGCATATAGGTTCCCTTTGGCCAGGTTCCCCCAGGGTTTTGCAACTCCACCAGAGAACCGTCTTGAAAAACAATGTATCGGGGAGCAATATTATTAGGATCATTAAAAATTATTGTACTAGGCGTATAACGTAAGGTACCGTAAATATCCATTCCGGTATTGCTCAGGCCGGATGTTTGGGGGAATTTAAACATGGATGATCCTGGTACTCCCGGGGTGGCATCAATAATATAGGTTCCATCAATCCTTCCTCTTTCATTTGCATCAAAGTGATGAACAATAACTTGTTCTTGTTTAGTAGTACTATCCTTTCTTACAGATCCAGATTCAATATAAAACGCATAGCCTCCGGTATAGGAATAATTCACATTAGGGAAGTCAGCCATGAACATAAACACCACATTACTGTTATTCACTATGTGTACGGCACCAATATTCCAGGAACCGGCATTCACCTGTACCCTTGCATTTTGATCGAAAACCGCAATATCATTTTCTTCGGGAGCAGAAGAGGCTGCGGGGCCACCACTTGTTAAAGACCAGTTTGCAGCATTACTTACCAGTTTAAATTCCCCATCTCCGCCAATCCAATAATAGGTGGTTTGTGCTACAGCGAGGGAAGCAATGAACATGAACACTGTCGTGAACACGTAGAATTTTTTCATAAACAAAAGTTTAAGCGATTATATGGCATTGATAGGCTTACCGGATTGCGGGGCTTTTCTTAAGGAGAATTGAAGCAGGATGTTAATCGGGTCCTCAGATAAAAGGAAATACAAAATAAACTGAAATTCGGTTTAAAAACAAATTAGGGCAGAAAATCTGCCCTGAATTTTTTCTATTTTTTACGGAAATAAATCCTGATGGGGACTCCGGAGAATCCGAAATGTTCCCTCAGCTTGTTTTCCAGGTAGTTTTTATAAGGCTCCTTTATTTCATCGGGGAAATTGGCATAAAATGCAAAAGAAGGAACAGAAGTATTGGGAAGCTGCATAACATACTTGATTTTGATGGGGTTACCCCTTACCACCGGCGGCTGATAAGCCTTCAGGGCTTCCTGCATTACCTCATTCAATTCCGCTGTAGGTATGCGCCTTTTACGGTTTTCATAAACTTCCAGAGCTTTTTCAACCGCCTGGTAAATCCGGGTTTTTCCTGTAGCAGAGATAAATAATACCGGCACATCTGAAAACGGAGCTATCCTTTTTTTAATAGCTTTCTCGTAATCCCGGGCTGTATTGGTTTGCTTGTCGGTAATCAGGTCCCATTTGTTTACCAGCAGAACTATCCCCTTCCCTTTTCTGGCTGCCAGACTGAAAATATTCAAATCCTGGGCTGTCATATCCTGGGTGGCATCCAATACCAGCAGGCAGACATCGGCTTCGTCCATAGCCCTAATGGCACGTATAACCGAATAGAATTCAAGGTTTTCATGCACTTTGGTCTTTCTTCTCAACCCCGCAGTATCTATCAGGATAAAATCTTTCTGAAATAATTTGTAACGGGTATGAATGGTATCCCTGGTGGTACCGGCAATATTACTTACAATAGTACGTTCAGTTCCGATCAAGGCATTCAACAAAGAAGATTTTCCCACATTAGGCTGCCCTATAATGGCAAATTTGGGGAGGTCTTTTTCTTCATCATCAATGGAAGACAGGGATTCTTCCTCGGGGATATTGGCCGTAACGGCATCCAGAATTTCCCCTGTTCCCGAGCCGGAGATAGACGAAACAAAAAAAATGTTTTCAAAGCCCATACTGTAAAACTCAGTGGCTTCCAGGGAGCGCTGGTGGTTATCTACTTTGTTTACCATAAGATAAACCGGCTTGGAAGTCTTTCTGAGCATATCAGCCATTTCAGCATCCAGATCGGTTATGCCTGTAGTAACGTCGGTAACGAATATGACGGCATTGGCTTCTTCAATGGCTATTAATACCTGTTTCCTGATTTCTTTTTCAAAAATATCAGTACCGTGCGGAACAAATCCTCCTGTATCAATTACGTTAAAATTCTTTCCGTTCCATTCGGCAACTCCGTACTGGCGGTCACGTGTAACACCGCTAACATCGTCAACTATGGCCTTTCTTTGCTCCAACATTCTGTTGAAGAAAGTACTCTTCCCTACATTGGGCCTTCCAACAATTGCAACGGTATAACCAGCCATGATGTTATTTGTGATTTTCTGTATTAATGATAACCGTATTCCCTGAGCATCTGTTCGTTATCCCTCCACTTGGGCCTTACTTTCACAAATAGCTCCAAAAATACTTTTTGTCCGAGGAATTTTTCAATTTCCTCACGGGATATTGTTCCCAGTTGTTTAATAGACCTTCCCTTCTCTCCAATAATAATGGCTTTCTGGGATTCCCTCTGCACGATGATTTCGGCTCTTATTTTTATTAATGTAGCCTTCTCCTTAAACTCTGAAACCACTACTGCGGTATGATAAGGAATCTCTTCTTCATACAACTCGTATATTTTTTCTCTAATCAGTTCTCCCACAAAGAATTTGGTAGGAAGGTCGCTCAAATCATCTCCTGTATAGAAAGGCTCTGATTCAGGCAGATATTCTACTATCTTTTTCAGCAGCGTATCAAGGTTGATGCCCTGTATGGCAGAAACCGGTATGATATCGGAGGCTATCCCGGAGTTTTTATAAGTTTCTATAACCTCCTCCAGGTTACCATCTTTAAGTTTATCAATTTTATTCAGGATCAGGATGGTTTTTGCTTTCAGCTGAAGGGAAGAAAACAACCCGATTTCTTCCTTGGGATCTGACTCCACATCGGCTATCAACAGGGCAATATCTGCATCTTCCAATGCCGATTTCACCGCCATCATCATTTTCTCGTGTAACTTATACCTTGGGTCAATAATACCGGGAGTATCCGAAAAAACAATTTGAAAACCCGGTTCCGTGATGATTCCTTTAATCCGGTGGCGGGTGGTTTGAACTTTCGGGGATACAATGGCAAGCTTTTCACCCATCAGCGCATTCATCAGCGTGCTTTTGCCTGCGTTGGGCTTTCCGAAAATATTTACAAAACCTGCTTTCATGCCTTACCCCGTTCAATAAATAAAAAAAGGCTCTTGCGAGCCTGAGTAGTTGCGAAGGGAGGGATCGAACCTCCGACCTTCGGGTTATGAGCCCGACGAGCTACCGCTGCTCTACTTCGCGATGTGGAATGCAAAATTAATACTTTTTCATTCCTCACCCAAAAAATTTTCGAAAAACACCTTAAGAATTAATTATTTAACGAGGCTTTATAAACCTTCCCCCACCACTTTGGAAGCACCTGATAAACTTACCGATTGCAGTTTGGGACTACCATAATATTTAATATGGCTTGCCCCGGAGGCTTTTGGTTCCAGCAAATCACTTACGTTTACCACTACATTGGAAGCTCCTGATGCTGAAACAGAGCATTTCATCACTTTCAGGTCTTTACCCTTGAAATCGCTGGCACCGCTGGCAATAACCTGCAGTTTATCTACTTTTCCGGATATTGTGGCATCGGATGCACCACTCAGTTGGAGGTCAACTTTGTTATATTCAATTTGACCGTTGATATCACTGGCTCCTGATAAATGAATATCTAGGTCATCACCTTTAAGTTTACCGGTAAGATGTACATCTGTTGCGCCACCGGCTTTAATTAAACTAAGGGTTGGAGCAGAAAGATATACTTTCAGGTCTTTTTGATTTAACTTTCGAATAACCTTTCCCTGAGATTGTAAAGAAATTTTCAGGATACCGTTTTCCACCCGGGTAACAATCTGGTCTCTCAGCTCTATGGTAGCAGCGCTTACTGCTAAAGCATGTTCTGCATCCGGACTAACATACACATCAAATCCTCCCGAAATCTCTATTCCATGAAAGGCATCTACCTGCCTAACCTGAACGTTTTTGTCTTTAACCACCTGAGCAAATGAAATCAGGCCGGAAAGTATTAAGACTACAATCAAACTTATCTTTTTCATGTTACTTATATAAGGTTAGGAAAATATTATTTTTTAGAAACTACGGAACCGCCGGTTTTTATCTGCACTTCCTGAATACTCGCATTTCCTTTATAATGGATATTTCCTCCGGTAGTGGCTACGGCAGAAAATAGGTCTTCCACATTAACCTCCACTAATCCGCTGGTATGGACCCTGGCCACACAACGGGAGGCTTCGAGGTCGAATGCCCTGAATTTGCTTCCCAGGTTACAATCTACATTTACTTCCTTTGCTTTCCCTTCCAGTTCTATCCTGGATCCTGTAGACAGGCTGGCAGAAAGTTTTCCTACTTCTCCCAGCTTTCCGTAAACAGTGGCTCCTGTATTGGTATTCAGGGCAAGTGCTGCCAAATCCATTTTATCCTCCATTATCACTTCTGCGCCGGTACCTGCTGTAATCTTTTCAAGGTCTTTAACTGTTACATAAGCTTTCAATCCAGATAAATTTTTGGGAAGCTTGTTTATACTTCCCACTGTTATGCGCAGGGTATTATCCACTACCTCAGTTTTAATGTATTCAATATGCTCCGGGTTGTCAGCAGAAACATATACAGAGGGTTCATCTCCTGAATAGAGATATACCTTCATGCCCAATGATGCTTCCAATGCTTTGAATACCCCTACATTCCTCTTTTCTGCACCTGCATCCTTCATACGGGTCTGCGCCTGCACAAACTGGGCAAATAACAATGCCACACTCAATAATACTGTATGAATTTTCATGATAAGTAGTTAAGAATTAACAGTTTTAATACTTTGTATACGTACCACCACAAAAAAGGTTACAGCAGAGGGATAATTTTTTTCACCTATCTTTGTGGGGTCAGAAAATTTCTGTCCAGATTCCCGGGGTGCTCTGCATGAGCAGGGCTGAGATTACACCCGCAGAACCTGATCAGGGTAATGCCTGCGCAGGGAGGTTGCTTCACTTTTTTTATAAGCACTTCACTATTCGCAGCATTCCTTCAAATCAATTTTTTACCATTTAAAATTTTCAAGTAATGAAAAAATTGTTTTTGGGGATATGCTTAAATTTCATATCCGTTTTCTTATGGGCCCAGCAAAACAGGCCATTCATTAAAGTAACCAATGAAAACAACAGCCAACCGGTAGCTTTTGCCACCATTGAGGTTAAAGGGTTAGGCATATGGGCTGCCGATGAAAAAGGTGAGTTCCGCATTCCAACCGCAGTTACGGGAACACACCGCACTGTAGTTACCGCTACCGGTTATGAAGAATTCAGCCGGTTGATCAATTTCTCAGTTGAAGAAATTGTCATTCAACTTAAACCGGTAGCCTTATTTCTAAAACCGGTGGAGATTATCGCGCTGAGAGCAAATGATAAAGCACCATTTGCCAAGGTAAATATTTCCAAACAACAGGTGGAAGAGTTCAATCTGGGTCAAGACCTTCCTTTTCTGCTTTCCCAAACTCCCTCCATTATCGTGAATTCCGATGCCGGTAACGGTATAGGTTATACGGGGATTAGAATCAGGGGAACAGATGCCACGAGGATTAATATGACCATCAATGGAATACCTTATAATGATGCTGAATCGCAGGGGTTGTTTTTTGTAAATCTGCCCGACCTGGCATCATCGCTTGAAAGCATTCAGGTGCAAAGAGGAGTTGGAACCTCTTCCAATGGCGCGGGTGCATTTGGAGCTACCATGAACTTTTCAACCAATGAAGTTAAATTAAAGCCTTCAGCTGAAATGAATAACAGCTTTGGCTCTTTCAACACTTTTAAACATACGGTAAAGGTTTCTTCAGGGTTATTAAGTGACAGGTTTACCCTGGATGCGAGGTTATCGGCCATTAACAGCGACGGTTATATCGACCGCGCAACTTCTGACTTGAAATCTTATTACCTCTCCGGAGCGTATTTATCCGAAAAAACTGCGGTAAGGTTAAATGTTTTTTCAGGAACAGAAAAAACATATCAGGCATGGAATGGAATTTCAGAGATTGATCTTAAGTCTAACCGAACCATTAACTATTCCGGTATGGAAAAACCCGGTTCACCATACGAAAATGAAATAGACCATTATCAGCAAGACCATTACCAGTTCTTTATCAACCACAGCTTTTCCTCTGATTTAAGTTTTAATACAGCTATGTTTTATACCAGAGGAAAAGGGTATTACGAACAGTACAAAGCAGGAAGGGAATACTCAGAGCTTGGTTTACCCGAATATGTTCTGGGGAATGATACGCTCACTGAGACCGATATTATCAGAAGACTGATGCTCGACAACCATTTTTACGGTCAGGTATTTACACTGCAATATTCAAAAGCAGCTACCACCATCAGCCTGGGTGGAGGTTGGAATAATTATGAAGGAAAGCATATCGGCAAGGTAATATGGGCAAATCAGGGAGTCCCCGATAACTACACCTGGTATCAACATCCAGCGAATAAAAAAGACCGCAACTTATATCTCAAAGTCCAAAAAGAAATACTTGGCAACCTTTCTATCTTTGCAGACCTGCAATACAGGCATGTCAGTTACTACCTCAACGGTTTCAGGGATAACCCGGGCTTATCTTTCCATAATCGTTATAATTTCTTTAATCCCAAATTTGGGTTCACTTATACAAAAGGAAGAAACCAATTGTATTTGTCTTACGCCCGGGCAGCCAAAGAACCCAATCGCGACGATTTTGAAGCAGGAGCAGGAAATATGCCCAAACCCGAAATCTTAAATGATTTTGAAGCAGGATGGGAAAGTAAAAGCTCAAAATACACTTCCGGGGTGAACCTCTATTACATGCAGTATAAAGACCAGCTTGTACTGACAGGAAAGATAAATGATGTAGGAGCTTACACCCGCACCAATATTCCCGAAAGTTTCAGAATGGGTATTGAACTGCACGGATCTGCCCTGATTAGTTCAAAGTTGACGGCATCCGCAAACCTAACAATAAGCCGCAACCGAATTATTGATTTCGTTGAATACTATGATGACTATGATGCCGGCGGACAAAAGGAAGTTTATCATGGAAATACCGACCTTAGCTACTCTCCTTCTGTAACTGCAGGATTTAATCTTCTTTACCGTCCGGTGAAAAACCTTCAAATTAGTTTACCCGGAAAATATGTAGGCAGACAATACCTCGACAATACTTCCAATAAAAGCAGAAGCCTGAATCCTTTTTATGTTCAGGATGCACTGTTAAGTTATTCCTTCCCGGAAAAAGAAGGGCCTGCAGTGAAGCTTATTCTTCAGGTAAATAATATCTGGAATAAACTGTATGAACCCAATGGATATACATTCAGTTATCAGTATGGAGGAGAACTGATTACGGAAAATTATTACTTCCCCATGGCGGGAACAAACTTTTTGTTTGCCGTGAATATACTGTTGAAGTAAATGAAATCAGGCTGTCTCTTCAGGCAGCCTGTAATTTTTTTTAAAAATTCAGGTGTTACTATTATTATAAAAAATCATCAGCTGCAAACTGGCCACGCACCAATTTTTTTGGAAGATTTTTCCTTTTCTATTTGGATTCTTTTCCCATTGGCCTGGCAAACAGGAATAGGAAATTTGTAATAGCTGCCATCCAGTACAGAAAGTATTACCGGTAGATGCTAAGCAAATAGAGGATAAAACACTGGAAAATCTTCTCAATTTTCCAACGGGTGAAGTGTATCCCGCTTAAAAAAAAGAGGTTACGGTGGTGGCGGGGGAGGGCCCGAATAAGGAAGAAAATTCCACATTGCACAAAGTATTTTTCTCATTAACCAAAGAGGTTTTCACCCGGATGTTTTTGATTTTTTTTAAATGTCCATTCCGCTATAAACAAACCCCTTACATCTCATTTGAACATCTCCTCTTACTATATCCATCAACAGAAAATTTTTTTATTCCAGATAATTTCTCTCCTTCCTTACTTAATGCAATACCGTTAGAGTTACTGCCAAAAACAAAAAAGCTGCCTGAAAAAGCAGCTTCATGAAAATTCCATATATTAGAATTCAACGCTATTGCCCACCAAATTTCTCTTTCCATTCCAGCATACCACCGGTTAGGTTCTTAACATTCGTAAAGCCCAGGGTTTCCAGAAAAACTGCAGCCTGTCCGCTTCTGTTACCACTTCTGCAATACAGTATAACTTCTTCATTTTTTAATTCGTCAATTTCATCAGTTTCCATATTCCTAATTTTACCAAGGGGAACTAAAATTCCTCCGATATTAAATTCCTCGTGCTCGTTTGGCTCACGTACATCCACCAGGTTTACTTTTTCTCCTTTTTCCAAACGCTGATGAAGTGCTTCTACAGTAATATTTTCCATTTTTTACTTTTTTTAATATTGGTAATTAGGATTGTTTTCCATCTGATCTTCTTCAGGGGGAAGTATTCTTTCCGGCCTGTTTACCCCAATCCACAGGTCAACAGTTTGCCCGGGTTTTATCCTGTTAATTTTACCATCGAATCCATAACGTGCAGGATACTGACGGTAAACGTAAGCATTCAAAGTATCTCTTACATCATTATCCACTACCCTGGCACCCAGATTAAGATTACTGGATTCCAGTAAAGCCAGTGCTTCCATATAGGTAAGACCCACGAAATCAGGCACCCTGAATTCCGTATCCCCTAATCCTGAACCCAGAATAAGTGTAACCGCTGTTCCCATGTGCACTTTGGTTCCAGGTTTTACCGGCTTGCCATCTACCTGTTGTTCCAGTACGGCATTACGGGCAAAATCGGTACGATAGAAAGTATCTTTCAACACTAATCCGTATTGCTTCATGGCCAGCTCTGCACTCCTGAAGGTCATGTTGATGAAATTGGGCATTTCAATCAGCGGGGGTACTGCTCTGTTTACCGTAAGGTAAACTATCCTGTTTTTCTTTACCACAGATTCCGATTCCGGGAACTGCCTCATCACCATCAGGGGAGGAACAGTATCTACATATACGCTGTCCTGAATCATTACTTCAAACCCGCTGTCCTCCAGCACATTGGTAGCTTCGGGAAGGGTAAGGCCTGTTACGGAAGGGATGGTAAGCGTTTCTCCGTGTTCTGTAATGATTTTCAGCGAATACAGAAATCCGAATAATAATACAATCACCAGGGCTATTCCTATCAGTAAGTTTACCCAGAAGGGTTTGTTGAGAATGTTTTTAAACACGGTTCTAATTTGTTGTACTAATCCTTAGCTAATTTAATACCTGTTTTATCAAATAATAAAAGCAGAAGGATCAAATTAAGAAGATTTTCTTCTTGATAATGCATCATCAATGAGGGCAGAATAGAACTCGGTAAGGTTCCATCCCATTGCCCGCACCTGCTGCGGAATGATGCTGGCCTCGCTTTGACCGGGTACCGTGTTGATTTCCAGCATATAAGGTTCTTTATTCTGCTCATTCAGAATGAAATCAATCCGCACCACTCCGTTACAGTTAAAAATTGAATAAATTTTTTCGGCAGCCCGCCTGATTTTGCCGGCGTTCTCTTCATCCAGTTCCGCAGGGGTTATTTCTTTGCTTTTCCCCTGGTATTTGGCTTCGAAATCAAAAAACTCTTTTTCTGAAATGACTTCCGTAATGGGCAATACTGTAATTTTTCCACCGGACCTGAAAACACCCACTGTAAATTCCCTCCCTTTGATGTATTCTTCCACTATCACCTGGTCATCTTCATGAAAGGCTTTTTCAAGTGCAGTTTCAATTTCTTCAGGATGATTCACCCTACTCATTCCAATACTGCTTCCTCCGTTATTGGGTTTAACAAAAACCGGCAGTGTTAAAGCGGCGGTAATATCTTCCGCACGGTATTTATTTTGGCGGAAAAGATGCAACGAACGTGCCACATGTATTCCTGAAAATGCAGCTACTGAAACGGTATATCGCTTGTTAAAAGTCAATGCAGATGTGGTGGCATCACAGGAGGTATAGGGCAATCCCAAAATATCAAAATATCCCTGAAGTTTTCCGTCCTCACCGGGAGTTCCGTGGATTCCAATCAACACTGCATCAAAAGTAATTTTCTTACCTCCCGGGCTAATCGAAAAATCATTTTTATCCACTTCTACTTTTTCTCCTTCATGTAAATAGAACCATGAGTCAGGAGTAATGTCAATTCTGTACACATTATATTTTTCCTTATCGGTATACTTCATAAATGTAACCGCACTCTTATAGGAAATTTCAGCTTCTCCAGAATAACCTCCAGTAATAAACGCAATGTTGGGCTTAGAACTCATAATGAAAAGATGATTTCAATTTCAGGCAATATAGTTTATGCTTTAGAAAAATGAAAGGTGAAGGAATTGTTCTCCCTTCACCTTCAATACGGGAAATATCACCCGCTTATCGCATGCAGCAACGCTGCATTACAGTGTACACAATTTACTAAAAAACTGATGTATCTGAAAAACAATTTTTTTTCTTTAGAGGTGAAGCCTTTCTTTCTTGGCCAGCAACTCTTCTACGGTTTCCTGATACATTTCGTCGGGCACGCAGCAGTCTACCGGACATACTGCAGCACACTGGGGCTCTTCATGAAATCCCTGACACTCAGTGCATTTTGAAGGCACAATATAATAGGTATCCACGCTAATCGGCGCATTTCTCTGTTCAGCATCCACTACAGAACCGTCAATCAGCACATAAGATCCTTTTACACTGGTTCCGTCGGAAATAGCCCATTCTACTCCTCCTTCATAAATTGCATTATTCGGACATTCGGGTTCACAGGCACCACAATTAATACATTCATCTGTTATTTTAATAGCCATGCTCTTCCTGTTTTATGATATGATTACTGTTATTTTGCATAACAAATATAAGATGGATTATGGAATTATCTCAAAGGATTGATTTGCTGGAGCGTGTGGGTCAATATATTGTATCATCCGAACCATCCTGGGTGGAGGCCCAAAAAAGGGCTTACGCAGAAAATGCATGGTTTATCCCTGAGTTTGTCGATTACCAGGCTAGGGTGATGGCAGAAAATTATTTTAACAGGGAAAAACTGGAAAAATGGACATCGTCCTATTCTCTTGAAGAAGTAAAATCTCCCCGTACCACCGGCATAATCATGGCAGGAAATATCCCCATGGCAGGCATGCACGACCTGATTTCGGTATTCATTTCAGGGCATTACCAGAAAATAAAAACTTCTTCAAAAGACAATGTACTGATTCCTCATATCGTGAATAAAATGATGGAATGGGCTCCGGAATCAGCACCATATTTTGAGTTTGCCGACATGCTGAAAAAATGTGATGCCTATATCGCTACGGGGAGCAATAATTCTTCAAGGTATTTTGAATATTACTTTTCAGCATATCCCCATATTATCCGGAAAAACAGGACTTCCATTGCAGTGCTCACCGGAAATGAATCGGCAGAAGAATTAGAAAAGCTGGCAGAAGATGTATATCTGTATTTCGGGCTGGGCTGCAGGAACATTACCAAATTATATGTCCCCCGGGGATATGATTTCCTTCCGCTAATCGAAAAATGGAAAAAATTCAATTACCTTTTTGAGCACCATAAATACAAGCATAATTACGATTACCAGCTTTCTTTACTCATCCTGAATAATCAATATTACATGTCTGACGGTTCCATCCTGCTGGTAGAAAACCCTTCGCTTTTTACTGCTGTTTCTGTTGTTCATTACGAGTTTTATTCCGATCCCGAAGCATTGGAGGCAACCCTGAAAGATAATACCGATATTCAGGCAGTGGCCGGTGCAGGATACCTTCCCTTCGGAAGTTTACAACAACCTGCCCTTGACCAATATGCCGACGGGGTAGATACACTGAAATTTTTGCAGAAACTCTAAATTTTTGTCAGCCTGTATTGGAAATTTGTTAAGATTGATTCGTGATAGTGAAATCCTTTGAAAATCATTAAATTTGATTAACCAAATACGAAGACCTTAGTAAATTAAATGTTAAACCCTTCCGGGTATTTAAACGTAGACAGTAAATTGACGTTTAATTACTAACAAGGCATTTAATTTGAGAGATCCAAATTAAATTTTTTAAAGGATGAAGATGAGAACCATACTGACCGTAGCATTTGTTAGTATCATCACCTCACTGGCTACCATTTGGGGATACAACAAATTTGCTGAGCGCTCTACCTACAATTATAGATGGACCAACGACGATTCAGTGGCTTTACCGGCCAATTATGCCGGCTTTACGAATAATTTCCAACCGGGCAATGCAATAGATTTTACTGCTGCTGCCCGCGCCGCCATCCCCGCTACCGTACACATTAAAACAAAAGCCACCAGGGTGGTGAACAACAACCTTCCCAGAAGGAGCCCCTTTGGCGACCTTTTCGGTTTTGATCTTGAAGATTTCTTTAACGACCGCCCCCGCTCCTTTCCCCAATCAGGTTCAGGATCAGGAGCCATTATCAGTGAAGACGGATACATCGTCACCAATAATCATGTAATAGCCGGTGCCGATGAAATAACCGTTACCCTGTCTAACAAAAAATCGTTTAAAGCCACAGTTGTGGGTGCTGACCCCAGCTCGGATATTGCTGTCGTTAAGATTGATGCTAAAAACCTGCCCTTTCTGCTTTACGGAAATTCCGACGAAGTGGAAGTGGGGCAATGGGTACTTGCTGTGGGGTATCCGCTGATGCTGGAAGCCACAGTAACTGCAGGTATCATCAGTGCCAAAGGAAGAACGCTTGATATCAACAGCAGACAAAGTAATACCCCTATCGAATCTTTCATCCAAACTGATGCTGCCGTTAACCCCGGTAACAGCGGAGGGCCTTTAATTACCACCGATGGCAAACTGATAGGAATAAACAGTGCCATAGCTTCTCCCACAGGTTCGTATGCGGGATATTCCTTTACCATTCCCGTAAACATTGTGAAAAAAATTGTAGATGACCTGATTAAATACGGTACCGTTCAAAGAGCTTACCTCGGAATTCATTATCCCAGAGAAAATATCAGTGAAGAACTGAAAAAAGAATATGGAATTAAAGACGGAGAAGGAGTGTATGTGCTGGATGTTCCGGAAGACGGCGCTGCCAAAGCTGCCGGAATCCAGAAAGGTGATATCATCACTAAAATTAACGGAGTTCCTGTAAGAAACGGGGCCGAAATGGTTGGACAAATTGCCACCTTCAGACCGGGAGATAAAATTTCCATCACCTATAAGCGCGACGGAAAAGAATACACTAAAAACGTGGTATTAAGGAACAGCCTGGGTACAGTAGATATTGTAAAAGTGAATATCCTCGACAAACTCGGCGCCCAGTTTGAAACCCTTAGTTCCAGTGCTGCCAAAGAATTGGATGTTGCCGGAGGTGTGGTGATCAAATCAATTGGCAACTCAGGATTGCTCAGCAGAGTTAGGGTTCAGGAAGGATTCGTCATCCTGAAAGCCAATAATAAAGAAGTAAAATCCGTGGATGAATTCAGAAAAGTGCTTGAAGAAGCAAGTGGAACCGTGAAAGTAGAAGGAATTTATCCGGGTTACGAAGGAGTTTATAACTTTGTAATCAATATGGATTCCCTGAAGTAATCAAAAGGGAATAATTTAAGTTGCGTTTCTACAAGCTAACATAAGACTAAGGAAAACGGCAGAATTCTTTCTGCCGTTTTTTTATTGATAGTGCGGACAATAGCTTTTTTCCTTAACTCTTTTTTACCAATACCATATATCCGTTTGGAGGAAGGGTAACGGAAAAGGTATTGGCGATTTGCATTTTCTTTCCGGAAAATAATTCCTGGTAATCTCCCTGAAATTCCGGATCAAAATCCGCTACAGCCTGATGGGATGAAAAATTGAGTAATACTACTATAGCATGGCTCCCGTTAATTCTTTCATATACCAGCACGTCCTGATTATGCATATCCAGCATACGGGTTATCGTTACATCTTTTCCTGAAATCAATGCCGGATGAGTTTTCTTAAGTTGTATCAACTTTTTATAAAAATCTTCCAGTTCATATTTACCCGTCCAGGGTATTTCATCTTTATCAAAAAATTTCAAACGCTTTTTATTGGGAAGTTCCTGTCCGCTGTAAATTAACGGCATCCCATTCCATGTGAAAGAAAACACAGCAAGATTTAATGCATTATTCCCATACTTCTCAAATTCGGTTCCGTTCCAGCTATTCTCATCGTGGTTACTGGTAAAAAACAATTGCGATACACCTGAAGGAAAATCTTTAAGCAAATGCTGCAGATGGTTTTTTACATCTTTCAGAGATTTTTTCCCTTTAGAAAATGCTTCAGTAAGATGCATCCAATCCCACGAATAACAAGCATCAAACACTTCCAGGTAATTCCAGTCGTTGGATTCCGCCAGCCAGAACAAGGGTTTTATCGCATCCAGTTCGGTACGGGCATCGCGCCAGAAGTCACGTGGAACCAAATGTGCCATATCACACCTGAAACCGTCGATGTTAAATTCTTCCACCCAGTAGCGCATACAGGCAATCATTTCCCTGCGCAATGCGGCATCATAGTAATTCAGGTCAATCACATCTGTCCACCCGTGCTGGTCGTAGAACTCTTCTTTCTCATTTCTTTTATAAAACTCAGGATGCTCTTTCACCCATACATGATCGTAACCGGTATGATTGGCTACCCAGTCGAGAATGATTTTAAAATTCAGCGACCAGGCGGTGCGCAGGAAGGATTTAAAATCGGAAACAGTACCAAATTCGGGGTTGATGGCTTTATAATCGGAGATGGCATAATAACTTCCCAGGCTGCCCTGCCTTTTTTCGAGGCTGATAGGGAAAATGGGCATGAGCCAGAGTGTTTCCACTCCCATTTCTGCCAATCGGGGAAGCTCCCGTTCGAAGGCCGCAAATGTCCCTTCACGGGTATACTGGCGAATGTTTACTTCGTACAAAACGGTCCGCTGGCTCCAGGGAACTGGCTGAAATCTCCTCATGCAATCCATTCTTTATCCCAATTTAGAGTTTTATAGTGAATTACTGCACCAATAAGGTTGTAAATTGCAGCCAAATGAAGACTTTCGACGTTCCCATAATTTACAGAAGCCCTTTAATTTCTGCCATAAAGCAATATCGCAAAAGGCAGGACAGGATGAAAAAAGACCTAACCCCCACCCTGCTGGATTTTGGTCCTTTACGCATTTACCTGGCCAGACATTTTGGCTTCTGCTATGGTGTGGAAAATGCCATTGAAATTTCTTTTAAAACCGTTGAAAACAACCCCGGAAAAAATATTTACCTTCTGAGTGAAATGATTCACAATCCTCAGGTAAATGCCGATTTGCAAAGCCGCGGGGTAAAATTTTTACAGGATACGGCAGGAAATCAGTTGATTCCATTTGAAACCTTAACTCCTGACGATATTGTTATCATTCCTGCATTCGGTTCTACCCTAGAAATAGAACAAAAACTCCACAACCTTGGGGTATCTACCGAAGCATTTAATACTACCTGTCCTTTTGTAGAAAAAGTATGGAACCGCAGCGAACAAATTGCTAAAAAGGGGTATTCCGTAGTCATTCATGGCAAACCCGGACACGAGGAAACCAGAGCAACCTTTTCCCATGCCTCATCTCATGCACCCTCCATTGTTATAAAAGATATGGAAGAAGCCCGGGTGCTGGCAGATTTTATCACCGGGAGAAAACCTGCAGAGGAATTTGATTTTCACTTTAAAAACAGGTATTCCCCGGGGTTTGATTATAGCAGAGATCTTCAAAGGTTTGGAGTGGTAAACCAAACTACCCAACTGGCAACAGATACCCTCGCCATATCTGCCTACCTGAAAAAAGTGATGATGGAACATTACGGACTGAATGAAAGCAATATTCAGGAAAGGTTTGCCGATACCAGAGATACCCTTTGCTATGCCACAAACGACAATCAGAGTGCAGTAACGGGAATGCTTAACCGCGAAGCTGATTTTGCCGTAGTGGTTGGAGGATATAATTCATCCAACACCACTCATCTGGTGGAATTATGTGAACAGAAAATGCCCACTTATTTTATAAATGCTGCCGATAAAATTTTAGGCAGAGACAGGATTGTGCATTTCGATTGTAAAACCAAAACCGAACAAACCACGGAAAACTTTCTTCCCGAAAAACCAGTAACGGAAATTCTGATGACCAGCGGAGCTTCCTGCCCCGATGCTGTTGTAGAATCGGTAATTGTAAGACTTGCTGAACTTTTTGAAGTGGAAGCTAAAGTGGAAGCACTGGCCGAAGAACTTTCAAAAGCAGAATAACAATTAAAAGAACCCATCCCCGGACAAATAGACAAATAAAAAATCCTGCCGGAAATGACAGGATTTTTTATTTATAAAGCGATGAATAGTTTATAACATTTTAAAACTTTCAAGGAACTTGGTGTTAAAGTTACCAGCCCTGAAATCTTCATTCTTCATCAGTTGCTGATGGAAAGGAATAGTAGTTTTTACGCCTTCAATAACATATTCGCTTAAAGCCCTGCTCATGGTATCGATGGCTTCTTCCCTGGTTCTTGCCACAGCAATGATTTTTGCAATCATGGAATCATAATAAGGCGGAATAACATATCCGGCATACACGTGTGAATCTACCCTTATACCATGTCCGCCGGGCTGATGCAATACGGTAATTTTACCTGGAGAAGGCCTGAAATCGTTATACGGATCTTCCGCATTGATACGGCATTCGATAGCATGCCTTACCGGTTCATAATCCACCCCGCTGATAGGTTCTCCGGCTGCGATTTTTATTTGCTCCTTAATCAGGTCGAAGTTGGTGACTTCTTCTGTAACACAGTGTTCTACCTGAATACGGGTATTCATCTCCATGAAGTAGAAGTTCCTGTGTTTGTCTACCAGGAATTCAATGGTACCCACACTTTCATAGCCAATGGCGGCGGCAGCTTTTTTGGCAGCTTCACCCATTGCTTTTCTAAGTTCGGGTGTCATGAAAGGGGATGGAGATTCTTCCACCAGTTTTTGGTGCCTCCTCTGGATTGAGCAGTCCCTTTCGCTAAGGTGGCAAACTTTCCCGTAGCGGTCTCCGGCCACCTGTATTTCAATGTGGCGGGGTTCTTCCACGAATTTTTCCATATACACACCGTCATTACCAAATGCAGCGCCTGCTTCGGTTTTTGCGGTATTATAGGCTTTTTCCATTTCGCTTTCTTCCCATACCACGCGCATTCCCTTTCCTCCGCCACCTGCGGTAGCTTTGAGGATAACAGGATAGCCCATTTCTTTAGCCAGGGATTTGGCCTCTTCGAGGCTGCTCAGCAACCCGTCACTACCCGGAATTACAGGAACTCCGGCTTTAATCATGGTTTCTTTGGCAGTCATTTTATCCCCCATCCTGCGAATCTGGTCGGGGGTGGGGCCGATGAATTTGATATTATGTTCACCGCAAATTTCGGCAAACTTGGCATTTTCCGCCAGAAATCCGTATCCAGGATGAATGGCGTCGGCATTGGTGATTTCCACCGCAGCCATGATATGGGGAATATTTAAATAAGAATCTGAACTTGCAGCCTTGCCTATACAAACTGCCTCATCGGCAAATTTTACATGCAGGCTGTCTTTATCTGCAGTGGAATAAACTGCTACGGTTTTAATACCCATCTCGCGACAGGTTCTGATAATCCGTAAGGCAATTTCTCCCCTGTTTGCAATTAAAACTTTTTTAAACATCAATTATAGTTTGTCTTAATTAAAGCCTGTATGGTATTGGCAAATTAGGATGGGTCAACCAGGAACAGAGGCTGGTCAAACTCAACAGGTGAAGCATCTTCTACAAGCACTTTCACAATTTTACCTTTTACTTCACTTTCAATTTCGTTGAACAGCTTCATAGCTTCGATGATACATACCACTTTACCAGGAGCCACTTCATCTCCTACTTCCACAAAAGCAGGTTTACCGGGGCCGGGAGCCCTGTAGAAAGTACCAATCATTGGGCTTTTTATGGTAATGTAGTTGGAATTCTCTGCCTGAGCGGGAGTTTCAGTTTTCTGCGTTTTAGCAGGTTTGGCTTCTGCCTGAGGTTCAGATTGGGGAAGTGCGGGAACGGGCTGATAAACGGGAGCTCCACCAATCGGAGCGGAATATACAGGCTGCGCATATCCCTGTTCTTTTTGTTTAATCGTCAGCTTAAAACCCTTCTCTTCAATTGTTAGTTCACCAATATTAGATTTATTGATCATTTTGATCAATTCCTGAATTTGTTTGAAATCCATGTGGGACGTTTTTTGGTTTGATTTTTTGGCGAATAAGGTTTGCTAAGATACGCATTTATCGTTCTCAGCCTGATATAAAGGACAAATAACCCTTATTCTTTTACCCTTTCTACGTATTCTCCGGTTTTGGTGTTCACCCTGATCAATTCCCCTTCGTTAACAAACAGCGGTACGTTGATGGTGGCACCTGTTTCCAGCGTAGCGGGCTTCAGGGTTCTGGTAGCAGTGTCCCCTTTCAGTCCGGGCTCGGAATAAGTTACTTTCAGAATGATTTTATCGGGCAATTCCACGCTCATAGGCTGATCGGTTTCGGTATTGAACAATACAGAAACTTCCTGACCATCTTTAAGAAACTGAGGAGCGTCAATCATAGACTCAGCCAGCGTAACCTGTTCGAAGGTTTCATTATCCATGAAATTGTATCCGCCTTCATCTTTATACAGGAACTGGTAAGCTCTTTTTTCTACACGTACCGGGTAGATGGTGTCTCCTGAATTCCAGGTATGCTCCAGGGTGCGTCCGTTGTCAACTCCTTTCAGCTTGGCCCATACTTTGGCCGCAGCCCTTGCAGTTTTATTCTGACCAAATTCAACAACAGTGTACAAACTTCCATCCAGTTTGATAATCATTCCTCTGGATATATCAGCAGTAGTAGCCATAATGATTTAAATTTTGAAGGGCCTTTCTAACCCTGGTTATCTTTTCCTGAATTTTAAGGCAGCAAATGTAAAGTAAAATCAATTTAATGAAAAAAGCGGAGAACAGGTTTTTATTAAAAAATCCGGGCTTTTTTGCCCGGATTTTGAAGAAATTTATAAAAAAACAGCCCAAAATCAGTCCACTCTGGGTACAGGCGGCGGAGGAGGAGGTATGGCTTTTCCATCTTTTAATACCTGAGGTGGAGCAGGAGGAGCCGGTGGCGGAGGAGTAGTTCCTTTACCGTTCATTACAGGTGGATCCGGAGGAGGTGGCGGGGCAACTGGTTCCTCTCCCCTCTCAGGAACAGGGGGAGGAGGTGGTGCCGGAGGAAGCTCCCCATATTTACTTTCAAATTCCTTTTTCTCTGAAGCCTTGTTTAAATCGTAATATTCGGTAGTACCGTTATATAGCCTCACCTCTGCTTTTCCATTGGTTACATGTATCTGTCTATATACTGCCGCTTTCTCTTTGGGAAGGGTATCGGTATTCACCAGCTGATAAACATTAGGCACAGCAACCACATCCGCTGATGAAAACAACACCAGCATCAATCCCGATAAGGGCAAAACCAACAGGAACCGTAATTTTTGAAGAGGCTTTGGCTTTTCTTTGTTCATCATAATAAATCGTTTTTTTAATGATTGAAAACCCGAACTGAAAAACAGATTCAGCCCGGAAGGCGCGCATGCTGCGGATTTTATCAACTCCAGCTGGTATTCCTGCAGATCTGTGCCGTTTTGCAATACCTGCTCATCGGCGAGGAACTCCAGATTGGTTAAAGCAGCATTTCTCAGTTTCCAGGAGAATGGATTAAACCAGGTAATTATGCATAATATCTGAGTAAGATAAACGTCGATATAATGAGCCTGACGAATATGGGCAAACTCATGTTGAAGTATTTTTTGCAAATCAGCCCCCGCTGCATCTTTTCCTATAAAAACTATTTTGCCCCAGGAAAATGTCCCTTCATTGTTATGATAATATAATCTGTATGGCTCCGCTGAAACCAAATGGGCAGTTTTCAGATTTCTCCTTAATAAATACCACCCATAAAAGAAGCGGAAAAGAAAATACCAAACTCCTGCAATAAAAATCACCAATAAAATTTTCCCTGCCCAGTCCATTGCAGCATTAGGATTTTCCCTTGCACCGGTGTGGGAATAAAAAGTATAAGAGATACCTGAACCAATATTGTAACCGGAAGGAATAAGGGGGAAAACAAAAGAAAGAATATAAAATAGCAGGAGATACCAGCGGTTCCAGGTTAAAAATTTTTGCCGCTCCAATACCAACCGGTAAACGAGATACACCAATCCCGTACATAAAGAAACTTTCACCAGGTAAATCAGCAGGGCCATATGCTATTTTTTATCGTTTTTTTTCACCATCGACAGCAGTTCCTTTAATTCTTCTTCCGACAAGTTCCTTTGCTCAAGGAAAAAACTCACCATCTCTTTATAAGAGTTGTCGAAATGATTTTTCACTACGGAATGGAGAAAATATTTTTTATACTGCGCATTGGTGATCACAGGGCGGTAAATCAGTGTATTTCCCAGCTTTCGCGATTTTACATATCCTTTCTTTTCCAGGTTTTTGACGATGCTTGCTACTGTGGTATAAGGGGGAAGCGGTGCTTCCATCTCCTCCATAAAGGATTTTACATTACCCTCCCCAACCTTCCAAATGATGAGCATCACTTCTTCTTCGTTGGCAGTCAACTTTTCCATCTCTACGAGTTTTTCGTAAATCTACGAACCTTTCGTATTTGTGACCAAATTTTTGAATGTTAATTTTTTTACAAGATCAGATGGTTCAATACAGGGAAAGAATAATTCTGCTCTCAGGTAAAATGAATATTGAGTATTTTTGAAAGAAAAAAGTGAAAAAGCATTTATTCTTCTTAATCGGAATCCTGTTTTCGCTTAACCTCATTGCACAGGATAATACTCCGCCCTATAAAAAGCATCCGGGCGTTCCTCCTTTCAATCTCGTACATTACGATGGTAAGAAAATCACCAAAGACCAGTTAAAGAAAGGCCAGCCGGTGATGATTATGTTCTTCAGCCCTAAATGCGACCATTGCCAGAAGCAAACAAAGGATATGCTGGCTAACATGAACAAGCTGAAGAACACTCAAATTGTGATGGCCAGCTATGAACCACTTGCCGACCTGAAAGCATTTGCTATTCAGTATAAGCTCAACCACGACAATATTTATATAGGAAGAGACGAAACATTCTTTCTTCCTCCTTTCTATAAAATAGGAGCATTACCGTTTATTGCTACTTACGATAAATCAGGTAATCTCGTAAACGTGCATGAAGGAAATGTGGATATGGCTGAACTGATTAAAGAGCTTAGCAGATAACCGGCAAATTATTTTTTAATCATAAACATTTTATACTCATACAAATGAAAATAACAGTAGTTGGTGCAGGAGCTGTTGGAGCAACCTGTGCAGATAACATAGCGAGAAAGGAACTTGCTCATGAACTGGTATTATTAGACATTAAAGAAGGTATTGCTGAAGGTAAGGCGCTGGATATGACACAAACTGCAGCCCTGCTGGGTTTTGATACCAAAATCACCGGTTCTACCAATGATTATTCCAAAACAGCAGGTAGTGATGTAGTGGTAATTACTTCCGGACTGCCGAGGAAACCCGGAATGACCAGGGAAGAACTGATTGGCACCAATGCCGGTATCGTAAAATCAGTTGCCGAAAACATCCTTAAGCACTCCCCCAACGCCATCATTATAGTGGTGAGCAATCCAATGGATACCATGACTTATCTGGCCCTGAAATCTACCGGCCTCCCAAAGAACAGAATCATCGGTATGGGTGGTGCGCTTGACAGTGCACGGTTCAGGTGTTATCTCAGCGCCGCATTGAATTGCTCTCCTGCCGACCTGAATGCAGTAGTAATAGGCGGGCATGGAGATACAACCATGATTCCTCTGATTCAACATGCTACCTGGAACAGTGTTCCAGTTACCAGATTCCTGAGTGCTGAACAACAGGAAAAAATCGTTGCCGATACAATGGTAGGAGGTGCTACCCTTACTAAACTGATCGGTACTTCAGCATGGTATGCTCCCGGAGCGGCTACCGCAGCAGTAGTAGAATCCATCGTCCGCGATGAGAAAAAACTGATTCCATGCTGTGTGTACCTGGAAGGAGAATACGGACAAAACGATATCTGCCTTGGGGTACCTGTTGTACTGGGTAAAAACGGTTGGGAGAAAATCGTTGAATTCGACCTTAGCGATAAGGAAAAAGAATTATTCAACAAAAGTGCAGAAGCAGTACATTCTATGAATGCAGTACTGGCGCTGTAATTTGTTTTACATATATTCTTATTATCAGTGCATCATTAAAGGTGCACTGATTTTTTTATAGCCTTTGAAGTATTTTTTGCCGAATCTCTTCCACATTCTGATTATTCATACACTTAAAATGTCCGAGGGGGCATTTATGATAACCAAATTTGGTACAGGGCTGGCACCATAATTTCGGTTGTACAATCTGATTAGCCGCAAGCGGTTCTGCAGGAATGCTTCCATAATACGGGCCCACCCCAATTTCCGGAGTTGTAGCGCCCCATATTGCTACTACAGGTTTTTTATAAGCACAGGCGATATACTGAAACCCAGTATCATTACTCATCACCAGTTTACTGCGACGGATGATATCGGCCGATTCATTAAGAGAAAACTTTCTTCCACAGGCATTATAAATCTTAAAAGGATCAGTTGCAGAAATCCTTTCCGCTATATCTGCTACTTCATCTCCACCCAGCAATACAATAGGATGATCAACAGCAGCGCAAATTTCTTTGAGCTTCTCTTCCGGGAGCCTTTTCACTTTATAGTTAGCGCCTATTACAAAACAGATATAACCTGCATGATGCGTGGCAGGAAGATCGTGAATATCAATTTGCTGATGTTCCCCTATATAATAATCCAACCCCTTTCCATCATCCTTTAAATTGAAAGGCTTTAAAGTATCAATACATCTATCAGAAAAATGGCTGAATTTTCCTGTGCGGATTTTCAATTTGGTGAGGAGGAATTTTTGAACGTTCAGTTTATTTACAACCGAAACAGGCTTTTTCAATGCCTTCTTTATTCTCAATGTTCTGAGATTGTTTTGAAGGTCGATGATATAATCAAAATCTTCCTTTTTAAGCGCTTCAATAATTTCAGCGAGGTTATTGGCGAAATAATGAAATTTATCGATATGGGGATTATACTTCGTTACCTCTGCAAATTTTTTTTTGGTCAGCAGGTGCACTTCCGAACTTACGATCTGCTGCTTTAATATCCTGTACACGGGTGAGGTCATCACCAGGTCGCCAATGGAAGAGAACCTGATTACCAGAAATTTCATATGCACTAACCTTTATTCTTCAACGAAGTTCAAATCTTTATGGAATGTTTCCTGCGAAAGGAACACTGCTGTCCAGGCTATTAACATCACCACAGCCCCGGTAACCATTCCGCTTTTAAGATAACCCATGTAGGGCATCAGTCCGGTAAACAATAAGGAAATCAATGCCAGAGAGCCCCTTACCATGTTGGGAACGGTGGTAGCTGCTGTTGCCCGGATGTTAGTTCCAAACTGTTCGGCTGCAATGGTAACAAATATTGCCCAGAAACCGGTAGAAAAGCCAAGGAGACCGCATACTGCATACATTTGAGAAGCAGTAGCCCCGTTGAGCATGAAATATAATGAAATGGTAATAGCACTGAATCCGAAGAAAAGATGTAAAGCCTTTTTCCTGCTCTTAAACCACTGGCTTATTAAGCCACTGGCTATATCGCCAATGGAGATTCCCAGGTAAGCAAACATTACCGAACGACCGGGGTCTATTGCTCCAACAATTTTCAAATGTTCAGCAAATTCTTTTGAAAAAGAAACAAGAATCCCGATGACGTACCATGTGGGAAGGCCGATAAGGATACAAAGTAAATACCGCTTAAGTCTGTCTTTATTGGTGAAGAACATGAAGAAGTTTCCTTTCTTCACCTTTTTATCCATTAATTCGAAAAGTTTGGATTCTAGTACTCCTACCCGCAAAAACAGGAGCATTAGCCCTAAACCTCCTCCAATAAAATAACAGGTACGCCAGTGGAAGTTTTCTTTAATGAAGAATGCAAATACGGCTCCCATTAATCCGATTCCGGCTACCAGAGAAGTACCAATACCTCTTTTGTTTTTAGGAAGGAGCTCACTTACAAGCGTAATACCTGCCCCAAGTTCGCCCGCCAGTCCGAATCCGGTAATAAACCTGATAATGGCGTATTGTTCTACAGTTTGAACAAATCCGTTGGCAATATTGCCGAGGGAGTAAAGAATGATGGAGGCGTATAAAACTTTCAGCCTTCCTTTGATGTCGCCAAGAATTCCCCATACGATTCCTCCGAGCATCAGCCCTATCATCTGAATATTGATAATTAACAGACCGTCGGAAGCAATGCGTGAATCGTCAAGACCCAGGTCTCTGAGAGAGGGAACTCTGATAATACTGAAGAGTAATAGATCGTAAATGTCAACAAAATAACCAAGCGCCGCTACGATAACTGCTATATTAAAAACAGATACGGGCTTTTTTTCCATTGAGGTTAAATATTAGGATTTGTGTCTGTTGCTTTCTTTTTATTGAAGAATAATTTAATGATTACCGGAATGGTAGTCACGCCCACAATGATCAGTACAATTACTTCCAGATGATCTTTCAGTTCGAAGTTAAATTTTTCCCTGATGATTTTATCCAGGTAATGTCCGGCAAACATCATACTGAAAGCCCACATTACCGACCCTATTATATTGAAGAATGCAAACTTCTTCTTTTCCATTCCCACTATACCTGCCACTATTGGGGCAAATGTGCGAATGATGGGAAGAAACCTTGCAATGATAATGGCTCCGCCTCCATGCTTTTCATAAAACTCTCTTGCCTGGAAAAGGTATTTCTTTTTAAACAGCATGGTATCTTTTCTTTCAAAAAGATAAGGGCCCGATTTGGCGCCGAACCAGTAGCCCACGAAATTACCCAGTATTCCGGCTGTTGCTACCATAGATACCACCATCAGGAGGTTGGTAAAATCGTTACCTGTATCGTAAAAATATTTGGCAAGATCATTACTGTAAATACCCGCAACGAAAAGCAAACTGTCGCCGGGAAGGAAAAAACCTGCAAACAGTCCTGTTTCGGCAAACACGATAAACAACATTACCCACAATCCGCCATTTTGAATATAAAACTCCGGGTTCAACAGATCCTTCCAGGTAATGGCTATAATATCAATCATAATTTTTCAATTAACAGAGAATAACACTTAGCGTGTAAACCGCTAAAATTACGGCATTAACGGATGTGCTGAATGTTAAATTGCATTAAATCTCCTCTACTTCAGGGCCCAGCTCTCCTTCCCATTTGCTTACAGCAGTGGTAGCCAGTGCATTTCCTACCACATTGGTTCCGCTCCTGAACATATCGCAGAAGTGGTCAATTGGAAGAATAAGTGCAATTCCTTCAGGAGGAATATTGAACATGGCACAGGTGGCAGTTACCACAACCAGGGATGCTCTTGGCACGCCCGCAATTCCTTTACTGGTAAGCATCAGCACCAATAGCATGGTAAGCTGTGTGCCAAGGTCCATTTGAATTCCGTACGCCTGGGCAATGGCCACGCTGGCAAAAGTCATATACATCATACTTCCGTCGAGGTTAAAGGAATACCCCAGTGGAAGAATAAATGAAACTATTTTGTCTTTACATCCGAATTTTTCCAGCTCCTCTGTCAGTTTGGGGAACACCGCTTCACTACTGGTAGTACTGAAGGCAATCAAAATAGGTTGTAACATTCTTTTCATCAGGGCAAAAACCCTCTTCTTCAAAATAACAAACCCTACACTTAATAGAACAATCCAGAGAATGGCTATGCCAATCAGGAAATACAATAAATATTGTCCATAAAATTTAAACACTTCCATACCCTGAATGGCAATTACTGCGGCAATGGCACCAAAAACTCCCAGCGGAGCAAAATTCATCACATACCCTACCATTTTCAGGATGATGTGGGCAACGGCATCCAGCGCTTTTAATACAGGTTTTGCTTTATCTCCGATAGCGGTCATAGCCACGCCAAAGAAAATACTGAAAACCACAATCTGCAGTATTTCATTGGAAGCCATGGCATCAATTACCGATTTGGGAAAAACGTGTTCAATAAAATTTTGAAGAGAGAATACCTGGGTCTTTCCAATCAGGTCTGCTGCGGCTCCCGTATCGGCATGAGAAAGGTCAATAGCTGCGCCGGGTTTGAAAAAGTTTACCAGTACAAGGCCTAGCAGCAAACTGGTAAGGGAAGCAAGGATAAACCAAGTTAAAGCTTTTCCTCCCACTCTACCCACTGCTTTAAGATCACCCATTTTGGCAATTCCCACCACCAGGGTAGAGAATACCAGCGGGGCAATAATCATCATCACCAACCGGAGGAAGATAGTTGCCAGTAATTTAATATTCACTGAAAAACTTGCCTTAAAATCGGGGGTAGCGGTCTTGAACACAATATAACCTGCAATCACGCCAAGAACCATCGCCACCAGAATATAAATCGTAAGCCTGTGTTGTTTCAATGCCTATTATTTAGATTTAAAAAATGAATTCAGTCAGGGGAATCACACCTCTGCCATTTTACGGGCATGCAATATAATATTTAATGGATAAAAAATACAGAATAAGCACTATAGGCAAATGGGGTAAAAAAAAATCCTGAAATCAGTGCATAAATAATAAAAAAATGTGGACAACTGAATATGTTTTTTGATCATGTAATTAAGAAATCACTATCTTTCGACCTCATTTTAAGAAATCATTCTATTCAATAACCATTCTACAATATGAGTTTGTTTCAGAAAAAATCCCTGACTAAAATTCTCGCTGCTGCCGATGATTCAGGCAAAGGCCTGAAGCGTACCCTCGGTGCCGGAAACCTTGTAGCCCTGGGAGTAGGAGCTATCATTGGAGCCGGTTTATTTGTAAGGACAGCAGACGCGGCTGCCAGTGCTGCCGGACCCGCCGTAACTATTTCATTTGTCATTGCAGCCATCGGCTGTGCATTTGCGGGGTTATGTTATGCAGAATTTGCATCCATGATTCCTATTGCCGGTAGTGCTTACACTTATTCCTATGTAACCATGGGAGAAATTGTAGCATGGGTTATCGGTTGGGCGCTGATTATGGAATATGCTTTGGGTGCCGCTACGGTTTCCATTGCCTGGAGTGAATACCTCAACAGTTTGTTGGGGGGGGCAATACCGTATGAATGGACGCACTCGCCTTTCTCTAAACAGTATGTTGTAACAGGTAATATTGAAGCTTACGAGCAGTATATCGATAAGCTTTCAGAATATGCCCGCAACGGGATGGTTGAAATTACCAAACTGCAATATGAATCACTTCCCGCCAACCTGGCATCTGCAGTTCAGGTGCACACCGGTATTATCAACGCTCCTGCGGTATTGATTCTTTTCCTGCTAACCCTTTTGCTTATCAGGGGTACTCAGCAATCTGCCATCATCAACATGATTATCGTAATCATCAAAGTGGCTATTATCATCCTGTTCATCGTAATCGGATGGCAATTCATCAACCCCGACAACTATGATCCATATCTGATTCCAAAAGGCCCCGGCCATGAAGGATTTTTCAAACACGGAGTGGGAGGTATTCTTGGTGGTGCAGCTATTGTATTCTTTGCATTTATCGGATTTGATGCCGTAAGTACAGCAGCACAGGAAGCAAAAAATCCCAAGAAAGATATGCCTATCGGTATCCTTGGTTCGCTGGTGCTTTGTACCATTCTATATGTACTTTTCGGACACGTACTTACAGGCGTTGCTCCTTACGAAATATTCAAAACTGCAGGTAAGGAAGCTTCCGTAACCTTTACCATTAAGCAATATATGGAAGGCTATCAGTGGCTGGCTACCGGTATTGAAGTAGCTATCCTGGCAGGTTTCTCTTCAGTAATCCTTGTGATGCTGATGGGTCAGAGCCGTATCTTCTATACCATGAGTAACGACGGATTGCTGCCAAAATCAATGGGCGCTCTCCATCCTAAATTCCAAACTCCATACAAAGCCAACTGGATCCTTTTCGTATTCGTTGGTTTGTTTGCCGCTCTGGTACCAGGAGATGTAACTGGTGACCTTACTTCATTCGGAACCCTGTTTGCTTTCGTATTGGTAAGTATTGGTGTTTGGCTGATGAGAATTAAAGACCCCAACACTCCACGTCCGTTCAAAACTCCTTTAGTGCCTGTTGTGCCTATTCTCGGAGCAGTAATTTGCGCCGGTATGATTGTGGCGCTTGACAAACAGACACTGGAAGTTGCCGGAATCTGGATGATAATCGGTTTGATTATTTACTTCTTATACAGCAGAAAGAGAAGTTATCTCAGCAAAGAAGGGAATTAATTTCTTTTTAAATAAAGCAAAAAAGGCACGAATGGATTTCGTGCCTTTTTTCTTTAAAAAATCACATAGTTCTACTGTCAGAAATTTCAGGTTACCGCAGATTATTTATTTTTGCACATCTTAAAATCAAATCAGAATATATGGGCCGCATATTTGAAGTAAGGAAAGCTACCATGTTTGCCAGGTGGGACAGAATGGCAAAACAATTTACCCGTATCGGAAAAGATATTGCCATTGCCGTAAAAGCCGGAGGCCCCGACCCCGATTCCAACCCTGCACTTCGTCGCTGTATTCAGAACGCCAAATCGGTGAACATGCCGAAAGACCGTGTGGAAGCGGCCATTAAAAGGGCAATGGGAAAGGAAATGGATAACTATGAGGAAGTATTATATGAAGGTTATGCCCCCCATGGTGTCGCCATTTTAGTAGAAACAGCTACCGATAACCCAACTCGTACAGTTGCCAACATCAGATCATATTTCAATAAAGGAGGTGGTAACCTCGGAACCAGTGGAAGTGTTAGCTTTCAGTTTAAAAAAATGGGAGTATTTAAACTTAACCCGGAAAACATCAACCAGGAAGAACTGGAACTGGAACTGATCGACCACGGACTGGAAGAAATGGGAGAAGGAACAGGTGAAAACGGCGAAACAGTATTGGTTTTGCGCTGTGCCTTCAACGATTTCGGAAACCTGCAAAAAGCTCTGGAAGAAAAAGGATTTACTCCCCTCAGCTCAGAACTCGAATGGATACCCACCACGGTAGTGGAGTTACCCGAAGACCAGGCCCAGGAAGTTTTGAAACTAGTTGATAAAATTGAACAGGATGAGGATGTACAGAAGGTGTTCCATAATCTGGCCTGATAAGGATAGATGCTTTGAATAATTAATAATGCATTCATCGAGGATTTTTAAGAGAGAATGTATAGCCCTACACAAGGTGGCATGTAACCAGTAGGAAAACCGTAAAAGAAAAAGGATTTAGATTGTAGCTTCTAAATCCTTTTTTTATACAAATAAAAATCGTAAATCTTCTTTACCCTTGCTTTTCTTTTTCCTCCAAATACTTCTTAATCTTCTCCACCAATCCTCTGAACCTGGCTTCGTTTTTATTCCAGCTCCTACTTACCAGAATAAAACTAATGATTACACCGGAAATCAAGATGGCCCAGAACGCCCAGGATCCGAATAATACCTGAAAGAAAAGAAATGTAATTACCGACAATATCAGGGTGAAAATGAATGTTCCTACCAATACATAATGCAGCAAATATGATTTCTTTCCTCCTTCTCTTTGTTCCATCCAAAACTTCAGGAACCTTCTTTCCTCGGGTGTAATCACAATAGTCTTTTTAAAATTTACGAACCTACTCTTTCATCATTTTCATAACGGTATCGTATACCTGCTCTGCATTAGGCTTGCTGAAATAATCGCCATCGCTTCCATAAGAAGGCCTGTGCGCTTTGCCTGTAAGGGTAGCAGGGGCTGCATCCAGCCAGCGATAACCACCTTGTTTTTCCATCACAATATTGAACATATAAGCAGCAGCACCGCCCGGAACATCTTCATCCACAAACAAAATTCTGTTTGTCTTTTTCAAAGATTCCAGTATCATTCCATTTCTGTCGAATGGCAGCAGTGTTTGGACGTCTATAATTTCAACACTTACTCCCTGTTGCTCCAAAGCATTGGCTGCTTCTTCTATTACTCTCAATACAGATCCATAAGAAACGATGGTAATATCACTACCCTCTCTGATTACCTCAGGAATACCCAGAGGTACCTGAAAATCTGCCAGGTTAAGCGGAAGCCTTTCTTTTAACCGATATCCGTTCAGACATTCCACAACAATTGCAGGATCATTACCTTGCAACAGGGTGTTATACATTCCAACAGCCTGTACCATATTTCTGGGCACACAAATATGCATGCCTCTTAAAGAGCTAAGCATCAGCCCCATCGGTGATCCACTGTGCCAGATACCTTCCAGCCTGTGCCCGCGGGTTCTTACAATCAGCGGAACAATCTGCCTTCCCACGCTTCTCCAGTGAAGGGTTGCAGCATCATCGCTTAAAGGCTGAAGCCCGTATAAAAGATAATCGATATACTGTATTTCAGCTATCGGCCTTAATCCGCGCATTGCCAGTCCTATTGCCTGCCCCATAATCGTCAGTTCGCGGATTCCGGTATCAAAAATCCGGATGTCGCCATATTTCTGCTGAAGGCCCGAGAATCCCTGGTTCACATCACCAATTTTTCCCACGTCTTCACCAAAAGCCACCACCCTTGGGTCTTTATCAAACAACTGGTCGAAATATCTGTTGAGGATTTCGTAACCGTTTACCAGTACGGTTTCGTCTCCGTATTCGGCACTATTTCCGGTTATGCTTAACGGTGATTTATGCTCAGAATAAAGGTATTTCCCAAATACTTCTTTACCTTTTGCATTGAGTTCTTCAAAATAAGCTTTCAAGGCTTCCGTGCCCCTTATGTTTCCGGCGTAATGCACAACCTGGTGAAGCGTTTTCAGCACATCCCTAACCTGAGGCTCTCTGTTTCCCACGAGATCATTTTTCAGTTTAAGAATTTCTGCTTCTTTACCGGTTTCTTCCAAGGGAATATTATTGATCAGGGTTTCGGCTCTGGAAACAATTTCTTTAATAGGGGCAAGGTATTTACTCCATGCCCTGTTCCTGCTTTCTTTCACAAAATCCCTGGCCTGAAGTTCAATTTCATTCAGTTCTTCTTCAGAAGCAAGGGCATTTTCCAGAATCCACTCCCTGAACTTGCGGTTGCCGTCCCAGTTTCTTTCCCATTCCAGCCTTTCAGGTGTTTTATACCTCTCATGGCTGCCCGAAGTGGAATGTCCTTGTGGTTGTGTTACTTCCTGAACGTGGAAAACCGCAGGAATATGGGTTTCCCTGATTTTGCGGATACCGGCTTCAAAAACCTCACACATTCCGGCATAATCCCAGCCTTTCACGGTGTAAATGTCAATACCATTGGTACCTGCCTGTTTTTTCAGGCCTTGCAAAGCCTGGGAAATGGACCCTTTGGTAGTTTGCAGAGTGGTAGGAACTGAAATTCCGTAACCATCGTCCCAGACAAATACTGCAAGTGGTACCTGAAGCACCCCCGCAGAATTGATGGTTTCCCAGAAATGGCCTTCTGAAGTGGAAGCATCCCCAATGGTACAAAAACAGATTTCATCCCCATTCCTGCTGAAATTACGGAATTCGTGCAGGGCAGGATTGTTGCGGTATAGTTTGGAAGCTAATGCCAGTCCCAGTGCCCGGGGCATCTGCCCGGCTGTTGGGGCCAAGCCGGCTGCTATATTCTTTTGTTCGGTAAGATTTCTCCAGTTACCGTTTTCGTCTACCAAAGGAGAGGCAAAGTGAGAGTTCATCTGCCTTCCTCCGCTATGCGGGTCGTGGGAAGGGTCAGTATCGGCATACAATTGAGAGAAAAACTCTTCTATTGTAGCTTGCCCGGTAGCAAAAGCAAAGGTTTGGTCGCGGTAGTAACCCGATAAAAAATCTCCGTTCTTAAAAAATTTGGCGGCAGCAATCTGAGGAAGCTCTTTACCGTCTCCGAAAATGCCAAACTTCGCTTTTCCGGTGAGCACCTCTTTTCTTCCCAACAGACTGGCTTCTCTGCTCTCGCAGCAGAGCCTGTAATCTTTCAGTATTTCATTACGGAAACTTTCAAATGAAAGTTTTTCGTCTGAAATGGTGATGTTGGTATTTTCCATGTGGCAAACCTACAGGAAAAATACAAAATCTATAAGCGTGTGGAAATTTTGGGCAAATCGGGATAGGAGAATGAAACTGCCGGATTCAGCGCAGAAGCGGGTTAGCCAAAAAATTAATTTCGAAAAAACAAATTCGAAGAAAGTTTTTCACGGAGGGGGATAAAGAAAATCCTCTTTTTAATGGAAGAAAAATACGTTTGAATTTGGGGAAAATTCCCCTGTCGGGCCCTCCCCCGCCACCACCATGCCTGATTTTTTATGCTTGAGCAAAAGAAAATCTTCCGGAAACCTCATGTTTCCTAAAATCCATTTATTGGCAGATGCAGCCGGCAACTTCACCCTCTCATAGTGATGACTTAGCAAAAATAGCATCTCCATCTTCCTACTCCATGGTGAATTACTGCTTTCCGGGGGAGAATTTTCCTCCGGCTTTCCCGGTTTTACCCAAGTTTCCAAAATCTTTTCAATCCTGTTAAAACTTTCCTTATCCCTAAAATTTAATGACAAAAAAGGCGTTAAAAGTTTAATTTTGAAATCAAACCCGACGTATGAAAATACCTGTTTTAATACTAGCAATGCTTTTCCCTGTCTTCATGGCTTTTGCACAATCTGAAATTGCTGCAGAAGACGTGGCAATCAGCACATCGGAAAAGAATTTCGGCACCATTCGTCAGGGGAAGCCTGTTACCGAAATCTTTTTCCTGATTAACAAAGGGAAAGAAATTATTAAAATTGGTAATATATACGCCGAATGTGGCTGTACCACTCCTGTATGGTCTCAGGAGCCAATAGCTCCAGGCGATTCACTGGCTATTGAAATAGGTTATAATGCAGCCGTACCCGGGCCATTCAGAAAAAAAGTGGAAATAGTGGTAGAGAATTTATCACAGCCCATTCCGGTTTATATTTCGGGAAATGTTTACGAAGCGCAGGCAACGTCTGCACCCGTAAATGCGTCTATTGTTAAATTAAAATCGAAAAACAGATAAGTATGAGAAAATTGCTGCTGGCATGTGCCTTAATTTTCAGTTTTGTGGGATTAAACGCCCAAAATCAGGTGAAGACAGAAGAGGTTATTAAGTTTAAAGAATATACTTACGATTTTGGAAAGATTAAGCAGGGTGTTCCTGTTACCCACGAATTTGTATTTACCAACGTCAGCAATAAGCCGATCATCATTGAGTCTGCCACTGCTACCTGTGGCTGTACCACTCCGGTGAAACCCGAACCTCCCATTCCGCAAGGAAAATCCGATAAAATTGTGGCAGGTTATAACTCAGCCGTTACTGGCCCCTTCAACAAAAGCATTTATGTAAAAGTTGCCGGCGTTCCCAATCCGGTTGAATTAAAAATTGTTGGTGAAGTGCTTTCACCTGCAGATTACGCGAAATACAAAGAAGGTAAAAAATAAATTTACTTTTAAATTATTAAGGCCGCTGCAGCTTCTGCAGCGGTTTTTTATTGCTTTTCTTTCTGGCACTGATATGGAAAGTATAATTACATTTGCAACTTAATCTTTGAATAATCAGATTTATATGTTGAAAATAAGCCAGCGCGGAATAGCCATGCCCGCCTCTCCCATCAGAAAGCTTGTTCCTTATGCTGAAGCAGCAAAGAAAAAAGGGATAAAAGTATACCACCTGAATATCGGACAACCGGATATCGAAACCCCGGAAGTAATTCTGGATGCAGTAAGAAAAGCCGATTTTAAAGTACTGGAATATAGCCATAGTGCAGGTAATGAGTCTTACAGAAGAAAATTAACCGAATATTATAAAAAGGTTGGAATTGAGGTTAACCATCATCAAATCATAGTTACCACAGGAGGTTCGGAAGCTATCCTGTTTGGATTTATGGCCTGTCTCGATCCGGGAGATGAAGTAATTATACCCGAACCATTTTATGCCAACTATAATGGTTTTGCTGTTGCAGCAGGTGTAATAGTTAAACCTATTACTTCTTATATCGACAATGGATTTGCACTTCCTTCAATAGATGAATTTGAAAAAGCCATCACTCCAAAAACCAAAGCCATTGTCCTTTGCAATCCCAACAACCCTACTGGGTATTTGTACAGCAAAGAGGAAATGGAAAGGTTAAAGGATGTGATCATCAGGCATAATCTTTACCTGTTTGCTGATGAAGCTTACAGAGAGTTTTGTTATGAAGGCACCCATTACAGCGCCATGCACCTCACCGGAGTAGATGATCATGTAGTACTGATGGATACGATTTCAAAAAGGTACAGTGCATGTGGAGGTAGGATTGGTGCATTGGTAACCAAAAACCAGCAGGTGCTGGATGCTGTTATGAAATTTGCCCAGGCAAGACTAAGCCCTCCTTCTTTTGCGCAAATTCTCGGTGAAGCGGCATGCGATCTTCCGGATGATTTTTTTGAAGGGCCTAAAAAAGAATATCTGCTCAGAAGAGATACCCTTGTTTCAAGACTAAACAAAATGGAAGGCGTATTCTGCCCTAATCCCGGAGGGGCTTTCTACGCCATAGCCCGACTACCTATTGATGATGCAGATAAATTCTGCCAATGGCTGCTGGAGTCTTTTTCTCATAACAATGCCACAGTAATGCTGGCACCGGCAACCGGTTTCTATGGCACACCCGGCTTAGGAAAAGATGAAGTAAGGCTGGCTTATGTGCTGAATGCAGATGATATCAATAAGGCAATGGATTGCCTGGAAATTGCTTTACAACAATATCCGGGCAGGACGGTAAAACAATAATTTTATTCTCCCTGATCGTTGCCTTTTTGAGGTTGCGCGCCCGGCGGAGGAAATTTTGATCCGTCATCTTGTGCAAACTCATCCTGTTCATTGAATTGCTTATCTGCCTCGGATGGCCTGGGATAACTACTTTCCTGCGGGTTTTCCGAATTGGGAGGAATGGGCTTATCCATAATTGAAATTTTATGGCATACGTAAAAAAATTATGCCTTCAATTTTTTCAATTCTCTTCGGATAATACATTTTATTCCCTATTTTTGCACCCGCTTAACAGGCGGGGTAGCTCAGGCGGTTAGAGCGTTGGATTCATAACCCAAAGGTCACGGGTTCAACTCCCGTCCCCGCTACAAGAAAAGCCTGTCGGCCATTCGCCTTCAGGCTTTTTTTATTGTCTTCCTCAGCCCTGATTTCCTCCCATTTTTTATGGATTATACAGGTATTTTAATCTGTATACTCTGCTTTCCTACCGGAAAATTTTAATAATTCCTCCCGGCATATTGTTTGTCACTTTCCCTCCCGTGAATTCCATCAGGCTTCCCTACCACTGCTGCATCTCCTCAAGCCTTATCTTAAAAGGACTCTTCACTTTCTTTTTCATATTCCGGCGGTAAAAATTTCTTGAAATACATGAAAATTTCAATATATTGTGTTTAAAATACACATTTAGTGTATTGGATTTAATCACCAAGACAACTGCTATATGAAAGAACGCATTCTACAGGTATGTATGATCGTCATGTTCATACTCACCTATTCTTTACATGGATATGCACAGGGCTCTTCCCGCACTATAACAGGAAGGGTAACCGATGAATCGGGAGCAGGAATTCCAAACGCCACAGTTACCGTTAAAAATGCCAACCTGGGTACTTCTACTAACGAAGAGGGAAGATTTTCTCTCACCGTTCCGGCCAATGCTTCCGCATTGGTCATCTCCTCTATTGGTTACGAAACCAGAGAAGTAGCCTTAGGAAACCAAAACAGCTATGAGGTACAACTTAAAATTTCCTCAGGCGACCTGAACGCAGTAGTGGTAGTGGGTTACGGTACCACCACCAAAAGAGACCTCACCGGTTCTATTACCACCATCAATGCCGATGATTTTGTTCAGGGAGTGGTTACTACTCCTGAACAACTGATAGCAGGTAAAGCTGCAGGGGTGCAAATCACCTCTAACGGTGGTGCACCGGGTGCAGGTTCTACCATTCGCATCAGGGGAGGTTCTTCTCTCAACGCCAGCAACGACCCGCTGATAGTAGTAGATGGTGTGCCGCTTTCTCCCGGAGGCATTTCCGGTTCACCCAATGCCATGTCGCTGATAAATCCTAACGACATTGAATCTGTAACCATATTAAAAGATGCTGCAGCCACTGCCATTTATGGGTCAAGAGCCTCCAACGGGGTAATTATGATTACCACCAAGAAAGGCACCAGCGGAAAACCACAATTTAACTTCTCCACTCAGGTGGCTATGCAGAAGAATGTGAATAAGGTGGAAGTGCTGAATGCCGACCAGTTCAGGGAACTGATTAACAGAAAAGGCAATTCCAACCAAAAAGCATTTCTGGGAAATGCCAATACCGACTGGCAGGATGAAATTTATCAGGAAGCCTTTTCTCAGGATCTTAACCTGAACGTTTCAGGATCTGTTAACAATAAACTTCCCTATCGTGTATCGCTGGGATATTTAAATCAGGATGGTGTGCTGAAAACCGGCAACCTGAAAAGAACTTCTGCTGGCATCAACCTTAGCCCGAGATTGTTTAATGACCATTTAAAAATTGACATTAATGTTAAAGGCGCATTATCAAAAAGCAGGTTTGCTAACGAAGGAGCGATCGGTGCTGCAGTAACTTTCGATCCTACCCAACCCGTCAGAAGCGGGGATAATAAATTCGGAGGCTTCTTCGAATGGTTAAACCCTGCCACCCAAAATCCCGAATCCAATGCTCCACGCAACCCTGTGGGCTTACTGGAAATGCGCGACGACAGAAGTGAAGTAAGCAGAAGTATTGGTAACCTGCAGCTCGATTACAAATTCCATTTCCTTCCTGAATTAAGGGCCAACCTCAACCTGGGATATGATATCTCTGATGGTAAAGGAACCGTATATGTACCTGAAGAGGCAGCTTCTCAATACCTTCGTGGAGGATCCAATAACCAGTATCATCAGGAAAGGAATAACCAGCTTTTGGAATTTTACTTAAACTATAATAAAGCCCTTCCTTCTATTAACAGTAATATCGATGTACTGGCAGGTTATTCTTACCAGGACTTTAAAACCACCAATTACAACTTCCCCGACATTACTGCCAAAGGAGATACAATTTCCAAACCAAATTATCCCTTTGATATTCCAAGAAACACTTTGCTTTCTTATTACGGAAGATTGAATTATTCGTATAACAGCAAATACCTTTTAACGCTGAGTTTAAGAAGAGACGGCTCTTCAAGATTTTCTCCCGAAAACCGTTGGGGACTTTTCCCTGCAGCAGCTTTTGCATGGAATATTGCTGAAGAAGATTTTCTTAAAGGAGGAAAAATTTCCAATCTCAAACTTCGTTTGGGCTATGGTGTTACGGGCCAGCAGGAAGGAATTGGTAACTACGATTATATTTCCTATTACCACCTGAGTAATCAAACAGCCATGTACCAACTGGGTAATACATTCTATCAGATGTACAGGCCGGGAGGGTATTATGCTAACAGGAAATGGGAAGAAACCGAAACCTGGAACGCTGGTCTGGACTTCGGATTTGCCCAGGGTAGAATCAATGGTTCTGTGGATGTTTACTATAAAAAAACCAAAGACCTGTTGAATGAAATTAACCAACCTGCAGGAACCAACTTCTCAAACCGGATTATTGCCAATGTTGGTTCAATGGAAAACAGGGGTATTGAACTGAACCTGAATTCCGACCTGGTAAAAACCAGCAAATTCGTTTGGGACGTAAACTTCAACATCACTTATAACAAAAACAAAATTACCAAGCTTACCCTTGCACCTGATCCAAGCTATGCAGGGAACAGGTTTGGAGGCATCAGCGGTGGAACCGGAAACGTAATACAAATCAACTCAGTTGGGTATCCCAGGGCTTCCTTCTATGTATACCAACAAGTGTATGATCAAAACGGCAAACCTCTTGAAAGCCTGTTTGTAAACCGAAATGGTGATGGAACCATTAACGAAGCAGACCTTTATCAGTATAAAAAACCCGACCCGGATGTATTTATGGGATTGAGTTCCAACTTCAGCATTGGAAAGTTCACTGCAGGTTTTGTGATGAGGTCTAACATCGGAAATTATGTTTACAACAACGTATACAGCAACCTGGGAAGATATTCTACGGTAATCGGCCTGGGTACTTACCTCAACAATGCTTCCATCAACTATCTGGAAACCGAATTTGAAGGAATGGATGTAAAGCAAATGCTGAGTGATTACTATGTACAGAATGCTTCTTTCCTAAAAATGGATAATATCAATCTGGGATATAATGTAGGTAACATCGGAAAGAATGTGGGATTAAGAATCTCAGCCAATGTTCAGAATGTATTTGTAATTACCAAATACAAAGGCATCGATCCTGAAATCAACGGGGGGATAGACAACAACTTCTATCCGAGGCCAAGAAACTATGTTTTGGGATTACATTTCAGCTTCTAATTCTTTCACTTTAATAAGAAGAAAAATGAACAATAAAAATATTTATATCATTCTGGCAGCTTTAATTACCCTGGTGTCCTGCACTAAGGATTTAGACCGGCTGCCTACAAATGAAACCACTGCCGACCAGGTATATTCCACCGCGCAGGGATATAAACAGGCTTTTGCAAAAGTTTACGGCAGTATGGCATTAACAGGTAATAATGGTCCTGCGGGTAACGGAGACATTCAGGGTATTGATGAAGGTACTTCCGATTTTCTCCGCCTTTTCTGGAAAGCCCAAACCTTGTCTACCGATGAAGCGGTAGTGGGTTGGGGGGATGCCGGCATCCAGGATTTTCACAACATGAACTGGTCGGCAGACAACCCCTTTATAGTGGGATTGTATTACAGGTGTTTTTATCAAATCACACTGGCTAACGACTTCATATCACAATCTGCACCCGAAAAGGTTTCCGCAAGAGGAATCAGTGGTGCCGATGCAAATGAAATTGCACTGTTCAGGGAGGAAGCAAGATTCCTTAGAGCTTATCAGTACTGGGTGTTGATGGATCTTTTTGGCAACCCTCCGTTTATTACAGATGAAACTCCTATCGGTTCTGTAATACCACCTCAGATTTCAAGGGCTGATTTGTTCAATTACATCGAATCTGAATTAAAAGACCTTGAAACCAAACTTGCTCCCCCACGCAGCAATGAATATGGCCGGGCCGATCAGGCTGCAGTTTGGGCATTATTGGCAAGAATGTATCTGAATGCCCAGGTATATATTGGATCAGCCAGATATAACGACGCTATTACTTATGCGAAAAAAGTAATAGATGCAGGATATTCTCTTATTCCTGATTACAGCCATCTTTTCCTTGCAGATAACCATTTGAATACCGATGAATTCATTTGGACCATCAACTACGACGGTCTGAGAACACAAAACTGGGGAGGAATGACCTTCATCATTCATGCTGCGGTGGTAGATAATATGGATCCTTTGCAATTTGGGATTCCCAGCGGTGGATGGTTTGGATTAAGGACTACCAAAAACCTTCCCAACATTTTTCCCGATCATAACGGAGATGCCGATAAAAGAGCCATGTTCCAGCAAAACAAACTGGAAATAGATGATATCGGAAAATCAGGCGACGGATACGGGGTAACCAAGTTTAAAAATGTTACCCGTTCAGGAGCCATTGCCCCCAATATAGATCCCGACGGAAACTTTGTAGATACCGACTTCCCTGTTTTCAGGCTTGCTGAAATGTACCTGATATATGCAGAAGCAGTATTACGCGGAGGAACAAACGGAGATATGGGAACTGCTGTTAACTATATCAACCTGCTAAGGCAAAGAGCATATAAGAGCAATGACGGTAATGTGGCCACCATTAACCTCGATTTTATCCTCGATGAAAGAGCCAGAGAGCTTTACTGGGAAGGCCAGAGAAGAACCGACCTGATCAGATACGGCAGGTTTACACAGGGTACTTACCTGTGGCCTTGGAAAGGAGGAACGAAAGATGGAAGAGGTGTTGAAAGTTTCAGAAACCTCTATCCTATTCCATCTGCCGACATCACTTCCAACCCTAATCTCAAACAAAATCCAGGCTATTAAAAATATTAAACCATGAAATCATTATTGAAATCGATATACTTTTTCATCATGGCAGCCTTGGTATTTACAGGCTGTAAAAAAGATGAAGACAGGGCTTACTACCTCGGAGGAACTGTTCCCAAACTTGAAAGTTCTTCGAACGCGGTACATATGCAGCCTTCTGATTCCGTAAAAACTGTTGTGACATTTAAATGGTCAGACCCTGCATTTATGTTTTCCACCGGCAGGTCTGCGTTAGATGTGATTCACACACTTGACATAGGCCTTGGAGGTACCAATTTTGAAGAAAAGGTATCTTTTACACTGGAAAACGTATTGCAGGAAACTTCCACCAAAATGCTGGTAAAACCCTTCACAGGAGATGAATTCAACGATATCCTTCTAAGCCTGGGACTGGAACCGGAAGTTCCGGGTACTATAGATGTAAGGGTAAGTTCAGCTATATACTGGCAACCCAGCGCGCTCACTTCAGAAGTGATTACCCTGGATGTAACCCCTTATTCATCCAAACCCAAACCAAAATATGATCCTCCTGCAAGGTTGTTTATCGTAGGTAGTGCCACTCCTAAAGACTGGACCAATGATGCCAGCATCATCCCCGACCAGGAGTTTGTGAAACTCGACGAAACTACCTTTGCTCTCATAATTCCTCTTATCGGAGAAAGAGAATATCTGTTAATTCCAGAAGCCGGAAGCTGGGCTAAATATGCCTCAGACGACAATACCTCTGAAGAAGGCAGATGGTCGGGGCCATTCCGCCCTGAAGCACCCCACAACTTCAGAAGCCCGCTTACCAGCGGATTATACAAAATTGTGGTAGACTTCATTACCGGCACATATACCCTCACCGAGGCAGAGGTTCCTGAAAACCTGTACATTGTGGGCAGCGCCACTCCGAAAGACTGGACCAATGATGCCAGCATCATTCCCGACCAACAGTTTACCAAGGTAAATGCTTTCACATTTGAAATTACCATTCAACTAAACGGAGGTGGAGAATACCTGCTGATTCCTGTAGCCGGCAACTGGGCAAAATACTCAGTGGATGCCCAAACCGAAGAAAGCAAAATGGGAGGAAAATTCAGGGCAGAAGCGCCATTCAACATGAAAGCCCCTGATGAATCGGGATTGTATAAAATAGTAGTAAACTTTGCCTCAGAAACTTATCAGCTTACAAAACTCTGATAAGAAGTTACATATAGTACATTGTTGTAATCTATAAATAAAAATTAAACCGACAAAAGGACCTTTCAAGGTCCTTTTTTATTTATTAGCTTTAACGGATATTCCGAAGAACTCAAATCAAGGAAATCGTTTAATGAAAAAACTGCTTTTCATTTTTCAGTTGCTGGTAACTTTCTCCGGCACTATCAAAGCTCAAACGGAGCAGGAAGATTGTCTTCTAACAGTATCACTGTTAACCGTTACCCCCGGCGCGGAACTGTATTCCAGCTTCGGGCACAGTGCATTCAGGGTGCATCATGCTCAAACCGGAGAAGATATCATTTTCAATTACGGAACTTTCGATTTTAACGATCCCGATTTTTATTCAAAGTTTGTACGAGGCAAGTTGCTGTATTTTGTTTCTGCTGAAGAACCCCGCTATTTCATGCTTCAGTATAATTATGAAGGAAGAGGAGTGACAGAGCAGATATTAAATTTAAGTTGTGAGGATAAACAACAACTCTTTCATGCATTAAAAGAAAACCTCCGGGAAGACAACAAATATTATCATTATGATTTTCTTTATGATAACTGCTCTTCCAGGTTATGGGAAATGATGAAAAAGCATACCTCCGGCAATTATGAGTTAAAGTATATTTTACCGGAAGAAGAGGTGAGGTTCCGTAACTTATTGCACGAATACCTCGATAAAGGAGGTCAATACTGGAATAAACTGGGAATCGATATATTGCTGGGTTTACCTGTAGATAAAAAAATGAAAAACGAGCAGGCTGTATTTCTCCCCGATTATCTCATGAAGGCAATGGACAGTACCACTGTAAGCGGAAGCCCTCTGGTGGTGTCCAAAAATGTAATACTTCCCATGACATACCAGCCGGAGATGAACAGATTTACCCGGCCTTTGGTAATATTTACCATATTTTGGGTAATCACTGCCTTCTTATCCCTTAACAGGAAAACAGCAGCCTCCACCTTTATGAAAATTTTCGACTGCATTTTCTTCATGCTTACCGGAGCTGTTGGGTGGTTGTTGTTGTTTATGTGGTTCGGAACAAATCATGCGGCTTGTGCATGGAATTTAAATTTGCTATGGGCATTACCGGTGAATGTGGTTACAGCATTTTGGATATTCAATCAAGATAAGCACCGGAAATATTTCCGGGTATTAGCCTTGTGGTACCTGATATTAATGATAATATGGATATTTTTACCCCAGCAAATGAATTTAGCCCTCATCCCGATCGTAGCAACTGCCTTTATCAGAAGTATTGCCCGCGCAGGGAAATTTTTGTAAAATCATCATCATGCAACAATTAAGGGTAAATAATTGTCAGGTTTCATACAGGAGAGAAGGTGCAGGAAAAGCAGTTGTGCTGTTGCACGGTTTTGGAGAAGATCACAAAGTATTTGATGATCTGATTGTCGGATTAAGCAGCGAATACTTGGTAATTGCTCCGGATATTCCCGGTAGCGGAAATTCTGAATATCAGCCACAATTGAAATCGCTGACGGATATTGCCGAAATCATTAACAGCATTGCAGAACACGAATGCTTAGATAAAATTACTGTTATTGGCCACAGCATGGGTGGATATATCGCCCTTGCATATGCGGAAAAATATCCCGAAAAAATAGAAAAGCTGGGATTATTTCATTCTACTGCTCTTCCCGACAGTGAGGAAAAAATACAAGGCAGGGAAAAAAGTATTCAGTTTATTGAAAAATCAGGATCTGAAAGATTCCTAAAAGAAATGATTCCTGGGCTTTTCGGTAAAGAAACGGCAGAAAACAACCCGGAACTGATTCAACAAACATTTGAACGATATAAAACCTTTAATCCGGAAGCCTTAATTCAGTACTACAGGCTGATGATGGCAAGGCCGGACAGGACCGATGTACTGAAGCATGCTAAATTCCCGTTCTTACTAATACTGGGAGAGCAAGACAGCCTGATTCCTTTGGAGAAAGGCCTTGAACTGGCCAAACTTGCTGCTTTTACACAGGTGGAAATTTTCACCCAATCGGGACATATGGGTATGCTTGAGGAACCGGAAAAAGCGATAAGAGTGGTCAAAGAATTTTTACAATATTAAGTTTTCCTTCTTCCCTTATGAAAAAATGGATTTTTATTTTAGGCCTGATTGTATGCTCCACACCCCTTTTTGCCACACACATTAAAGGAGGAGAACTGTCTTATACCTTCATCAGTCATAACCCAACAGATAAAACCGTAACCTACGAACTGCTGCTTACCATTTTTATGGACTGTAGTTCAATTCCCGATGTACAGGACCCCAGTGCTTATCTTTCCATCTTCAACAGAAGAACACGGGAGCATGTAATGAATGTTACGGCTCCGGCATCCGGTCAGTATACTACAAGGTTTGACCCCAATTCCAACAGATGTATAGGCAACCCGCCTTCAGATGTTTGTTATATTGTAAAAGAATATACTATCAGAGTTACCCTTGCAGAAAATGATGATGGTTATATTGTAGCCTATCAGCGATGCTGCCGTATCAGCAATATCCGCAACCTTTTTCCTCCCAGCGGAGATGCAGGTACTACCTATATGGCAGAAATTCCCGGAAATTCCGTTTACCCTGAAGCTTTTAAAAACAGCAGCCCAAAGTTCGATAATTCCAACGATGCTACTGCTGTGTGTGCAGGAAGCAAATTCAGCTTCCCCTTTAATGCTACCGATAAAGATGCTGGAGACAGAATTGTGTACAGGCTTTGTTCGGGCTTTACAGGAGGAACTCCTGAAGCACCTCGCCCTCAAACCACCTCACGCCCTCCTTTCATTAATCTGGCTTATAATACGGGATATACCGGTTCACAACCGCTTGGCCCTCAGGTTACCATAGACAGCCTTACAGGGGTAATCAGTGGTGTTGCCCCTGCACTTACCGGGCAATATGTGTTAACCGTTTGTGCATATGAATATCGTGACGATGTTTTAATCAGCATACACAGAAAAGAAATCCACGTTGGGGTTTCAGATTGCATCCCTCTGAATGCTACGCTGGAACCTGATTATCCTTTTTGTAAAGACTTAAATATTGAAATTGCCAACCTCAGAGTCAATCCATCAGGGGCAATATATACATGGGATTTTGGTGATGGTTCAGCACCTGTAACTTCCACTACCCCGCGTGGTAATGCCACCCATACCTATGCTGCACCCGGTACCTATACCATAAAAGTGAAAGTAGAAGTTCAGGGGCATTGCGAAGAAGAAGCCACTACTATTGCCAACGTGTATCCCGGATTTGATCCTGCCTTTAACGTTGCAGGAGAATGTATAGTGAACGATTTTCAGTTTTCCGATGCCACCTATGCCGCCCACGGGGTCGTCAATAAATGGAGCTGGGAGTTTGGTGATGAAACTACCACAGATGATGTTTCCGATATCAAAAATCCTGTATGGAGGTACAGTTCTGTCGGATTAAAAACAGTGCGTCTGAAAGTTGAAAGCAGTGTGGGTTGCAGAGATGAAATTACCAGAGATATTGAAGTGAAAGATAAGCCTTCTATTTTCCTTCCATTCCGTGATACCCTGATTTGCGATATAGACACTCTTGCTCTGGGAATGGAGGGAACAGGCAGTGTATTGTGGACACCGGGATATAATATCATTAATGCCAACACCCCCAATCCTTTAGTGCACCCTCAAACCACTACCCTGTATTATGTAACCCTTACCAATTTCGGCTGTTCGAATACCGATTCCGTTTTGGTACGTGTAACCGACAAGGTAATACTGGACGCCGGATCTGATACTACCATCTGCCTGACAGATCCGGTTACTTTCAACCCATCGGGTAATGGACTGTATTTTACCTGGGGGCCGGAAGAATTTCTTGACGATATTTACAAGAAAAATCCCACCGCCCTGCCAACAGGAAATACAAGGTTTACCGTAACTGCAACTATTGGTAAATGTTCGGCAACAGATTACCTGGATGTAACCACCGTCCCCTATCCTGTTGCCAATGCCGGCCCGGATACCATCATTTGTTATAACACTCCTGCATTTTTGAACGGGTCGATGGTGGCTTCGAGTTTCCGCTGGTGGCCGAACAATCCACTGGTAAACCCGACTGTCTTAAATACCCCTACTCGCAATTTAACCCAATCCACAGCATTTATCCTAACGGTAAGCGATACACGGGGATGTCCTAAGGAAGTAAGCGATACGATGTATGTTACCGTCAGGGATCAGATATTCCCCTTTGCAGGAAATGACACAGTAGCGGTGGTGGGTCAACCCATTCAGTTCTCGGGGAGTGGCTCCCTGTTATATAGCTGGACGCCTCCGGAATTGTTTAATAATCCCTTTATTCAAAACCCTGTTGGAGTATTTACCGGAGATGAGCGCATTATCATGCAAACCTATACTCCGGAAGGTTGTTCGGCTTACGATACCGTATTTGTGAAAGTTTATGCTTCCGCAGATATATATGTACCCAATGCCTTTACTCCAAACGGCCATAACCCGGTTTTAAAACCGGTAACCCCGGGCATTGCCACCATGCATTATTTCAGGGTTTACAACCGCTGGGGGCAATTGGTGTATAGTTCCGACAGAGGAAATGCAGGCTGGGACGGAAAATTGAACGGTGTGATTCAGGATACCGGAACCTATGTATGGATGGCAAGCGGAGTGGATTATACCGGTCGTACCATTACCAGAAAAGGGACTGCGGTTTTAATCAGATAGGGTAATTTTGCAAAAATTCGGTCATGAAAAAAACTGCCTTTGTTACGGGAGCTACTTCCGGTTTTGGGAAAGCCATTGCAAAGAAATTTGCCGAAGCGGGTTATAAGGTGATTATTAACGGCAGAAGAGCCGACCGCCTTCAATCTCTTGCTGAAGAATTAACCCAAAAATATCTGGCCCCGGTGCATATTGCTTCCTTCGACGTGAGGGATAAAGATGCAGTTTTCAAGGCAGTTGAAGCGTTTCCTTCCGAATTTCAATATGTAGATGTCCTGGTAAATAATGCAGGCCTTGCCTTGGGGAGAGATTATTTCGAAGATGCCCGGATAGAGGATTGGGAAACCATGATAGATACCAATGTAAAGGGGTTATTATATGTCACCCGGGCTGTTTTACCTAAAATGGTGGAAAGGTCTTCCGGCCATATTATCAATATTGGCTCTGTGGCAGGAAAAGAAGTTTATGAAAAAGGAAATGTTTATTGTGGTACCAAACATGCGGTAACTGCCCTTTCCGAAGCCATGAGAATAGATCTGCTGAAAAACAAAATAAAAGTTACCGCCATACACCCCGGCGCCGCTAACACTGAATTCTCCGCAGTAAGGTTTAAAGGCAACATGGAACTTGCCGAAAGCGTGTATAAAGGTTATGAACCCCTTAAAGCGGAGGATATTGCCGATATCGTATTGTACTGTGTTTCATTACCTGAAAGGGTGGTAATCAACGACCTGGTAGTCACGGCCCTGGCACAGGCAAATTCCTTCTATTTCCTCAGGGAAGAATAACATTTTAACATTAACAGTTTTTATGATAAAGAACTGATTTTCAAAGGCAACAAATCAGAGATTTATACGTTTGCGTATATGTTAACAGTCAATTGTTTAATTTTACGCTAACCTCTAAAATCCGACCTATAAAAGCCAGACGAATGAATATCCGACTGAAAACTGTATTGTTTAATATTTTGCTGCTGTTGTTCACTTTACCGGTAGCTGCCCAGCGTACCCAGGGCAGTCAGCAGTGCGATATTACCAATTTGCAGCCGGCAATAGACAGCGTGAAAAAAATATATGAACAGCAGGGTTATTCCATAGTAAGGGAAGCTGCCCTTCAAATGGAAAGCCAGTACGAATTCCCCATTATAGTTCCCCTTACCCAAAATGAATGGTATCAGATAATTTTTGTTGGTGACCCCGGCTCACGGCTGTATGAAGTAAGAATGTATGATTACGATGAAAAGGAGGTAGCCTATCAGAAAAAGCAATGGGGGGATGTAGACGGTAATGCTATAGCCTTCCGGTACATTCCAAAATTTTCAGAATATCATATTATCCGGCCGGTACAGATTCATAAAAAGAAAAAAGAACTTTGTGGTTATGTAATATTGATGAAACGTACCCAATAACGATAAAAATCTTGCAGTTTTCTCATGAAGGAGCCCTTTAAGGGCTTTTATTTTTTATTGGCATTCCTGATTTCATCCTATTCGTTTAAATTAGCTGAATATCCCTACCTGGTAAAAACCCCTTTCCTACTCCCTGCCTCTCCTTCATTTAAGCGAAATCAAGATGAAATACACCGACAAACTGAATTTAATCAACACCTTTAGCGGAATAGCCCTTGCCGTAATACCTTATTTACTTACGTTAATTTTCAATTGGGATGAAATTACCAAAACGAAAACCGAACAGGTATTCCTGATATTAACGGTTGTCGTAATCTTTATCCTGACCCTGATTACTACCCTTGAAGGAAAAAAGATTGCCAAAATTGCAGGATTTTCTTACGGATACTTTTACAATTTCATATATGAAGTATCTGACCTGATTACCGATGAAGAAGCCATTATTGTTGCAGGAGGTAAAAAATACCATATTCAAAACCGGGAAGGAACGGATACATTACCGTTGGAAAATGTTAAAATTATCATTATTCTACCTAACGATGTATATGCACAATACCGGTTTTGCGAATTACTGAGAGGGGTGATGGAAAAAGCGGTGATAACACCTGCAGACGATGCTTATTATTCGATGCGTGAGAAAACCATGAATGTGATTGAGGTTAAGGAAAACAACAAATATGCTCTTTTGCTCATAGATACCCCTCCTACTACCATGCGTGCGGTTAAACTCTACCGGGAAAGCCTCCACGATATTGATCATAATCTTCCCTACGATCAGCTGGACTCCCGAAAACAAAGATTGTTTGAAAAAATCTGCGCCTTCTGTAAAAAGAATGCAATGCCAATTTTTCGCAATGAATTGCATTCCATCATCAATAAAATTTCTTCGCAAAGCAGGGTTTTCGATTATAATGAACTGATAAAGATTCTCACCCTTGAAGATGTAATAGCAGGAATCATCTCACCACAGGAATTTGAATCGCTTAAAACCATTGGCGATAACCGTAAACCCTCTTCAGAAAGAGAAAAGAATAAAGTACGAGAACTCATCCTGAAGAATAAATCCCAAATATTAGACAGAATTACGGTGCTTAGCCGGTAACTATTGTGCCAGTGATAACCTGATTTGAATACCTGCCCTCGTATTGGTAATGGGGGGTGATGTCGAAATCTTAGGCTCTACCCTTCTCTGTTCAAAATATAACCGGACATTCACCCTGTTGCTGATAACATAATCAATTGTGGGGTTAATCATGATTACTTTTTGTCCGGATGTTGGTAACACCTGTTCCTGATCCAACCTGCTGTTGGTGGTGGCATCATCCCTTATGCTGAAATCAAGTCTGAAGGCAGCATCATTTTCCAATGGCTTGCCTTTCCACTTGAGGAAAGAAAATGCTCCACGCTTTCTGAATCCTGCACCTATAGTAAATTCAGTTGACCTCGCTTCAGAAAGTTGATAATCAATCAGGCTAAGGCTTAATTGCCTGGATTTCCTGAATTCAAACCTGGTGGTCAGCTGATTGGTAAACTGCATATCCAGGTCGATAAGCGGTGCAAACTGCTCTGATATGGAAATATTGGGCACAAGGAAATATGGTATAAAGTTTCCTGTAAGGGTATCTATAAATCCGGGATAACTTAAAGCAAACGGATCCCTGAACAACAGCGCTGAATTGAAGCTGTTCATGCTCAGGTTACTGTTATACCCGTGAGATATGGTAAAGTTGGTAAATACCTTTTCGAATAATGGTAACCGTGATAATCCGGTATAGGTTACCCGCCAGTTGGGCTTGGGTAAAATGCCGGAGAAAGGATTGGACCTGATTCCGGGATTGGTTTGTTTTATCAGTGCCACACTTTGAGGATCTTTACCGGTATAAGCAGCAAGAAATGCAGGTAGTAATACATCCTGGGCATACCTTCCGTAACCGGTATAAAATCCATCGGGCAGGAATTTTTCGTTATCGGGCAATGCCTGCCAGTAAGGGTTGTTTTTAGCCAACCTTTCCGATAAAATAATCCTGTAATCCTGAAATTTCAGGAAGGTTTGTGAAACATCGTTAGCTTCCATCTTCTCAAACAATGTCTGGAAAGATATATAACTAATGCTGAAGCTTCCCATGGTATAGGGGTTCAACCGGGCAAAATTTCCGGTGAATCCGAGAGTATCTTTATACAATTCAGAATAAGACTTACCGAAAGTTTTATCAAGGCTTAAATCAATAGTAAGGTCCCTTACAGGAATTAACTGAGCATTAATAATTAACCGTTGATTGTAATCCTGCCTGTTCTGGAAGTTGAATGCAGGATCTGCAGTAATTAATCCTTTGGTGGCAAGATGATTAATGAAATTGGTATCCGGCTGCCATCCAAATACATAATCCAGTCCGGGTGCCATAGACCTGAAGTTCATTCCCAGTATCCTGGTACTATCGGTATAACCGTAAATAGCCGAATTGGCATTTTCAGAATAGTTCACGGATACTCTCTTCACAGATGTGAGCAGCCCTCCGACAAATCTTACCGCACCACTCATTTGTACGGGCTGATTTTGTCTCCATGCCCTTCTTTCCTTACGGGAAAGGGTATCCGGAATTTCCTGTTTGGGTTGCCCTGCATTTTGCCCCGGGCTTTCTTCCAGTGCTCTTAACCACCTCGATTTACTGTATAACCTTCCGAAATCAAGTTCGGCTGTAGCAGATTTTTGCTGGCCATTGGAAAGGGTGTTTCCAAGGTTCCTTGCAAGAAGAGATGCTGCCACCCAGTTGTAGGATCCTGTATATCCCACCCGAACTGTTGTCCAGTCTATTAATGGAATTTTTGACAACGGAAGTTCATAGGTAACCGTAGCATTCTGTTGGTAGTTAATAGTCCTTCCACCTTTAAAGAAGTTATCCCACATTCTTTCTTTTTCAGCTTTATCCAGTCTTCCGGTATCTTCATCAATCCATGCCTTATTGGTAGCAGAAAAATCTATATTCAGCGATCTGGAAAGATCCCAGCGTAAATTATAAATCCTGTCGAAGGTGAAAAACTTATCATAGGTTTCAGGCAGCATACCTTTCGGACCGCCCACATTTCTCGGACGGAATGCTCCAAACTGCCGGAAAGCATCTGCCCTGAAACTTAAAAGGCTTGGTACAGGGTTAAAATTAATATCCCTTAACAACGATAGCCATGGAGAATTGGATTTAATTCCTTCCCGCAATGGTTCCCAGTATTTTGGTGAACCGGAGAAATTGTAACCCAGTCCTGCCCTGTGCCGGATAATTTCATTTTTCTCAATCAGCGGGTTTACATGCTCCTCTTTATAATAAGAATAACTGATATCGAAATTTTCAATTGAATATATTTTTTGTGGCTTACCTGAAACATTTGTTTTCTTCACATTGGTGAAGTTGATGGTTTTTATGGTGCGCTCATCAATAGCTTCATTCCTGATAGAATCTTTATACTGAGCAGGAGCAGCGGAAATTTTTTCTTTCAGTTTAACATCCAGGTCATACGGATCATATTCAGGAGCGGCAACTGTTTTGGAAACACTGGCATATACAGGAATTGAAATTCCTGCAGATTCCGGAAGCAGTTTACCCAGCTCAAGGTTGGTAGCTACATCAAACTGCTTAAAGTTTTCCCTCGACCTTTCGTTAATTCTTTGCTCTAATGTTCCAAAACCTGTTGATCTTATGCTTCCTGATACATATAACGTTCCAAGGTCGGCCAGTTTAATATCTACTCTTCCCAAGGCAGCATACCCTCCTGATTCATTCAGTTTACCAAGGCTGAGCTCGTTAAACCATACTTCGAAGCATGCATTGGGGCGGTTTCTGTTTTCCACACCAATAAAGAATATTCTTACTTCCCCCAGGTTGGGATTTCCCATAATGGCATACTCCCTACCATCGGCTTCTACCTTTTTATAATACTGGGAAACCACACCATTGTTATTTCTCTCAATTTTTAAATCTATCAGTTTTTGTAAAGCAAAATCCAGATTGTTGGCATCAGGCCATATATCTACCTCCGCAGTACTTCCCCATTGCGTTTTCTTCAACGGAATCCTTATTTCATAGTAGTTATTAATAAGGTCATTTCCTAACCTCACCACACTGTACAAATCATCGTCACGCAAATCATCGGTTAACCCGGCACTTTCAATGTGGGTATACATTTTAAGTTCTCCATATTGCCTTAAGTCGAGGTTCATGGTCTTGAACACACCTCGCACATCACCTTGCTGAAGGTCGCATATTTGCAGGCTAAGCGATTGCTCATTCATCAGAAGGTTTACGTTGTTATTGCTCAATTGCTCCTGCCTGATTACATTGGGGGGAGTTTTATATGGAATAGGCCTTCTGGAATTGTTTTCTTCAATGTTAACTGCCAGCTGGTTTAAAGTAGTGGGGGAATTATTAGGAATAGCAGTATACAAACCGGTAGTATCCAGTTCGTAATTAAACCTTCTCCAGGTATTTCTTACCAGTTCCAGTTTACCAAACCGTAGCACTACAGAATCTTCAAACCCTGTAAGAAATATCCTGATAAAGCGGATAGATTTAAAGTCGGGAATATTACCCACCTTCATTTCATATTCGTCGATAGGTATTCTGAACAGATACCAGGTTTCAGGCTCTGTACTTCCGCTAGGCGTAAATGTTCTTACGTCGGTGATAAAATTCGTTCCTGCTGTTCCCAGCATGGATGGGGTAAGGTCTACTTTATACTGGAAATATTCTTCCAGCTCGTTTAAAGTATTATCCCTGTTAAATTCCTCCTGATCGGGATATAGTGTAAAGGCACTTACAAATTCATCTCCGGCTGAAGCAACGGGAGAGTTACCCTGAGGGTTATTGATATGCTTATATCTTCCCAGAATTCCTACTCCTTCCTGGTCATATTTTGAATTCCGATAGTTCACATAATCGTCGTTGGAGGGATCGTTTAATGCATCCTGATAAATTTTGGAGTTTGTTCCAAAGGTTACTGCAAGGGCATTCAGGTAAGCCTGGAATTTTTCCCTTTCCATTTCATTGGTCAATCCATCCAAGCCTGCGTCCTGGAAGGGCCTGTCTGCCGGGTCATTGCTGAAAGCGGAAGTTACCTGAAGCGGGTTGGCAGGAACCTTTCCCCACACACTTGCCGTATCTTCAAGTGCTTTATTATTTGCGCCACTGATACCGTTTTCAAAAAACCTTTTACCGTCTTTCAGAATATCTTCCGAAAGGTTACCAAGGTTAAAATACAGTTGTCCGCCGGTGCTACCGGGATTTCTCAGGAAAGGATCTTGAAGCCAGAATTCGATAAACTCCACATTCCCTGTTTCAAAATCTACCTGATCCAATCCGCGCATAATACCACCCCACCGTGAACGGGGGTTCAGCAGCCTGTTATCGGCAGTAACACTACCCGGCCTTGCATCAAAGTTATACGGACCTCTTTCTGTAGGATAATAAGCAATATCAAATGTTACAAGTTGTGCCTGTCCGAAATCAGGTGTACGGTTGGGGTAAAGTTCCGTAATCTTTACCTGACGTATTCTCGGATCTGTAAAGTCTTCAATATTCCTTACCGGGTTGTTGGTGTTTCTTCTGTCCTGCAATACGGGTTCAATATTATACCAGGCTATTTTCGCACGGTTGTACCCGTAGGCAAGATCATTGGTTAAATCTGCTTCCGGGAAAAGCCCGTTGCCTGCAGGAGTGGACGCAAGCCCCCAGCTTACAAGCGGGAAACGGAGATCGATAGAGTTTTTCGAACCCTCAAAATCATCAATGAATACCATACCTGCATCCTTCCTGCCGATTTGGGGGGGATGCCCGGGTTTCAGATATGCACCCTCACCATAAGCAGTAACCGAACTTAATTCGTTGGTATTGTAGAAAGGTAGTTTATTCAACCAGTTGGTAATGCGTTGCGACTCGGTATAATAGTTAAAGTCGAGCCCGTACATGGTATTACGGATCGGGTCTTCATTATATAATGTCTTGGAGAAATACGGCCTTTCACTCAGCCTTACTATGGAAGCTCCGAGCGATAAAGATTCTCTTGCTGTATTCTTCGCAAGATAATCCAACCGCAACCCTAAAAAGTTCCTTTGCTGTATCCCAAACCCTGCATTGTTTTCATACTGCACATTTATGGGAACTCCTGATTGTAACAGACCCTGGTTGATAATTCTAACCGTTCCGAGGTTATAATCAATAATGTAATCTACGTTTTCGGTTAACAGCTGGCCTCCTGCTGTTACCGTTACAGAACCGGGAGGAATATTAAAGGCATTCAGGGAAATTTCGGAAGCAGACTGCCCTTTCGCCCTTCCGCTTATGATATATCTGTCGAGGTTAGCATAGGTTTTGGCAATTTCTTTTATGGTATCATACAAGGGATAATATACATACCGGTCTTTCAGGTCTTGCGGGCTCCCCTGAAATGCCAGAGAATCCAATGCCCTACCGAAAGGTTCCAGAACAGGGAAGATGATTCTTGCCTGAGAAGAAATTACCGTAAAACCCTCTATATAATCAAATATACCATCAGGCATGGGGTCGTTACGGGAATTCAACCTGTCGAGGTTAAGTACGGATATCAAAGGCACACCCTGGCTCGGGCCTTCGGGTAAAAATCTTTTCTTACCCAAACTTGGTTCTTCATACAAAACATTCAGCTCAAAATCTCCCGGTTGAATGGAAGTAACATAACTACCGTCTTTTGTCTTCAGTGAATACACGTTTTTCATCATCAGCCCCCACAATGGAAGGTTGGTACGCTGTGAGGTGGCTTTTAATAATTTCAGGAATAATACTTTTTGAGTACCCCCCTGGATACCGGTAGTATCAGGTGCTACGTCCTGAGAGAATTCACCCACCTGGTAAATTCTTCCATTGTAACTATACTGAAAAGCTACTGCCAGTACTTCATCAGGCTGGAGCGGTTGATTCAGGGATATAAACCCTATCTGAGGGTTGAAGTAATAATCGAATTCGTTAAGTTTTCTGGCAAATGTTTTTTCAAAATCCTGAACCGGCCTTAATCCCAATGCCATCAATCTGGTAGTAACCTGAGAGGGGTTACGGGCAGCCGGGTCCGTTACAATGCGGCTGTATAAATCGTTTGCATCATTATAAGGAAGTCCCAGCGGGTTTCCGGGAGCGGGATTTATGGCAGCATTGTAAGGATTGTATTCTGCCAGATCCATCAGGCCTACCACATCACGGGTTTCGGTGGTTGAACCGTTTCTGTTGGTAACCCATACTTCCAAACGCAATATTTGCACCTGCGAATTCACTACAGGTAGATTGCTCATGGCAGTATTGAAGTGCTCCCTGAAGTACTGGCTCAGCAGGAAGTGGCGGTTTTCTTCGTAATCATGTGCCTTAAATTCAAATTCGGTAGTGGAAGCGGAACCCTGCAGGCCCAGGGATTGCCTTTGTGCTTTCTGACTGGCCATTACACCGGTAACAAACAGTTTTCCAAACTGCAGCTGGGTTTTCACTCCGAAAAGCGATTGTGCTCCGGGAATGAGCGAACCTTTAGAACTGAAGGAAACGTTTCCGGCCTCAATCCTTTTGATGATTTCATCATCACTTCCGGTATATTCCAACCTGAGCTGGTTTTCAAAATCAAAAGTTGACTGAGTATTGTAATTGATAGGAAGCTTTAATTTATCTCCGATATTTCCAATCACACTAAGATTGGCATTCATATCAAAGTCAAATCCTCCGTTCCTTCTGGCTCTTTCAGGAAGCGCCGGGTTGCGGATGTTCTGTCCCTGGTAACCTGCCATAATGTTCACGTCACCCATCGGCCTGATTTCTACTGCACCATTTCCAAATATGCGGTCGAACATTGATTCCCTGACCTTCAGTTCGGGACGAAGCAGGCCCCTGTTTAAATCTGAAAAAACATCAGCTCTTTTACGGAAGTATTCATTCTCCTGTTTTCTCGATTGAAACTGTAAAAATTCCTCAAAGGTGAGGTATGTAGGTTTCCTGTAATAAAAACTTCCGATTTTTTCTATAATGTAGTATTGCCTTGTTTCAGGGTCGAATACGATGGAGTCTCTGATGTTGGAAGGCTTACCAAGGTCGAAAGGATTTCTCTGCGGGTTGGTAATAAAATCACCCCTCCTGTCCTGAATGGGAAATTTCAAAGTATCCCCTACCGGTGCAGAAGCAGTATCCTGAGCAATTGCGTTAACAGATGGCCATACCATACCGGCAAGCATCAGCAGGATGCCGAGTACAGTATGCAACCGCAGGCAGTAAATCTTCTTAACCAAACTAAGCAGAAAATGTTTAAGTAAAATTTCCCTATAGGCTTACAGTAGTTTTAAAGCTTCTTTGATAAGCTGTTCCACCCCGGCAGATTCGGGTAATTTGCCCGCAGCAGTTTTCACCGCGGATTCTGCAATGGATCTGGATACTCCCAAAGATACTAAAGCATTTAACGCATCCTGCTCCCGGGTATTGTAAGGAATGGAGGATAAATTATCTGCAACAGCATGAGTTTGAGGCAATTTGGAAACTTTATCCCTCAGTTCGAGGATGATTCGTTCCGCCGTTTTTCTTCCTATCCCCTTGATGGCTTCCAGTTTCTTTGAATTACCTGATCCGATAGCCTGCATGATTTCTCCGGGAAGCATGGAAGAAAGCATAATCCGGGCTGTGGAAGTACCCACTCCGGATACGGATATCAACAATTCGAACATGGCTTTTTCCTCCTGTCGGGAAAAACCATACAGCATCATGGCATCTTCCCTTACGTGCAGGTAGGAAAACAAACTTCCTTCCTCAAGGTCGCGGATATCGTTGTAGGTATTGAGGCTGATATGCAGCGCATACCCTACCCCGTTTACATCCACTACCACCAGGTCGGGCTGTTTGTACATAAATTTACCACGAACAAATGCAATCATTCCGGAATTTTATAGGTTCTGTACAAAAAAAATTCATTTCACAGCCCGGGGGGGGTGTGTTTACCGGGAAAAATTGAAATCAGTTATTTGTGATTTTTACCCCATTTGAGCCAAACCGCACCCCAGGTGAATCCTCCGCCAAATGCAGCAAGAATCAGGTTGTCACCGGGTTTCAGGCGGTCTTCCCATTCCCAGAGACAAAGCGGAATAGTAGCTGCTGTGGTATTACCGTACTTTTCGATATTGATCATTACCTTATCGGAAGTAATTCCCATACGCTCGGCAGTTGCATCAATAATCCTCTTATTGGCCTGATGCGGAACCAACCATGCGATATCCTCCCCTTTCAGGTTGTTCTTTTCCATAATTTCGGCACTCACATCAGCCATTCCTTTCACCGCAAATTTGAACACGGTTTTTCCTTCCTGATATATATAATGTTCTTTATTGGTAACCGTTTCAATGCTTGGTGGCTTTAAGGAACCTCCGGCTTTCATCTTCAGGAATTCGCAACCGCTTCCGTCAGATTTCAGAATGGCATCCTGTACACCGTAACCTTCCTCATCAGGTTCCAGCAATACTGCTCCGCATCCGTCACCAAAAAGGATACTGGTTGTCCTGTCGGTATAATCCACTATTGCACTCATTTTATCGGCACCCACTACCACCACCTTTTTATAACGGCCACTTTCTATAAACATGGCCCCTGTGGTAAGCCCGAATAGGAAACCCGAGCATGCAGCTTCCAGGTCAAATCCCCAGGCATTTACAGCTCCCGCTTTATGGGCAATAATATTGGCGGTAGAGGGGAACATCATATCGGGAGTTACGGTACAGCAGATGATACAGTCAATTTCTGAAGGGTCAATTCCTCTTTTACGGCAGAGTTCCTTTACGGCAGGGGCGCCCATATCAGATGTAGCCTTTCCTTCTCCTTTCAAAATCCTTCTCTCCTTAATTCCGGTACGGGTGGTAATCCATTCGTCGGTAGTATCCACCATTTTCTCAAAGTCGGCATTGGTAAGCTTGTCTTCCGGTACATAACCGCTCACGGCAGTTACAGCAGCAGTAATTTTTTTACTCATTAGATTTTTGTTATTGCTGGGCAAAAATAAGTCAAATATTCTCTTATAAAGGGATATAATTTCGCTTAAAACTCTGTAATCCAAACCCTCCTCTGTTTAAAAAAGAGATAGGGAAATCCATAAATATGCATTAAGTTTTTTATATATAATCGAAAGCACACCATTATTCTACCGCTTTCTCCGGCTCCAAACTATAAAATCTGTTTGCGGAATATCGTTCACGCCGGCTTCTCTTAATATGGTCACCAACTGCCCTCTGTGATAGGTGTTGTGATTGAAGAGATGCACCAGCACCTGATAAACAGGTTGGCGGAATTCCTCTCGTTTTGAGTTCCGGTAATAAAATACATGGTTCAGGGCATTAGGCGTGGCCTTCTCCACCCATTCCTTCCAGGTTTTATCCAGTTGCAGCAGTTCGTTCACCAGCTCAGGAAAGGATTTCCCGTAATGAGCGGCCGGCGATACTACATTCTCTTTCAGTTTCAGACGTTGCCACCATATACTTTCAGCACTCATCATATGCAGCAGTGTGGCATAAAATCCGGGGAAGCTGGAGAGATAGTGTTTTTGCCATTCTTCTTCGGGAAGGTTAAGCAACCTTTTGCTTAAAGTTTCATTAGCCCATGAATTATAGGCCGCGAGTTCGGTTAAAACTTCTTTCAATTGAAAACATTTACATTTGACAGGATGAAATTAGTAAGATTTAAATTGTTATACCGAGAGGTTTTAAAATTTTTATAATGAATAAAGTTCTTCCCATTACCGGATTCAGTTCACTCGCCATACACGGGGCTCATAAGCAAGACCCGAACTATGCCCACCTTACACCCATATATGCTTCTTCCACTTTCGTTTACGATTCCGCTACCCAGGGAATGCAAAGATTCAGTGGTGAAGAAGACGGATATATTTATACCCGGTGGGGAAACCCTTCCAATACCGAAGCGGCCGATAAAATTGCAGCCATGGAAACATTCGGCCTGAAAGACGCATCTGGAAATGCGCTGGAAGCAAAAGCTTTTTTGTTTGGATCAGGTATGGGCGCCATTTCTACCATGCTGCTATCCCTGCTGGAAAAAGGCGATAAAATCCTTACCCATTATTCGTTATACGGAGGCACTCAGGAAATCATCAATCAGCTTCTGCCCGGTTTGGGTATTGAAAGCATTATTGTCGATTTCCGTAAACCCGAACTGGTGGAAGACGTGCTGAAGAAAGAACCGGCTGTTAAACTATTGTATATAGAAACTCCTGCCAATCCTACCATTCAATGTGTGGATATAGAACTGCTCACGAATATGGGCCACAATTTTGGGAAGAAAGTGGTATGCGACAATACCTTTGCCACTCCTTACCTCCAACAACCTTTCCGATTCGGAGTAGATTTCATCGTTCATTCCACCACCAAATTCCTTAACGGCCACGGCACCTCTATAGGCGGAGCTTTTCTGGGAAGGGATATTGCATTTATGCATAACCGTGTTAATAAGGTAGCCAAATTAGTGGGGGCCACTGCAAGCCCTTTTGATGCTTTTCTGCTGGTAAACGGAATGAAAACCCTGGAGATCAGAATGGAAAGACATTGCGATAATGCCTTGAAAGTGGCACAATTCCTAGAACTTCATGAAGCTATAGAAAAAATACATTATAACGGCCTTCCCTCGCATCCCGACTTTGCAGTTGCCCAAAAACAAATGCGCTTGCCGGGTGCCATGATGAGTTTTGAACTAAAAGGAGGATTGGAAGCAGGTATTACCTTTATGGATAACCTAAAAATGTGTACCCGTACAGTTTCACTAGGAACCTGCGACACACTGCTTTCCCACCCTGCCTCTATGACACACTACGGAGTACCAAGAGAACAAAGAATTCAATACGGGATTTCAGACGGGTTGATCAGAATGAGTGTTGGACTTGAAAATGCCCATGATATTATTGAAGACCTAAACCAGGCATTATTAAAAACCATATAATCATTCAGGCATGAAAAACATTCTATTCTACTTGCTGGCTTTTTTGTCATTACCTGCCCTGGGGCAGAAAAAAGGAAAAGCAGATACAGATCCCTTTTCCGGTTTAGATAAAGAAATTCAACAGGTACTATCCGACTGGAAAGTAGCAGGTGCTGCAGTAGCCGTAGTGGAAAAAGATAAAGTCACCTACCTGAAAGGATTCGGTTATAAAAATTTTGAAAACAAAGAACCTGTTACGCCCAATACATTGTTTGCAATAGGTTCCTGTACAAAGGCTTTCACCACTACCCTTCTGGGAATTCTTGAGCATGAAGGAAAAATTTCACTTAACCGTCCTGTTAATGAATACCTGCCTGAACTGAAATTTTATGACGATTATTTAACCACGCATGTTACGACTATAGACTTAATGACCCACCGCACGGGTTTACCTCGTCATGACCTTTCCTGGTACGGAGCAGAGGTGAGCCGCGACAGCCTGTTAAGAAGAATAAAATACCTTCAACCTTCTGCAGGATTAAGAGAAGTTTATCAGTATAACAACTTCATGTTTTTGGTGCAGGGAATACTTGCGGAAAAAATAGAAGGCAAACCCTGGGAAGTATTGGTGAAAGAAAAAATCTTTAATCCATTAGGCATCACCAATGCCAATTTCTCTGTCAATGATCTGCAGAAGGCACCAGACTTTTCCCTCGGTTATGCAAAGATGAAAGATTCCATTTTTCGTCTTCCTTATATGAATATTGATCCCATCGGGCCTGCCGGCTCCATCAATGCATCTGCAGCAGAAATGGCAAAATGGGCAATGGTGTGGGCAAACGGCGGAAAGCTGAATGGAAAAGAAATTATTCCGGCATCTTTTTACAATAAAGCCATTACAAGTCACATGGCCGTAAATGCTGGTCTTCCCGGAAAACAAAATCCCGATGTGCATTTATCAACAATAGGTTTGGGATGGTTTCTCAGTTCTTATAAAGGGCATTACAGGGTAGAACACGGAGGAAATATCGACGGCTTTAGTGCTACCGTAAGTTTCTTCCCCTCCGACACCGTGGGTATTGTGGTATTGGTAAACCAAAACGGTTCTTCTGCCACTTCTATCATCAGAAATATGATTACCGACAGAGTGCTTAAACTTCACCGCACCGACTGGAATAAAATTCAGCTGGACGCCATTAAAGAAGCCGAGAAGAATAGTGCCGGAGTAACTAATCCAGACAGTTTGGGAAGAAAAACTGGTACCCAACCCTCTCATCCGATTGCCGATTATGTGGGAGAATATTTTCATCCCGGATATGGGGTTATTAAAATTGAAAATATCCGAGACACCCTCAGGCTGATTTATAACAGTTTCAGGGAGAATGTTTATTTGACACACTATCATTATGACGTGTTTAGTGTAACACTTCCCGACCAGGAAGAGTCGACGCAAAAAATGAAAGTTCAGTTCCTGATGAATACCAGAGGAGAAATAGATGCCATGTCAGCGCAATTTGAAGCTGCACTTGACCCGGTTAAGTTTGAAAAAAGATCCGTAGAGAAACCTGTTACCAAACAGGAGCTTGAAAGATATACAGGCGAATATGAAATATCCGGAATAACGATAAAAGTATATATCAAAGGAGAAAACACTTTGATGGTGCTTGTACCCGGACAACCCGATTATGAACTGATTCCGGTAGGCGAACATGAATTCGATTTCAAAACCCTCAAAGGTTTTAAACTTAAATTTGTTCTGGAAAAAGATAAAGTAACCTCAATGGATTTCCATCAACCAAACGGAGTATTTAAAGCAAATAAAAAATAAGTTCAGGAAATGCGTTTAACCATTATTGTTATAGCACTGGCGTGGATGATTACCTTAGGCTGTGCTCAAAGAGAAGATTATGATATCATCATTCGCAACGGAATGATATATGATGGAACCGGCAGTAAACCCTATAAAGCCGATCTGGCCATTAATGCCGATACAATAGCTTTTATTGGCGATTTATCCAATGCCAAAGGCAGGAAAGAAATTGATGCGGAAGGCAAACAGGTTACGCCCGGATTCATCAATATGCTGAGTTGGGCCAATGAATCCCTGATTGAAGACGGAAGAAGCATGAGCAATATTCATCAGGGAGTAACGCTGGAAATTATGGGCGAAGGTTGGAGCATGGGGCCTTTTAATGATGCATTGAAAAAATTGCAGAAAGAAGACCAGACCAATATTCGATACGATATTGAATGGACCACATTAGGGGAATTCCTGAAATTTCTTGAAAAGAAAGGTATTTCTACCAATGTGGCTTCTTATGTGGGGGCAACCACTGTCCGGACATACGTGATAGGGGAAGAAAACAGAAAGGCAACACCTGAAGAATTGCAGAAGATGCGCCGGCTGGTAAGGGAGGCTATGGAAGAAGGTGCTTTAGGTTTGGGCACCAGCCTGATTTACCCTCCCGGATTTTTTGCCGATACAGAGGAGTTGATTGAACTGAGTAAAGAAGTTGCAGCTTACGACGGCATTTACATTTCCCATATGCGAAATGAGGGAAACAAACTATTGGAAGCAGTGGATGAACTAATCACCATTGCCAGGGAAGCGGGAGTAAGAGCTGAAATTTTCCATTTAAAAGCTGCGGGTAAAAATAACTTCCACAAAATAGATCAGGTGATTGAAAAAGTGGAAAATGCCCGTAAAGAAGGCTTAGCCATTACAGCAGATATGTATACATATACTGCGGGCGCGACGGGGATGACGGCAGGATTGCCTCCCTCCCTGGAAGACGGCGGTTTCGGAGAACTCAGGAAAAGATTGATGGATCCTGCCATCCGCAAAAAAATGGAAGCAGCCATGCGCAGCAATCCAATGGACTGGGATAATTTGTATTATGCGGCAGGTTCTCCTGAAAATGTTATACTGCTAAGCTTCAGGCAAGACAGTCTGAAAAAATACATTGGCAAGTCATTAGCCGAAGTAGCCAAAATCAGAGGAACCAATCCAGAAGCCACTGCCATTGATCTTATAATTCAGGATAGCAGCAGACTGGGTGTGGCTTATTATTTTATCAGTGAAGAAAATCTGAGAAAACAAATTCAGCTTCCCTGGATGAGCTTTGGTTCTGATGCATCTTCACAAGCTCCTGAAGGAAATTTCCTCCAGGCTAATCCGCATCCGAGAGCTTATGGCAACTTTGCAAGGCTTTTGGAAAAATATGTAAGGGAAGAACAACTCATCACGCTTGAAGAGGCGGTATATAAATTATCCGGACTACCTGCTACCAATTTAAAACTCCATAAAAGAGGATTTCTGAAAACCGGTTATTATGCCGATGTAAATGTTTTCGATATTCAGAACATCAAAGAAAAAACCACTTTCTCCAATCCGCATCAATTATCTGAAGGAATGGATCATGTATTTGTAAATGGGGGACATGTTTTGGAAAACGGAAAACATACCGGAATCTTTTCAGGAAGATTTGTAAAAGGACCGGGAGCAAAAGAAAATTAAATAAAACTGAAAGACCATGGAATTTGTATTGCGTGCGGCAGAGCGTAAAGATTGTCCAAGAATGCTGGAACTCATCAGAGAACTGGCAGAATATGAAAAAGCCCCACAGGAAGTAACTGTTACACCCGAGCATTTCGAAGAAAGTGGTTTTGGTAACCATCCTGTTTACTGGGCTTATGTAGTGGAAGTAAATGAACCCGGTCATCCCGATCATGGGTTAATAGTGGGTTTTGCACTTTACTATATCCGCTACAGCACCTGGAAAGGCCAGCGCATGTATCTTGAAGATATTCTTGTTACAGAAAGATACCGCGGGAAAGGAGTAGGTAAAATTTTATTCGACAAACTCATATCCGTAGCACGCGAAAAGAAATTTTCCGGCATGACCTGGCAGGTACTGGAATGGAACGAACCGGCTATTAGGTTTTATGAGAAGTATCATGCGAAGCTGGATGGGGAGTGGATAAATTGTAGTATTGAACTTTCCGGCAATTAAATTTATCAGTTCCAAATTACTTATTAAACTATTATAAGATTGAAGTTCAATTTCAAGAATATTCCTTAAGGTATAATAAAAAAAGACCGGAGAACCGGTCTTTTTTTATTAATTCCAAAATGAATTTTTGATGTTAAATTTTTTTTACTCAACCCCTTCCACCTTAACATCTTTACTAATTTTTGCCACCAGCCCCTGCAATACTTTTCCCGGGCCTACTTCGGTGAAGATGCCTGCTCCGTCGGCTACCATATTTTGAACGGTTTGGGTCCATTTCACGGAGCCGGTCAGCTGGTCGATGAGGTTTTGTTTGATTTCATCTTTATCGAAAACAGGTTTTGCTACTACGTTTTGATAAACCGGACAGGAAGGCGTGTATAATGAAACTTTTTCGATGGCAGCTTTCAGTTCTTCTTTCGCTGGCTCCATTAAGGGAGAGTGGAAAGCTCCTCCTACAGGTAAAACCAGGGCTCTTTTTGCTCCTGCCGCTTTCAGGGCTTCGCAGGCAAGTTCAATACCTTTTACCGAACCACTGATCACTACCTGTCCGGGGCAGTTGTAATTGGCAGGCACCACCACTTCTCCGGATTCCTGCGCAACAGTTTTACATACCTCTTCTACTTTCTCATCTGCAAGTCCGAGTATGGCTGCCATGGTAGAAGGTTGCATTTCGCAGGCTTTTTGCATGGCCTGCGCGCGGATCATTACCAGTCTGATACCGTCTTCAAAGCTGAGTGCACCGTTGGCCACCAGAGCTGAAAATTCTCCCAGGGAATGGCCTGCCACCATATCCATTCTTGGCACAGGATCAATACAACGGAAAGCAATTACTGAATGTATAAAAATAGCAGGCTGGGTAACATTGGTTTGCTTCAGTTCTTCGGCAGTACCGTTGAACATGATTTCAGAAATATTAAAACCAAGGATTTCATTTGCCTGTTCGAATAATCTTCTTGCAAAAGCATTGTTATCAAAATGGGGTTTGCCCATTCCGGTGTACTGAGATCCCTGTCCGGGAAATACATATGCATGTTTCATAAGAAAGTGAAATATTTATTTCAAAAGTGCCCGCAAATATCGGCTTTTATGCAAATAAACCATTAATGCAAATCAGAGGAGATGAGTTTCAGGAATTCGCTCCTGGTTTCCTGCTTTTCAAATTCACCCCAGAATGCCGATGTAGTGGTTACCGAATTTTGTTTTTGAATACCGCGCATCATCATGCATAAATGCGAAGCTTCAATGACCACCGCAACTCCCAGGGGCTGCAATGAATCTTTAACTGCTTCAAGAATTTCTGTGGTTAACCTTTCCTGCACCTGAAGCCTTCTGGCATATACATCCACCACCCTTCCTATTTTGCTCAACCCTGTTATCCATCCGTTGGGTATATATGCCACATGAGCTTTTCCGAAGAATGGCAACATATGATGTTCGCAAAGGCTGTACAACTCGATATCTTTCACCACTATCATTTCACTTACATTCTCGTGGAATTTTGCAGATTCGAGAATTTCCTTTGCATTCATATTATACCCCTGCATGCAAAACTGCATGGCTTTGGCAATTCTTTCGGGAGTTTTGACCAGTCCTTCGCGACCGGGATTTTCTCCCAGGCTGGTAAGGATATTACGGTAAGATGCAATCAGCTCGGCTGTTGTTTGTTCGTCGTAATGCTCGGTTTTTGAATAAGCCATAATTTCGGATAATTAAAAACGATCATGCAGGATATTCCACAAAATTTCTTTCTGTTTCATAAAGTCTTACCTGCAGATCCAGATCGGGATGGATTAAAGGTCTTAAAATTTCATATATCACAAGGCAGATATTTTCTGCAGTAGGATTCAGGTTTTTAAAGTAAGGAGTATCCAGGTTGAGATTCTTATGGTCAAATTTTGCAATCACTTCTTTTTTCACCAGGTCGCCCAGCACTTTCAAATCCATCACAAATCCGGTTTCAGGATCAGGCACACCAGTAAGTTTTACCACAATTTCGTAATTATGGCCATGGTAATTAGGATAGCTGCATTTACCGAATACTTCCAGGTTTCTGGCATCATCCCATGCCGGATTATATAAACGGTGTGCAGCATTGAAATGCTCCTTACGATAAACCGAAATTCGTTTGTCCATTTCTGAATATACTAAAAAAGGCCGATACCGGCCGAAGGTTTATTCTCCAAAATATTCCACGTATATACGCGGAGTTTCGTACAATTTTATGCAATGTAACTCCGCTCCCGCGGGGATGTGCGGTTTCAATTCGTTCCAGATTCCTATTGCCAGGTTTTCGGTAGAACACATTTTGCCCTTCATAAAATCCACGTCGAGGTTAAGGTTTTTATGATCGAGCTTTTCTATGATATGCTCCCTGATAATCCTGCTCAACACCTTTACATCACAAATAAAACCGGTATCCTTATCAGGCTCGCCTTTTACGGTAACGTACAGGTCGAAATTATGTCCATGCCAATTTTCATTGGCACAAACCCCAAAAACCGCCTCATTCTGCTCTCTGCTCCATTCAGGATTATAAAGCTTATGAGCAGCGTTGAAATGTTCTAATCTCGTCAGATAAACCATTACAGATTTAAAAATTTTTGCAAAGGTAATTTAATTTGAAGGAAAGAGCGGATTTTCAAATCCGGCCAAAATGATGAAATTGCATTATGGATATACTCCTGGCAACCTCTACCGAACTGGAAATCAGGCCTTTTCTCAATGAAGTCCGGAACCTTGGATTCATAGAGCCAAGGGTATGCATTGCAGGAGTGGGCCTTCCTTCCTATACCCATGCCCTCACCCGCGCGCTGCTAACCCAACGTCCGGATTTTGTTCTGGGCGTAGGAATTGCCGGAAGCTTTACTTCAAGGCATCTTCCGGGAGAACTGGTCCTGGTAAAAGAAGACCTTTTTGCCGACCTGGGAGCCGGAGAAAATGAAAAATTTGAGGATGTCTTTTCTCTCGGGCTGGATGATCCTAACCGCCACCCCTTCCACCAAGGAATGATTCCCTGCGAGTTTAACCCTGCAGATATTGCCGTCTCTTATCCTCAGGTAAGAGGGATTACCGTGAATCATATCCGGGCTGATTCCGCGGTGAACTGTTTCCGCAAACACCGGCATGGTGCCGATATAGAAACACAGGAGGGGGCAGCCCTGCATTATATTTGCAATATGGAAAACATACCTTTCCTGCACTTAAGGGCTGTTTCCAATTTCGTGGGGGAAAGAGACAAAACCAAATGGAAACTTAAAGATGCCGTGCAAAGCCTTTCCAAAGGCATTGTGGAAATAATTGAAAAACTGACTAAAGTATATTAAATGAAACTTACCCTGGGATTCTCTCCCTGTCCGAACGACAGCTTTATATTCGATGCTCTGGTCAACGGATTGATAGATTCAGGCAGGTATACTTTTGAGCCTGTTATTGAAGATGTGCAAACATTAAACGAACTGGCCATAGACGGAAAGATCGACATCACCAAAATCAGTTGTGCTACGCTTCCCCTGGTGTTGGAAAATTATGCATACCTGCGTGCCGGAGGCGCTTTGGGTAAGGGAACAGGCCCCTTATTGATTTCCAAAATTCCCATTCCGGAGACTGCCGTCAAATTTACCACTGTGGCCATTCCGGGGAAAAACACCACCGCACACGTATTGTTTGCACTCAACTTCCCGGAAGCCAATAACAAAGTTTTTAAAGTATATAACGAAATAGAAGATTTTGTGCAGTCATCTTCTGACAGTTTGGATAATCTTCAGGAGGTAAAGACAGGGGTTATCATTCACGAAAACAGGTTTACCTACGAGCAAAAAGGCTTGCATAAACTGGCCGACCTGGGCAATTATTGGGAATCCACCACAGGATTTCCAATACCTCTTGGAGGTATTATTATTAAAAGAAGCCTGGGGAAAGAAATAGCCCGGGAAATTAACGAACTTATCAGGCAATCTGTTATCTACTCCATGGACCGCCTGCCAAATATCAGCGACTTCGTCCGCAACCATGCCATGGAAATGGAAGAATCCGTCATGCGCGCCCATATTGATTTATATGTAAACGATTATTCTGTCGACATTGGCACCTCAGGCGAAAAAGCAATTGAGAAGTTTATTCAAGTGCATAGTGAGATGAATAAGATTCCCGTTCCGGAAGTGGAGGTTTTTATTAATTAGGAATAGGGAATTAAATCGTATGTCGTATGTAGAATATCGTATGTCGTAAATCCTTTTAATTTCTTTCCAAGAAATTCCCCAACCGACATTACCCCTCTTATGGCATTGGTAAGAAAAATTTCATCTGCTTCCAGCAGCTCTTCCGGGGTAATGGGAATTTCAGTTACTCTGTAGGGTGAGTTATTTAAAGTAGTAATAATATGCCTGCGCATGACACCGTCTACCGGCCCTTCAGATAAGGGAGTAGTAAAGACAGATTGATTTTTCACCCAAAATACATTGGAGATGCTGCTTTCGCATATCCGTCCGCTGTCATTTAAATACAGGCAATCATCCAGTTGATGTTTGGCGGAATAATTTGCAGCCATTACATTCAGCAGATAGCTGGAATTTTTATATCGTGAGATAATTGAAGGCGATTTCCGGATGTCGGTATATAAACCAAGTGAAATGCCTTCGGTTTTAAACTCCTCTACAGGAAAAGTTTCTATTAAATATTCTGCCGGTGCTTCCGAAGAAGTCCCCAATCCTGCGTTACCTCTCCACACGGTAAGCCTTATCCGGGCAGTTATTAGGCTGTTATTTTGTATCAGCGACAATATTTTTTCTTTAAAAAAATCTTCCGACCACCATTCAGGGATGTTATAATCAAGGGCGGCAAATCCGGATGAGATTCTATCCCAATGGTAAGGAAACAGCCTCAACGAGTTTCTGTCAAAAAAAATGGTTTCAAATAAGGCATCGCCATATCTGAAACCGCTGTTGAATACACTCAATAATTTTTCTTCCGAAGAAAGTAAAGTTCCGTTATAATCTACTTTTTTATTCAATTTCAACGTTCTTCAATCAAACCAGATTTCACTGCATACATTACAAGGCCGGCCATGGATTTGGCTCCGGTTTTTGTTTTCAGTTTGTCTCTGATAGCTTCCACCGTACGGGGGCTGATTTCCACAATATCTGCAATTTCTTTGGTGGTCTTCTCCTCACACATCAGCTTCAGAATCTTCACCTCTTTTTCGGTAAGTTCAATTTCCTGGCCACCATAGGGGTCGTTTCTTTTAGTCCTTAACCCGGTCAGCAGCGCTTTATTGGTAAGTTCATTAAAGAAGAACTCCTGATCGTAACAGGTTTTGATAGCCTCGTAAATGGTTTCAGAATCGGAGTTTTTGGTAAGATAGGAGTTGGCCCCTATTTCCATCAGCTTTGAAATCATGGAATGGTCGTTGTGCATACTCAGGATAATCACCTTAGCATCCGGCCTTAACTTTTTAATTTCCGGCAGGGTTTGAATGCCATCCATGATGGGCATCTGAATATCCAGAAGGATAACATCAGGAGAAACATGCTTCAGCAGGTTCATCAGCTGCATGCCATTATCGGCTTCTGCAATTAAGGCTACATCAGATTTGTTTGCAAGGGCTGTTTTCACCCCTTCCCTGAATAAAGCATGATCATCTGCAATCACCACCTTAATCACATTGTCTTCGGGTCTTTTCATGGGGATATGTATTTTTCTACTTTTTCCGGTTTTATAGGATATCTCAATAATAGTAATTTACCGCGAAATTTACTATACTAAAACTCGAAATTATACCATTTAAGTATATCCTCACCATTCATTTTTTTATTATAGGCTAATTTGGGAAAAAATTTAGAAAAACTACCTGAGGACACATAGTTTTTTTACTGACAGTACTCAGTATTTTCCGCAATAAAAAAATATCGTATTTGTACTATAGGAAAGGTTTTTCATGATTTTTAAATTTGGAAAAAGTTGATTGTCAGGAATCTGCCCCGGACCAATATCCGAAATCCTACTAACCCAATACTTATGACATTACCCCCATGTCAATCAACTTTTATTTAAGGATAATGGTAAAACTACTATAAAGTCTGATCCGATACCCGGGCTACTAACAGCTTCAATATAGCCACCATGGTTTTCCACAATTTTCTTGCAGATTGCAAGTCCAATTCCTGTTCCTGAGTATTCATGCCTGTCGTTCAGCCTTTGGAAAATATTGAAAATCTGTCTGGAGAATTGTGGCTCAAAACCTATCCCATTATCCGATACTTTTATTTCCAGGTAATCATCTTCTTTATTGATTTCCTTCCCTTTTAATTCTTCCCCTTTTAAAGTTTTGGCAGTAATGGATACTTTGGGAGGAATCCCGTTTTTGGAAAATTTCAGTGAATTGGAAACCAGGTTTTGCATCAATTGCCTGAACTGGCCGGGGTTTACCAATGCTTTATATGGAACATCCACATGAATTGCTGCATGGGTTTCCTCTATTTTCAATTCGAGGTCGCCCAATGATTCCCATATCAAGGGTTGTAAAGGATGCATTTCAAAACTTTTATCTGAAGTAATCACCGATACCGAAAGCAGATTGTCTATCAGCTGCTGCATCCTGATAGCCGAATCTCTGATTTTCTCCAAATACACCTTACCGTTATCGGGCAATGCCTCGCTGTATGCTTCCAGCCTGTCGGCAAAAGTGGATATTTTCCTTAAAGGCTCTTTCAAATCATGACTGGCCACGCGGGCAAACTCTTCCAGGCTGGCATTGGATTGTTGCAGTTCAAGCGTCTTCTGGCGGATTTTTCTTTCTGCCTCTATCTGTTCTGTATTGTCTACTGCCACAGCCAGCAACTCTTTTGGCCTTCCTTCTTCATCATGGGCAAATACCACCCAATAACAGGTCATCCACCGGTAATGTCCTTCCTTATTTTTAAGCCTTACCTGAAAATCATGAATCACATCAGGATTGGACGGATGGAAAATATGATATATCTGATGCCTGATTTTTCCAATCATTACTTCATAATCATCGGGATGAATATTCTGCTTAAAAAAATCAAATCCCCCTTCACGTATTTCTTCAGGATCATAACCGAGAATTACCTTAACGGCCTTGTTGACAAATTGCACTTCATTTTTACCCAGTGCATAGGAAATTATAATAGCCGGACTCGCTTCGGCGAGTTTCAGGTTAAACTTCTTTTCATTAAACAAGTGGTGTTCGGTAATCTTCTGCCTGGTAATATCTTGAATGGTTCCGTATCTCCAGGTGCTTCCGGCAGTAGAAGGTTTGCCTCTTGAATGAATATATTTGATGCTTCCATCTGCCAGTTTAATCCTGTACACCATATCAATCGTACCATGAGGATTATTTTTAATTCTGTCTAAAACTATCGGCTTATCATCGGGGTGAATATATTGCAGGGTATCCCAGAAATGCATTATCCTGTTTTCCGGAACGGGAATATTGAAAATCTTATAAAACACCTCACTGGCTTCCAGTTCATCGGTTTCCCTGTTCCATGCCCAGTTGCCTAAAAGGGCCAGCTCCTGAGCTTCTTTAAATAACTGTTTGCTACGCTGCAGGTTTTGAACCAGCCGGTTCCTTTCGGTTACATCTATCAGTGAGCCCTGAATGAGTTGAGGTTTGCCATTACGGGCAATTATTTTGCCTCTGCACCATAAATGTTTTTCTACACCCTTAACCTTAATCCTGAATTCTACGTCAAAATTTTTGTCTCCCGTGCCCTCAATTTTTATGGCTTCCATTACTCTGGTGAGGTCATCGGGGTGAACTTTTGAAAGAAAATAATCGAGGGTAGCTCCTTTCCTTACATTAAGGATTTTTTCTGTTTGATCACTTACTTCATAATGTCCGGTATCCAGTTCCCAGTAATAACTTCCTACCCCACCCAGTTCAAGCGCACTGTGCAACTCAAGATGCTTTTCATTTTCCGGCCGAACGGAATCCAATATCTCAGTAATAAAAGCAGTCTCAATTTCATGCAATTTTATCTCCAGCTCTTCCAATGCCTTTTGCTGCTCTTTGGTTTTAACAAAAGAAGATTCCCGAAAAAATGCTTTAAAAGCAAGATGAAATGTCCTTACAGCATGAATGTATTCCATTGCTTTTAATACAGTTTCACAACGGAAATACCAAAAGGGATAAATACTGCGGGGGGATGGCTCTTTATCCTCTCCGGAAAAATACTTTAGCAGAAATTCCGAAATCTTTACACAATCTTCTGCCTGCGGAAGGTATTTATCAGCATATTTTCCGGATTGAAGAAAAGCAGGAAATTCTTCTCTGAATTTTTCAGCATGAAGATTTAGTACCGTTGTGGCAAACTGCCTGAGGTGGTTAGAGGGTGGCAACATAGGAAGGCCTTTATATCCTTAAATTAAGATTTTTTTTCCCAAATGCCCCCCAAGCCGGTTTTTTATTATAAGATTTTACCACTTAAATAGTATTGCCTGCTTATCGTGATTGGATTAACTTCGGACAAATTAAAAATAATTGCCATGAGATTCTTTTGCATGTTGCTGTTGGGATTATTCTCCCTGAACCTGTATGGGCAGGATTGTAATTCCATTTATTTAATGAATGAGGGAAAAACCTATGAATTGACTTCCTACAATAAAAGGGGAAAAGTTCAGGGAAAACAGATCATGAAGGTAAAAGAAGTTACCCAAACCGGAGGAACTGTGAAATCTACTGTGGAAGTAGAACTCTTAGATGATAAAAACAAAGTTTTAAACACCAGCACTATTGAGGTAGAATGCGCTGAAGGTGTTTTTAAAATGGACATGATGCTCAACATTCCGCAGAACCTTTCTGTTTCTACCAAAATGACATCTTCCGATAACCACTTTATGGAATTTCCGGCCAATATGAAAGCCGGAGATAATTTGAAAGACTCCGAAATGGAAATGGAAGTGGAAACAGGAAATTTAAAACAAACCATAAAAATGTTTGTCAGCAACAGAAAAGTGGAGGCTAAAGAAAGTGTTACCACTCCTGCAGGAACATGGGATGCTTTTAAAATTTCATCCACCAGCAAAATAGAAATCACTACTATGGGGGTTAAAATTCCCTCCACCTCTGAAACCATTGATTATTATGTTCTGGGATTTGGTGTGGTGAAATCTGAAAATAAAAGCGGATATACTATGCTAACAGCTATTAAATAATAGCGTTTCTCTTTGTGTTTGCAGCAGGAACCCTTCAGGTTCCTGCTTTTTTATTGCATTATGAACGCCAGCAGGGTTTTACATCGGTTTTCCCAACTGTTTTGCGCTGCTGCAGTAATACGCATGTCTTTCACAACCGAATTTTCTTGTAAAGCTTTATCTATTGAAGAATTAAATTCATCAGCATTTTCAGCAGTATAAATCATTGCCTGAAATTCCTTCAAATCTTCCGAGAAATTGGTTGTGACCACGGGTTTACCCGTAGCAAGGTATTCGTTAAGTTTTAGCGGATATATAGCTGCCGTAAGCCTGTTTTTGATAAAAGGGATGATCAGGCAGTCAAAATGCTGAAGATAAGCAGGCAGCAAATGCTGTTCTTTTGGTGGAATATGAACAATATTTTTTCGGTCAGGCACCTCCGTTGTATGTAGCGGGCCAAGCAGGAAAAATGTTTTATCGTGATGATGGGAGGCAACGGCATTCAAAAGCCTGAAATCCATACGGTAATCTATGCTTCCCAGATATCCGATCCGGAAACCGGAATATGGTTGTAATTCATCCGGCACCGGAAATTGCTCCTTTGCTGCTTTTATAAAGACTTCCACATTGGCGCCATTGGGAAGATAATGGACACCGGAATGAAAGGCTGCATACTTATCATAGAGTAATTTGGAAGAACAGCAAACTATTCCGGAATACATCACCTGGTCTTTTTCTGCTTTCACTCCATGCTTTGCAGTATAAGGTACCTCATCTATGGCATCCAGTACGAAATAAACTTTTTTATAAGGTTGGATATCATCCGGAATTTGCCTGAAATATATGGGAGCATAGAAATTCAGAAATGCATATTGCGAAATGCCATAATCTTGAATTACCTGCCTCAGGATGTGATTTAGCAAGTGTTGATTCCTGCCCCATAGCAGGTTATACAATTTTCCTCCGGGAAGAAAATTTACCGGTAAAACTGCAGGTGGTGTAATTACAAAAAAGTTTTCCCCCACAGGTTTTAGGTGATAACCTTTGCCGGTATTATCCAGCTTAGCCCTTTTTACAACAGGTGCTTTGGAAAAGAATGCATCTTTCCATGTTACGGGATGTTCAATGAAATACACCCGGTGATGCTTTGCCAGTTCCCGGGAAATTTCCATTGCCGTGGATGAAATCGGATCATCGTGGCGAAAAAGGGAGAAACAGATAAAATCAATCGGCTGATTCACGATTGGTAAATATACCCAATTCCTTCAGACAATTTTTTAACCCTTCCTGCCAGCCGGGAATAGGTATACCAAAATGGTTCCTGATTTTACTTTTATTCAATACCGAATACTTCGGCCTTAAAGCTTTTACGGGATATTCCTCAGTGATAATGGGATGCACTTCGGTTTGTTTTCCTGCAAGCTTTTTAATTTCTAAAGCGAAATCAAACCATGTTGTTTCGCCCGCATTACTGAAATGATATATTCCCGGAATCCACTGGTTAGATTGAATAATATGTAAAATAGCCCCCGCCAGGTCGTGTGCATAGGTTGGAGTTCCCTTCTGGTCGCTTACCACCTTAATGGAATCTCTGGTATCCATCAGCCTGAGCATGGTTTTAACAAAATTGTTTCCGTATGGGGAATGTACCCAGGAAGTGCGTATGATCACAGCATCAGGATAAGCATTCAATACTTTACGTTCCCCATGAAGTTTTGTTCTGCCATAAGCATTTAAGGGCGATACAGGGTCTGTTTCCAGATAAGGACGGCTTTGCGTCCCATCAAATACATAATCGGTGGAAAGATGAATGAGCCCTGATTGATGTTTTCGGCAATACTTTGCCATTATCTCAGGAGCAAGAGCATTCACTGTCAAGGCAAGTTCCTCTTCCTCTTCAGCTTTATCTACTGCAGTATAAGCAGCACAATTGACGATAATGTCGGGATGATAAAATTCAAGCTTTTCTTCAAGAGCAGATAAAAGGGAAAGATCCATTTCTGCACGGCCTGCGAAGATGAAATCAGGGGAAGCATTCACCAATGCTTTAAGCGATTGCCCCAATTGACCGTTTACACCTGTTACCAGAATTCTTTTGCTCATTCTTCATACCTGAATACAGGCTCCAGATTTTTAAACAAAGGTTGTTTTAAGTCTTTTTCAGAAACTATCATATTGCCATCCGGAATTTTCCAGTCAATGGCCAAATCAGGGTCGTTAAAGGCAATTCCCGATTCCGATGCTTTATGATAATACTGATCGCATTTATACAATACTTCAGCAGTTGCTGAAAGCACTGAAAATCCGTGAGCAAAACCTGCGGGAATGAACAACTGCTTTTTATTTTCAGCGGATAATTCAATGGAAAATACTTTTCCGAATGTTGGCGAACCTACCCTTATATCCACCACCACATCCAGAATACTTCCCTGAATGACTCTTATTAGTTTCACCTGTGCATAAGGAGGCTTCTGATAATGCAACCCTCTGATAACACCATATGAAGATTTGGAGTGATTGTCCTGAACAAAATTCAGATAAATACCTTTTTCTTCCAGAACTTTCTGATTATAGGATTCAAAGAAAAATCCCCTGTTATCGTGATACACTACCGGTTCAAAAACATACAACCCGAAAAACTCTGTCTCTAAAAAAGGCATAGTCAATTTGCGAATTAAGAGTTACGATTTACGATTGTTTACGAATCTATGCTTGGGGATTTACGACATACGATTTAAGATTTTATTCCTAATTCTTAAATCCCTCTGGCTGATTATTTTAATTTGCCGTATTGCTGCTCATAATACTTCTGATAATCGCCTGATGTAACGTGATTTACCCATTCTTCGTTATTCAGGTACCAGTCGACGGTTTTGTTTAAGCCTTCTTCAAAACTTACGGAAGGTTTCCATCCCAATTGGGTGGTAAGTTTGGTGGCATCTATCGCATATCTGTGGTCGTGACCGGGGCGATCCTGAACGAATTGGATGAGCTTTTCGGATGTTCCCGGTGCGCGGCCAAGTTTTTCATCCATAATCTTGCATAAAAGCTTAACCAGGTCGATATTCTTCCATTCATTCAATCCTCCTACGTTATAAGTATCCCCTACCTTTCCTTTGTGAAATATCACATCAATAGCTGCTGCGTGATCTTCCACATACAACCAGTCCCTGACATTCTCCCCCTTGCCATAAACCGGCAAAGGTTTGTTATTCCTGATGTTATTGATCATCAAAGGAATCAGTTTTTCAGGGAAATGATGTGAACCGTAATTATTGGAACAATTTGAAATTACTACCGGAAGACCGTAAGTATGATGATAAGCCATTACGAAATGGTCGGAAGCTGCTTTGGAAGCAGAATAAGGGGACCTCGGATCGTAGGGGGTTTCTTCGGTAAAAAACCCTGTTTCTCCCAATGAACCATACACCTCATCTGTACTAACATGATAAAACAACTTGCCTTCAGCATTTCCCTTCCAGGTATTCCTTGCAGCATTCAACAGCACTGCAGTACCCAATACATTGGTTTTTACAAAAGCAAGCGGGTCGGTAATTGACCTGTCTACATGACTTTCCGCAGCAAGATGAATTACAGCATCGAAACGATATTGTTCAAAGGCAGCATTTACCGCTTTTTCATCGGTGATATCCAGTTTTTCAAAAACATAATTGGGCCTGTCCTGCACATCCTTCAGGTTTTCAAGGTTACCTGCATAAGTAAGTGCATCTCCATTTACAATTTTATAATGAGGATATTTGTTTACAAACCTTCTTACCACATGGGAACCGATAAACCCGGCGCCTCCTGTTATCAATATGGTTTTGCTGAATTCAGCCATTATGGTTTACTTTTTTTCAAAATTTTTGGGCATTTTATACCATTCTTCTTTTGGCAGGGATGCAAAATACTCATAGGTTTTCTTCAACCCTTCCTGTCTGCTGACTTTAGGTTCCCAACCCAGAATTTCTTTAGCCCTGGTAATATCAGGTTGCCTTTGCTTCGGATCATCTACAGGCAGTGGCTTGTAAACGATTTTCACATTGGAACCGGTAAGTTTAAGAATTTCTTCCGCAAATTCTTTCAACGAAATCTCATCGGGGTTGCCAATGTTAACAGGATAAGGATAATCGCTCATCAGCAAACGATAAATTCCTTCCACAAGATCAGAAACATAACAGAATGATCTTGTCTGGCTACCATCTCCAAACACTGTCAAATCTTCTCCCCTCAATGCCTGTCCGATAAATGCAGGGAGTGCCCTTCCGTCGTTGAGGCGCATACGCGGACCATAAGTATTGAATATCCTTACAATACGGGTTTCTAGTCCGTGGAAATTATGATAAGCCATGGTAATAGCTTCCTGAAAACGTTTGGCTTCATCATATACCCCTCTGGGTCCCACAGGGTTCACATTCCCCCAGTAATCTTCATTCTGAGGATGCACCAGCGGGTCGCCATATACTTCGGATGTAGAAGCTACCAGTATCCTTGCTTTCTTATCCTTTGCAAGCCCCAGACAGTTGTGTGTACCCAGAGAACCTACCTTTAATGTCTGAATAGGAATTTTCAGATAATCAATCGGACTTGCGGGAGAGGCGAAGTGAAGAATATAATCCAGCTTACCCGGAACATGAATGAATTTTGAAACATCGTGATGATAGAATTCAAAATTCTTCAGCTTAAATAAATGTTCAATATTCCGGATATCGCCTGTAATCAGGTTATCCATTCCCACTACATCAAATCCTTCTTCAATAAAACGGTCGCATAAATGTGAACCGAGAAATCCTGCTGCACCGGTTATCAAAACTCTTTTGTTAGGCATTGATTGAATTTTTATTGTTTAGAAATCGCAACGGATCTTCCGATACTTTGATAATAGAATCCCATTTTTTCGAGTAATGCCACATCAAAAAGGTTACGTCCGTCAAATATCACTTTCTCCTTAAGCAGTGATGATATCTTATCAAAATCAGGCATCCTGAATTCATTCCATTCTGTGGCAATCAGTAAAGCATCCGCATCTTGGAGGCAATCGTACTGATTTTCGGTAAACTCCACTTTTTCTCCGAAAACAGCTTTCACATTCTTCATCGCTTCAGGATCATACGCACTTACTGAAGCACCTTCCTTCAATAATTCTTCAATGATATACAAAGCAGGTGCTTCGCGGATATCATCGGTATTAGGTTTGAACGCCAGTCCCCATAAAGCAAATTTTCTTCCTTTCAGATCATTGCCGTAATAGGCTTTTATCTTATCTACAAATGTTTTCTTCTGAAGGGTATTTACCTGCATTACCGCTTTAAGAATTTTAAAATCATATCCTGTTTCCTCAGCAGATTTGGCCAGTGCCTGAACATCCTTAGGGAAACAACTTCCACCGTATCCTATACCGGGGAAAAGGAATCTTTTACCAATCCTTTCATCGCTTCCGATTCCTTTTCTTACCATATCCACATCGGCACCAAGCCTTTCACAAAGCTGGGCGATTTCGTTCATAAAGGAAATTTTGGTAGCCAGGAATGAATTAGCAGCGTATTTGGTAAGTTCAGCAGAACGCTCATCCATGTAAATGATGGGGTTACCCTGACGCACAAACGGACTATACAGTTCGGTTAAAACTTTTCTGGCATCTTCGGAACGTGTTCCGATTACCACTCTGTCGGGTTTCATAAAATCATCTACAGCCACACCTTCCCTTAAAAATTCAGGGTTGGAAACCACGTCGAATTTTCCTTTGAAATTTTTGGCTATTGCTTCCCTTACCTTATCGGCAGTGCCTACCGGTACGGTGCTTTTATCAATAATGATTTTGTAATCTTTTATAATCTTTCCCAGGTTGTCGGCCACCCCAAGGATGTATTTTAAATCTGCTGAACCGTCTTCTCCCGGAGGAGTGGGCAGTGCAAGGAATATCACAAGGGCATCATTTACACCCTCTTCCAGGTTGGTGGTAAATTTTAATCTACCTTCTTTAAGGTTTCTAAGAAAAAGTTTTTCAAGACCCGGTTCATAAATGGTGATTTCCCCGTTGGATAATTTACTGACTTTTACCGGATCGATGTCAACGCATGTTACATTATTACCGGTTTCGGCAAAACATGTTCCTGTAACCAGGCCAACATATCCTGTGCCAACAACTGCGATATTCATAGACTTTTTTTAATAATTGATTGGTTATGGTTATGGTTATCGATTAATGTATTCCAATACTTTTGAAATGATAAGTTCCTGTTGTTCCTCCTGCATTTCGGTATGGATAGGGAAAGAAATCACTCTTTCGGTTAACCAGTCGGTGATCTCCAGTTGATAATCTCCGCCTCCGAATGCAGCAAACATTTTTTGACGGTGAGCGGGAACGGGATAATAAATCATGGAAGGAATATTATGCTCCGCCAGGAATTTGTTTAACCCGTCGCGGTCAGGTCCATCCAGAATTACGGTGTATTGGTGAAACACATGTTTGGTACGGGGGTCTCGGTATGGGGTTCGGATTTTCGGATTACCCGAAAATGCCTGGTCATATTTCAGGGCAACAGCCCTTCTTGCTTCGATATATTCATCAAGATGAGGGAGTTTAACATTCAATATGGCAGCCTGAATGGTATCCAGCCTGCTGTTACATCCCACCACATCATGATAATAACGCTTGCTTTGCCCGTGGTTGGCTATCATCTTCAATTTTACTGCCAGGTCATCGTCATTGGTAAAAATGGCACCTCCGTCTCCGTAACATCCCAGGTTTTTACTGGGGAAAAAAGAGGTAGTACCAATATTGCCTATAGTACCGGTTTTTTTAATGGTACCATCGGAAAAACGAAAATCTGAACCAATAGCCTGAGCGTTGTCTTCTACTACGAACAGGTTATGCTTTCCGGCGATATCCATGATTTTTTCCATGTCTGCGGATTGTCCGTATAAATGCACAGGCACAATCGCCTTCGTACGGGGGGTAATGGCAGCCTCAATTGCATCAGGATCGATACAGAATGTTTTGGGATCTACTTCCACAAATACCGGTTTCAGCCTCAGCAGGGCAATCACCTCTGTGGTAGCTATATAGGTAAAAGAAGGAGTAATCACTTCATCTCCGGGTTCAAGCCCCAGTGCCATAAGGGCGATTTGTAAGGCATCTGTACCATTGGCACAGGGAATAACATGCTTGACACCAAGATAACCGGAAAGGTTTTGAGCAAACTCACCTACCTGTTTTCCGTTAATAAAAGCCGAGGAATCTAAAACCTCCTTTATAGCAGCATCAATTTGAGGTTGAATTTTCTCGTACTGCGTTTTGAGGTCTACCATTTGTATGGGCCGCATAATGTGTATTTTAAAGTGCACAAACCTACTGAAAAAAGGCGAAAAATCGCTTAAGGCTTGCTTTAATGGTTAATGAAAAGGGTAAACGCCGGGTATGGAAAATTAGTACGTGGCTTTATCCGATCAATAAAATTCCGTTTCAAAAACCTACCTGTCTTCCACCTTTAAAAAATCATAAATCGTTACTCGTAATTCATAAATGGATATACTTATTTTTGCGCCGATGCTCCAGCTGGTTTTGTATAATCTTTTCATTCAGCTTTACAGGGCCGCAGCCCATGTGGTGGCTTTATTCAGTCCCAAAGCTCAGAAATGGGTGAGCGGAAGAAAAAACTGGAAAGCATCTCTTCGCAGTACTATCCCCGGAAACAAACCTGTAATTTGGATGCATTGCGCTTCCCTCGGGGAATTTGAACAAGGCCGCCCGGTATTTGAACAGCTGAAAACTTTATACCCTGATCATTTCTTTCTTTTAACATTTTTTTCTCCTTCCGGATATGAAGTAAGGAAGAATTATGCCATGGCCGACCTGGTTGTCTATCTTCCTTTTGGCGGCAGAAAAACCGCTTCCGATTTCCTTGACATTGTAAAACCTGTAATGGTCATTTGGGTAAAGTACGAATACTGGTACCATTACCTCCGGCAACTCAGGGAAAGGAATATTCCTGTTTACCTGATCTCTGCCATTTTCAGGCCTTCCCAACCTTTTTTCAAATTTTACGGCGGGCTTCACCGAAAGATGTTGAATTGCTTTGCTCATTTGTTTGTTCAGGATGAGCAATCTTTGCAACTGCTTAAAACGGTGCTTCCGGAAGAAAAGATTACCGTTTGCGGAGATACCCGTTTCGACAGGGTTATACAAATTGCAGAAGGTTTCTCCCCTCTGCCGGAAATTGAAGATTTTATCAACGGTCGTCGGGTATTGGTAGCCGGTAGTACATGGCAGGAAGACATAGAGGTGATAGATCATTTTGCCAATACAAGAAAAGATATCTGCTTTATTATTGCCCCGCATGAAACAGATTTGGAAACCATAGTTTCCATTAAAGCGCTGATACCTGCTGCCATTGCTTATTCTATTTATCTGAAATTCAGGGAAACATCCAATGTACTCGTAATTGATAATATCGGTATGTTATCCAAACTGTACCATTATGCAGATATCTGTTATATAGGAGGAGGATTTGGAAATGGCATACACAATACCACGGAAGCTGCTGTTTATGGCAAGCCATTAATCTTCGGGCCGAATTATAAAAAGTTCAGGGAAGCTGTAGACATGGTTAAGCAGAGAGCTGCATTTCCCGTCAACTCGGCGCTGGAGTTTGAAGCTGCCATGGAAGAGCTTTTGGAAAACGGACCACTTTTGCGGAGTGCTTCTGAAGCAGCGGGAAAATATGTAATGAGTCAGAAAGGGGCCACCCGTAAAATTCTGGAAAAAATCATGCAACAATCAGCAGTGGAGCATTAAGGTTTAAAGAAACCTTCTTCGCACCAACCTGTAAAAATCCTGAACAGCCCTGCTGGATTCATCCCAACCCAGTTTTACTTTCAATTCGCGTTCAATCCAGTATTCGGCTTCACCATAAGCATGAAAATCATTGATGGTTTTCAGGCTTCGCTCATACATGGTTTCATCTCCCCGGAAGAGCTCATTGATAAAAACAAACCTGTCGTTAAGGCTGATGGCTTTTTTGAGGTCTTTAACAGGAGATTCTGTAAGGGCCTGTGCAAGTTCACGGGTTTCGGTTTTTAAACGATCGTTCAATGAAGGCTGGCGGAGTCCGATAATTTCATTCAGGTCTTTAACTTTCTCCTGCGATGCCATAGTAGGCACTTCATGCAAAGGATCATACAACCATGAAGGATGATTTTGAACCGGAACAGGTTCGGGCATTTTTTCAATGGCTGCAATTTCTTTTTCAACAGCAGGTGAATGTACAGCGGGAGTATTTTCAGTTTTTGCAGGTGCAGGTACTTCTTTCATTTCCTTATCGGCAACAAAACCTCCCGAAGGCAATACCACGGAAACCCTTGATGTGGAAATATTTTTTTCTTCCAGTTGTCGGGCAATAATAGCCTGCTCAATCAACCGGGTAGTTTTCAACATTTCCGCATGATCTGCTTTTTGTTCAAATTGTTCTTTTAATTTGCCGATGAGTTCTGCCAGACGATCCATGAAAAAACTTTTACTGATCAATCGTTTTGTGCATGAAGTTAGCAATTTTTATACCTAATCTCATCCTGCATGTATATTGAACCAAATATTTCCGGTGAAAGAAGGGGGCTGATTGAAGTGATATGCGGCTCTATGTTTTCGGGAAAGACAGAAGAATTAATAAGAAGGCTGAAAAGGGCACGCATTGCCAACTTAAATGTTAAAATTTTCAAACCGGCCATTGATGTACGATACGATAAAGAAAAAATCGTTTCTCACGATGAAAATGCCATTCAATCCATACCGGTAAAATCGGCTGCTGACATTCAGGCATTGGCAGCAGATGCCGATGTTGTAGGAATTGATGAAGCACAGTTTTTTGATGCCGAAATTCAGGAAGTGTGTGATGCTCTGGCATTAAACGGCAAAAGGGTAATTGTTGCCGGTCTGGACATGGATTATACCGGAAGGCCGTTCGGGCAAATTCCCTACCTGCTTGCGCGCGCCGATTTCATTACCAAGCTGCATGCTATTTGTGTACGGTGTGGGCATATTGCCAACTATTCCTACAGGTTATCCGATGACGAAGCCTTAGTTTTGCTGGGAGCAAAATCGCATTATGAACCCCGATGCCGTAAATGTTTCCATGAAGGCAACAAATCATAATATTTCCTCATTCAGGCAGATCATGGTGCTGCTGAAGAAAGACCTGTTGCTTGAAATCCGGCAGCAGTACACGCTTTACGGCATATTGTTATACATCGCTTCTACCATTTTCGTATTGAAAATGGCCATGAATGATCCTGAGCCTGAAGTATGGAACGGCATGTTCTGGGTAATTCAGCTGTTTGTTTGCGTGAATGCCGTAGCCAAAAGTTTTCTGCAGGAAAGCAGGGGAAGAATGCTGTACTATTACAGCATTGCAGGAGCAAAAGATTTTATCATTGCCAAGCTTTGCTTCAACGGTATATTAATGATGGCCATGAGCCTGCTGAGCCTTTTGGTATTCCGGTTTCTTATGGGCAACCCTTTGCATAATCCCCTGGCTTTTTACCTGATTGTCTGCCTGGGAGGATTCAGCCTCAGCCTTGTATTTACTTTTCTGGCTGCCATTGCCGCCAGGGCTTCACAGGGTGCTGCCATCCTTGCCATACTGGGATTTCCGCTGATTATCCCCCAGTTGCTCATCCTGATGAAAATTTCGGTGATTGGATTTTCCGATGTAATACAAAGCGGCTTATACGGATTAATCGGCCTGTTGCTGGCCTTTAATGTATTGGTAATTGCCCTGGCCATTATATTATTCCCTTATTTATGGAAAGACTGATTAGCGGTTATAGTATTTATTCAGGGAATAAATACCCCCTTTTACCCTATTTTTGCAGGGAGCTGAAAAATTTCAATTAAACCCTCTGTTATGTTACGGCACTGGTGGAAAATTGCAGGCATATTATTATTAATGTTTACGTTTATTGCCGGATTTACGATTTCGGTGCCTGATATCGGAAACCTCCAGCATACCATTAGAAACTTTTTCTTTCATGTGCCTATGTGGTTTGGGCAAATGCTGCTGGTAACGCTTTCTGCAATATACTCCATTGCCTATCTGGGCAAACACCATTATAAATACGATGTATATGCCACCGAATTTGCCAAAACCGGAATTGTTTTCGGGATACTCGGACTGGTAACGGGTGCCATATGGGCCAATTATACCTGGGGAGCGCCCTGGAACAACGATCCCAAGCAACTGGGTGCAGCCATTGCATTGCTCATATACCTGGCTTACTTTGTATTAAGAAACTCTATTCCCGATCATGATAAACGTGGCCGCATAGCCGCAGTATATAATATTTTTGCCTACTGCATATATATCCCCATGATCATGATACTTCCCAGAATGGTGGAATCCCTGCATCCGGGAGGAAAAGGGGTGGACGGGAACCCCGGTCTCAGTGGATCTGACCTCGACCCTGCCCTCAGGATGGTATTCTGGCCGGGTGTTTTGGGATGGATCCTGCTTGGATTATGGATTTCACAGCTCCGGATCAGATTATCGATGATTCGCAATCATTAAACCGGTAAAAAAACATCATGAAAAAATTCTCTTTACTTTTTTTCTTCCTATTATCGTTTATTATTTCATTTGCACAGGACTCTGCCCAGGCAGTAAGAGGATTAAGAGCCGACGGAAAAGTGTATGTGGTAGGTGCCGTTGCAATAACCATACTGGCCGGACTGTTTATATATCTTATCCGCCTGGATAAAAAAATCAGCCGTATGGAAAAAACTTTGGGAAATGATAAAACAAACGAAAGTTAAATAACAAAACGTTTGATTGCTTACATATAAAACAACTTTCACTATGTCCGACAACAATTACAGTTTTTTTGGTGCAGTAGAAAGAAGCTTTGATAAAGCGGCCAGATATACCAATTGGGATCCGGGAATCCTCGAACAAATCAAACAGTGTAACGCTGTTTATCGTATGCACTTCCCCGTTAAAATTGACAACCGCATTGAAGTAATTAAAGCCTACCGCGTACAACACTCTCATCACAAAATGCCCTGTAAGGGCGGTATCCGCTTCGCTCCCAATGTAAACCTCGACGAGGTAATGGCTCTTGCAGCACTGATGACCTATAAGTGTGCCATCGTAAACGTTCCATTCGGAGGTGCAAAAGGAGGGATTACTATTGATCCTAAAAAATATTCTCCTTACGAACTGGAAAAAATTACCAGAAGATATACAGCAGAACTGATTAAGAAAAACTTTATAGGCCCCGGCATTGACGTTCCTGCTCCTGACTATGGAACAGGAGAAAGAGAAATGGCCTGGATCCTTGACACCTACAGCAGCATGCGCCCCGGCGACATTGATGCACTGGGTTGTGTAACGGGCAAACCCGTTCACCAGGGTGGTGTAAGAGGCAGAAAACAAGCTACCGGATTGGGGGTATTCTTTGGAATCCGCGAAATCTGCAACAATACCGAACTGATGAAAAAGCTGGGACTGGAAAAAGGTATTGAAGGTAAAAGGGTGGTAGTACAGGGCCTTGGAAACGTAGGTTATCATGCCGCCAAGTTTTTCCAGGAAGCAGGAGCCATTCTGGTAGGTATTGCAGAATACGAAGGTGCTATCTGGAGTTCTTCCGGCCTCGACCTTGAAGCTGTGATGAGGCACAGAAAAGAAACAGGATCTATCCTGAACATGCCCGGAGCCAACAATTTCAACCATACATCCGAAGCACTGGAAATGGAATGCGATATTCTTATTCCTGCTGCTCTGGAAAACGTTATCAACGGTGAAAATGCCCCAAGGGTTAAAGCAAAAATCATTGGTGAAGCAGCCAATGGTCCCCTGACTCCGGAAGCTGATGAAGTATTCACCAAAAAAGGCGTGCTTGTAGTACCGGATATGTACCTCAACGCAGGCGGGGTTACCGTTTCTTATTTCGAGTGGCTGAAAAACCTTAGCCACGTAAGATACGGCAGGATGGAGAAAAGGTTTACAGAAAACCTGAATACCGAAATCCTTCATCAGATTGAGAAACTTACAGGCAAACAGGTTAGCGCACGCGAAAGAGAATTCATCATGCACGGCCCTGACGAGGAAGACCTGGTAAACAGCGGACTGGAAGAAACCATGATTACTGCTACCAATGAAATCCTCGACTTATGGAACAGCATACCCGAAATCCCCGATATGCGTACTGCAGCCTATGTGGTGGCGATCAACAAAGTGGGAACCAGCTATGCAGCATTGGGTATCTTCCCATAATTATCCTGAAGAGTTAATTTCATTGATATACAAAAGCGCTTCTACCGGAGCGCTTTTTTTTAACATGAAGGAGTCCTGCCTTTGTTAACGAATTTTTAAGTAGACCAATATATCCGGATTAAATGCTGGTCTAAAGATAAAGGGAGTCCATTCTCATTTTTCTTTTTCCGGAACTTTGGAAAAATTCAGATTCATAAATTCCCGGCTTTCTCTCCAAATAGCGGAAGATCTTCCATTATTTCCAGAGTGCCATTTGCCTTTTTAAAAGGCATACAATAATTACCGTTAGTAATCACCAGATAAGCTACCGGAACAGATATGTTATACCGCAGCACCTGATCGAGAACGGAGGGAGTAAGCGGAATTTCCATAGCTTTGCATTCTACAAGCATCCATGGCCGGAAATCGGGGTCATATATAAGGATATCGAAACGGCGCATGAGTTCGCCAACCATAATTTTCTTTTCCAAAGCAATCAGCGAAGAGGGATATTTCATCACCTCGGTAAGATAAAGCACGAAATTCTGGCGTACCCACTCCTCAGGAGTCAGCTTCAGCCAGATTTTCCTTATATTATCAAATATCAGGCGGTTGCCCCCCACCGTTTTCATACGGATATCAAACGGCGGATAATGCATAGTCATCATCAGGGCAAAAAAACCAAATAATATCGAGAATTGTTAATTAGGAAAGAATTTATCAACTTTGTATATGAAGACGAAAGAAGATATCATTAAAAACTGGCTGCCCCGCTATACCGGCCAGCGATTGGAAGATTTCGGCAAGTATATCCTTCTCACCAATTTCAGCAATTACGTTACGCTGTTTGCCGACTGGCACAATGTAGAAGTAGCAGATCCTTTCAAATCTATGCAGGTAGCCACTGCAGATGACATTACTATTATCAATTTCGGAATGGGCAGCCCCAATGCTGCTACCATTATGGACCTGCTGGGTGCCGTTTCCCCAAAAGCCGTATTATTCCTCGGAAAATGCGGAGGCCTGAAAAAAAGAAACAAAATCGGCGACTTCATCCTTCCTATTGCCGCAATAAGAGGGGAAGGTACTTCCACCGATTATTTCCCCCCTGAAGTTCCGGCATTGCCAGCCTTCGCTTTGCAAAAGGCAGTGTCTACCACCATCAGAGATTTCGGGATAGATTACTGGACAGGTACCGTGTATACCACCAACCGCAGGGTTTGGGAACATGATGCCGATTTCAAAGAGTACCTGAAAAAAATCAGGGCTTATGCCATTGACATGGAAACAGCCACTATTTTCTCTGTCGGTTTCTACAACAAAATACCCACAGGAGCTTTACTGCTGGTAAGCGATTCACCCATGATTCCTGAAGGGGTAAAAACCGAAGAGAGCGATAAAATGGTTACCCAAAACTTTGTGGAAACCCATTTAAGAGTAGGCATAGAATCTCTGAAACAGTTAATCAACGACGGGTTAACCGTAAAGCACCTGCGGTTCTGATTCCTCTAATCGGTTACCAAATAAGTAAAATATTGATTGCCAGCAATTTATCTTTTAAATGAATTTTTAATGTTATTTAATAAATAGTGAAAAAAACTTATTTGCCGGCAGAAGAGGCATTATGTGCCTCTTTTTTTATTATCTTTGCACGCTGAATTCATTCCGAGAACCAATTTGATATTTGCCTGGTGCCGTAAGATCAGGTTAATATGCTCTCTCTTTACGCGCTATTCTAGCAGTATCAGGTTGGCATTTTCTTAAATAACATAATAAATGAAGCTAAGTCAGTTTAAGTTTGATCTGCCCCTCAACCTTATTGCCCAAAACCCAGCGAAAAAAAGAGAAGACGCCCGTATGATGGTGGTTCACCGCAAAACAGGGCAAATCGAAAACAAATATTTCCGCGACATTATTGAATATTTCGACGACAAAGACGTATTTGTCGTAAACAATACCAAAGTTTTTCCTGCCAGAATGTATGGCAGAAAGGAAAAAACCGGAGCTAAAATTGAAGTATTCCTTTTAAGGGAATTGAACAAGCAAAACAAGCTTTGGGATGTAATTGTTGATCCCGCAAGGAAAATCCGTGTGGGCAATAAACTTTACTTCGGGGAGAATGATGAGCTGGTAGCTGAAGTAATAGACAACACCACCTCCCGGGGAAGAACCATCAGATTCCTCTGGGAAGGAAGTGATGACGAATTCCGTCAGATGCTGCACATACTGGGTGAAACCCCGCTTCCCAAATACATCAAACGCAAACCTGATGAAGAAGACAGGGAACGTTACCAAACCGTATATGCGAAGCATGAAGGGGCTGTAGCTGCTCCAACCGCGGGTATGCACTTCAGTAAGGAACTGATTAAAAGGCTGGAAATTAAAGGAATCAGGTTTGCAGAAGTAACCCTTCATACCGGACTTGGAACCTTCCGCCCCATTGAAGTGGAAGACCTGAGTAAACACAAGATGGATGCAGAATACTATCGCATTGATGAGGATGCCTGCAAAATCGTTAACAGGGCCATCGTAAACAAAAACAGGATTTGCGCAATAGGTACCACCACCATGCGCGCACTGGAATCATCCTATACTGCAGAAAAATTCCTGAAACCCTCAGAAGGATGGACCAATATTTTCATTCATCCTCCTTACAATTTCAACATTGCAGATTCTCTGGTTACAAACCTGCATTTGCCAAAAACCAGCCTCTTAATTATGGTTTGCGCATTTGCGGGATATGAACTTACGGTGGAAGCTTATAAAAAAGCCATCAAGGATAAGTACAGATTCTTCAGCTATGGAGATGCCATGTTGATTCTTTAATTCAAACTTATTTAAATTAAAACAGATTGGGGATTCCGATTCAGGAATCCCTTTTTGTTTGAAGGGAATCGCAGGTTGTGGAAGACTAAACGAAAAAAATATTTTGAAAAGCTTATTTTTGAACACCTTAGTGTCCGGATTTCTTCACTAATTATTCCAATATTATATGCGCATCGGCATTGAAGTTCAGAGGATATTCAGGCTTAATAAGCACGGAATGGAAATAGCAGCCGGAGAGCTGATTAATGAAATTCAGAAGCAGGACAAAGAAAACGAATACGTGTTATTCGCAAAGAAAGGTGCCGATGAAAATTATATTCAACAGACCTCCAATTTTAAAATCAATTCTTTTTCCACGGTTTCCTATGCTCATTGGGAACAAATTACTCTTCCTAAAGTAATTAAACAGGAAAAGATCGATTTCCTGCATGCCACCTGCAATACTGCCCCCATCAATTGCCCGGTCCCATTAATGCTGACGGTGCATGATATTATTTATCTTGAAAACCTCGACTTCAAAGGCTCAGCCTATCAGAATTTCGGTAACATATACAGAAGATTTGTGGTTCCGCGTGCTGCAGAAAAAAGCCGCATCATCATCACCGTTTCTGAATATGAAAAAAAAGTAATTACCGACAGGCTGAACATTCCCGGGGAAAAAGTGAAGGTGATTTATAACGGTGTAAACAAAAAATTCTTCCACCGTTACAGCAAAGATGAGATCAACAATTTCAAAAAGAAATACCAGCTTCCTGAAGAATTCTTTCTTTTCTTAGGCAACAGGGCGCCAAAGAAAAATACCCGTAATGTTATCCTTGCCTTCCTGGATTATTGTAAACGAACCCGCGATCCCATTCCCATGGTGATTCTCGATTATCAGAAAATTTTCCTGGAAGAATTGCTGTACAGGCTGGATAAACACAGTGCCATTCGCTTTTTTGTCTTCCCGGGTTACATTCCCGGAGATGAAATGCCGCTGATGTATCAGGCTGCTTCTGTTTTCTTATATCCTTCTTTAAGGGAAAGTTTTGGAATGCCTATCATTGAAGCCATGGCTTGTGGCACACCTGTAATTACCTCCAATACTTCTTCAATGCCCGAAGTGGCCGGAGATGCTGCAATGCTGGTAGACCCCTACTCCAGTTTCAGCATTGCCGATGCCATGGAAAAACTTCGTATGGACCCTGCATTAATGACCGAATTGAAAGAAAAAGGATTTGAAAGGGCAAAACAATTCAGCTGGGAAAAAGCGGCTGCCGAATTGCTTACCACCTATAAGAAGCTGCTCTGATTAGTTTACCTGTATTGTTTTATAAGCAGTGGCCGTCCTTCCGTCGGCATAAGTAATTTCCGCTACAACTTTGTAATTGCCGCTTAAATCGGAGGTGGAAAATCTTACAGGCCCGCTGAAATCCGCATCTTCAAATTCCTGCCACAATAAAATATTCCGGTTATCCGGAAGTGTTTCATAAGCAAGTCCTTCGCGATATTGAATGTTATTAAACAACCTGAGAAGCTCCGGTTGTTCGTAAGAAATCCTTTTCACATGAGCAGGGAAATTGAATTCATCCATCCTTCCGGTAAAAGTTCTGAAGCTTATAATACCGGAGAACACAAAAGGACCGTAAAAATATCTTGAGTTGATAATATCAATGCGCTTAATCCTGTATGGGTCATAATCGAGTACCTGCTCCGGATCAAATACAGGTACACCATCCAGCAGTATTAAAGGATCTTTTAAAAATTCTTCGCGTTCCAAATCAAACAAATGAATGGTACGTTTCTTATCCTGCTTTCTTACCCTTCCCAGGAAGATAAATTCGGTAATGGTTTCATCCACGGATGGAAACCTTTTATAATCATCCAGATAATAAAAATAATCAGGAGTATGATAAAATGCCGAGCTATCGGCAACCGGATCTGCAAAATTATTCCAACGCGAAGCATTAAACGACATTTCTACCTGAAGGTTAATGCTGGCTTCCCTGATATAAGATTCCCATTCGGGTAACAACCTGAATTCAGGAAGGGGTATATCGGCAAATTTGTTGCTGTAGGGTGATGCCACTTCAATATTATAATCACCGTCGGTTTGAATTATCAATTCCTTATTGGCATAATCCGGAATGATCTCCAATTCAATATTTCCATTATTATCAGTCTTTCCACCATAAAGACGGATAGCAGTACTTCTTCTGGACAAATACACATTGGCTCCTTTTACCGAATTTCCTGCTTTATCCTTCACGGAAATACTCACCCGCTGTTTCCCAATTTCTTCTTTAAAAAAATGGTCGTTTGCTGCAGCGGTTTGAGCAGGTGCTGCATGCACCAATAGTTTGTTTAAAATACCTTTTCTGTAGGCATCAGAAATCATGTTTCCGGGTAACCCTTTAATTTCTGACGCTACCAGTCTGTAATAATCAAACTCCTCATCTTCAGGAACATCTTCCCTAATAACATAAATTAACAGCTTGCCTTTTGAATTACTATTTCCTGCACGGATATCCATTTCCACAGTCTCCCTTTTCTCAAAACTCGTACGGTTGAGATTGATTTCCGGAACTATACTTTTATCCTCATGGTTATTGTATAAAAGCCTAGATGCCAAAACATTTTTTCCGTCTGTCAGCTGTAATTCAGCAATTCCCTTCGGAAAAGCTGATTTGACTAACATTAATCTTGCAGCGTCCTGATTATTCCACACTACATCTTTGGTAACCACTTCCTTGTTTTGATGCAATAATTTCAATTGATAATTCCCTGTTGCGGAATTCCCTTTATATAAATCCACTGAAAATGCCTCCTCAGATTCCTCAGTAATCATCGATACATATTTTGTTCTGTCTGCAGAAATATGCTTAACTATTGTTTCCCCGTCAGAAAGAAACACCTGCACGGCATACCGCTCACCGTTATCCGCTGTAATGTTAAATTCATCATAACCTGCATTTCCATAAAGTATAGCGGCAGTGTCGCCGGAACTACCCGTTACCATTCCCACAAAAGGGCGCAACTGGCCAAATTGATCGCGGAGAATTACGGAAACTTTGTTGGGCAGTCCTGCTGCAAAAGATCCTCCTTCGGGTTTCACTTCCAGGGCATATTTAATTTTCTTATTCTGCACCAGGGGTTTGAAGGTATTGACAATTGTAAGAGGTTTATGAAAGAATGCATCCGGACCATAATTCTTCATCATCATGGTGTAAGCCCTGAGGAAATAATATCCGGAAAGCACTTCCGTGGGAATTAAAATAGATCCGCTTCCCCCACCGTTTTTTACTTCCGCAACGTGCCTCACCACAGAGTTGTTCAGGGAGTCTAACAATTCGATATAAACGAAACTGTGCTTGTCAGACAAACTTCCGGATACGCCATCATACAACCTGACGGAATACCAGATGATCTCCCCGCTGATGTAAAGGCTTTTATCGGTCTTAACAAAAACACGCTCTTCATAGTTTTCAGGAAGATGTTCATTCCCGGCGGAAAATGCCGATAATCCTGATAGGGTGAAGAATAATATGATGCAGATTCTGAGCATAATCTTTTTCTTATTTTTTTACCAGAATGATGGCTTCACAGGAGAACCGGTTAACCTGCAGTCCACACAAGTTGCAGAAGCTCCTACATAATGGGTAATCCTAAAATTCTCATCATATAACGCATAAGTAGGAATCAATGAGCCGTTTCCAAAATGCAGCTTTAATGAATCAGATAGGTTAATCACTAACAGTTCTGGGCAGAAATTAGTATACCGCCAATCCTGAAGCTGGTTGCGGTTAATAAAGATTTCTGAAGCAGATGTCTTACCTGCACTGATAAAGCCGATTACTACTTCATCCGGATTATTGATGTTTCTGATATTCGAAACGTTCACCGAAGGCTGCGGGTCAAATATAGAGCCCATTCCTTCCGTATTCTTTTTCAACCCCTGCCAGTATTCAAACGCCTCTTTGGTTAAACCGTATTGCTTCAGCCTGATGTGATATCTTACAGATAACCTTTGCTCACCATTCTTAATCAGCTTAACGGTAAAATCTTTTACGATATCCTGCTCTTGTTTGGATGTGTTGCTGATGATAATTTCCGATGAGGGAATTGTTTTCCAGCAGAAATACAATGAATCGCGTTCAGCCCAAGGACGCTCTACCATTCCTCTTCCGGGAAATTCATAAAAATAATCTGAGAAATAGCTGGAATGAAACTCCCAGGTTTCTGTGTAATCCCACCTGTAATAACGGGTATCGTTATTATCATTATGAGTGGTTACTTTTATCTCTACATTCTTATCCCTGTTCTGAATCCAGGAAATACTGTCAATAGCAGGGCTTTCCACATAAGGCACATAATCAGAGGCATAGGTTTTTCCGTCAAAAGTATTTACCACCAATCTGTAATTTGCTCCCGGAGCATGGGTCATTGCCGGAGCCTGAAAAACACCCGGTGCAATACTGAATAAATCCCACCTGGCTCCCATATCACTTTCCACATATACCTGAGCAGCGGTTTCAGGTTTAAAGAGTATGCTGTCGTACAACCTGGCAGTACGCGAAAGTCTAACTATGGTGGGCTCGTCACCGAAATCCAAAAAACCTTCCACAACAAGCAGGTTCTGGCTTTCCGGATTCACAGGGCTGATATATTCTTCCCTGCAGCTTAAAATGACCAGGCTCAGGATGATGAAGGGAAGAATTTTATATCGTAATATTTTCAACATAAAACATATTTAAAACCTGATATTATAATTTATAAAGGGAATAATGCTTCCGAATATGGAAAGCTTATAACCATTCACCATGCCTCCTTCTGAAAGGAAGTAAACCGAATAGGGATTCTTTCTTCCCGTAACATTATACAATCCTATCGTCCAGGAGTTATGTGTTTTCTGATGTAATTTATGGTTGCCTTCTATATTCATGGAAAAATCAGTTCTGAAGTAATCAGGAATACGGTATGCATTCCTGTCGGAATAAATTACTCTTTCAGACCCGGCATAATAATACCTTCCGATAGGAAGGGTAATTGGCCTACCTGTACTGTAGGTAGCATTAACAGATATGCTGAACCTGTGTGAGAATTTGTAATTGGCCACTACTGTGGCATCATGAGGTTTATCATAATTGCCGGGGTAGAATTCTCCTCCGTTCACTACTTCCCCTGCAAACGGATCATCCTGTTTAAGCAGGGTGCGTGAGTAGGTATAAGATACCCAACCGTTAAACTTACCCGAAAGTTTTCTAACCAATACTTCCACTCCGTAAGCCTTACCGCGGGTACTGATCACATCCTGCTCAATGGAGGGGTTTAATACCAGTGAAGCTCCGCTCTTATAGTCCAGATAATTTTTCATCTTCTTGTAATACACTTCCACGGAGGTTTCTATGGTATTATTTTTAAAGTTCTTATACAACCCCAGACTTGCCTGGCCACCCTCCTGAGGCTGAATATTCATATCGCTCAGCTTCCAGATATCCGTAGGAGAAATAGCAGTAGTATTAGACAGCATATGGATATACTGCCTTAAAGTATTATACCCCCCTTTGACAGAGAAAGTAGGAGTTATGGTAAACCTTGCAGAAAACCTGAACTCAGGTCCGTGATACGTTTTAACAATCTTGCCATTTCCATAATTCCTGGTCTCCAGCAGGCTGAACTCGCTTTTGGGCATTCCGGGCAAGTAAATGTTCACATCGGAAGGACCAAGGAAATTAAACATCGAATATCTTACCCCACCACTAAGGCTAATGCCGGAAGAAAGTTTATATTCATCACTTAGGTAAACAGCCGATTCCATTCCATGTTCTGAAGGAATAATATCTTCCTGTATCAGCGATTCTTTACCCCAGGGCCGGTAATTTCCGGGCTCAAGCTTATACCTGATATATGAGGCACCGAAATTAACGGTATGCTCGGGGTTCATATAATAGATGAAATCACTTTTTAGGTTTAATTGCTGAATGCTGAAATAAAGTTTATACGCCGTCGCAGGATTTTCATTGCTCTTAATATTATACCGGTAATTATCAAATCCTGCCACAAAAGCTCCGGTAAGCTTTTTATTAAAATCATGTTTCCATTTCAGCGAGGCATTCCTGTTAGAATAACCGTAAAGCGTATCCGCATTCAGGTTGAAGATATCGTTGCTGAAATATCCTGTAAAGTATAAATTGTTCTTTTTGTCAAATTCATGGCTTAGCATCAGGTTTACATCATAGAAAGATGCATCTGAATTTTTGAATTCATCGGGCAACATTCCCAAAAGCCATTGTGCATAAGTGGTTCTTCCTCCCAGTATAAAGGAAGTCTTATCCTTTTTCAAAGGTCCTTCCAGGTGCAACCTGCTGGTGAGTAATCCAATACCTGCCACACCGTGGAATTCTTTTTTATTTCCTTCCCTTCCGGTGATTTCAAGTACCGAGGATAACCTTCCGCCGAATTTGGCGGGGATACTGCTCTTATACAATTCAAGGTCTCTTACCACATCGGGGTTAAAGGCAGAGAAGAATCCAAAAAAATGGCTGGGATTATAAATAGTAGCATCATTAAACAGTATCAGGTTTTGGTCGGCCGCACCACCTCTCACGTTAAATCCTGTACTGGCTTCTCCCACCGTCTTCACACCCGGAAGGGTAACCAGTACTTTTAAGATATCCGCTTCTCCAAATACGGCGGGAATTTGCTTAATGGTGGCTATGTTTAATCTTTCCACTCCCAGTTCAACTGAGCGCACATTCCTGGCCTGAGATGCCGATATCACCACTTCTTTCAGCGACATCACTTCTTCCTGCATTTCAACATCCAGACTTCCGTTCCCGTATAAAACAACATTCCTTTTGGTATTTCTAAATCCGATACTTTGAATGGAAAGTTCGTGCCGGCCTCTGGGGAGTGTTAATGTAAAATACCCGTACTGGTTGGTAGAGGTTCCGGTTCCTGCAGCCTCAATAGATGCACCTGCAATAGGTTCTCCCGTATTCCTGCTTCTGATATATCCGGAAATCACTGCGCTACCTCCCTGTCTTCCCTGTGTCCTGTCTCCAATCAGAATTTCCTTTAACTCTATTTCTTCTCTGGATACCGCTTTGGTCAGTAAAGCTGCAGCCTCCTTAAAAGCCGTGCTATCATCTTCAGCAGCTTTATCATCAAAAAATCCCGATGGTAATGCGGTTACCAGTGCTCGGTTTTTCAGGATATAAACATTCTTTCCTGCAATGGTATATTTCAGTTCACTGTTTCTTAATATTTCCTCTAATGCCTTGTCTAGGGAAAGATTGCTAACCTCCGCATGAATGTACATACTGTCGGTTTCGGCAGGAATATAATAAAACCTGTATCCGGATTCTTCCTGAAACGTCTTAACGGCTTCTTTAAACAAAACATTTCTAAAAGAAGCAGTAACCTTTGGCAGGTTCTGCCCGAAAGCAACAGCATGTGCCATTAAAAAAATCAGGCATACTGCTACGGCATTCCATTTAATTTTCATGAGCAGCAATTTGGTCGTAATATGAAACTGCCAGTAAATATTGTAATTCCTTATTACTGTTAGATTTATTCTTCTTAACATACTTCTTAACATACTTCTTAACCTCGCCCTTCTTATCACCCATTTCATTCAACAGAGCCTTCAGGTTTTTAATCAGTACCAACTCCCCGTCTTTCAAATAATAAAATCGGTCTTCCACTTCCACTACCTTTCTTACCCGCTTATCTTCGAGGTTATCTTTCAGTCGCTTAATACGCTTTGCATATATGGTAAACTTACCCTTATGCAGTTCCTGATAAAATCCTTTATGTTTCGTGGTAGACAAATTCACAAAGTAACTGTTACCAATGGTAAAGGAACTTACCGCATCTTTAAACAGTTGTATTCTGAAGAAGTCGTTGTAATGCTTTAATACCAACTGATCGGTAATGCAATCATACATCAGGGGAACATTTGTAAACAACTTTCCTTTGTATTCCACATTACCGTTTACAAATTCCGGTTTAAGAAAAAACGGATGACCCTGAAAAATGGAAGGAGCATAATGAAAATATTCTTTGCCATCGTAGAGGTCGCTAGCCTCCCGGGCTTTTACTGCCAAATCTTTTACAGTGAATTCATCGGAAAGATCAATGACAAGAGTTTGAGACCAGGCAGGCATGGCATGCCAGCATCCCATAAGCAATAGCAGTTTTAGTTTTCGACCCATAGGAGTGAAAAATACTGAAATAAAACAAAAGTAACAGACAAGAATTATTCTATTAACGTTGCATTCACTCTCAACCTATCTTGAATATTCCTTTATTGATACGCTTCAATACCTCTGCTTTGTATTCGGAAGGGAGCAGTATAGACACGTTATGATTACTTCCCCCGTAGCTTACCATTCTAACAGGGAACCCGTTAAGGCTGGAAAACAGGTTTTCCAATAGGTCTTTCGACTTTACCAGGTCCTGTCCTACCACAGCTATGATGGTTTGATTATGCTCTACCGATATGGCTCCGAATGGTTTCAACTCCCTGATAATATAATCCAGTTGCGAGACATCATCTATGGTGAGCGACACGGCCACCTCCGAGGTAGTAATCATATCAATGGAAGTGCGGTATTTTTCAAACACTTCAAACACCTTCCTCAGGAATCCGTAAGCAAGCAACATGCGGCTGCTTTTGATTTTAATGGCTATAATGCCATCTTTGGCCGCCACTGCCTTTACGCCCTGAGAACCTGCCGCGGCACTAATCATTGTGCCCTTAGCCCGGGGGTCCATGGTATTCAACAACTTCACGGGAATATTATACTGTTGGGCAGGCCATATGGATGCAGGATGCAGAATTTTGGCTCCGAAATAAGCCAGCTCTGCGGCTTCGTCAAAACTCAGCACTTCCACAGGATGGGTTCCTTCCACTACCCTTGGATCGTTATTGTGCATTCCGTCAATATCCGTCCATATTTCACAAACCGAAGCATGGATAGCAGCCGCTACCAGTGATGCAGTATAATCACTTCCTCCACGTTTTAAATTATCTACCTCCCCTCTGGCATTTCTGCAGATATATCCCTGTGTAACATATATTTTCATTGGCCCGGTTTTTTCCAGTACTGCTTTCAGCCTGGCACTGATTACCTCCACTTTGGGTTCATCATTTGCATCTATAGACATAAATTCGAGTGCAGGCAACAGCGCATGGTCCACTCCACATTCTTCCAGATATACTGAAAACAATTTGGTAGACATGAGTTCACCTTGTGCAAGTATATCTTTATTCAAGGCTCCGCTGAAGGATATCCTGGTGATAATATTCAGGAATTCAAAATGTTCACTAAGAATTTCTTCCGCTTTCTTAATGGCATCAGGTTTTATCAGCAGCCCCTTCACAAATTGATCATAATGATTTTTAAGATCATTAATCATCCCTTTAGCTTTTTCGCGATTGCCTTCCGCAAGTTGTTCGCCAATATTTACCAGTGCATTGGTGGTTCCGCTTAATGCACTCAGCACAAGCAATACAGGCTCTTCCTGAGCCATCACCAGCTCAGCTACATGTTTCATCCTTTCAGGTTTACCCACAGAGGTCCCCCCGAATTTCATCACTTTCATAAAAAATGTTTTTGGAGATTCTCTACGGCAGCATCGTTACGGAAGCGGAATGATTATGATGTTACCGGCTTTGGTAATGCAATTGAGCTTCATTTGCGTTGCACCCTTCAGCCGGCGTTAATCCTGTAAGGCATTCCGGGATAGTACTTTTAAGTAAAAATAAGGAAGGCATTGTTTTATTCAAAAGGCCATTTTACTTTTCTTGCGGCTGCAAGATTTTTAAGATCTTCAACCACCTTGGGATCCAAAGGGATTCCGCCATTCAGCCTTGCCGCTGTCATCTCCCTTTCAGGATCTCCGGGAATAATCACCTTCTCTTGCCCGACTACAGTCTTCGCTTCCCTGAACCTTCTGATCCATTTATCCATATGTTCAAGAAATTCCTCCGCCGGACGGAAGGCATCTATTCGCATGGCCCCAAAGAAATGTCCTATTCCTTTACCCGGCATGTTCTCCGGCATGGGCACATATGCGGGGAATGGGGGCACCCACGGTCCGTAATTGGCACCGCTTAATATAGCTGAAAATATATCCACTACAGCACCCAAAGCATATCCCTTATGGCTGCCGTGCTCACAGTCACCACCCAGCGGAAGCAATGCTCCTCCTTTCTTCACGGCATCAGATTCCGTAACCACATTCCCTTCCGCATCCTGTATCCACCCATAGGGTGCATCTTTGCCTTTCCTTTGTAAAATCTCCAGTTTACCATTTGCCGCCGTAGTAGTAGCCATATCTGCAACAAAAGCAGGTTCTTCACCGGCAGGTATCGCCACACATATAGGATTGGTACCTAAAAGTCTTTCTCTGGAAAAGGTTGGCGCCACAAGGGGACTGGCATTGGTTAAGGAAATACCAATCATATTTTTTTCCAAAGCCATCATGGCATGATAACCTGCAATTCCGAAATGATTTGAGTTTCTTACGCTCACCCATCCTGTACCACATTTTTCAGCTTTTTCTATGGCTTTCTTCATGGAAAAAGGAGCAGATACCAGTCCAAGGGCACTGTCAGCATCCACCACAGCGGTAGAAGGTGTTTCATGAACCACTTTCATGTCAGGGCGAGTATTTACCCTGCCCACTTCATATAACCTTACATATCCCGACAAACGTGCAAGCCCGTGCGAATCCACGCCTCTCAAATCGGCACTCAGCAACACATCTGTTGCGGTTTCAGCATCTTCTTCCGAACATCCGATAGATAAAAATACTTCACGGGCAAACGCTCTCAGCAATTGATAATCGTACATGAACTATGAAATTTTATATTTCAACAGGCAAAGGAATTAAAAATTCATTACTTATTCCTCCATTCCATCAGAATATTTCCCATATTATCAATGAATACCATTAAGAAAATGAATTTCACCCCCATGCACGATGGACTCTCCGTCCCCACAAGCGTCCCTCCTTGACCAAATTTCCCAGAAGTTTGCAGGACTGAAAAGAACCATTATTGGAAGAACCTTTATTTCAAAACTGTAATAGCTAATGACGAAAGTTGTTAACTATCTTTCCGGTAACCGGTGCATTTGTAACGGGCGAATATTATAACAATAGCCTAGCTCTGCACTTCATCATGATGCACATATTGCTTTCGAAAGGAAACTTTTTTCATAAAAAAATGACCTGAACAGCAATTTGCCAGAAGCAGCAAATACATCTATGCAAACCAAAGAGTATAACTTCCTTAAAAGAAACAAAAGATAATCAGGCTATGTGCAGGCTGATTAATTATTCCATCTAAATTATTGTTATTCAGCTACCTATTGGCACTAAAACTTAACATTAGTTCTTTTTTATACTTTTTATTTGGGCAGACTCATGGTTTTAGTATACTTTTAAACTTACATCCTCAAATCATTTCATGAATCTCACTTTTTTTAAAGACCTTGTCCAATTACTCGAACATTTCCAATTGTCGGCTACCAACAATCGTTATCCTGAATCCATTGAAGGTTTCAAACAATGGATAACAGATTTGAACAGCTATAACAATTCCGAACCCGAACCATCATGGGAGGGGAAGGAAAATGGAAGAACTCCTGAAAGCGTTATCAGTACGCTACTGGTGCACATGAACAGGTATGCCAAAACTTATTCAAGATCTGCCATACATGATTCGTCCTTTTCCACTCAGGATGAATTTATTTTTCTTATCACATTGAAGGCATTCGGCCCGATGACCAAAATGGAACTGATTAAGAAAAATATTCAGGATAAACCGGCGGGAATGAATATTATTTACAGGTTAATTGGCCATGGCTGGATTGAACAAAAAGAATCCGATACAGATAAAAGAAGCAAAATCCTTCATCTGACAGAAAAAGGGAGTGCAACCCTTGACGCACAGATGGATAAAATCAGAAAAGCTACGTCACTGGTTACAGGTGATCTTACCCATAATGAAAAAATGCAGCTTATCCGGTTATTGCAAAAGCTGGAAGATTTTCATTTACCTGTATTCTATCAGAACTACCATCCTTCCGAATTACTGGAAAAATTATCAGGAGAAAATATTCCCGCACTGACGGAATAATTTCGATAGGTTATCATAAAGCAAATATGGAACCTCCTTTACCATTAAAGAGAAAATCTTTTCAGCCTATAGGGCACAGGTTTTTATATAATTATAAATTGAAATAAAGGCTTCAGCCATTCCGGAATAGGCGACACAACTGAAGAAAAACCGGGCATCTGCCCTGAATCTCATGAAAGAAAAGGTTAACATATTCTGGTTTCGCCGCGACCTCAGGCTAGAAGATAATACGGCCCTGTCAGCAGCATTGAACGGAAACCTTCCCGTATTACCCATTTTCATTTTTGATAAAAATATATTATCAAAGATGGATTCATCGAACGACAGAAGAATAGATTACATTCATCAGGCAATTAGTTTTTTATATCACAACCTGAGAGAATACGGATCTTCCATAAAAACTTTTTTTGATGATCCCTTGCAGGCTTTCCAATTCCTGGTGGATAATTATGATGTGGATACGGTCTACTGCAATACGGATTATGAACCATATGCCATGGCAAGAGACCAATCAGTGGAATCTTTCCTGAAAAAGCATAGTATAATCTTTTTGAGTTATAAAGACCAGGTAATCTTTCATAAAAATGATATCTTAAAGACTAACGGTGAACCATATACGGTTTTTACACCGTATGCAGAAAAATGGAAGGATTCCCTTAAACACATTGATTTGAATTGGTATGCCCCCAATATGAATAATTTTATTCAAAGGATATATCCCGACCCGCCTTCCCTGCTGACATTAGGGTTTAAGATTACCGACGTCATTTTTAACAAACCGGAAATCATTCCATCAAAAATCATCCATTATCATCTCTACCGCGACTTTCCGGGTTTTAACGCCACCACTCATCTTGGTTCTGCTTTAAGGTTTGGCACCATTTCCGTAAGAGATTGCGTGCAGGCCGGATTAAAGTATAGTTCCGTTTGGCTCAATCAACTCATATGGCGGGAATTTTTCATGCAGATATTATTTCATTTTCCGCATGTTGAACATTCATGTTTTAAAAAAGAATTTGAGAATATCCCCTGGAGGAACAATGAAAAAGAATTTGAACTATGGTGCTCCGGACAAACCGGATATCCAATAGTGGATGCCGGAATGAGGGAGCTGAATAAAACCGGGTGTATGCATAACAGGGTGCGGATGATAGTTGCAAGTTTTCTTTGTAAGCACTTATTAATAGACTGGAGATGGGGGGAAGCCTATTTTGCGTCTAAACTTCTGGACTATGAACTCGCGTCCAATAAGGGCAACTGGCAATGGGCTGCCGGATGCGGGTGCGATGCCGTACCTTATTTCAGGATTTTTAACCCTGTACTTCAGGCTGAAAAATTCGACCCCGATAAAACTTATGTCAGGAAATGGTTGAGTGAAGACGAGGAGAAATCTGTTCCAAAGATAGTTGACCATGCGTTTGCCCGGGAAAGGGCATTACAGGTTTACAGGAAAGCATTGAGAAAGTCCTGATTTTCTTGGGTTTATTCTACCAATAAAAAAAGGCTGCCGGTATCCGGCAGCCTGAAGAATATTCATTTTTCATTAAAATGGAAGATCATCGGCATCTGTATCATCCACTCCACCGGCTGCAACCGGTTGACCCACAGTTTGCTCCTGCAGAGGAGAAGGATTTTCAGTCCTGCCACTTCCCAACAACTGAACATTATTCACCCTTAAGGCTAAAATGGCACCGGTAGTACCATCTTTCTTGGGATAAGTGCGTACATCCGGGGTACCTTCCACATATACCTGAGTTCCTTTTCTTAAATATGGAGCGATGGCTGTCCTTTCAGTCCAATAAGAGCATTCCACCCAAATTGTCCTTTCCTGAGTATTTCCGGAAGCATCCCTGAATTTTTCGGAATGCGCCACAGAAAAATTAATCACATTCTTCCCATTCACGACATTGGTGATACAATCCTTCCCCAAATGTCCGATTACCTGTAACTTTATCATAACATCAAAATTTTCGGATAATATATTCAGTTTACTGCAAACAAAGTACCGATTATAATTATTTCGTTCAAAGGATATTTCCACCGTTTTACTCAGTATTTTTCCCCAGAATTACTGCCCGGAAAACTTTTCCCATTTATTTCCTTTTATATTTTCATTCCCTTAACAGTTCCGGCAGGGTAGTTCCCCTTCCCTATCCTGTTTTTTGTTAATTTTGCAGACTATTTAATTCTAAGAATCATGAGCAGAAAAGGAAAAGTTCTGGTGGCTATGAGTGGTGGTATCGACAGTACCATTGCTGCCCTTATGCTTCAGGACCAGGGATATGAAGTGGTAGGAATTACCATGAAAACCTGGGACTATGCAGGAAGTGGTGGCGGAAAGAAGGAGACCGGATGCTGCAATATTGATTCTTTCAACGATGCACGCCAGGCGGCGGTAGAGCATGGATTTCCTCATTATATCCTGGATATCCGCGATGAATTCAGCGGATTTGTGATTGATAATTTCGTTGAGGAATATCTTGCCGGCAGAACACCCAACCCTTGCGTAATGTGTAATACCCACATCAAGTGGAGGGCTTTGCTGAAAAGGGCTGATGCGTTGGGATGCGATTTCATCGCCACCGGGCATTATGCTCATGTGAGGCAAAATCCGGCTAACGGAAGGTATTTTATTACCAAAGGGAAAGACCAGACCAAAGACCAAAGTTATGTGCTCTGGGGATTGGAACAAGACCTGCTCAGCCGTACCATTTTCCCGCTTGGAGATTACCTCAAAACCGAAATCCGCCAGATGGCGCTGGATTACGGATATCCCGAGCTGGCTAAGAAAAGCGAATCTTACGAAATCTGCTTTGTTCCCGATAACGATTACAGGGGATTCCTGAAAAGGAGAAACCCCGGGCTGGAAGAGAAAGTGGATGGGGGATATTTTGTAGACCAGCAGGGCAATATCATCGGAAAACATAAAGGCTATCCATTTTATACCATAGGGCAAAGGAAAGGCCTTGATATGGCCTTTGGTAAGCCGATGTATGTAACTGATATTAACCCCGATACCAATATTGTGGTACTGGGTGAAGAATCAGATCTCAACCGTCAGGAAATGATTGTAAGCAAAATCAACCTGATGAAATACGATATCATCCCCGATGGTATGGAAGCTATTACCAAAATCCGTTACAAAGACAGAGGGAGCGAATCATTGCTTTTTAATGAGGACATGGGGATAAGGGTGCAGTTCATCCATGCAGCCAAAGGCATTGCCCCCGGACAGTCTGCTGTATTTTTCGAAGGAGATGACCTCATAGGCGGAGGCATCATCTATAAATCAATAAAATAATCTTTTGCCGGGTTCCTTGCCCGGCAATATTTTGCCCATACTACCGTTTCCCAATATTATAGCTTCATCTTCCGAAACATGAAAACCGGTAATGCTTTATTGAAGATCTTTCTGCTTTCTATTTTTCTGGGCGTGCTTCAGCAGGCCTGCAATAAGCAGACAGATGAGATGGAAACTCCCTTTCCGGATGAATATTTCAGCCTCCGGGAAGGGAAGTTCATTCTCTATTCCCTCGACTCTGTGAGGTTTGTAAATTTCGGACAGGATGATACCACCATTCATTACCATGCCAGGGATGTGGTTACCGAACCCTATACCGACAATACCGGAAAATCGGGCTGGAAAGTTGTCCGCTACCTTCGCGATGCCTCCAGCACCAATGATGCCGACTGGAGGGAGGATATTACTTACCTGATTATTCCCGGAAGGGAAAGAGTGGAAGTAGTGGAAAACAACCTGCGCTACGACAAACTGGTATTACCTGTAAAAGCCGGATACAACTGGCACGGAAATTCTCATTTGCCTTATAATCCTTTCCATTCCTTGTTCGATTTCAGCAACGATGAAGACATGCACTTTTGGGACTATACTTATGAGCAGGTAGATGCAGCATATACCGTAAAAGGACAATCTTATAATAATACTGTGTACGTAAGCCATGTGGCAGATTCCGTAAATGTACCCATCACCTTTCCTCAGGGGCTGGCTTATAAGAATTATTCTTATGAAGTATATGCAAAAGGCATTGGGCTGATTGAAAAGCATACTGAAATGTGGGAATATCAGCCACCGGCAGGATCAAACCCGGGTTACCGTACAGGATTTTCCGTAAGAATGGAAATTATTGACCATAATTAAGAATATGATAGCCGGCAGTTTAAATATCTTTTTTAAAAGAAGAAGTGCTGCGGCATTAAGATTAATCTTAACCTTAATCTTAATTGTTCCGGGTTATCTGTCTGCCCAGCACACCAGGCATGTGGTGTTCTTTGCTAATAAAGCCGGCACCATTCATACACTTTCCCATCCTTCAGAATATCTCAGCCCAAAAGCTATTGAAAGAAGAGAGCGGTATGGAATAGCCATTGATTCTACTGATTTACCTGTAAGCCCTGCTTATGTAAATGCATTAAACGCAATTGAACACATAGAAGTACTCAGTACTTCCAAATGGCTGAATGCTGCTTTAATCAAAGTTCATCAACCTGAGGCACTGGAGGAAGTGCATTCCCTTCCTTTTATTAAATCACATAAAGCCATTGCATATTCTGCCCCACCGGCAGAGATTCCCCTGGAAGAAAGAAAAAATTATTCCGTCCATCCGTACGAGATGAATGAAATTCCCGGCACCCGTGCCGGAGCAAGATCTGTTTCAGGATTCAGCATTTTCAATTACGGATCATCTTATGGACAGATTAACCTTCACAAGGGAGCATTCCTGCACGATTCGGGTTATACCGGTAAAGGGATAACCATTGCCATGATTGATGCAGGTTATTCGGCATATCTTACCAATCCTGCTTTCGACAGCATGCGCAATGCCGGCCGGTTACTGGGAGGATATGATTTTGTGTTGAACACTCCCGGCATCAGTACCCACCACAACCATGGAAGTTATTGTCTTTCTGTTATTGCAACCAATCTGCCGGGAAAAATGGTGGGCACTGCTCCTCATGCATCATTCTGGTTGCTTCGTTCTGAAGATGCTGCTTCCGAATACCTGATTGAAGAATATTACTGGGCAAGGGCTGCGGAATTTGCCGACAGCGTTGGAGCCGATATAATTTCCTCATCACTGGGTTATACTTCTTTTGATGATCCGGCAATGAACCACACCCATGCTACCCGAGATGGTAACACTTCCATGTCTACCATTGCAGCCGACCTTGCTGCTGCCAAGGGGATGATTGTGGTAAACAGCGCTGGAAATAACGGAGGATTTGCCACTGATGAAAGATATGTATCCTGCCCCGCCGATGGAGACAGTGTATTGGCAGTAGGGGCGATAGATGCAGATTTGAATATTGCAGGTTTCAGTTCATGGGGACCTAACGGTAGCGGAAAAGTGAAGCCGAATGTAGTATCCATCGGTCAGGGCACTGTATTGGCTGATGCTGCAGGCAATCCGGTTACGGGTAACGGCACTTCATTCTCCGCACCGATTATTACAGGATTAATAGCCAGCCTATGGCAGGCATTTCCTGAATTCAGCAACATGGAAATTATTGCAGCGGTTGAAAACAGTGCACATAAAAGGTTATCCCCGGATCAAAGATTTGGCTACGGAATACCCGATTTCAAAAAAGCTTATATAGAGCTTCAGCAAAAAAGAGTTTTAAGAAATCCGGAAAATCTATTGTCAGAAAAGGATATAAAGATTTTCCCCAATCCCTTCCGATCTTCATTTAATATCCAATTTATACCACGTTCAGGAGGAAGAATCCATATCAGAATATCTGATGCTGCAGGAAGAACATTGTTTATGGAAAAAGTTACTGTATCTCAGACTATTCCTTTAATTATCCCTATCAACAACTTATCAGATTTGCCTTCAGGAGTATATTTCATTTCAGTGGAAGACGCCATGGGTATACGCACCCAACGACTGTTGAAAACAAACAATCATTAATTTTTAACCCAGTATTTCTTCCACTATCCCTTTAAACATATTCATACCGGTAGGCAGCAGTTCGTCCGGAAAATCATACAGCGGATTATGTAAAGGAGGAGTTTTCTTTCCCGAACCCAAACCGAACATGGCTGAAGGAAATTTCTGGGTAAACCAACCGAAATCTTCTCCAAACCTGATGAAATCTTCCTGCCCGGTAAGTTTCAGGTTATTTTTCTTTGCCGACTTTCTGATCAACTCGTTACAATGCGGATCATTAATGGTTAAAGGAAAATGATCAAACCATTCGATTTCATATTTCAGGTTATGTTTCCCCGTTAGTTGCTTGGTTAAAACTTTTATCTTATTGATCAGCACTTCCATGGTACTGTTGGAGGCTGTCCTTATGGTGTAATGCAATTCTCCTTCACCTGCAGAAATTCCGTATGCACGTGCACCCAACTTACTGTAAACAGGAGTAAGGAGAGCAAAGTTTTTAGAACGGATATCCTGCACATTAAGTTTATCCAACTCCAGCGTTAATTCTGCCATGCACACTGCGGGATTGATTCCTTTTTCAGGCTCGGAAGCATGCGATTGCAGACCTTTAAAATAAATTCCCAGGCTTCTAACATCAGGAGTAAATACTTCATCAATCACCACTACTTCGTGCATATCGTATCCGGGTAAATTATGAAGGGCAAATGCATAATCGGGCTTAATCTGCTTTAAGAATTTTTCATCATGTATCACCCTGTAGGCACCCTCCCCGGTTTCTTCAGCAGGTTGAAACAATAATATTACTTTTCCTTTTTCAAAATGCACAGTGTTCAGCCATTCCGCCAGTCCGCACAAAATAGCCATATGCCCGTCATGCCCGCATTTGTGCGACCTCCCCTTATTTACCGATTTATACGGCAAAATATTTTCTTCTTCAATCGGAAGGGCATCCAGCTCTGCCCTGAACAACAAAACCGGACCTTTTTGACCATAAGTAAAAATTGCGGCTAAACCTTGTCCGCCTATTTCCGTAATCAGTTCGGCGTTTTTAAACTGACTGAGGTAATTTTTTATCCTGGTTGAAGTTTCAAACTCCTCTCCCGAAAGTTCAGGATGCTGGTGAAGTACACGCCGGAATTCTGCAATATTTGCATTCATATGAAGGAGAAAGTTTAAGGTTCGAATTCATACTTAAGTTAAAACATTTCGCGCAATAATGGTGAATGCAACAGAAAATCAACACCAGGCAAGCCTTTTATATTCTTCTCATTATATTCTTCTCAGCAAGGCTCCATATAAGGAATCCCCCCTAAGATTATAACCCTCCAAATACATGTCTTTCACCAACTCGAGGTTACCGGCATGTAACAGATGGGCAATAACAGATTCATTCTCTTCTGTAAACACCGAGCAGGTAATATATAAAAGGTAACCTCCGGGTGTTAATGAGGGCAATAAATTGCAGGTAATCTTTTTCTGCCGATGGCTAAAGGAAGATATCTTATCCTTATCAAAAAACAGCAACTGCTCAGGTGTCCTTCCCCAGGTACCTGAACCTGAACAAGGAACATCGGCAATGATGAAATCGTAATGATCATTTAACGGAACCACTTGTTCCAAATCGGCCACAAAACCATGGACAGCTTTTAGGCCGGCATAGCGAAACCGGTTTTTCAGATTGTGCAATATAGTTTGTCGTACATCCGATACCGTTAGTTTTACCTTTCCGTAATAATCGGCGGCCATAATCGATTTGCCTCCGCTTCCCGCGCATGCATCCCATATTTTAGGAGATTCGGGAAGTGCAGGAAACAGGCATGAAACTTTTTGCGAACAGATATCCTGCACCACTACTTCAGTGTTCAGTTCAAAATATTCCTCTACTTTAAATGCAGGAGGAAGCTGAAGGATATCCTTATCGATTAATTTTGCTTCCGGAATGGCAGGAAGTTTTTCCAGAACATTTTGCAGTTGCTGCGGCCTTATGCGCAAGTAAACATTCGGCTGAACAAGATGGGAAAATGAAAAAGCTTTTTTATCTATCCGTTCGCTTACCTCATGCTGCCAGGTAAATATCTTGCTTGTATCCAAATGAAAATAATCTGCTTTTTCCTGCAGACCTGCATGAGGGTGAGCAAACAGCCATTCGCAGTATTCGGGAAGATAATATTGCAGCAGGTCATCTGGATAAGGAGCTTGCAGGGCATAGCCAATTGCAACTGCTTTTTCAGGGGAAAAGTTTGTATCATTTTTGCCCAACCTGAAATACCCGTAACAAAGGGAAGAAATCATCCTGCGGTCTTTGGATCCGAACTTTTTATTGGCTTTGAAAAAATCTTTCAGCCATTTTGCAAATGGAAGATGCCCATGATAATCGCTTAGCAAACGTACCGAAGTATTAACATGGGCATGAAACCGCATCAGCAGAATAAATTATAATTCAAGAAGGGCTTGAACAGGATCTTTACCAAACAGCAGCTGAGCAGGATTTTCCAGCAGCTCTTTCACTCTCACAAGGAAACCTACAGATTCTCTTCCGTCAATTATCCTGTGATCGTAGCTCAGCGCAACATACATCATTGGCCTGATAACCACCTGGCCGTTTACGGCAATTGGTCTTTCTTCAATTTTATGCATACCCAGAATGGCAGACTGGGGAATATTCAATATTGGTGTACTCAGCAGCGATCCGAATACCCCACCGTTGGTAATGGTAAAGGTTCCTCCCTGCATTTCTTCAAGGCTGAGTTTATTTTCCCTTGCTTTCTTCGCCAGTTCAACAACTTTTCTTTCGATATCCGCCATGCTCAGGCTTTCGGTGTTTCTGATAACGGGAACCACCAAACCTTTGGGAGCAGATACTGCAATGGATATGTCCACGTAATCGTGGTAAACGATATCTGTTCCGTCGATATAAGCATTCACTGCAGGCCATTCCATCAAAGCATATGTACATGCTTTGGTGAAGAAGCTCATGAAGCCAAGGTTTACATTATGAGCTTCCTTGAACTTGTCTTTGTATTTAGCCCTGATCTCCATGATGGCGCTCATGTCTACCTCGTTAAAGGTAGTGAGCATGGCAGTAGAGTTTTTGGCTTCCACCAGTCTTCTGGAAACAGTTTTCCGCAGGCTGCTCATTTTTTCCCTTCTTTCTTCTCTGGAGAAAGGTACGGTGCCCGGTTTTCTTCCCGGATTGGAAAGCGCCTCCAGTACATCGTTTTTCAGAATTTTACCGGAATAACCTGAAGGAGTAACCGATTTTGGATCGATTTTCTTGTCTGCAATTATAGCTGCTGCCACAGGAGTGGCTTTAACATCAGCGGGTTTATCGGCAGGAGCCGGAGCTGCTGCAGCCGGTGTTTCTTTCTTTTCCGGTGGAGCCTGTTCCGCTTTTGGTTCAGGAGCGGGTGCACCTGCAGGTCTTTCGGCAGTTTCATCAATTTGAGCTATTACATCACCAATGGCCAGAACGTCATCGGGTTTTGCCTTGTGAATCAGGATACCTGCTTGTTCTGCATTCACTTCAAATGTTGCTTTTTCACTTTCCAGCTCGGCAATCACTTCATCCCTTTCTACATATTCTCCATCCTTTTTAAGCCAGTTAATAAGAGTGACTTCGCTAATTGACTCCCCTACCGTTGGCACTTTAATATCTATCATAAACCTGCAGTATTTATATTAAATCAATTTTTTATCATCAATTAAATTCCAAATGCGGCCTCTATAATTTCAGCCTGTTCCTGCTTATGCACTTTCTGATATCCTGTTGCAGGAGAAGCGCTGGCCTGACGGCTGATAATACCAAAATTAATGGAAGAGAGGTTCATTTTCAAATATGAAGCGGCTCCCATATTCAGCGGCTCTTCCTGAACCCAGAACCAGGTGGCTTTGCTGTATTTCTTGTACAGCTCTTCCAGTTGCTTTTCAGGCAGCGGATACAATTGTTCCATTCTGACAATGGCAGTATCTTTTCTGTTTTCGGCAACCTGCTTTTCCTGTAAATCGAAATAAATTTTTCCGGAACACAACAACACCTTTTTCACCTGGGAAGCATCATCCATAAACGGATCATCCAGTACCTCCTTAAACCTTCCGGAGGTAAATTCACTGATATGAGAATATGCGCCCGGATGCCTTAGATTGGCTTTAGGTGAAAAGTTTACCAGTGGCTTACGGAATGGCCAGCTTACCTGCCTGCGCAATGCATGGAAGTAGTTGGCCGCAGTGGTAATATTGGTTACAATAATGTTCAGCTCGGCACATTGTTGCAGGAACCTTTCCATCCGTGCACTGGAGTGCTCAGGTCCCTGCCCTTCATAACCATGAGGCAACAGCATCACCAGCCCGTTCATCCTGTTCCATTTTTGTTCGGATGCAGTGATAAACTGGTCGATAATAATCTGGGCTCCGTTTACAAAATCACCAAATTGCGCTTCCCAAAGCACCAAGGCAGTAGGATTGGCCATGGCATATCCGTATTCAAATCCAAGCACCGCATATTCGCTCAGCAGGGAGTTGAAAATCCGGAATTGCCCGGTGGCGCCTTCAATATTGCTCAACCTGTTGAAAGGCTTGTCGTTTCTTTCGTCTCTCAGTACGGCATGCCTGCTGGAAAAGGTACCCCTGCGCACGTCTTGTCCGCTCATCCTCACATCTCTTCCTTCTTTCAACAGTGTACCAAAAGCCATCAACTCTGCAGTTGCCCAGTCGATTTTTTCAGATTCATTAAACAGCTTCACCTTCTCCTGGATGATTTTCTCAACTTTTTTCAGCGGTTTGAAATCTTCCGGCCAGGTGGTAATGCTCGTGAAAATATTCCTGAAGGTGGCTTCGTCCACTCCGGTTTCAGGAGATACTTGAAAATCTTCAGGAGTAGCCTTTCTGAAACTTCTCCAGATTTTTTCCGGCTCCTGATAAGTATACGGAAGCGGGTTTTGTTTTACTTCATCCAGCCTTTCCTGCAAGTCGTTCCAGAACTTTTTCTCCATTTCTTTGGCCACCTCTCTGGCATCGGGGTCGCCATTTTCGAGCAGGAAATTGGTATATACTTCTCTGGGGTTAGGATGCTTTTCAATTAAAGCATACAGGCCGGGCTGGGTAAACTTGGGATCATCCCCCTCGTTATGCCCGTGCCTTCTGTAACACAGCAGGTCTATAAAAATATCTTCATTAAATTCCTGACGATACCTGGTAGCAATTTGCACACATTTAACCACAGCTTCGGCATCATCTCCATTTACATGGAAAACAGGAGCCTGCACCATAGCAGCCAGAGAAGTACAATAATCGCCGGTTCTGGCATCATCGTAATCGGTGGTAAATCCGATCTGGTTGTTGATTACAAAATGAATGGTTCCTCCGGTATAATATCCGGGCAGTCCGCTCATTTGCAACACTTCATACACTACTCCCTGTCCAGCAATGGAAGCATCACCATGTATTAATATAGGTAGGATTTTATCGTAATCGCTGTTGTAAATCATGTCGGCCTTAGCCCTGGCAAAACCTGTAACCACAGGATCTACTGCTTCAAGGTGCGAAGGGTTGGGGCATAATTTCAGATATACCTCTTTTCCTCCTCTTGTGGTGATTTTGCTTCCGTAACCAAGGTGATATTTTACGTCACCGGTTCCCATGGTTTGGTCCACTTTACCGGTACCTTCAAATTCGGAGAAAATATGCTCGTAGGTCTTACCCAGTATATTGGCCAGTACATTCAGCCTTCCCCTGTGGGCCATACCCATCACCACTTCCTGAACACCGTACTCTGCAGCTAATTCAATAATGGCATCCAGGGCTACGATGGTATTTTCACCACCTTCCAGGGAAAACCTTTTCTGTCCTATATATTTAGTGTGCAGGAATTTTTCGAAAATAACTCCCTGGTTCAGTTTTTCCAGAATTCTTCTTTTCTGCTCCAAAGAAACAGGTTTGGGCATTTCTTCTTCTACCGCCTTAGCCAGCCACTCTATCCTGTCCATTTTATTCAGTGCCGAATATTCAATACCCACAGGCCCGCAGTATACCCTCTGCAACTTTTCAAGGATTTCCTTCAGGGTGGCTCCCGGAAGGCCGATAAATTTACCGGCAACAAAACGGGTTCCTAAGTCGGCATCGGAAAGGCCGAAATATTCCAGGTCCAGATTAGGTTTACGATCTTTCCTGGGACGAATGGGATTGGTTTTGGCTATCAGGTGGCCTTTTTTACGGTAAGCCTGAATCAGCCTGTATACTGAAAATTCTTTTTCGGTAATTCCTTCACCAGTTTCTGTAGACATCTCCCCATTGGCAGATGGGGTGATTCCGGAGGATACGGCAAAATCAAAACCTTCAAAAAACTTTCTCAGCTCAGGATCAACACTTTGGGGGTCTTTCAGGAAATCTTTATACAGATTTTCCACGAAAGACGGATGAGCACTCGTAATATAGGAGAAGTCCTTCATAATAAATGGTTTGCAAGCTGCAAAACGCTGTTTCTTTTATGCATTTTACAATTGACGACAAATATCGGTCAAATTTCATCATGGAAAACCCTTTTCTTAAACGCGAAATAGAATTTTTCATTTTTTTATTATACTGTATTTCAACATTTTTTGATACCCTAACCGGGTGCTGAAAAAGAAATTCACAAAATATTTGATGTTTTGGTGGGTTTTATTGTGGATTTACTTAACTTTGCCGTCCAAAATCAGAATTCGAAATGGCTAATCATAAGGCAACAAAAAAATCAATGCGTCAGGCTGCAAAGCGTAGGGATCGTAACCGTTATTATGGAAAAACCACCCGTAACTCTATCAGAGACTTAAGGAATCTGAAAGACGGGAAAGCTGCAACTGAGTCGCTGCCTAAAGTGATATCAATGATTGATAAACTTGCCAAAAGAGGCATCATTCATAAAAACAAGGCTGCTAACTTAAAAAGCAAGCTTACCAGAGGGGTAAACAACCTCGCTTCTGCCACTGCTTAATTTTTAGCGGTCTAAAAAAAAAATTTTCAGCTGCCCGAAAAGGCAGCTTTTTCATTTTCTGCCAATCCCTTAGCTTTATGGGATGAAAAACAAGTTATTCATCCTAAGCCTGTTAGTATTTACTCTCAACGGTTTTTCTCAAAAAAATATCACCACTCGGTTTGAGGCCTCCGGCGGTAATGAAACGCCGGAATATCATGAAATCATCTCCTGGTGGAAAAACCTGGAAAAGCAGTCGCCGATGGTTAAAATAAAAGCCATGGGTCCTACGGATTCCGGTTTCCCCCTTCACCTGGTAATGGTTTCAGGGAACAAGGTATTTGATATCCCCACCCTCAAAAAGCAAAACAAAAGGATTATTCTGGTAAACAACGGGATTCACCCCGGAGAACCTGACGGAATAGATGCCAGCATGCTGCTGGTAAGGGATATTGTTGCCAAAAAGATTGCGCTTCCCGATAATGTGGTGCTGGCCATCATTCCGGTTTATAATATCGGAGGAGCGTTAAACAGAAGCGAATTTTTCAGGGTTGACCAAAACGGGCCGGAGGCCTTCGGCTCCAGAGGTAATGCCCGTAACTACGACCTCAACCGCGACTTTATTAAAAATGATACCCGAAACGCCCGCTCCTTTGTGGAAATTTTCCACTATTGCGACCCGGATGTGTTTGTAGACAATCACGTAAGCAATGGAGCCGATTACCAGCATGTGATGACCCTCATTCCTACCCAGCATTCCAAATTAGGAGGTAAGATGGGAGCATTCATGAATGAAGTATTTGAACCATGGCTGTATAAAGACATGGAAGAAAAAAACTTCCCCATGATTCCCTATGTAAGCTTTGTAGGCGGCAATCCGGAAAGAGGTTGGTCGGAGTTTTTTGAAACCCCTCGGTACAGCACAGGTTATGCAGCACTGTGGCACACTTTTGCTTTTATGCCCGAAACGCATATGCTGAAACCATATAAGGACAGGGTAACTGCTACATATGAACTGATGAGAAGCTTTATCCAATTCACATCAGAACATAGCGATGAAATTGCAAGAGTGCGCAGGCAACAAAAAGAAGAGGCCCTGACAAAAGCCGAGTTCCCTATTTTCTGGCAAATGGACAGGGAAAAGAAAAAACAGGTGTATTTCAAAGGTTATGAAGCAGGATACAAAACCAGTGAAGTATCAGGATTACCAAGGTTGTATTACGACCGCAATAAGCCTTACGAAAAATGGGTAGGCGTAAATAATGTTTTCAATCCTGTTATTACTGTGAAAAAGCCGGATGCTTATGTTATTCCTCAGGGCTGGTGGCAGGTAATTGATTTGCTTAAGTTAAATGGAGTAAAAATGCAACCGATTGCTCGTGATACAATGATAAATGTGGAAGTGTATCATATTGAAGATTTCACTCCCTCACGCGGACCATACGAAGGTCATTATAACCATAGCAATGTAAAAATTAAAGTTTCCCGTCAGGATATCCATTTCAGAAAAGGTGATTGGCTTATACCAATGAATCAGGATGCCAACAGGTTTCTGATTGAAGTACTGGAACCTCAGGCGCATGATTCTTATTTCTCCTGGAACTTCTTCGATCCCATATTAAACAGAAAAGAAGGTTTTGCTTCCTACAACTTCGAAGATGTTGCAGCCGAATATCTGAAAGCCAATCCGAAAGTAAGAGAAATGCTGGAAGCCCAAAAATCCAAAGACACTGCATTTGCGAAAAATGCCTCAGCACAGTTGAATTTCGTTTATCAAAATTCTCCTTATTCAGAACCCGAATACAGAAGATATCCTGTTTACAGAATTATTAATTAAAGAAAATAACAATTAAAAAAATAAGGGTGGACTGCATAATTAACCATTAGCGTTCCACCCTTTTTCTATGCAATTAAGATTTTTATGATTTCTTTATTTAAACTTTCATATTGGATTTACCATTCATCATTTACAACTTACATTTCCTTATTCCTAATTCTTATATACCTCTTTGCCATTCACCACTGTCCTCATTACCCTCACATTTTTAATTTCTTCCGAAGGTATTTCAAATAAGTTATGCGAAAGGATTGCAATGTCGGCATAATAGCCGGGAAGGAGTTTTCCTGTTTTGTTTTCCATAAAACCTGCAAAAGCATTGTTTACGGTATAGGCTCTTAGTGCTTCTTCTACTGTTAACTTTTCTTCGGGATACCAGCCATCGGGATTTTTATTATCCAAAGTGCTTCTGGTTACCGCGGCATAGATTCCGAGTATAGGTGAAAGCGGAGCCACAGTCCAATCGGAGCCGAAAGTTAACCCGGCACGGTGGTTCAATAACGACTTAAAAGCATAAGTACGTCTCAGCCTGTCGTCGTCCAAACGTTTGGCAGCCCATCTACCGTCGTCAATGGCATGATAAGGTTGCATGGAAGGAATGACTCCTAGTTCATGAAATCTTGGCAAAGCCGCTGCAGACAAATGCTGAGCATGTTCAATCCTGAACCGTTTGTCTTTATGTCGGGAAGAAGCTAACGCCGATGCATATACGTCAAGCAGCCAGTCGTTTGCCCTGTCGCCTATAGCATGAATAGCCAGCTGAAGTCCTGCGGAATCGGCTGAAAGAATTTGCCTTCTTAACCAAGCGGTATCAGACACCAATAATCCTGATGTATTTGGAGCATCGAGATATGGTTCATAAAACCATGCAGTGGTAGAGCCTAATGATCCGTCTACAAAACCTTTTAATCCGCCCCAAAACAACCTATCATCTCCCTTTCCTTCTTTTTTGATTAAAGAATCAAGTTTAGCCCATGTTCTTAAAGCCACAAAGGAATAAACTCTAATGCCAAGTTTATTATTGGCTTTAGCTCTTCTGTAAGTATCCAGGTCTATCCAGCCACCATAGCTTCCCATGTCATGAATCTGGGTTACACCGTTTCTCCAGGCTTCCTGAATGGCCCTATCAAGGTTTTCATCCATCATGGCATCGGTAAAGGGAGGAATTTTTGCAGATACCAAATCCATTGCTTCATCTCTGAGCAAACCGGTAGGGATGTTACTTCCTTTCCTTCGCTGAATTTCTCCCCCTGCAGGCGCTTTAGTATTTTCAGTAATCCCTGCAATTTTTAATGCAGCAGTATTGGCAAGTGCCATATGCCCATCGTAACGGTTAACGAAAACCGGAATATCCCCGGTAAAACTGTCAATCCAGCTTCTGTCGGGTAATTCACCTCCCCATACTTCATGATCCCAGTCGCCACCCAGTATCCACCTACCTTCAGGAAGCCTTTGGGCAAAGGTTTTAATACTGTCTATAAAAGCCTGCTTAGTGGTAGCCGACCGCAGATCTACACTTGCCAGTTGAAACCCACCTGAAAGAAAATGCGTATGGTTATCTATGAATCCGGGAACAATGAATTGCCCTCCAACATCAATAATTTCGGTTTCCGGCCCTGCATATACATTATAATCATCCCCCACAAACAAAACAATGCTATCCTTCAACCCAATGGCAGAATATTGTTGCCCGCCATCCTCACCGGTCCAAACCACCGCATTGATATAAATTCTATCAGCATAATGCCCTTCTTCAGAGCAGGATAAAAATGCGGTTGCCATCATCAGAAGCAGAAAAAAGAATCTCATCAGGAAATGTTTTATTAAAAAAGGAAATTAGGAAAATAATTAAGAATGGGAAAGGGAAATCGGAATTGGACATCAGAAATGAAATCGTAATTCGCAAATTGCTATAGTTCTTTCAACATCTTCCTTACCCTATCTCCCAGCGATTCTGAAGATAGATTTTGCCTTAATGAATCCACTTTAAGAGGGAAGCTGAATGGTGTAAGCCTTTCGGGGAAAACGATTTTGATTTTGCCTTTCCGGATTCTTTCCAAAGCGCTTCTCAACCTGGCTTCTTCCATTTGTTGTTCCATCACTTCCTGATAAGCCTGACGGACCAATAAATTATCGGGTTCGTATTCACTGAATACCTGAAACAGAAGAGATGCAGAAGCCTGCAAATGCCGGGCTTTTTTATGCTCTCCGGGATAGCCCTGAAATATCAACCCTCCTATCACGGCAATATCCCTGAATTTTCTTCTTGCCATCTCTACTGAATTCACGCTTCTTTCAATATCGGTTAGCAGATTTTCGGTAGAAAAAAGCTCGTAGGCATTGGAATCATCTAACGGTATAGGCTGATCGCAAAGCAATTCAAAACCGTAATCATTCATGGCTATGGAAAAAGTCAGCGGAGTAATCCGGCTTAACCTGTACGCAATCAACGCCCCAATGGCTTCATGTACCAGCCTTCCTTCGAAAGGATATACAAAAACATGATATCCATCTTTGGTTTCAATATGCTCTATCAATAACTCGTCTTCTTTGGGAATAATGGAAAGCTCTTGCTGTAATTGGAATAACGGTTGCAATCTTTTCAATTCTTCCGAATCTTCTTTGCCCACGGCCACCTTGTGAATCATTTTCCGAAGCATATCTCCAAGGTTGGAAGTCAGCGACATCCTTCCTCCCATCCAACTTGGTACAATAGATTTTGCAGAATTAGATTTCCGGGCAATTACCGTCATATCTTTAATCATCACATATTCCAGGTTTCTTCCTGCCAGGCTGAATACTGCCCCGGGTTCAAGCCTTGAAATAAACCATTCTTCAATTACCCCTATATATTTCCCTCCCATAAGTTTTACTTTGAGCATGGGATCACTAACTATAGTGCCGATATGCATCCGGTGGCGCATGGCCATTCTTCTGGAGGTCATCCTGTATCTGCCATCCGTAAATTCAACCTTTTTATATTCATCATACTGCTCCAGTGCATTTCCTCCTTTGGTTAAGAAAAACAATAACTGTTCCCACTCTTCTGCTGTAAGTGCTGAAAAGCAGTAAGTAGATTTCACCTCCCTGAATATTTCTTCTGAAACAAAACCTTCTGAAATTGCCAGTGTGCCGAGATATTGTATCAACACATCATAGCACAATATCATGGGCTGCCGGCTTTCCACATCATTCTTTTCCATGGCCTCTTTCAGCGCTGCAGCTTCTACCAGCTCAAGTGAATGGGTGGGAACGAAATATATCCTGCTGATTTCACCGGGGCCGTGCCCGCTTCTGCCCGCACGTTGGAGAAAACGCGCCACTCCTTTAGGAGATCCCACTTGAATAACGGTTTCAACCGGTCGAAAGTCCACTCCAAGATCAAGGCTGGAAGTACATACTACCAGTTTCAATTTACCCGTATGCAAATTTTCTTCTACCCACTGCCGCAATTCAGGATCAACAGATCCGTGGTGGAGGGCAATAGCGCCTGCCAGATCCGGACAAACATTTAAAAGTTCCTGGTACCAAACCTCACTCATTCCCCGGGTATTAATGAAAAGCAGTGTGGTTCTGCTCTCCATGATAACCGGGATGATTTTATGAATAAGTTTCAAACCCAGATGCCCTGCCCAGGGATAGGTTTCAATTTCATCGGGGAATATGGAAGCAATTTCAGTGCGTTTATGCATTTCCGCCTTCACCAGTACATAATGCTTGCGGCTTTTCTTTTTAAATCTTTCAAGGGGAGCCATCAGCACTTCTCCTGCCTCACGCAGATTACCAATAGTTGCACTAATACCCCATATCAAAGGAGGTTCCGACGGTTTTAAACCTACCAGCCTGGAAATGGCCAACTCTATCTGAACGCCTCTTTTTGAACCAAGTAATTCATGCCATTCATCTACTGCAATAATTTTTAAATGCTGAAAAAACTGAGGGTAATGTTTTTGCGCCAGCAGAAGATGAAGACTTTCAGGAGTAATGATGAGTATTTCCGGTGGAGAAGTTTTCTGGCTTTTTCTTTCGTTGATGGAAGTATCCCCGTTTCGAATTCCTACTTTCCACGACAACCCCAATCCTTCAATCACTTCTTCCATTGCCCTCCCTATATCTACAGCGAGTGCGCGTAAAGGAGTTACCCACAGCAACTGAAGGCCATTCTTTTTCTTTTGGCGGAAATTATCAGGATGGCGGTTGATAAAATCAATGATGGCACCGAGAAAAACAGAAAAAGTTTTACCGCATCCTGTAGGGGCATTTACCAGGCCGAATGATCCGTTAAGGATGTGCTGCCAGGTTTCTTCCTGAAATATAAACGGATGGTTACCCCTATCCTGCATCCATTGCTTTACAAGCCTGTACCCTTCCGTTTTTTTCAAATCCTGCATCCCGCTAAATTACCTTAATCGAGGCGGATTTTGATGGCAGTGAAAGTTAATATTTCCAGGAAACAATCTTGCCGTCTACCTTTTGAATAAAGTAAATCCTTTTGTTTTCGTAATAATCAATTTGCATCGACTGGGGGTTCAGCACGGGTTGAATATCAAACTCAGAAAAAAGAAAGTCATTCCCTTCGCCCAAACTGGTAGCGATATTGTCTTTTTTATCGTACAACAGGTTCGCGAAATAATAAAAACTTTCTATCCCCCTGTACACCATATCTGAAGTGCGGGAATAATATTCTTTCTTGTATAGGTCATCGTATGCTTTCACATTGGGATTTAATTCGGTATAAGGGAAGGGAGTACCATAATATATTTCGAGGTTTCTGTATTCAGGACCTGAAAAATCCATTACTTCAAAAGTAGGCATACCGAAAACTTTCACAGGATGATCCTGATTAATAAGGGCAAGAGAGGCGGCGGCTTTTTTGGAAAAATTTACATCCAGGCTGCCTATAACCGCAATTTTGCTATCCTCTGCAGCAAATTCATTTGACAATTCTGTTAAAGTAGCCTCTTCTCCAACAGTCAAAAATTTCATCTTCAGGGGAACCGACCTGGTAGTAGCTGCTGCTTCCTTCAGCATTTTCTCAATGGCATCTTCCTGGCTGCCGGGTTTTCTTATCACTATTACCTCAGATAATCCATGATATTTCTGCAAATAGCGGTAAAGTCCGGTGACCTGCGTTTTAATGGTAGCATTCAGGATCACATAATAAGGGTTATCCCTGACTCCTGCATCATTGGGGAAGTTGACGTTTATAAAAGGTATGTGTTTTTCCCTGGCTACATTGGCAAGAATCCTCGCCTCATTGGCATTCACATGGCCTAGAATGATATCCATATTATCAAAATCCGGCCGGTTGATCACATTTTGTACACCCTCAGCGGATGATCTGGTATCAAATACATGAAGATTCAGCCGGATTCCTTTTCTTTCAAGGCTGTCTACGGCATACAGTACACCTTCATAAAATTCCAATCCGGGATTTATGAATCGGGGAAGCTGGTGGCCATAACGGTAATTCACCTGCCCGTCGTAAGCAGAATCGAGATAAAGCGGGGTAAATAAAGCAACATTTAAATTCCCTTCATGATTATCCCCGAGGTAGTTCTCCGAACCATTTACCGCCTTTGCACTATCATTCTGGGCATTTCCATAGAGTACCAGGCATAGAATGGCCAGAACCGACAATAAAATATTCTTCATAGCCTAAATTTAATCTTTATGCCTGAAAGTAGACGGTTATTCCCACTCTATAGTTGCAGGGGGCTTGCTGCTGATATCATACACCACCCTGTTAATGCCTTTCACATTATTGATGATTTCGTTGGAAATATTAGCCAGAAATTCGTAAGGAAGGTGCGCCCAGTCTGCCGTCATGCCATCTACGGAAGTTACCGCCCTTAAGGCAACAGTATATTCATAAGTACGCTCATCTCCCATTACGCCTACAGATTTAACAGGAAGTAAAATGGCTCCTGCCTGCCATACCTGGTCATAAAGGTTGGCAGATTTCAGTCCGGATATATAGATATGATCGGCTTCCTGCAATAAGGCTACCTTTTCAGGAGTGATATCACCCAATATCCTGATTGCCAGCCCCGGGCCTGGGAATGGATGACGATGTAAAAGTTCGTCAGGTATTCCGAGTTCTTTACCTACCCTTCTTACTTCATCTTTAAACAGAAATCTTAAAGGTTCTACCAGTTCAAGATGCATGGCCTCAGGCAGTCCGCCTACGTTGTGATGCGATTTAATGGTTACGGAAGGTCCATGTACAGAAACGCTTTCAATCACATCAGGATAAATAGTCCCCTGGCCGAGCATCTGGGCATCGCTGAAGGCTTTAGCGCTTTCGGCAAACACGTCTATAAACAACTTGCCGATAATTTTTCTTTTCTTTTCGGGGTCGGTAACCCCGGCAAGTCCGTCGTAGAACAACTTTCTGGCATCTATCCCTTTTACGTTCAGCCCGATTTTTTGATAAGTATCCAGTACGCTTTGGAATTCGTTCTTTCTTAACAATCCGTTATCCACGAAAATTCCTGCAAGATTATCTCCTATAGCCTTATGAATAAGAGTAGCTGCTACTGTAGAATCCACCCCTCCACTCAGGGCCATGATTACCTTCCTGTCTCCAATCTGGTCTTTCAGGCTGTTTACAGTATCAGTAATAAAATGCGCGGGTGTCCAGTCGCGGCTGCATCCACAAATATTGATGAGAAAATTTTGCAGAATCTTTTTCCCTTCGATCGAATGATAAACTTCCGGATGGAACTGAAGACAGTAAAGCGGATTGGCTGAATGGTCGGCCTTAAAGGCAGCATAAGGAATGCTTTCAGTATCAGCCAGTACACTGAAACCTTCGGGAAGTTGCAGTACCGAGTCGCTGTGGCTCATCCATACCTGAGAAACTTTGCTGATGTCTTTCAAAATACTGTCATCGGCTTTTTTATTCATCATTGCCCTTCCATACTCACGCTTATTGCTCTTGGCTACCACACCGCCAAATTGTTTGGCAGTAAGCTGTGCACCATAGCAAACCCCGAGAACGGGAAATTTATCGCTGATTTCCTTCACCTTTACTTCAGGAGCATTTTCATCATTTACCGAAAATGGAGACCCTGAAAGGATAACCCCTTTTACTGAGGGGTCTGAAGGAACAGGTTTATTGAAGGGAATAATTTCACAATACACATTTGCTTCTCTGACTGCCCTGGCAATCAATTGCGTATATTGGCTTCCGAAGTCCAGTATAATTATCTTTTCTGTCATGGTGCTGCGAAGGTAAGAAATCAATCATTTTCTTGCCGCAGAACCTTCAGATATGCTATTCATCATTTTCTTTCCATCCCATCCACGGCGGATAGGGTATATTTACATTAAACAGCACATATGAGAAAGATAACCATATTCATCCTTTTGATTTGCCTGTCGGCTATTTCCTGTGTATTCAACGACCGCGAAAGGATCAGGGGGAATGGAATATTGACTACAGAAACATTGAATTACGCTGACTTCAACAGCGTAAAATCTTATGGTTTCTTTGATATATACCTGGAAACAGGGAATGATTTTAAAGTGGAAATGGAAGGGGATGAAAACATACTACCATATATAGACATTTATGTTGAAAACAATACCCTGCATATCAGATCCAAAAGAAATGTATCGCTCAACCCCGAGCATGACGTAAAAATTTACATTGACGCACCGGTATTCAAACTGGTTTCCAGCTCAGGTTCCGGAGACATAAAATCAACCGCTCAGGTCCTTGCTTCCGATGAAATCAAATTTCAAGTCAATGGTAGCGGCGACATAGAGGTAAATGTAGATGCCCCCACTGTGGTGGCAGAAATTAATGGAAGCGGGGATGCAGAACTTAGAGGAAATTGCAGGTATTTCGACGGTTCCATTAAAGGCAGTGGCGATATTAAAGCCGGAAACCTCAAAGCCGAAGATGTAAAAATATTCATTGCAGGTAGCGGTGATGCAGAAGTTTTTGCCAGCATTGCCCTGGATGTTACCATCAGAGGAAGCGGCGGCGTAAAATATTCAGGAGATCCCAAAATCACCCAGTCGGTAATTGGTAGCGGTGAAATCAGAAGAAAAAACTAATCCGGTTTATAAATCCACCATTTTTACGGTTATATAAATATCCCTGTTCCGGCCTTTGTCGTCGGAACAGGAAATTTTTATCCTTCCTTCTTCAGGCATGAAAAACAGCTTTTCCGTGGGACCGGCAGATTTATACAACTTATCATTAACATACCAGTAGACCCTTGAAGCATCCAGCGAAGCCTTACAGCTCAACATCAGCGGCTCCGGAGAATGTTTGGAAATAAAATATTCAAAATTGTCTACAGGGGAAACAATAACCGGCTCACCGGATTTGAATATCCGCTGGCATTCAGGATTGTGAGGAGGAATCCTTTCAAAAGCCATATTTCTTTCCAAAAGATATTCCTGCATATCCTGGCTATAATTGCGATACAACTTCTTCTTATAACCCGCTGCCGGCATACATTCTATGCAATAGCTGATTTTTTCGTCAGCAGATACGGGTACTTCGGTCATATGGTCGCATGGCAGGGTGGAGGAAATCAATGGAATGAATTCATCGGAAATAAGGTTGGTGCAAAATCCGGAAGGGATCATACCGGTTTCGGAACAAACCATTCTGATGTCAATACCCTCAGGCATGGAAAACCACTCCCTGTCGCTGTCGTAATCAATAACATTAAAAATTCTGAATAAAAGCGGAGTGGCAGTTCCCGCCCCGTTTAAATCTGGCACTCCTACTCCTGAAAAATTACCGGCCCATACGCCCACTGTATATTTCTTATTATATCCAATACTCCAGGCATCTCTTCTGCCATAGGAAGTTCCCGTCTTCCATGAAATACGTGGCATTTTTTCTGTGGCCTGCCAGTTTAATGGAAAATCGGGCCGGTTTACTTTTGAAAGGATATCGGTGATCATATAAGCTGCCTCCTTGCTAAATAAAGTCTTGGCAGTGCCTTCGCGCGCATCTATACGATATTTGGGAGAAATATATACTCCCTCATTGGCAAATGCAGCATATAATCCTGTAAGCTCTTCCAAGGTGGCGCCACAACCTCCTAACACCATTGACAAACCGAGTTTCAGCCTGTCTTTTTTAACCTGCATGAATTCTGCCCTTGACAATGCATCGAGCATGGCTTCAAGCCCCACCATTTTCAAAGCCCTTACTGCAGGGATATTTAGAGAATGTTCCAGGGCATATTCCATACTCACTTTACCATTGAATTTGCGGTCGTAGTTTTCCGGAGCATAACCCGAAAAATTCAAAGCCACGTCTTCAATTACAGCTGCGGGAGTAAAAAATCCATGATCAATCCCCAGCGCATACACTAAAGGCTTTAATGTACTTCCCGGTTGTCTTACTGCTGCAGCACCATTCACCTGTCCGTGGTCAATTACATCAAAAAAATCAGCGGAACCCACATAAGCAACGATTTCACGGGTTTCATTATCTATTACCACCGCTGCTGCGTTATGGATTCTTTTGGAGCGAAGACTTCTTGCATAATCTGCCACCAGTTTCTCCACTGCCGTTTGTATGCGCATATCTATCGTGGAAACGATTTCAATTCCTCCTCCTTTCTTCAGTTTCCACGACAAGTGCGGGGCATGCCTGGGCACCTCTCTGCGGTAAGCATTTAAAGGTTCCTCCAAAGCATCTTCAATTTCCTTTTCAGAAAAAATTCCATTCTTCAAAAACCTTTTCAGCCAAACATTTCTTTCTTCAACAATTTTGTCGTTATGCTTTCCTATTACCAGCTTTGAAGGTTTATTGGGTATTATGGACAGAGCGGTAATTTCTGCCAGTGAAAGATGGTCGGGAGATTTGTTGAAATACAATAATGCAGCAGCCTTCACTCCTTCAATGTTACCCCCGTAGGGAACCATATTGAGATACAGCCTCAGGATTTCGTCCTTGGTGAAATGAAGTTCAAGCTGCAATGCCCTGAACATCTCCTTAAATTTTTGGACATAGGTTCTTGGGCCCGGGTCAAGTGCTTTTGCCACCTGCATGGTTATGGTGGAAGCCCCTGATGTCCGCCTGCCCTTGCTGATATTATTCCACACAGCCCGGATAACTGCCAAAGGATTAATCCCGGGATGATAATAGAAATATTTATCCTCTTTTGCAATGATGGCTTTTCGGAGCAATGGAGATATCTCCTCCAGCCTGGTATCCATTCGCCATTTTTCATCGGGAGTAAGAAATGCATAAATCACTTCTCCGTTCCGGTCTTTTATGATGGTGGAAAAAGGTTTTTCCTCGGGCAAGGGCACAACGATTAAGGCTGCAAAAAGCAGCACAAAAGGCAGTAACACCCACCCCAGCCTTTTTAAAAATTTTCTATGTTTATTCTTAAAACCCAACTCCTGTTAATAATCTTTAACCAATCCGATTAAACAACCATTTACCGCCTGCACAAACGGTAAGGGTCAAATGCAGCAATATTTGTAATTTACTCCCAAATTCTCCATCTCATGCGCTCTCTTTTATATATCTGCCTGGTATTTGCCATTACACTCTTATCCTGTAACACTTCGTCGGTAGAACTGAAATATACCAATGCTAAAGGCGAGGTAAATGTATTGCAGAATTTTGTTTTCAGATTCAATAAAGAACTGGTATCCGACACCATGCTCAACAAATGGGACAGCACTGAATATATCAGCTTTTCCCCCGCCATTCCCGGAAGATTCAGATGGCAGGAAACGGATGAACTGGTTTTCTCACCTGCCATACCATTATCTCCGGCTACCAATTACACCGCTACGCTGAATAAGGCTATTCTGGATTATTCAGATTTTGGAAGGATCACTACTGAAGAAATTAAATTTTACACTCCTCAGCTGCAACTTAAAAACGCCTCTGTAACCTGGATGCTGAATGAATCCCGTACCCCGGTGGCAAGAGCAGAATTAATGTTCAATTATGAAATTGATCCTCAGAAAATACATCCCAGGATTTCCATTAAAACCAAGGAAACCACCATATCTCACAGCCCGATAAGCTTAAGTAAAAGCAACAGGATGGTAGTGCAACTGAACGGATTAAAGCAGGAAGATGAAGATATCGTAGCGCAATTGGAAATTGACAAAGGGATCATTCCCCTCGGCGGACAAAACCCCACCTATGATCCTATTGCTCAAAATTTATACATTCCTTCTCCTTACAGATTGGATATCGGAGAGTTGGTGGCGAATCACGACGGATCGGAAGGTAAAATACTGATTAAAACAAGCCAAACTATCACGGGTAGCGATCTATCATCGAGGATAAAAATTTATCCTGCAGTGAAGTTTAATGCTTCCGCTGCAGACAATGGAATTATAATTACAAGTACACAATTTGATCCTGAGAAAGTATATGATATCACTTTATTAAAAGGCATTTCAGGAGAAATCGGAGGAAGGCTGAAAGAAGATTATCATCAACAGGTAAGTTTTGGTGAGCTCTACCCCGCTGTCAGCTTCCAGAATTCCAGGGCAATGTATCTTTCTTCGAAGGGGAATAACAATATTGGTATTACCATTATAAATGTACCCAGGGTAAAAATCATAGTTTCCAAAATTTATGAATCTAACCTTTTGGCTTCCCAGTATTATGGTTACTATCCTAAAGACAGGTATGATGAGAATTACTATTACGATGATGGTGCAGCTCCTTATGTTCCGGGAGATGTGGTATATGAAAAAGTAATAGAAACATCTTCCCTTCCCGGCAATGGGAAAAGCAGGATGTTTGAATTTAATATTGAAGATAAGCTCCCCAATTTCAAAGGAATCTACCATATCAAAATACGATCAACTGAAGATTACTGGATTTCCGACAGCAGGTTTATTTCTAAATCCGACCTGGGTATAATAGCTAAAGAAGGGAAAGACAACATTGCAGTTTTCGTAAATTCCATTCATGAAGCAAATCCTGTAAATGGTGCGCAGGTACTGGCATACGGAAGCAATAACCAGCTTTTGGGAACCGCTACCACCGATGCATTAGGTTTTGCTTCAATCAACCTGAACAGAAAAAATTATGAAGGTTTCAAACCCGCAATGGTTATTGTAAAAACACCCGATGATTTCAACTTTATCCATTTCAAAAATTCCCTAATAAATACTTCAAGATATGACGTAGGAGGAAGAACCGGCAATCCGGCGGGGTTGGATGCATTCATATATGAAGAAAGGGATATTTACCGTCCGGGAGAAACAGTAAACTTTGCCGCCATCATAAGAAAGGCCGACTGGACATCACCGGGAGAAATACCGGTACTGGTAAAAATGCTTCGACCTGATGGTAAGGAATACAGGAGTTTCAGAAAAACCCTGAATGAAGAAGGAGCATTTGAAGGATCAGTGGAACTGGCCGATGCAGCACTAACGGGAACCTATACTCTTGAGGTGTATACAAGCTCCCATGTGTTGCTGGGTTCCAAAAACATTAATGTAGAAGAATTCATGCCCGACAGGATAAGGCTGAATGTTAAAACTGATAAACCTTCGGCAAAACCGGGTGAAAGTGTAACGCTGGATATTAATGCTTCAAGTTTCTTCGGCCCGCCTGCAGCGGGAAGAAATTACGAAACCGAAGTTCAGATAAGGCCTGTTTCTTTCTCTTCAGATCACTATTCCGATTATAATTTCTCCCTGGCCAATGAAGGAGTAACCTTTGATAAAATTTTCCGTGAAGGAAAGACAGATGCTTCAGGAAACGGAAAAGAAAAATTTGAATTCCCTGAGCTTTATAAAAATTCCGGTTTATTAAAAGCATTGTACTACGTAACGGTATTCGACGAAACCGGCAGGCCGGTTAGCAGGAATGCACAAACGGATATTTACACCCAGGATGTATTTTTTGGTATTAAGAGAAATGATTACAATTATTTTCCGCTGAACCAACCTGTAAAATTTTATTTCCTTGCGTTAAACAAAGAAAAGAAGCCGGTAAATGCAAAGGCCGAAATTAAAGTCATCCGGAAGGAATACCGAACAGTTTTGGCTAAAGCAGGAAGCTACTTCAGATATGATTCGCAAAAAGAAGAAATTGTGGTAGCGGAACAAACACTGGATATAAAAGGCGAACAGACTGCTTATGCATTTACTCCGGTAAAATCGGGAGACTATGAAGTAAGGATTTATCTTCCCGGAGCCAATTCCTTTGTATCAGAAAGTTTTTACAGTTATGGTTACTGGGGAACGGGTTACAGCAGTTTTGAAGTAAATCCTGAAGGCCAAATCACCATTGAAGCCGATAAGAATGTATATAAACCCGGCGATAAAGCCAGGTTACTGTTTAAAGCTCCATTTAACGGAAAAATGCTGGTGACTATTGAGAAAGACAAATTGCTTTACCATCATTATGTAGAGGTAAACAACCGTACTGCCGACCTGGAGACAGAGATTGATGCAGCTTATCTGCCAAATGCTTATATCACTGCCACTTTAATCAAGCCCCATCAGGAATCCGATATTCCCCTTACAGTGGCTTATGGTTATAAAAATATTTCAGTGGAAGAACCTAAGCGCAAAATGAATGTAAGCATTCAGACTGTTGAAAGTTCAAGAAGCAAAACCAAACAAACCGTTACCGTTAAGGCCGATCCCGGAAGTATGGTAACCCTGGCAGCGGTAGACAACGGAGTATTACAGGTGAGCGACTTCCGCACACCAAATCCTTATGCTTTCTTCTATGGCAAGAAAGCATTGGAAACAAAAGGTTACAGCATATATCCTCTCTTATTTCCCGAATTGAGCAGCACCGGTGGTGATGGCGATTTGGAACTGACAAAAAGAGTAAACCCCATGCCTGCAAAAAGGGTGAAAATCCTTTCCTATTGGAGCGGAATAAAAACCACCGGCAAAAACGGGGAAGCAAAATTTGATGTGGAAATACCTGAGTTTAGCGGGGAAGTAAGGCTGATGGCGGTTGCGTTCAAACAAAACAGTTTTGGCGCTTCAGACAAGGCCATGACAGTTGCTGATCCTTTAGTGATTAGCCCGTCTATTCCACGCTTCCTCACCCCTGAGGATAATGTTATCATTCCTGTTACCATTTCCAACACTACAGATAAGGCTATTGAAGCAAAACTGGAACTGAAGATTTCCGGGCCATTAGGTACGTCTGAGGAAAAAAACAAAACTATTTCGGTTGCGCCCAACAGTGAGCATCGGGTGGATTATGCCATTCATGCATCTGATATTCCCGGAACTGGCAAAATTGAGTTTGTGGCAAATGCCCTTGGAGAAAAGTTTACCAGCACAACTGAAATCAGTATTCGTCCGGCTTCTCCCTTACAAAGGCGCACAGGAAGCGGAACGCTGAAAGGAGGAGGGAAAACCACCATTAACCTTCCTGTAAGAGATTTAATACCGTCTTCAACTGATTACAAACTGGTGGTGAGCAGAAACCCTGCAGTATTGCAACAGGAGGTCCTTCGGTATCTGGTTCAGTATCCATACGGATGTACCGAGCAGGTCATCTCTGCTTCATTCCCTCAATTGTATTTCAGTGAACTGGCAAATTCAGTGCAGACCGAGCATTTCAAAAATGCACCTTCTCATTCCAATGTAAGGGAGGCGTTAAGAAAGATTGCCATGAGGCAGTTGTATAATGGTGGAGTGTTGATGTGGGAAGGATCCGGAGCACCCAACTGGTGGGTAACTATCTATGCAGCGCATTTTGCTCTCGAAGCCCAGAAAGCCGGGTATGATGTAGATGCAGGAATGGTGGAGAAATTGATGAGCTATATTTCTCACAGGTTAAAAAGCAGGGAAACCATTTTATACACTTACAACAGAACAGAAAACAAAAAGATTGCTGCCAAGGAAGTTGCTTATTCCCTTTATGTGCTGGCGCTTGCGGGAAGGCCGGATGTATCGGCTATGAACTATTATAAAGCACATCAGGATTTGTTAAGCCTCGACAGCAGATACTTGTTAAGTGCGGCTTATGCCATTTCCGGAGATAAAAAACGATTTGCAGAATTATTACCTGCATCCTTTAGCGGTGAAGAATCTACCCCTGCCACAGGAGGAAGTTTTTATTCTCCCCTCAGGGATGAAGCCATAGCATTGAATGCATTGCTGGAAGCCGATCCCGGCAACGCACAAATACCCATTATGGCAAGGCATGTGGCAGAACAACTCAATTCACGCACATGGTATTCCACTCAGGAAGCTGCTTTTAGTTTTATAGCACTGGGAAAGATTGCAAGTCAGGCTGCAACATCTACAGTAGAAGCTACCGTTTCTGCAGGCGGTAAAACAGTGGGTAAAGCCGGCCGGGGTATTACGGTTTTCACATCCCGGCAACTGGCAGGGCAGCAGCTTGAAATTTCAACAACCGGAGAAGGGAATATTTATTATTTCTGGGAAACGGAGGGCATCAGTTCAACCGGTGAGTATAAGGAAGAAGACAGCTTTATCAAAATCAGGAGGGCATACTTCGACAGAAACGGAAACCGCATCAACGGAAATGTTTTCCGCAGGAATGATTTGGTAATCGTTCAGTTAACCGTTGAAAAAAATTTTAGCGGCAAAATTGAAAACCTGGCTATATCTGATTTATTGCCCGCCGGATTTGAAATTGAGAATCCACGGACAAAGGAAATTCCCGGGATGGATTGGATAAAAGATTCCCGTTCACCATATTCTTTAGATGTGCGAGATGACAGAATTAATATCTTTGACGACCTTTTGAGCCAGAAGCAGGTATATTATTATGCCGTAAGGGCTGTTTCTCCCGGTGAATTCCATCACGGCCCTGCTTCAGCAGATGCCATGTATCAGGGTGAATTTCACTCTTATCATGGAGCCGGCAAGGTAATAATACGGGAATAAGGGCTACTTATTCAGGCTTGCAAAAAATATGGGTTTATGAGTAGAAAAGAGAGGATAATGCTGTTTATTTTGGCATGCCTGAACTTTACACACATTCTGGATTTTATGATTATGATGCCATTGGGAAATTTCCTGATGCCGCATTTTAATATTTCTGCCCGTTACTTCAGCCAGATCGTGGCAGCATATCCGGTTAGTGCGTTTGTTTCAGGATTGATAGCCGCTTTTTACGTTGATGGTTTCGACCGAAAAAAAGTTTTACTTTTTGCATATTCAGGATTTTTGATTGGCACCGTTTGCTGCGGTATCGCACCCGGACCGGGTTTTCTACTGGCATCAAGAGTAATTACCGGATTATTTGGCGGACTGATATCTGCACAGGTATTATCTATCATAGCCGACATCTTCCCTTATGAAAAAAGGGGAAGAGCCATGAGTGCAGTGTTTATGGCATTTTCGGCAGCAAGTATTTTTGGTATTCCAATAAGCCTTTATCTGGCAAAAATCATCAGTTGGCATGCTCCTTTTATTATGATTGGAATTCTGGGAGCCTTTATTATCCCCATGATTGCCAAATACTTTCCTTCTGTTTCAGGCCATCTTGAGCAGGCTGAAGCCGAAAGAGTGAGTGGCTTAAAAAATGTGTTTAAAGACGTGTTTGGAAATAAAAGCCAGGTACTGGCCTTATCTCTTTCCGGTATTTTGATGCTGGGACATTTTATGATCATCCCTTTTATCAATCCTTACCTGGAGTTTAATATGGGCTTCTCAAAAGACCAGACCCCCATGATTTACATGGTGGGTGGTGCAAGTTCACTGGCATCTTCTTTTATCCTGGGAAGAATGGCCGATAAATACGGTAAGCTGAGGATGTTTATCATTTGCCTTACACTCTCCATTCTTCCCATATTCTTTATCACCAATGTAGCTTCTGCTCCTTTTTCTTTGGTGCTGGCAGTATTTGCATTTTGGTTTACCTTTTCTACCGGAAGAAACATCCCTGCCCAGGCAATGATTTCAACGGTTGTAAAGCCGGCCAAGAGAGGAAAATTCATGAGTTTTAACTCTTCCTGCCAGCAACTCTTCACCGGCCTCGCTTCAGTAATATCCGGATTTATCGTAACTCAAAATGAATCAGGAAAAATCCTGCGCTACGGATATGTTGGTTTTTTAAGTGCCACCATTGTGCTGAGTACAATTTTTATCGCCAGAGCGTTGGCAAGAAAACAGAACCTTCAATAAGGAGCATTCAATTTACGAATTACGATTTAAGATTTTTTACGAATCAAAAAAATGAAAGATGTACGAATGAATTATTTCATACTTCCATAAATGATTAATAAAAAAAGATGGAGAAGTTTTAGTTCTCCATCCCTATGAATCATAAACAAATCTTATATCGTAAATCCCATTATCTCATCAGATACATTTTCCCATAACCATTGCTAAAGAACCTGTCGGTATTCTCACCTTCAGCTTTATATTTTTCCATACGCTGGCCGTCTAAGGTAGCTACCATACGATAGAGGTACACACCGTTGGCGAGTTTTTGACCATACATATCGGTACCATCCCATTTAAATTCGGTGATATTTCTTCCAATCTTCAGCGGACCAAGTTCTTCTTTAGTGATTTCCCTCACCACTTTACCTGTAACGGTCAGAATTTGAATTTTGAGGTTTTGCGGAATTTCCGATCCCGTAATGGTAAATACAAATGCAGTAGAGGTGGAGAACGGATTCGGATAGTTCAGCAGGTTTGAAATCATCGGTTTGGATATCACCCTGAAGCCTACCCGATATTCAATTTCCCCTGCCTTGTTACCACTCATGTCTTTTCCGATGACCATCAGCTCATAATCATCTCCCTCAGGATTCATCTGATTGGTAAAATCGGGGTAGAAATCGATATAAGCCACATTATCCTCTCCTGAAGATGCAGGTGTAAACCTTAGGGTATCGCCATCGAAATGATAGGTTCGCACCGATCCGTTAGGATACCTGATTTGTACTCCTGCAATGGAGGTATCGCTTAATAACAGGTATTTGGAGTTGTCTTCCAGCTTAATCCTGATGTGCGGTTTGGCAGAAACTATATCCCTGTTCAGAATATGCACACCATCGAAGGTTACATCCATCACAGGCTTCACCCTGTCGGGCTTCACATAAAACTCATGATAGAAGAAGTTGTTCGAATGGAGTTGTTCCAGCTGGTCGTTATCAGGGTTCACCTCCACAAAAGCCGTGTTAGACCCGGTAAGGTTTCTACTGTCGATAGCGTAATTAAATATTATCGAATCTCCTGATGGCAATCCTCTTACTCTGGCCGGATTAAATACATGCTGCACATTATTTTTATCCGTCACCACAATCCTGTACAACAGGCTGTCGAAATCAGAAGAACTGATATTTCGGAATGCTACCCTGAAATTAATCATTTCTCCTGCCTCCACAGTATCCTTAAAGTTGAAGCTGAGCTTGGGGTCCACAGCACCTTCAGGAAGTTCCTCATATTTCACCTGCCAGTAATCGAGCTGATAAGGTACGTATTGGGTACTGTCTACCGACTTCATTACCAACCTGAGATACGGATACTGGCTGGCAGAAATGAAATCAATCAAAGTATCATTGTTTTGCTTATCGCTGGAGTATAACAATTCCTGATAACCGGTAGGGGTAAGCCCGTAGAATTCAAACTTCACGGATGCCCCCGGATCATCATGGAGTATTTTTCCTTTCCAGTGCGCAGACTGCCAGTTTTTAGCCGGTCCGATAATTTTTGATCGGATGTATCCTGAATCGCGGTTACTGTTGAAATTTACAGAACCTTCCACAAGGTCTTCCTGTGTTCTTCCCACTCCCTGATACATCACTTCCCAGGTTCCGTCGAAATCTTTTTTGAAAATGAAGATGAAAGGTATGTTTCTGTAGAAAGAATCAATTTCAGTAAGCCCTATTTCCATAAACTTATGGTAAATGGATTGATTGGGGCCATATATCAATGTATCATTTTGCCATTCGTCTATAAACTTAGGATTAGAGTTGAAGGTTACAGAACCCCAGTTCATCAGAGACACTACAGATCCATTGGGTATACTGTCAAGGAAGTCCATGGTTTTCTTTCTCCAAACGGGATCATTATACCGGAATACGTACTGGTTGGGTTTGTTAATGCTGTTATCCGGACAAATAGTGGTAAAGCTTCCCCATTCCCCTTCCCCATCGGTAATGGTGTTGATTCTGGGTTTACCGGTGGCTATATCAAAAATGGCAAATTCAAAACTATTCAGGAAAGACCCGCAGCCACCCTGGTACACCACATTACCCTTATAGAAGGCCTGGTTGGAACCATATGGATACAGGCTCGCTTTTACCAGCAGGTTGTTTACCACCGTATCGAATCTGAATGTTCTCTCATCATTCAGAATAATATTCGAATACTGATTTTCCTTATGCTGATAGAAATGAGACTGATTCCATCCCGGAGTGCTTTCCGCAATGTATACAAATGATGAGGTGTTCCAGATAAACTCTTCGCCCTGCGGAGGTTCGGGAGCCACTCTCCAGTAATATACTGTTGAATCCAGGAAGCTGATACCGGGGTTAAACTCCAGGATTCCGCCCGCAGATACCAGGGAACGCGTCACCTTCAGCGATGAATTAAACTGAAGCGTTGTATCAATTTCAAGAATATAATTCCTTTCGGGGCTGAACGGATTGGCAGTGGAAGCAAACAAGGTAATATCCTGTCTGTTGATAATAGCGAATTCAAAAGGATAAACAGGAATTGCCTCTTCTTCATATATGAAGAAATTAATTTCCGCTTCATTATTATATTCCGCTTTTTCACTGATTTCATTATCAGGATCTACGGTAACCTTGAATTTATTATTTCCTTTATCTCTTGTAGCAATGATCGGGAAGCTTAAAACCAGTGAATCTTCAAACTTCACCGGCCCAATATAATTTTTAAACACCTGCTCTTCAGAACCATCGGGATAAGTTCTTAACACTCTTATCATTACAGAATCACTTACAGCTTTACCGATGTTCCTCACTTTTATGGTGAAGTCGAAATTGTTATCGGCAATAGACACCAGTGAAGGGTTCAGTTTCAGGAAAGCATTTTGAACCTCATAATCGGGCAGCGGATCGGCATGATATTTAATTGCGGGGTCGCCGTGAATGGTAATTTCTTCCGCATGTGCCCGGGAATAGAAATCATGCTCTCCGAATCCTGTCACCATATCCTTTAATGCATCACGGTTCAGTTCGCCTAATGTGGCGCCGTACCCAACACCCCCCATGCGGTGGTACAATTTATTTAGGTAATAGTTCAGGTAGTTAACTATACCGTAGTGGGTACTGGCCACAAAGGCAATAGAACCTCTTCGTTTAGCAAGAACAAATTTTTCAGAAAGCGTTTCATTCACCAGCAAACGCTGAATATTATAAGTAAAGAAGTTACCGGCATTACATCCGTTTACCAGGAAAATCGGATAGCGACCATCCGTATTCGAATAGGCATTAGGGTTATCTAGGTTAAATTCCAGTGTGGTAGATGAGGAGTGGCCAAAATAGTTCAGGATACCGATACCGTTATCCATCAGTTGTTTAATCCTTTCTGTAGTGAGGTTTTCATTATCGCCCACCGTAACCTTACAGAAAGAAGAAACATTGGCCCCGTATAATGTATCCTTAATAATGTTGGCATAAACATTCATGTAGTTACACAGCACCGTTCCCAGATAAGGTTCGCTTGCTCCTGTAACGTGTACAAAATTTTTCATCCAGGCCCTTTCTTCAGAATTTTGAGCACCGGTTCTTTGTATGGTTTCGTATTCAATTACTTTTTCCAGATAGTTTTCAACCTCTTCAGCATTGATAGCTGAAAGCCTTCCAATTGGGGTAACGGGAATAGGATCGGCAGGACCTTCCGAACTAAGCATATTATCGGAGGCAGGGTTACCGAAGGTAGGTACAAGATTCAGTAACTCAGCCTGATAATTTTGCTGGTTACGGGCATATTCGTTATACGCCATCCCCCTTCCGATGAGAAATACGTTGGTTAGCTGCATGCTGAAGGTATTCCGTGCATATCGCAGGAAGTTTTTAATAGAAAGCGGATGTTTCTTAATGCCAAAGGCAAACTGGTCAACCAACTGATCTATCTCCACCACTATCACTTTGTGCGAACCACCATTCACAGATGACCTGTAATCGGCATAAGCCTGAACGGGGTTCATACCATTTGTTCCGCTGTATAAAATGGGGTGAGAGATAATGATATAATCGCCCTGGTTTGCAGGGTTGCTGTAATCGATAAACTCTCTTTTCTCTAAAGAAGTGATGTTGGTGGAATATGCAGGTTGAAGGTTTACAAGAACAAAATTGTGTGTTTCCGTCTGGGAGGGAAGTGCAAATTTCACTCTTCCTGCCTGCGAAATATCTCCGATATATCTTTTTCCGGATGTGAGGTCGTATAAAGCAGGAGCAACGTTGCCGTGGTTGAAGTTGGTGATCTCCAGATAATATCCGTCGGCCTTTGCAGGAAGGCTGAATTCAAAATTTCTGAGGTTGTTGAAATTAAAAGTGCGCGGATAGGTTATTTCAAAATAAGATATCACCATCCTGTCGGCAGCAACTTCAGAACGGTTGAAAAATTCCGTTTTAGCTGAATTGGAAGCTATCAGACTCACCGGGAATTCTACAGTAGTATGCACATCACTGAAGTAATCCATAATGGTATCCTTCAGGATAACATCGTTAATTCTCAATTCCACCCTTCTGGTATTCAGGGCATTTCCGAAAGCGCCAAACTTAATGGTAGCTGTTGCAGGACCACCTGTATATACCTGCAAATTGGAAGAAGTTGTCCTGGAAACCTGATCTTTCCTGATTTCGGCAGTGGACCAAAACTCACCCTTATCGTAAGAAGAGGAATAAACATATTCCCCCACGATATTGGCATAACCCATGTTTTGCCTTGCTTTAAACGGCATTTGCAGGGTATAGGTAAAATATTGTTCGGCAGGAAGAACATTGGCTGCAACAGGGTTTGCTTCCTGGGTTACTTTAAAGCCCCGGTTTCCCGTAGAAAGAAAATAACTTGCCGTATCGGTAAGCAAACTCACCAGGTCGGTATGCTGATATTCCGGCCTTCTGTACATGGGGCGGTCGGGCTTACCGTCGTTGGGTATTCCCCAGAATTCAATATATCCGTCGGAAGGCAAAATGCCTGAGCTTACGGATGGATAAAAAGGAACAGGCTCTCCGTTTCTCCACAATTCGAGGTTTTCAACAGGAACATTGGCCAGTCCGGCATTGGCCAGAACAGATTGCGGAATTTTATAAAGCCCTTTAGCTCCTATTTTAAATTTATAATAAGGCCGGTCGTACCGAATCCATTCGTTATTGTAAGCCTGTGCATGAGCTTTCTCTCCGGAGGTAAATACCCCCAGCAAAATCATTAAAACAGCAAGAATATTCAGAGGCAGCTTTTTCATGGACGGGCTATTTTTTCATCTTTTTTTTCAGATCCAGATTAAAAGAAAACACATGCGTATATAATGGATTGGATTGATTGGCCAGGTTGGTAAAGGCGTAGTCGATTTTTACATCCCCCACTTTAAAACCTGCCCCTACTCCGGGTTGATAAATCCATACTCTTTCAATGTTGTTAATATCGTTATCATCGAGGGCTTTCTGGAAATTGTTGATACCTGCCCGAATAAAAAACACCTCTTTCCAGGAAACTTCCAATCCGATTTTAGGATCAAGGCTCACCACATCGGAAGCAATGATGGTATTCCTTCTTCCGTCGAAAGTAAGATCGGCATCCAGTTCCGCCAGCAGGCTTACGTTTTCCGATAGCTTCATTTTATAGGCAGTTCCCAGCAAAAGTTTGGGAGCAGTGAGCTCCGTTGATTTTACCGGAATTTCGTTATTGGTAACATAAAACACTTCCCTCATTTTTTCATTCAGATTGAATGACCATGCATTGAAAGTGGTGGTTACATCACGGGCGGCAATCCCCAGCCGGAATTTTTTTCCGGTGAACTGCACTCCTGCATCAAAGCCAAAACCCCAGGCAGTGGCAAAATCTCCCGCCTTACGATGAATGATTTTGGCATTTATCCCGGCATTGAAGTTTTTTCCGTTCTTCATGTCCACCTGCTGGGCAAGGGATATCAAAAATGCATAATCTGCGGAAGAGAAAGTCTGTATATTACTGAAATTGATGGTTCCGTCTGCTTCAACAAGAAAAACCGTATTGGGAATATCATCCACTGCAAACCTCAGGAGGGATAAACCCAATACTCTTTTGTTATTATTCAGGGGGATTGCCACGGTGCCGTAATCGTATTTTCCTATCCCGGCAAAATACTCGGCGTGCATGAGATTAATCTGCGGGTCGTCTTTAATTCCGTTAAGGCCTGCAGGATTCCAATAGGCAGAAGTACCATCTGCCACCGACGCAATTTGTGCTCCTCCCATGGCAAGGCCTCTTGCCCCTGCACCAATGTTTAAAAATTCATTGGAATAAGTCCTGAACTGGGCAAATGAAGTTTGGACACAAAGGAATAACAATCCGGTAAACAGGTAAAATTTTCTCATGAAAGGAGTATTCGCCGCTCTCAAAAATCGGTTATGGGTTTTCATAGATACCGGGGCTCACTGATATTACAGGGAGATTTGAAAAAAATAACGGAGTTTTGCTCAAAATTATTGCTTTTAACCCGATTGCAAACAGAGAATATTTTTTATACAAACTATTGATTTTCAGGTTTATAAGCCTAAAGTACCGGGCAAATAAGTAAAAAATTATGCAAAAAAATCTTATAGAGGAACTACAATGGCGGGGAATGGTGCAGGATATCATTCCCGGAACAGAGGAACAATTGATGAAAGAATCCACCACGGCTTATATAGGGTTCGACCCCACAGCAGAATCTCTGCACATAGGAAGCCTGGTGCCCATTCTGCTGCTGGTACATTTTCAAAAGGCCGGGCATAAGCCTATAGTGCTGATTGGAGGGGCTACGGGGATGATTGGCGACCCTACCGGAAAAAGCGAGGAAAGGAACCTGCTTACTCAGGAACAGCTGGATCGCAACATTGCAGGTATTAAGCGCCAGCTGAGCAAATACATCAATTTTGACCCATCGCTGCCTAATGCTGCAGAGATGGTCAACAATATGGACTGGTTTAAAGACATCAGCTTTATCGATTTTCTGCGCGATGCCGGAAAACATATTACGGTAAACTATATGATGTCGAAAGACAGTGTGAAGAAAAGAATTGAAAGTGAGGCCGGAATCAGTTACACCGAATTTGCTTACCAGCTCATGCAGGGATACGATTTCTATTATTTATACACCCATAAAAACTGCAAAATGCAGATGGGTGGCAGCGACCAGTGGGGAAATATCACTACCGGAACAGAATTTATCAGAAGAAAGGTTGGCGGAGAAGCTTTTGCTTTCACCTGCCCTTTGATTAAAAAATCCGATGGAGGAAAATTCGGTAAAACCGAAAAAGGAAACGTATGGCTTGATCCTCAGCGCACTACCCCATATCAATTCTACCAATTCTGGCTGAATGCATCAGATGAAGATGCCAAAAACTGGATAAAAATTTTCACCTTCTTACCCAAAGCAACCATCGAAGAATTGATCAGGCAACATGAAGAATCTCCTGAGAAAAGAATTCTTCAGGCTGCACTGGCAAAAGAGGTAACCATATTTGTACACGGTGAAGAGGAATATGAAAAAGCAGTAGAAACTACCAAAAAACTTTTTGCCAACGCCCATGCACCCGCCGAATCGCTGAGCCTTGAGGAAATTGAGTCTCTGGAGGGGGTAACAAGGTTTGAATACCCTAAAGAAAAAGTGGAAGCGGGTGTGGATATAGTAAGTTTTCTTTACGAAACAGGAATCTTTCCCAGCAAAGGAGAAGCAAGGAAAATGGTTCAGCAGGGAGGAGTAAGCATTAACAGGAAAAAAGTGGAAGGCATTGATTTCAACGTGAACAACAGCCTGCTGTTACACGGAAAATATATCATGGCTCAGAAAGGAAAGAAAAACCATTACCTGATAAAAATCGTGTAAAAAATTTTTTCAGGAAAATAGTTTTTTAAAAATTCATTTGGAAGGTTTCAGAACAACATTTATTTTTGCACTCCCTTTAAGCACAAAGCTTTAAAGCGTGGTTCCTGCCCGATAGTATAATGGTAGTACGACAGATTTTGGTTCTGTTTGTCTAGGTTCGAATCCTGGTCGGGCAACAAAAAAGTCAACCGTAAGGTTGGCTTTTTTTGTTTTAATGACACCCAATTGTTTACTGTCTACTTACCATTACATATAAATCCCTGCCCTGCAAGCATACATCACCATACCCACTCTGGAGCGCACATTCAGTTTATGGAAAATATTATCCCTTATGGCATCTACTCCCCTGGGCGTTATTCCCATGATGGAAGCAATTTCTTTATAAGTTAATTCAGAACATGCCAGTTGAAGAAATCTTTGTTCAACGGGATTCAACACATTTTTGTAATACACTGCTTCGCGGTCTTCACAACGTAAAAGGCTGGCAAGTTTACCTGCACTGTCATAACTATAATAATATCCTTTTGCCATTACTTCCTGAATGGCGGTATGAATTTCCGAAGGATGGCAGTCTTTTTTCAGGAATCCTTTCACACCGTTATCTATCAGTTTCATCATGCTGTGTTCGGTATGATACATGGTAAGCATCAGAATGCTTATATCGGGATATTTCTTTTGTAAATACCCTGCGGTTTCATAACCATTCATTACCGGCATATTCAAATCGAGCAGAATGATATCCGGTACTGTTCCTTTTTCTATTTGCTCTATTAACGCCTTCCCTGAGGAAACTTCGGTAATTACTGTGCAGTCGTCAAAACTATCGACAAGCTTTGCAATGGCTTTCCGAAACAAAGCATGATCATCGGCAATAGCTACGCGAATGCTACTTTCATGTGTATTCATGGCTCAGTATTTTTCCCGCAGAAAGTGATGAAGCTTTCCCTAAAATTATCGGGGGCAAAAAATTCTGCCATGAATCTTTCACGGTATTTGCAGCAGAAAACACCGATGCCGTTGAGCAGGAAAAAAATATTATACAGTAGGGTATTTAATCATAACGCTCAGGGGATAATCAGTTTGCCGGCTGTTTTGGCCTTCACTTCTTCTAGGGTAACTCCCGGTGCCAGTTCGCGTAAAATAAATCCTCCCTCCGGAGCTATATCCATTACAGCCAGATCTGTAACCACTTTTTTCACACATCGTAATCCGGTAATAGGTAATGTACATTCCGGCAACAATTTGGATTCTCCTTTCGGATTGGTATGCATCATGGCAACGATAATATTTCGTGCTCCGGCTACCAAATCCATAGCTCCACCCATTCCTTTTACCATTTTTCCCGGAATTTTCCAGTTAGCAATATCTCCGTTCTCAGAAACTTCCATAGCACCTAAAACGGTTAAATCAATTTTACCGGCCCTGATCATTCCAAAGCTTTCCACACTGTCGAAAAACACTCCCCCCGGAAGTAAGGTAACTGTTTCCTTTCCTGCATTAATCAGGTCGGGATCCACTTCCTCTGCAGAGGGATACGGCCCCATTCCAAGGATTCCGTTTTCCGATTGCAAAATTACATGCATGCCTTCCGGAATATAATTGGCTACCAGCGTAGGAATACCAATTCCTAGGTTGATATACATGCCGTCCTGAAGTTCCTGCGCAATTCTTTTTGCTATTCCGTATTTATCTAATGCCATAATGGAAGGATTAATCTCTTGTGGTTAGTCTTTCTATTCTTTTCTCATAGTTCACTCCTCGGAATATGCGATGTACATAAATTCCGGGTACATGAATCTGATCGGGGTCAAGCATTCCGGGTTCAACAAGTTCTTCTACTTCTGCAATGGTGATATTTCCTGCTCTTGCCATGGAGGTTGAAAAATTGCGGGTAGTTTTTCTGAAAACCAGATTTCCGTATTTGTCCCCTTTCCAGGCTTTAACAATGGCAAAATCGGCATGAAGGGCAAGTTCCATCAGGTAATCTCTGCCGTTGAAACTTTTTACCTCCTTCCCTTCTGCCACTTCTGTACCTACTCCTGCAGGAGTAAAAAAAGCAGGAATCCCCATACCGGCCATTTGGATCCTTGTAGCCAGTGTGCCCTGAGGTACAAGTTCTACCTCCAGTTCCCCCTGCAGAAGCTGCCTTTCAAACTCGGCATTTTCTCCCACATAGGAGCTGATCATTTTTTTAATTTGCTTTGTTTTTAACAGCAGTCCAAGGCCAAAGTCATCTACCCCCGCATTGTTGGAAATACAGGTAAGATTTTTTACTCCTTTATCTCTTAAAGCCAGAATACAGTTTTCCGGAATACCACAAAGGCCAAAACCGCCCAGCATGATGGTACTTCCGTCGTTAATATCATATATAGCTTCTGCAGCAGAATTAAATACCTTATTCATTGCCTTAAGTTAAGCATAAATATGGTGATTCAAAATAAGCTGTTACGGGAAAATATTATTGCACTACAGGTTCGTCTGCAACAGGAAGCAACACTCTTCTTCTTTCCTGATATATAGTCCGCAGCGATTCCCCGTATGTACCTGTTTTGCTGAAAATTTCATTGGAAATATCCGGACGGGAAAGATAAAATTCCAGGCTTTCGAAAAATTGTTTTTTTGAAATGCCGTGTATGGCAAAAATGGTATTATACATTTCCATAGCCTTCCGTTTCCTGCCATCAAGGGTACTGTCGCGCAGGTAATCCTGCACAAACCTTTCTGCAGTAACGATATCGTAAATAACGGCTTGCCATTTATCGGGCTGGATAAATTCTTTGGGTACTTTTTTATTATTCGAGCAGGCAGAAAATACAACCATTAAGCCCCATACAATTGCTGTAACTCTCATTTTAATTCCTCCCTGTATTTATTAGCATTGGCAATATCCATCTTAATAAGCATTTCTCTTATCCTGCTTTTCTGAGAAGGTGCGGCCTTCTTAAAAATGTTGATGATTTCATCAGATTTTCCCTGAAAGAAAAAAGGAATTACATAAGCATTTGAAACATCATTATGGATGGTTTGCAGGGCATTCACCGCTTCCAATACCCCTTCCCTTGCAGCCGCTTCATTATCATACATCTGGTCAAGCCCCTTACGGTAATACGCATACACGGCGTCGTGAATCAGTGCATAACGGTTGTTGGTGAGGTTTTCCATCAGCCAGTACCTGTTTCTGCTTCCGTCAAAAGCCCTCCATCCTGTTATATCCCTTCCTTCGGGTGAATTGTTTACAATATTCATGGCTTTCTGAAAATATACATCACCACCTCGCGGAGAAAAGGAATCGTAATCGAGCCCTAATATGATGTAAACATAAAATGCCAGCGTTGCTGAAAGGTTAGACACCAAACCTTCTGAACCTGAAATCCGGTTTTCATTAAATTCCAGCGACTGATGTTCAATGTATTTAAAAGTAAAATTATCGTCCTGATGATTCATCAGCGGTGATTCGTAGCTGGTGTTGTATATTGGTCTGGCCGCCTGAACAGTTAATATGGCTTTATAAACATTATCCTGCCCTTCAATAATATTGATCAGAAAATTGCAGTTGATTTTTTCATTGGGCTGAAAAACATCATCCGTCCATTTTCTGTTGTTCAGAAAATTAAAAATAGCTGTCTGAAGCGTTTGAAACACTTTCCTGTCAACCTGATTACCCACTCTGGATGCATTTACAGATACCCTTGCCTGTAACTCCTGTGCAGAAAGGGAATGAGTAGCCAAAAGACAAATGATTACCAGGGATAAAATTTTCCTAAACATGAGCCATCAGGGTTTTTATTCTGTCAACAATATCTCTGGCCACTTCCTGTTTACTTTTGGCCGGAAATCCGGTTTCAGAACCGTCTCTTTCCAACAAAGTTATTTTATTGGTATCTTTTCTGAATCCGGCTTCAGGATCTTTCAGGGAATTTAACACGATGATATCAGCGTTTTTAGACAGCAGTTTATTGCGTGCATTTTCTTTTTCATTTTCTGTTTCCAGGGCAAAACCCACCAATATCTGTCTTCCCCTTTTCCTTTCCCCTAATGCTTTCAGGATGTCTTTTGTTTTCTTTAGTTCAAGGGTAAGCTGTTCATCGGTTTTCTTAATCTTTTCTTTTGCGGTTACAACCGGAGTATAATCAGCCACGGCGGCCGACATTACTGCAACATCTGCTGAAGGGAAAACCTCCGTGCAGGCATGATACATTTCTTCTGCAGTGTGTACTGCAATGGCCTTAATGGCTTTGTTCTCAGTCTCCACACACCCCGGGCCGTATACCAGGGTAACCTCAGCCCCTCTTGCTGCAAACTCCTCGGCAATGGCTACTCCCATTTTTCCTGAAGAATGATTTCCGATGAACCGTACGGGATCTATAGGCTCATAAGTAGGTCCTGCGGTAACCAACACTTTTTTTCCGGCAAAATCACTCCCTTCTTTAAAAAAATCTTCAATATACCTTACAATGTTTTCGGGCTCCACCATTCTTCCGGGACCTTCCAGTCCGCTGGCAAGGAATCCGGTTTCCACAGGTAACACCCTGTTTCCAAAGCTTTTTAATTTTTCCAGGTTCCTTTTTGTTGCGGCATGCAGCCACATATCTTCATCCATGGCGGGAGCCACCATAACGGGGCAGGTCGCGGAAAGCCATGTTGCCAGCAGCATGTTGTCGCAAATGCCGTTGGCCATTTTTCCCAGTGTATTACAGGAAAGCGGGGCTATTACCATTGCATCGGCCCACCGACCCAGCATAACATGATTGGCCCAGGTTTCATCAATTTTAAGATCCAGATACACAGGATGCTGCGATAAGGTAGAAAGGGTAAGCGGGCTGATAAAATCCGTTGCCGAGCGGGTCATTATTACTCTTACCTCAGCGCCTGATTTTACGAGCAACCTTACCAAGAAGGCTGATTTATATGCGGCAATACTGCCGGTGATTCCAAGAAGGATTTTTTTCCCTTTAAGCATGGATTAAAAATACACTGATTTTGGGGTTTCAAATAAAAAAAGCGGCGCAAATACGCCGCTTTATCAATATTATTATGACAACGAATTAGCTGAAAAGGTCGTTATCGCCTTTTTTGTAATAGATTTTACCTTCCAGGAATTCCTGAGTAGCCAGAAGGGCAGGATTAGGCATCCTTTCATAAGCCCTGGAAATTTCAATTTGCTCCTTATTCTCATGGATTTCTTCCAAGCTGTCGGTATGGCTGGCAAACTCTTCCAGTTTGCTGTGCAATTCTTCTTTCAGGGCAATATTAATCTGATTGGCCCTTTTGGCAATGATGGCGATAGACTCGTACACATTCCCGGTAGGGGCTTTAATCAGTGAAAGGTCTTTGGTTTCGGCCACATTTGGAATGTTGGCACTAATTTGACGGCGTAACCTGCTCATTTTGTAATGCTTTAATATTGTTTTGTGATAGAGAGGCGTAGTTTTCAACTTTAGGTTTCAGCTCACTGTCAACGAACCTGTCCAGGAAATCATTGCACTCCTGAATCACTTTCTGAAACCTTTCTATTTTCTTACTCTCTATGCTGTTTTCGGCATAAAGGTAATAACTTTTTATCACCTCCAGTTTATATACATCGCTCTTTTCAGAATCGGGGAAATGCTCCATCAGGCTGGAAAATGCTATCGCAGCTGATTGGTAATGTCCCAGATTGTAGTATAAAAGCGCACTGTTGTATTCTTTGGTTTCGAGTTTCTTCCTAAGGTTTTCGATAATTTCTTTGGCTTCCTCAACCCTGGAAGAATTAGGGTTGGTATTGATGAATGCCTGTAAAAGCCCTATTGCCTTATTGGTATTTGTCTGGTCCAGGGCGGGTTTCGGGCTCTGCCTAACGAAGGTGTAAGCCCTCATGTACTGCATTTCCTCTGCCCTCGGACTGTTGGGGAATACTTCAGTAAACTGTTTAAACAGGTTTTCAGCCTGCAACCAGTCTCTCAGGTTATAAGAACAATAGGCAAATTTGTAGAAAATATCTTCAAACTTATCAGAACCCCTGTAGATAGGGAACAGTTCCTCATAGAGAATTTGGGCCTTGTTATAGTCTTTGTTGATATAATACCTTTCTGCCATTCTCAGTTTGTAATCATAGTCATTGCTTTTCTGCACCTTAGAAAACTTGGAGCAGGAACTTACAACAAGGGCCAGGCTTAAAACACAAAGAAAAATTCTCATAAAGGAGTGCAAAGTTAAGCTTTTTGTGCAAGATATTATTTCTTTTATTAAAAAAGCGGCAGATGCATCGTTAACGAAAATATAAAACCCCTCCGCCACAGCGAAGGGGTTTTAAAATATGCTTTATGAGATGATTATCTTGTTCTTCTCAGATTGGGGTGAGGAGCAGGAACGGTGGTTGGACCATCTTCCTGAGTTCCGTCTCTAAGATCTACGGTGTTGCAATCACCACCTTCCTGACCGTATTTGAAGATAAAGCGGTCGCTACCGATACCTTCGTTTTCAATCAGGTAGTTGATTACGGCGTTCACGCGATCCCAGCTCAGCTGTTGTTGAGCTTTGTTGGTAGCGCAGTATCCTACTACAGCAATTCTGCACGCAGCGTTGTCACGCAGTCTTTGAGCTACTCCGGCCAGAAGGGCTTTAGCATCGTTGGACAGGGTTACGCTTCTTCCGCTGAAGGTGATGCTTGGCAGGTCACCGATGTTGCAACGTCCGCGGAATCCGTATTCCATCAGAGAATCCAGAACCTTGCAGCAGTCTGGTGGAGGACATTTTCCAACACCATCAGCATCAACAGGCTGACATTGAGTAGGAGTGATCAGTTCTTTATCCATGTAATCAGGTACGCCGTCACCGTCAGTATCTCTGGCCACACCACGGGTGTCTACAGGAACTCCTGCAGGAGTGTTGGGTTCGAGGTCGAATTGATCAGGAACACCGTCACCATCTGAATCAGGAAGCACCGGAGTAGGCAGCTTCATGTGGTTAGGCTTGTTGATTTCGTTGTAAGCGTAATCCAATGGGTTCAGCCACCAAAGTGGTTCGGTATGTTTGCCCCCCAGCTGGAAGTTCAGACCAACGCTTGCGAAGTTGGTAACATCGTTACCTCTGGTTTGAGCGATGGCTGCCAAACCGTTTTCCTGCCATTGGTTACCATCCAGAAGGTCGGAACCACTGAAGTTCAGCCTGTCTTCGATTGCCAGGCTTACGTTACGGCTGAGTTTGAATTGAACACCGATACCGGTAGTTACATTGAATCTGAAAGGCTCTCCCAGGAACATGGGTTGTCCGGGATCAGTTTCGCCTTCTGTTTCATATTCACCGTCAAACAAGTCTTTCAGGTCAGATTTGATATCTTTCCTGTTTTCGTATACAAATCCGGACATGCCGTATTTGTTGATGATGTTGGTGAAGTTGTAAGGAGTGTTTCCGTTTAAAGCATCCACTTTGGTATCGTGAATCAGACCACCGATACCAGCGAATACGTACACGTTAAATCCGCTTTTGGCTTTATGGAAACGAATGTTGTTTAAAGTAGCCACAGCCTGTAAGCTGGCATCCCATACGGTTGATTTGTAGTTGTAGAACACATAGTTTCCACTACCTACGTATGGAGCCCAGGCGGGGTTTTTAGTGTAGTGCAGAGAAGGCTGGAAATTCATACCTTTAGTGGTTCCATATCCCAGTTCTCCACGAAGTGAAAACACATAACCTAAAGATTTTCTCAAATGTAAACCGGCTCCGAATCCAGGGAATTGGTTACGAACGTCACCGGATATGCTAAAGGCGCCAACTTTCACTCCGAGCTCCCACTGGTTCCTGGGTTTTGCAGGGAATGCATAGTTATTAGCCATGAATTCAGTGTGTTGAGGTAATCTTTTCGCGGGAACTACAGAGGAATCTAATACATTGTAGCTACTACCTTCCTGCTGGGCAAAACTGCCTAAGCCGATGAGAAGGAAGCTTACTAAACCTAGTATCTTTTTGCTTGCCATAACGGGTTTTTATATGAAAAATTAATAATATCCGAAAAACTAATAAAATGCAAAAATATCAATCGTTTGTTAACAAACAAATTTTTTTAAACGCTTATCCGATCTAACTTAATATCAATCAATCTTAAAGGGTTTTAACATAAATCCTGCCAAATAATCATTTTTCTGTGCCAATGTTATTAATTTGCCCCCTCCAATCATGAGGAAGGCTAAAATTATTTTAAAGGAAGAACTGACCGTTTTTGAACAGGAATTTAAAAAAGCGGTCCAAAGCCAGGTTCCCCTGCTAGACCGCATTATGCGATTCATCGTCAACCGAAAAGGGAAGCAGTTACGGCCTATGTTTGTGATGCTTTCCGCCCGCCTTTCCGGACCTGTAAACCCCTCTACCTACAGAGCAGCTTCACTGGTGGAATTGCTGCATACCGCCACCCTGGTACACGATGATGTGGTAGACGAATCTTATGAAAGAAGGGGATTTTTTTCAACATATGCACTGTGGAAGAGCAAAATTTCGGTGCTGGTAGGCGACTACCTCCTTGCCAAGGGATTGCTGCTTTCCCTCGACCACAAAGATTTCAGAATACTGCAGTTGTTATCGGAAGCAGTAAGGCTGATGAGTGAAGGAGAACTGCTTCAACTGGAAAAATCGAGGTCACTGAATTTCGACGAATCGGTATATTTTGAAATTATCCGCAACAAAACCGCCTCTCTACTGGCAGCCTCCTGTGCCGCGGGAGCATTCTCCACTTCCAATAACGAAAAAATTGCAGAAAAAATGCGTCAGTTTGGAGAAAAAGTCGGCATTGCATTCCAAATTAAGGACGATCTTTTCGATTATGGGAATGTCGACGTGGGAAAACCTACCGGAAATGACATCCGGGAAAAGAAGATTACCCTACCCCTTATTTATACCGTCAACCATGCCGACTCCTCCACTAAAAGGAAGCTGGTGTACATCCTGAAAAACGAAAATAAGAACCCGGAAAAGGTAAAATGGGTGCTGGAAGAGGTGAAAAAAAGCGGAGGAATTGCCTATGCCGAGGCAAAAATGAATGCCTACAGGGATGAGGCTATAGAAATTTTAAATGAATTCGGCAATAATGAAGTGACCGAAGCCCTGGAGGAACTGGTAAGATTTACCACCGACCGGAAATATTAAACTCTTGGCTTTTATGGAGAAAAGATGGAAGGTACTTGAGGCCGATGAAGACAAACTTAAGGAGTTTATCAGGGAAACCCGGGGAAAAATCCCCGCTCCGTTGTTGAAAATACTTGTTCAAAGAGGTATTGATAATATTCTTAAAGCAAGGGAATTTTTCTCTCCCGACATAAACCACCTGCATGATCCCTACTTAATGAAGGATATGGAGCAGGCAGTATCCAGACTTCTTCAGGCTATCCGTAGTAAGGAAAAAATATTGGTGTACGGAGATTACGACGTTGACGGTACCACAGCCGTGGCGGTGATGATGAAATTTTTGCGCCGGGTGCACGACCCCCTACTGGTGGAATTTTATATTCCCCACCGTTACAGGGAAGGTTACGGGCTGTCCACCTCCGGGGTGGAATATGCTGCCGCCAGTGGGTTTCAGTTGGTAATAACGCTGGACTGCGGTATAAAATCGGTAGATAAAATAGCTTATGGCAATGCTTTGGGCCTGGAATTTATCGTTTGCGACCATCACCTCCCGGATGCCGAACTTCCTGAAGCCGTAGCCATTTTAAACCCCAAACAATCCGACTGCAATTACCCCTATAAAGAACTTTGCGGATGCGGAGTAGGTTTTAAACTTATAACGGCTGCCGGCAGAAGATTGGGATTGCCCCCTGATTTTGAATTCCGGTATTTAGATCTGGTAGCTACCGCCATTGCTGCCGACATCGTTCCCATGACAGGGGAAAACAGGATTCTGGCTTACCATGGTTTAAAAACTGCCAATATTCGTCCCAACCCCGGGATATCGGCACTAAAAAAACTCAGTGCGGTTCAGGGCGAACTCCATATCAACAGCCTGGTATTTATGATTGCCCCAAGGGTGAATGCTGCGGGAAGGATGGATGATGCCAGGAAAGCGGTACTGATGTTCCTTGCAGATACTGAAGAGGAAGCAATGGAATATGCAAAAGAACTGCATACCGATAATGCCGAAAGAAAAGAAACTGATCAGTTTATCACCAGGGAAGCACTGGAAATGATTAAAACGGAAGAAACAGTCCGCACAAGAAAATCTACCGTTTTGTTTAAGGAAACCTGGCATAAGGGTGTGGTGGGAATTGTTGCTTCCAGGTTAATTGAACATTATTACCGCCCAACCATTGTTCTCACCAAGTCGGGTGAATATGCCTCAGGTTCTGCAAGAAGCATCCACGGATTCAATGTTTACGAAGCCATTCATGCCTGCAGGGATTTGCTGATAACCTATGGCGGACACTTCTATGCAGCCGGCCTTACCCTTCCAATGGAAAACGTGCATTTGTTCAGGGAAAGGTTTGAAGAAGTTGTCGAAAGCAGCATCCATCCCGAAATGCTGCAACCGGTTATAACCATAGATGCAGAAATCGGCTTCAATGAAATCACTTCATTCCTTTATGGTTATCTTTTAAAAATGGAACCTTACGGTCCCGAAAACCTTCGACCGGTTTTTCTTACCCGGAACGTTACCGATGCAGGCAGCAGAATAGTAAAGGAACAACATATCAAATTCTCTCTCGCTCACGGAAATACCAGAATGGAAGGAATAGGATTTAATATGGCGGAAAAATATCCCCTCCTGATTTCAGGTAATCCACTGGATATCGTATACACCATTTGCGAAAACGAATGGAACGGAAATAAGAGTCTGCAGTTGAGGGTGGAGGATGTTAAATTAGGAACCAGGAATTGAGAATTGTAAATGATTTCAGGCTTACGATGAATGCCGTATCCTGAGTTGTATGGTATGTTGCAAGTACCTTTTTGAACATGATATCTTAAAACTCATATAAAATAAAGACTGCCGGAAATTTCCGGCAGTCTTTATTTTATAAACCAAATCGTTTCGCCTAACTCTTAAATTCTATTAGGCTTCCAGTATTATTTTCGACTGTTCCTTTCCGTTACCCATCAGCTCTACACTTCGGTTAATAAACTCCGTTAGTGCGCTTCCCTGAAGCAGCCCCTGAGACAGCAATGCAAGGTCAGCCAGGTTTCTGGCCATTTTCTTTTGATTCTCCTCATTGGTTTCCTTCAGAATATTCTGATAAATCTGATGATTGCCGTTGATGATAAGGTTTACTTCGTCGGGCATGTTTTCATAGAAGCTGCCCATTCCGCTGATGGCCGACATATCTTTCATCCTTCGCATCAGCTCTGGGCGTGTAGCCACTACCGGAGGCGCTTCGGTACTCAAACCCTTTACCTCAACATTCAACAGAACTTTATCAAGATGGAAATCAAAAAGTGCCTTTAATTTTTCAGTTTCTTCCTTGCTCAGCAGGCTTTCGATGATTTCTGATTTATCAATCAGGTTGTCGGGTGTTTCAGCATCCACACGGGTAAACTGAACCTTTTCCCACTTTATTTCCATTTGGTTGATAAAGGCCGAGTCAATTAAAGTATCGAGTTGAAGAACAATATAGCCTTTATCTTTTGCAGCTTTGATATAACTGTCTTGCTGTTCGGTATTGGTTGTATAAAGGATTACATGCTTGCCGTCTTTATTCTTTTGAGTGGCCCCTGTAGCAGCTTTGTATTCATCAAGAGTATAGTACTTCTCACTTCCGGCTTCCTGCATGATGAGGAATTTCACAGCCCTTTCGGCAAACTTATCATCCGTCATCATTCCATACTTCACAAACACACTTAGGCTATCCCATCTGTCTTCAAACAACTTTCTTTCTTTATTAAACAATTCTTCCAGTTTGTCGGCCACTTTTTTGGTGATATGACTGTTGATTTTTTTCAGATTAGGATCGCCCTGCAGGTAGCTCCTGGAAACGTTCAAAGGAATATCCGGACTATCGATCACACCATGCAACAACATCAGGAACTCCGGAACAATATCTTTTACTTCATCCGTTACAAACACCTGATTGCAGTAAAGCTGAATCTTGTCTTTCTGCATCTCATAGGTTTGCCTGATTTTCGGGAAATATAAAATACCGGTAAGGTTGAAAGGATAATCTACGTTGAGGTGAATCCAAAACAGCGGCGTTTCCGCCAAGGGATATAATTCGCGGTAGAAGTTTTTATAATCTTCGTCTTTCAGCTCGGAAGGCTTCTTAGTCCAGGCAGGACTTGTATTATTAACTTTTTGCCCTTCGAAATAAACAGGTATAGGCAAAAAGCGGCAGAATTTATCAAGGATTTTTCTAATTCTTCCTTCATCCAGGAATTCTTCACTTTCCTCATTGATGTGCATTATGATATCGGTCCCCCTTTTATCCTTTTCTGCATCTTCAATAATGTATTCAGGGCTACCGTCGCATTCCCAGCGTACTGCCTTTGCATCCGGGATATAGCTTTTGGTGAGGATTTCTACCTTTTTACTTACCATAAAGGAAGAATAGAAACCCAATCCGAAATGGCCGATGATATTGGCCTCATTCTGTCCTTTATATTTATTCAGAAACTCTTCCGCACCGGAAAAAGCTACCTGGTTGATGTATTTATCCACCTCTTCCGCAGTCATTCCCACTCCGGTATCGGACACTGTAATCGTCTTTTTATCCTTATCTAACTTAATATCAATCCGTAGTTCACCTATTTCCCCAGTAGCATGGCCCGAGCTGCTTAGGGTTTTCAGTTTATGGCAGGCATCCACGGCATTGGAAACCAGCTCTCTCAGGAAAATTTCATGGTCGCTGTACAAAAACTTCTTAATAATGGGGAAAATGTTTTCGGTCTGAACTCTGATATTACCCTTTTGCATACCTATAATTGTTTACTTCGCGCTTTCAAAGAAGGTGCCATACCCTTCCGTAGGGAAAATTTGGCAGCAATCCTGACAAATAGAAATTAAATTGGAAATTAAGCATCAGAATCAGGAATTAGTTTTTTGTCAGGAAATGGGAAGATATTAACAAATAACTGAATATCAATAAATTATTAATATTTTACAGTAAATGTTTTTTCAAGGCCCTTCCTTTCTTGATTTCTGATTTCAAATTCCGGATTAAACTCCCTTTATTTTCAGGAAAATTCGTGAAAATCCTTACCTTTGCTCCCCATTTAAAAATAAAAATTAGGGTAAATGAAAAATTACGAATTGATGGTGATTTTTACCCCTGTGCTTTCTGAGGATGAATTCAAGAATGCTCAGAAGAAATTCACTACCCTCGTTACTGAAAACGGAGGGGAAGTGGTGCACGAGAATCCCTGGGGATTAAAATCACTGGCCTATCCCATAAACAAGAAGACCACCGGTCTTTATTGGGTTATGGAGTATAAAGCGCCAACCGACTTCAATGAGAAGCTGAAAATTCAGCTGTTGCGTGACGACAATGTTATGCGTCACATGATCACTGTACTCGATAAATACGCCGTCGAGTATAATGAGAAAAAGAGAAGTGGCGTAGCTTCAGGAACCGAAAAACAGGAGGCATAACCTATGGCAAAAGCTAATGAAATTAAGTATCTGACAGCCATTAAGGCTGAGAAGCCCAAGAAAAAATATTGCCGCTTCAAAAAGATGGGCATTCGTTATGTCGACTATAAGGATGCCGAATTCCTGAAAAAATTTCTTAACGAGCAGGGTAAATTATTGCCAAGGCGCATTACCGGTAACTCTCTGAAATTTCAGAGAAAAGTTTCCAGAGCTGTGAAAAAAGCACGTCAGATGGCATTATTACCTTACGTAACAGACCTTTTAAAGTAGGAGGAACCATGGAAGTAATTTTAATACAAGATGTTGACAACCTTGGTGCCGCTCATGAAGTGGTGAAGGTGCGTAATGGTTATGCCCGCAACTACCTGATTCCTAAAAAGCTTGCTGTTGAAGCCAGCCCTTCCAACATGAAACAACTGGAAGAAAAACTGAAACAGCTGAGGAAGAAGGAAGAAAAAATGTTGGCTGAAATTAATGAAGTAATTGCCAAACTTCAGGACGGTGCCCTGAAACTCGGAGCTAAAACCGGTACTTCCGGCAAAATCTTCGGTTCAATTACCTCATTGCAAATTAGCAGAGCTATTCGCGAACAGAAAGGCTACGAAATTGACAGGAAAAAAATCCAGCTTCCTGAAGAAATTAAGGAACTGGGTACATATAAAGCCACCATCGATTTCGGCAACGGCAAAACTGCCGAAGTGGAATTTGAAGTGGTAGGCGAATAATTTCCCGATATTTCAGCCTCAGACATATTGCCTTTAGGCTACCTAAAATGATTAATGACAGTTTCAACCTCCCGGGGAGAACTTCATTAATCATTTTTTTTGGGGGAGATTCCCCCGGTCTTCCGGATAATTCTCCTCTTATCCCCTGCTTTACAAAAAATAAATAAAGGATTTCTATTTCATTTCTAATTTGATTATCTTCATTCTCATATAATGAAGGCAGTTCTCTTGTTCTGGATCCTTATCCCTGGTTTCTCAGTTCATTGTAGCACTCCCGGCATTATCAGATTTTTTATTTCTCTTAAATTATTTACAATGAACATTTACGTAGGAAACCTCTCCTGGCAAATGACCGATGAGGATCTTAGAGCACTGTTTGAGCAATACGGCTCAGTATCTTCAGCAAAAATTGTCAAAGACAAAGTTTCGGGAAAAAGCAAAGGCTTTGGCTTTGTGGAAATGGCCGATGAAAACGAATCACAGAATGCACTTACCAGCCTTTACGACACTGAAGTGATGGGAAGGCGCCTGATTGTGAATGAAGCTCAGCCCAAGCCACAAAATTCAGGCGGCGGTGGTTTTAAGAGAAGAAGTTTTGGCGGCGGATCCGGAGGCGGAGGTTACAGAAAAGGAGGTGGCGGGGGCTACAACCGCGGAGGATACAATAAAGATTATAACAAAGACTATTAATCATTACTATTAAAAGCTTTTGCTCTGAAAAGCTTCCCTACCCGGGGAAGCTTTTTTATTATATTGAAATCCAACAAATTAAACGTAAATTTGCAGGGAAGTTTTTTTATTGCCGGCCCCGGATTTTCCGGGATGAAATGGGAAGATTTTCTGTAAAATTTCTTATCTTTTCTCCCCTTTATTCGCCGGGATATTATCATCATCACTGTTAACCGCTTACCAACCCGGGTTCCGGCCCTACCCCTTACATGTCCAGACAGAGTGGTTTTGTCTTTTAGGTGATGTTATCGGAATTATTTATTTAACCAAAGAAGGAGATGTTATTATATGATTACTGTAGTAATACCAGCATTGAATGAAGAAAAAACGATTGGTTCTGTGGTAAAGTTTTGCCTAGCAGATTCTAACGTATCGCAGGTGATTGTGGTGGATGACCAATCGGAAGACCGTACCCGCGAAATAGCCAAAGATGCCGGGGCTGAAGTTATTATCAGCCAAACCAGAGGAAAAGGAATATCTATGGCAGAAGGAATAAATGCTGCAAAGAACGATCTGATCATATTTCTGGATGCAGACATAGATCCTTACCCTGGCGATACCATTAAAATTTTAAGCGAACCCCTACTGAAAGATGAAGCCGATTTTGTGAAAGGAACTTTTGCCAGAAACGCAGGGAGAGTGACCGAGCTTGTTGCCAAGCCATTACTCAACATTTTCTATCCCGGTTTATCCAAATTTTCCCAACCGCTAAGCGGAATGATTGCAGGGAAAAAAAGTTATTTCAACAGAATTGAATTCTTTAACGATTACGGTGTAGATGTAGGCATCCTCATAGATATGTATCTGATGAATGCCCGGATTGTGGAGGTAAATATTGGCTACATTGAAAACAAAAGCAAACCCTGGGAAGCATTGGGTAAAATGAGTAAAGAAGTTTCCAGAGCCATCATTCATAAAGCCCACCACCATTTGCCTTCCGATTTTACTCCAGAAGAAATGGAATCTATAGAAGAAATCAACAGGGAGATGCATAACACCCTGAAGGAAAATGTAGCCCAGTCGCATAAAATGGTGGTTTTTGACATGGACGATACCATCCTTCAGGGAAAATTTATCGAAACCTGTGCAGATAAATTCGGATTTACTGAAGAATTACATAACCTTAGAAATACAGAAAAAGACCCCATCATCCTTACTAAGCGAATTGGGTTGTTGTTAAGGGGGCGGACAATAGACGAATTGCTCCAGGTGGTGAATGAAATGCAGGTAGTCAAGGATATCGATAAAGTAGTGGCAGCATTGAAGAAAAAAGGTTATATTGTAGGAATCATCAGTTACAGCTATTCCTTAATAGCTAATAACATTCAACAAAATATCGGCGCCGATTTCTCTTATGCCAATATCCTGGAATTCTTCAACGGCGTTGCTACAGGTGAGGTAAGGCTGCCCTCCCAATTTTTCGGAACGCCCGACAGCCTTTGCGGGCATGCATATTGTAAAACCAATGCCCTGCAGTTTGCCTGTGAAAAATATAATGTTCCGGTGAAAAACTGTATTGTAGTGGGTGACCGCTGCATGGTAGCTCATGCGGGAAAAGGCGTTGCCTTCAGGTCAAAAGACGAACTATTGAATTCTATTGCATACCGTACCATACACGATGAAAGCTTTGAAGAAATTCTATCCATTGCATGAACCTCATAAATTAAAGCTTATGCATGTGTTAAGGTATAAGATTCTCATTCCTGCCGATTTTTCTGAAGACACTACAAGGGCTTTGGAAAAAGCACGTACCATAGCTCAAACTATTGGTGCTGAAATTCACCTGCTTCATGTTGTCAGAAAAGATGCGGTTCATGTAGCAGGTTCTGAAACAGGATTTCCACTTTTGCCCGATATGCAAATTCCCGAAGAGGATAATAAAGGGTTACAGCCAAAATTACTTTCCGAAGATATCAACTGTATTGTATCAAGCGTAACGCATTACAGCAGGCGGCAGGCTACATTGCAGTATATCAGGGAAAATGAAATAGACCTGGTGATAATGGGTATTTCCAGAAGGAATTATTTCAAAAGGCTTACTTCACAATTGTTTATCCGCTATATCATTAAAAATGCTCAAATACCGGTACTGGGGGTAAACAGGGCAGATCATGCAGGGTTGATTAAGAAAATCGTTATCCCGCTTTCCTCTAATATTCCGCTTAAAGCTTTAAAGATGGCTGCGGCCATGGGGAAAGCATTTGGCTCTACCATCTATCTGGTAGGCATTGCGCCTGTGAGTGGAATAATTCATCATACCATGGAAACTACTATTGAGTTTATTCACAGCATTTCTAATGTGAAAGTTCATGGATATTTCCTCGAAGGAAAGAATTTAATAAAAGGCACCTTAAGATTTTCCAAAAGAATAAAAGCCGACCTGGTAATGATTGATCCCTTTAAAGAATTTACCCTGCCGGGTTTATTGAATAAAATAACCAGGGCAATCCTTCCTGACGACAAAAGAAATTATATCATTGTAGATAACTAAATCCTCCGGAGCGGAACAATTTCTTCACTATCCTTCTCCTGAAGGATAGTGAATTCTTTTTTACCCTACACGGGGAATAAGCCATAAATTTGACCTAAAAACCCCTTTACCATCAACCCCCGGCCATATGGATAAAAAGTTTGGAGTTTTTATCAATAAAAAAGCAGGAAAAGGGAAGCCCCGTGTATTCTCCAAACTGCTGCAGGAAGAGCTGAAAAAGCATGCGCTGCAATATGAAATGTACGAAAACGAATGGCCGGACTCACTGGAAGGCTTAACCGATGTTTTTGTGGTTGGCGGAGACGGAACGTTGAATTACTTTATCAATAAATACCCCGATTGTTCAGTTCCCATAACGATCATTCGTTCCGGAAGCGGAAATGATTTTCACAAAGAACTTTTTGGAAAGAAAAAAGATTTCAAACGCAATTTTGAAACTGCCCTTCATGGGGAAATTTTACCTATCGATGCCGGAAATTGTAACGGAAAATGGTTTCTGAATGGCTGTGGCATTGGTTTTGACGGGAGAGTGGTTCGCTCCATGAAACATAAGAGAAGTAAAAGTTTCGGGCTTTCAGCCTATCTCGTACATACTCTGAAAAATTTATTCTTTTACCGTTCCGGAAAGTATTCCATTCGCTACAATGGCAGCAGTTTAAATATGAAAGCATTAATGATTACTGTTGCCAACGGAGCAAAATACGGAGGTGGTTTTATGGTAGCGCCAGGAGCAAAAATCAATGACGGCCGGCTAAACCTTGTCATAATCCAACAACTTCATCCATTAAAAAGATTGATCCATTTACCCAAACTCAAAACAGGAAAGCATATCGAATTAAGCATTACTTCAGATCATTTGGTGGAATCGGTTACCATAGATGCAGAAAAACCCATGGATGCGCATGTAGACGGGGAATATTTTTCTTCCAATCATTTTAAGATAGAGGTATATAAAAACAAATTCCTGTTCCGGGTTCCTTCTTCAAATGAAGACATTTAATCAAATGCTACAGGCTTCAGGAAATTATAAGCGGTATCCTTAATATTTCCCATTTCATCTTTATAAATAAAATAAGCCCCAAGCTCATGATGATGTTGCAAAAATTCAAGCGATTTTTGCAATCCCATTACCATAAATACATTATCGAATGCATCTGCAGTAATGGCATCCTTAGCACAAACCGTAACAGAAATCAATTCGTTTTGAACTGGAAAGCCGGTGGTGGGATCAATGATATGGGAAATCAATTTTCCTTCAGACTCATAATATCTTCTGAAGTTACCCGAAGTAGTTACTGCTTTATTTTCAATGCTAAAATAAGATTCAACAATATTGTCTTCCAACGCTCCGGGTTGCTCAATACTTATTATCCATTTTTTATTACCAGGTTTATTCCCCCGTGCATATATTTCTCCGCCTATTTCAATAAGGTAATTAGCAATATTTTTTGTTTCAAGGAAATCTGATAACACATCCACCGAATATCCCTGGGCAATTCCGTTAACGTCCAACTTCACACAATCTTTTTTCCTTAATAATTGATGGAATGAAAAGTATATAAGGCTGTCTCCGATACAATTATTAAGAACATAGATAACAGAAGAATCGGGAGGTTGCTGATGAGGCCGGATACCAAATCCCCAGGCTTCAACAAGCGGGAGAACAGTCATATCAAAATAGCCCTGTGCCATTTGGTTTACTTCTTTCCCCTTCAAGACAACTTTTAAAAGATGTAGGTCGGGTGTAACAATTCCTTCACGATTGAATTGGGAAATCAGGGAGTTAGGGTTATAAATGGAAAGGGAGTTCTCTAAAGCCAGGAAAAGGGAATCAATTTCGTTTTGAGCAATACGTGGTTTATTGGAATAATAGAGAATTTTATAGGAAGTACCCTGTGCATAGCCGAAGAGGGAGAATTGTTTTTGTTTGAAAGGCAGGAGAAAGGCGGATAACAGGAGGATATGATGCAGCATGGGATAAAGATAGGAAAGGTATGGGCAAAAAAAATCCCGACCGCAAACACGGTCGGGACTAAATGATATGGCAGCTACCTACTCTCCCGGAACTAAATCCAGTACCATCGGCCATGGGGGACTTAACTTCTCTGTTCGGAATGGGAAGAGGTGGAGCACCCCCGGTATAACCACCATAAGGAGATTATGCAAAATGCAATAAGGTTGACATATGGGTTAAAAAGTTGTACCGAGTAACAGATTTTGAAATTGTAAAAAAAAATTAAAGCTTACGGGCAATTAGTACTACTCGACTTTGATGTTACCACCTTTACATCTGTAGCCTATCAACCCAGTCGTCTACTGGGGCCCTTAAAAGAAAACTCATCTTGAGGAAGGTTTCACGCTTAGATGCTTTCAGCGTTTATCCTGTCTGTACATAGCTACTCTGCGCTGCACCTGGCGGCACAACAGATACACCAGCGGTACATACAACCCGGTCCTCTCGTACTAAGGTCATGTCCTCTCAGTTTTCTTACGCCCATCACAGATAGGGACCGAACTGTCTTGCGACGTTCTGAACCCAGTTCA
>ENA-UOVV01000033-UOVV01000033.1-compost-metagenome-genome-assembly--contig:-NODE-33-length-217336-cov-99.454269_pt1 | contig 217336 bp, 179 predicted proteins | sample MGYA00238155_ERZ761577 | MGnify/ENA primary metagenome ERZ761577 (study PRJEB28898, sample SAMN06268775) | compost metagenome | isolation source: Emeryville, CA | place: USA:Emeryville, CA | collected...
TGTGCGGATGGACAATACTATGAACACAAAGGAGAAGTGACCTTGATTAGATAGATGGATTAGGAATAATTTATTGTACGATATCCCCAACGGAACTTTTAAAAACGTTGGGGATATTTTTATTCCTTAGGCAGGTATAATTTTATTTCGGAAGCATGATCAAAATGCAAATCATCTATATGCCCCATTTCTGTCCTTGCTGCATCAATAAAATGCATATGGATATAGCTGTCGTGATGTGTAAAAATGGTTTGGTGTTGTGTTGAAAAAAAGCCAATAATCTCACCGAATGTATCTATACGCTCAAATTTAGCCTGACCAATATGAGCATCCTGTGGCGATTTTATTACCGTACCAGTCGGGAGATTTTGAATGTGGAAATGAACCTTAGCATATTGACCTTCTAATCGAAACGCAAATGGACGTGATCTATGCTGACTCATTGTATCTAAGTAGTGTTCTAATTGTTTGAGGGTGGTGATTTCTTTTGGCAAGGCATATTTCTCCCAGTTTTTTACACGAGTATAGACAAAAAATGGCGCTTTCACGACATAGGTTTCCTCGATCTGTATATTGCCTTCAGCGCTTATATAAGAAAGATAAGAGCGGCCATCAATGATAAGTAATTCTCCTTTCAAATATTCCTTTGGTCCCAGTCCGTATAAATACTGCTTATCAGATAAGCTATCTAAGTAAATAGTTCCTTCCAACATACCCTTTTTCATCACATTACTCATGGCTCCACAGACCATTACCTTATTGTATGCAGACTGAGCTGATAGAAAAATCGGGGAGAGAGATAAGAAGGATAGTAGTAGCAAGAATTTAAGATTCATATATCGAGCATTTAGTTCATTGTGGTATGTAAAAATTAACCCGCTATTATACTCAATAGCGGGTTATATAATGGTTGCAAGAAAGCATAAAAGTATTAAACATTGCTGTCTCCATCCTTATTTTGTACATCTTCCTCAACATCATCATCATTATCTTCCTGTTCATCAACGCGAGCAATGGCAGCAATTTGATCTCCTTCATCTAGGTTGATCAGCTTTACACCCTGCGTAGCTCTACCAGCTTCTCTAATTGCAGAGACTTTCATGCGGATGGTAATTCCCGATTTACAAGTAATCATCAGATCATCAGATTCACTTACAGCAAGTAAACCAACTAAGTCACCGGTTTTTTCGGTAATATTAATGGTTTTCACACCTTTACCTCCACGATTAGTAATTCTGTAAACAGGTTCTTTTTCTCCCGTTTCTTCATTAATATCTAAGAATGGAGTACGTTTACCCAAACCTTTTTCGGAGACTACTAAAATTTGTGTATCCAGATCATTTTTGGGGACACAAATCATACCGATCACTTCATCCGTGTTTTCATCAATTTCAATTCCATATACCCCTATGGAGCCTCTACCTGTGGGACGCACTTTACTTTCTTCAAAACAGATAGCTCTACCTGAACGTACAGCCATCATAATATAGCTGTCACCATCCGTGAGGGATACATCCAAAAGCTGGTCTCCTTCACGAATAGTTACTGCATTAATACCATTTTGACGTGGACGGCTGAAATCCTCCAACGGAGTTTTTTTAATGATACCCTTTTGGGTACATAAAACAACGTAATGGTTTTTCAGATAATCCTTGTCACTTAGATTAGGAACATCAATGATAGTGCGTATTTTATCATCCTGTGGTAACAAGATAAGGTTTTGGATCGCCCTTCCTTTAGCATTACGATCTGTTTCCGGAATTTTATGTACAGCCAGCCAATAACACCTTCCTTTTTCTGTAAAGAATAGCAGAGTATGGTGTGTAGAGGCAATGAATAAGTGTTCAATATAATCTTCTTCTCTAGTCTTACCACCCATAGCACCGCGTCCTCCTCTTCTTTGTGCACGGTAGTCAGATAAAGAGGTACGTTTAATATAGCCAAGATGAGAAACAGTGATTACCACATCCTCTTCTTCTATAAAGTCAAGCACATCCATATCATCGCCTGCATATTGAATTTCCGTTTTGCGTGCATCACCAAATTTCTTTTTCACTTCTTCCAGTTCTTCTTTGATGATTTGATAGCGGAGAGGTTCTTCTTCTAAAATATTTTTTAAACGAGCAATCTCATTCATTAAGGCAGTATGTTCTTCACGGATTTTATCACGCTCCATGCCTGTAAGACGCTGAAGTCTTAATTCCAGTACTGCTTTAGCCTGGATTTCAGTCATGCCAAACTGAGTAATCAAACCTGTTTTAGCTTCTTCAGGGTTTACAGAGCCTCGTATTAAGGCGATTACTTCATCCAGGTGGTCAAGAGCAATCATATATCCTTCCAGTATATGGGCTCTTTTTTCAGCCTCTTTCAGTTCATATTGAGTGCGTCGAACAACCACTTCATGTCTGAACTTGATAAACTCAGCAATCAAGTCTTTTAAGTTCAGAATTTTGGGACGTCCATTAACTAATGCAACATTATTAATGCCGAAAGAGGTTTGTAATTCGCTGTATTTGTAGAGTTGATTAAGGATTACTTGTGCCACCACATCTTTACGTAGCTCGATAACGATACGTGTGCCTTCCTTGTTAGATTCGTTAGCTACGTGAGTAATTCCTTCAATTACTTTATTATTGACTAGAGTCCCAATTTTTTCGGTGAGAGCATCTCGGCTTACCTGATAAGGAACAGAAGTGATAATAATAGATTCTTTACCTGATTTGGAAACTTCTATAGTGGTATGTCCCCTTAATACTACTCTTCCTCGTCCTGTATGCATAGCAGCCTTCACCCCATCCATACCGTAGATTATTCCTCCAGTAGGGAAGTCTGGGGCTTTTACATGCTTCATGAGTTCATCGATGGTAATATCCCTATTTTCGATATAGGCAATACAACCATCCACTACTTCAGATAGGTTATGAGGCATCATATTAGTTGCCATACCTACTGCAATACCTGAAGAACCATTTACCAGCAACTGAGGGATACGCGTAGGGAGCACGGTAGGTTCTTCCAAGGAATCATCGAAATTGAGGGAAAAATCTACTGTATCTTTTTCGATATCCTCCAGCATGCTTTCAGCAAAATTCTGGAGTCTGGTTTCTGTATAACGCATAGCAGCTGGACCGTCTCCGTCTTGGCTACCAAAGTTTCCTTGCCCATCTACCAGCATGTAACGCATGCTCCAAGGCTGAGCCATGCGCACCATAGCATCGTACACAGAGCTATCACCGTGTGGGTGATATTTACCGAGTACTTCCCCGACAACGCGGGCAGATTTTTTATAGGGTTTATTATGGGTAATCCCTAATTCATGCATGGCATATAACACCCTACGATGAACGGGTTTAAGCCCGTCCCTTACATCTGGTAGAGCACGTCCTACAATTACCGACATAGAATAATCTATGTAGGCTGTTTTCATTTGCTCTTCTATATTGACCTGAATTACTTTATCAGTTTCTCCGGATGATTGTGAAGAATGTAAGTCCAAATTGTCTTGATCCATATTTCAAAATAAACAAAAATGACTGCAAATTTAATAAATTAAGCCTTAATTATAGAATAAGAATACCGGCTACACAGATATTCTGATTAAATATTAATTAAAAAAATAGAAAATTCAGATATTGTTTTTCAGTATGTTATAAGTTTGTGGTATTTATTATATATATTCGGTTTAATTGCCTATTTGTACAAAAAAGTCAATGTTTGGTTATTGCTAATATTATATTAGTCTTAAAAAAATAAGAATTGATGCTTTTTATGATTACGTATTACTAAAGAAGGAAATAAAGTAACACAATCTAATATTTCATCATAACTTCGCGCCTAAAAGAGATTATAAAAAATATTGTAGTAAGGATACTACAAACAAAAATTATAATCAACAAATAATACTACCTAAATTCGCGCTTGTTTACAATAATGATAGATATGCAGACAATATTAATAGCTGGTGCTGGAAAATCCTCAACTTACCTTATCGATTATCTATTGAAAGAGGCTTTAAAGAATAAATGGAGCGTAATAGTTGCCGATGGCAATGAAAATGCAGTAATACAAAGAATCAAAAAACACAAGGCAGCTATACCGATTGTGACGGATTTATCATCAGTATCTAAAAGGAGAGAATTAGTTAAAAAAGCGGATATCGTTATATCCATGATGCCCCCACACTTACATGAGCTGTTTGCCTCAGATTGCTTGATGTATAAAAAACATTTAATTACAGCTTCTTATGTACCACCTGCAATAAGAGCAATGGATGAAGAGGCTCGTAAATCAGGTCTGATGTTTATGTTCGAAATGGGACTTGATCCCGGAATCGATCATATGTCTGCCTGCGAAATGATTCGTGGAGTAAGAAAAGTGGGCGGTATTATCACCTCATTCAAATCCTATTGTGGCGGACTCATTGCTCCTGAAAGTGATGATAATCCCTGGCATTATAAAATTACCTGGAACCCAAGAAACGTAGTAAATGCGGGAAAAGCAGGAGCTGAATACCTGCTGAATGGACAGAAAGTACAAATCCCTTATGTTGATATTTTCCGAAATCCTGAATTTATTGACATAGAACGTGTAGGTACATTCGCTGGCTACCCTAACAGAGACTCTATGAGCTATATACATCAATATGATTTGGAAGAAGTAGAGACATTTATGCGAGCCACGCTTAGATATCCCGGCTTTTGTAAAGGTTGGCAAGCGGTTATTGAATTGGGTTTAACCGATGGAAACGATACTACAGAACCTTATAGAACCTATGCTGACTGGTTAAAGGCTAAATCTGGTTATACTAATGGACTGTCTCTGAAAGAGCATGTGAGTCAAAAATATAAACTCGAGGATTCCGTAATTTCTATGCTTGACTGGTTAGGCATATTCGAAGAAAAACCGCTCCCCATTCTCAACGGAAATAATGCATCAGAAGAGGTGATGTTGCAGTTGCTAATGGATAAATGGAAAATTAAAGAGGAAGACAAAGACCTGGTAGTAATGCACCATGAAATGGTTTATACTAGAAAAAATGTAGAAACCAAAGTAATTAGTAGCATGGCTGTTATAGGAGAACATGGAGATTATTCTGCAATGGCTAAGACTGTCGGGTTACCCATGGCAATTTTGACCACATTTATCTTAAATGGGAAAATACCCATCATACCCGGAGTACACATCCCCAATATATCGTCGATTGCCAAACCTGTTTTGCGTGAACTGAGCAAACACGGGATTCAGTTTACCGACAAAATTTTGTAAACATCTCCGAAATATATATGGAAGCTCCAGAGCTGTAGGAAAATCTTTTTGAGGATGAGAGAAGTGTATGAGTTGATTGGGAGCAATAGTATTCCAGAAGGGCAGTACATGTCTATTCATAATGTGCATGATATTGCTCCCGGGTTAAGTATATCGCATCATATCCGATGGCTTTGGGTACTGGAAAATACTGTTGTGTCGCTCCATTACAAACAAATACCACTGAAAAAAGCTTCCCTACTGCTTATTCCGCCCGGACAGTTTTTCTATTTGCCAGCATCGCTACAACATTTCTATATGGTAGAGGCTGATCTGCTGGCTTTATCAAAATCAACAAAAGAATGCGTATATACATCATTTTATGATGACCAACCCTATATCATATCTCTGTCACAAAAAGAAATACAACACTGGTTAACTTCACTAACGTTATTTGACAACCAACCCAATCCAATACCATCCTGCAAAATCACAGCTTTTCTGGAAAGAATTTCCAAGCATAAATTTCCTTATTTACATAAGGTATCTACATACTTTGCTGAAACACCGGAAGTGTATATAAGCGCTTGTGATAGGCTGATCAATGAATTGATCAAAGGTGAGTTGCTTTATACCAGAACCCCCACTCATTACTATGCAGAAAAGCTGGAGCTGCCTGTACATACATTGAAAAGATCTTGCCAAAAAAGACTAGGTAAAACTGTACATGAATTATATGGATACCATTTTTTAGGAAAGGCATTATTCCTTTTAACCTATTATTCCGGCGTTTCACTTTCAGAACTTAGTTACAAAATGGGTTTTAGTGAAGTGTCTAACCTTAGTAGATATATTCAAAGACATACGGGTTATTCTCCGCTGATCTTAAGAAGAAAATTAAGTCAAGAGTTTTTCTAAATGTTAATTCTATTGCATGTTTCGAAAATTACACTTCTGGAACTTTCCGGTCAGCATGTGCATCAGTGATTAATTCGTAATTTTGCAAATCCAAAAAAAGATCATGAGCCGTATATATTTTGATAATGCCGCTACTACCGCTTTAGATCCCAAAGTGTTAGATGCGATGATGCCATACTTAACAGAAAAATTTGGAAACCCTTCTTCGGTATATTCCTATGGTAGAGAATCTAGGCTTGCTATCGAAAATGCGAGGAAAACCGTTGCTAAAATATTGAATTGTCATCCGGGTGAATTGTTTTTTACCTCGGGTGGAACTGAGAGTTCTAATACTGCTATCCATGCATCAGTTAGAGATTTGGGATGTACCAAAATTATTACTTCACCCATCGAACATCATGCTACTTTACATACTACAGAACATTTGGCTCATAGTCAGGGTATAAACTTGCAATATGTAAAGCTTACTTCGAAAGGCCATGTAGATTTAGAGGATCTTGAATCTCTTTTAGCTAATGGGCATGAAAAAACTTTAGTTACCTTGATGCATGCCAACAATGAACTAGGCAATTTGCTAAAAGTAAAAGCTGTAGGGGAATTATGTGAAAAGTATGGAGCCTATTTCCATTGTGATATGGTACAAACCATTGGGCATTATCCCATAGACCTGCATGCCATACCTGTTCATTTTGCTAGTGCTGCCGGGCACAAATTTCATGGACCTAAAGGAGTAGGGTTACTGTACGTAAAGGATACCGTGAATATTAAACCCTTTATTTGTGGTGGTGCGCAAGAAAGAAATATGCGTGCCGGCACAGAAAATGTATATGGAATAGTAGGTTTTGCAAAAGCATTGGAAATCGCTATGGAACGTTATGAGGAAGATAGCCAGAAGATTTCTGAGCTAAAAAAATATATGCTCGAGCAGCTCAAAACTAATTTCCCAGATGTAAAGGGAAATGGAGACGTAGAAGGCAGTAGTTTATATACCGTATTAAATGTGGCCTTCCCTAAGTCTGAAAAATCGGAAATGCTGCTCTATAGCTTAGATATGGCCGGTGTATGTGTAAGTGGTGGAAGCGCATGCAGCAGTGGAGCTACTTCTGTAAGTCATGTGATTAAGGCATTATACAACGGACAATCTGATTCCCTTATTCCTGTTCGTTTTTCATTCTGTCGGAATAATACAAAAGAAGAAGTAGATACAGTGATTGGAAAATTAAAAGAAATCTTGTCCTAGATATTTGATTTTTTATTAAATATTGGCTGTAGCAAGCTTTATAACCCGCATTTTTGCGGGTTTTTTCTTAAAACTTTTATGTAAGCATATGATGTGCTATCTTCGCGCAAATTTTTTCTCATGAATCTCCATGAATATCAGGCTAAAGAATTATTAAAAAGGTATAATGTTCCTACTCAAGGTGGGATAGCAGTTGACAATGTGGATGGTGCGTTAAATGCTTACAAGCAAATGGCCGTTGACCACGGAACAAAATTTGCCGTTATTAAAGCGCAAATCCATGCGGGTGGACGCGGTAAAGGAACTATCAAAGAAGTACCCGAACAACATGGGGTACAGGTTGTAAAAAGCCCTGAAGACGTTGAAAAAGTAGCACGTAATATCCTGGGGAATACCCTGGTAACCATACAAACAGGTGCTGCTGGTAAAGTAGTACATAAAATTCTGGTAGCTCAGGATATGTACTATGACGGACCTTCTGATCGTAAGGAGTTTTACCTATCTATTTTGCTAGATCGTGCTAAGAAGCAAAATGTGATCATGTACTCTACGGAAGGAGGTATGGATATTGAAGAGGTAGCACACCATACTCCGGAAAAAATATTTAAAGAATGGGTCGCTCCTAATATGCCTCTGCAAGCTTTTCAAGCACGAAAGATTGCTTTCAACTTTGGATTGTCTGGTGAAGCATTCAAAAACATGGTAAAATTTGTTACCAACCTATATAACGCTTATGTGGGCTTAGATTGCTCTATGCTGGAAATCAACCCGCTCTTTAAAACTGCAGATGACAAAATCGTAGCTGTCGATTGTAAAATGAACCTGGATGACAATGCACTTATTCGTCATCAGGATTTAGCAGATATGCGGGATAAATCTGAAGAGGATCCTACAGAAGTAGAAGCTGGTGAGCATAATCTGAACTATGTAAAACTGGATGGTAATGTGGGATGTATGGTAAATGGTGCAGGCCTCGCTATGGCTACAATGGATATGATTAAACTGGCTGGTGGAGAACCTGCTAATTTCCTAGATGTAGGGGGAACTGCCAACGCGCAAACTGTGGAAGCTGGTTTCAGAATTATTTTGAAAGACCCAAATGTAAAAGCGATCTTGATTAATATATTCGGTGGTATCGTTCGCTGTGATCGTGTAGCGGCAGGTGTCATTGAAGCTTACAAAAAATTGGGTAATATCGAAATCCCAATTATTGTACGCCTTCAGGGAACCAACGCCGAAGAAGCTAAAAAATTAATCGAAGAAAGTGGACTGAAAGTACAATCAGCTATCCTTCTTAGTGAAGCAGCAACCTTAGTACAAAAAGCTGTTTCCGCTTAGTATTTATATGAATCTGCAACATTTGCAGTAACTATAATGCCAAACACCTGAGTTGCATTATGCTCTCAGGTGTTTTTTTATGCATGCTCTCTCCTTAATCTGCTTATATATGTGTTTGTTGATTTTATATAAGTTATTTCTTTCTTTCATTGAGTAATGAAATTTCAGATGGATAGATGTTGACTTCTGCTATTAATAAATGGTTTCTCTCTTTTTGAGTCACAATCTCTATAAACCCTTGAAAAATAGGAATTCTGACTTGGCAATCTGCTATTGAAAGAGTTTTTTTGGCAAAGGATTTTTTTTAAAAGAAATCTTCCTTGTAACTTGTGGTCAAAATAAACCATAGATATGAAAAAAATTTCATTCTTATTGCTCGTTTCTTCAGCATTGTTTTACAACGTTTCCGCGCAGGAACTGAAGTTACCCGCGTTAAGTCCTGCTTCAAAAATCACGCAGAGCTTTTCTACATTTGATATTGAAGTAAGCTACAGCAGACCTTCTATGCGTGGGAGAAAAATATTTGGAGATTTAGTTCCTTTCGACCATGTATGGCGTACAGGTGCTAATGGAGCAACAAAATTAAAGTTCGGTGAAAATGTAATGATTGCCGGACAAGCTGTACCTGCAGGTGAATATGCTGTGTATACCATCCCTGGAAAAGAAAACTGGGAAGTCATTATTAATAAAGGTACCGGAAACTGGGGCGTTTCTGGATACGATAAAAAAGACGATGTGGTACGCTTTATGGCAAAACCTTCTCGTCTTTCTACACCTGTAGAGACATTTACTATAGATATCGCTAATATTACTTTCAACTCCTGCGATATTGAAATGTCATGGGAAAACACCAAAATTGCTATTCCAGTAAAAGCTGATAATGAAGAAAAAATCAGCACAGCCATTGATAAAGCAATAAACAATCCTACTATTCCTTATTTCCCAGTAGCTGCTTATTACTTAGAAACTGGTCAAAACCTGAATAAGGCAATGGAGTATGTTAACAAAGCAATTGCTCAAAATCCAAATGCCTTCTGGATGCAATATCTGAAAGCTCGTATTGCTCAAAAACAAAATAATAAGGAAGTAGCTATCGAAGCTGCGCAAAAAGCTGCAGAACTTGCTACTGGTACTCCTTATGAAAATGAGTATAAAAAGAACGCTGACAGAATTATTAAAGCGATGAAATAACAAATTGCACATAGTGCATTATATAAACATTGAGGTCGATTCAAATTTCTGAGTCGGCCTCACTTTTTTTGAAGCGTTACTGATAAGGTTTCGATATATTTGTTATGAGCTTTTTGAGTGTAATAATAGTTGCCTTATGAAAAAAACAACACTGAGTCTTTTGTGTATGGGAATGCTTTATTTAATGCTTACCTCCTATAGTGGTAGCCATCAGAATATGTGGAATTATACAGGATCTGATGGGGGAACACCAGGATGTGAAGGTTCTGGTTGTCATACATCATCTACCACGAATAATGTGGCTGTCTCTATGGATATTACTTATACCGACGGAACGCCGATGCAGAATAATATCTACATTCCAGGAAGCAACTATAAAATCACTTTAAAAGGCTATGCATCGGGGGGAGTATATCCTGTGTTTGGTTTTCAGTTTTCAGCTGCAGGCAATAATGACGGCAGCTTTGTAACACCTACTGGTGTGCATTCTTTTGTGATCTCGCCACACCAAATTATCCAGCATGAATATCCATGGTCAACTACAGGTAGCAGTAACTATGGAGAGGTATCTTTTTACTGGAAAGCTCCACCTGCAGGATCTGGGCCAGTAAGCTTTTATGCGGTTTTTATGTTAGCAAATAATAATCAGTCTCCCTTAGGTGATGTGGCTAATAGCATAGTTCGTACGGTTAATGAGCCTCCCACTTCGATCAGCGATATGACAAATGCTATTTCTGTGGTTGCTTTTCCAAACCCAGTAAAAAGTAAGCTTGGACTTTCTATTGAAACCACCCATCTAGCTACATGGCAAGCTGCTATTTATAATTTTTCCGGACAAAAACTACTGGAGTCTAGCTTAAAACTGGGACAAGGAAAATCTACTCAAGAAATCCAGACAACACATTTGCAATCGGGCATGTATTTTTTACACCTTTCTGATGGACAAAGCAAAAAGGTCATTCCCTTTGTGAAACAATAGTTTCTGCTAATGGAGGAGTACCGTAAGCATACCATATAGAAACATCATTCCATCGGTAAGTCCCAAAAAGTTTTTATCACTGGGATGCTTAATGCAATATTGTATCACAGGAAAAGAAAGCAGAGCAATAAATAAATTGATGTATAGTCGCTCTATATTTCCATAATGGAAATATTGCATCAAAGAAAACACCACTAGCAATATCAAGCAAAGCTGTATAAGTCTATAACACTGAGCTATTCCTATCTTACCGGGTAACGTAAAAATCCCTTGTTGGTTATCGATATGCATGTCTCGTATATCAAAGGCCATGCAAAGTGTGAAAATAAATAGAAAACGAATGATTAATTCGAAAGGGTAGGAGGCTGGAGAGAAACCATACTGCAATATGGGGAGCAGGCTGGTGACTAAAGTCCATACAAGTGTGAGACTGATAATTTTTATCCAACCGTGATTTCTTAGCTGTTTTCTTCCCGGTAATAACGGTAATGTATAACTAAGGGCTATGCATGCTAATAAAATACTGGGAAGTATTACCTGTAAATGCAAAAACGGTAGACACGCTAAACAACAAATTATCCCGGTAAGTGTAACTATTTTTGGCCATACTCTATGTGACTGAATCCAATGTGCCCGATCTGAATGGGTTGGAAGTGAGGTGGAAAACAGGTGATGAAGATTATAGATTACTAATGTGCCGCTCCATAAAAACAGGTGAAATGGAGTAAATAGCTGTACCTGAATGCCTAATAAATACTCTGTTGCTAAACACAAACTTACTACACAAAAACCTGCAAAAACACTGGTATATAACAGCCAATGAAGAATGGATCTTCCAGTGGAAAGCAGATATCGGTTTAATAAAATATGCATAGTTAGGCTCAGATAAATCGATTGTCTCTGGCAGTTTTAATAGCATCTGCCTTGGAATGTACGTTCAGTTTGTGATAAATATTTTTGATGTGGGATTTTACTGTTTCAAGGTCAATAAATAATTCTTCTGCTATTCTTTTTCTGCTTTTTCCCGTAGCCACCTGCTCTAAAATTTCGGTTTCTCTGCGTGTTAAGGGAGTTTGTTCATTGCGCTTAAAAGATCGTATTACCAGCTTAGCAATGTGTTCGCTCATGGGTCCACCTCCTTCCATTACTTCTCTAATAGCTGCCACAATTTTTTCCGGACTACTATTTTTAGTAAGATAACCTGAAGCACCATTACCTAAGGCACGAAATATTTTCTCCTCCTGATCATACACGGTTAAGATAATAATGTGCGCATCAGGAATAATTTTGTGAAGTTTAGGAAGTGCATCGATACCTGATAACCCCGGTAGTTCAATATCTAATAAAACTACATCAGGTTTATTACATGCAATTTTTTTGATGGCGTCTTCATACGAAGCAAAGCTACTAATTACATTATATCCAGGTACACTATCAATTAAGTATGCATAACCATCTCGGATAGTCGGGTCATCTTCAATAATGCTTACTTTAATATCTTGTTCCATAGTCCTGAATTTTTACTGTGAAATTCGGCTATATTCTTCGAAAAAATATACCCTAAAGCGGGGTATTATTGAGGAATTCTAAAGCTAAAAAGAATGGTAGTGCCTTTGTTGGCTTCTGATTGTAGATATAACCATCCTCCAATTCTTTGCGCTCTAAGCTCCATATTATTCAATCCCTGCCCTTTTTTTACAGTGGCTAGATCAAAGCCAATGCCATTGTCTATTAATCGAATTTCAAATGTGTCTGTGGTTTTGATATATGCCTTCATAGAAACACTAGTGGCATTGGCATATTTTAAACTATTATGCAACGCTTCTTTGAAAATCATAATCAGGTTTCTGCTGATATCGATAGGAACATGTATTTGTCGCCAGTCTTCGGGTACATCTTCAAAATGAAACTGAATTTCTGTATCTCTGAAAAGTTCCTCTCCAAAATCTCGAATATGGTTGAGTAATTCGTAAAGATTGTCGTTAGACGGACTTAATGACCAGATAATATCCCTAGTTCCACTATACAGGGCGGCAGTATTTTCTTGAATCTGTCGAATTATTCTTTCAGCGTCTTCTACATCAGGTTTTATTTTTCGAGTGAGTATATTAGTAAGTATATTGATTCTAGTAAGTTTATTTCCGATTTCATCATGGAAATCTTCTGCGGTTCGCTGTCTGATCTTATCCTGTTCTTCTTTTCTTAATTGCGCCAGAAGTTGTTTCCTCTTTTGTTTTCTTCTATTAGCTGAATATTGGAGCATAACCCCTAAAAGTGTGAATGAAGCTAAAATGAGTAAGGTGAACCATACTGTCTGATGAAAAGGAGGTATGATTTCGAACTGGTAGGTAAGTGTACCTGCAATTTGCTGATTACTTCCAGCCCTGCACTGTACTTCAAGTGTATAATGCCCTGGTTGTAAGCTGGGGAAAGTAACATTATTGGATGCTGACCATTCTGACCAGGACGATTCTTTTTCACCAATACGGTAGCGATAATGAATAGGATCTCCGCTTAAGGTGATGGCATGAAAAGTAAAACTAAGATTATTCTTTTTGTGGGGAAGTTTTAAACCATAAGGAACTTTATTCCATACATCCATGCTATCAGCATAGGGTGTTTCAAGCAATCGCACGCCCATTAATTTCACTGATTGCATAATGATTCCAGTAGGCCTAGTCTCTACTAGGTTACCTTTTGGATTATAGAGTATAGCACCATTGGTTGTGCCAAACCATATTCTCCCATCAGGTAGTTTTAAAACAGCATTATGGTTACTTTCCATACCTGCCATGCCATGATTTTTTCCATAAAAAACTACATCAAGTATTCCTGTCGCTGAGGTTGTGATTTTATGTAGTCCATATCCTGTTCCTGCCCAGATATTGGAATCATTATCCATCACCAGATTATACACAAAGTCTGATTGTAGTCCGTTGTTCTTATTAAGTGTTAGGGCAGTATGGGTAGGTGCATGGTATCGTATTAGTCCGTTATCGCTTGTTCCAATCCACCACATATCTCCTTGTACAAGCAGACATTGCAGGGAAGAACTGTCGGGAGCACAGCCTGTGGTGTAATTATAGATTTGTCCGTGCTGATAAAGTCGTAATCCTGACGGCGTGGCAAGCAATAGACTGTCTTTGCCTATTTCTACCATATCCTGAATATGGATGCCAATGGGCTGTATAATTGTAAATTTTCGTTGATCATATACGGTAAGTCCATGTATTGTACCGATCCAGATGCGCTGACTTTTATCCTTATATATACGAGTTACGAGCGTTGATAATTGATGATTGTATGCAAAGGGAACAACTTTTTTGCCATCATACCGCCAGATGCCTTCTCCTGCAGTTCCAATCCATAGTTCTTTTCCGATAAAACAGAGAGAAGTAATAATGGGATTCCCTTTAAAGGGAATATCAAGACGTGTAATTTTCCCGTCTTCATAGGCATATAGGCCTGCATCATAGGTTCCTATAAAAATTTTACCCTTTTCATCTGTTTCAAAACACATTACTTGAGTACCAGGTAGTCCTGACGATTCATCGAGCAATGTAAACTGTGATCCGGAAAATCGAAATAATCCATGACCATCTGTAGCCATCCATACGCTTCCTTCTTTATCTGTCAGCATATCCGGAAAGGCATTGTCGCTTAACCCGTTTCTTTTATGGAAAAAAGACATGGTACTATCTGTGAGACATAATACACCACTGGCCATGCCTGCCCATAAAAAGCCTTGATAATCTTCTGTAATAGAAAGTACAGCCGGGAAACGATATAGTATATGTTGGGGAAGCGGTAATGTCTGGATGGTCTGATTATTTACATAAAATAATCCACCAGAAGTAGCTAGCCAAATTCTGCCTTTACTGTTTTTGAAAATCTGGCTTATTAGCAGGTTGTGTCCACTAGGTATTTGCGGAAGAGGTATTTTTTCCCATTGTTGCTGATAATGTTTGTATAAATGTCCATCATTGCCGGCTACCCATAGGGTATCTTGATCGGGAAAAATGGCGTTGGTCTTCAGGCTAGCATCTGGGAGAACAAGTTGTACAGCACTGCTGTCGCGTATATAATACACTTGGTTTCCAGCAATGCATACGCTGGTATGCTCATCTATAATATGAATTTCTGTAACGGGTATCCCATTTCTATGGTTAGTCGATCCGGGAAAATGAATATGCCGAAATTGATTTCCATCATACATGGATAACCCTTTTCTACCACCAATCCATATTTGCCCTTTTGGATCAGTTTTAACGGTTAGAATTTCATTGTCTAAAAGCCCATCTCTTACGGTAAAGCTGGTGAAACCGGATCCGTCATATCGCGACAGGCCACCTAAGGTGCCAATCCAGAGGTAGCCATATTTATCCTGAGCAATAGTTCTTACCTGAGATTGTATCAGTCCATTCTCTACATTTAAGTTATAAAACGTGTATCGTTGAGCGGCCACCTGAGTGCTCAACCATACACAGAGAAAGGTAAGCATCCAATGCCTCAACTTATATTTTCGTTTACATTGCATATGAAATGTGAAATTAATCTATTGCTTACGATTCGGTAAAAACTTCAGAAAAAGAACATTAGTAATCATTTGTACGGTTTTAGTAAGAATAATCCATAGCTTTGTATAGCTTTCTAGGCATTTAGTTAATTTGAATATAATACAGTAATGTGGCCCTTTGTGATTTCTTTCTTTTCATTTTTTATGTCAGACACTACTGGTCAGGTGGTGCCCCAAAGTATTTATGAATTTAAAGTGGAAGGTTTGCAAGGCGATACTATAGATTTTGCTGCTTTCAAAGGTAAACATATCTTGATTGTAAATACCGCTTCCAGATGCGGGCTTACCCCACAGTATGAGGGCCTGGAAAAATTATACAAGGAATATAAAGACTGTCTGGTTATTGTAGGGTTTCCGGCAAATAATTTCCTGGATCAGGAACCAGGTACCAACGAAGAAATAGCTCAATTTTGTAAAGATCATTATGGGGTAACATTTCCCATGGCGGCAAAGATTTCTGTCAAAGGAAAGCAGATGGCTCCTATTTACCTGTGGTTGACAAAAAAAATCCACAATGGATATCAAGATAGTGCTGTGAGCTGGAATTTTCAGAAGTATCTAATTGATAAAGAAGGTAATCTGATAAAGATATATCCCCCCAAAACTAATCCGGAAAAAGTAATTGCTGACCTTGATTGCAATAATCTGGAATAGTATTTGATAGATATAGTGCTATTACTGCTGGGATTTCAGATATTAGGAATGTTGATTCGTTTCTGCTGTCAGTAAACCCACATAATTGTTGCCATAAAAAAATTGTGCAACCCATATATGTAACCATAAATCTGGCATTGTATCTTTGAATCAAATTGTTATCCGATTAAACAAATATAATATGAAGTCAACCATTGCATATACTGCACTTTTTGCATTATCACTTACTTTCTTAGCTAGTTGTGTGAGTCAAAAAAAATATAAAGAGTTACAAGCGGCTCATAAAAACCTGCAGGAACGTAACCGTAGCTTATATACTTCTAATCAGGAATGTAATTCTGAACTTTCTGCTTCTAAAAGCAGAGTAAAGAGCCTCGAAGAAAGATTGGATGCTGAGCGGGCAAGCATAGCAGCGTTACAAGCTTCTTTGGATAAATGTCTTACTTCAACTACTCAGGGAAATGTGAATATTTCCAAATTAGTGGATGAAATCAAAGCTTCTAATCAATACATTCAGCATTTGATCAATGCTAAAAATAAAAGCGATTCCCTCAACATGGTGCTTACCAACAACCTTACTCGTTCTTTAAGCAGGGATGAATTAAAAGATGTGGATGTACAAGTACTGAAAGGTGTAGTGTACATTTCTCTGTCAGACAACATGCTTTATAGATCTGGTAGCTACGAAATATCTACACGTGCTGGTGAAATTTTAGAGAAGATTGCTAAAGTGATTAAAGACTACAAAGACTACGAAGTACTGGTAGAAGGTAATACAGACAACGTCCCTATTTCAAGAGAAAATATCCGCAACAACTGGGATTTAAGTGCATTAAGGGCCTCTTCTGTAGTACAGGTATTACAAAACAAATATGGAGTAGATCCTAAGCGACTCACCGCCGGTGGTCGTGGGGAGTATAATCCTGTAGCCGATAATGATACAGAACATGGAAGAGCGAGAAACCGCCGTACACAGATCATTGTTACGCCTAAGCTGGATCAGTTTATGGAATTAATTGAAAAAGCCCCTGACACCACTACTGATTACGATAATGAATAAAGATAGACTAGAGTTCAAGTCAGATAGATATTCTATAATAAAACTAAAACAACATTAATTTTTTGATAGGGGGGCAATTATTCTGCCTCCCTATTTAATGTGAGGAATAAATATTAGTATCTAAGAAATTGTTACTGGCGAATAAACTTATATTATGCATCATAAAACAAAAATTATTGCTACGGTAGGACCTGCGTGCAATACATATGAAAAACTGTTGGAATTAGTCAATGCAGGAGTGAATGTGTTTCGTATAAATTTCTCTCACGGAACACATGAAGAACATACCAAGGTGATTGACCACATTAGACGAATTAATCAGGATTTTCCATTTAATATCGCTATGCTGGCTGATTTGCAGGGGCCCAAACTGAGAGTAGGAAATATTGCACATGGTGCTTTGCCGCTGGAAAAAGGCGAAGTATTTTATTTTACACAGGAAAACCGAGAAGGAGATAAAGACGGAGTTTATATTTCTTACCCTGGTTTTTATAAGGACGTTAGGGTGGGCGAAAAAATATTATTAGACGATGGGAAAATAGAAGTTAGAGTTGTGGGTGTCATGGAAGATCATCGGGTAAAAGTAGAAGCACTTACTTCGGGAGTACTCTTGCCGAGAAAAGGTGTAAACCTTCCTGATACTCAAATTTCATTACCCTCTCTTTCTGAAAAAGACCTGTACGATTTAGACTTTATTATTGATCAGCACATAGATTGGATTGCGCTTTCTTTTGTGCGAAAGCCTGATGATATCAAGGCTTTGAGAGAAATTTTACACGAGAAAAATAGCGAAGCGAAAATTATTGCGAAAATTGAAAAGCCCGAAGCTCTAGAGCACATTAGGGAAATTATTTTAGCTTCTGATGCGGTTATGGTGGCACGAGGTGATTTGGGTGTAGAACTGCCTTTAGAGCAAATCCCTATGATCCAGAAAAGCATTATTCGCAAATGTATTCACCGTGCAAAACCTGTGATCATTGCTACGCAGATGATGGAAAGTATGATGGAACGCGTCAGACCTAACAGAAGTGAAATTACCGACGTGGCAAACGCAGTTTTGGAAGGAGCTGATGCAGTAATGTTAAGTGGAGAAACAGCTATGGGATTATACCCTGCATTAGTGGTAGAAACTATGGCAAGAATTATTGAAGAAGTGGAAAAAGAAGAAATTGTTTACAATAAAAATCTTATTCCTCAACCACATTCGCCATCTTTTCTAAGCGATGCGCTCTGCTATAATGCTTGTGAAATTGCTAAAGACATCAATGCAAATGCACTTATAGGAATGACACAATCTGGCTATACAGGGTTTATGCTTTCAAGTTATCGACCCAGGTCTCCGCTATATGTATTTACAAAAACAGAATCCTTGATTAATCAGCTGAGTCTAAGCTGGGGTGTTCAGGCATTTTACTACGATAAAGAAGAAAGTGTAGATAAAATTATTGAAGACCAGATTCAGATTTTACGGGATAAGGGGTTGATTGCAAGTGGGGATGTAGTAGTTAATACAGGTAGTATTCCAATTAGTGCCCACGGCTCTACTAATATGCTTAAGATCACTAAGGTCGAATAAGCACTTAGCAATTACGAATTTCAGTGAGAAACTGGGTAAGCTCTTCTAATGAAACCGGGTGGATAATACCTTCCCCCGGTTTTTTTAGTAGAATAAAATCGATGTGGGTGTTGTTTCTTTTTTTATCTGAATGAATGAGAGATGCCACTAAGTGTGCATCAAATGGGGTTTGTACGGGCAGTCCGTATCGAGATAATATATGGATCAGATGTTCAGTGTCTTTGTATGTAAACCCAATTAGTTTTTCGGATAAGCGAGATGCTAAAACCATTCCAATAGATACAGCCTCTCCATGTGAAAGTTTATATAAGGTTTCCAGTGCATGGCCTATGGTATGACCAAAGTTGAGCAACTTTCTATTGCCTTTTTCCAAAGTGTCTTCTGTTACCGTTTTGAGTTTCCAGTTCGCACAGGTATCTATTACTTTTATTAAAGCGTCTGAATTAGTTCTGTAATATTCCAGCGTATGAATTTCTAACTCTGAAATAAGGTTTTCATCAAAGAGAAAGGCATATTTTATGATTTCTGAAAATCCATTAGACCATTCATGGGTTGATAAAGTGTGTAGAAAATGAATATCCTGAAGAATGAATTCAGGTTGTCTGAATGTACCAATCATATTTTTATGTACGCCAAGGTTTATACCGGTTTTGCCACCTATTGCGGCATCTACCATAGCAAGCAAGGTAGTGGGAATATATCCAACGGCTATGCCGCGCATATAAATAGAAGCAACAAGGCCAGCTATATCAGTAATTACACCCCCACCTAGGCCAATTAAAAGACAATTTCTGTCTGCTTCTAGTGCTACTAGCTCCGAAATAATCCAAGCAATGCTTTCTAAGGTTTTATGGGCTTCGCCTGAGGGAATAGTAATGGTGGGGTAATTGCGCAAAATGGCAGGGTATAGACCGGCTATATATTCATCCGTTAAAAGAACAACCTTTCTGTTTTGTGTATAGATATCGGGAATATGGAAATTGTCCTGGTGAAATAAGGTGACATACTCTCCGGAACTAACTTGAGATTTCATGTTCTTTACGGCTATGTGTGGTATAAAGCTATGAAGATTAATTGGGATAGCTATATATCGCTTTTGAGAAGTTTTAAGAATAGAAAACTATGTGTCAGGCATAGAATTTGTATTTTCGTATGGAAAATATGAATATTCACTCTGAATACCTGCCTGTCCTGAGTAAAGAGCAGCTTACTACAGCTATACAGTCTGCACAATATGCAGCCTTATATGACATGTTAGTAACTCCCTTGCACGAAGAATTGTATCGCAGAAATGATTTTAATTTTCTGGATATTCTATCCACAGGACAGCAGTTATTGTTATCGTACGATTATGTAAGAAATCAGGTGTTACAGGGTGGATTTATTCAGCTTATTCAAAATGGTTATATCGGGTTATTGCCTGATATGCCTGCCTGGCTTCAATATATTGGTGACCCCTCTATGGCATCATTACTTGATGATGTATTGAAGGTGTATGTGTTAAATCATGAACTTCTCGATAAAAAAACAACTCCTGAAGAGTTTGTAAAGCTGTACGAAGAACTAAAAGAATTTGAAATAATTGATGCCCGCTTTCTTGAATTGGATACCCATACAGAAAGACTTATTATTCAATTCGCCATAAAATATCCTGAACAATTTTATAAAACTGAATAAGTATGCTAAACAATGTACTTCTAAAGAGAATTCGTCCTCTGTTTTTAATGCTATGCTTTTTGTTTCCATTGATATCCTGGGCGCAGGATGAATCTACGCTCACTGTATATACCAGTGATTATACTAAAATTAAGGTGGCTATAAATAAAAGGTTATATGCCAAGACGGGAACTAAACTGACAATTGGGAATTTGCCTCCAGGTCAGCATAATATTAAAGTGTACAGGGCAGATATGTCGGTAAATAATCCTTCTAGTTTGATTTACTCCGGGTATGTAAAGATTGTTCCAGGAAAGAATTTTGAATTAGAGATTACAAAAGCAGCAGCTAAAGTAAAATCATCGGGATATCACAACACGGAGAATGAATACGCTAAACCGGATGTAGATTATTCAAATGATTACGACGATCAGCATTTATACGAGGATGATGTGTATGTAAAAAAATCAACTCCCAAAGTATCGACTACCATTGATGCCATGACGGCTGCTGAATTAAAAAAATTATCTACCAGAATGCATCAGGATACTCATGATACTGTGAAGCTGAGAATTTTGCAAAATGCTTTGGATGACAAAACTTATACTACCGCCCAAACGGCTGAAATGATGCAATGGCTAAACTTTGATTTCGTACGATATAAGTTTGTAAGCTGGTCGTATCCCCGCATATCAGATAAAGCAAATATCAAAAGTCTGAGAGAGCATTTTCTTTTTGATGCCACTAAAAAGACATTCGATGAGTGGTTGTCAACCCTGAAAAAATAAATTTAAATCTTAAGGAGTTTGCCTGGAGAATAATTCCAAGAATTTCTCCTGCTGGGATTGAATACTATATTCTTTCACAATTTTATCCCTTCCGGCTGCCCCCATTTGTTGGCGGAGTATTGGGTTCTGGATTAGCTGTGCTAATTTGTTTTTCCAGTCTTCCTGGCTATAACAAAGATATCCGGTAACACCTTCCACCACTATGTCTTTATTAACTCCTACCGGGTCTGCCACGGCAGGTATCCCACAGGATAAATACTGTATCAATTTAAATCCGCATTTTCCTTCACTCCAAGCATCTTGCTGTAAAGGCATAATGCCTATATCCATTCTTAATAAATCTTCCTGCTCAGTTTGAGCATTCCAGGCAATAAATTCCCAGTCATCCAACGTAATGTCTGGCTTTTTATCTGCTATCACTAAGAAAGTGAAACTGTACTCTGTTTGCAATTCCCTCAGTATAGGTAGTATAAAGTCTAAATAAAATAAAGTGGAATGACTTCCTGTCCAGCCAATGACAACTTTTTTCTCAGGGTCATGTTTTTTTACTAATCTATGTCCATGTACTACATCCACGCAGGTAGGTATCTGAATAACATTTTGATTAAACTGCAATGCGTAAGAGGCCAGATAGGCGTTGCCGGGAGTTATCGCATAGGCCATGCGGATAATATGCTTTACTTTCCAGAAGCATTTTAGACCAGCAGCCAGACGATTTTCTTTACTGGTATTGGGAATCCAAATGGCATCATCAAAATCATAAATGATTTTTTTGCGAAGTAGTTTGGCTAATAACCATTCTATAATCGGGGGACCAATGGGTGCGGCTTCTCGGTGAATAAAGACAAAGTCATATTGGGGAGCCTGAAACAAAATAGATATACGTTTGCCAAATGCTTTGATTATGCCTATTGCCTTTTGTAAAACTGATCCGGATTTATAAATAATATTGTAGGTCGTTTCATCTAAAAAAGGAGCAATGGTGTAAGCTATACCAGCTTCTTGCAACACCCCTTCGTATAGCTCCACTCTGAAACGTTGCGAAGGTGCACGTTTGACGGGATATGGGACGATGAAGAGTACAGTAGTTGCCATTATTCGCTATCATTTAAAAGGGTCTTCATTTCTTGTTGAAATATTGCCTGAGAAAATTTTTCTTGCACATATTTTTTCCCATATGCTGCAAATTGTCTGCGGATATGATCATGTTGTGCAAGATATAATAGTGCGTCTTTCATAGCGTGAATATCACCCCTTGGAACTAATATGCCTGATTGTTCGTGTGCAATAATTTCTTCCGGGCCACCACAACGTGTGGCAATCACCGGAGTGCCGTAATAAGAAGCTTCTAAGCAGGTTAAGGAAAAAGATTCTGCATCGGAGAAGTTTAAAAAAATATCTGCACTTTTAATAGCTTTCTCTACATCATCACAGAAAGTATTGAAAGTAACCTTATCGGTTAGTTGTAATTCCTGGGCTCTTTGTATGAGCTTATTTTTATAAAGTCTATTCTTTTGCAGACCCATATCGCCTCCGGCAAACCTAAGACGCAGTTTGGGGTTTTCTCTATATGCCAGAGCAAATGCCTCTAGAGCATAATCCTGCCCTTTACCTTGTATATAGTTGGCCAGATAAAGGCATTCTATGAGGGAAGAATTACGTGCCATTAGCTCATGCTTTTCAGATAGAACTACGGGATCGTAAATTCGTTTGATTTTTTCATGTTCTGGTAACTGATTTTTTACGGCATCCGAAACAGCAATGATATGGTCAGACCATCGCATTGCTGCACCTATCCATAAACGGCGAAGTGGTTTGGGTATTACTATGGGCAAAAAACGAACCCATGTCCATAGTTTTCCTCGGTAACCTGTACATTTCATTACAGCTCCTAGTAAGTTATAGAAATCGTTGACTTGTATCCATGATGCTTTTTCTTTTTTAACGATTCTATGAAGACTTATTGAATTTCGAACTAAGTACAGCGGATATAGTAGTAAGGCAGAAATTGATCTGCTAATTTCTTTGTATGGTAGAGTATAGTATGTGAACCCTTGTTCCTGAATATAAGGAATAACACTGCTCCCGGTAGGCACTACAAACACTACTCTAACATTTTCAGAAAGCATATGGGCTTCTTGTATAGCACAACGAAATGCCCCGGTAAATGCAACTGAGTTTTCAAGAATGATCAGTGTTTTCATAGGCTATGAATCCAGAAGCTCTTCCCATTGCTTCAACATCTGGTCTAAGGTAAAACGATTTATGATTTGTTGGAACTGCTCATAAGAGGGGATAGGTGACGAAAGCCAATGCATCAGAGCATCAGTCCAGTATTGAATTGTGTCTTCTGTAAGTGGATTGAGTAGCGGAAGCAATGTGCCCACAGGTGTTTTTATAGGATTCTTTATAGAATCTTCGGGCAGTTCAGCAATATTTAAAATTTCTCTTGGACCTGTATAGCAGTCGGTAGCTACTACTGGGAGACCACATATTAACGCTTCTGCCAGTACATTGGGAAATCCTTCCCAGGAAGAAGAGAGTGCAAATACTTTACTGTGTTTATAAAATTTAAAAGCATTAGATTGATACCCCATGAAATATACATCAGCAGGCTCAAAAGCATTACCATTATTCCAGACAAATGGGGTAAGTGATAGTTTTTTTGATAAATCTAGGAGTTCCTGTTTTTTATCTCCGTCTCCAAGAATTATAAGTCGTACCTCAGTTCTTTTTTTGAGTGCTGCCAGTACATGTAGGAGTTTGTCAAATTCTTTTTGCATATGCAGCCTGCCGGAAGCAATGATAACGGGTACAGTAAATATGGCTGCTTCTTGGGAGGTGAGCGGTTCTAAGGATTTTTGTCGAATTATATCTACTTCATAAAAATTATAGATAGTAGTTAATTTATCAGGAGGTATCCTGAAAAATTTTTTCATTTCATAGGCCAGCGCATGGGTTACGCAAATAATTTTATCAGCCCTTTGATATAGTGTCGGGATTAAAATTTTTTTTCTGATGGTTCCCATGATACCTGCAATTTCACCATCAAACATTTTGGATCCACGGATGCTAATAAAGACTTTTTCTTGGGTTCTTGTAAGTAAATTGATATAGTCAGGACCTTCAAGAAAGCTCACAGAGATATCTATATTCCTTTCTCGTTTTAATTTTTTGATAAATTGAAACCTATAAATCCATGATTTTACTTTCCCAATAATATGCTGATGAGCAGGTGGATCTACAAAGATGACTTCGCTGCAAGTTTTGTAATAGCGTGTACGATCCGTTCCTGATAGAAGGCATAATGTTACATTATACCCCAACTGTTCTAGGTAGTAACTTAAGAGGGAGATAGATCTTTCTGCTCCTCCTTTTCCCAGCTCAGAGCCCAGAAGTAATATTTTAGATCGTTTTTTGCTCATTATGTTACAATATAGGGTGTGTTTAGGAATTCCATTTTTCCCACCACATCATAAAGCCAAGGATTCTCCACATTTTCTCAATATTGGATTCCTCTCCTCTTTGTTTGAAATAAAGATATTTTTTGTATTCCAAAGCAACTTCCTTTTCCTGAAATATCCCTGTCGCTTTTATTCTATGAGGCTGCAAATACTCTTGAAATTGTTTGTCGAGATGATTGCTAAACCAATTGAAAATAGGTATGGAAAAGCCTTTTTTAGGTCGTTGAAAATATCCCTCTGGAATATACTCACTCAAGATTTTTCTTAAAATCCATTTAGAAGTGCCTGATCTCCATTTTAGCGAAGATGGGAGTTGTTGAGACATCTCCACCAACTGATGATCCAGAAATGGGAGCCTACCTTCTATACCGTGATACATGGTTGCCCTGTCTGACTTTACCAATAAGTCATCAGGTAGGTAATGTGTAAGGTCGTGCTGCATAAATCCTTCTATACCCGTTCTTTTTGTTTGTATTGTCTGTTCATGGATTTCATATCGGAGCAGGCCTTTCATTTCCCGTGTTGCCTGATTCGCAAGAAATGCTCGATAAAATTGAGTTTGATTTTTCACTCCCAAAAGCTCTTCTAAAGTGGCTAGCTTATGGAAAATATTTTTATAAAAAATGCGCTTCGGAATATTGGTATTTAACAGAGTGCTGAGTAAGGGTCGTAACCATGGACGAATTAGGGCAAGTCTATGGAAAAACTGATTGTAATAATCATCGGTTTTATAATAGTGATCATAACCTGCAAATAGCTCATCTCCTCCATCTGCTGACAGAACTACTTTAACTCCATTTTGCTGAGCTAGGTGAGAAACGATGGCTGTAGGCACTCCGGAAGTGTCTGCAAATGGTTCGTCAAAAATTTCATAAAAGTTTTCAAAAGTTTTACGGGCATCTTCCATATCCAAAATGAGCTCGGCATGCTTTGTGCCAAGATGCTGAGCAATTTGTCTGGCATATGGTGATTCATCAAACCGCGTATCTTTAAACCCTATCGTGAATGTATGTATATTGCCATAATGGCGATTCAAAATGGCACTAACTAAGGAACTGTCTAACCCTCCACTCAGAAATACACCTACCGGAACATCTGAGATCATATGGGAGGTTACAGATTGGATAAGTTGCTGATGAACTTTGTCTTGCCATTCTTCTTCAGACAGGCTATTATCTATAGCTATATGTTGAAAAGACCAGTAACTCTTCAGTTCATGTTGACCATCAGGCTTATAATGTAAATAATGACCCGGCAGAAGTTTTTGGATATTGTTGAAAATACTTTTGTTTCTGGAAATATAGCCTACTCTAAAGTATTCATAAACCGCTTCAAGGTTTATATCTTTTGAAGATAATAGAGGCAATAAACCTCTTAACTCACTACAAAATGATAGTCCTCCATCCAGAGCGTAATATAGAGGTTTTATACCCAAACGATCTCGGAATAAATATACAGCATGATCATTATGATCATAGATGGCAAAGGCAAACATTCCATTGAGCTTTTCAACGGCTTTAACATGCCAGCAGTGAAAAGCTTTAATTAGTACTTCTGTATCTGAGTTAGAAATAAAATTATAACCTAATGTACTAAGTTCTTCGCGTATAGATTGATAATTATAAATTTCCCCATTATAAACCAAACTTAAGTTTTGATAATGGTAAGGTTGTGCACCATTTGGGGAAAGATCAAGAATTGCTAGCCTGTGATGAGCAAGCAAGATGTGTTCGTTTCCATAGTATGCTGTTGTATCAGGTCCTCGATGCTTAATAGTTGCAGCAGCAGACTTAAATTTTTTTTCGTTTACTAGATTGGTGCTGCCGATAATTCCGCACATAAATTAGGGGTTATATATTTTTTGATAGTTTGCAATACAGGTAGGCATGGCAAACTTCTTAAAAGCCTTTACACAGTTTTTTTTCATTTCATGGTATAGGTGTTTATGTTGTAAAAATGTTAGCATAGCCTTATGAAGAGGGTCAATCATTTGCTGTGGATCTATTTCATCAATAATAATACCAGCCTTATCTCCTGATTCGAGAGTGATCATTTTTTTGATTTCTCCCACATCTGTGGCAATAACGGGTTTATTTAATGCTAAATATTCTATGATGGTGGTAGGGAGACTTTCTGAAGGGTAATACGAAGGTAATAAGCCTACATCAAAGTTATGTACAGCGTCGAGGGGGCTATCACAAAATCCTGCAAATACAATTCTCTGGTCAGTATATTTTTTTCGTAATGCATCTAAATAAGCACTTTCGCCATATAACATGAGTCGAATATGTTCATCCTTAATTTTAAGGAAAGCTTGTATAGCTGGCTCCCAGCCTTTTTCCGGAATGCCTCGAGCAATCATGCCAAAAGTAAAGAAGTTACGTTCTGTTTCAGGAAAAGTTTTATCAGGCAGCGCATATCCATTATATATTTTGTGCATTTTGGACTGCGTAGAAGGCATAAAGTTTCCTAAAATGTGTTTTTGTTCATCTGAAATGATGGCAATAGCATCCAGTAGGGTTAGTATCTTGGATGCTTTTTTTAGCATATTTTTTTTATCGTGTTTGATATACTGAATATAATCGCCATGGATGGTGGTTACTTGTCTTATAGGGAGTCCCTTTTTAGCAATCATGGCTGTGAAGTCTGATTTCATCAAGTGTCCATGAATCACCTCTATTTGCTTCTTTTTTAGAAATATGCGAATGGCTATGCTATTCATCCATGTTACCATTACATCAGTAGATCCTGTGAGTTTTTGAATTACCCTGTCCATGATTACCAATAGTTTTATCAGCAATACGGGTAAATGGTAAATCTTAATCTCTGGAAATTTATGTAATAGTTTAGCATTAATTAAATCTGGTCTGATAATATAGAAATACACCTGATTGCCCTGTTGCCTTAAAGCATCAGATAAGCGTAATGAAAACCATTCGGCACCACCAGCAACTAATGTTTCAGATATTGTGAGGATCTTCATTTGATCAGGTTTTAATTATGAATTTCCATTTGTTTGGTTAATGATATAAGAAGCAATCCCTTCATAAAAAGTATGCGTGTTGTATTGTTTTAATGCATGTTGCGCGTTTCTTCCTGTTTCATAGGTTTCTTCAGGATGTTCGATACACCATATGATTTGTGTTGCAATGCTTGCAGCATCCATAATAGGAACAATCCAGCAACTATTGGGATTGGCATTCATTAATGCGGCATAGCCACAATTTTCTGAGAATATAGTGGGTACAGCATAATGTGCTGCTTCTAAAGAAGTATTGGGTCCCCCATCAATGAGACTAGGCACTACTAATACATCTATCTGGCGCATGAATCCTGGAACATCTGAGGTTTTGCCCAGATATACTATATTATTTAAGTGTGCATAGTTTACTTGGATATATTCGTTAAGGCTCGGCTCAATATCTCCTGCAATATATAATTCTAAGGAGTTGGTATATCCTTTGCGTTGTAATATAGACCATGCTTCAAGCAAATGAGGTAATCCTTTGAGTAATACTGTGTAGGCGATATATCCTATTCTGCGAATGGGTGTTTGAGTCTTATAGGAAGTTTCTACATCCGGTAGCATGGGTTTGATAAAGCCATGAACCTTAACGATCTTATTGGGGAAGCCTCTTTGTTTATAGCTTGTATATACTGTTTCAAAAATGCTTATTACTTCATCTACATACTGCATTGTAGCATTGTAATAGGCTAATCGTGGCTGATAAGTATATACGTCTGTTTTCCGTAAGTTACGTAATGCTTGTTCTTGCTGCACAATATCGCTGATATAATTATCTTCCGGATTGCTAGGAATATAGATGACCTTTATTCCTTTTTTCTTTGCTTTCGCTAAGGTTCTTTTGAGAAATCCATTCGTAGCCACAATTAATCCGGTTTCTTCTGTGATATGTGCCTGACAAAAGAAATCAAATAATACTTCCTGCCAGAATCTAAATTTATAAGGCTTGAATTTTAGGTATTTGTTGAGTGTGTTAAGTAGGAACAAATAATATCTCGAAAAAAATGACACGGGCTTAGAAGGAAAGCTAGTTGTATATTTCCCTTTCGAAGAAACTACAAAATACTGTAATAGCCCATGCTGATGAAGTATTTTAGATACTTCAAACCCTACACGTCCCATTCCTGCCGCACTGTCTTTTATGAGTGACTGAAAGGATATTACCAAAATCTTTTTTCCTGTACTGCTTATTTGTGCCATAGCTAAATGGTTATTGCTTTTTACGCAACATCTCTGAAACGCTACAATATTTGAGGTTGTATTTTGAGATATAATTCAGAAACTCAAGGAGTACATCTTTCATGGTTAGTTTTGAGTTGTATGTAGTGGGGTAGTCAAATTCTACATAGTGTGTGGACAGAATGAAGTCTCCATTATATTTTCTGACATTCTCGAAACCATTTATTAAATGCTCTAATTGTGTTGTTGGCTGCAAAGGGTAATGGTAAGGGATTTCTGTATGCTTACGATATGCCAATACATAGGGATAATTGTCTTTTGGATGTAGTATTTTAAATAGGAGTTGTTTATACAAGTTTTTTAATCCTTGCAAGTTTTTCCCCTTCTTGTAAAATGCAATACCTCCGCCACATATGTTTAGTCCTGCCTGAATAACTGCATGATAGCCTTCCAGAGATAAAAGATTCTGTGGGGGGCTAAATACAGTAATTTTATAGTTCAGTAGTTGATTAAGCCATTCTACTTCTTTTATAATGTCTTGTGTCCTATCTCGATTCGTAAAAAATTCAGCACCTCTTACATAATTATTATTCCTTTCTGTAGGTAGGGTTGCATCTTCATTTCTATGATGGATAGCATGAAATCCAATGTCAAGGAATCCTTTTTGTAAATTTTCTCTAAGAAAGTTTATCAAGGCATTGTTTTCTTCGATAGGATAAATGGTGTTATCTGCTTCCCAAGCTTTCCAGTCAGTCTGATGTTTTTCCTGATATATTGTATGTACCCACTGTGACCAATTCCCTTTTACCTTAGAAATAAGGAAAAGGGTAGGCGGTACTACTTGCCAGATATCTTGATAACATCTTGTTAGTTGTTCTGGAGTGGTGAAATAATTTGTATCGTCATCACGAATGGCAAAGCGCATGGGAAGAACAGTTTTTAGTATGAATTGTCAATACTTTTCGTCTTTAAATAGTAAAATAGTGTTTTAATATTGGTTTTGTTCCAAGGATTCAGTTGTATAGCCTTTTTTAGCAGAAACCAAGCTTCTTTTTTATCTTTCTTGTCTAAGGCTTTTGCTGCCCAGATTCTATGTTTTTCAGACATAATTTTGTGGTTACTCAATATTTCTTGTTCATAGGCGCGCATCAGATCTTCCCTTCCCTGCTCAAGCCAGTCTGTTCCCGTTTCTTTCTGTTGGTGTATCAGTTTCTGTATGATTTCATCAGCTATCAGTTTCCTAGGATTGTTATATAGATGTGTAACGGAATTATGATTTATCCGGTAATGGTAAATAACATCTTTTATAAAGTAGATCGGAAATCTTTTGTTGACTTTAGCCGTCCAGTAATGGTCTTCGCCGTAAGATCCTATAAAATACTCTGAGAGCAGTCCAAACTGTTCCATAATCTCTCTTCGGTACATAATGCTGGCAAATACACAAGGATAGTTGTCCTGGATTTCTGTTATAAGAAAGTCTTTATCATATTCCACATAGCTTCCTGAAACCATTTTTCCCTCCCCATCAATTTGAAAATAACTTCCCCCACAAATTTGTATATCCGGATGGTTAATAAATACAGATACCTGTTTTTCCAGTCGGTCGGGAGGACAGGTGTCGTCGGCATCTAGTTGTGTAATAAGTTCGCCTGTAGCTAATAGAAATGCGCTGTTTTTATTTCGAATAAATCCGAGGTTCTCAGATTGCCTGATGATACGAATACGCGGATCACTAGCGAAATGCTCAGCAATGGATACAGTCTGATCCTGTGAAGCATCATCACTGATAAGCAATTCCCAATTGGTATAGGTTTGTGCCAAAACACTTTCAATAGCTTTTGCAATAAAAGCTTCAGTGTTGTAGGCGCACATAATTACACTCACTTTCATTACCAGCAGAAATTATATCCGACAGTATAATTAACTGTTTCTTTTTCTAAAACAAAGTTTTTAAACTTGTTAGCCAATCGTTGTCGACGTTTAAACAGGATATTAGAGAACTTAGACACATTTGCACTTGTAATTATCCATATCATCTTCTTGATAATCTTCTTAGGCATCACTTGTTTATCGTCAATCTGAGCACTAAAATTGACAGATTTCTCAACGGTCATTGCTCTACCCTCTACTGCACAGACAATCTCATAGGGTATATGAAGGTTTTGTAACTGTTTCCTCATATATGCCCTCCTTTCAATACCCTTATTTAAATTTATGACATATGGTTTCATGAAAGATAGGCTTTCCGCTACTTACGATAATATGCAAATCTATTTTTTTCTACACCCGAAAGCGAATATTTACGATGGATTAACATCTGCTTTGTATTTGTAGTCGTTATGTGTTTCAGCTAACTCTATATGATTTTATAGCCTATATGGAAACGGGGTATATTCAATGCATATTATCTTTTATAAGGCTAATTGGTGTTTGCACAGCCATATCATTCATTTTCCAATTTCTTCCGTAGATGATACCTTACAAAATTTTTTTTAAAAATCACAGGTATTTTTGTTACTTTTTTTCTTCACATTTAATAATATATTTGTTATGATATTCATAAAATGCATGTTTCAATGGTAGATATCATTAATCAAATAAAATATGCAATTGCGGATGATCACAGATTATTTAGAGAAGGCTTGGTAGTCTTACTGGAGCAATATGATGAATTAAGATTGGTACAATCTGTAAGTGACGGAAAGGAAATGATTCAATATTTAGAACGCGCTCCGGAGCATCCGGATATCTGTATTTTGGATCTATGCATGGAAAATATGGATGGCTATGATACCGCAGCATCAATAAAGAATCGTTGGCCGGATATTGATATTCTCATATTGACAAACTACCCATTTAAAATCAATATGATTAGACTCTTCCAGATTGGGATAAATGGGTTTATGGCAAAAAACAGTGCTCCAGCAGAAATTTATAAAGCGATGACTGCCATTAAGAAATACCGGGTATATGTATCAGAAGTTCATAAAAAAATATTATTGGAGTCAAGAGATATGCTTCATATGAAAATGCCTGTACTTTCTGCAACGGAAATATATTTTTTGAAACTATGCTGTAGTGAGCTTACTTATAAGGAGATTGCTAATAAAATGAAAACTACTACCGGCAGTATTGCAGGTTTTCGTAACCGACTTTTTGAAAAACTGAATGTCAATAGTAGAACCGGACTTGTAACCATTGCATTTGCCATGGGCTTGGTAAGTCCTGAATATCTTATTCAATAACAATAAAACATTGATTATGAAATTGATAATTGTTTTGCTGTGTAGCTTATGGCTGCTAGGGGCTTGCACTTCTTCACCTACCACACTAAATATAACCAGTAGCTCTTTTGAGGGAGAAGATTTTATCCCTATCCATACAGCTAACACTATGATTGAGAGCTTTATAGAAAGCCTCCCCAGTAATACAGATACAAATGTTAAATCATGGATTTTACAAGCAGATGCATTGAGAGAACTCCTCGCTGACAATGAAATAGTGATGGTAAAAGTGATGCTTGCGCATAATGAAGAGTGGATAGATACCAAAGGAGATGGAATACCCGTCGGCTATAATAATGAAGCTTTAACCATTGTACTCGCTGGTGCTGACAAAGATGGAAACTATGTACTTCCTGAAGAGCCAGTGGCCATCAATAAAGCTAGGCCCTGCCCACCATCCTGCCCGGAAGGGACAGCAGCAAATAACCTCATAGTTACCAATTAATAATCCCTACCCATTTTTCAAGGGTTAGATTGATGCTGTATGTTATTTTTATATCATGAGCTATTACCTATATCTGCTGTTAGTAACTATTACTTTGGTCATGGCTTTAAGCCGGTGGAAAAATGCAGATTTTCCTGTAAAACTGATGATTATACTCATGATACTTACATGGATTACAGAATTTGCAGGAGCATACTACATGTATGCACACCGAAACAATATTATCGTGTACTTATGTGCTGGTTCAGTAGAGCTATTGATTTTAATGCTCTATTATATGTACTGGGAAAGAAGTAACCGAAAAATGTGGGGATTATATGGATTGTTAGTACTCATGTGTTTTGTGTATGTATTGCTGGCTTACTTCACTACTAAATCATTGTTGTATGTGTATGTCAGATTTTTACTAATAGAATCTTTACTGGTTTCTATATGGGTAATCTTGTTTCTATTTCGAAAGTTATTACCGGAAGCACAAAGGGTAAAACTTTCCTTTAACCGACATTTTTGGTTTTCCATGATATTATTGACGTACTCTTGTACGAATATTCCCATCCAATTTATATTGGAAATAGGCTTGCATATGCCTTCTATCGAATTGGATGTCAACTTGATTTCTTTTTGGATAAATACACTTGTTGTCTTAGGTTTCTTACTGGTATTTGTATTCCATAATCGTTTTTCCAACTCCTATGGAGACAACTGAACTTCTATATTTTGCTATTGCCGGACAATTGCTGTTTTTAATTCTATGTGCGGTTATTGTGTACCTGGCTATCCGCTATAAACAACAACAATTATGGAGGGAAATGGAAAAGAAACAGCACGAAACCCTTTGTCAACACAAGGTAATGGTTTCCAGAATAGAAGAGAAAGAGCTTACTATGAATCAGTTAGCTCGAGAAATACATGATCATTTCGGGCAAATAAATAGCCTTATCAAAATCAATTTGCATGTGATAATGGGTATGTTGCAAAATGAAAAAGAGCAGCGACTAACGAAAAACTTAATGCAGCTTTCGGATATGCTTACAGACAGTATTCACCATTTGAATCGTTCGCGTGCTTATGAAGCAGCTGAAATGATGAGTATTGTTGATTTTATAAAAGAACAGCTAGAGTATCTCAAAGGTATTAGTGAAATACAAACGCAATTTGTGGTGGAAGGCACTGAAATAGGCTTTTCTGCAGAAGTAAATAGGATGATTATTCGAATATTTCAGGAAGCATTTTCTAATATCCTCCACCATGCCAAAGCCAAACATATTGCTATAAGGGTATGTTTTCAGCCAGATTGTTTTACTATGGAAATTATTGATGATGGCATTGGTTTTGAACTCTCAAAACTCATGGTAAAAAGCAGAGGAATGGGAATTGCTAATATGCATTATCGTGCACAGATAATCAAAGGAATGTTACACATCACCTCTGACCCTAGTGTAGGCTCAAAAATTTGTCTGCAACTGCCTATAAAAACATATCCCTAAAGCAGAACTTCAGGGACATGTTTGCTATACTTGATTTTACATTATTTACTTCAATACACCCAGTTCTTTCCCTACTTTGGTGAAGGCAGCTATGGCTCTGTCTAAATGCTCCTGAGTATGCGCTGCAGATAACTGTACTCTGATTCTGGCCTGGCCTTTAGGTACAACCGGGAAGAAAAATCCAATTACATATACCCCTTCATCTAAGAGTCGAGCAGCCATGTTTTGCGCTAACACAGCATCATACAGCATGATAGGTACAATAGGATGGGTGCCGGGCTTGATGTCAAAACCTGCTTCGGTCATCTTTGTCCGGAAATAGGTGGTATTGGCTTCTAACTGATCTCGAAGTGCTGTAGTTTCTTGAAGCATATCTAATACAGCTATGGATGCCCCTACTACAGAAGGAGCCACGGTATTAGAAAATAGATACGGTCTGCTACGTTGTCTAAGCATTTCAATGATTTCTTTCTTACCGCTGGTGAATCCACCAGATGCACCTCCTAGTGCTTTACCCAATGTACCCGTAATAATATCTACACGTCCCATTACATTACATAACTCATGTACACCTCTTCCGGTTTTTCCCATAAATCCAGAAGAATGACTTTCATCAATCATCACAATCGCATCATACTTATCAGCCAGATCACAAATCTTATCGAGTTGCGCTATAGTTCCATCCATAGAAAATACAGAGTCGGTAACAATAAAGCGAGTACGAGCTTGATTATGTTCTTTTAACTGTGCTTCAAGCTCTGCCATATCATTGTGCTTGTATCGAGCACGTTTAGCTTTGCAAAGTCTTACCCCGTCAATAATAGAAGCATGGTTCAACTCATCAGAGATAATGACATCTTCTTCGCCTAGTAAAGGTTCAAACACACCTCCATTGGCATCAAAACATGCTACATACAGAATGGTATCTTCAGTTCCTAAAAAGGAGGAAAGCTTGGCTTCTAATTCTTTATGAATATCCTGTGTGCCACAGATAAAGCGTACAGAACTCATTCCGTAACCACGCTCTTCAATGGTCTTTTGGGCGGCAGCAATTACTTTGGGATGAGATGACAAGCCTAGGTAATTATTGGCGCAAAAGTTTAAAACCTTTTTACCATTTACCATGATCTCTGCTCCCTGCTCAGAAGATATAACTCTTTCTTTCTTATAAAGCCCTGCCTGTTCAATTTCATTTAATTCCTGTTGGATACGTTGGTAGAATGATGGACTTGACATATATAGTGTTTTGGGACAAAAGTAATAGATAAAGTGATGAATTTTGGCACTTTAAATCATGAAATGATATAATCGCTAATACTGATTCTTCAGGTGAGTCCTGAAGGAATATAAATGACATCCCGATATTCAATCATATGCAAAGTAGTGCTTCTATAATGTTTTGAGTTAGATTTACATTATACCTGACTCCTGATTTTCATTTTTATAGCCTGCTATCATAGTTTTGCTTAAGATGTATCTTAGCATTATGTACACACAAGAGCAGGAACAAACACTTTTTGATATTGGAAAGAAAATTCTTTCTGGAAGCACGGAACTATATACTCCCAATCAACTTGCCGAAAATCTCCGCAATGTAATTATATATGCAGACTGGAAATACTACCTGCATAGTAACCCTGTTTTTTCCGATGCTGAATACGACAGTTTATTTAGCATGTTGAAAAAGCTTGAACAGGAATATCCTCATTTAATCCATCCCGGTTCTCCTACACAGCGAGTGGCCAACGGACTTACGGAAAAGTTCCCCCCTGCTACCCATATCGTGCCCATGCTAAGTCTGGACAATACCTACAATCCAGAAGATTTGAGAGACTGGGATCGTAAATGCCGCGAACTAACGGGTAAGACCAGCATTGTATATTGTGTAGAACCTAAATATGATGGCGCTAGTATTTCTTTGGTCTATCGAGATGGGATATTAGTACGAGGTGCTACTAGAGGAGATGGTATTACGGGAGAAGAAATAACGACTCATGTAAAACAAATCAGATCATTACCTCTAGCAGCTCCATTGTCAGATTACGGAATCGCAGAAATGGAGATCAGAGGAGAGGTGGTGATACATAAAGATGTTTTTAAAACATACAATGAACAACGGATAAAAGAAGGCCTCCCCCCTTTAGCAAATCCTAGAAATGCGGCAGCAGGAACTTTGCGTATGCTTGATCCCGAAGAGGTAAGAAAACGAAAACTCTCTGCCGTATTGTATCATATTAGTGATTACGTATTAACTCAGGGTTCCAATGTGCCTGCCAAACTCCATAACCATTATGATGCCTTACATTGGCTATATCAATTAGGATTTCCCTCTCCAGTGCAGGAAGCTAAATGCTTAGAAGGGATAGATGCCGTGATCGCTTTTTGTGAAGAATTTGAAACAAAAAGAGATGAACTTCCCTATGAAATTGACGGGCTTGTTATTAAGGTAAATGATTTTGAAGATCAGGAAAAAATGGGTATGACGAGTCATCACCCTCGGTGGGCAACTGCTTTTAAATTTAAGGCCAGACAGGCTACTAGTAAATTGCTTAGGGTGGAATTTCAGGTGGGGCGTACTGGATCTGTTACACCCGTAGCGAAAATAGAACCTGTAGCCGTTGGAGGAGTGACAATTTCTTCTGTTTCCCTGTTTAATGAAGATGTAGTGCGTGAAAAAGATCTCAAAATTGGAGATAAGGTATTGGTAGAAAGGGCAGGAGATGTTATCCCCTATATAGTAAAACCTCTGTCAGAATTAAGAGATGGGTCAGAACAATCTATTGTATTCCCTACGCATTGTCCTGATTGCGGAGAAGTACTGGATAAACCAGAAGATGAAGCAGTATGGCGCTGTATTAATATTTCTTGTCCGTCTCAGGTAATTGAAAGATTGGCACATTTTTGCAGTAAAGACGCCTTAGATATTCGAGGTATGGGCATTGCCAACGTAAGGAAGTTTTATGAACTCGGCATTGTGAAAGATATCGCAGGGTTGTATCATATTGACTGGACCCGGGTAGCAGCATTAGAAGGATTTGGAGAAAAATCTGTACAAAACTTGAAAGATGCTATACAAAACTCTCTAAAACAACCTTTGTACCGTTTGATTTACGGCTTAGGAATTCGACATGTAGGAATTACCATGGCCAAAACACTTGCCTCTTCAGTTACTCATTTGAAGGATCTGTATAATTGGGATGAATCTAAACTTCTGGCTCTGGAAGACGTAGGACCCAAAGTGGCTTCTTCTATAATGCATTTCATGAAAACTCCTGAAAACCAGTACCTGATAGATCTGCTCGAACAGGCTGGCATGAACCTTTCTAACCAACAAAAAGATATTGCATCACACGCTGCCGGAACGCTTTCAGGCAAAACATTTTTATTTACAGGAACTCTGACTAGATTTAAAAGGAGTGAAGCTGAAGCACTAGTGGAACAGCAAGGTGGTGTGATTGTCAGTGGTGTGAGTAGCAAACTTAACTATCTAATCACCGGGGCTGATGCGGGTTCTAAATTGGAAAAAGCTAAAAAGTTGAACACGGTATCGATCCTTACAGAGGAGGAATTTATGCAGCTTATTGGCTATGAACTATAATTTCTATTCCAAAGAGATTAAAGACTAATAAGTGCTTGCTGCTATATACCTTTGCCACTGTTTCTGTTTTGAATAATTGCATATGTACCCTGGAAAACCATATCTTATGCTTTCAGGACTTGAGCCTTTAGTGGTAAGACCTGAGAGCAATTTTATCAATATAGGTGAACGAACCAATGTTACAGGCTCTAAAAAATTTGCCCGACTCATTCGGGAAAATAAATTTGAAGAAGCTCTTAGCGTTGCGCGTCAGCAAGTAGAGAATGGTGCGCAGATATTAGATGTAAATATGGATGATGCCATGTTGGACGGGGTACAAGCCATGACTACCTTCTTGAATCTGCTACAAAGTGAACCTGAAATTGCAAAGATTCCTATTATGATTGACTCTTCAAACTTTGCTGTAATTGAAGCAGGTTTGAAATGCGTACAGGGAAAATGTATTGTAAATTCTATCTCGCTAAAAGAAGGTGAGGAGCTCTTTCTAAAGCATGCAACTATTTGTCAGGATTATGGAGCTTCGGTAGTGGTAATGGCATTTGATGAAGCCGGACAGGCAGATACACTCGAAAAAAGAGTGAGTATATGTGAAAGAGCCTATAATCTACTCACACAAAAATTGGGATATCTACCGCAGGATATCATCTTTGATCCCAATATTTTCGCAGTAGCAACGGGTATTGAATCTCATAATAATTATGCTGTTGATTACATTGAGGCAATACGAATCATCAAACAGAAAATGCCACAGGTAAAAGTAAGCGGGGGAGTAAGTAATGTGTCTTTTTCATTTCGCGGTAATGACCTGGTTAGAGAGGCCATTCATACTGTATTCTTATATCATGCTATAAAGGCAGGTATGGATATGGGCATTGTAAATGCCGGACAACTACAGGTATATGATGAAATTGAACCCGAATTGAAGACTTTATGTGAAGATGTGATCTTAAACAGAAGAGAAGATGCTACAGAGCGGCTGGTAAACTTTGCAGAAACGGTTAAAACAACAGAAAAGGCAAAGGTAAATGATGAGGCATGGAGAAAAGAGGCTGTACAAAAAAGACTTATTCATGCCTTAGTAAATGGTATCACTGATTATATTGAACAAGACACAGCAGAAGCACTACAAGTATATGGCAAACCTTTGCTAGTGATTGAAGGACCACTGATGGACGGAATGAATATTGTAGGAGATTTGTTTGGAAGTGGTAAAATGTTTTTGCCACAGGTTGTGAAAAGTGCTAGGGTCATGAAAAAAAGTGTAGCATGGTTAACCCCTTATATCGAGGAAGAAAAGAAAAATAATCCCAAAGCGCAGCAGGAAGCTGTCGCTAAAATATTACTGGCCACAGTGAAAGGTGATGTGCATGATATTGGTAAGAATATAGTAGGTGTTGTGCTGGGATGTAATGGATATGAAGTAATTGACCTTGGAGTGATGGTCCCTGCTGATAAAATTTTAGATGCCGCTTTGGCACATCAGGTAGATATTATTGGTTTGAGCGGATTGATTACGCCCTCGTTAGACGAAATGGTACATGTTGCTAAAGAAATGAAAAGAAGAGGCATGCAACAACCTTTATTGATTGGAGGAGCCACCACTTCACGTACGCATACTGCGGTAAAAATTGCTCCGGAATATGATAAGGGAGTGATACATGTTCTTGATGCAAGTAGAAGCGTTACCATTGCAGGCAGTATCCTGAATGCAGCCACAAAGGAACACTTTATCCAACAAACCTATGCTGAATATGAAAAGCTAGCTCAAGAATTTGCTGCTAAAAAAACTATCAAAGAGTATTTAAACTATGAAGTAGCAAAGCATAATCCTGTGAAGATAAACTGGAAAGGATATATCCCTCCAGTTCCTACATTTACTGGTGTCCGCGCTTTTACAACATATGATCTTAATGAGATCAGGAAATATATAGACTGGGGCCCTTTCTTCTCTGCCTGGGAAATGCGTGGTAAATTTCCCGATATCCTCAGTCATCCCACAGCAGGTACTGAAGCTCAAAAACTATATAATGATGCCAATCACCTGCTTGATCAGATAATTCGTGAAAATTGGGTAACAGCAAAAGGGGTTGTAGGTTTTTGGAATGCCTTGAAAATATCAGCAGATACGATTGTGGTGACAGATGGAGAGGGAAATGAACTGGCTTCATTGGAATGGCTTCGCCAGCAAATCAAAAAAGCTGCTGACCAACCCAATTTTTCTTTGGCAGATTATATAAAACCAGCCCATATCGCTCCGGAACATCCTGATTTTATCGGAGCATTTGCTGTCACAATTCATGGAAGTGAATCCCATATCCAAAGATTTATAGAAGCTCGCGATGATTATAATAAAATTATGTTACAGGTTTTATGTGACAGACTCGCAGAGGCTTTCGCCGAACTATTACATTATCGCACACGGGTAGAGTTTTGGAAATATGACCCTGCTGAAAAATGGGATCTGGACAAATTAATAAAAGAACAGTACCGTGGCATCCGCCCGGCTCCGGGATACCCGGCTTGCCCTGATCATACGGAAAAAATTAAGCTTTTTGATTTATTACAAGCTACAGCTCATACCGGCATACAATTAACAGAATCTTTGGCAATGTATCCGGCTTCTTCAGTTTGTGGATGGTATTTTAGTCATCCACAAAGTACGTATTTTGGCATCGGAAAAATTCTGGATGACCAATTAAAAGATTATGCCCAGCGCAAAAACATGCCTCTGGATAGGATGCAGCGTTGGCTTGCCCCTAACTTAGAAACCAGATAAACACATTTGTAAATGACTAAAGAAACAAATTTGAATACTCCTGCTTGGCTACGCATTCCTGCGACTATTATTAGCTACTTATGTCATCCCGTTTTTTTACCAACCGTGATGACTTATCTGCTTTTTTTACTGGCTCCCACAGGTATGATGGCTATACCGGGTGCACACATGGGTATTATATTGATACGTATTGCCTATATCACAGCTTTTTTCCCTTTACTAACCGTATTACTTCTAAAGGGGTTGGGATTTGTGGACAGTATTATGCTACATAACCCAAAGGAAAGAATTATCCCGATGATGGCCACTATGATTTTTTATTTCTGGGTGTATCAAGTATTTAAAAACCTAGATGCACCGCTCATTATGCGGAGTATGTTGCTAGGATGCTTTTGGGGAGTAATTACCTTGTTTATGGTCGGAATTTTCTTTAAAGTGAGCTTACATACGGGTGCTGCCGGCGGTATGGTAGGGCTAATGTCTATACTACTTTTTCAAAGTCCTGTGAATATGGCCATCCCATTTTTTGTGATTTTATTTGTGGCCGGACTAACAGGAACGGCCAGAATGATTTTACATGCTCACACACCTGGTGAAATATGGTTGGGATACATAGTCGGGCTTATAGCTCAATGGGCTGCATTTCTCTATCTCTCCTGATTTTTTTAACGGAATATCAGTAGGTGAGAGCTAGTTATTTTCGTTATGCCCCAATCCACAGACTGGTGTTTACTCAGTATTACCGAAAATGTGGTACGGTATATTTCGTATTTCTAATTTTTTGTAACTTCGTAGGTTCACAACTTCAGAACGATATTTGTGAAAATTTCAATTTAAGACATTCAAAAAAAAGTACACATGAGTTTAGAAATTACGGGTAAGCTTTTGGTTAAGTATGATACCCAGGAGGTAAGTGAACGATTTAGAAAAAGAGAATTTGTTTTAGAGCTTTCTGATGAAGTAGGAGGAAATGTTTACACAAACTATGCAAAAATGCAATTAGTGCAAGGTAAATGTGAACTTCTGGATCAGTATCAAGTAGGTGATCTGGTAAAAGTGAATTTCAACATTAAGGGAACAAAATGGGAGCGCGACGGTAAAATAAACTACATCACAAATTTGGATGCTTGGCGTATTGAACACGTACAATCACAGGCACCTGCTGCATCTCCCCAACCTTCATTCCCAGCAGCAGAGCCAGCACCTTTCAATTATAACGTGTCTCAGGATAGTGCAGATGATTTACCATTTTAATTATTTCTCATTTCCTTCAACTCCTTAAAACACTTACTCCCATATCACTTCAGATGTGGGAGTACTTATAAAAACCTAGTACTAAAGCTAAAAACAATCTCTATGCGTCATTTGTTTTTGTTTCTGACCTGCTTATACTTTTTTTCGTCTTGTTCCTCTGTTCCCGAACATGCACGTTACTTACCTAATGATGCAGTGGTGGTAACAGGAATCAATTTGAAAGAAATGAGCAAAGAAATTGCATGGAGTGTTTTTAGTGGTAGTAAGCTTTTTGAAGAGATGACCAGGAGGATGGATTCGACAGGTAACAACACATTAAATGATCTCGACAAAGCAGGTATAAATGCTTTCAGTACATGCTATGCCTATATTCAAACCGTATCCGGTTTTGAACCTCTGGTTACAGTATTGATACCACTCGATGATGAAAAAAAATGGGAACAGTTTGCCCAAACTCACTTTCATGAAAAAATTCGTGAAGTAAATAATCGAAAACAAATACAACTATCAGAAACGATATACGCTTCTTGGACCAATAGTGTATTGGTAATTATGCAACAGCCTACTTATGAAGCAAACGAGGATACGGAAGAAAATATATCCCTTCAGTCCCAACCTTTGCCCGATATTGCCGGATATATGGATAAAGTATTTAATCTGCCTAAGGAACAAAGCCTGATTAATGATAAAAGATTTTATGATTTTGAAAAACAAGCTTATGATCTTACGTGTTGGGTTAATCATGACAGATTTCTAAACCATATCAGTGAAAATAATGCATCCATCTCAGAGTTTAGCATAGCTAGAAACTTGTGGAAAGGTGTGGCAATGGCTGCTGGTATAAACTTCGAAAAAGGAAAAATGAAGGCAGAAGTAAAATACTTTACCAGTGAAGTGATTAATTCTTTTGCCGAAAAATTTGTCAGAGATGCAGATAAAGAATTAATAGCAAGATTACCGAAAGATAATCTCCATTTTGCTACTGCATTTTATTGTTCTTCTGATGGTGTAAAAGGTATTCTGGAAAATACAGGAATACTAGGCTTTTTAAACCTAGCATTTATGGATCAGGGTATATCTACCAACGACATCTTTAATGCTTTTACTGGAGATATGGCTTTTGCTGTGCATGATTTTAGGATACAGACCCAGGTAAATGAATCTTCTGATACTACAAAATATACCGATGTGCTTTCCGAATTTAGTGCCGTGTATGCCATGAAGATTCATAAAAAAGAAGCTTTTGATAAACTGATTCAATACGCCGTAAAACAATCCTACATCACGCCTTATCAGGAAAATGTATGGTGTGCAATTACCGGTTCTGACACGGTTTTTATGGCGCTGAAAGGGGACTTCATTGCCTGGTCTAATGAGTATAAAGAAGTAACTGACTATTTGGATGGTCATCATAAATCTAAAGAGGGACATCCTGCTCTAAAGAAAAGTCTAGTAGGTTATCCTTTTGCTATGTTTGTGGATTATAGAACGATTTTTGATCCTCTAAAACAACTGGCTTCTACAATGGGTTATGATGTAGGTGTGCAAAAAGCAGAAAATCTGTTAGACTATGCAGTAGTGCATGGAGGTAGCTATAGAAACCATGCATTTGATTTTGAAGCTTCCCTCTATCTTAGAAATAAGGATGAAAACAGCTTAATTCAATTGATACATTTTGTTACAGAGATTACTGAAAATGCACAACCTTAAACAGAGAAGTGAGGTCTGTAGATGCAATTATGATACGAGCTTATTTTTTTAATTTTAAGAGTGCTGTAAAAGGATGACGCAGGTTTTCGTAGCCAATTAAATCCACTTTTACACTTCCTACAAGAATGGGGCTATCTACTCGTACTGGTATGTGATTGGGATCATCGCTTACCCAGATGGTCATTTTTTCTCCTCCTTTAAAGATAGTGCCTTCAATCAAAAGCGGTTTGATTTTAATGGTGTTAAATGTGCCGTAACGAGTAGTGATTTTTTCCTTACCTAAGTAACGAATATATAAATTATATACTTGGTCATCTAAGAACATGGAAAAAGGAATCTTATCACCTGGCTGATATTGGTCATAATTAATGTTGCGAGCATAAAACACAGCAGAAAGTACATCTTGTATGCAAGCAGGTATGGTGAATGTTTTTTCATTGCTGATAGCCATCCTTGAGTCGTGAAAAAAGCGCACATCATTTTTAAAAGTATAACCACCTTCATTCACATCTCTGGCAAAACGCAAAGGCAGCATAGTGCTTGTATCAATATATGTTTCGTAGCGATCTCTTACTTTATAAAACCACTCATAGGATTTGAGTGTTTTAGCATCTCCCACTACATGATAAGCCTTTTTACCGCCGTAAGTAGTGAGGGTGGTAGTAAAACTAGCTAAGCCAGCTCCTACCCATATAGCTCCCATATTATAGTACACCTTAAACGATAGCTTTTCTCCTGGTTTAAAAGAAAAGTTTTTTCCAGCACAAAAGTCTTGCTGTGCTTGCAAGGGTGGTGATACAAATATGCTGGTGAGGCACAAAAACATTATAACGATACGTCTGTTCATGTAGTCTGGTTTTACTTTAATAACTTCATACGTAATAACAAAATAGAACCGACGATAGAGGGCAATATGATATTAATAAACCATAGCATTACGGAAGCTGCAAGAATACCTGCAGTTTGATCTGTAAAATGTTGAAACAAATATATGCTTACTTGTCCTCTTACACCTAGTTCTGAAAGCGCAAATGAAGGGAGCACAGCCATTGTCCAGAAAAACAAAGAAGCCATAAAAAATCCCGGAATTATGGGAAATTGAATTTTCATCCAGGTTAAGAGAATCAAATACTGTGCCGTGAATATACTAAATCGTAATAGGGATAATCCCATAATACTTAGCTGCACTTTAAGGGTAAGCCGTTTTAAAAGTTGGCCGTATGTCTTAAAACGCGTGACATACGGCAGTTTTTCCAGCCTTTGACTAATGGTTTCGAATCTGAAAAAGATAAGAGATAATAAGGTAGTAATTAATATTGCGATTACCAGAATTATTTGTTGCGGATATCCGGGATAATGTATATTATAAAATATCAAACCAGCCACGCCATAGATAAAAAGAGTGAAGAATTGAGAAAAAACACCCAAAAGGGTCACGCTAATCAGGCGAATGGTGTTTTTAGGTTTTAAGTATAAAAGCCTACCCGGATATTCCCCAATACGATTGGGTGTGATTAAGGAAATGGCTAAACCTGCAAGCACGCTTTTGACTGCGTTGAGTCTGGAAAGGGGTTGTGCAGATCCTGCTAGCAGTTTCCATTTAAAGATTTCTATACCAAGATTTACAGGCATTAATAATACAGCCAATAGTAACCAGCCTATTACATCGTTGCCCCAAAAATCGGCTCCTTTAAATTGCGCAAATTGATGACTTGTTTGCCTGTAGATGGCTGTCAGCAAAACCACTGCTATGATGCCCCCTATCAGGTAATTGAGCCATATTTTGGTATTTTTGTTCAAATTGAATGATTTGTCCCAATCTCCCCGTATATATCTTGGCATCGATCCCGGTACACTTGTAATGGGATACGGACTGGTGTCGGTATGCAAAAATAGTATTTCATTAGTGGAAATGGGGGTTTTGCAACTGGCTAAGAAACAAAATCATGCCGAGCGCCTGGAAATGATTTTCCGAAAAACCCAAAGTCTTATTCAATTGCATCGCCCTAGTGCAGTGGCTATCGAGTCCCCATTTTTTGGTAAAAATGTCCAAAGTATGCTAAAACTGGGGAGAGCTCAAGGGGTTGCTATTGCAGCAGCTATGATGAATGGATTGCCTACGGAAGAATATGCCCCCAGAAAAATTAAACAGGTCATTACAGGACGAGGTAATGCTACTAAAGAACAAGTTTGGCATATGTTACAGCATATGCTGAAATTTGAGGAAGACCCCCGTTTTATGGATGCAACTGATGCCGTTGCGGTGGCACTGTGTCATTACTATGAAACTACCTCTCCTTATGCCAGCGCTACGCCTAAAGAAAACCGTAAAAAAGCCAATAGCTGGTCAGCCTTTCTAGAGGCTAATCCAGATAAAGTCAGGAAATAAAAAAAACACTTGCTTAAGCAAGTGTTTTTTGTGTGATGTCGGGAAGACAGGATTCGAACCTGCGACCCCCTGGTCCCAAACCAGGTGCGCTACCGGCCTGCGCTACTTCCCGATCCATTTACCGGATTGGTTGAAAAGTGGGTGCAAAGTTAAAAGTTTATTTCAGCTTTCAAAATGAATTTTGCATTCCCTGAAAAAAATTATCGAACAATCCCTTATTAAGGTGAATTTCCACCATAATGAACTAGTTGGAAATTAATTTTTTTAATAACCGTATAGGGCAGGGTTTGCATCAAACGAGGTTTTACAGTATTCACTGCAAAACCATATGGTGTCATTCCCTTGTACGGAATACTCTTCCCAACTGGCTTCATATGTCATCTTGCATATGGGGTCTATTTTATCCGAAGCCACTTCTTCGGTAGTGGTCATTTCTTCATTCATATCATTCCCTTCTGATTCAGCATTGCCACAAGAAGCTACCATAAAAGGGATGCAGCCCAGCAATAAAAAATGTTTTAGACGCATGATTTGTTAAAATGTGGAGGAGTGGTTGGCTCCTACAGGGTTAAAAAATAAAATATGTTGAACCAATATTTGGTTATGCTAAGGTAAAGATAGAACGGTAATTATCCTTGTTTTACGTTTTTCGCAAAAATACAGAGTGTATTCAGTGATGAAATTTAGTTGAAAATGCAGATTGAAATATGCAATGTGTTAGCCTAAATTTTCTTCATCGGAAAGTCAAGTATGCTGGAAATAAGTAAGGCAATACCGATGAGCAATATGCAGGCATCTGAAATCCTTTGCAAATACATCACTCTCCTTACGGTTAGTTTTCTCCGAATTACATCTGCCAGAAAAACTTTAAGAAAATCTATACTGAGAATTAGACCAAGGCAGCACGAAAATAACACGATACGATAAGTAGTAGATGAATTTGCAGTTGCCGTTACTGCTGCCAGCCAGGTAATAATGACTCCAGGATTAATGGTATTTATTAAAAAACCTGAGAGCCATATGCGTAAATAATGCCCACCTGATATGGTGATTACACGGGATGGACGACGAGGTTTGAATTTTTTGAACAACCCAGCCAAGCCTACGGCTATTAGGATTAAAGCTCCGGTAAAGGCAATAGGACGTTGATGTTCACTAAGTACTACAAGCCAGGATGCTGCAATATTGGCCACAGTCACATAAAGGATATCACTAAAAGAAACCCCAAGCACAAAAGCTAATCCGGCTTTATAGCTATGGTTGAGACTGTACCGTATTACAGCAAAAAGGGTTGGCCCAACGGAAATAGCCATAAATAACCCCAGCAACAGCCCTTTAATGATTGCATCCCACAAATGCATTAGCGCAAGATAAGAACTAATCTTTAGATATCGAACCAAGAGAGTTTTACCATAATTATTACCAATTAGAATTTTTTTTCTGCACTTCATATAAATTTTTAGCATTACCGGATAGTTGATAATACGTTGATGGTAGTTTCTGATGGTTAAATTATAGGTGTCTTGTTTGCGCTATTATATAATTTTGTGGTTTTGTATCTTTGTTAGTGCTATGCGACTTTTGGCATTTATATTAGCCTGCCTCACTATCGTATTAAGCACATTTCCATGTGCTGATCGGGTGTACCCTTCGAGTGAGGGTGTAGCTACGTATGATCAACACTTTGAGCGCAGTAATGATATACATAGTCATGAGGCATCAGATCACGATGCATGCACTCCTTTTTGTCATTGCACTTGTTGTGCTGGCTTTTCCCTCATGCCTACAATAGACTTTTTCCAAAAACCATATTTTACCTCCATACGTCCCTTATATACTATGTACCGTGATAAAGGGATAAATGAAGTTTTCTTTCCTGTTTGGCAGCCTCCTCAATTATTTGCCTAAATAGGCAGCAGGGTAAGTAATCTGTATTCCCCCATGTTAGGGAAACGTAGATCTTACGTGACGGATAATTATCCATTAGATAGTGTCAGGTTAAATCTGTAAGTATTCAGTGGATATAAGTCTGCTGCTCACACGTAGAATACACAAATAACAAATCGTGTATTGTTTTCTGTAAAGTAATGCTCATAACTTATGCTTGATAAGATTATTTTATTCAGCATTCGCAATAAGCTGTTCGTAGGCTTGTTTACGCTGATGATTATAATATGGGGAATATGGGGGGCCATAAGACTGCCCATTGATGCGGTACCTGATATTACCAATAACCAGGTGCAAATTATTACACGCGCTACTTCTTTCGCTAGTCAAGAGGTAGAACAATATGTGACCTATCCCATCGAACAAACTTTATTAAACCTACCAGATATTGAGGAGGTTAGATCTATATCAAGGTTTGGACTTTCCGTGGTTACAGTGGTTTTTAAGGACGATGTGGATATATATTTTGCTAGACAATTAATACATGAGCGATTACAACAAGCTATTGAACTCATACCCGAATCGGCATCTAAACCCGAAATGGCGCCAGTAAGTACGGGACTGGGAGAGGTGTATCAATATATCTTACACCCGAAAGAAGGAAGTGAAGATAAGTACTCGGCTATGGACTTAAGAACAATGCAAGACTGGGTAGTATCGAGGCAGCTATATGGCCTTCCTGGAGTAGCAGAAGTCAATAGTTTTGGGGGGTTGGTGAAGCAGTATGAGGTTTCGCTTAATCCGCAACGTCTGCATGCACTAGGAGTTACTATCCCAGAAATTGTAGAAGCCCTGGACAAAAATAATGAAAATACGGGTGGGGCATATATCGACAAACATCCTAACAGCTATTATATACGAGGTATTGGTGCCGTACACTCCCTGGAAGAAGTAGGTAATATTGTCATCAGAAAAACAGAGTTAGGTGTACCTATATTAATCAGAGATGTAGCAGAAGTGCGTTATGGACATGCAGTTCGTTATGGTGCGGTAACCAGAAATGGAGAAAAAGAAGTAGTGGGAGGAATTGTAATGATGAGAAAAGGAGCTAATAGTGCTGAGGTAGTGAATCGGGTGAAAGAGAAAATGAAAGAAATTAGTAAATCTCTTCCAGATGATGTAGTGATTGAGCCATTTTTAGATCGTACCAATCTGGTTAAGCGAGCCATGCATACTGTAGAGAAAAATCTGATTGAAGGCGCGCTGATTGTCATTTTTGTACTCGTTATATTTCTGGGAAACTTGCGTGCAGGTTTGGTAGTTGCTTCAGCTATCCCATTGTCTATGCTTTTTGCTTTGGGCATGATGCATCTTTTTGGTGTATCGGCAAATCTTATGTCTCTGGGTGCTATTGATTTTGGACTTATCGTGGATGGAGCTGTTATTATTGTGGAGGCAGTGATGCATCATCTCGGTCTTAGAAAATCCACCCATACACTCTCCAGACAAGAGATGGATAATGAAGTATATCAGGCAGCATCTAAAATTAGAAATAGCGCAGCATTTGGCGAAATAATTATTTTGATGGTGTATATCCCTGTTTGGACGTTAACCGGTATTGAAGGAAAAATGTTCCGACCTATGGCTCAAACGGTTTGTTTTGCTTTGTTAGGAGCTTTAATTCTTTCGGTGACTTACGTGCCCATGATGTGCGCACTTTGTTTGCCCAGAAAACAACAGCAGGATAAACAGGGTATTTCAGCTCGATTGATGTCGTTTTTAGAAAGCAAGTATATTCCTTTAGTGAAAAAGGCAATTGTACATAAGTACAAAGTGATTGCTACTTCGATTCTCTTATTCATAGTTAGTATATGGGGGCTTTCTCGACTGGGAGGAGAATTTATCCCTGTATTAGAAGAAGGAGATTTTGCTTTCCATTGTATTCTTCCTCCCGGTACTTCCCTTCAGCAAAGTATTGAAACTTCTATGCAAGCTAGTAAAATTATCAGATCTTTTCCTGAAGTTAAAGAAGTAGTAGGGAAAACTGGAACGGCTGAAATTCCTACCGACCCAATGCCTCCGGAAGCATCAGATTTGGTGATTATACTTAAGCCTCAAACTGAATGGACTACTACTAAGGATTATTTTGAATTAGCCCGTTTAATAGAACAAAAATTAGCAACTATACCGGGTGTGTTATTTGAAGTAAATCAGCCTATACAAATGCGCTTTAATGAATTAATGACTGGCGTGAGACAAGACGTGGCCATTAAAATATTTGGAGAAGATGTTTTAATGCTAAAAAAACTGGCTGATGAGACAGCAGCTCTCATACAATCCATACCCGGTGTAAGTACACCACAGGTTGAGAAAACTACTGGGTTACCACAAATAAGTGTTCAGTATGATCGTATCAAATTAGCTGGATATGGCTTGCGGGTGGCTGATCTGAATGATGTTCTTGAAACAGCCTTTGCAGGTAAGGTGACAGGTCCAGTATTTGAAAACGAACGAAAATTTGACTTAGTTGTTAGACTAGATGCAGCACATAGACAATCTATCGAAGATGTGGAGAATTTATTTGTCCCTATGCACGATGGAAGTCAGATTCCACTCAAGCAGGTTGCAGACATCAAATTCTCTGAGGGCCCAGCACAAATTAGTCGGGAAGAAGGTAAAAGAAGGATCGTGATAGGCTTCAATGTACAGGATAGAGATGTGAAATCAGTTATTGCAGATGTGCGTGAGTTAATAGAACAAAAGCTTACACTTCCTGAAGGGTATCACTATACATTTGGCGGAACATATAAAAATATGGAACAGGCACTTTCGCGTTTAATGCTAGTGGTTCCTTTAGCCTTATTGCTTATTGGTATGATGTTGTACCTCACTTTCCATTCGTTACAGCAAGCTCTTTTGGTGTTTACCGCTATACCCATGAGTGCCATTGGTGGTATTGCGGCTCTAATGATCAGAGGTATGCCCTTTAGTATTTCTGCCGCTATAGGGTTTATTGCTTTGTTTGGGGTGGCCGTACTGAATGGCATTGTGTTAATTGCTACGATGAATCAATTAGCAAAAGAAGGTATTATAGATCCTGTAGAAAGAGTTTTGAAGGCTGTTTCTATCAGACTACGTCCGGTATTAATGACTGCAACAGTAGCTTCTTTAGGTTTTTTCCCCATGGCAATGGCTACTTCTACAGGTGCTGAGGTACAAAAACCCTTGGCAACTGTAGTTATTGGCGGATTAGTATCAGCCACCTTACTTACTTTATTTGTCCTGCCGATACTATATCTGATTTTTCAAAGTAATAAAGTAAAGATCCCTAAGCCTCATGTTGCGGCAATACTCCTTATATTTAGTCAGATTTCTTTCCATTCTTATGCACAAACACCTAGCTCGCTGCGTATATCTTTACAGGCAGCACTTGATAGTGCGAATCGACACAATACAGCATTGGCAGTGAGTAAATCAGAACTCAACTATGCTTTACAAAAACAACAAACGGTTTCTCTGCTGTCTGAAACAGGATTTTTCTATGAAAACGAAGACATAACTCCTCTGGATCAAAAAGGAATACTGAAGATTGGCGTTCAGCAGTCGATCAACTGGCCAGGAATATATAGAGCGCAGAGAAAGGAGATGAAGGCTTTTGGAGCAGTTGCACAGGCCAATTTATTACTTAGTCAAAAGGAGATTGAAAAGGAAGTGACAGACGCGTACTATCTACTATGGTATTGGCAAGAGAAACTAAGATTATATCAAACCCTGGATACACTCTATGAGCATTTGTACCAGGCTGCGCGTATTAGAGTAACATCAGGAGAAGCTGCTGCTATGGAAATGATTGCCGCTTCCTCTAGGAAAAGGGAAGTTGATGCATATATTGAATCCATGCAAAAGGAATTGCTTATACAACAATATCAATTAAAAAAGCTTATGCAGGTTGATTATTTACCCCTGCCAATTGCTCAAACCTTACCTAAAATTGCCTTTACACTTTCTTCGGAAGATATATCCACTCATCCGGTACTTCAAGCTAAAAATTATGCAATTGAATCTGCCGAATGGGCTGTGAAGTCGCAACAACTAGAATGGTTTCCCGATTTTTCCGGGAGGTTTTTTTCTCAAAGGTTGTATGGTGTGACACCTCCTTTCTCAGGATTTTCTGTAACCATGTCATTACCTATAGTGGGGGCTTCACAAAGAGCCAAAGTGAAATCAGCTAAACTGGAAAAAATAATTAAAGAGAAATCTTATGAAGATACCAAAGTACAGTTGTTAGAAAGTTATCAGAGAGCGAAAACAGTATGGGAGAAGAACAAAATTCTGATAGCTTATTATGAAGAAACTGGGCTATACGAAGCGGATGAACTTATTAGAGCATCCAAACTTGCCTATACTTCTGGAGAAATTAGTTACACAGAATTATCGCAGTATTTAACACAGGCAATAAAAATTCAGGAAGGCTATTTAGATGCCTTACGGGAATACAATCAATCTGTAATTTCTCTACTCTATTTCACAGATACTAATTCAAAAAACTAATACTCATGAAAAAGATATTGAGCTTGTTCGCGTTACTGGGAGTTGTAGGTGCATTGTCTTGTGGTCATGATCATCAGGACCACAAAGATGAACCCGTGGGTCATGAGGAGCATAATGAAACTTACACATGGTTTAGTCAAGAACAATTGCGATCCATAGGTATTCAACTTGGTAAACTGGAGCAAAAAAATCTTACTCATACACAAAAAGTAAGCGGATTTCTTAAAGTGCCCAATCAAAATAAAGCCATCATCACCTCTGTATATCAGGGTGTAATACGCTCTATATTAGTACAGCCAGGTAGTTATGTGCGTAAAGGGGAAACCATTGCGACTATTTCCAGTCCTTCTATGGTAAGTCTTCAGCAATCCTATATCAATGCGCAGGAGCAATTGAAATTAGCAACACAAGAATATGAAAGGCAAAAAATACTTATTGAAGGGAATGCATCGCCTTTAAAAAGGCTGCAGCAGGCAGAAACCAACCTCAAACAGGCACAGGCAAATTACGATGCAATTAAAGAACAAATTGTTATCTCAGGATTAAAGCCAGGTGATATTAGCGCTATTATTCCAATTAAAAGCCCTATTTCAGGGTCTGTAAGTGAGGTTCATGCTCAAATTGGTTCGCCTGTGGATCCACAAACTTCTATTGCAGAGGTCGTAAACAATGAAGTCCTGCACCTAGATGTATTAGTGTATGAACGCGATTTACCAAAAGTCAAAACTGGCCAGACTATTGATTTTACTCTTACCAACAGTACAGATGGCAGGATATTTCAGGCAAAGGTTTTTTCTATCGGAACAGCTTTTGAAAAAGAAACTAAAAGTATCCCTGTACATGCAGAGGTCATTGGGCTAAAATCGGGATTAATAGACGGAATGCCGGTTACTGCTATTATTAATCTGGATAACGAAACTACAGATGCGTTGCCTTCTGAAGCAATTATAACTTATAATGATCAGGATTATATTTTTATTGTGAAAGACTCTACTACTGTAGAAAATAAGAAAATGCTCTTTAAGCGCATTCCAGTAAAGAAGGGTGTTTCAGATATGGGTTATACTGCTGTAGTTCCTTTAGAAGATATTTCTAATGATTTGATAGTGGTGAAAGGTGCTTATTTTGTATGGGCAAAAATGAATGCTAATACAGTGGAGCACGAGCACTAAATTTTTTTTGTTCATGCTGATGGAGAAACACAATGCTTAGGGTTTAGTGAATTGAGGTAAAAATTGAAAAAATGATGATTCTTGTTTGTATTCGTAATGGGGATTAAAAAAACTTCATCCTAATATTTCCTAGGAAAGTTCGGAATAGAGATAAAAGGGTAGGGGAAAATAAAAAACCCGACTGTGCGTCGGGTGGACAATGGGAGCGGTGAGGGCGGGATTCGAACCCGCGGTACAGTTTAACCCGTACGGCAGTTTAGCAAACTACTGGTTTTAGCCACTCACCCACCTCACCGGATATTTTCTGCCTGCAAAAGCAGACATAGGCTAAGATTTTCCTTTCATGACCGAAAGGGATTGCAAAGATAATCGTATCTGTGATGAAAACAAAAACAAGAACCTAGATTTTTAGATACTGGCCAATTGAACTTTTTGTTCTAGCTCCAGCAGTTGTTCTTTGTACTCAGCATCCGTATCCATTAGGTTCACGACGGTTTGGCAAGAATGGATCACTGTAGTATGATCAAAACCTCCAAAATGTTCTCCAATATTTTTTAGTGAACTCTTCGTGAATTTTTTAGCTAGATACATGGTTATCTGACGTGCTTGTACTACTTCTCTCTTACGAGTTTTGGCTAATAACTTATCGTAAGAAATATTAAAATAAGTACATACCATTTTTTGGATATTTTCAATGGTTAGCTCACGAGCAGAAGTACGTACAAAGTTCTTCATTACCCGCTTTGCCAGTTCCATGTCTATTTCTTTCTTGTTGAGGGTGGCTTGTGCAAATAATGCTATCAATGCGCCTTCCAGCTCACGTATATTACTTTGTACATTATAGGCAATATATTTCACCACCTCATCTGGAATTTCTAGGCCTTCCTGTTTCATTTTCATACGCAGTATCTGCTGCCTGGTCTCAAAACCTGGCGCCTGAATATCTACGTTTAAGCCCCAGCGGAAACGACTCAGTAGTCGTTCTTCCATCCCTTTCATGTCTTTGGGAGGCGTATCGCTGGTGAGAATAATTTGTTTGCCACTCTGATGCAAATGGTTGAAGATGGCAAAAAATACATCCTGTGTTTTTAGCGCTGGAACAAATAAATGAATATCATCCAAAATTAAGACATCAATCAACTGATAGAAATGAATGAAATCATTGATCTCATTGTTTTTGGAATGATCTATAAATTGGTTGATGAATTTTTCAGCACTTACATATAATACAGACTTCCCTTGATGTAATCGACGCACTTCATTACCGATGGCTTGCACAAGATGGGTTTTTCCCCAGCCTACACCACCAAAAATTACGAGAGGGTTAAAAGCTGTAGCACCTGGTTTTTGAGCCACGTGCAAACCAGCTGAGCGTGCTACACGATTACAATCACCTTCTACATAATTATCAAAAACATAATTGGGATTGAGTTGAGGGTCTATCTGAACTCTTTTTAGACCGGGAATAGCATAAGGTGTTTTTATCAATGTAGGATCATCCCATTTTAAGGGCATATCTACAAAGTTGTTTTCCCGTGCAGGCTTTGTATGTGTACTGGAAGGAATATTTACAGAAGCTCTATCTCTTCTGGATGAGCCACTATCCATTAAAATGCGATATTCCAGCCTTCCCTCTTTACCTAAAACTCTTTTTATCGTTTTTGCCAGTAAGGTTACATAATGTTCTTCAAGCCATTCGTAAAAAAACTGACTAGGGACTTGTAAAGTAAGCACATTGCCTGTTAAAGCAACCGCCTTCACTGGTTCAAACCAAGTTTGAAATGTTCTCCAGCTGACATTGTCTTTAATAATACCCAAACACTTATCCCAAACTGCAACGGCTTCGTTTAGTGAATTATCGGAAGATGTACTGTGGCGGTTATTATCCATTTTCTTTACGCGTTCTTCAAGTTAAAACCTTTTTTTAATTCAGCAAAATCATAAGTCAAAAAATCACAACCGGTAATCTAATACCAGATCCATTCACTACAATTCCTTTGACCAAATTTCGTGTTGCAACACATAATTCCTCTAACACCAAACCTGTTTGTATAGTTTCCTAAACCTCTTGTGGATTTCGGAAAACGAAATTGCCAACATTTTGTTGAAAAAAAAAATTGCTACCCTCTTGTTTGTTTTCTCAGGATTACAGATTGGGCATTGAGAAGTTTGGAACCTTTTTTGTTAGAAAAAATATAATCTAATCTTCCTAATCTTACTCCGCCCCAGCCAGCTTGATTTATTACTACTGGCGAGCCTTTCCGGTTTTGGATAATTGTAGGTTTTTCTAAAAAAGTATGTGTATGTCCGCCTATTATGAGATCTATATAATCGGTCTCTTTTGCCAATATGCAATCACTGATTTTGGCAAATGAATATTCATATCCAAGATGTGATAAACAAATGACTAAATCACACTGTTTTTTATTTTTTAAATATGCAGAAACTTCTCTGGCTTTGGCTATCGGATCAAGATATTGGGTAGTTCCATACATAGAAGAAGCTACTAATCCTTCTAAAGCAATACCTACGCCTAAAATGCCAATTTTTATTTTGCCACGATGAATGATATGATAAGGAACAGTTTTTCCCTCCATGACAGTGCCGGTAAAATCATAATTGCTTATCACAAAGGGAAATTTTGCACGACTAATTTGCTCGGCAAGATTATCCATGCCACCATCAAATTCATGATTGCCTATAGTGGCCGCATCATAACCCATTTCACTCATAAGCCTTATTTCTGGCTCTCCCTTGTAGAAATTAAAATAGGGTGTTCCTTGAAAAATATCTCCGGCATCTAACAATAATACATGCTGCGCTTCTCGTCTGATATGTGCAATATGCATGGCTCTTGCTGCAATCCCACCCAGTCCGGATAGTTTCCCACTGTTTTCAGGAAATGGGTCAATACGACTATGCATATCATTTGTGTGTAGGATAGTAAGACTTTCATACTCTGTGCGTGCCTGGCTTGTATGTGAGATCAGCACCCCGGACACTAAAGCCCCAGCTCCTTTGCACATCAGCTGTATGAAGTTTCTTCTACTCAGCATAAGTTACTCTTCCTGAAATTTTTGGTTCTATGGATATCCCTTGTGCAGTTTTAGTTCTTAGATATTCTAGCAGGGCATCTCGAAGCAATACCCCGGTTTTGATAGCGGGTACTTCTTTTAAAAAAAAGCAATAATCTCCTCCCCCGGCAATATAATCACTCAACACGATTTTATAACGAGTCGTATCCGCTAACGCTTTCCCTTCAACCAAAATGTTTTCTGCTGTGTCGTTACGAATACTGTAGGAAATTCCCGATACTGGCCATCCTCCCAGCTTGGCCATATGATTACAAAATGTACGCAGCAAACTACCTGATACCTCCAAGATCACAAGTTGATTGTCGAAGGGCATAAGTTCAAAAATTTTTCCTTTGGTAATGGATCCAGAAGGTAAATATGGAAGACGAATACCACCGTAGTTTACTACTGATATTCGAATGCTGGTATCTATCCGTTGAATAATTTCAAGTTGGGCATCGGCCATAAAGTTTCCCAATCCGCACTCTGGTTGTGCTTTTGTCATAGGTATTGCTGCATGCCCAATCACCTGGCGCATTTGTGTGTCAATCCCTGTTTTATATGGCTTGATAAGGGCTAGAATATTACTGTCCTGAGGGTCCGCACTATATACCGTATAATGAGAATCCTGATGTTGTAAAATATACCAGGGTTTATGACAAGCGACAACAAATACCCAGAATAATGCCGGAAGTAAAAGAAAATAGAACTTTTTCTGTTGCATTTTTTGGAATGATTTATAACCGGCAGTGTACACAAATTTACAGGTAATTTAGATTTTTACACTTTCACACTTCTGATTACTGCACGGTAAATGCTAAAAGAAAAATAAGCCAAACATAATATCGAAGCTATAATAACAGGCCAACCGATGAACTCAGGCAGCTCTAAAGATAAAGAGGGTGCATTTTGGTGTGCCAGATATTGCAAGAGCATCACGATTACAGTGCCTGCCAAATGAGCTGAAAGAGCAAATGGCAAAAATTGCCGTAAGAAAAAGCGCTGTAAAAAGCTGGGAGTATAACCATTCCAAAGTAGCATTTCCAGCGCATTTCGGGAGCGGGAAATGGTGAGTTCAATAAATAATACTAATACCAACACACTCACACCCAGTAGTAAAAAAGCAAGAACTCCTGTAGCTGCAGAAACAATTTCAGCCACCCGTCTCAATTTATTCCATTGCAGATATTCTTCATTGAATGTATAATCATGGGCTTTCATGAAATCAACAAACGCTGCATCTGAAGGGTCTTTCACTTCCACCATTACACGAGATATTTGCTCTGGTGAAAAGGGAGCATAACGTTCATTGGCAAAGTCCATAAAGCTTTGCGGCACTAGTGCTGCGGTAATTCTATCTGAAAATCCAGCCACGACGGCTGTGTAGGTTTCTTGAGTTTCGGGTGTTCCCACAATTAAATCAAAATGCAATGCTTTTATGGAGTTTTCTGATAGCTGAGGCAACCCCCTGCTCAGGGCAAAACCATAATTGTAAAGGTGGATAAACTCACTTGGTAAAATCAAGGGCACTTCTCTACTTTGTTGCATCCAAAACCAGGAATCTGGTTTTTTATCAATAAACGCATCAGGTACGGAAGTCAGAAAGACATCAGAAGAAAAATCGAGTTTTCCTTGCAGACGAATCCAGGCAGGAAATCGTCCCTGCACCACTTTGGCCATCGATACTACGGTAGTAAGTTTTTCTATTTCTTCTAGCTCTGCATTGCTGAAATAGCTGAGAGAAGCATCACCCATATGTGCACTGGTAATTCTTTTTTGAAGCATTAAATAGGCATTACCCAAACTATCGCCATGTTTTTTATGATGCAGCAAGTATTGAAAATTCCACCAGAGAGATACGGCAGATAAAAGCAATACGGTACCCATGAAGATGCTTAGCCAGGCCACCATTAGTTTGGCTCGTCCAGATTTTCGATAGAGTAGTTTTTGTAATAGTTTTTTCTGCAGTGCCCTACTCACAGGTATAAGATTTTATGGTATCGGAAATATTGATTTTTATCTAAATCAGCCAGTAAAATTCCAGCTTTATAATGCGACACTATTTCGGAAACTAGTGCGGCTGCTTTTTCTTTGTTTTGACTGTCTAAATGACTAAATGGTTCATCCATCAACAGCCAGTCAAAGGGCTGTACCAATGCCTTAATAATGGCTACTCGTTGTTTTTCTCCCTGAGAAAGCTTGGATACTATGCTATCTTTTTTATGAAAAATGGACAGCCTTGCCAACATATCTTCGACTCTTTCCGTAGGCATAGTATTGGTTAAAAACCTTTTGATTTCAATATTTTCCCACGCAGTCAGTTCAGGGAAAAGCCTAATATCCTGAAATACGATACTAATATAGGAGGCTCTCAAGGAAGCTAATTGTGCGGGCTGAATGTCTTGAAATGCGTAATCTCCCCACAATAACTCACCGGCAAAATCTTTTCTCAGACCATATAGCATATGCATCAGCGTGGTTTTGCCTGTGCCGCTAGGAGCCTGGATAAGAATATGTTCTCCTTTACGCAGAAATAAATCCCGCATCCAGATATCTGAGCTATTGGGTAAAATAGTATCTTTAAAGGGATGAGGTACAAGATTTCGTAGGATAAGGTTCATGGTTTTGAGATAAAACACTGACAATAATACACGACCGCCTAAAGTTTACATTTTTGGATTCATGTTTGCAAGGTACAAAGCATATTTTTTCTTGCAGATATACCTGTTGTTCTTTATGTTTACGCAAATTGAATGCAATAACACTGTCGTATGATTAGCCGGATTTTTGATATTGTAGCTAATAGAGCCCATCTAAAGCCGGAAGGTATATTAATGGGTGCAAAAAAATCAGGCAAATGGAAATATTATACGAATCAATTTGTTTGGGAAACAGCACAAAAACAAGCTATTGGAATACAACAACTAGGAATTGCCCCCTGTTCTGATAACCCAGAATTACAAGAGAAAATTATTCTTATAGCTCCCAATAGTCCGGAATGGATTATTACCGATCTGGCAGTTCAGCTTTCGGGTGCTGTACTGACGCCCCTTTACACCACAGCAGGCCTAGATGATGTGCATTATATTTTGGAGCAAACAGCAGCACGTATTGTGTTTATTGGGGATAGAATATTATATGAACGATACAAAACGGTTTTAGCCAGAAATAATATCCAACATATATTCAGTTTTGATGAGGTTGAGGGAGTAACATCCTGGGAAACCTTATGGCGTGATAAAGAAATTTATGATACTGTGGATACTAACCATATTCACCCCAAAACATTGGCCTCCATTATCTATACCTCAGGTACTACCGGAAACTCTAAAGGTGTGATGTTGAGTCACCATAATATTCTGAGCAATATTGAGAGTGCCATGTTTGAATTTTATTTTGTGGATGAACATGATAAGGCCATAAGCTTCCTTCCCCTAAATCATATTTTTGAAAGAACTGTATTTTATCTCTATGTTCAGCGAGGGCTCATCATATATTTTGCTGAACATATAGATAAGCTGGCTGATAACCTTCGGGAGATTAAGCCGGAAATTTTTACTACTGTGCCTAGGTTACTAGAAAAAGTATATGAGAAAATTGTCAGCAAAGGGCTTAGCTTAAAAGGAATTCCTAAAGCACTCTTTTTCTGGGCGCATAGTTTGGGATTACGCTATAATATTTTGGGAAGAAATTCGATAGGCTACAAACTTCAGTTATGGCTGGCGAGAAAAATCATTTTTAGCAAATGGCAGGAAGCTTTAGGGGGAAATATAAAAGCCATTGTGACTGGTTCTGCCGCTTGTCAGCCCAGACTTATCCAGATTTTTACTGCCGCAGGCATTCCCATATTAGAAGGGTATGGACTTACGGAAGCATCACCGGTGGTTTCAGTAAACTGTTTTGATCCGAACAAAAGAAGATTAGGCACAGTAGGATTACCACTAAAATATATAGATGTGAAACTGGCTGAAGATGGAGAGGTGCTGGTAAAAGGTGAGAATGTGATGATGGGCTATTACAAAATGCCTGATCAAACCAGAGAGGTACTGAGAGATGGCTGGTTATATACGGGAGATATAGGCGAATGGGTAGACGAACACTTTCTCAAACTTACAGACCGAAAGAAAGAAATTATCAAAACTTCTGGCGGTAAATATGTAGCTCCTCAGCCTATTGAAAATAAAATGAAAGAAAGCCCATTTATAGATCAAATTATGGTATGCGGAGAAGGTAGGAAACATATTACTGCGCTTATCGTACCTGCATTCGATACCCTAAAAAGCTATCTAGAAAAACATCATTTGCCGATTCCTCAAACCCGAGAAGCACTGGTGTGTGAGCCCTATATTAAAGCTCTGATTCAAGAACAATTGGAAAAAAGAAGTGAAAAACTAGGAAAGGTAGAACAAATCAAACAGTTTGCCTTGTTACCTGCTCCCTGGAGTATAGAAACAGGTGAATTAACACCTACCATGAAACTGAAACGGAAAGTAATAAACCAAAAATATAAGCAGGAAATAGAAAAACTTTATGGCATTGTATAGCACAATTTTTTTTTGAGTTACTGTCAGCAAAGAATTACCTGTCACAAATAATATTTAAACACGTGCTTTTAAGTTCCGGTGTAAAAAAACAACTGGATATTTTTCCTCAAAATACTGTAAATTGTTGTTATAAAACTTGTACGAATGGCCTATCCATATCAGATAAAGACTAAAGAAGCATACGATGCAGCATGGCAAAAAAGCAAAACAGATCCGGAAGGATTTTGGGGAGAGATTGCTTCTTCTTTTTTGTGGAGAAAACGTTGGGATCGGGTTCTGGAATGGAATTTCGATGAGCCCGATGTAAAATGGTTTCTTGGCGGAAAACTAAATATCACTGAAAACTGTTTGGATCGCCATTTGGGGACGTTAGGTAATAAACCAGCAATTATATGGGAATCCAACGATCCGGAAGAACACCATCGGATTTTAACTTATAGGGACTTACATCAGAAAGTGGTGCAGTTTGCTAATGTGCTCAAGAATAATGGCGTGAAAAAAGGAGATCGGGTTTGTATCTATATGGGTATGGTGCCGGAACTGGTAATTGCTATTCTGGCTTGTGCCAGAATGGGAGCTATACACTCTGTAATCTTTGGTGGATTTAGTGCACAAAGTATTGCCAGCAGATTATTGGATGCTCATGCAGCATATATCATCACTTGCGACGGAGCTTATCGGGGTAATAAAGAAATACCTTTAAAGAGTGTTATTGATGATGCATTAATGCAATGCAGCTTTGTCAAAAAAGTAATTGTACTTACGCGCACCAGAACCCCCGTGAGTATGATTCGTGGAAGAGATGTGTGGTGGGAAGATGAAGTTAAAAAAGTGGAGACCATGGGAAACCCAGATTTTCCTGCAGAAGAAATGGATGCGGAAGATCCTTTGTTTATTCTTTATACCTCTGGATCTACAGGAAAGCCTAAAGGAGTAGTTCACACCTGTGGTGGGTATATGGTATATACTACTTATTCTTTTGTAAATGTATTTCAATATCAACCCGGAGATATACATTTTTGTACTGCAGATATCGGTTGGATAACGGGGCATAGCTATATTCTTTACGGACCTTTATGTGCAGGCGCTACCAGTCTGATGTTTGAAGGTACCCCCACCTGGCCAGATGCAGGCCGTTTGTGGGATATAGTGGATAAGTATAAAGTCAATATTTTATATACTGCCCCTACGGCAATACGGAGCTTAATGGCTTACGGGACTGACTACATACACAATCATGACCTCAGCAGCCTGAAAGTATTAGGTTCTGTAGGTGAACCAATCAACGAGGAAGCTTGGCATTGGTTAGATAAACATATTGGCAAGAGTAAAATTCCTATTGTAGATACTTGGTGGCAAACTGAGACTGGAGGTATTATGATTTCCAATCTGGCAGGTGTTACACCTGCTAAGCCTTCTTATGCTACCTTACCCCTGCCTGGCATTCATCCTGTATTGCTGGATGAAGACGGGAAAGAAATTACAGATAACCAGATAAGTGGTAACCTATGCATCAGTTTCCCCTGGCCATCAATTATTCGTACTACCTATGGAGATCACGAACGCTGTAGAACAACATACTTTACCACCTACAAGGGACTTTATTTTACCGGTGATGGATCATATCGCGATGAAAATGGATTTTATAGAATTACTGGACGCGTGGACGATGTGCTGAATGTGAGCGGACATAGAATAGGAACCGCTGAAGTGGAAAATGCTATTAATATGCATGCTGGAGTGGTTGAAAGTGCAGTAGTAGGGTATCCTCATGATATAAAAGGAATTGGTATTTACGCTTACATAGTACATAATAATACGCATGGTGATGAAAACCTTACCAGACAAGATATACTTCAGACAGTAACCAGAATCATTGGTCCTATTGCGAAGCCTGATAAAATCCAGTTTGTAGAGTCTTTACCCAAAACACGTAGTGGGAAAATAATGAGAAGGATTTTACGAAAAATAGCTGAAGGAATTACAGATGATTTGGGAGATACTACTACCTTATTGGATCCCACAGTAGTAGAGAAAATTATTGCAAGACGTTTATAATTGCAGGAGGTATTGTAAAATCTTACCGAACTTTACCGGAAAATTTCTCCATTGCTGGCAGAAAAACATACCAGACTTATAAAAGAAGAGGCAAAAAGACTCGGATTTGATAGTTGTGGCATTGCAGAGGCAGTTCGTTTAGACGATGACGCTAGAAGGCTGGAATCCTGGTTGCAAAAGAATTTCCACGGAAAAATGGCGTATATGGAACGTCATTTTGATCTGAGAATTGATCCTCAGCAACTCGTTCCCGGTGCAAAATCTGTGATTACACTCTTAATGAACTATTATCCGGAGGTTAATCCTCCAGCTCATGTTCCTAAAGTGGCAAGATATGCTTGGGGAAAGGATTATCATTTGATTATTCGAGAGAAGCTTCAAGAACTTCTGCGATTTATTAGCGAGAAAATTGGAGAAGTCAATGGAAGAGGCTTTGTGGATAGTGCGCCTGTACTAGAACGAGCATGGGCAGTAAAAAGCGGATTGGGATGGGTTGGAAAAAATGGAAATCTTATTCAAAAACAAACCGGCTCTTATTTTTTTATTGCTACACTTATTTCGGATTTAGTGTTGGTACCCGATCCTCCTTTTATGACCGATCACTGTGGTACTTGTACAAACTGTATAGATGCTTGCCCCACACAGGCAATTGTTTCACCTACTGAAATTGATGGAAGTAAGTGTATTTCTTATCTAACTATTGAGCTGAAAGATGCCCTAATTCCGGAAGAATTCAAGGATAAACTCTCTGGCTGGATGTTTGGTTGTGATATATGTCAGGAAGTATGCCCGTGGAATCGCTTTGCAAAACCTACGCAAGAACCCCAATTTCAACCTGTTTATGAGCTATTAAATCTTTCTCTTGCAGAGTGGGAAACGATGACTGAAGATAGCTTTAAAAAGATATTTAGAGATTCACCCCTGAAAAGGAGTAAGTGGAAAGGAATCATGCGAAACATTAATGCTTTGCGCGAAAATCCCCCTTTTGGATCTGGTTCTAACGATTTTGAATAATTATGTTTGTGTTATTGCTTCAAAATCTAAAAGAATATGCGCTTTTCAAAAATCTTTGTTTTAGGGATTTTGTGTGTTTGTCTAAGTTCTCAGTTAGACGCGCAACAAAAGAATTTCACTATGGAAGATGCTGTGTTGGGATTAACCACCCACTTAGCCCCTAAAAAAATTCTACATCCATCCTGGCGACCCGGCACTCATCATTTTTTTCAAGTGCTCGCAGACAATCAGCAAGAATATTTAGTAAGAACTGCTTATCCAGAACGTAAAGCAGATACTTTATTAAGTCTGAGACAACTGAACAAGCAGCTTTTTACAGATAATCCCTTGTCTAGTTTTCCCAGCATAACATGGCTCGATCAGGACTATGCTTACTTTAGAAAGGGAAATAATCTTTATCTGGGCGTATTGACTGCTGCGGGTTTTTCATGGTCCCATTGGGTTGAACTGCCAGCAAAAGCACAAAACCTTCAGGTTAATAAACATAGACAACTGGCTTATACCGTGAATCAGAACTTGTTTATGGTAACTAGAGACGGGAAAACCCTAGCAGTGACAGAGGAAAATGATCCCAATGTCATTTCCGGACAATCAGTACATAGAAACGAGTTCGGTATCGACAAAGGCATCTTCTTTTCTCCAAAAGGAAATTTGCTAGCATATTATCATATGGATCAGCGTATGGTGAAAGATTATCCAATCATTCATTGGGATAAAGTACCTGCTAAAGTGGATATGATCAAATATCCAATGGCCGGAGACACCTCACACGTCGTAACCGTTCGTATATTTCATCCTACATCCGGACGTACAACTATTCTCCAAACAGGTAAACCAGCTGATCAATACCTAACTTCAGTTACATGGAGCCCAGATGAACAATATATATTCGTAGCACTGTTAAACAGAGCACAAAATCATTTGCAGCTTAATAAATACGATGTAGTTACCGGTAAAAAAGTAGCTACTCTTTTTGAAGAAAAAGATACCAAGTATGTGGAACCTCAGCACCCTTTAACTTTTTTACCAGGTAGTAAGGAGGAGTTTATCTGGTGGAGCGAAAGAGACGGCTATATGCACCTTTATTTGTATCATACTGATGGACACTTAATACGCAGACTCACACGCGGCGACTATGAAGTAAATGATTTGATAGGAATGAACCCTAGCACACAGGAAATAATTATTGCTTCAGCTAAAGAAACACCGCTGGAACAACATATTTATACTGTTAACTGGAAGACTGGGAAGATGAAACGTTTGGATGATGCTCCCGGCATACACAGAGCAATGGCCAGTGACGATGGGAAGTGGATTTATGATGAATATAAATCTGCCAATGTGCCCAATGTATGCTTAATTCAAAGTACAACCTCCAATTTTAGAGAAGAGATATTAAGAGCTAATGATCCTTTACAAGATTATCGCAGGGCTAAAGTAGAAGATGTTACCTTATATGCCGATGATGGTACACCTTTATATGGGAAACTGATTCTTCCTCCAGATTTGCAATCCAATAAAAAATATCCCGTGATTGTGTACCTATATAATGGGCCTCATCTACAATTAGTAAAAAATACTTTTCCTGCAAGTACTAATCTTTGGTATGAGTACATGGCGCAAAAGGGATTTATTGTATTTACTATGGATGGAAGAGGCAGCGCTAATAGAGGACAAAAATTTGAACAGGCTATATTTAGAAATTTAGGTACAATAGAAATGGAAGATCAACTGAAAGGGGTAGCTTATCTCAAATCTTTATCTTATGTGGATGCCAAAAGAATTGGCGTGTATGGATGGAGTTATGGCGGATTTATGACCACTTCTTTTATGCTTCGCCATCCCGATGTATTTAAAGTAGGAGTTGCTGGAGGGCCTGTATTAGATTGGTCTATGTATGAGGCTATGTACACCGAACGTTATATGGATACACCTCAGGAAAATCCAAAAGGATTTGAAACTTCCGCTTTAATGGATAAGGTGAAAAATCTCAAAGGAAAACTTTTACTGATTCACGGAACTGCAGATGATGTAGTGGTGTGGCAACATTCAATTATGTTTTTACAACAATGTGTAAAGCAAGGTGTTCAGGTAGATTATTTTGTTTATCCCGAACACCTACATAATGTTCGCGGAAAGGATAGGGTACATCTAATGCAAAAAATTACAGATTACTTTGAACAGTATCTGTAAATATAGGAACTAGTTTTTTTATCGGCTCTTCGGAGCCGATTTTTCTAATCCGAAAGGACTATTTACATTTGAAAAGCAGAGGTTTTATAATTTTAGAAAACTATGTCAGAGCCATATATTGTTTCCGCAAGAAAATACCGTCCCCAAACATTTGATACTGTGGTGGGACAGGAGCATATTACTACTACTCTAAAAAATGCTATACATAATCAGCAACTAGCACATGCCTTTTTGTTTTGTGGACCAAGGGGAGTAGGAAAGACCACCTGTGCGAGAATCTTAGCCAAAACAATTAATTGTGAAAATCCTACTTCAGATATTGAAGCCTGTGGGCAATGTGCCTCCTGTAAGAGCTTTGCAGATAATACTTCTTTTAATGTTTTTGAATTAGATGCTGCCAGTAACAATAGTGTAGATGATATCCGAGAACTCAATGCTCAGGTGCGCTTTGCTCCCCAGCAGGGAAAGTATAAAATATACATCATAGATGAGGTGCATATGCTGAGCTCTCAAGCATTTAATGCATTTCTGAAAACATTGGAAGAGCCTCCTTCATATGCCATTTTTATCCTAGCCACTACAGAAAAACATAAAATATTACCAACTATCCTGAGTCGTTGTCAGATATTTGATTTCAAACGAATCACCAACGATGATATAGTAGCTCATTTGCAAAAGATTGCAGCAAAAGAAGGCATTCAAGCACAAGAGGCAGCACTGCATATCATTGCGCAAAAAAGTGAAGGCTGCATGCGTGATGCATTATCGCTGCTCGATAGGATATTTGGTTATACAGGTAAAGAAATTACCTATGAAGCAACCATGGAGCATTTGAATATCCTGGATGCAGCATTTTATTTTTCCCTTACAGATTCCGTTTTAGCAAAGGATATAAGCCAGCTTCTACTCACACTTGACGATGCCCTCAATAAAGGATTTGAAGCTAGTACAATTATTGATGGGTTATCGTCTCATTATAGGAATATGCTTCTCTGTAAGGATCCCAAAATGCTCCGACTTATGGACGTACCCAAAGAGCATATCCCTGTGTATTTGGAGAAATCGAACCAATTACCTCCATCCTTTCTCCTTACAGCACTGAATATTCTGAATGAATCTGCTTTGCATTATAAAGATGCTGCCAATAAACGGCTGCATGTAGAAATGTGCCTCATCAGATTATGCTATATACTTCAGGTGACATCCGCTGAAAAAAAAAACAATGAACCCAAGCTAGAAAAAAATGTACAGGCATCAATACCTTCTACACTGACTGATTCTAGACAGTCAAACATTCAATCAACTCCATCTCAATCTGAAGTAAAGCCTCAGGCTACGGCGTCTGTAACTCCTACTATGTCCTCTACAGCACCAGTAGCACAGATTGTGAAAAAGGATAGCGAAACTGTTTCTACTACATCCAAGACAAGACGAATTAGTAAATCTCTTATTGTCGATATTGATAAAGAACTGGATAATGATGTTCAGCTTCACAAGGGTCCGGTACAAGTATTAACAGACGCACAGGTTAAAGAAGTGTATGAACAATATTTATCAGAATTAGCTGCACAAAAAAAATCTGTACTCCATGCTCAGTTTTCACAAATGAAAGCTGAGAAATCAGGAGAGGATGAAGTAAAAATTATTGTGCCTTCTGAACTTTCAGAAACTTATGTAAAACAACAGAGAGACTATTTAATTGATTTCTTCCGAAAACATACCGGATTGCAAATAAGGGTGATAACTGAATTAGTAACAGAACCAGATTTAACGCAAAATACCCCAGCAGTGCTAAGTAAAAATGAAATTTATGCTGCTATGGTTGAGAAGAATCCATCTCTTCAAAAGCTAACGGAAGCCTTAAACCTCCAGATAGTATATTAATTTCAAAGTGCTGGAAAGCCTTTCACTAAAAAGCTTTAGAAAAGGGGACTTGCAGATATTTCATTAAATCTTTGATGCCTTCTGTTGCTGGCTTTTCGATAAAAATAGTTTGGTTAGTGGAACGTATATGAGGCGTTTTTTTATTCAGAATATAGCGTGGCGTATTGATAGGCAGGAAATCAATTAGTCCTGCTGCGGGATATACTACCATTGAAGATCCAACTAATACAAAAATATCAGCTGAAGCTACGATGGGAATTGCCTTTTCAATCATGGGCACGGGTTCCCCAAACCATACAATATGAGGTCTAAGCTGGGATCCATCTTCAGCTACATCGCCAAGTAAAATGTCACCTTCTATAGGGTATATTAAAGATGGATTTACAGAACTCCTCATTAAAAAGATTTCACCATGTAAATGAGTGACACGTGTTGAGCCCGCACGCTCATGCAGATCATCAATGTTTTGGGTAATAATATCTACCTCATAAAATTGTTCAAGCTGTGCGAGGCCGAGATGAGCCAAATTAGGTTGTGCGCGACGAATGTTTTCTCTACGCATATTGTAAAAACGCAGTACCAGTTCGGGATCTCTTTCCCAGGCTTCTGGGGTAGCTACTTCTTCTATACGGTAATTTTCCCAGAGCCCATCTCCGTCTCTGAATGTTTGTAAACCACTTTCAGCACTAATGCCGGCACCTGTAAGTACAATCAGTTTCTTTTTCTGAGTTCCGGCAGACATTGCTTATTTGTTTTTTTGGAGATTTTCTAGCATATCCATCGCCATTTTTTCTAGATCAAAATGATGTTTCCAACCCCAGTCGTTTCTTGCTTCTGTATCGTCTATGCTTTGTGGCCAGCCTTCTGCGATTTGCTGTCTAAAATCAGGTTTATAGTCGATGGTAAATTCAGGAATATGTCTTTGAATCACTTCTGCAATTTCTGCTGGAGAGAAACTCATAGCAGAGAAGTTATAAGCCATTCTGGATTTTATTTTTTCAGAAGGTGCTTCCATTAATTCTATAGTACCTCGAATGGCATCATCCATGTACATCATAGGAAGCCATGTATCTTCTTTAAGGAAGCAAGTATAGTGTTTGTGTTGTAAAGCTTCATGGAAGATTTCTACGGCATAATCTGTGGTGCCTCCCCCTGGTGCTGATTTCCAGCTAATGAGACCTGGATAACGCAAGCTGCGTACATCTAAATTCCAACGCTGATGGAAATACTTACACCAAAGTTCACCAGCATACTTACTAATACCATATACGGTTTGGGGTTCTACCACAGTTTTCTGTGGGGTATGTTGTTTAGGTGTTGTTTGTCCAAATACAGCAATGGAACTAGGCCAGTATATTTTACTAAGTTTTTCCTGAACGCCTAGTTGTAATATTTGTATCAGGCTTTGCATATTGATATCCCATGCTTTCTGAGGGTTCTGTTCACCCGTAGCAGAGAGTAATGCAGCCAGATGATATATTTGAGTGACCTTATGTTTTTTTACCATGCTCAGCATTCCTTCTGCATCCATGGCATTGAGTTGAAAGTAGGGACCACTATCTTGTAATAAAGGGTGTGCATCACGAATATCAGTAGCGATCACATGCTGGTCGCCATAGATTTTGCGTAATGCTAGAGTGAGTTCTACACCGATTTGTCCGCCAGCTCCAATAATGAGTATTGTATCCATATGCAGAGAGTGCTATTTTACGTTTATCTAAACTAGATTGCAATAAATGTGTAAGATACAAGCTGTACACGAACTTTCAACCAACCTGGAGCTTACCCGTGTTTTTCCTGAATCAATTTTAAAAAATCATTAAAAAGATATCGGGAATCATGTGGCCCAGGCGTGCTTTCGGGGTGGTATTGAACAGAGAATGCAGGTTTATGGTTGTGCCTGATACCTTCTATAGAAGCATCATTGAGGTTTATATGGGTTACAGTCACCAAAGGTGAGTTGTGTGCAGCCTCTGGGTCTACGCCAAAGCCATGATTTTGGGTAGTTATTTCTGATTTACCGGTAATAAGGTTTTTCACTGGATGATTTAATCCTCTGTGACCATGATGCATTTTGAAGGTTTTGATATTACATGCTCTGGCTAATAATTGGTGTCCAAGGCATATTCCAAAAAGAGGGATTCCCTTCTCCAGCACTTGCCTGATAAATGCTACAGCGTAATCCATCGCAGCCGGGTCACCAGGTCCGTTGGATATGAAAATACCATGAGGGTTAAATGCCATTACCCTATCAAAAGAGGTGTTTGCTGGAAAAACTTGGAGATACATTCCTTTTTCTGTAAGCAAACGGAGCATACTTCTTTTAACCCCAAAATCCATTACCGCTACCCTGTATTTTGCTCCTTCATCTCCCATCGTGTAGGCCTGAGAAGTGGAAACCTGTTGTGCCAGGTCTAACCCCTGCATCTGAGGAATTTTTTTCAGCTCTTCTCCCAGTGCCTCTACATCAAGGATTTCAGTAGATATAATTGCATTCATAGCACCTTTGCTACGGATGTGCTGTACCAGCGAGCGAGTATCTACACCATGAATGGCTACGATATTGTGTTGAATCAGATAGTTTTCCAAACTGTCGTCTGCTAACATTCTGCTGTAGCGCTTAGAGATGTTTTTACATACCAGCGCTTTTATGGTTACGGATTGCGATTCTACATCTTCATTTTTAATGCCGTAATTACCGGTATAGGCATTATTCATGATCAGTACCTGACCCGTATAAGATGGGTCAGTAAATACTTCCTGATATCCGGTCATGCCGGTATTAAAACAAAGCTCTCCCCCGGAAGTGCCTTTTGCGCCAAAGGACTTTCCTCTAAATGCAGTACCATTTTCCAGTAAGAGTAAAGCGGGAACCGTATCAAAAGATGTTGCAGGCATAAGTCAGAAACCGGGCAAAGGTAACAGAAATTACGCAACTGAAAAAGCTTTGCAGGATAAACTCAAACTATTTTCCTAGGTATGCTGCTTATGATAATAAGCATGAGAGGAATGCATGTGAAATGTAGAGTTTCCTCATTTTAGCTATTACTGATATGAGTTATAGATAATCTGAGTGGAACAAAAAAAGTAAAAGTCATCGTACTGAGAAAATGCATTCCTTCTAATGTATCTCTTTGATAGATAAATTTTTTACCATGATTTTCTTGAGGATAAAAACCGAAATATAATTGGTAAGCATATTTCATTCCTACTACACTGAATAAATAAAGATGTACATACATTGATGCATGTTATTTTGCATTGTTTTGATTTTTTTATTCTTCAAGTAATATACGATATATTTATTTGCATTAAATATGTTTATGATTAGGTAAAATAATACTGGTTTTTATAGTATTATCTATCGTTTATAATAGTATATGAAATTTTCACTTTGTGAGTGCTTAAGAAATTAACTACATTAGGGGATAAATACGTATGACTTAATATGTATGTTTGTGGCATAAACATATTATGCTAAACTAAAAATAACAGCAATGAAAAAACTATTTGTATTCTTAAGTGTATTCGCACTGGTTACAGCAACCTTCTTTTCTTGTAAGAAAGACGACAAAGGAGATAAAACACCTGTGAATACTTATGATGGCACATATAAAGGTGCTGCATTTCTAAATGGAGTTGAAATAAGCCAGTTTACCCTAAATGTTACTGAGGGTATTATTACGGGTTCGTTTAGCGCCAGCGGAGGTGTTGCCGTAGTGACAGGAAATGTATATCAAGGTGGCAATATGGAAGCAGTAGTTACCATGTCGGATAATAGTAAGGTTAACTTAAATGGTAAAATTGCAGATAATAAAATGAGTGGTACCTGGACGGATGATGAAGGGTTATCGGGCACCTTTGAAGCTACTAAATCTGGAGGCTCTGAAACTAAACAATATGAGGGTAAATATTCAGGAGAGGTTAATGCAGGACAACAACAAATCGGAACCTGGGAGTTTACCATTATAGACGGAAAAGTAGCAGGATTAGTAGAAACGGCTCTTACTCCTAATCCCATGCCTATGACTGGAGATGTTCAAGCAAATGGTACTATTGATGCTGAGATTATCAGCATGGACGGAAGTACATATCAGCTTTCAGCAACAATTAAAGATAATGAGCTTACAGGATCATGGAGTAATCTGGGACTTGAAGGAACCTTATCTGGAACTAAAGAATCTTCTGATGCTAATCATAATTTTGATGGTGCCTATGAAGGCCAGGTAAATAAAAATGGGGCAGTAATAGGAACTTGGAACCTGAATATAGCCAATAATCAGGCTATAGGATATTATGAAGAAGATGGCTTTGAGATATTAGTTCGTGGTGCCGTATCTACAGATGGAAGAATTATCTTCAATACTTATAAGGAAGAGGATTTTTATATAAATGCTAGTGCCACCATTGAAGGAAATTCTTTAAGCGGTAATTGGTCTAATAGCGACGGAGAAAGCGGAACTATCGTTGGACAAAAGAAATAAACCGCATAAAGCACACTTTTAGTCTATTATCATTTATATACAATAAAGCGCTATGACTTACTGTCATAGCGCTTTTATTTTTTATAGGAATTTATTCTTGTCTGCTTGTAGATTCTTGCAGCCATAAGAGGAGAGATGAATGCAAAAAGAAACAGAAATCCATTTAACGGGAGATAGCCGATTGAATGGCTGCTTTAATATCGCTACCACTGGGCTGCTGAAATATTTCAAGATCAAAAAACCTAATTGCAGAAAACAAATGGTCAAAAATATCTGCCTGTATAGATTCATATTCTAACCATGCAGTAGTATTGGTAAAACAGTAGATTTCCAACGGAACTCCCTTGTCTTCAATAGCTAATTGCCTAACCATAATAGTCATGTCTTTTTTGATACCAGGATGTTGTTTTAAATAGACTTCTACGTATTTCCTGAATACTCCTATGTTAGTCATTCTACGTCCATTGATCAGATGAGAAGTATCTACCCCAGTTTGCAGGTTGTGATTTTCTATCTCTTTTTGACGTTCTTCTATGTATCGGGTAATCAACTGGTATTTCTTGTATAATTCCCGCATCTCAGGCGAAACAAAACGGATGGTTTGGGTATTGATATAGATAGATCTTTTAATCCTGCGCCCACCACTTTCTACCATCCCTCTCCAGTTTTTAAAACTATCGGTAATAAAATAATAGGTCGGAATGGTGGTAATAGTTTTATCCCAGTTTCTCACTTTTACCGTGTGTAGGTTAATAGCTATAACATCTCCATCTGCATTAAATTTGGGCATCTCTACCCAGTCTCCCACTTTTACCATATCATTGGCAGACATCTGCACACTTGCTACCAGACCCAATATGGTATCTTTAAATACTAACATCAGAATGGCTGTCATGGCCCCGAAAGCACTCAATAAATAAATAGGAGATTTTCCCAGAATTATAGAAAGTACCAAGATGGCAATAGTAATGTAAAGGAGAATTCTGATCAGCTGAAAATAACTACTTAAGGGTTTGTCTTTAAAAGCTTCGCGTTGCGATAAAGTAAATTCCCCTACTTTTAAAAATGCCAGTACTATACTAGCTATCACAAAAATTAAATAAATGTCTGTGATTTTAGTAATGGCGGGGAGCATGTAATCGAAATCTCTGAATATAATATGAGCCGATTTCATGATGAATACCGCAGGCACTAAATGAGCTGCATAATTCAACACTTTATGATCTGCTAACAAATCATCCCAAGTAGCTTTAGACCTTTTTACAAGCTTATATACATAATGGAGAATGATTTTGCGAATTACCCAAAATGTAACCACTGCAATTACAATTAATGCAGACGACAGAATAAATAATCTGAGATAAATAGCTGTTTCTTCTGAAATCCCAGAGCTTGTCAACCAATTCTCTATGTATGCTTCAATACGTTCCATAATAAATTGTGTTTTGCTTCCTAATGGCTGCACAGTAGATCTTTCAATAAAATTAATTAGTAACCCACCCCCTCATAATGCACACTGATATATTGGATATTCATTGTGATTTCCCTAATCTCTTCATGTCCCGGGTGCTCCTATGGAAATAGAACCCCATATTTTTAAAATATAGAGAGACACTGTGAACAAATAGAACAGGAATGGCCTTCTTAATAATATATATTGTATGTACGATTAGTAATTTCTGTTAATTACTATGTTTTTAAGAAAGCGTTTATGCATAGCAATAAACTATGGTTTCTTTCTTATAAAATGATTCACAATATATTCGCCTGTAAATTCCGCACAAAACTATTCATTTTCTAGCTTTTTCCAGCCTGAAATATGGATACGTTTTCGGAATTACTTATTTTTGAACGTTTATAGAAATTATTTTACGTGTCCATGGAAATACCTGCAGGCCTCTTGCTGTCGCAAATCAATACTCCAGATGACCTGAAAAAGCTGGATAAAACTCAACTTACTCAGGTATGTAACGAATTACGTCAGTTTATCATTGATTGTGTAAGCGTTCATGGTGGACACTTTGGTGCTAGCTTAGGGGTCGTGGAGCTGACTGTAGCACTGCACTATGTATTAAACACTCCAGACGACAAACTGGTTTGGGATGTAGGTCATCAGGCTTATGGACATAAAATATTAACAGGAAGAAGAAAAGTTTTTCATACCAATAGAAAATACGGCGGTATTAGTGGTTTCCCTAAAAGAACTGAAAGTGAATATGACACCTTTGGGGTCGGACATTCGTCAACGTCTATTTCTGCTGCATTGGGGATGGCTATTGCTTCCAAACTTAAAGGTGAAAACTATCGAAGACATGTAGCCGTAATTGGAGATGGAGCCATGACGGCAGGTTTGCCTTTTGAGGCCTTGAACCATGCAGGTGTAAGCAATACCAATCTGCTGGTAATACTCAATGACAATAACATGTCTATCGACCCCAATGTGGGCGCCTTAAAGGAATACCTTACAGACATTACCACTTCTCAAACCTGGAATAAGTTTAGAGATGATGTATGGAAATTTTTGGGAAAACTTCCTTACGCAGATTTCCAAAGAGAATTAGCATCAAAAATTGAAGCTAGTGTAAAAGGAGTAATATCCAAATCCAGTAACTTATTTGAAGCTTTAGGACTTCGCTATTTCGGCCCTATGGACGGGCATAATATATATAAACTGGTAGAAGTTCTCAATGATATTATCGATCTGCCCGGCCCCAAGCTATTACATATAAAAACGGTAAAAGGCAAAGGATATGACCTGGCAGAAAAGGATCAAACCTTCTGGCATGCTCCAGGTACATTTGATAAGATTACCGGAAAGGTGAATAAAAAGAAAGTGCTGACGCCTGAACCTCCCAAATATCAGGATGTATTCGGACATACCATGGTAGAACTGGCGGAAAAAAATCCTAAAATCATGGGTATCACCCCCGCCATGCCATCAGGTTGTTCCCTGAAATTTATGATGGAAGCCATGCCTGATCGTGCACTAGATGTAGGTATCGCAGAACAGCACGCTGTTACACTTAGTGCAGGCCTTGCTACACAAGGAATGAAGGTGTTCTGCAATATATATAGCTCATTCATGCAAAGAGCATATGATATGGTAATTCATGATGTAGCTATTCAGGATCTGCCTGTAGTATTTTGCCTTGATCGTGCAGGTTTGGTAGGCGACGATGGTCCTACGCATCATGGAGCATATGATATTGCCTATATGCGCTGCATTCCTAACATGATTGTGAGTGCTCCGATGAATGAAGCTGAACTAAGAAACCTTATGTACACAGCACAATTGGATGAAAATACACATCCATTTGTGATTAGATATCCGCGCGGACAAGGCGTTATGCCTGAATGGAAAACACCTATGGAAGCCATTCCGATTGGCAAGGGAAGAAAGCTGAGAGATGGAAAAGAAGTGGCCATTATCACCTTCGGTCATCCGGGTAATTTTGCTCAAAATGCCTGTGATACCCTAGCTCAGGAAGGGATTACGCCTGCGCATTATGATCTCAGATTTGTCAAACCCATCGATGAAGCGATGCTACATGATATAGCACAACGCTTCTCCAAAATTATAACTGTAGAGGATGGTACAATTGTAGGTGGTATGGGAAGTGCTGTGTTAGAATTTATGGCAGCACATCACTATACTCCAGAAGTGAAAATGTTGGGCATTCCAGATGCTATCGTAGAACATGGAAAACCCGAAGAACTACATAGAGAGTGCGGGTACGATGCTCAGGCTATTGTAGCAGCTGTGAAACAATTATGGAATGTTCCTGTAACTGAAAAAGTTTACGAAGGATAATCTCCTATAACATAATATTTCTGTAAAAGCAATCAGTGTGTGCTGGTTGCTTTTGTTGTTTACCCTAACCTCAACACCGCTACAAACATACTATCTGCTCCATAGGGTATCCCATTAATAATCTGGCTGTCCTCGCATATTAAGGAGTGTTCAGCCTCTAAAAAACGAATTACATCTTCATTCTCTTCCTGCCATACAGAACAGGTGATATATAACATTTTACCCGTTTGATGCAGATGCTTAGATGCAGTTCCTGCTATGATTTTTTGCCTTTCTGTAAAGGAAGAGAGACTCTCTGGCTGATAAAAATAAAGTTGCTCCGGAGTACGGCCCCATGTGCCTGATCCACTACATGGTACATCACAAATGATACCATTAAAATCAGTAAATGAAAACTTCAGAGGTTGTGTAAGATCTGATACAAACGATTGTTCAACTCGATGGCCATATATCCGAAACCGTTCTTTTAGATTATGTAAAATAGAAGGACGGATGTCAGACACAGTTAAGATGACAGAAGGTTCTAGGTCTTTTAGCAAAAGAGATTTTCCTCCGGCTCCCGAACAGCAGTCCCACCATTGTTCATTGGGTTTGGGTGCAAACCAGTGGGCAGTAGATTGAGAAGAAAAATCCTGTACAACATAACTATCGGCTGGAAGTAGTTTCTGGACTGGGGTAGAATTAGGTAATGCCCAGCAGGTTTCTGTTATCCGCTCAAAGGGTACCTGATGCTTGATTAGCATATCTGCAAGCTGGCTTTCATGTTTTCGAATGCGCAGGAAAAGTTTTGGTTGCTGAAACATAGAGGATATCCATGCATCCCGTGATATGCCATCAGAAAATCGTGCAGAATGAGGAAGTATCTCATGGGGTTCAAATGCTATGCCTTGATGCGACAGCCAGCTTAGTTTTTCGTGATAAGGGAGGGTGATATTTTCCTGAAATGCTACTGGTAAAATACGTTTTGCTGGAGAATGGGCAGATCCACAAATAAAAACACATTGATGTATCCGTGATTTTATATCAACTGTGTTCGTGAAGCATTTGCTACTTCGAAACCAGCTATAAAGCATTTCAGATAATATTTTCCGGTCCCTGCTACCCAGTTTAGGGTTTCGCTTGCCATACTCACGTAGCACATGGGCGAGTGGAAGCCTGCCCACATAGCTATCTAATATTTTTTCAAAATGCGAATACAGAAACTGCATGACGCAAATTACAACTTGAATATGGCTGGAAAGATATTTTTGTTAAAAACTGAAAAGAAATTCTAAGAAAAAAGATGGGGCATACGTCTTTATCCTATAAAGCAATTCTTTGGATATGAATATCATAAGCGAACTTAGAAAAATGCCATCTTGCATGTGGCTTCTGGCTGCTATTTTAGTTTTATTGATGATGTTGAGTTGCACGAAGAAAAAGAAGAACTATATTGAATCCAAACCTTGTATTGATTTTGAAACCTCCTTAGAAAAAGAAACTGCACTGGGTATTGAGACTATTTCAGGACCTGAAAAAGGGAAAGTCAATCAAACAGTTACGTTTAAAATTACAGCTATGGCGAGAAATAGTTGTGTGGCTTGTGTATACACGAAAGCTATTTTGGAGAATACTACCTTGTGGTTATCTGCAAACGTGTATTATTTACCTGAGATTTGTTTAGAAGCACTTACACCCATTGAGGGAGAGTTTTCGTTTACACCTACCCAAGCAGGTACTTATTGGCTAAAAGCAGAGTCTTATGAAGGAGAAACTATAATGCATAGGCTTATTGTGGAATAAACCTGGCGAGGAATAATATGATGAGTCATCAACCATTTTTTTTCCTATCGCAAGGAAATTTGCATGTATAATTACTCTTTTTATGAGTTGTTGATATCTTTTTTGATGTGAGCTGGTTTGAAATAGATAAGGACTGTATAAGATGTAGGGTTGCCCCTGATAATTCCGATTATTTTTATAATATACTAAGCAATGGAGGAAAATTGCCGTCTATAATATATAGTTATGTGTGCTATTGATGTATGGAAATTAAATAATGCACCCAAGGAAAATACACAAATACTTGCTTTCGGTTGGTATGCATAGAGGTTGTCTAGAGTTAAGTGACTTACGAAAGTGCATAATGGAAATGTTGTATGTTAAGAATGAAAACCCATATAAGCATCTTATTAATTGTTGCTACCTGCCTTTGGACGCTGGGATGTGAAAACTCGAAAAAGTGTCAGTCGGTAACAGTAAAGTCTCCCGGAAAAATTGATACCATTATTGGAACCAGTTATCTTAAAGCAGGAGAACAGGTTGCATTGATGGTGGGTATCCAAAATCCGGATTCCTTATGTGTGCAGGGTGTGGAAGTGAGTTCGCATTATAGAGAAAAATCCAACGTCTGGTTGTTAACAGGAGCATTAATTCATACTGCTGATAACCAGCAGTGCAGTTGTTTGGACGATTCAGTGATTTATACTCAATTTTATTTTCAGCCAGATATAGAAGGAGTGTTTATGATATTATACGATACCACTTTGGAGGTTACGACAACAAGTGGAAGTGACGGAAAATATTTTGTGATTAAGGTGGAATAAGCCTAATAGAATGATTATTATGAAATGCATAAACCAGTTATAATAGGTTCAGTCTTGTAATTCAATGATTCAAAGAATTTGGCAATAAATCCTGAACATCTATCACAGTTAATTTCTGACTGTGTCCATGGGCATACTATGGCACAGAAGAAATTTTATTATGCCTACTATCCCCTGTTGATGCGTATTTGTATGCGCTATGCTAATAATCACGAAGATGCAGAACAATGGGTACACGATGCTTTTCTGAAAATATTTGACACCTTACATCAGTATGCAGGTACAGGGTCATTTGAAGGCTGGTTAAGGAAAATAACGGTACGGGTATGTATTGATCAAATTAGAGCAAGGAATACCAGAAAAAATGAAATGGAAATTCATACTGTTTATGGTGATCAGGTTGCAGAAGCACGAGCCCCCTATGTAGATAACGACTCCTTGCACGACATTTCAAAAGAAGAAGTTTTTCGATTACTGCAACGATTACCAGAAAAACAACGCATGGTTTTTAATCTGGTGGTTTTTGAAGCCTATAGCCATAAAGAGATTGCTGTTTTATTACAAATCACAGAAAACCACTCCTACTGGCTATTGCACCAGGCCAGAAAACAGTTAAAGGAAATTATTCTTTCATCTAACCTCATTAAACCAGAGTATAATCATGAACAGAAGTGACTTTGAAGATTGGTTAAGAAATGAAGTAGAAAATACACCTTTTCAAGCTAGCGAAGCTGGTTGGATGCGTATGCAAAATGCTTTGAAGAAACAGCCTGAGCAAAAGAAAGGATTGTTTTTCTGGACGTCTCCTATGAAAATGGCTGCTGGTTTGGTGGTGGTGCTTACCCTGGGTACAATTACCTATTTCTTATACCCCGCAAATCAATCTTATATACCGGAAATGGCTAGTGCCTCCATAGGGCAACCCATCATTATCGAGAATGAAGTAACCTCTGTAGCAGAGCATCAAAATTCCAGTACAACAACTTTTTCTCCAAGAACTACAGAGACTATAGTACCGCGGCAACCAAAAGTTTCAACTATCTCCTATGCTGCAATCAAACAGACATCTATAGCTAGTCAGGAAACCCAAAGTACCGAAACAGAGGCCGCAGCAGTTCAGGAGGTATTACAACCGAAAGCCAATCTTTCAGATGCAGTAAAGCATGTTCAGACGCCATCAGTTATATCTTTCGATATCACACCCAAAACTTCTTTTGGGGTTAACCCTACTTATTGGGGAGTTACTGGATCTTGGGGTACAACAAACCTTGGTGGACCTAATTATACCCTGGGAATTACCGGAAGAAAGGACTTGTCTGAACGGATTTTTGTAGATGCTACATTAGCATTGGCACGAACCTCTGTTAGTTATTCTGATCATCATAGTTTTACCGGACTTTATATTGGGCAAGCTCCCAATGGAGCTACTCCAGGTATTGCAACTTCCAATGAGGAGGGATTTGAATCTTATACCTTGAAAGAAGATGTGCAGGCAAACTATGCAGGAAATATTGTTTCTGTGGGTATTGCTCCTCTTTTAGGTGTAAAAATTACTCCCCGCTTATCCTTGATAGGAGGGCCCTATGCTTTTCATAATATCAATGCAGGTGTGTCTTTACACAATGCCCAGGATATTAGTCAGGAAGCTATTCAATATCAGGTTATTCCTGAAAAAAATACAGTGAATAGCTGGGACATAGGAGTAAAAAGTTCCTTAGAATATCAAATTTTCCACGCTTTTTCTATCCACGCCGGATACAGATATGGACTGAGCAACTACATGCTGCATAATAATCAGTCATACAGGAATTCCGGAGTAGATTTTGGCTTCCGATATTATATTAAGTCTTCTAAACAATAGATTAAATTGCTTTGAGGTCATTTATGCCAAATCAATGGATAGCGATTTTAGCATTGTATTGTTGTTGCTTAGATTTTGTGTTTAATAGGGTACAGATATAAATTCCCGGAGGTAAGTTTTCGGTATGTATTACTGTGTTTAACCCAGTTAACGGTTGCTGGTGAATAATTCTTCCTGTTAAGTCTGTAAATATTACCTCAATATTGTTCCATTGAAATTCTCAACATCACTAAGTACCCAAACAAGTATATCTCCGTGGAAGTAAACTACTGGTTGTTTCCAAAGCTATGAATTTGTATTTATGAATGATATTCTAATACTATTGCTCTTCCAAGACTTACACAAAGGGATTGTCAATTGTGTGATTTTTTAATTTGTCCTATCTGGCTATGAGATTGCTAGGGTATGTAAGTTGTTTTTTTTGGGGATTTTCCCATGCTACATTCTATTATCAAGTATACTTGCCGAAACATGTGCTAAATAATCTAAAGGATGTGTAGCCTAATGAGAGCCAAAAGAAAGAAAACCAAATGACACTATGACATTTTATATGCTACACACAAAGTGCTGAGTTCACAATAATTTATCAATCATTCAGGCTTTGTTTTCGTAGGTTTGCAGCAGAAATTATCGCATGATAAAAAAACTGGATGTACTCATCATAAGGTCATTTATCGGTCCATTCTTTGTTACCTTTTTTGTAGCATTGTTTGTGCTGGTCATGCAGTTTTTCTGGCTCTATATGGATGAGCTGCTGGGTAAAGGACTGGGAATTGGAATGATTCTTCAGCTTTTATTCTATATGTCGTCTACTATGGTTCCTTTGGCTTTACCCTTAGGTATCCTATTGGCTTCAATAATGACATTCGGTAATCTTGGGGAACATTTTGAGTTGGTTGCCATTAAGTCAGCAGGCATCTCTTTATCTAGATTTTTACGACCCTTATTGATATTTATTACAGTAGTAGCCTTGCTGGCCTTCTATTTTAATAATTATGTAATACCTGTTGCCAATCTCAAAGCCTTCTCCTTATTGTATGATATGCGTAATTCAAGACCTACATTGAATATTCGTGCCGGGCAATTTAATAAGGATATTGATGGCTTTTCTATACGCGTGGGAGAAAAAGATAAAGATGGTATCACTATTAGGAATGTGTTGATTTACGATCATACCTCTGGTCAGGGGAATGATAAGGTGGTTATTGCCGAAGAAGGAGAAATGATTGCTTCTCCTAATAAGCAATACATGATATTTAGACTGAAAAATGGTTGCAGGTATGAAGAAGAAATAGGTAAAAATGGTGACCCTACCCAGCGACAACAGAGAATGTATTTTAAATCTTGGGACAAAGTTTTTGATCTCTCTGGCTTTAAAATGAATCGTACAAGTGAAGACTTATTCAAAGGGACTTATACCATGATGAATATTGGGCAGCTCAATGAGGAGATGCGCAATATGAAGCAAAAAAGAGAACAAATGGCTGTCAATGTAGGCGGCTATCTCAAACCCTATATCACGCTATTTGCTACAGAAGATAGTACTGCCATGCGACTGGAACAAAAGATAGCTTCGGCTGCACCGCTACCGGCTTACGACACTTCTTTTTTACAGCATGTGCCCGATTCTCAGCACAAAGCAGTAGTTCAACTAGCACTTCATCATATCCGAAACTCAAAGGGCTTGCTGGATATGTCAGCTAATGAACATAAAATTCAAGAGGAAAACTGGATTAAACATAGCATTGAATGGCATCGTAAGTTTACTTTGTCCTTTGCTTGTCTTTTACTTTTTATGATTGGTGCGCCCTTAGGTGCTATTATTCGCAAGGGAGGTATTGGAACTCCTTTAATAGTGGCCATTATTTTTTTCATGCTATTCCATATCATCTCTATTACTGGAGAAAAGCTGGTAAAAAGTGCTACGTTGGCTCCCTGGATGGGTATGTGGATGGCTACTGCCATGTTATTGCCCATAGCATTTTATTTTATCAACGCTGCTAAGAAAGATGCTCAGGTATTTAATAAAGAATGGTATTTAAAAGTCTGGGCTAAAATTCGTGCCCTATTTGTTAAAGAAAATATATGAAAGCACAGATAGATACTCCTTACCATTCTTATAATCGATATTTTTTAGGTTTCTTTCTTCTATGGCTCATAGTAGGGGGGATATTGCAATTGTGTTATAGTCAGGAAGAAATTTTCAAAGCTATTAATACCCGACATACCCCTTTTCTGGATAAGGCCTTGTATGTGTTTACCCTTCTGGGAGAAGGTGTGAGTAGTGCCATTATTCTGGTCAGCTTTTTTGCTTGGAAGGCCTATAGAAATTGGTGGTATTTTCTGACCGCTGCATTGTCGAATGTCGTACCGGCAGTATTGGTCACACAATCTTTAAAATCTATAGTCGCAGCGCCAAGACCTATGAGGCTTTTGGGTGAAATGCCCTGGATTCATTATTTGCCGGAATGGCCACTTTTAATGGAGCGTAGTTTCCCTTCTGGGCATACCTGTGCAGCGTTTAGTCTCTGGTATTTTCTTGCATGCCTGCTTAAGCCAGGTTATAAATTCTGGGGCGTAGTTTTCTTCTTTTGTGCCGCCATTACCGGATATTCCAGAGTCTATCTTACAGCGCATTTTTTTCGGGATGTATATGTAGCTAGTATAATCGCTATTGTTTTTGTAACTTTAATTCTGGCGCTTATGCGCAGGTTTACCCCTTCACGAACTGGACGAACACCTGAAACCAAAATTAACTAACTGCCCAAGATAGGTCAGGTATATCCTGTCCCGAAAATTAATTTCAGATGACCGCACCAAACCTGCTCAAATACAGTCTCATTACCTTATTGGGAGTTTTGTTGTTTATTCCTATGCTTGGGAAAGTACATCTTTTCGACTGGGATGAAATCAATTTTGCTGAATGCGCACGGGAAATGATTGTTTCTGGTGATTATATACGCATGCAAATAGATTACCTTCCTTTTTGGGAAAAGCCACCTTTATTTATTTGGCTGCAAGCTGCTTCTATGCAATTGTTTGGGATCAACGAATTTGCTGCTCGCTTTCCCAATGCCTTGGCAGGTGTGGTCACTCTGGCGGTGTTATTTTATGCAGGAAAACGGATCGTAAATGAAAAAATGGCAGGATGGTGGGCACTTTTATATGCTGCCACTTGGCTACCACATTTTTATTTTAAGTCGGGCATTATCGATCCTATTTTTAATTTGTTTATATTTTTAGCTTTCTTCCAATTTTATCTTTTAGGAAAATTAAAGGATAAGACCATTCATGCTTTTTTATCCGGATTATTTTTAGGATTGGCAGTGCTGACAAAGGGGCCTGCTGCTATTGTGATTGCAGCATTGAGTTTAGCTGTATATATTGTTTATAATAAAGGTCTATGGGGATATTCTCTTAAACATATTCTTCTGACCATTGTTTCCAGCTTCCTGCCTTTTGGTCTTTGGTTTTGTCTTGCTGTGCTGGAATACGGATGGACTTACGGTAGTTGGTTTATGGGGGAATTTATAACATATCAGATTAGATTGTTTAGCACCGAAGATGCAGGACACGGAGGCCCATTTTTTTACCATTTTATAGTTTTATTGATTGGTTGTTTCCCGGCAGCTCCATTCTTATTTCAATACAGACGGAATAGAAGTGCAGACACTGAGAACGTACGTTCATTTTCCTTATGGATGTGGATATTGTTTTGGGTAACGCTTCTACTGTTTTCCATTGTGAAAACAAAAATTGTACACTATTCATCCTTATGCTATTTCCCACTTACTTTTCTAGCTGCTGTTAAAATGTATCAATTGAGCGAAAAGACCGATCAATTGAAGACGGTAGTAAAAGTCTTATTATTGGTGGTAGGAACATTGCTGGCCATATTAATTAGCTTGCTTCCTTTGGTAGGTATATACAAAGATCTCATTATTCCTTATGTAGATGATCCGTTTGCTGTAGGTAATTTTCAAGCGAATGTGTCATGGCAGTATAGCGAAATGATTTGGGGCATACTTTATCTAATAGGTATATGGTGTACGGTATTTTATATGCGCCGTAATTTTAAAAATGCGATGCTGATACTGTGTCTAATTCAAATCGTGCTGATACAGGTAACAGTTACTCATTTTACGCCTAAGATTGAAGCTTATTCACAGAGGGCAGCCATTGAGTTTTTTAAAGGGCTGTCAGGAAAAGATGTATATGTAAAAGTACTCGGTTATAAAAGCTATGCACATCTTTTTTATACGCAAAAAACCCCAATTCCCCAGGAGGCTGAAAGAAACGAAGCCTGGTTTTTGGAAGGGGACCTTGATAAACCTGTGTGGTTTATTACCAAAAATACCTACGCTGATAATCTCAGGAAATACCCACAAGTAAAGGAGATTGGTCAGCAGAATGGTTTTGTTTTTTTTCGCCGAGATCCTCCATAAAAACTGATATATCCTCATTCACCAAGTACATCACTCTTCAATTACAGCAGATATTACTTTGCCAATTGTACCATTGGGCATTTGAATTTGCAATAGTGCGGCCAGGGTTGGTGCTATGTCTTCCATATGTACTTTTTGGTAGGTTTTGCCCCTGCGTACACCTTTTCCATACCAGATAAGAGGAATATGGGTATCATAGGCATGCCAGTTACTATGGCTGGTTCCAGTTTGTGCATACCCAAAGTACCAGCCCGGGTTATGAATAATCCACAGTACACCGCTGCGCATTCTATGATAACCATGTGTAGCCATAGTTTTTACCAAAGAAGGTACAGCCCATTGTCCCGGATGATCCATATCCAGTACATAAGCAATTTGGGGCTGGGTGTGGAGCCAATTTGTAAGAAGTTGCTTTAAATGATTACGGTCAATATTATTTTGCCTGATTTTATCCTCATGAAAGAAGATCTGGTAGTTTTCGACAGCCAAAATCAAAGAATCGTGTCCGAGTTGTTCTTTTACATATTTCTTTAGTTCCTTAAAAAGTTTTCTTTCCGAATCATTGCCTGCAGGCATACCGATATCCCGCATGTAATCTGCGTTGTGAGATACACCATGATCAGCGGTTAACATGAGCAAATAATTTCCTTCACCCGCATACTCGTCTAAGAACTCCAGAAAATCAGCTATATCTAAATCTAGTCTGAGATAAGTATCTTCTACTTCTACAGAATTTGGGTTAAATATATGGCCGATATAATCTGTGGCTGATAAACTAATTGCTATAAAATCAGGATCTTTTCCTCGTCCGAGTGAATTTCCAAGAATACATGCTTTGGCAGCTTCAAAAGTATAGGTATTTCCTGCGGGTATTTTTTTTAGTACTTGATAAGAAGGAGAGGATTGTATTTTCGTACGGTGAGGGAAATAGCTTTGTTTGTCTCCTATATCACCTTCATATGCATTGCTATCTGTGGTGCTTTGGATATAACTTTCTATGGGATATAATGTTTTCCAAGCATTTCGAAGGTAGGTATCCGGAAGTTTTCGGGCATTAAATTTATTCAACCATTTGGGTAGTGTATCTGTATAATATGTACTAGTAATTAAGGACCCAGAAAGATCGTCGTACCAAAAAGCCCCGTCAGCCAGATGGCCTGCAGGAAGTATGCTGCCTCTATCTTTTATGGCTATAGCAAACACTTTGGAACGCATTTGCGTGGCTAGTTTTAATTCATCGGTAATGGTGCTGCTCAGTAGGTTGCGCGGACTCATTTTCCCTTTTTTAGGATTTCCGCTTCCGCCTACAGGCTGCACCAAAGTATCTTCCACACAGTACCAGCTTCTCCCTGTTATATTATCGTACCAATCATTCCCGGTTATACCATGAATAGCTGGTACAGTACCTGTGTACACAGTAGCATGGCCGGGAGCTGTATAAGACGGGATATGATTAATAAAAGTATTTTCACATAGGAATCCTTCAGACATAAGCCTTCGGAAGCCATGTTCAGAAAAACGATCAAAATAACGATACAGGTAATCCCATCGCATTTGATCTACAACTACAGTGACCACTAAATCAGGTTGTTGTCTTTTTTGAGCTTGTAAATTCCAGATTGTGAAACAAGTCAGGGCTATGGATAAGAATAAGTAACGCATAAAATGGGAATATTGTGTGCAAAAATGAGAAGTCTATCCAATTCTGGTATTATTTTTTCATAATTTTGCGCTTAATTTTAGTATATTAAAAGTGTAAACAACAAATAACATGGACATTTTCGCCAAATTTGAAAGTAGACTAGGCCCCATCGGAGATTACGCTGATAAAGTCCCAGGGTATTTTTCTTTCCCAAAGTTACAGGGAGAAATTGGTAACCGTATGTCTTTCCGAGGGAAGCCTTGTATTGTGTGGAGCTTGAATAACTATTTAGGATTGGCGAATCATCCTGAAGTTAGAAAAGCAGATACAGAAGCTACCGCTACATATGGACTGGCATATCCTATGGGGGCCAGAATGATGAGTGGTAATTCTGACAACCATGAGTTATTGGAAAAAAACCTTGCTGAATTTGTAGGTAAGGAAGATGCCATGCTGTTTAACTATGGTTATCAGGGAATGGTTTCTGTTATCGATTGTATTTGTAGTCGCCGAGATGTGGTAGTGTATGACGCAGAATCACATGCTTGTATTATCGACGGGTTAAGACTGCATCCTGGTCATCGTTATGTATATAAGCATAATGACATTGCAGATTGTGAAAAGCAGTTGCAGCGTGCTACTGAAATGATTAAACAAACCGGTGGTGGCATTCTGGTAATTACAGAAGGTGTTTTTGGAATGAGTGGTAACCAAGGTAAAGTAGCTGATATTGTGAAGCTGAAAGAAAAATATGATTTCAGATTACTCGTTGACGATGCACATGGTTTTGGTACTATGGGTAAAACTGGAGCGGGCATAGGAGAAGAACAAGACTGCACAGAAGGAATTGATTTATACTTTTCCACTTTTGCCAAATCTATGGCAAGTATAGGTGGGTTTATTGCCGGTACTAAACAGGTATTAAAATATTTGCGTTACAATATGCGTTCGCAAATATTTGCGAAATCTTTGCCTATGCCTATCGTATTAGGTAACCTGAAAAGACTGGAATTGCTGCGCACACGTCCTGAACTAAAAGAAAAACTTTGGTATAATGTACGTAAGCTTCAAAATGGTTTGGTAGAACGTGGCTTTAACATAGGCACTACCAATACCCCCGTAACACCTGTATTTTTAAATGGTGGACTGATAGAAGCTACACAACTTATTTACGATCTCAGAGAAAACTATAACATCTTCTGTTCTGTAGTAATATATCCCGTAATTCCGAAAGGTCAAATTATGCTGCGATTGATTCCTACTGCAGCACACACAGACGAAGATATTGATCAAACTCTGGCTGCCTTCTCTGCCGTAAGAGATAAACTTGTCAATAAAGAATATCCTCAAGAATTACCTAACATAGAGGCACACCAACCAGTTGTAGCCTAATATAATAATCCACATAAAAGCCATTTGCCTGTTATTCAGACAAATGGCTTTTTAATACTCAGAAACATATGAAAGTATTTATCGCAGGAGCTTCAGGATTGGTAGGAGGTAACTGTCAAAAATATTTTACCGCCCAGGGCTGGGAAGTGATAGGCTCTTATTTTTCTTTCCCAGTAGAAGGAACTGTTTTCTACAATACCTTACAGCCAGATCAGAGCGAAAATTTTGATATATTATCCTGGAAGCCTGATGTCATTGTGCACTGTGGGGCATTAACTCATGTGGATTATTGTGAAACTAATCAGGAAGAAAGTTATCAAAAAACTGTAGTAAGTACACATAATCTGGTGGCTATAGCCAAAGCTTGCGGGTCAAAATTTGTGTATTTATCTACCGACTATGTATTTGATGGAGAGCATGGTCCTTATCGAGAAACAGACCCCGTAAATCCAATTAGTATATATGGTGCACATAAGCTCCAAGCCGAACAATATGCTTTGGAACATTTACCAGATACTTTGGTGTTGCGAATAACCAATGTGTATGGCGATGAAATAAGAGGTAAAAATTTTATTGCTCGTATTATTGATCAGTGTGTCAAAGGTCAGAAATTGGTATTAAAACTTCCTTACGATCAGTTTGCTACACCTACCAATGCATATGATATTGCCCGAGCTATGTTCTTACTTTTGAGAGATGGTAAAAAAGGCATCTATCATATGGCAGGTTCAGATTTTATGAATCGTGTGGAACTGGCTCTGAGAGTATTACATTATTTTCCACAAGCTAGTTACGAACTCATCCCAATTAGTACAGAAGCATTACAGCAACCAGCTAAGCGACCTTTAATCGGTGGTTTTGTAAAACATAAATTTAGTAGCGAATATCCCGATTTCCTGTTTGGTACAGTTGATACTTATTTAACTTCTGTTGTATCTAAATTGTAATGATAACCCACAAAAAAAAATTCCCGATACACTTCTGTGCATCGGGAAGGATTGTACTTACTAACCCATCGTAAGCATAGCAAATATCTGAAAAAGGCTTGGGAAACGAAAATTTTTTTTATTTGGAATTGTCCTTTCAGCTATTTTGATTCTTATCCAATATTGTTTTTTTAATTAATATTTGTATTTCTTCGTATGTTGGATTTCTTTGTAAGGTAAGGTTTTATTTATTTTAGAAACATGTGAAAAATCACTTTTTGTTTCATGTTGAATTTGCTGCATCAATGAATTTTACTTAAGTTGATTATTTGTTTTTTTTTATTTACAAAATATTGTTTTATAATAATAAAATATTTTCAAAAGTAGTTGGGAAGATGATATGAGTATAATATCCCTTAAAAACAACTTAAACGGGATATAAGAAAAAGAATCTAAATGCTAAAGATTATGGAACAGATTCCAGACCAACCATACGTTTGATTGATGTGAGAATATTGAGTATGAATGTTGCTGTTACTGCTGATCTTTTATTGGTATATCAATTTAAAATAACTTTTCCATTCTAATGTGCGGAATAATCCTTTTTCCAATAATGGGAAATTATGTTGGTCAGTAATACGGGGGTACACTTTCTTTAGAAAGGAATATCTCATAGATTCAGCATGCAATAATCTTGCTAAGAGAAAGGCCTGACGCGATGAAAAACATTTGCTGGGAGCAGTCTTCAACAAATAGATGATTTTTTTATCATCATCTTTTTTGTTTTGAACAGCTGTATAATATTGGGCAAAAGATGGATCTGATAGAGGGTCGGGACAATCACTATTCAAAATAGCAAGTCCATTACCTGCTGTAAAGCTGGGTTCACTTTCCTCCATTTCTACTTGTTCTGTTAAAAGATCAGAAGAGGGTACTTCCGCAAGGGGAGTGGTATAAGCCTGAGTGGGAGCTTCATACACTTCTGTAAATTCTTGCACAGGCTCATAGTCTTCTTCTACTGGGGTATTTGATGGGTCGGTATGGGCAGAAGCTAATTTTTTTCTACGATTGAAATAAGCTTTTTCTGCTGCAATAACAGGATCGAGATCTGCCTCTGGTGAAGCTACTGGTTCTGCTATGGGTGTGGTAACCGGGGGAGTTGTGTAACCGGCAGATTCCGTTTTACTCATACCAGTAGAAGCAGATGTCTTTAACTCTATATTTTCAATAAATACAGGTTCTTGAGATTCCTGATAAGTGGGAGTGGGTGGTGGTGGTGCTACTTCTGCTTTTTTCGCAGCGCTGCTTTTGGTAACAGGAGCAACTTCCTGTGGCATATATGGCTTGATTTCCGGGAGCCTGTCTTCACTTCCCTGACCAGGCATTAGATAAAAGCGCTGCTGTATATCATATAAAGCAAAAGTATTTTCATGCCGAGTTAATAAAAAACCTCTAAAACCATTGTCTGGAATCTGAATAGTAAAATTGAGGGGCGGGTATTTGTTTTGTTGAAAAAGTATTTCCAGTTGCATAGCGCCTGCTCCCAGCTGAGATATGATGGTATAATTTTTCCCGTAGCGAGGCAGCATTTCTCCTGCATATTTCACATAAAAAGGGTTTTCCTTGTCTCCCTGAATATAGACATAGGAAAAACGTTGTGCATTTGCCTGAAAAATAGAGGCAAAAAACAATAAGAAAGTTATCAACTGAATGCTTAATCGTGTTTGCATGGTAGTTTATTCCAGTTCAATCAAAACAGCACCTTTTTCTACAGCTGTTTGCTCAGCAACTCGGATGGTTTTTACTGTACCGTCATGGGCGGCTTTTAATACATTCTCCATTTTCATGGCTTCCAAAATAAGTAAACCATCTCCTTTTTTTAAAACCTGACCTGGTGTAACTAATATTTTGAGTACCATACCTGGCATTGGGGCTTTTACTACTTCTGCTTTTGCCTGCGCTTCATAGTTCATACCCATACTGCTTAGCAGCTGATCAATGGGCTCTTTTATAGTGGCAGTATAAAGCTTACCCTGAATACGCAGCAGCAGTTCTTTATTCTTGAAATCTGCTTTTTCCACAATGGCAGTATAGGATTTACCTTCATGTAAAATGCTAATTAACCCATTGGGTAACCAGGATATGGAATAATCTGTAGCTGCATTTTCTGATTGCCAGATATCTTCTTCTTTCTTAAACTTAAAATGGTGTTCACCATTTATGGTAACTTGAATCATACGTTGACTGCCTTGACGAGCAAAAATAAACAATAATAAGGCCAGAATCTAAAAATCCTTGTTCCCCTGCCTTAAAAATATAGAGTAATACCTTTGCTAATATCTGAAATGTCCAACTGAATAATCGATTTTTATTCAGTTAAAATACCAAACTAATACTTCTGCGATGAGCTATCTTACCTGCCTGCGGAAATAATACACGGCAATAACACTAAAAATAATGTTGGGTGTCCATGCTGCCAGAAAAGGATTAAGTCCGGCCTTTACAGAAAGTGTAGTGGAAAATTGCAATGCCATAATGTAAATAGCACTGAGGGCAATCCCAATGGCTAAATGAATGCCACTACCACCGCGCACTTTCCTGCTAGAAATACATACAGCAATAATAGTAAGTATTAATGCCCCAAAAGGCTGGGCAGAACGACGATACTTTTCTATGAAATAAGAATTCATGTTTTCCCTACCTCTGGAAGTTTCTCTTTCAATCACATCATTCAGCTCAGGAGTGGTCATGGCCATCATCACATCTTTGGTTTCTATAAGATCTGATGGCTTAAAGGGATAGGTCTTCTGTAGCTCATCAAAATGTGTAATACTTTCTTGTAGGCCATTATTGGTACGAACCCATGCATTTTTGAGAATCCATTTGTTTTGAATACTATCATAACTGGCACGTTCGGACATGATTTTTTCCTGTAAATCTGTGTTTTTAATAGTTTCGGCTGTAAACCTAAACCCAGAGTTATGCTTATGATCGTAACTCTGAATATACACATATAGTTCAGGCGAAAGCCTTAAATGTATATTTCTACTTACTCCTACGGTTATATAGTTGATGTATTTATCTTCAAATGCAAGCCTTTGTTTATTGGCTGCTGGAATGATAAGATGATTGGCCCACATCGAAAAAGCACACAGAATAAATCCTCCAAGCAGGTAAGGTCGTAAAAAACGCACATATGAAACTCCAGAAGCTAGAATAGCAATGATTTCAGAACGATTGGCAAGTTTGGATGTAAAAAAGATGGTAGAAATAAATAGAAACAACGGGAATAAAAACGCCACCATAAAGGGAAGGAAATTCTTATAATAATTCAGAATCTCTGAAGTTTGCACGTTGTTTTTTACAAAGGAATCTACCTTCTCAGGGTAATCGATTACAGCCGTAATGGCAGTAAGAATCAGGATCGCATAGATAAAGGTTCCCAGAAACTGTTTAAGAATATACCAATCTAGTTTTTTCATGATCGCTTGAAGGCTATAATCGTTGTTTTAAGATAGGAACCATGGTGTTTTTCCAAGTTTGAAAATTGCCATGAATGATTTGCTCTCTAGCAGTTTTCATTAAGTGAAGATAAAAAGTCAGATTGTGAATACTGGCAATCTGAAGCCCTAAAATTTCCTTTGAAATAAAAAGATGTCTCAGATAGGCTTTGGAGTAATACTGACTGGTAGGGCAGGGCAGATGCTCATCGATAGGACTGAAGTCGGTTGCCCATTTTTTATTTTTAATATTTATTACGCCCTGAGTAGTGAAGAGCATCCCATTTCGCCCATTTCGGGTGGGCATGACACAATCAAACATGTCAATCCCAAGACTAATGTTTTCTAATAAATTCCAAGGGGTACCCACCCCCATTAAATAGCGTGGTTTATGGACAGGGAGTATACTACAGCAAAGTGCACTCAACTCATACATTTCTGCTTCTGGCTCACCCACAGAGAGGCCGCCAATGGCATTGCCCGGAGCATCTATACTGCTGATATATTCAGCCGAAATTTTTCTGAGGTCTGTATAGGTGCTTCCCTGCACAATAGGGAAAAGTGCTTGCTCGTATCCGTATAGAGGCTGTGTTTCGTTCATTCTCTGGATACACCTGGAAAGCCAGCGATGGGTTAGTTCCATAGACTTTCTGGCATAACCATATTCACTGGGATAGGGTGGACATTCGTCAAATGCCATGATAATATCAGCACCAATACTGCGCTGGATATCAATTACTTTTTCAGGAGAAAATAGATGTTTTGACCCATCAATATGGGATTGAAATACTGCTCCTTCTTCTTTTAGTTTTCTGTTGGCTGCTAAAGAAAATACCTGATATCCCCCACTGTCTGTCAGTATAGGACGGTTCCATCCCATAAACTGGTGTAAGCCACCTGCTGCTTCTAATACCTCTGTGCCAGGTCTTAGATATAAATGGTAGGTATTTCCCAGAATAATTTGTGCCTGTATTTCTTCCTGGAGTTGGGTTTGTGTCACAGCTTTTACACTGCCCACAGTACCTACAGGCATAAATATGGGGGTTTGAATGGCGCCGTGGGCGGTATCTATTACTCCAGCTCTTGCCTGAGTATGGGGATCTTGTGCAATTAGGCTAAACTTTATCATGCAGACGCGGGCAATTTCATTTTATTGATTACTTTTCGCTGTGGTTAGTACGATTATCTTGACATTCTTTCTGATTGCAGTATGCATTCAGTTTGGGTATGTTATCTGTTTTTTTTCCAGAATAAAAGCACTTCGAAAACCGATAGTTTCTGCACTGGAAAATGACAGAAAACCAGTTTCTGTACTCATTTGTGCCAGAAATGAAGCTGATAATCTGTTACGCAACTTGCCACAAATTTTGTCGCAAAGATACATCGGGAAAAATGGAGAACCTGCGTATGAGGTAATTGTAGTAAATGACCGATCCGATGATCATTCTTTGGATGTATTAAAAGCGCTAACTACACAATATGCACATCTGAGATATATCCACATTTCTTCTAGTGAAAAGGCAATCTGGAAAGGGAAAAGAGACGCGTTGGCACGGGGTATGGAACTTGTGCAAAATGATTGGATAGTTTTTACCGATGCAGATTGTGTCCCGGCTGGCAAAGATTGGCTAACCTATATAACTCGTCCATTTGCTGAAGGGAAAGAGATTGTATGCGGCTATGGAGCTTATAAACAAGAGAAGGGTATGCTTAATGCTATGGTGAGATGCGAAACAATGCATACATTTTTACAGTATAGCACTTATGCATTGGCTGGATTCCCCTATATGGCAGTAGGACGAAATATGGCGTGTACAAAAACAGTTTGGATGCTGGCTCAACAATCGGATAGATGGAATAAAGTGATTTCCGGAGATGATGATATGCTTATTCAGGCATGTGCTACAAAAGATAATGTGGCCATCGTGGCCATTCCTGAGAGCCATACCTATTCTGATGCCCCTCGTAATTGGCAGGCATGGTTTAGGCAAAAGAAAAGACATATGTCTACAGGTAAATTTTATAAGCCTGTTTCTAGAATATTATTGAGTATGTATGCTATGAGTCATGCATGCTTTTGGATCTTTCTAATTCCTTTGCTCATACATGCGAAATATTTTTATGTGGCAGTTGTTTTTGGGGTGTTACGATGGCTTTTATATGGAAATATATGGAAGCAATTAGTTAATGTAACCCAGGAAAAAGGTTTGCAATTTTGCTTTTGGGTTTTTGACCCGCTTTGGTTGTTGTATAACTTTGTACTCAGCCCCTACATTATTTTTAAAAACAAACAGCATTGGAAATAATCACTCGCTATTTTGAGGACCTTAGCTCCATACAGGAAATGCAGTTGCAAAGCCTAGATGGACTATATCGGGATTGGAATGAAAAGATCAATCTGATTTCAAGAAAGGATGTTGACTCTTTATACACCAAACATATATTGCACTCACTTGCTATTGCCGCTATATGTCAGTTTTCTCCCGGTGCCAGAGTATTGGATATAGGTACGGGAGGAGGTTTTCCGGGAATTCCATTGGCTATTTTTTTCCCCGAAGTGGAATTTGTTATGGTAGATAGTATTGGCAAGAAGATTAGGGTAGTACAGGATATTATTCAGCAGACAGGTCTCACGAACGCTACTGCCCTCCAATCTAGAGTTGAAGATCTTAAAATGCCACCGTTTGATTTTGCTGTATCCAGAGCCGTCGCTCCGCTGGCTAGTTTATGGAAATGGTGTAAACCCTTATTACGCAAAGGGAAGGCAAGCGACAACTTACAGAATGGATTGATATGCCTGAAAGGCGGCGATCTTAATGAAGAAATTAGTCAGTCAGGGCTAAGACCTCATTTATATCCTATAGAGAAAATATTTCCTGAGCCATTTTTTATGGAAAAATGGGTAGTATATGTACCCCTGTAAGGGAAAATAAGTGCATGGATTTGTTATAAACCTCCACGTTTTATATTCCTAAAAGCATAGCGATGTAATTACTTGTATTAAAGTAATTGCTTTAATACATTATATATCAGCCCGGGTTTACCCATCGTATAAAAATGCAGCATGGGAGTACGGTGCTGTAATAAGTCTCGGCATTGCATCAGCAACCATTCTTCTCCAATCTTTTCACACGCTTCCTCGGTTTGAGCCTCCTGCATGGCTTTGTATAAATCAAATGGAATTTCCACATTGAATATCGACGGAATCATAGTAAGCTGTCGCTTATTAGTAAGTGGCTTGAGGCCTGGAATAATTGGAATTGCAATGCCATTTTCCTGACAGCGGTGTATGTACTGATAATAATGCGCGTTTTGAAAAAACATTTGCGTGACGATATAATCAGCACCCAGATCAATTTTACGTTTGAGATAATAGATATCGGTATCCATATTGGGTGCTTCATAATGTTTTTCGGGATAACCGGCTACTCCAATGCAAAAATCTGTTTTTAACCCTTCCATGATATCTTCTTCGAGATAGCGACCATGATTAAGATCAATGATTTGTTTGACAAGCTCTTCTGCATATCTGTGTCCGGAAGGGTGAGGTGTAAAAAATTTTTCATTAGCAGCAGCATCGCCCCTAAGAGCCAGCACATTATTTATACCCAAAAAGTTAAGATCAATAAGTGCATTTTCTGTTTCCTCTTTACTGAATCCACCACATATCAAGTGCGGAATTGCTTCTACTTTATACTTATTCATTATAGCCGCACAAATGCCTACAGTGCCGGGTCGCTTACGAATTTCTACCCGTTCAAAGCTTCCATCGCTACGTTTTTTATATACCTGCTCAGCCCTATGATAGGTAACATTGATAAAAGAAGGTTCAAACTCCATCAAGGGGTCTAAATGCTTATATATAGAATCAATGCTCTTACCTTTGGTAGGAGGCAAGATTTCAAATGATATGATAGGTTTAGTCGACGACTTAAGCTTTTCAGTTACTTTCATACAACGGCAATATCTGTATAATTAGAATAGGAAGACAAAAATAACCAGCTAGAATTAAAACCATAATCTCTCTGAAAAATCAAGATAATAATCCCACTACTGCTGCGGAAAGGAATCGGTCCTCAGGGTTGTTTGGAGAAAGTGTAATTCGGATATGAAGGTAAGTATGGTTATAAAGTAATTCAGGAGCTTTTTCAGGCCATTCTATTAGACAACGATTACGGGTATCATCTACAGCATCTTCTATACCGGCATGTATAGCTTCTTCTGTACTTGTTAGTCTATACCAGTCCATATGAAGGACGCTTTTGAAGTTATTATGCGTGTTTCTTTCGCAGACATATTCATTGATAAGAGAAAAACTGGGGCTACTAACTTTGTCGCTTACACCGATAAGTTGGCATAAATGCCTGATTAATGTGGTTTTACCAGCACCCATATCACCAGAAAAAACCCATATCCTATGCTTATGCCCATATTGCCATAATTGATAAGCAGTATTTTCTATATTGGATAAACTATATGAAATTTGCAAGGTCGGTCCGGGCATACTCGGCAAAAATAACGACAGTGGTTTAAAAAATGGAAAAGACTTATTCAACAGTGGTAGAGGGCATGACTTGCGGTAATTGTGCTTTAACCATTTCCAAGCTATTAGAGAGGAAGGGAATGAAAAATATATCTGCTAATGCAGCCTCTGGTGAAGTGAGCTTTACAGTGGTAGGAGATGAAGATGTAGATAAAGTGTTTGATGCTATCGACGACCTGGGTTATCATGTTGTTAGAGAGTCAGAGCAGGCAGCAGGGCATTCACACGCAACGGTTAGTTATCGTAAAGAAACCTATCTGCTTTTAATCTGTGCTTTATTTACCCTGCCTTTACTTTGGCATATGTTTTCTTCATGGCATGTTTTACATATGCCCTGGGTACAATTTGCTCTTGCAACGCCGGTATATATCATGGGTATGTATTCGTTTCTGCCCAGTGCAGTGCGTTCTTTAAAACACGGTTTGCCCAATATGAATGTATTAATCGTATTGGGAGCATCAGCAGCTTATATATATTCTCTGATTGGTATCACTTTTATTCAAGGGCAGGCACATCAATATTTATTTTTTGAAACCGCAGCCTCTATCATTACACTGGTAATGACAGGTAACTGGCTGGAACATAGAACGGTAAAGGCTACTACGGCCGCTATTCAGGATCTGGTAAAATTACAACCACAACATGCCAGTCTGATTATTACAGACAGTCTTGGGAAAGAAACTGTATTATCTATTGAAAGTAAATATGTAAAAACAGGGGATGTTGTGCGTGTGAATACAGGCGATCAGGTACCGGTAGATGGAGAAATTATTTCCGGGAGTGGGCATGTAGATGAGCATCTTATTACAGGGGAAAGTGTACCGGTAATGAAAAAAGCAGGGGATGCTGTCGTGGGTGGAACTATTTTGCAAGACGGGAATCTCAAGGTGAAAGCTACAACTGTAGGGAATGCATCTGTACTCTCAGGAATTATCAGAATGGTAAGAGAGGCACAGGGCTCTAAGCCTCCCATGCAGAAGCTAGCAGATAAAATTAGCGCTGTATTTATTCCCATAGTATTATGCATTGCGCTGCTGACATTTTTGGTAAATTATTTCTGGATTGATATCTCTTTCCCCATGGCCATGATGCGTAGTATTGCCGTGATGGTAGTGGCTTGTCCCTGTGCTATGGGTCTTGCTACTCCTGCAGCAGTTGCTGTGGGTTTAGGAAGATCTGCCCGAAATGGTATTTTGGTAAAAGGTGGTGGAACTTTAGAGTCCTTAAAGAATATCAAACAGATTGTATTTGATAAAACCGGTACCCTCACTACGGGTAAATTAAAGATTCAGGATTATACATTTCAGGAGATGGATGAAGCAGAGTTTAAAGAAATAGTGACAGCCATAGAAGCTCACTCTTCTCATCCTATAGCTCGTTCAATAAATCAGGAATGGCCTGATAACGGTCGTATAATATGGAAAAGTCTGCAGGAAGTGAAAGGGAAAGGCCTGGAAGCTACAGATGAACAAGGTAATCTATGGCAATTAGGATCAGAAAGATGGTTACATGCGCACGCTTCAGTAGATCTGGGCTATGATGTATACCTATACAAAAACAAGCAATACAAAGGAGCGGTAAAAATAGCAGATACACTTCGAGAAGATGCTGCTGAAACAGTATCGACTTTGCAAGATATGGGCTTACGTGTGATTTTGCTGAGTGGAGATAAAGCTGAAAAATGCCAGCAAATAGCAGAAGCTACGGGTATCAAAGAAGTATATGCTGAGCAATCTCCTGAACAAAAAAATGAGCAACTCACAAAACTCATGAATGTGGCTCCTACGGCAATGGTAGGTGATGGGATTAATGATGCTCCTGCATTAGCAAGAGCTACAGTTGGAATTTCCTTAAGTGAAGCAACACAGGTAGCCATACAAACAGCCGGTGTTATATTATCAGGAAATAAACTCTCTACACTGCCCAAAGCACTAAGGTTAGGAAAATTTACAGACCAGACCATTCGTCAGAACTTATTTTGGGCGTTTTTCTATAATATACTTGCTATTCCTGTGGCCGCAGCTGGTTATTTAACACCCACTTGGGGAGCAGCCATTATGGCCATGAGTGATGTTGTATTATTGTTAAATTCTTTGCGTTTAGGAATTCGAAGACTGCATTAGAACTCCTTGTTTATCATTCCTTTTTTCCGATTCATCTGGATAATCGATTTCGCTTGGGCAGGATTTTGTATCTTCGGCAACATTCTTGATAGGTGTTAGGTAATATTTTTTAACCCAATCCGGGAAACTTTTATCCTCATATCGCAAGATATGTACTAAACGTATTGTATGAAAAAGTATATTTTAAATTGGTTTGCTCCCATCCTACTGATGACTCTTTGGGCTTGTAGCACTTCCAAAAGTACCACTGCAAGCAGTGGGTCATATGGCTCAGATAGCCCTACTGCACAAACTAATAATTACGAGGCTAACGAGTCGAATACTAATACTAGTGAAAAGCCCAAACAAATTGGTGTACAAAGACGAGGTGTTGATGCCAGTACATTGAGGGAAGGCCATCAACTGCTACAATCTTCGCCTGGTAAAACGCACTAGCACTACTCGTTTTTGTTTTTATTAATATACCTGTTGATTTTTAACATTATGAAAAAATTTTTTTTGGTTTTGTTGTCGGGGATGGTAAGTTATATGACTTATGCTCAGACAAATTTTTGGTCAATTATTACAGAACCTGAGATTGCTTCTCCCAAAGAAAGGAAAATAGTACCTACATCAGGGTATAAAGTATATCAAATACAACAACCAGAAGTATTTGAAAATTGGCTCGCCAAGCTTCCTGAAGATCCTGCACGGGCATTTTCGATGTCTCTGCCAGTTCCAGATGGTAGTACGCGTATTTTTAAAGTATGGCAAACGCCCATTATGGAGCCAGCTTTAGCAGCAAAATACCCCCACATTAAGACATTTACAGGCTACGCAGCAGATAATCGATTTGTTACAGTGAAATTCGATTATACCACCAAAGGCTTTCATGCTATGGTATTTGCGGGTAAAGAAACCTATGCTATAGATCCTTATACAACCGCTAATGACGGCAACTATATAGTATATTATAAGGAAGGTTATACTCGCCCTGATGGCCATTCAATGATTTGTGAACTGGCTGCCAGCGATGATCATGAACTTCAAAAACATAGCTTGAATCTTTCATCTGATGGTGTTCCTTCTATGCAATGGAAAGTAAACGGACAACTTAAGAAAACATATCGTATGGCATTAGCATGTACAGGTGAATATGCTGTGGCAGTGGCAGGAGCCAACCCTACCAAAGCGGATGTATTAAGTGCTATGGTTACCACCATGAATAGGGTAAATGGTATTTATGAAAGAGAAGTTGCAGTAAGCATGGTATTGATTGCTAATAATGACGAGTTAATATTTCTTTCAGGTTCCACAGATCCTTATACCAATAATAGCGGATCAGCAATGTTAGGCCAGAATCAAACTACAGTTAACGATATTATTGGCAACGCAAATTATGATATTGGTCATGTGTTTAGCACCGGAGGTGGTGGGATTGCACAATTAGGATCTGTATGTCGTACCAATAGTAAAGCAAGAGGTGTAACTGGTTCTGCAAACCCAGTTGGGGACTTTTTTGATGTAGATTATGTAGCGCATGAAATTGGGCATCAGTTTGGTGCTCAGCATACCTTTAATACCAATACAGGTGGTTGTTCTGGAAACGGAGTAGCTAATACCGCTTTTGAACCCGGAAGTGGTTCTACCATTATGGCATATGCAGGATTATGTGGTTCGGGAAATAACCTTCAAAACCATAGTGATGCGTTTTTCCATACTATCAGTCTGGATGAAATAAGCAATTATATTACTACCCAATCAGGTGCAAGTTGTCCCGTAACAACACCAGTATCAAATACCCCACCTGTAGTGCCTTCCTTTAATGCTACTTATTATATTCCTACAAGCACACCTTTTGAAATTACAGCGCCTGAAGTTACAGATGCAGATCATGATTCTTTGTGGTATAGTTGGGTACAATGGGATTTAGGAAATTTTGGAAGTCCTTGGGCTAATCCTAATAATAATGGCCCTATTTTCCGCGCTTTTTTCCCCGATGAATCCAGAACTAGAGTATTTCCTGTAATTAACAGGCTGGTTGCCAATATTACTTCTTATGTAGGAGAAAAATTACCGGAAGATACACGCGATCTTAACTTTAAACTGGCAGTTCGTGATATGAAAGATGGATTGGGTATATTTAATATTCCTACGGATGTGGTAAAACTAAAAGTTATTGCTACTCCTGATCCATTTGAAGTAACCTACCCTAATACAGGTGGTTCCCTAAATGGAGGTAGTTCTCAAACGATTACTTGGAACGTAGCCGGAACTGATCTAGCACCTATTAACTGTGATAAGGTAGATATATTTATGTCGGAAGATGGAGGATTTACTTATCCTCATACTATTGCACTAGGAGTTCCTAATACGGGTTCATATAATGGTATAATCCCCAATATCAATACCACTAAAGCTAGAGTAAAAGTAAAAGCTAGCAATAGTGTATTCTTTGATATAAGTAATTCAAACTTTACCATTGTATATGACCCAACCAGTGTACGTGAACCAGAATGGCTCCGTCAGCTAGTGGTATATCCCGTACCTGCTACCAATTTTTTACATATAGAAAATAACCTGGCCAGTAATCTAAACTTAAGTTTATATACCACTACCGGTCAGCTTATTTGGGAAGGTGATGTAGTGCAACGCACGCAAATTCCTGTATCTTCTTTGTCTTCAGGTCTGTACTTCTTAAAAGTTAGAGACATACAAAAAGGCGAAACAGCTATAAAAAGAGTAGCTATTAACTAACTCTTTAGCTCTTCTTTCAGGTATTTACCTGTATAACTTTCTTTGAGGCTGGCAATGTGTTCGGGAGTTCCCGCTCCTACCACATTGCCTCCTCCTATACCTCCTTCAGGTCCCATATCTATAATGTAGTCAGCAACTTTGATAATATCGAGATTGTGCTCAATCACTAATACGGTATTTCCTCTATCAGCAAGCTTATTTAATACAGCAATTAAGTGTTGTATATCTTCAAAATGTAGTCCTGTAGTGGGCTCATCCAAAATATAAAAGGTTTTCCCTGTGTCTTTTTTAGAAAGTTCAGTAGCTAATTTTACACGCTGAGCCTCACCTCCGCTGAGGGTTACCGCATTTTGACCTAGTGTAATATAGCCTAGGCCTACATCTTGTAAGGTTTTTATCTTTCTGTGCAAAGAAGGGATGTTGACAAAATATTCTACCGCTTCATCTACTGTTAATGACAATACATCTGCAATAGATTTGCCTTTATAGCGTATTTCTAGTGTTTCTCGGTTGTAACGTTTCCCATGACATGCTTCGCAGGGAACATACACATCTGGCAAGAAATTCATTTCTATTACTTTCATTCCGGCACCCTGACATACTTCACAGCGTCCACCTTTTACATTGAAAGAAAACCTACCTGGGGCATATCCTCTTATTTTCGCTTCAGGTACCTGTGCAAACAAATATCGGATATCATTAAAGAAGCCACAGTAAGTAGCAGGGTTGCTACGAGGGGTTCGCCCAATCGGACTTTGATCTATCTCAATGACCTTATCAATGTGCTCCATACCTGAAATGGTACGATAAGCAAGAGGTTTTTGTTTGAAAGTGGGATAACAATGACGGGCTAAGATAGGATAGAGTGTTTCGTTGATTAATGTACTTTTTCCGCTTCCTGAAACCCCGGTTATACATAAGAATGTCCCTAACGGAAAATGCACGGTAACATTTTTCAGGTTATTTCCCGAAGCACCGGAAAGTACAATTTCGTGACCATTCCCCTTTCTTCTGCTTGTAGGTATCTCTATGTTTAATTTTCTTTTTAGATATTGAGCAGTAGAAGAAGGGAGTTGTATAAATTCTTTTGGAGTACCGCTGGCCACTACTCTGCCTCCATGAATACCCGCTGCGGGCCCAATATCAAATAAATAATCGGCTGCCAGCATAATATCTCTATCGTGTTCTACAACTAATACAGAATTACCAGCATCTCTGAGCTTATGAAGGGCTGTTATAAGCTTATGATTATCTCTCTGATGTAATCCAATACTTGGCTCATCTAAAATATATGTGATACCAGTAAGACTTGCGCCAATTTGGGTAGCCAAACGGATTCGCTGCGACTCACCCCCGCTCAATGTTCTGGAGGGTCTGTCTAGCGTAAGGTAATGCAAACCTACATGGAGTAGGAAGTCTAATCTACTGCGTATTTCCCTCAGTATGTCTTTTGCGATGAGTAATTGTCTTTCGGAAAGTTGCTTATCGATATCTGCAAACCAATGGCTAAGATTTTGCAGAGAAAGGGTAGCAATCTCAGCAATATTTTTACCGGCAATTTTAAAAAATAAGCTTTCTTTTTTTAAGCGTGTACCCTGACACGAAGGACAGGTATCTACCTTGAGAAATTTCTCCGCCCAATCGCTGATGGCATCCGAACTGGTTTCATGAAACCAGCGTAGGATCATGTTTAATATCCCCTCATAGCTTTTGCCGGAGTCTGTAGAGGCTACAGGACTTTCTTCATTTTGATAGGTTAGAATGCCTTCTTTGTTGCCGTATAATAATATATTTCTCTTCTCTTCGGGGATGTCTTTAAAGGGTTTGTTAGCAGGAATTTTATATTGTGCTGCCACTGTCATAGCCTGACGAAATGCCCAGCCTTCTCGCTCAGCACCTAGTGGAACAATAGCGCCTTCACGAAGGGTTTTGTTATAGTCTGGAACTACTTCTTCCATATTAATACTGTGTACCATGCCCAAGCCTTTACATTCAGGACAGGCTCCATAGGGAGAATTAAAAGAAAAAGTATTGGGAGAAGGTTCTTCGTAGGAGAGTCCGGTATCAGCACACATGAGTTGTTTAGAAAAAACAGCCAGTTTCTCTGTTTCCGGATCGAGAATATAGATGAGGCCATTTCCGGATTTTAGACCTTGTTGTACACTTTGGCTGAGTCTAGCTATATTTTGACTATCCACTGCCAGCCTGTCTATTACCAGTTCTATATCATGTATTTTGTATCGATCCACCTGCATCTTTTCCTTAAGTTCCGTAATAACTCCATCCACGCGTACTTTAAGATAGCCTTGTTTACGGAGTTGTTCGAACAGCTCTCTATAATGCCCCTTTCTGCCTCTCACAATGGGTGCCAGGATAATGATTTTCTTATGGTTATATTGAGCAGTGATCTTCTCAATAATTTCTTCTTCAGAAAAACGGAGCATTTTTTTTCCCGTATGCATAGAAAATGCATCTGCAATGCGAGCATAGAGTAGGCGGACAAAATCATATACTTCCGTTACAGTACCTACAGTAGATCTGGGGTTTTTATTGGTGGTTTTTTGCTCAATAGAAATCACAGGCGATAAACCAGAGATCTTGTCTACATCCGGACGTTCCATATCTCCCATAAACTGCCTTGCATAAGTTGCAAAACTTTCCATATAGCGGCGTTGTCCTTCTGCAAAGATGGTATCAAATACCAGGGAAGACTTTCCGCTGCCACTAATTCCTGTAAAGACAACCAGTTTGTTCTTAGGTATGGAAAGAGTGACATTTTTCAGGTTATGCACCCTGGCTCCTTCCACATATATGGAAGTTCGGGTATTAGGTACAGGGTCGGCATGAAGGAAAGTTTTTTGTTTGGACATGTATTTGTTTTAAGCAGCGATGCAAAGTTAACAATACATACTCGGTACTGTTCAGACTAGAGGAAGTAGTCATTGGTAATATGTCATGTCATGATTAATGAGTTCTGTTGATGACATAATTGACCAGTTCTTTCATTGCATGCTTGGCTTCAGAGTCTGGGAAGCGGTCGAGCATTTGGAGGGCTTCAGTTTGATATTTTTCCATTTCCTTTTGCGCATATTCGATTCCCCCAGAATGTCGGACGATATCAATTACTTCATTTACCTTTTGCTTGTCAGTATTTTGATTTTTTACTATATATATGATCTTTCGTTTCGTTTCCTTATCGCAATTTTGGAGGGTGTATATCAGCGGTAGGGTCATTTTTTTTTCTTTGATATCAATACCAGTAGGTTTACCAATTGTATCTGCCCCATAATCAAAAAGATCGTCTTTTAATTGGAAGGCAATACCTACTTTTTCGCCGAAAGATCTAAACCAGGCCGCATCTTCTGTAGATCCTGCGGCTGAGTAAGCACCTGCGGAGCAAGCTGCCGAGAGGAGCGAAGCGGTTTTAGAACGAATGATTTCGAAATATACAGATTCTGTAATATCAAGTTTTCTGGCTTTTTCCATTTGCAATAATTCTCCTTCACTCATTTCCCGTACGGCTTGGGAGGTGATCTTAAGAATTTCGAAATCGTCGTGTTCTAGCGAGAGTAGGAGCCCTTTTGAGAGGAGGTAATCTCCTACAAGCACTGCGATTTTATTTTTCCATAGGGCATTAATTGAGAAAAAATTTCTACGAATCATGGCGTTGTCCACAACATCATCATGTACCAAGGTTGCAGTATGGAGGAGTTCTATCAGGGAAGCAGCCCGATAGGTTTCTTCTCTGATTTGCCCTGTGATTTTAGCAGAAAGCAGGACAAACATTGGGCGCATTTGTTTTCCTTTTTTGCGGATAATAAAGCGCATGATGCGATCCAGCAAGGGCTTATTGCCTTTCACATGGGCAGCAAATTTCTCTTCAAAAATGGCGAGTTCGCTACCGATTACGTTTTTTATAAATTTCATGAATATTGGTTAGGATGAGCCGAGTTGCAAAAATCGTGTATGAAAATGATAGTGGATGTATAAGATTGGCATAATTTTTTCAGTAAGTGGATGGTTATCACAAAAAAATAAAAAAAAAACCGCAAAACTGTTGTACTATTAAAAAAATGTTTTGTTATTTTGTTTTTTTAAAAGGGTGATATACCTTTGCGAATATTTTGTGAATAAACAAAAATCTTTAAATAAACAATCTGTTATGGTCAACAAAAAGTACCTCCTGCTTGCTGGTTTGTGTTCCGTTTTGGCGGTTCAACCGGCGCTGGCACAAGAAAGCGAATCAGCAAACGCTAGCTGGTCAGGCCGTGATATGACTTATCGCGGTGAAAATTATGATGTTCTGGATTCAAGCTATTATCCAAAACATCGCCTTCCTCAGTACAGGAAATATGTTAATCATCAAACTCCATTTCCTCCAAAACCAAGCAATCAATGGGAAGTAGGTGTGAATGTAGGCTTCTTTAACATCTTTGGAGATGTTCCTTCTAACTCTCCATTTACTGCTACGAAGTTTACTAACGCTATCGGTTACGGACTTACCGTTCGTAAATCTTTAGGATATGTACTTTCTGCACGCTTCCAATTCTTGCACGGGGTAGGTTCTGGGCTTGAATATCGCTATGCACAAGCCACAAACCCTGTGTATAACCAGCCTAATTTCTATGGTGGAGGTCGCGTATATCACAACTATCGCACTACTTACAATGAGTTCTCATTACAATTAGTTGCGGCTACCAACAATATCCGCTTCCATAAAGGCAAAAATTCATTCAGCCTGTATGCATTAATCGGTGGTGGTATCGCTACTTACAATCCAAAACTTAACCTGTTGAACTCAGCTAATGGTAATGCTACCTATGCTGCTGAATATGCAACAATTAACGCAACACACGGAAGGGTAAGCTATAAAGATCGTAAGAAAGTTCAAAAAGCCATTAAAGATGTGCTGGATGATTCTTATGAAACTGATGCTTACAAAGATTCCCACGCCGGAGGTTCGGGTAACTTAGTACCTATTCTTACTGCCGGTGTTGGTTTCCAATTCCGTCTGGGTAAAACTGTTACTTTACAGTTTGAAGACAAAATTTCTTTACCCTTCCGCGATGGTTTGGACGGTGTGATCTTACAACCAAACAATCGTTCTTTAACTCCTGATAAAGATCTGGTAAACTACGCTTCTATCGGTCTTAACTTCAATATCGGAAATCGTAGCAAAACTGTGGCTCCATTGTGGTGGGTTAACCCACTCGACCATGCTTACAACGAGCTGAGCAATCCTCGTCATATGCAACTGCCTGAACCTACTATCTCTGATTCTGATGGTGACGGTATCGCTGATATGTTCGACAAATGCCCAGGTACTCCTGCTGGTGTAGCTGTTGATAGCAAAGGTTGTCCGCTGGATACTGACGGTGATGGTGTTCCTGACTACAAAGACAAACAACTTATCACTCCAACTGAATGTCAACCAGTTGACGCTGATGGTGTAGGTAAATGTCCTTGTCCTGATGGTTGTGGTACGGCAAGCGCTGCTGCTTGTAGCAATATCGGAGCTGGTAGCTTAATCTTCTCTGGTAATAGCTCTAAAATCTCTAGCGCTATGCAGGCTCAATTAGCTAATCTGGCTGCTCAATTGTCAGCAAACCCAACTTGTAAAGCTGTTATCATTGGTTCTGGTAATGCTAGCAAAGTTCAGCAACAACGTAGCTGGGATCGCGTAAACGCTGTTATCGAATACATGAGCGAAAAACATGGTATCGATCGCAACCGTTTCATCTTCCAATATGGTGCTGCTGGCGATGCAAACACTGTAATGTATCGCGCTGCTAACGCTGGTGAAGAAGGTCCCGCTAACGTAGCTCCTCCTTTCCCAAATCTTAGAAGAAACTAATCTTTAGTAAGATTATCTTTATACGAAACGGCTCTGAATCATCAGAGCCGTTTCTGTTTTGTATATTCCCCCCTGCACTTTTAATTGCTTACATCTCTTGTTTTCCCCCAAAAAAATAGCCCCTATGCAAAGGGGCTAAAACATTGTAAATATGTATGTGCTGAAAGTAAGCTATATCACTAAGGGGGTCTCATGTAGTAACTCCAGAAATAGTGCAAGCCCTTTTCTTTTCGAGGTGTCTAATTCATAATGTACATCTTCCAAATAATACTTTCTTAGATCGTATGCAGGAAAAGGATGATTGGCAATGATTTCCTCCAGATAATCCATGCCAGCAGCATTGGCTTCATTGAAAGCCTGAATAAAATCATCAGAAAAGTCACGGGTGCCTATCCAGGCAGCAAAGACAAAGGGTAAACCTGAAAACTCTTTCCATACAGTAGCTAAATCGTACACATACGGAAAGTTTTTCAGATTTTGTAAGGCTCTATCTCCAATAATAACCCCTGCAGTATCACCTTTGATCTCCCGAATATAATCGGCATGTGCAGGCAAATATGTTACATCCATTTTCCAGTGATGTGTAAGTAAAATATTTGCTAAACGTACAGAGGTACGAGACTGATAATCTAAATACAGTTTTTTAACCGAGCTAATAGGAACATCACTAAATATACACACAGAAGCAACCTTACCATCAGCAGCAATTCCGTAGTTTCCTATAACCTTCGAACCCTGTATGCTGGCCATAACAGCTACAGGAACCAATCCCATGTCTAACTCTCCGGCTCTTAACTGATCTGCTACCTTTGCCGGATAATCTAATGTCAAATCTATTTCCTGATTCAATGCACTGTTTCGAATTCCATATATCAATGGGAGTGCATTTAAATAATTCACTCCACCTAATTTTATTTTCTGTTTCAACTGTCTAATTTTGGCGCAAAGATAAACCTATATTATCCGGATTTCATGGCAGATCAATTGATAATTTATACAGACGGAGCAGCAAGAGGCAATCCGGGACCAGGCGGGTATGGGGTCATACTCATGATGGGGAAACATTATAAAGAGCTTTCTGGTGGCTATAGAATGACTACTAATAACAGAATGGAACTTATGGCTGTCATAATGGCCTTAAAACAGCTCAAAAGAGATGGTATGGATATTCTTATTTATACAGATTCTGCTTATGTAGTCAATGCAGTAGAGAAAGGCTGGTTGTATAACTGGTTGAAAACAGGTTTTAAAGGCAAAAAAAATGCTGATCTCTGGAGGGAGTACTACAACCTAGCACAAAAACATAAGGTGCGTTTTCAGTGGGTGAAAGGACATGCTGATAATCCCTATAACAATAAATGTGATGCTCTTGCTACCAGGGCGGCTGATGGAAATAACCTTCTGATAGATACCGGATATGAAGGATAACTATTGCTATGCTATATGCCAACTATATTATGCCACAGACCTCATTTTATACTAACCATACAGGTCAATGAATCTGGGAATATTTCAGAGAAAATGCTATGTATCTTTCCCCATACAGAAAATAAAAACCCTATTTTCGGAAGATCATCCTATAATCTGTCTTTATTTTGCCAAGGCTAATATCTTCAAGTTTTTTCTTGATAAGACGTTTTTTAAGACTACCTAGATAGTCAATAAATAATTTGCCTTCTATGTGATCATACTCATGAAGGATAACTCGTCCGGTGATGCCGTCAAATTCTTCTACATGCTCCTGAAATTGTTCATCCCAATAGCGTAAACGAACGGTAGTAGCGCGGCTAATATCTTCTCTAACTTTAGGGATACTCAGACAGCCTTCATTATAAAGCCAGGTTTTGCCACTTTCTTCAAGCTTTTCTGCATTGATAAACACTTGTTTGATAGGCTTTTCATTAGGGTATTGACGACGATCCTCATCGTCAAAATTTTCCACTATCTGAACCGTATCAACTACAAAGAGACGAATAGGTTTATTTACCTGTGGTGCAGCAATACCCACCCCATTAGAATGATACATGGTTTCCCACATATCCGCAATAAGCTGAGAGAGACCAGGGTAATCAGGGGTAAGAAGGCTTGTTTTTTCTCTTAAAACAGGATGGCCATAAGCCACAACAGGTAATACCATGTAGTTATAATTTAAAGAGTGCAAAGTTACGAAAAACACAGCGCATAGAAAGCAGGGGATACAAGGAAATGCATAGTACTGGTGCTATAAATGGATCCGCCAAGTAATCTAAAAGCAATAGATCTTATGCAGTATGCCTAGTTAATATGATGGGAAATTCATTTTACTTATCCTTTGGAATCCAGATAATCCTGCAGGATAATAAGTGCACTTAACATATCAAGCCTCCCTTTTTCTTGTCGCTTTTTTTTAGGTAAGCCGGTCGTAGCCAGTTGTTGCGCAGCCATCACAGAAGTCATGCTTTCATCTACTTTTTCAATGGGTATCTGAGGATAAAGTTTGGAGAATCTTTTGATAAACTTTTCTACAAATGGTGTAGCATCTGTGGGATTCCCATCCTGATGTAAAGGATAACCAATTAAGACACGTTCTACCTCTTCAGTTTTAAAATAGTTGTTTAAAAAACCAATAATAGCAGTGGTATCAATGGTTTCAAGAGGTGTGGCAATTATCTGTAGCGGGTCTGTAACAGCAATTCCTGTTCTTTTCTTGCCATAATCTATTGCTAGTATTCGCGCCATGAGTGAGTCATATTTTAAGGCTTAGATTGAGCAAGCTGGCTCTTCTTAAAACCGTACACAAAATAAATACACAAACCAATACCCAACCAGATTAAAAATCGTAACCAGTTAGTATGACTTTCTTGAGCCATAAGATAAAAACAACTTATTAAGCCAAGTACGGGGATTAAAGAAAACTGATAACGGAAAGACATTACACCCGTAACAATTGCAATCAGCCAGAAAATAGCCATAGGAAAGCCTTCTAAGGTGAATAAAGTCAGGAAATGCTCAGGGATATATAGTGCAGTGAGCACCAGCATAATGAGTAAGAGTGTGGGATAAATAAATCTGGCGTTAATGTAGGGTACCTTAAACTTCGTTTCCGGACGGTCTTTACGCTGTTGTAAAACAAGAATGCCGCCACAAACTAATACAAATGCAAATAATGTACCAATACTGGTGAGGGCAAGTACCACGTCTAAGTTTAAGAATAAGGCAGGAATACCGACGGCCAGTCCGGTAATAATAGTAGCAAAAGAAGGTGTTTTATATACTGGGTGAATTTTAGAAAAAACTTTGGGTAGTAAACCATCTCGACTCATGCTCATCCATATTCTGGGTTGGCCAAGCTGAAATACCAATAAAACACTTGCCGTAGCAATGATAGCACTCACTGCAACTACACCAGAAACAAATTTGAGTCCAACTGCGTCAAATACCATAGCCAGAGGATCTCCAACATTGAGCTGGGTATAATGCACCATCCCCGTAAGTACTAATGCTAAGACGACGTATAAAGAAGTGCAGATGATGAGAGCGTAAATCATTCCTTTGGGAAGGTCTTTGCGAGGATCTTTACATTCTTCGGCAGTAGTGGAAATTGCATCAAAGCCTATATAGGCAAAAAACACAGCAGATACTCCTTTCAAAATCCCAGAAATACCTGTAGGTGTAAAAGGTGACCAGTTTTCAGGATTTACATAAAATGCACCTAGTACTATGACCAGAAATACCACGGCAAGCTTGAGGATAACCAAGAGGTTATTCATGGTTCTGGACTCTTTAATCCCCACAAAAACGATATAAGTAATAAGTGCCACAATCCCTAATGCGGGTAAATCCATAATGATTGGGACGCCTGCAATACGCGGAGCTTCTTGCCAAGCTAATCTTGCAGCTTGCAGAGGTGGATCCAGATCTGCCAATGCCATGCCGCTCTGTATAGCCTTATTGGCTACTATAAAGCCATTTTTTGCCGTCAGGAAATCCATCGATAACCATTCTGCAACTGGCATATTGGCTCTGGCCATAAGATGTGTAAAATAATCACTCCATGATATGGCTACGGCAATGTTACCAATAGCATATTCCATAAGTAGATCCCAGCCTATAATCCAGGCAAACAGTTCTCCAAAGGCAACATAGGCATAAGTATATGCACTTCCAGAAACCGGAACGGTAGAAGCAAATTCTGCATAACAAAGCGCAGCAAATCCACAAGCTATAGCGGTGAAAATATACAAAAACACAACACCCGGTCCGCCATCATACGCTGCTTTTCCAATGCTGCTAAATATACCGGCGCCTATTATAGCGGCTACTCCTAAAAAAGTAAGGTCGCGAACACCTAATATTTTTTTTAATCCGGAAGTGGATGCCACAGCATCGGCATCTGCCTGTATTTGAGCAATGGATTTTGTACGAAATAATTTAGATTTCATCATGTAAATGTAATTCAATTGCTATAAAATAGTAAAGGGTTTACTATGGTTTTAAAGACGATAAAAAGCAGATTGAATTGCTGGAGTTTAGTAACTGATACTTTGGTTATTGAGGAAATTTTTTTCCTAAAAAAATATTATCTGGTGTGTCTGTGTTTTATAAATAGCTAAGCCACCATTTTTTGGAATGAATTTTTATCAGCATAAAACGATAACATGGATAGTATAAAAGTGCTACCACTAATACCCAGAAAAAATATACACCAGCCAAGCCATACCCCCATCCATATTCATAAAAATTCCAGCTTCCATCGGTAAAGATCGAAATAGGGAAGCCTAATATTGCCGCTAAAAGCAGGGCTAATGCATGAATCAGATAAATATGGAGGATGTAATAAAACAAGGGCACTTTCCCATATACAGCTAATACTCTATTTATGCTGGCAGGAAGTTTTTCCCATAGAGGAAGGCTTACTATAGCGGGTCCTAAGGTCATGAGTAAATAGCATAGGGATGGGGGATACTTCGTACAATTTAAAAAGGATAAGAAGGTAAACCATCCTGTTTCCTGTATTTCCCAAGGAGAGGGATCGCCATAGATATTCCAGAATCTTATCAGGATAAACAGAGCGATGGCACTCAGTCCGATTCCATAGATCCAGGGGTTTCGGTCAGAAGCGGGTAAAGTATATATTCTTCCAAAACAATACCCTGCACTCATAACAGCAATCCAGGGTATTAAAGGATACATTACCCATACATTTATGCTTTCAAAAAGCTTGATGTCCCCTCCTGAATGCAAGATACCCCATAGGTTACCGTTGTTAGCAAATTCCATCCTATCTAGCATATTATGCCCGCCAATCATGAGGATAGAAAATAGAAATATGATCCGATAGGGTAACCATATGAGCATTGAAAGGCAAATCATACTCCATCCAATAGCCCAGATGACCTGCACAAACACAGTAGTATAATCAAGATTAAATACCCATCCCCATCGAATAATAGTTAGCTCCAACACTATTAACCACAAACCTCGAAAAAATAACTGGGAGGACATAGATTTTTTTGATTTCCCTCTTTGGAGACTCAGAAAAGCGCTGGTGCCAGCTAAGAAAACAAAAACAGGTGCACAGAAATGAGTGATCCAGCGCGTAAAGAACATTGCGGTATGCGTATGCCCCAGGTCGGTAGGGTTGTAAGGAAAGTTTGAAAAATAATCGCGTGTATGATCTAAGGCCATGAGTATCATTACCAGGCCTCTTAGTATATCTATCGACGCTACTCTTGATATTCGTGCGTTATCCATGTGTCCGTATAATTATTAGCTACCTGAAACAGGCAGATAAATATGCCGGGTAATCATTCTAAAAAACCACCTCGGAAGGTGGTTTTACATATTTAGATAAGCAAGTTACACACTTGATCAGAAAAAAAACATGTCCTATGTGGATAAAAATTAGCTATCAGCCAGCAACACTTGCCAGGCTAAATCTGCTTTTCCTGCTTCTAATAATTCTTTGGCATAGGTATGTAGGGCGTTTCTGCAGGCTTCAGTGCCAGGTTGGTGTTCTTTCAAAATCTGGGTTAGTCGTTTGTCTTGAATGGAAGTAGATACTACTGGAATGTCAGTGTAATTACCTAAGATGCCCAAGTTATTACCAGAAAGGATATTACTGTTTCTGATAGCTTCAGGTAGATTATCTACCCCAATTCCTAACGAAGTGTTAGGTTTAGGGACAGTAAACACAGCATTTCCAGATGCACGACAATAAAAATCGCCACCCATACGAGCTACCAGATCTATTTTATGAGGATCAATTTTCCCATCTGTATCTAAAATACTATCATCAATATGCATGCAGAGCACATCGCAAATTACTAAGTTGCCGGCTCCTCCTCCATCTCCTGTTTCAATGATTTCCCGCACTTTACATTCAATTTGCACGGGAGATTCTTTTACACGGGCAGGCTTTACAAATTCAGAAGGGATAGGGGTAAGGCCAGATTTTTCAAACTCATTAACTTCTCGTGGATATTCACAGCTAGCAAGACTAGTTTGTTGAACAATATTATAGTTAACTACGTTGATGACTACTTCTCCGGTAGCCTTTACATTTTCCAGTGTATGTTTAATGGTATTATCTCTTACCCTTCTAGAAGGTGAAAATATGAGGGTTGCAGGATTACTGCCAAAGACATTGAAAAAGCTGAAAGGCGACAAATTGGGTTGCCCCTCTGCACTCACCGTGCTGGCAAAACAAATTGGTCTTGGTGCCACACTACCCAATAAATACCCATGCAGGGCTGCAGTCTTAATTTCTCCTGGAATGATTTTCATATGTCAAATTCAGTTATGCTATACAATAAATAATTGTGCAGGGGTGAAGTTCAGTAAAAAATGATAAAATAAAAAGCACTACGCAAGGTAGTGCTTTCCATCTGCTATGGCTGTTAATCTATGGTTAGTTTTTTTCAAAAACTTGCCAGGTATAATTTCCGTAAATAGTAATGGTAGTATTTAACAATACCATTGATTTATTGTCAACATGAATAACTTTCATATGGGCAGCATGGTCATCTTTAGACATGGTGAGCATTTTACTTGCTTCGTCGTACTCCCAGTTGAAACCAGCAGTAAGATCAAAATATCCAAAATGAATTTTTGAAGAACCAGTACCATCAGCTTCTAGTGTTACAGTAGCACGATTATCATCATGTGGATATACCTCGTCTGCATCTATCTCAACATTTCCATTATAATCTATACCAGCATCTACGAGTGTCCATGTGCCAAGGAGTAAATAACGTTCAGAATAATTGTATTTGTTGCTTTTGTGACAAGAACTAAAAACTAGCACACTAAGTGTTACGAAGAATAATAATGAAACGTGAATTCTTTTCATGTGAATAATGCAAATTTGCAACAAGGTACGGGTTTGAGTTGTAAAATGCAAATCCGTAAGGCGTTAAGTATAAGAAAACCAAACCTCTGTAGCGCCAAAGCCATACTTGCCATGCCATTCATTAGTATAGCGTGCGATGGCTGGATATTCTCCTAAAATGGTATGAACAGCATCTTTTAACACGCCTTTTCCCAGTCCATGAATAATGATCATGTGTTCCTGACGTTGTAGAATGGCTAAATCAATATATTTCCTAACCGTTTGTAGCTGTAAGTCGAAAAGCTCCTGAGGAGAGATGCTTGTGTGGGCAGGTGCTAATTTTTCTTTGTGTAAGTCTAATACCTGCAAGGCCTGCTCTATATTTTGCAGATATTTTTGAGGAGTGAAGTAAGCCGGTTTTATAGCTTGATTTTGTACCAAGCCTGAAAGAGTAGCAGGTTGGGATAATTTTTTTTCGGGTTGAAAATCTTTGATTAATAAAATAGAAAAGCTTGCCTCTTGGTTGGTTCTGAGCTGATGAATATAGCTTGCCAGCTTGGAAGGTTTTATTTGAGTAACTCCATTTTTTACCGTTGAGTTTCCTTGTGTAGAGAGTTCCCACTGAAAGCGAGGGCGATCATTCATATTAGCATAGGCAATTTCATGCAGGTATAGATGACTAAAGGGATGTAATTGTGGTTGTATTTGGAAGATAGATTGGCCGGCAATACGAACATCGTATTTGCAGATGATGGTATCCGGTAATTCATTCACTAAAAATATTTTTAGTGAACTAACCATCTCATCAAATCCATCATGGGTAAATACAGGCATAAACAATAATGAAATACCTTTAGGTTCACGTATAACGGGTACTGGTTTTTCTACCGGAATCTGCTGTGTAAGCTTAGGTTGCTTTTTTTTCTGCTGAGTAAACCATGCTAAATAGGGGTGAGATAGATCATCCATATGTACAGGAAACTCTGTGCCGTCGGCATGTACTAATACCATATCCGGAGAGAGAAATTCCGTGATGACCCCTTCTTCTCCTGTGTGTTGTAACAAAACAATATCACCTATGGAAAATTTCATGCTGTAAACGGTTGTATTATTTTTTTAGAAGGTTTAGAGAGTAAGTTAACTGTAACCACATCGAATATAAGTAAGATTCATAAATGCCCCTTTTTTCACCCTCTGGTTTTAGTAAAAATGAATATGATTGTTTTTATTTTGCTGAGAATTTTTAAATATATTCCCAATGAAGTATTCCTATTCTGTATTACTATTAGCTTGTACAGCAATTTTTTCTTCCTGCGGGCCAGAAAATCCTGCTGCACAAAGTTCTGTAAAAAAATTATTAGACCCTGCGAATATGGATACAACCGTACGTCCCGGGGAAAACTTCTTTTATTATGCCAATGGTGCATGGCTTAAAACAAATCCTATTCCCAAATCTGAAACAAGCTGGGGTAGTTTTTATGAATTAGACCAGAACACTAGAGAACAGCTTCGTACGCTGTTGGATGAGGCTTCTAAGTTGAAAAATGTAGAAAAAGGAAGTGCAGCACAGATGGTCAGGGATTTATACCGATCTGGTATGGATAGCAGTAAAATTGCTCAGGAAGGAATAAAACCCATCCAACAATATCTGGATGCTATCGATCAGGTACAAAGTACCGAGGCATTGATGAAGCTAAATGCTGAAATGTACACTAAGGGGATGGGAACTCTTTACACTTTTTATGTGTTTGCGGATGATAAAAATGTGTCTAAAAATATAGCTCAGTTTTATCAGGGTGGTTTAGGGATGCCAGATAGAGATTATTATTTCAATACGGATGAAAGAACAACTAAAATCCGTGAGGCATACAAAAAATATCTTGTAAACATTTTTAAACTCTCGGGTCAGGAAGAATCTGTTGCCGAGAAAAGTGCACAGGATGTATTTGCCCTTGAAACTAAATTGGCTGAGTCGCAAATGACTCTTGTAGAGCAAAGAGATCCTTACAAGGTGTACAATAAATACGACAGAGCTTCCTTGCAAAAGCTTACACCTAACTTCGACTGGAATCTCATTTTTGATGCCATGAAAATTGGCAAAGAAGACTCTTGTCTGGTAGGTATGCCAAAGTATTTTGCAGCTATTTCTCGTCAAATCAAAGAAACTCCTTTGGATGTTTGGAAAAACTATTTCCGTTTCCATCTAGTGAGCGATATGGCAGCTTACCTATCCCCAGAATTTGATCAGGCGCAATTCGAATTTTATGGTAAAACCATTCGCGGACAAGAGGAACCAAAACCTAGATGGTATAGGGTGCTGGGTATGGTAAATAATCTTACCGGAGAACTGCTGGGACAAATGTATGTGGACAAATACTTCAAACCCGAAGCCAAAAAAAGAATGCTGGAGTTAGTAGATAATCTACAGGAAACTTATGCAGAAAGAATTCAGCGTTTGGATTGGATGAGCGATGCTACCAAACAAAAAGCACTTGCTAAACTGAATACATTCCTTAAGAAAATTGGCTATCCTGATAAATGGAAGGATTATAGTCAGTTAGAAATCTCGGATGAGAGCTATGTACAAAACATTATCAATGCTTCAGCGTTTGAGTACGACAGGATCATTAATAAATTAGGTAAGCCTATCGACAAAACCGAATGGATGATGTCTCCGCCTACTGTAAACGCTTATTATAATCCTGCTTACAATGAAATTGTTTTCCCGGCAGGAATCTTACAATATCCTTTCTTTGACTTTAATGCAGATGATGCGTTGAATTATGGTGGTATCGGTGCAGTAATCGGACATGAAATGACGCATGGTTTTGATGACCAAGGCAGACAGTTTGATGCAGATGGTAATCTTAACGACTGGTGGATGCCAGAAGATGCAGAGCGCTTTAATAAACTCGCTCAAAAAGTAGTGGCACAATACAATGCCTATAAAGTTTTAGATTCTATTTCAGTAAATGGTTCTTTGACTCTAGGAGAGAACCTCGCTGATTTGGGTGGTTTAGCTATAGCCTATGAAGCCTTCATGAAAACAGAACAGGCTAAGAATGGTGAGAAAATAGACGGATTTACACCCGAACAAAGATTTTTCTTAAGCTGGGCCCAAATTTGGCGTGCAAATATACGTCCGGAAGAACAGGTATCCAGAATTATGACTGATCCACACTCGCCTAACGTATGGCGTTGTAATGGTCCATTAAGTAACTTAGATGCATTCTACCAAGCATTTGATGTAAAAGAAGGCGATGCTATGTATCGTCCGGATAGCGCCAGAATTCAGGTATGGTAATATAGGAGCTTGTTTAATTACTCTTTACGAATCGCCGGATGCTTCCGGCGATTTTTTTTATGAATACTATTCTTGAACAAACAGTTTTTTTACCACATAGATATTAAACCGTTTCAAGGGTGCTCTGTAAAGTTCTTCCTGAGCATGGTTTCGGATAATGATTTCTGATTCGAAATCATCTTTAGATAGGGCGTAAAACAGGCTGTCTTCATAAATCAGTTGGATTTTTGGAAACCTGCTAAATTCGAATGTTTCTTCCCATTCCTCCTCGTTTTCTTGGTCTTCTTCTTTAAATACAATTGTCATGATAGGGATTTCCGGTTCTCTGAGCAGAGCGTACAGACCTATGGAGCAATTGACACAATTCAGGGGGTTGAAAGTGATGTATAGTTGTTGTCCCCTGGCTGAAATGATAAACCCGGCAAGGCATATGACTAATAACCGCCATTTTGATGGAAACATAGTAGTGTGTTTAAAAAATCTAAAAATTACGGTACGTCATAATTAAGCTTTTCGATGGTATGGCAAGCCTGATTTTTTAGTTTGTAAAACACTTGAGTCCCCACGTCCAAAAAGTCGTAGAAATAATCCACATTAGTGGCGTCAATTTCAATGATTTTAGGATCAGTGCCGTCTTTGCGAAATCGCATTGCCCAAATTTGCTTATGTTTTATGCCTGTGAAATAGGTCATGTAGATATAATGATCATCGGTCACAAATCCGCCACACATGTAATAGGTAGGGTCGGGATGGTATAAGATATTATCCGCAATGGGCAGTTTGCACGTACGTAAGTTGTTCAGGAATGTCAATGAATCGTGATGCCTGAAAGCAAAAATTCCGTTTTGAATCACAATATTTTGATTCACATTACTCGGTACTTTTCGGGTTTTATAGGCAACGGGCACCTGAAAGGGTAGTACCTTGTCAAGTTTAAATTGTTTATTAGTTTCATCTAATTGCATTGTAAATACAGCAAAACTGTTTTTACCTTCTCTGTATCCCTGACCATAAAATATGCCCTTATCATAAAATACATTCCAAACAAAAAACTGGTTTGAGATATTAGTGCTAAAATCATAAATACCTTTTATAGTAGCAGATTCTGGATGATATCTTACAATCAACGGCTTAGTAAACACCATCGTATCCCTAATATCATTAGGGTTGACTTTGAAATCCGGGATCCCGATTGTTAACATAATAGTTTCCTGATCCCAATTTCTGATTGTACGCACAGAGGGCTTCATGGCTGGCATATCTCTATAAATTTCTTCAATTACAGCATATTTATGCGTGAAACTATCCTTGTACCGTATCTTATAGAAATCTATCCAGCTTTCTCTCGGGATTTTAACAGTATAAGAAAGGTCGGTCTTTCGATCGTAAACCGCTTTACTAAACCAGGCATTCGGAATAATAAAACGTTGTTGCGATGTGGAATCCCAGGGGGGCAGGTTCTCAAAACAAATTGGTTGTTTTTGGGAAGCCATACTTAGTTCCGGGGATGCACTATTTCCTTGCATAAAACAGCTTCCTATAAAATGGCAGAACCAGTAGGGGATTATCCATAACTGTAGCATGGTTTGTATTTAAATTGGGGAAAAGACTACCTATTCAAGATAGCAATAGGCAGTCTTTTCAGTTGTGTTTTGAGATTAATAATCATGTTCATCTTTAATGAGGATACTTATGCACAAACTAATAAACAGCATTGCAAAAAGATTTTTTCATAATTATATTTTCAATACTGCCTACTCTGTTTTCGCTTTTCGGTTTTCGCGTGCAATAGGGTTGTATCCTGGCCAGTATAATAAATATTGCAATGTAAAAAAAAGTATAAAAAGATCAAAAAAAACAGTATTTGTGCGTAATTTCTATGCGTAGAAGTACGCAAGGTTATACGTGTTTCTACGTATAAAGCCTTGTGATTTTTACATTATTTTGCATGATACATCCTATGCAACATGCAATGTGAGTATTGTGAGGATGTATAGCCTAGTGTCATTTAAAATGTCGTCAGAAACAGTATGCTTCCATAGGTGCACATATTTGTTTGGAGGAAAAATGGTTCGGGAAAACAATGTTTTGCCAATCATAAAATTCAATGATGGGGGAAATTTCATTTGGTCTTCCGCTTCGATTAATGTTGTGGCGGCGGCCCGTCAGGTCTTCCGGGCATCATTGGCCTCCCTCCGGGTGGCGGCGGAGGCATTATTTCTTTATCGTCTTTTTGCTGGTCAGGGCTATTTCCACCGAATTTACGTAAGGTATAGTATAGCTGCACCATTACATATCTACGTAAGATTTGAGAATAATTATCTTCGATATAAGTCTCGGTGACTTCACGAGAAATCGCACGATTTTGATTTAAAATATCATAGGCTGCAAGACGAAACTCCAACGAACGATCTTTTAAAAACTTGTATCCCACATAAGCATTCCACAATAAAAATTGCTGATCAAATCCTTGAGAAAGACCTGTATATAAACTGTGATTCAGCGATGTGTTGAAGATAAATCTTTCTGCAAATATTTGATTCCATTGTAAGGAGGTGGTTTGACTGTAATAATTATTATCAGATTGTTTTTGCATAGTATTCCTGACCACATTATAATTTCCAGACCAAGAGATTGTAAAATCAGTTTGTTCGCTGATGTTGCTACTGATTACGAATCCGCCATTGATGCCGAGCGTACGTGCATAGTTTAGGGTGGTGTTAATCATACCGGGGCGCCTGCTGTATTCCACTCCTGCATTGAGGTTTAAATTACTTTTGATTTTTCTTACAGGCATGCCATAGCTCATAAAACTGCGGAGATTGTAGTATCCATCTAAATTGACAGGTCTGGATAATTGCACTCCTGGTGCTACGGGGATATTATTTACATATACAGTGTCTGTTCCTGGCATGAGTGTGGTAGTGCCAATATAGTTTTGAGTATAGTTGGCATATAAAAATGCATTGAAACTGTGTGATTTTTCACTTTGGGTATTCCCATAGCGGGCAATTAGCGTGTGTTGGTAGGTTTGTTTCAGATCCGGATTACCTGTTCTTAATAGGAGAGGATTAGAGTTGTCCACTACTTCCTGTAATTGAGCAATAGAAGGAGCCTGTGTATTGGTACGATACATCAGCCTTAAGTTTTCATTTTTAGAAAATTTATAGTTCAGCATGGCGTCGGGTAGGAAGTTGGTAAAATCTTTCTCAAGCTGGAAAGCATATGGGAAATTTTGTGACCCTTTTAGAATTGCCTGCTGATAATTCAGCCCAATGGAATAATTGAGCTTTTCATGCTGATACCGATAACTAATCCCTCCACGCTGGGTGATATATCTGTTATCGTACACATTAGAAAGTAAAGTGTCTAGATCAGTATAACTACCATTTTGGGAATTAAAATTCTGAGTAGTTTTATCAGATTGGCTATAATTGATCGTTGGATTATATCGGAACATCAATATTCCTTTTTCTGAAAGAGGCTCGGTATAGTTAATACTTGCTGCATACGTAGTGCCTTCTGAAGTAAGATCATAATGTTGATTGAGTAAGGTAGTATCGATGTCTGCTATTTCATTATAAGAATATAGACTTCCATTTCCTTTACGGTTGTTGTATCTACTATTGAGGTTTATAGAAGCAGAACGACCTTTCTTTTTGAACTTATAACGATACACGAGGTCTCCCTGTACATTCACACCAGCATTTTCAGCACGAGAATTATTTTCAGTAACACTATTCCCTCCTAATCCGGAAAGACTACCCCTACCGAAAAGGTTTCTATTACTGGTATGTTGTTGTGCACTAATTCTGGGTGTAAATATTAATGTTTGTGCAGAATCTATTTGATACTCCAATCTAAGTTGAGCTCTGTGGTTTATGTTTTCGGTAATTGTACGACTTGTTTCATCGTATGGAAGTCCGGTTCCAGATTCAGAAAAATAGGTTCTGCTAATGGTATTGGAAAGTGTGTTTTCCGTGGCATTGAAGAAGTAACTTCCACTTACTTTTATTTTACTTCCCCATTCATCTGAGTAATTAATACCTACGGCATGGGTTTGTGTAATTCCATTTTGTTGACCTATTAAGAAATCTCCGGCATTCCCCCCTCCTCTTCGTCCGCCTCTACCTCTCTGTCCGCCGCCTCCACTACTATTCATAACGCCCATAAGGTCATCAGAGCTAAAGTTTTGTTGGTTGATATTGTTAGAAAGACCTAGAATGGAAATACGACGACTACCTTTGAAAAAGTTGATATTTCCGCCTGTGGTATATAGGCCATTGGTGAATTTGCGGTTTTGGGTGCCATAACCGGCATAGATTCTTCCAAACTGTCCGGTATTTTTTCCGGGTTTGGTAATGATATTAATGGCTTTTTGAGATTGGCCATCATCAAATCCTGTAAGTTGTGCCTGTTCACTAAGTTGATCAAAGACTTGGATTTTAGCAATTATTTCAGCAGGTAAATTACTTAAGGTTGCGTTCGGGTCGTCACCAAAAAAGGGCTTTCCATCTACTAAAATTCTTTTAACTTCTTCACCTCCAGCTTTCACGGTTCCGTTTTCTTGTGTCATGCCAGGCATTTTTTTAAGTAAATCTGCCGCAGTAGCATCCGGATTCGTCTTGTAGGCATCGGCATTAAAACTAGTTGTATCGCCAGATTGTTGCACTCGGATTTGCTGGGAGGTAACAGTAACATTTTTTAGAAGGTTACCATCTTCTTCTAGGGTAATCTTGTTGAGATTTTTATTTCCGTCTAAAAGTAAATTTAGTGTGTGGGTTTTGTAGCTGATATAGGATATGCGAAGCTGATAATTACCATTTTCTAGGTTTTCCAGAGAGAAATTACCATCGTAATCTGTGACAGTTCCTTTTTTCTGGGTACTATCTGCCACAGGAAACACTACTACTGTAGCTCCAATAAGAGGTTGTTGTTTGGTATCAATTACCTGACCACTGATGGTAAAGGTCTGTGCAAATGCTGTAGTTAACCCTGCAAATATATATAAGAGGAATATTGCTGCGAGTTTTTTCATCGGCTGCAAAGTTAAGATTACTTAATATAGCAATCTTCTTGCCGAAAATATAAACGAATGTTTTTTCGGAGACTGTTTCTATATAGAAAGTTTCAAATGGTTATTAGCAAAAAGAATCATTTGGGTGGTTAAATATGATATATAAAAAAAGAGAAAGGGTTTGACGCCTTTCTCTTTCATATATATTCAGCCTCAGTTTTTACTCTTTTTTATTGGCTACTGTATGAATGGGATGAAGTCCACGTTTTTTACGGATCCAGTCTTTAAAGCGGAAGCTCAGTAGCATGAGTACCGGTACCAGGATGAGGGTAAGGAACGTGGCAAACAGCAGTCCGTAGATCATAGTCCAGGCCAGAGGTCCCCAGAAGGCAGCACTATCACCCCCAAAGAAAATATGAGGATTCAATGTACTGAAGAAAGATGCGAAATCTATGTTCATACCAATCGCTAGAGGAATCAGCCCCAGAATAGCTGCTGTAGCTGTAAGTAATACAGGAGTCATTCTAGTTTTTCCGGCTTCTAAAATGGCATCGTGGGGATCCATACCATCTTTGAGCATGAGATCCATAAATTCTACCAGTAGGATACCATTTCTTACCACAATACCCATGAGGGCTACAATACCAATACCACTAAACACCATCGAGAATGTGGTTTGGAAAAGACCAACTCCCAGCATTACACCAAATATACTAAGTATAATTTCCGACATGATAATTAAGGTACGGCTGATAGAGTTGAATTGCAGGATCAAGATCAAGAAGATAAGTGCTATGGCTGCAAAACCAGCAGAACTTAAGAATGCCATAGTTTCGGCCTGATCTTCCTGTTGTCCACCCATTTTTACAGAAATGCCCTGAGGGAGATGAAAACCAGATATCTCATTCTTTACAGCCTGTACAACTTCGTTTTCATTGTATCCAGTTAACAAGTTTGAAGAGAGCGTAATTATCCTTTTTTGATCCTTACGTTTAATACCACCGTAAGTTGTTCCATATCGTATATCCGCAAATGCGCTTATTGGAATTTCTCTGATCATACCATTCATGCCCATATCACGGAATACAATAGGGATATTTTTGATGGCATCAATGTTTTCACGCTGTTCTTTTTTCAGTCGTAAGGTGATTGGATAGTCGTCATTAGCATCCCGGAATCGTGATATTTCTTTTCCGAAAACAGCAGTACGTAGATTGGCGGCAACGGCAGCGGTAGAAACACTTTGGTTATTCATCCGTTCACGGTCCAGATCAAATATTATTTCAGGCTTGCTTACCTGGAAGTCGCTTCTCAGCTCTTCTACACCAGGAATTTGTTTGTCTGATAAATATTTACCCAGTCTTTGACTCACAGCTACAAGGGTATCTAAGTTGTCGCCTGTTATTTCTACCACAATTGGTTTGGGCAGAGGTGGACCTTCGCTTTCTTTATCGACGGTTACTTCTGCACCCGGTATGCCTTTTACAGCTTCACGAATGCGATTCAGTAGTTCTGTGGTGTTTACACTATGTCTTTTCGAGAATTCCACAAAAGAAACTTGGATTCTACCTTTATTAGGAAATTCTCCCACTTCTCCACTGGTAGGATCTACAGCACCAACTGTTACGTTAGAGATAATAGATTTTACCACTGGATTAGTCTTACCACTATCCATATCTAAAGCATGATAAACACGATCTTCTAACTTTTTCAGTACTTCATTTGTGTAAGCCTGATCTGTTCCCACAGGCATGTTAAGATATACATAGATGAAGTTAGGGTCACTTTTAGCAAAGAAGGTAAAATCACAACCCCTTACTGCCACCAGTACAATGGCAAATACGAAAATGCCTGATGTGTATAAGAGTGTTTTGAATGGTCTGTCAAGGGCTCTTTTCAACCATTTTATATACCAGTTTTGAACTGCAGGCCAAGTTTTATTTTGGAAAGTATGGATGTATTTTTCCAATACAAATTTCTCAAGCAGTATAAAGAGGTATAAAAACAATAAGAAGTTACCTAATCCCCATCCGCCACCGAGATAGCATAGTAAAATAAGGGATGCAAAAACAATGAGAATAACCTTGTCTTTTTTACCCCATTTTCTTTTACCTGTATCATGGGGGTCATGGACTTTCATGAAATCTACCGCAAATACAGGGTTAATGATATAAGCCACTAGGAGTGAGGCAATTAAGGTAATAATCAGGGTAACAGGCAGGAAATACATAAATGATCCGATGACTCCAGGCCAAAATGCCAATGGAACAAAGGGCATTAGTGTAGTAGCTGTTCCTGATAATACAGGCAGGAATACCTCGCCGGTAGCCAGTTTAGCTGCTCTTTTGATAGGCATTTTACCATTCTCAAAGATCCTGTGAGTGTTTTCAATTACCACGATTGCATCATCTACCACAATACCTAACGCAAGCAGGAAGGAGAAGAGTACAATCATGTTCAGGGTAAACCCTATGCTGGGCAATACGAGGAATGCTAGGGCGCAGGAGAGGGGTACTGATAGCGCTACGAAAATCGCGTTGGTTACTCCCATGAAGAACATCAAAATCACAGTAACCAAAATAAAGCCGATGATAATAGTGTTGATCAGGTCATGGAGTGTAATTCTCGTTTGTTCACTCTGATCCCCTGTAATGTTGATTTCAAGATCTTCAGGGAGTTCTTCAGCATGCATTGTTTTTACTAGATCTTGAATTTTATCAGAAGCCTCAATCAAGTTTTCACCATTCGCTTTCAGGATCTGAAGAGTGATTACATTTTTCCCGTTCATACGGGCATAACTCTTTTGTTCTTCATAGCTGTCAACAACTTCAGCCACATCCCTTAGATAAATACTTTTTCCATGCGCATTCTTCACAATTACATTGGAAATTTCCTCTGCAGAAGTAAATTCATTTCTGATACTCAGGATTCTTTTCTGATTGTTTTGAGCAATTTCCCCTGCAGTAGCAGAGATGTTTTCCATGGCTACAGCGCGTTCTACATCATCAAAAGTGAGTCCTGCGGCTACCATGCGTACCATATCCATATTGATTTGGATTTCACGGTCGAGCGCACCCACAATATCTACGCGTTTAACTTCTTTCAATTCTTCTATTCTATCTTGAAGTTCTTCAGCATATTTTTTCAATAGATCCAGTGAGTAATGACCGGATATATTGACATAGAGAATAGGAAACTCAGACAGGTCTATATCCTTTACCTCTGGTTCGTAGGGAAGATTTTGGGGTAGATCTGCTCTGGCTTTATCGACAGCATCTTTCACATCTCTTTTTGCCTTATCTACTTCCACATCAGTATTAAATTCTGCAATTACTACAGAATAGTCCTGGAATGAATTACTGGTTACTTTTTTAAGTCCAGTTAAGTTTTTGACTTCTTTTTCGATAGGCTTGGTCACCAGATTTTCCATATTTTCTGGCGAGGTTCCCGGATACACGGTTTGCACAATAATTTGCGGCATTTTGATTTCCGGAAACTGTTCTTTTGGCAATGCCAGATAGGACATGAGGCCAGCTAACGTGATAATGATGGTAAGCACATAGATGGCTGTTCTGTTATCTATCGCCCAACTGGAAGGTTTAAATTCTTTAAAAACGTCTTTCATACCGTATGCGGTTTTACTGTTATGATCTGTTCATCATATTTTCGGCTGACAGATCCAAGTAGAGTTTTTTTATTTTGAAGGATAGATTATTGAATTTCGAGTGGACTACCATTGTTGAGATCTTCAAAGCCTGCGATAATTAATTTATCGCCAGCTTTAAGACCTTCCAGAATTTCTACTTGCCCACTGGATATTCTGCCAAGACGTACAGGTACGGCTTTAGCAACATTGCCTTCTGCTATATAAATAATGTTTCCATCTGCGGTTTTTTGAACTACAGGTACCGGAACACTAATGGTATTTGGATTTTCATAGTTCACAATTACCATTTTACAACTCATATTCGGACGTACACGAGCATCTGGATTGATTTTTACTTCTACATTAAATGCTCTTGATACAGGGTTTACTGATTTAGCTACATACGTCAATTTGGATTGAATAGAGTCTGTATTTTCATTAAATACCAGAATGACAGGGTCACCTTCTTTTACTTTCCCGATATAGTTTTCTCCTAGACTAGCTGTAACCTTGAGTTTGTCACTACCCACAACACGTATACCTGCCATACCGGGAGAGGCCATATCACCTTCTTTCAGACTCACTTCATCCACTATGCCTGATATCGGAGATTTGATGGTGTACATATCTTTTTGTGCGACTAAGGCTGCCCGCTGACTGGTTGCACTTTCGTACTGGGCTTTTGCCTGTAGTAATTGTACCTCTGTACCAATGTTTTGTTTCCACAGTTTTTCTTGCTTTTCGTATAGCTGTTTAGCTAAAGCATATTGTGCATCTGCTGCTTTTATTTGCTGTGAAATAGCAGCGGCATCCAACATTGCAAGAATCTGACCTTTAGAAACTTTTTGGCCTGGCTTTACATATACCTGAGTAACCACACCTGGTGCCTGTGAGGTAGCTAATACATCTTCATCCCCAGAAACTTGTGCTTGCACGTCAATATATCCCTTAAAGGATCCCATCTCGATGGTGCGGATGCTTACAGGAGTTTTTTTACGCGGAGAATTTTTTCTGACTTCATTTTCAAGCGCCAAAATTTTCTCATCCAGTTTGGCACGTTGTTTTTTTAGTTTGTCTAATTGTGCTTCCACATTTCCTTGTTTTCCTTCTGGCGATTTTTCAGAGTTGCCGCAAGACGCAAGGACAATAAGCACCATAAGTATGGAAAAAGTACGTTTCATACGATAATTTTTATAGATCCTTTATTGTTGTTTATTTATTTAATTTGACCAAGAGCTTTTTGTAAATCTACTCGTGAAGCAATCACTTCATAGAGTGCAGTGAAATAGTTGGTTTGAGCTTCTTTTAATGCCGATTCAGCATTCATAATTTCCAGACTAGAGCCTACGCCTTCTTTGTATTTTATACGGGCAGTGTTGTATATTTCTTCAGCTAGTAGCATGTTTTCTTTTTGGTTGCCCAAAGTGAGTAGGTTGTTTTTAAGAGTGATTCTTGCATTTTCATTTTCAAGTTCCAAAGCCATTTTCAGGTTATAAGTTTCTTCCTGATTTTTTTGCAATGCCAGAGAAGCTTGTCGCGCCTTTTGCTTTCTCTGGAATCCAGTAAAGAGAGGGAAGTTTAGGTTAGCTCCTAGGATAGCAGATTTTTGCCAGCTATCACCTCTTTCCATGAGCTTATTCATGTTATACAAGGTATAACCATAGTTCCCGAACACAGAAAAAGTAGGCAGCCATGCCAGTTTATAACGTTTCAAATCATAAGCCAGAAGCCTGTTTTGAGTTTCCATGAGTTGATATTCAATTCTCATGCCTGGCTCAAATTTTGCCTGAAGAATATCGCTATCAATTTGTTTATCAGAAAGGCTATCCGTAAGCACTAATTCTGTAGTGAGCGGCATGCCCATTTGGAATTTGAGAGAGAGATAAGCCAGTCTGATTGCCTGGTCAATTTTTACTTTTTGTGTTTCCAGATTATTAAGAGTTACCGTGATGCGATCTACATCTATTTTTTCAGCAAATCCATTTTTATAAATCTCTTCTGTTTCAAACTTCATGAGATTCATTCTGGCAATGTTTTGTTCTATAAGTACCTTCTGTTTTTCCGCTACCAATACATTATAGTATGATTTAGAAACTGCCACTTTGATGTCCTGAACAGTAAGAGATACATTCTTAGCAGCCATCTCTTCTAACGTTCTTCTCGCCTGTAGGGCTACCATTACTGAGGGATCAAAAAGCAGTTGAGAAGCTTCAAGTGTTCCTGTAGTAGTCCATTTAGGCTGAAAAGCCATCATGAGCTTGTCAGGCATGGCGTTTACCACATCTGTGTTGAGTGAAGATTGTTTAACCATTCCATCCGCACCTGCAGCAGGATTTCCTGCAATCATTTCTTTCATGAAGTTGGGCACCACAAAGGCAGCCACAAGAGGAGCATAATTGATTCCTCCTTTTGCCGATAATTGTGGTAAAGCTAACCCTGTTACTTCCTTGTTCTGTGCATCTGTGAGCTGCTGATCGAGTAAGGATTTTTTAATCTTTACCTGATTTTTTTCAGCATATTCCAGACAGTCGTTTAGGCTCATAGATAGCCTTGCTTGTGGACGCTGAGCTTGGGTATGTACTACTGCCAATAGGCAGGTTACCCATATGCAAAGTTTAGATCTCATAGTTCTGATACTTTCTGTAGGTATTGTTCTTTATATTTTTTATACAACGTAACTCCTTTCTCCGTCATAATGCCATACAAGAAATGTTCGGCAATATCTAAGGCAACCAGAGAAAGTGAAAATCTATCGTTGACGAGCAGGTTGGGATTAAAGATCAGTAAGGAAAGTTCAATACGATATTTAGCCATGAACTCTGGGTTAATTTCCGGCCTATACAGCCCTTCTTTAATGCCGGCAACCATGTTTTCTTTTATATATTCCACATCTTCAGATAAGAGTGTGTTTTTGAAATAATAAAAGCATTCAGGGTAAAACCGTGCTAATTCAACCAGAGTCTGTGTATTTACCTTCCTGTGGAAGGAATCCAGGACCGACATGCAACGAACTAATGCTTCAATAGGGTTGTCAGAATTGACCATTTCGTTATGACATCTTTTGGTTATAGATGCCTTATACCAGGTCACTGCTTCCTGTACTACTTCGTTTTTATTGGCGAAGTGTTGGTAGAGAGTTTTTTTAGATATACCAGCCCTGCGAGCAATATCATCCATAGTGATTACTTTAAATCCGTATTGGATAAAAAGCTCAGTGGCGGCTGATAATATTTTAACTAATACATCCATTTGGAGAGCAAAACTAAGGAAACATTTTTCATAAAAAACGTTTCCTTAGTATTTTTTTAAAAAAAAATTGAAGCATAATCTTATTTAGGTTAAGAAGGGCTTGTATTGATGTGTATAATTCTGTGAATAGTATTTGCTGTGAGCCTGTATACGACAATATCAATAAATAAGTTTTCAAAATTTATGAAAAACTTATCCATGACTATTGTTTTTGAATCAATAACATGATTTTCAATTTATTTTGAAAAATTATAAAAATTCAATTCTGTATGATTAATACGCTTGTATTTATAATTAAATAATATAACCCTGACTTCTCATTTTAGGTAATAATCCACATGGATACGTGGAAAACCTGTTGATATCTTTTAAAAACATGCCACAAAAGTTAAATAATATCAGCTTTTCAGCTTATTTTGCGTGTGAATTTCTACATGTGGATATCTCTTACATGTCTCTAAAAAAGAGTATCTATGCGTGTAGACTACCGAACAACCTCATTAATTGTCGCAACTATGCAAGGGAAATATTTTACCCTGGTTCTTTTATGTGCCTTATTGATGCTATCCTGTGCTGCTCCACAGAAAAGTCTGTATTTCAGTGAAAATGTGCCCAATAACCCTTCTGTTGCTACACAAAGAATTGATCCTTTTAAAGAGGCATTAATTCAACCAGACGATATCATTTCCATTACTATATCTAGTATCAGCAGTATTGCCGAACCTGCAGCAGCGGGTATTATCACTAACGTATTCAATAATGGTGGTGCATTTTATAATGTAGTCTCTACACTGGGTGGCATGGGAGGTAGTTCTAGCGGCGGAGTAAAAGGTTTTTTGGTAGATCCTGAAGGTTATATTGATTACCCTGTGGTAGGTAAAATAAAAGTGAGCGGACTTACCATTCGTCAGGTGAAAGATTTGTTAGTAAAAAAATTAAACCAATATGTAAAAGATCCAGTCGCTGAGGTAAATATTATCAATTACAAAATTACTGTATTAGGAGAGGTAGGAAGGCCGGGTACTATTATCGCTCCAAATCATAAAATTAGTGTACTGGATGCCATAGCTGCCGCGGGTGATATCCCTGTTACAGGAAGAAAAGATAATGTACTTATTATCAGAGAAAATGAGGGTATACGAGAATTTGCTAGGCTAAATCTAAACAGTAGAGAAGTGTTTTTAAGTCCTTATTTCTACTTAAAACAAAATGATGTGATAATTGTTGAGCCGGGTACCGTGAGGAAGCAGGAAGGTAACGACTTTTTCCGTTTTTACCTGCCAGCCATCACCTCACTTATGTCAACAGTGTTGGCTGTATATGGTATAGTTCAGCTTACTCAGAAATAACAATAATACTGATGGTGCATATGGTATGAAGTAATTAAATCACATTCAAACCAGCACGAAAAAGGCTACATGGAAAATAACCAGTTATCGGGAAAATTATTAAAACAGATTCACACGGGAATTGACATTAAACAATTATTAGGTTCCATTGTGAGTAAATGGTACTGGTTTGCTATTTGCCTCTTTACAACACTTACTGCTGGTTATATGTACATCAGGTACACAACACCGCTGTATTCTATTAAAAGTCTAATACTTATTGAAGAAAAAGATAGAAGTCCGGTAAGTGCACTTCTGAGCAAAATGAATGACAACCGCGATGGTGGAAGCGTAAATAACCTTTTCAATGAAATGTCGCTACTCACCTCAATGGATCTGGTGACTTTAGTGGCGGATTCTCTGGATATGAATATCCAGTACTGGACGCAGGGTAGAGTAAAAGAAGATGAGATTTTTGAAACCTGCCCCATCAGAATAGTGTTTGATACAGCAGGATATAAAGGACAGCATATTCAAGAAATAAGATTACGGCAAGTTGTAGATGGATTGTTTGAGATAAAAGAAAATACATTCACCGATAGAGTGATGTATGATAGTTGGATCGAACGCTCTTATGGCCGGTTTAAAATCTTATATAACATGGAGCCAGGTGTGAATCTTGGTTATCTGGCCGAACAAACGGAAATCATTGTAAGAGTAGAACCTTTGAAGTCTGCAGTAAGCAAAGCGTTAGGAATGTTGTTTGTGCAGATTAACGACGGGCGTACTAGCTTATTGGACATTTCTTATAAAGATAATCTTCCCAAGAGAGGAATTAAATTTCTTAATACCCTGCTTTATTTCTATAGAAAAAAGGAACTGGAGGATATCAATCTGTCTGCCGAAAAAACCAGAGAATTTATCAGGGAGAAAAAAAGAGAATTTATTGCTGAACTTCAGGCACGTGATTCTCTAGAGCAAAAGATTAAGTTGGAAAATGAAATCATTGATGTAAAAACTCAATCCACTGCCATACTTACTGAACAAAAAGCTGAAGAGCAAAAAATCAGATTGCTTCAAGAACAAAGGCAATCGGTATATAATCTAAAACATAATATTCTGGAAGGTGTGGGAGAAAGAGAAGAAGTGTTAGCAGGATTAGGTGTGGCCGATCCATTTTTAACTAGTCTGGTAGCTAACTATAACACTCTCATCCAACAAAAGGAAAATCTTGAAAGAAACACCGCACCCTTACACCCAAGTCTGGTAAAAATTAAAAATGACGTGGCTGCACAGCGCAAGCAAATAGCTGATGCCTGCGACCGTATAATTTCTTCACTAGATATTAGCATTAGAAATGCCGCACGGAATATTGCAGCTTCTGAAGAAAAAATACAATCCTTACCTGTAGCTGAGCGAAATCTCAATGATACCAAGAGGGAATACCCCCTCATTCAAAGCGTGTACCTCTATATCTATCAGCGGGATATGGAAAATGATATTGCGCAGTATGCTGCAACAAATAAATCTAAAATCATCGTAGCTCCATACAGCATAGACGCACCGTTGAAGCCTGTTAAAAAGAATATTTATACGATGATGTTTATGCTGGGTGTTATGCTACCAGCATCTGTAATTGTTGCCAGAATTCTGTTGAATAAAAAAGTAGTGAACGAAGGCGATATTGAAAGTCTGACCACTATACCCATTATCGGAACTATATCTCGTGCCAACGATAAAACTAATAATAAAAATATTGTAGTAGGCCCGCACGTGCGTACAGGTATTGCAGAACAGTTTAGGCTAATTCGGGCAAACCTTGAGTTTATGTCGGCTGCCGGAAGTAAGAAAATCTACCTTATCACTTCCAGCATGAGTGGGGAAGGTAAAACCTTTATTTCCCTAAACCTTGGTATTACCATGACATTAGCTAAAAAGAGAGTGGTAGTAATGGAGTTTGACCTGAGAAAACCTAAGCTAAGTACTTATCTGGGTCTCCAAAATGATGGAGGTATCAGCGGATACTTAGCAGGTATGTCTGGCATAGAAAAGGTTATTAAAGCTTCTGGGGTTCATGAAAATTTATATATCGCAAACTGTGGACCTATTCCTCCCAACCCCGGAGAGTTACTGGTATTACCTACTACGCAGCAACTGATTGAAGAGCTCCAGGAAATGTTTGATGTGATTATCATGGATACTGCTCCCATTGGATTGGTTTCTGATGCCCTTATCTTATCTCAGTATTCTGATATCAATATGTTTATCATCAGACAAAGCTATACGGTGAAAGATCAAATACGTTTGTTTGATAATTTGTACAAAGAAAAGAAAATAAGAAATTCAGCCATTATCTTTAATGGAGTAGAACATTTAAAACAATATGGTTATGGCTACGGCTATGGCTATGGTGGCAGCTATGGTTATGGATATCAATATACGAATGAGTATTATGCCGATGAACCACAGAAAAAGAAGAAAAAACGCAAATTGGTTGATATCTTGTTTAAAAAGTAGCAATAGGTTTTTTCTGAGATTTGTATTACCCGTTTGATCGCAACTTTTAACTGATATACAGTGATTAATTTCCGAAATAATTTAACACTACAGGCACTAAAAAAGCTATACCACATCTTTAGTGATGAACTAAAGAAACGTTTTAAATGGCTGGTGGTGTTAACTTTTATCAGTTCTCTGGCCGACTTAATAGGGCTTACTTTTGTTATTCCAGTTGTAGGGCTTGTCCTTGATGAGAATTTTTATAACACTATCGTTCATAAACTTCCCGTATTAGAATCTTTCACTAAGGAAAATTTACTACTACTAACAGTAGGATTGTTTTTCTTACTGATTATTGCTAAAAATGCATTCGGGCTATATATCAACAAAATGCAGGTGCATTTTGTAAAAGATCTCTATGTAAGTTCCACCATGAATGTACTCCAAAATGTATATGCCCGCAGGTTGATGGAGCTTCAGAAAGACACCTCAAACCATTTGGTGAGTAAGCTTACTAATATGCAAATTGGCTTATGCAGCAATGCCGCTATTTCCTGTATTATTTTGATAAATGAAGCTATGGTGTTTGCACTTACAGCTGTCATTGTTTGTACCTGGAACTGGCATTTATTTCTTTTGCTGATAGGAGTGCTTTTACCTATTATGGGATATTTCTATGCCAGTGTAAAAAATAGAATAAAAATTGCAGGCCGAGAAAAAAATACAGAGTCGATACAACTCTATGCCCGCGCTCAGGAGATGATAATAGGTTATGTAGATATAAAAATATCAGGTACAGAACATTTCTATAAGGAAAGATTTAAAAAAATTGCTGAACGTTTTGGAGGGTATCAGAAGCGATTGGATTTTATGCTGTTTATTCCTACTAGAATTATCGAAATAGCCATCTTTCTCTGTATTATTATACTGCTATTATATGGAGTGTATATTATTAAGGATACCACAGAAATTATTACCACAATTACACTGTTTTCCGTAATTGCTTATAGAAGCATTCCTTCCGTAAACAGGTTTATGGTAGCCATGAATAATCTGAATTCGGTTGAGTATATATTTAAGGATCCTGAGTTTTTGATTAAAAATCCAGATCATGAAAGACAGGTGCTACCCCCTCCTTTACGACTTACTAAAAGTCTGCGATTTGAAAATGTATCGTTTCGATACACCCCTCAAAGTCCTGTAGTTTTGCAACATTGCAATATTGAAATCAAAAAAGGTGAGAAAATAGGTATTATTGGAAAGTCTGGTTCCGGTAAATCCACACTTATCAGTAATCTCTTAGGTTTTATACATCCTACAGAGGGTAAGATATATGTGGATGATACGCTGCTTACCGAAGAGAACACCATTGCCTGGTGGCAAACGATTGGCTATGTCCGCCAAGAAGTGTTTATCTTACAGGGCTCCCTTCGCGAAAATATTGCCATAGGCATTCCCCTTGATCAGATAGATGAAGCTAGATTACAAAGAGCTATAGAACTCGCAAGTCTGTCAGATCTTGTCAAATCGCTTCCAGAAGGCCTAGATACTATCTTGAGTGAACGTGGTAATAATTTATCAGGAGGACAAAAACAAAGAATATCCATTGCACGTGCCATATACAAAGGAGCAGAGGTCTTAGTATTTGATGAGGCAACCTCGGCATTAGATAATAAAACAGAAGAAGAAATTACACAGGCAATACAGGAGTTAGGCAAAGAAGACCTTACGATTGTAATGATAGCGCACCGGTACACTTCATTACGTTTCTGCAACAGAATATATCAGCTTGAAGATGGGTCTATTCGAAGAGAACTAAGCTATGAAGAACTGCTAAAAACAATATAACTCTGATTTTCTAGAACAATAAATGAACTATCTGGCTCACGCATATTTATCTTTTCAAAACCCATTATTGTTGACCGGCAATATGATCGGGGATTTTGTAAAAGGGAGCGTGTCTAATACTACCTATCCCGAAGAAATAAAGGAAGGCATTACACTGCACAGGAAAATTGATAGTTTTACTGATCAGCATCCAGTAGTGGCTAGAGCTAAATTGCTATTTAAAAAAGACTATGGCTTATATGCAGGTCCTATAACCGATAGCTTATTTGATCATTTTTTGGCCAACGATCCTCAGTATTTCCCTTCAGAACAGGCATTGTTTGAGTTTACACAAGAGACTTATAAGATGTTGGAAGATTGCCAGAGTTATTTTCCTCATGTCTTTCAGGAAGTATTTGGGTATATGCGCGAGCAAAACTGGCTTTTTGGATACCGGAAACTCACAGGTGTAAAAAAGTCATTACACGGATTGCGAAGAAGATCGCAATATATGCCTGATACTCAAAGAGCGTACGAAATATTTATTGGTTATTATTATCAATTGGCACAATATTATTATGAACTTATTGAGGATACTGTACGTTTTGTTAAAGTTGAGTTAAGACACCAGAAGCCTATGTAAGCAGTTTATTTTTACATTCTATTTAGAACACCCGGTAATTTGACTCATGAGATTATCCCGTTTCACACATATACTCATTTTCCTTCTTAGCTGCGTGTTTGTCTTTTGTGGAGTACAATATCATAAAGCACATGCAATTGCTGACAACTCGGATACCCAGCCGGCACGTACTACGGTGCAGCATTTGCAATATGCTGATACCACTCAGCCAGAATATCAGATATTAATCCGTAAACTAGATTCTTTTTATCACCACGAAATAAAGCTGGGCTTCAATGGAAGTGTATTAATAGGTAGAGAAGGGAAAGTAATTTACGAACGATATTTTGGTGTGTGCAATAAAAAACTTGGCTCTCGCATTCGCTCTAACAGTGCCTGTCAGCTAGCCTCGGTAACTAAAACCTTTACCAGTGCGGCAGTTTTATACCTTGCACAGCATAATTATCTGGATCTCGATGAAAAAGTAAGTTATTATTTGGATGGGTTCCCGTACGAGCAGATTACGATTAGAATGCTTTTAAACCATCGTTCCGGAATTCCTGATTATTTAAAATGGGCACCACGATATATCAAATCTAACGCACCTGTGTACAATGATGAACTCCTCAAATTATTTGCAAAATATAAACCAGCTCTAGAGTTCAAACCCAATACAAGATTTAAGTACAGCAATAGTAATTATGCACTGCTTGCTTCCGTAATTGAGACTGTGACAGATATGAAGTATGCCGATTTTATGCAACGCTATATTTTCGAGCCATTACAGATGAAAAATACATTTGTATATGACCCAGCTAAAACATTTCCTGTAAGTACAACCATCAGTTACAACCGAAGTTGGGTTCCTGAACCTGATACTTATTCAGATGGTATCTACGGGGACAAAGGTATTTATAGTACCGTACAGGATTTATATCGTTGGGATCAGTCTTTTTACAATAATATTTTACTTTCCAACGAAACTATAGAAGAAGCTTACGGACCTTGTTCTTTTGAAACTCCAGGAATCAAGAACTATGGCCTAGGATGGCGTATGTTGTGTTATCCAAGCGGCAATAAGATTATTTACCATAATGGATGGTGGCATGGCAATAACACTGTGTTTTATCGGTTTATTCAGGAGAATATGACTTTTATCATTCTGGGGAATCGCTATAACACAAGAATATATCAACAGCCCAAAGTTATTTACAGCTTAATTAAAGGAAGACCTGTAAGCGAAGGGTTTGATGACGAAGCGTAAAATGGGTTAAGGTTTTTGCAGAAATTCAGTAAGGATATTTTTTAATGTACTTGTAGCTTCCTCTAATTCATCGTTGACAACAATATAATCAAATTGGGAAGCAAAACTTAACTCTTCTACGGCTTTATCGAGGCGTATCTGAATATTTTCAGCACTTTCTGTACCTCTACTTTCTAATCTGGTTTGCAATATGGCTAAAGAAGGAGCTTTAATAAAAACCGTTAATGTGGTATGAGGATATTGCCTACGAATGGATAGTGCCCCGCGTACATCAATATCCATTATGGGGATTTTTCCATCCTGCCATATTCTTCCCAGTTCTGCGTGCAATGTGCCGTAATACTTACCCGGATATACCATTTCCCATTCTGCAAAGGCATTTTCCTCAATGAGTTTCTGAAACTCTTCTTCAGAGAAAAAATAATAATCCTTGCCATGCACTTCGCCCGCCCGAGGAGCTCGTGTGCAGGCAGACACAGAAAATGCAAACTGCGGGAAGGAAGATAAAATGCGCCGTACTAGCGTCGATTTGCCCGAGCCAGACGGCGCAGTAATCACAACAATTTTTCCGGGTTCCAATACCTGATTTTTTGCCTGTGAAAATAGAATATTCTTCAGGTAAATGAATAGCTTAACAATAAGCTTCAAATGCCTGAGCCAGGTTGGCTGCAATCATCTGTGCAGGTCTACCTTCAATCATGTGTCTTTCAATCATGTGAACTACCTGTCCGTCTTTCAACAAGGCTACGCAGGGAGAAGAAGGAGGATAAGGTAATAAATATTCACGTGCTTTTTGTACAGCTTCAATGTCATACCCTGCAAAGCTTGTTACCAGATGATCTGGACGTTTACCGTTAGCTTGCATTACAGCAGCCAGTACACCTGGACGAGCAGTACCAGCAGAACAACCACACACAGAGTTGATAAACAACAAAGTAGTCCCGGGTTGCTTCATGGCTTGATCCACATCTTCCGGAGTTAATAATTCTTTAAAACCCCCTTCTGTCATTTCTGCTTTCATGGGAGCAACTAATTCTGTAGGATACATGGTTTAATTTATTTTTGTAGTACAAAGTTAAGTTATACAGGGTATTTTATAGTTTAAACATTATAGTTAAAATCAATCGCCCTATTATTACTTCCTGTACGGATAGTGCATTATTTTGTTGTTTTATGAGCCATTTGCATATATACAGACGCGAAGAAATATCTTCCTTAATACAGATTCGCCCAGGGGAAACTAAGCTGGGGGAAAAAATCCATATGTTTAGCGAGTTCGACTGGAAAAATCAATTACAAATAGATAAGGCGCGCTATGTGTTGCTCGGAATCCCGGAAGATATGGGGGTGAGAGCTAATGCAGGCATAGGGGGTACAGACTCGCTTTGGAACTATGCATTGAAAGCCATACTGAATGTGCAGGAAACCCCTGAACTCACAGGAGAAGATATCATGCTGTTAGGTTACTTCAATTTTTCTTCTTGGATAGATGCTACTGCAGATGTGGATATTGATACCCTAAGAGCATATGTGTCTCAGATAGATGAAAATGTATTTCCTGTAGTGCAAACGATTATCGAGGCAGGGAAAATACCCATTATCATTGGTGGAGGGCATAATAATGCGTACCCTTTGTTAAAAGCAGCTTCACTTGCATTGAATAAACCAGTAAACTGTATCAACTTAGATGCGCATAGTGACTATCGGGTAATGGAAGGACGACATAGTGGAAATGGTTTTCGCTATGCGAAAATGGAAAACTACCTGCAGCGTTATGCTATTGTAGGATTGCATAAAAATTATAATAGCCACACAGTGCTACAAGATTTATCTGCCGATACGAATATTCATTACAGCTTTTATGAGGATATTTTTATAGAAAGGCGCTTAAGTTTTCAGGAAGCCGTAGATAAAGCCATTGCATTTACTCTGGGAAACCATATTGGGGTAGAATTGGATATAGATGCCATAGCCGGGGCTTTGGCAAGTGCTGCAACACCTTGTGGAGTGAGTACGATAGAGGCTAGACAGTATCTTTATACTTGTGCTCAAAAAGCAAATCCTATTTACCTACACCTGACTGAAGGGGCAATTTCGCTCAACGACGGACGGGAAGATTTTAGTACAGCTAAATTAGTATCTTATTTGGTGACCGATTTTATCAGAGCCAGTAGAGCCAAGAATCGTTTTTAAAAGATAAGTTAGATAGAAGTTAGATTCCCATTTCTATCTGGAAACGCAGATACCAGCTTTTTTGTTGGATTCCACTATGAAAATCTTCTAATTGATAACACAATTCAGATTGCAGCTTAAAAGCGTGTTCCCAAATATACTTGGTTAAACCCACCGCGTATTGCTGAGTATGGGGGACATAGGGAAAAATATGGCTACCCACAGTCTGTGTAGAATAACGGAACAAAGCTTCTAAATTGTTTTCAAATAAGTAACTCCCTTGTATATCTACACCGCTACCCACATATACATAACGTATATCTACGGGATCAGAAGGGTTTACCGTAATTGGATTGTCAGCCGAACGACTCATGTAGGCAGACATAAGTGCAAAGCCTTTGTATTTAAACATCATGTCTATCAGGACAGATTGCATAGTGCGGGGTTCATATAAATCGGCTCCTAATTGACCTTGAGTTCTTTTTGCATCATTGTTTTGGTGAAAGGCAGCAGAAAGTAAGAGTTTAGGAGTAGCTTCACGCATTAAATCTCCTTCAAAATACGCTCCATTTTTTGTAAAAGAACCGAAAGGATATAACTCTATTTTGCCTGTATAAGCCAAATTATCATCATTGTTTTGCGTCCAGTTTCTTCCTTCACCCATCGTAACAGCACCTTTCAGACTCCAGGAAAATTTGTTTGCAAACATGTGAGAACGGAACACCTGTACACCAAAATCACGGTCAATATTGAAACGAGCGTTATTGATAGTACGGTCAGTAAATTGTAAGGCACCAGATGAATTTACGCGTTGACGATTACCTGGTAATTTGGTTTGCCCAAATCCAAAGCTCCAATGCTTATCAGGCTTATAGAATATCACCGCATCACGAATCACATTAATGTTTTTTCCTTCTTCAATCGAGCCTACATCATCCGGAGCAAAAGAAAGTTGTAGGGTATATTGAAATCGAGGGTCACCTACATAACCATCAAAGCGCAATCTTAACCTCCGAATCTCTCCATCTATTACTGCATTTTTTCCATCTGTACGCTGGTAACTAACTCTGTTTTGAATTCTGAAGCGTATTTTAAGCTGATAAAGACTATCGGGAGAAGTTATTCCCAAACCTTGACCATAACTATAATAAGGGAGATGTGAAAGCCTTAAATCCTCCGTTTCAGAAGGGTCCCATCCGTATGTTGTAGTATTAGCGAATAATATACAACACAAAATGCCGACGAGGTTCTTTTGAAAAAAATGCATATTGGGCGCAAAAGTATCCCCGTGGCATTACCGCTATGTAAAGCCTAAGTTAACTTTAGGTTATCTTTTCCCCCAACGGTGCTTTAGGTTATTTGACAATGAGGTGTTTTTTGGACTGGGTAAAAACCCCAAAATATCCCAGAGCACCACCTTTGATATTACTTACAGGATTAGCGGGTGCTGGGCTAGCGCCGCTACCCAATGCAGTGCTCAGACTAGAGAAATATAGATAAAGAGCTTCGTCCATACCTCTCAACTCAAAATGTAGCGAATCGTTTTCCTGGAAGCGTTCAAAAAAGTTGATTCTAACTACATTCCCATTATTGTATTTATCGTTAAATACCATAAGATCACGAGGTTCATTTCTTAACGTATCATTGATACTGTATATCAATCGGTAGAAGTTGGGTGTAGAATCAGGATCTGTAAAAAAAACAGATACCTCAAATCCTTCATCACGAAATCCTTGTTTAGGTTTAAACTCAGATCGGAAAGAATCTATAGCTACCGGATATGGTAAGTAAGAGCTGGAAGTAAACTGCTGACCCTCTGCAATGACTTCCAGATGATATTTTTTACCGGCAATAGCTGTATAGGCTGGTAATTTATAATAGCCATTTCCTACATTGGGAATGCTAATCGGAGCATTATTTTCTTCACGAATGCTAACCTGAGCATCATCAATAATAGCAATCGGGTCATCACCAAAGTAATTGCCAGTTTTAGTAATGCGCACAGAAACAGTATCTGTTCCTTCAAATGCGATTCCCTCAATAACAATTTTAGGTTCCGCCTCATTGAGGTTAACATGTATTACTTTCTGACAGCCTGCACAAACCCAAAGGCTTAACAATATAGGTAGATATCGCCACTTCATCCGTAGTTAAAATTTAAAGTTATAAGTGATTGCAGGAACCCATGTAAACAGGGCAATTTGTACAGCTTCTGTGAGACGTGGATTGTTCTCCTGCTGACGGAATCGAATCATATATGCATTTTGCCTTCCATAGGCATTATACAGAGAAAAGTTCCAGCTTCGTTCTGTTTTTTCTGTTTTTTTGGTAATCCAAGTAAGCCCCAGATCTAAACGATGGTAAGCAGGCATTCTATATCCATTCCTTTCAGTATAATAGGGCACTTGCATTCCATCAAGCTCATATTTTCCTGAGGGGAAGGTAACCGCATTACCTGTATAATATACCCAAGTAGCAGAGGCTTTTAGCTTTGGAGAAATATCATACATAGCTACAATAGCCACATCGTGAATGCGATCTTGTCGTGCTGGAAACTCATTCCCGGAATTGATAGTTTCAAATGTGCGGAAACTTCTGGAAAGTGTATAGCTAAGCCAGCCTGTCAGCCTTCCGCTTTGTTTTTTAATCAGCAACTCAGCTCCGTAGGCTCTTCCTTTACCATATACTAATTCGCCTTCAATCTCTTCATTAAAAACCATATCGGCACCATCCCGATAGTCAATCTGATTTTGCAGGGATTTATAATATAATTCCAGCGATGCTTCAAACATATTGTCCTTGAAATTTCTGAAATATCCAATAGCAAACTGATCTGCTATCTGAGGCTTTACGTTATTGCTGCTCGGAACCCAAATATCCGTGGGTGAGGTTGTTGTAGAGTTTGATAATAAATGCATATACTGATGCACACGATTATAAGAAGCTTTAATAGCATCTGTTTTTCCCAGAGAATATCTTGCTGAAACTCTAGGCTCGAAACCACCATAATATGTGATGCTTTCCCATTTTCCATAGTCACGTGCTGAGGTTTTATTGCCTGATTCATCAAAAGTGTAGGCTGTGGTGGGTCCCATAAAATTGAATAGAGCATAACGCAGTCCATATTCCAGTCCGATTTTAGAACCTACTCTCATGTCATTCTGAATATAGATTCCTCCTTCCAGCGCTTTCCGGCCAGTAAGCTTAGCGTTATTATAGTTACTTGTTTCTCCAACTTTAATTTCTCCAGGTTTGAAATTGTGGTGTATTACATTGAAGCCAAAACGAATCTTATTGTCAGGATTGGGAGTAAAATGAAAATCCTGTTTCAAGTTCCAATCATCAATTGAAGATAGTATGGTAATGTCTTCATCATTAACCGCAATTCTGATTTTATAATTGTAGTTGCTAAAGATTAAAGATGTGTTGGAGAATAATTTGCCATTATAGAGATGGTTCCAGCGAATCGTTCCTGTGGCATTACCCCAGTCCAGACCAAACTCACGGTCGTATTTGAGTACATCTCTTCCAAAATATCCCGAAACAAAGATTCTATCTTTTTTACCTAATAGGTAATTAGCTTTTAGGTTAAGATCATAGAAATAGATCTTTGAATTCTTGAATGCTTCGTCATTAGATAAGAAAAAGAACGCGTCCGCATAGGTTCTTCGTCCTGAAATAATAAATGAACTTTTGTCTTTTACAATGGGTCCTTCCAGTGTTAGCCTAGAAGCAATTAGGCCAATTCCACCTGACGCAGCAAAACGTTTGTTGTTGCCTTCCTTCATTTTTACATCCATAACCGATGAGGCTCTTCCTCCATACGCAGCAGGTATCCCCCCTTTATATAAAGCCACATCTTTCAATGCATCTGAGTTAAATACTGAAAAGAAGCCAAACAGGTGCGATGCATTATATACAGGCGCTTCGTCAAGTAATACCAGGTTCTGGTCGGTTCCTCCGCCTCGTACATAAAAGCCGGCATTCCCTTCTCCCGCTGCTTTTACACCGGGTGTGAGCTGTATGGTTTTGAAAATGTCTTTTTCTCCAAATAAAACTGGAAGGGTTTCCACTTGTGCGGGAGTCAGAGAAAATACACTCATTTGAGTACCTGAGATATTGTTATCTGCTTTTTCCGTTTTTACCACCACCTCTTTTAATGTATTGCTTACCGGGGCAAGTGATATGTTTTGCGTGATATCTCCTTGCAACGAAATGCTGATACTTTGAGCAGTATAGCCCATGTATCTGTACAATAAGGTATAATTGCCAGCAGGGAGTGTGAGGGAATAGAAGCCATAGGTATTGCTGATGCTTCCTTTTTCTGGAGATTCAACAACTGAAACAATAGCTCCAATCATATCCTCACCGTTGGTGCTATCTTTAATGTAACCACTAATAGTATAGGTTTGTGCAGAGGTTTGAATAGATAATATTCCTGCTATGATAAGCAAAAGGATATGTCGTAGCTGCATACAAGTTGTTGATTGCCCGGTTTGTACTCAAAACGAACACAAAGATAGGGGACGGAAAAATTACTACTGAAATAATTATGTTATGATAAACCTAACGTTTTGCAGGTTTTAAATAGTATAATGATACCATGAGTGAGATAAGCAGAAAAATAGCTGTTAGTTGATGTGCTTCCGCAAGAACTTCATACGAGCCAAATTTTCTTGCACCCATTACATGGGCATGCAAAATGGTATATATACCCAGTACCACCTGCACTACTACAAATAGAAGTGGAAACCATCGGATGGTACGCAAAGGCGAAGTAAGTTTCCATATCGAACCGGCTTTATACCACCAGTGTACAATCAGTATCACTAATAAGTAGGCCAGGGTCCTGTGTATAAATTGTACATTGAGGATATCACTTACCCAGCTTTTTTCCATAAATGCAGAAGGAATCCAGCGACCATTTATCATAGGCCAGGTGGGGGCAGAAGGCGCAGCTTTGAGTCCCGACATAAAGGCTCCATAGGTAAGTTGTATAGCCAGCAATCCTAAAACCACTAAGGTGTGTTTCCGAAAACCAGAATGGCTGATCCGTTGCGTCTCAGGTACTGAAAGCTGAAGAGCAAACCAAAGGGTATAACACAATAATATTAGTGCTGCCATAAAATGAATGGCCAATCTGATATGACTTACATATAAATTAGTATCGTTAAGGCCACTTTTAACCATAATCCATCCTATCAGACCCTGGGCAGCACCGAGCGTAAAAAGCAGGATCAAGGGCAATACCATATCTTTTTCAAAATAACGCCTGATAATAAAAAATATAAAGCCAGAGAGAAATACAATTCCCAGTAATCTTGCCCAAAGACGATGAAACCATTCCCAAAAGAATATAAATTTGAAATCGTCAAGTGAAAAATGGTTATTTAAATATTTGTATTGTGCAATTTGTTGATATTGACTAAAAGCATGTTCCCATTCCTGCTGATTAGTTGGGGGAATGGCTCCCATGATAGGTGCCCATTCTGTGATCGAAAGACCAGATCCGGTAAGCCTTGTGGTACCCCCCAGAAAAATTTCCACGATAATCATAAATACGCCTAGGTACAACCATAAGGCTACTGCTTTTCGATGCGGATTGATTTTCACTTTACTATGAATTTGCAGGCAAAGTTAAGCCTCGTTTCCCGATTGATTTCCCTGAAAAAATTGTTGAAAAACAAAAATTCCATATCTTTGCAAAAGTATTGGAAGAAAATGTTAGGGGACACGCGGTTGTCCCCTTGTTTTATACATGGCAGAAGTAAAAGAACATATAGTAAATTTATTAACCCCATTGCTGGAGGGTACAGATATTTTTTTGGTAGATATTAAGATTAAACCTACCAATAATGTAAAGGTATTTATCGATGCTGATAAAGGGTTATCGATTGATAAAAGTGCAGGCATTAATAGGAAGCTATATGCACAAATAGAAGAGGCAGGACTTTTCCCTCCTGGCGATTTTTCTTTGGAAGTGTCGAGCCCCGGAGTAGATGAGCCTTTGAAATTATGGCGTCAGTATCGGAAAAACATTGGCAGAACGGTAGCTGTTACACTCAATGAAACAGAACAGACGCTCACCGGCGTACTGAAAGATGTAACAGAAGATGAAATTACTCTGGAGATTAAACAGAAAAAATCAAAAAATACAGAAACTCAGGTTATACCATTTACTCAAATACATAAAACAATTGTACAAATCGTTTTCTAAAACAGATCACCCCCGATTCGGGAAAAAAGTGTAAATCATGGCAAGTATAAATCTCATAGCATCCTTTCAGGAGTTTAAAGAGGCGGAAAATATAGACCGTCCTACCCTGATGAAAGTGATTGAGGACGTATTTAAAACCCTGCTTCGTAAAAAATATGGTACTGATGAGAACTTCGACGTTATCGTAAACGACCAGACAGGGGATTTAGAAATTTTTCGTCGTCGTACCATCGTAGAAGATGGTCAGGTAATGGATGATAACCTCGAAATCGAGTACTCTGAAGCCATTAAGATAGAACCCGATTACAATATCGGTGAGGAAGTTTATGAAGAAGTAAATGTGGTGGACTTTGGAAGAAGGGCTATTTTGGCTGCTAAGCAGACTCTTGCTGCCAGAATTGGGGATTTGAAAAAGAAAAACCTGCTGGATAAATACGCTGAAAGAATCGGAGAAATCATTTCCGGAGAAGTATATCAGATATGGAAAAAAGAAATTTTATTGCTCGATGATGAAGGTAATGAGCTTATTTTACCCAAATCTGAGCAAATCCCTTCTGACTTCTTCCGCAAAGGAGAAACCGTACGGGCTGTGGTGAAAAAAGTGGAAATGCGCAACAATACTCCCATAATTGTATTGAGCCGTACACATCCTTCGTTCCTAGAAAAGCTTCTTGAACTAGAAGTTCCTGAAATCCTGGATGGGCTGATCGTAATTAAGAAAATTGTACGTGAACCCGGAGAACGCGCTAAAGTGGCAGTAGAAAGTTATGACGATCGTATTGATCCCGTGGGTGCTTGCGTAGGAATGAAAGGTAGTCGTATCCATGGTATCGTTCGCGAATTGCGTAATGAAAATATTGATATAATTAATTATACCAACAATACACAATTATTAATTCAACGTTCTCTTACTCCGGCTAAAATTAACCGGATGGAACTAGATCATGAAACACATAAAGCAGATGTGTACCTAGATCCGGATCAAGTGTCTCTGGCAATCGGAAAGAAAGGTATCAATATTAAACTTGCCCAGGAGCTTACCGGATACAGTATCGACGTCTATAGAGATGTGATGGAAGATGAAATGGATTATGATATTGATATGGATGAATTTGCAGATGAAATTGATCCATGGGTAATCAATGAACTGAAGAAAGTGGGCTGTGATACAGCACTTAGCGTAATGGAATTATCAGTAGAAGAGCTTGTAAGACGTACCGACCTTGAAGTAGAAACCATTAAAGAGGTACAGCGAATATTAAAAGAAGAATTTGAAAGCGAATCCTAACAGTATGTGATAAAATATTCACCCGGTCGTGAATTCGACCAAGATGCAAAAAATAGCGTAGGTTTGTATTTTAAACATACTTAGGCATACAGCGATTATCGTTTGACTAAATATCGGAATGGCAACAGCAACGAAAACACCAAGATTACTGGCAGCAGCCAAAGAATTTAATATCGGTAAGGAAACACTCATTGAGTTCCTTACAAGTAAAGGCTTTGAAATTAATGCCAGTAATCCTAATACAAAAATTACTGAAGAAATGTACGACGCCTTACAGGCGGAGTTTGCACAGGACAAACTGGCAAAACGGAAAAGTGATGAAATCGCTCTTCCAAAAGGCCCGTTGCTGGAAAATATTAAAAAGCCTAAAGACGAACTTAATCTGACAACCTCTAAGGCCAAGTCGGAAGAGTTGTCACTTCCGGAAACACCAGCAGAGGATAAAAAGAAAACCACAGCTGAGCCCGAGGAAACTGCAGCTACTAAAACGAAAAAAGCAAAGGCTAAGGATATCCCTCCTGTAGAAGCAGCGGAAACAGAAACGCTACCTAAACAACAAGAGGAGACACCAACTCCAGAATCTCCTGCTGAAACAGTGGTTCCTGAAGAGCCGCCGGTAGCTGAAGAACCTTCAACACCACCGCCTGCAGCCAAGATTCCGGGATTGCCTACGATTGTAGGTAAGATTAATCTGGATGAATTAAACGTATCCAGTGGGTCAAAAAAATCAGCTAAAAAGAAATCAGCTAAAAAAGAAGAATCCCCTTCTAAACCGGCAAAAGAAGAAAAACCTGTTGAGGCTCCTAAAACGGCCAAAGAAGAGGAAAAGAAAGCGCCTGTAGAGGAACCCGTAAAAGAAAAGCCTGCTCCGGGGACAACAGAAGCTGCTAAAGCTGCACCGGAAACACCTCAAACTCCACAAGAAGAAGAAAAACTGGAACATATAGAAATGAAGGCTCCCAAATTGGAAGGGCCTAAGATTGTGGGTAGAATTGATCTTCCAGTTCAAACCTCTTCTAAACCAGACCATAAGGAAAAACGAAATAGAAAACGGATCCCTGTCCAGAAAAAACCTGAATCTATCAAGTCTGCTCATCCCGGAGGTGCTAAATCTGGAGAAAGACATTCAGGCGGACGCCCAGATAAAAGATCTGGTAAAAGACCTGAAAAACATGCACCGCAAACTCAGCAACAACAAGAGATTGATGCGAAAATTATTCAGGATAAAATCCGCCAGACTCAGGCTAAACTGGCAGGTGCAACCCGAAATAAAAGCTTGAAAGCCAAATATCGCAGAAACAAACGCGAGGAAATGGCTGAAAAACGAGCTTCTGAAAATTCAGAACAACAAAATCTAATTCAAGTCACAGAGTTTATTTCTGTAAGTGAACTCGCTAACCTGCTCGATGTAAGCTTTGCTGATGTAATCAGTAAATGTATGAGCCTCGGTATCATGGTTTCTATCAACCAGCGCCTGGATGCAGAAGTAATTGAACTTGTAGCTAGCGAGTTTGGATATGATGTGGAATTTATTAACCTCGAACAAGAAGCTGAGGTTGAAGAAGAAGAAATAGACTCAGAAGAAGAACTCGTGTCCAGAGCTCCTATCGTAACTATTATGGGACACGTTGACCATGGTAAAACTTCTTTGCTCGATTATATCAGAAATGCAAATGTGGTAGCCGGTGAAGCTGGTGGTATCACTCAGCACATTGGGGCTTATCAGGTAACTATCGACGAAAAAAAGAAAATCACTTTCTTAGATACTCCCGGTCACGAGGCATTTACCGCCATGCGTGCCAGAGGAGCTAAAGTGGCTGATATTGCAGTAATTGTAGTGGCAGCAGATGATGCCATCATGCCACAAACAAAAGAAGCTATCTCGCATGCTCAGGCTGCTAACCTCCCCATGATCTTTGCACTTAACAAAATTGATAAAGAATCTGCCAATCCTGATAAGATCAAAGAACAACTCGCAGGTATGAATATACTTGTAGAAGATTGGGGTGGAAAATATCAAAGCCAGGAAATTTCAGCTAAAAAAGGATTACATATAGATCTGCTCCTCGAAAAAATACTTCTTGAAGCAGAATTACTTGAATTAAAAGCCAACCCTAACCGTGTGGCTTCTGGTTCGGTTATCGAAGCCTCCCTGGATAAAGGAAGAGGATACCAAGCTACTATGCTGGTACAAAACGGAACCTTACACCAGGGGGATATGTTGGTGTGCGGACAATATTACGGTAAGATTAAGGCTATGTTTAACGAGCGCGGACAACGTGTGCAGGAGGCGGGCCCTTCGGTACCAGTACAAGTATTGGGATTGAATGGTGCACCTCAGGCCGGTGAAAAATTCCGTGTGTATGATGATGAAAACGAAGCAAAACAAGTAGCTACACACCGCTCTCAAATTCTCAGAGAACAGGGCATCCGTACACGTAAACACATTACACTGGATGAAATTGGGCGCAGACTTGCACTTGGAAACTTTAAAGAACTTTCAGTTATCATTAAAGGTGACTTCGATGGTTCGGTAGAAGCACTAAGTGACTCGCTACAAAAACTCTCTACTGAAGAAGTAGCTGTAAATGTAGTACATAGAGGTGTTGGGCAAATTACAGAATCAGATGTGCTTCTCGCAACTGCTTCGGATGCAATCATTATTGGCTTCCAAGTAAGACCTTCTATGCAAGCGAGCAAGCTCGCTGAACAGGAAAACATTGAAATCAGAACCTACTCTATTATCTATGACGCGATTGAGGAAATCAAAAGTGCTATGGAAGGTTTACTCGAACCTAAAGTGGAAAGGAAAACGGTGGCTAACGTGGAAATCAGAGAAACTTATAAAATTAGCGGCATAGGTACAATTGCCGGATGTTATGTACTTGATGGTAAGATTTCACGTAACTCCAAAATCAACCTGGTCAGAGATGGTATTGTAATCTTTACCGGAGAACTAGCCTCTCTGAAACGCTTTAAAGATGATGTGAAAGAGGTTGCTGCAGGTTATGAATGTGGTATGTCTATAAAGAACTATAACGATATCCATGTAGGTGATATCATTGAAGCCTTCGAAGAGGTAGAAGTTAAACGTTCTTTATAGAAAAGATACACAAACCATTATTACCGCTTACTTCGCATAGGAGTACGCGGTTTTTTTGAGCTACAATTAATAGTTTACTTTTTTTGAATAATATATTAGTAAGATGCTTGATAAGCTTGAGGCCATAAAAGCAAAATTTGATGATCTGGCTATTGCGCTTACAAATCCCGAAATAGTTCAGGATAATAAACGGTTTACTTCTTTAAGTAAAGAGTATAGAAAACTGGAACCTATCGTGGATGCGTATAAGCAGTATAAGAACTGTCTGGATAGCATCCAGTTTGGAAAAGAAATACTCGATCAAGAGTCGGATGAAGATCTGAGGATAATGGCAAAACAGGATATAGAAAAGGCAGAGGAAGATAAAGAAAGATTGGAACAAACCATTCGCCAGCTGTTAATTCCAAAAGATCCTCAGGATGAAAAAAATGCTATTTTAGAAATTCGTGCGGGTACAGGAGGTGATGAAGCCAGCTTGTTTGCCGGAGATTTACTGAGAATGTATCAGCGTTATTGTGAAAAGAAAGGCTGGAAAACGGCACTTGTCTCGGAAACTGAAGGAACTGTAGGAGGCTTTAAAGAAGTGTTGCTCGAAATCACTGGGGATGATGTATACGGGACCTTGAAATTTGAAAGTGGCGTACATCGTGTACAACGTGTGCCAGCTACCGAAGCCAGTGGAAGACTACATACTTCAGCAGCAACAGTAGCTGTAATGCCCGAGGCAGATGAAATTGATTTTGAGTTAAAAGAAAGTGATCTGAAAATGGAAACCGCCCGAAGCGGTGGTGCTGGTGGTCAGAATGTAAATAAAGTAGAAACTAAAGTAATTTTGACACACATTCCTACTGGTACTGTGGTAGTTTGTCAGACTGAACGGACGCAGCTTGGCAACCGAGAAAAAGCTACTCAAATGATGCGTACTAAATTATACGAAGAACAAGTGAGAAAGCATGAAGAGGAAATTTCTAAGAGAAGAAAAAGTCTGGTGAGCACCGGTGACCGTTCTGCTAAAATTAGAACCTATAACTATCCGCAAGGAAGAGTTACCGACCATAGAATCAACATGACAATTTATAACCTTGATGACTTTATGAACGGAGATATACAAGAAATGATTGATGCCCTACAATTTGCGGAAAATGCAGAAAAAATGCAGGCCGGAGAAACTATTATGCAATAAACCAAGAAACGAAATATAATATTTTATAAACACCCACAATACACAGATATGCACCAATCCAATTTTGACTTACCGGGTATCGTTGGAACGTTACAAAAAAACAAACGTTTCATATTGATGGTTATGTTGCTAGCAGCCATCATTGCTACTATAGCTTATTTTATACGACCCACACAGTACAAAGCTGAGGTTGAGTTTATTCCTTACAACCCACTTTATTCTGATCGTCAAAATATATTCCGATTAGATGAAGCTCGCTATATTGGCTACTTTGCTTCGGAAAATGATATGGATAGAATCTTAGCTATAGCTGAAGCTAGCAATACAGTGGGTAGGACTGTGGATGAATGTAAGGATCTACTGCAATCAGAGAAAGAAAAGAAGGAGAAAAAAAGAGCTAAGCTTATTAAAGAATTTCAAAAAAAATTTAAAATAAAACTTACCGATAATCAAACTATGGCTGCATCCTTTGTCGATAAGGATTCTCTTACTGCCATCAAGGTTATTAATAAAACAGTGCATGTTCTGGAAGATGAGTATAGAAATTACATCAATGGCATGAGCCTAAATATTGTGCAGGCATTACAACATAAAATCCGCGAAACAGACAGTGTTATTTATATATTTTCTGACTCTTTAGCCACCTTACGCGATCATTATAAAATTTATGACATCATAAACCCCGCACGTAATACCATCATTAATGGTAGCTATAAGCATAATGGTGTACCGGGGTTTGCAAAAGGATTGGAAGAAATTCAGCATATTGAAGCTATCAAAGATCAAATGGTGAAAGACAGAGCCACCTATACGTCTTTATTAAACGAACATACTACCGGGCGTGAAATTAGTAAACTGCCTTTATTGCACGTGATTTCGTCGGCAGAAGATAATACTGAAAAAGACGGATTGAACCTATCCATGACTATTTTATCGGCATTGTTTGCTTCCGGATTTTTTACATCAATATTCGTTTTGCTTCGCTCTGCGATAAAAAAATAATCTCTGGTTAGTTTATCCATGTTGTCATCCTTATCCATACATAACAAAAAGGTTACTAACACCATCATTGCTGTATTGCTGAGTGCTATTGCCCTATTTGTGTATGCACAAGATATCAGATGGTTAGCTCTTCCTTTTGTTGCTTTGTATGTAATGCTACTTTTCTTTAACTGGAAAATAGCATACTGGATCTTGTTAGGATGTATCCCATTTTCTATCCACATTTTCCTCGCGGGAAAATCACTAAGTACCTCGCTCCCTGATGAACCTTTGATGTGGATGTTTTTGTTGTTCTTCGCAATAGTGTGGGCTTCTAAACCCAAAATATTCCCAGATTGGTTCTGGAAAAACCCACTTACAACTATTCTTTTACTTCAGTTTGTCTGGTTAGTTGTAGCCGTTATCTATAGTCAGGAAAAGTTTATTTCCATTAAGTTTTTACTTGCCAAATGCTGGTTCCTGACTTCTTATTTGCTCATACCCATCTTTGTATTCAGGGAAAAGAAAGATTTTAAAAAGGGTTTCTTTATCTTTTTTATACCCCTGTTAATTACCATGTTAATCATCTTCGTAAGACATGGAGTGTTGTACCAGTTTCAATATAATCCGGGAATTGAAAAAGCTATTTCTATTTTATATTACAATCACGTGGATTACTCTACCGTAATTTCCATGTTTTTCCCGGCAGTTTGCATCGCATATACACTGATTGATAAGCAAAAAAAGCTTTTACGCAGATTCTGGATGGGTATCATCCTGTTCTTTATTGCTGCAATTTTCCTCGCATATGCTCGTGCCGCTATGCTGGCTGTAATTTTCTGTGCAATTATCGCATGGGCAATAAAAAAGAAATTAGTGAATTGGTTAATGGCTGCTTTTTTTACCGTGCTGATAGGACTTACCTCACTGCTTATTTATAAAAACAACTACATAGCCCTGCGCCCGGATTTCGAACAGACCTATACACATAGATCGTTTCAGTCTCACATCATTGCCACTTTCCGAGGCCAGGATATGTCATCTATGGAAAGGCTATATCGCTGGATTGCAGCCGTGAGAATGAGTACGGAACATCCGATGGTTGGGTTTGGGCCAAATTCCTTTTATTTTTATTACAAACCCTATGCCGTAACCATGTTTAGAACCTACGTAAGTAGGAATCCAGAACGTTCTACTACCCATAATTATTTTCTGTTTATGCTGGTTGAACAGGGATGGCCAGCTATGTTGCTGTATGGAGTTTTGGTAGTAACATTTTTTGCTCAGGCGCAAAGAACGTATCATAAATTTAAAGATCGTTTCTATAAACAGGTTACACTTGGAGTAGCTATGATGTTTGCCGCTAGTTTTGTGAATAATTTCTTTTCAGAACTCATTGAAACACATAAAGTAGGCGCCCTGTTTTATATGAGTATTTCACTACTGATTATTCTAACCCATAAGAGTAAAAAAGAACAGGAACAAACATCTCATCCGCTGCCATAAGAATTATTGCATATGTTTACTGGAATCGTTGAAACTACTGGTATTGTTCTCGAAGTTATCCCTGATAAGGAAAATTTACATTTTAGGATTCAGGCAGGTATAGCTGAGGATTTACAGCCCGATCAGTCAGTAGCTCACGATGGCGTTTGCCTTACCGTAACAGAAGTTGCCAAAGACTCTTATTGGGTAACAGCCATCCGGGAAACTCTTTCTAAAACGAATCTCTCAGGATGGAAATCAGGTACACTGGTAAACCTTGAGCGTGCAATGCCTTTACAGGGTAGATTAGACGGACATTTTGTGCAGGGGCACGTGGATGCTACCAGCCGATGCCTTTCCATTCAACCCGATCAAGGGAGTACACTGTTTCAATTTCATCTACCCGCTACACATGCACATTTAGTGGTAGAAAAAGGTTCTATATGTATCAATGGGGTTAGCCTTACCTGTTTTAACCTCCAGCCAGATAGCTTTACGGTAGCCATTATTCCCTATACGATGGCACATACAAATTTTCAATCTTTGGAGAAGGGTGCTTCTGTAAATCTCGAATTTGATCTTCTGGGGAAATATATTAGCAGGCTTCAAGAATTGAAAAATCAGGATCACCTGCCCCTTCCATGATTAGTTTTTCCTTAACAGCTAAGAATAACATATTTTGTATCTTTGGCTAATTATGATATTTAAAACCATAATTTGGCTTCTGATTATCTTTTTCCTGTTGAGAATTGTCTTCAGGTTTTTCTTTCCCATTATTCAGATTACCCGAATGACGCATAAACAAATGCGGCGCATGCAGGATCAGCTAAAAGATATGGCAAACCAACAAGCTAATGCCGAATCTTCTACTAAGCGAAACAAATCTTCACTGCAGGGAGAATATATCGATTACGAAGAAATTCGCTAAGGTTTTTATCTTCAGCAACAACATACGCTCGCTACATGCGACTAATTAACCTATTCTTGTAATCACTGCTTTTTATTTGCTTATTTTTGCGACCTTATGTTAGTGTCGTTACAAAATGTCTCCTTTTATTTTGGAGCTAGACCTATATTAGAAGGGGCTAATTGGCAAATTGGTCCTGGAGAACGTATTGGATTGGTAGGTCACAACGGAGCGGGGAAATCCACTGTATTACGACTTATTACAGGATATTATACACCTGATAAAGGATCTATCCATAAACCCAAAGATGTTACACTTGGTTTTTTTAACCAAGATTTATTGAGCTTCTCTTCTGATGCTTCTATTCATCAGGTAGCTATGGAGGCGTTTGACAAAGCTCGTGCTTTGGAAAAATACATGGCCGAACTGGTTGCTAAATTGGAGTCCGCACCCGAAGATCCTGAACTACTTGATGCCTATAGTCATGCTCTCCACGACTTTGAAATTGCCGGAGGCTATGAGATGGAACATAAAACCGCAGAAGTACTCGAAGGTCTTGGTTTTTCCACTACAGACCTGCTACGTCCCTACAATGAGTTTTCAGGAGGATGGAGAATGCGGGTGTTGCTGGCTAAAATGATGTTGCAAGCTCCAGATTTATTGTTACTGGATGAGCCTACTAACCACCTGGATCTGCCCTCTATAGAATGGTTGGAAAGGTATCTGCAAAGCTATCCGGGTAGTGTGGTAATTGTGTCTCACGACCGCTATTTCCTGGATAGAATGGTTACCAAAATAGTAGAGGTATTTCAGCGGACTTTAGTTTCTTACAGTGGGAATTATACCTTCTTCCAAAAAGAAAAAGAGGAACGTATGCTGTTACAGCAGCGTGCCTATGAAAATCAACAAGAGTATATTCGTCAGCAAGAAAGATTTATTGAGCGTTTTCGTGCCAAGGCTACTAAAGCTGCTCAGGCGCAAAGTGCGATTAAACGATTAGATAAACTGGAAATTATTGAAGCTCCAGATACTTCTGTCCCGCAAATCCATGTCAATTTTGATGTGGCCATACAACCTGGAAAGATAATTTCTTCACTGGAAAATATCAGCAAACGTTATGGCGATAATGTTATCCTCAAAAACACTTCTGCTGAAATCAATCGAGGAGATAAAATAGCCTTAATCGGAGCCAATGGTAAAGGGAAATCCACATTGCTTAGAGTAATTGCTGGTATAGAACCTTGTGAGGGGGTTCGAAAAATAGGCCATAATGTGGTGGAAAGTTTTTATGCACAACACCAATTGGAAGCACTGAATGTGGAGAATGAAGTATTACAGGAGCTTGCACAAGCAGGAACGGGTAAAACAGAACAAGAGTTGCGACAACTCTTAGGTGGATTTTTGTTTAGCGGTGACGATGTGTTTAAAAAAATAAAAGTTCTTTCTGGAGGTGAGAAGGCAAGAGTGGCCTTAGCTAAAGTAATTGCCGCTAGGGGTAATTTTTTAATGCTGGATGAGCCTACCAACCACTTAGATATGCAATCGGTGGAAATGCTCATTACTGCCTTAAACCGTTATCAGGGAACTTTGATACTAGTATCCCACGATCGTTATTTTATTAGTAAAACAGCTAATAAAATATGGTCTATTGAGGAAGGGCAGATAAAGGTATTTCCTGGCGGATATGAAGAATGGGTGCTATGGGAGCAAGAGAAATGGAAAAAAGCACAACTACATACACCTCCAGAAAATGCCCCTCAGCTAAAGGAAAGCATGGCTTCTCCCAAACCCAAAAATATACCTAATCATAGCGAGTTGTCACAGTGGAGAAAAGAACTACAATCGCTTACTAAAAAAATGCAAAAACTGGAAGATGGACTAGAAAAGCTGCAAAAAGAAAAATCACAAATGGAAAGCTCTCTTGCAGACCCTGCTATTTATGCAGACAGAGAAAAGTTTTTGGAACTTGATACCCAATATAAAAAGCTGTGTGCATCCTACGATGAAGCGCAGGCTGGATATGATCAAATATTAGAGCAAGTGATGGTGCTGGAAGAGAAAATAGCTGAAGCAGAACAATCCAGTTAAACCTTATGGGTGCTTATCTCATACGCCATCCTTTCTATGGTTTTTATGGAAGGATTGCGTATCTTAGACATAACCGATACCTATCAGATACTCATTCTATACCTAAATATATTGTCTATGCCGTCTTTCGATATAGTTTCTAAAGTGGATCTACAGACTTTAGATAATGCTGTGAATGTTGCCAAAAAAGAAATTGGTACACGTTTCGACTTTAAAGGCACACATGTAGTGATAGAGCTTGATAAAAAGAATATGTCTATTTCTCTGGAAACTGAATCGGATATGAAAATGAAGCAGGTAGAAGATGTGCTTCTTACCAAAGCTATGCGGCAAGGACTAGAAGCCAATTCTTTTGACCTTAGCAAAGAAATCACAGCTTCAGGCAAGCATGTCCGTAAAACCATTCCTGTGAAGAACGGCATTGATAGAGAGATGGCTAAAAAGATAGTTAAGCTCATTAAAGACAGTGGACTGAAAGTGCAACCGGCTATTCAGGATGATACTATTCGCGTTAGCGGGAAAAAAATTGATGACCTACAGGCAGTGATACAATTGTGTAGAAATGCAGGTCTGGATATCCCTCTTCAGTTTGTCAATATGAAATCCTAAGTGCTATATACAAAAACGTCAAAATAAACCATGAGTTTATTTTGACGTTTTTACTAAAGGCATACACTAAGCTGCTGGAATACAGTTTTAGAATAACTGAGCTATAAGCTTATCTTGGTTGATTCCTTCTGCTTCTGCTTTGTAATTTCTCACTACTCTATGGCGTAATACATCATGTGCCAATGCTTTTACATCTTCTATATCTGGAGCGTATTTTCCTTGTAATAAAGCATGGCATTTAGCCCCCAGAATCAGATATTGTGAAGCTCTGGGACCGGCGCCATAACTTATGTATTTCTGGGTAGCCTCTGATGCTCCGGGCGTATCAGGTCTAGTTTTTTGTACAAGTGACACTGCATATTCCAGGACATTATCAGGCACAGGCACTCTCCGTATGAGTTGTTGGAAATATTCAATCGCAGCACCGTCCATCACTTTTTGCAATTGCACATTGCTTACTCCTGTGGTGTTTCGCACAATAGAAACCTCTTCTGCAAAACTGGGATAGTTGAGGTTAATCATAAACATAAACCTGTCAAGCTGTGCTTCAGGTAGGGGATAAGTACCTTCCTGTTCAATGGGGTTTTGTGTTGCTAATACAAAAAATGGAGAGGGGAGAGTATGCTCTACACCTCCTGAGGTTATGTTTCTTTCCTGCATGGCTTCTAACAAAGCTGCCTGGGTTTTGGGCGGTGTACGGTTAATTTCATCTGCTAGAATAATATTAGCAAAAATGGGACCTTTGATAAACTTAAAGTTGCGATGCTCATCCAGGATCTCTGCACCTGTAATATCACCCGGCATTAAATCTGGCGTAAACTGAATTCTTTTAAAAGAAAGATCCAATACATCAGCTACGGTTTTAACTAGCAATGTTTTTGCCAGCCCAGGTACACCTACTAATAAGCTGTGTCCATTACACAATATGGAAATAATCAGCTTTTCTACCACATCATGCTGTCCTACAATGACTTGCCCAATTGATTTTTTAAGTACATCATATCTTTCTTTAAGGGCACTTGCAGCTTCGGTATCTGAGTTGTATTTCAACATATGGATTCTAAAATTTTAGTGTAATTAAGTGGGTAAGTTCTGTTATTTTGCGTTAACAGACAAATTCACAATATGGATTTAACAATCAGTCAGGCTCAACAACAAGTAGATAACTGGATTCGTACGATTGGCGTACGTTATTTTTCTGAGCTCACTAACCTGGGAATCCTGATGGAGGAGACCGGTGAACTTGCTAGGGTAATGGTGAGGAAATATGGGGAACAGTCATCCAAATTTTCGGAACTAGATACAGATCTGGCAGACGAAATGGCCGATGTATTATGGGTTTTGATTTGTTTGGCTAATCAAACAGGGGTAGATCTTACAGAAGCATTTCAAAAAAATATGGAAAAGAAAACCCAGAGGGATAAAGATAGACATCAGCAAAATGAAAAACTAAAAAAATAAAGAGAAAGGCTGTTCTCAGCCTCTAATTATTCAGTATAAATAGCGCCGGCACCTGCATAGGCTCTAGACCAGTAGCTGTCTGCAAGATTGCTGATCATCACTCCTCCAGAACTGGATGCATGTACAAAGTAGTCATTGGCCAGATAAATGCCTACATGATTAATTCTTTTCCTACCTCTTGTTTTGAAAAAAACTAAATGACCTTCCTGAAGGCTATCTCTTTTTTTAATGTAGCGACAGTGTCTAAATTGTTCTAAAGAAGTACGTACCAGATCTACGCAAAATACATTGCCATAGAGTAACTGAACAAATGCCGAACAATCTATGCCCGATTCATCAGTGCCTCCATATTTGTATTTAACCCCATACCATTTGTCGATAAAATTGTACAGACAAATGTTAACAATATCATCGGGAGACAATCCTAATATATCGGCATATTTTAATTGCAATGAAGCATAGGATGCATCACTATTGTTTATGCATGCTGCAACACCAGCAGCTTCAGGCATAGTAAATGTATAAATGGGGCCTGACGATTCCTCAGGAAGATCGTAAACTACCTTCATTTTTTTGTTGGAACCAGCTAAAATAATGCTATCTGGAGCATCAGCAATAGGTGTAACTTGATGTGATTTATTGAAGTAACCAATGGGGTCTATTAACTGATGAGATGAATGGCAGGCTCCTAGGAGCAAAACCGCGCCCATTAACAGCAAAAACTTATGTATATATTGAACAGGTTTTGCCTGCATAATAATTTACCCTTACAATAGATTTAGTGAAAACCTGCACTCATGAAAGTTTTATAGCAAATCAGGTCAGAGGCTATAAGAATAGCAGGTCGAACAAAGATAATTATCACAGTTGAAAATCACAAAATCTGATAAGGAATTTCGTAACGCTGCAATAATTGTATCATATTTTTCTCATTTCGCTTTATCTGCCGACGCATGGGCATAAACGGCCATTTTTTTCGAAGACTTACTAAACGGTCGCGAGGGGGTTGTAAAAAAATACTAACCAGCCAATTCATTGCAACAGGAGCTCTAAATGCCTTGCTGCACTGGCTGTAATAGATCATGGCTATTCTATTTCCCGATTGATCTAATACGGCTTCCAAGCTTTTTACATCTGTAAAGGATGATATGCACAATATAGCCCCAGTAGTGGGTTTGTATAAATAGGCTTCTGGGCTGATTTCCTTTTGCCACATAGCCTTACTCATATAGCGAGCTACGGCTTCTTCTGTGTTTATATTAACTGATTCATCCGGGAAATGCTGATCTGGTATATATTGAATTGGGTATCGTTTGGCATTGAGTGACTGATATACTGACCAGATGTTGTTTTTGTAATAGTTGAGCATTTCATTTTGGTATGCGTCTGCATGATTCGAAAAGGTATTATGAAAGCTGGCATAGAAAGGTATATGTGAAGCAAAAGGTTCAAAGCGCTCTGGAATGCGTACTACAAGTTCTCTGTTTCGTGCATAGTATTTCCATACTATCCTTCGCACATCATCCCCTGGCTCAAAATCTTTATAGTTTAGATACTCCCCTTCTACACGGTGAAGTGTATCGGTTCTGATATCTGTCTGTGTGGATATATGGGGACTTACATCAGTTTCCTCTAATGGCGTAGCATAGGGTTGCTGGTAAAATTGCCCCTGTACTTGTTCTTTCACTGGTAATGATAAGACACCAAACATATCCCTGAAATAGACCATACCTTGTTTGATCTGATATTCCCGAATATCAGGAAAAAGAATTTTGAATCGACCAGTAATGCCCGTACGAAAAATTTTACCCGGTACTTTTTTGTTGGATTGAAGGCTGAATAAATCTGAATAACTTTCCTGATCGTAAAAAAGCCGTCCTTTTACAAATCCTAACCATGGACGAATAGCACCTTCAATGGTAGCTGTTACAAAATATGCGTGTTTTAAGGAAGATTTTTGTTCGGATTCAAATCGAATGTCGAATCGTGTTTTCTGATGACGACGTAGCCATAGATAGTATAACCATGCGAACAATGCACTAATAGCTGAAAGAGTAAATAAGCATATTGTAAACCAAAAAACAATTTTCCCTAATAACCATAGAAAAGGATATTGTAGCATAAAATCCTTTTCGCCGGCATGTTCATACAGTAAATACCAAATAAGCCCAAAAACGAAACCTATAAATAAGGTGTTTCGGGTAAATGGAATAAAATTGCTAAGGTAGAATAGTTGTTTTTTGATTTTCTGAAACATACCTGCCCACAAATTAAAACACCATATTCATAGTTGAATGTTAAAATACAATACGGTTGTTCTAAAACATACTAACTTTTTATGGTAAGCGATTATTGGATGATCTTGTGAAGTGTTTTAGGCTGAAAAGGAGTAAATATCGTTGTATATGTCAGGAAAGGCTGATGTGATTGACCTATAATAACGAAGTCTCGCTCTATTTGTAGTAGCGAGACTTCGTATATCTGTGATGGTTGTGAAAGCTTATTAAGCTGCTGATTAGCCAACTGTGATTTGTTGTACAGTAGGTTCTGTGAGTTCTTTTTTAGGCAGATTTACTTTTAATATTCCATCCTGATAGGTGGCAGTAATGTTTGCTGCATTTATCTTATCGTTTAAGGTAAAGCTACGGCTGAAGCTTGCAAAACGATATTCTTTACGAACCCATTTCCCATTTTGCTCATCTGTAGATTCTCTGCTTTCTTTGTTTTCATAACTTATGCGAAGTACATTACGATCTACCTGAACCTTGAAACCTTCTTTTTTCAGTCCGGGAGCAATTACTTCAACTTCATAAGATTTTTCAGATTCTTTGATGTTTACAGGAGCAAATGATTCAGCTCTGTCTTCAAAATGAAAGGCATTGTGAAATAAATCATCAAAAATGCCAGTAAAGCTGCGAGGTATTAGAGCAGATGCCATGTTGTTGTACATAATTTTTAGTTTTTGGTTTGCTAATAGCTAATCAAACTATTTTCCAAACTAAAAATAATGACATTGTGTCATTGTGTTTTGATTTTATAATGACAAAATGTCTTTTTTTGTAAAAATGCATAGAAGATTAGTCAGCATAAGGAGCAGAAGTTGGCTAAAGATATTATCGTCCGAAACGAAACCACTGACTCAGCGGGTGTTTTTTACCTTGTAACCAATAAGAACACATTTCCATACCAGCAATGGAGAAAGTAATGCCGTTACCTCCAAATCCTAAGACAAAATAGCTATTCTTAAATGCTTTGTGTGTACCTATATAGGGTAGGCCATCTTGAGTTTCTCCAAACGTACCAGCCCAGGAAAAATCAGGCAAAAACGATGTGTGAGGGAGATGCTTGTAAAATGTTTTTACTAGTTTTTCTTCTTTTCGGGATATAAGTCTATCTCTTTTTTGTGGGTTTTGAAATCTTTCATCTTCCCCACCTATTAAAAAGCGTCCATCATCTGTGGTACGCATATATATGTAGGGTTTAGCAGTATTCCAAACTAAGATATCCTGATAAGCTTTTGTATGTTCAGGATTGATTTCAGACACTACAGCATATGTACTTATGAGATCTACAAATTTTTCAGGAATCATACCTGCACTTTCATAACCTACGCAATAGATTATTCTTCTGGTTTTGATAGTAGCGCCAGAATTCACAAGTACTTCCTGGGATCTGGGGTGATATCCTACTTGCATTAATTCTGTTTTATCGAAGATGCGTAAACCTCTTTGATGATTATAATGGAGCAGTTCATGTACTAAGGTATAGGCATCGACGCTGGCGCCAATCTGAGAAAGTATGCCGCCATGTGTAGCTGCAATTTGATATTTTTCGTCAATATCTTTCGCATCGAGCCATGCAACCTTAAAGCCAGCTTGCTGGCGAGCTGTATATTCTTTTTGAAGGCTGATTACATCTTTTTTTCTGGCTGCGAAATACAATGATTTTTTCTTGTGAAAGCCAGACTTTGATCGTATTTGTTTGCATATATGCTGTAACTGGAGTATGGAATCTGCACAGGCATGATAACTAGCTACAGCGCCCTCTTCTCCTATTTTTTCAATAAGCTCATGCAGTGATACGTCTATTTCATATTGAAGCATAGAAGTAGTTGCTGAAGAGCTCCCATTGGCTATCTCTCTCTTATCAATAAGTACGGTGTTGTACCCATCTTCCACGCATTGATGAGCAATAAGACTTCCGGTAATACCTCCACCTACAATAAGTACATCGCAGGTTATATCATACTGCAGAGAAGGATAGCTATAGAGTATCCCGTTTTTGACCAACCAAAAGGGTTCGCTAGACTTTAGTTTCATATAGAGTGGGGTGGTTAGTATGTATCAGACTAGTATTTTAGAGAAATCCGGGCTATTGCCCGGATTGTTATAATCTAACTGATTAACATATAAATACTATGCCACCAGCTTTACTCCATACATAGGAGGAGTGAGGAATGTATTATGCGCCACTAGATTTTTTCTTGATAAACTGATATATCAATCGTAGAGGAACTGCAGTGGCTCCATACTGACGATAGCCTTTGGCTTCCTTTGCAAAAGCTGCCCCAGCAATATCCAAATGCACCCAAGGATAATCTGTAAAGTGTTCCAGGAATTTTCCGGCAGAGCTAACGCCACCTGCTGGTCCTCCTATGTTTTTAATATCGGCGATTTCAGATTTTAATAAATCTCCGTACTCAGGCCATAAGGGTAGATGAATAAGCCGTTCATACACTTCTTCTCCAATAGCAGATAGCTCTTGTATGGCTTCCTGATTATTTCCTAATACAGAGCTACCAAATGTAGCTGTAATAGCGGTAGAGGCACCTGTTAATGTGGCCATGTCAATTACCAGTTCAGGGTCATATTGCTTAGCAAAAGCTAAAGCATCTGCCAGTACCAGTCTGCCTTCTGCATCTGTATTCTGTATTTCTACAGTGGTGCCATCCAGCATGGTAATTACATCATCAACTACCATGGCGTTAGAAGATATTTTATTGTCGGTAGCTGGCACAAGGCCAATCACATAGTAGGGTAATTTGCTGGCAGCTATAGCGGCCATAATACCTAATACAGCAGCCCCTCCAGCCATATCGCTTTTCATATTCGACATAAATCCTCCGGTTTTGAGAGAATATCCTCCTGTATCATACATCACCCCTTTACCTACTAATACTAAGGGTTTACTGTTGCGAGCATGAGCTGGTTGATAACGGAAAATGTTGAAAGTAGGGGGTGTGTCAGAACCACTATTTACAGCTAAAACACCGCCCATACCTAAAGCTGTAATTTTTTCTTTATGATAGACCTCAGTTTCAAAACCATATTGTTTTCCGGTTTCTATAGCAATCTCTGAAAACTGTATGGCGTTCAGATGGTTTACGGGTTCGTTTACAATGGTTTTTACATGGGCAATTATTTGTCCTAAGTTGGTCAATTCTTCTAATTGAGCAAATGCAAGATGATCTTGTGGTATATAAACCTGAATAACTAAAGGGTTTTTCTTGGTTTTGTACTTATGGAAATGGTAACTACTCAGTATAAGTCCTTCCAGCATTGCGTATCTTGCTTTTTCGGTTAGTTTGTCGAGTCCGGATATGTGAACTGTGGAAGATGTTTCTTGTTTTAGGGTAGCATATAAGGATGCTCCCGCAAGGCGAATAGCTTCCAGCTCGGTTTTAGCTAGCATAACCAAAAATCGCCTATGGTTTTCCCAAAGAATACGGATTAGGTTTTTCTTTTCTTCAAAAGCCTGGAGTAAACTTCCTGTCAGTGAAAGAGGAATATTATAGGATCGAAGTTCTTCTTCGGAAGTGATGATGATCACTTCATCTGTGTTCTCTGGTAATTCCTGTGGATGCGCATAAGATTGTAAGCGGGCATTCAAATACAGATCTTGCATAGCAAATTCTTTGGTTTTAATAGTGGTTTTTATGTTTTGATGGTCCCTAAGTTACGAAACTGCATCACATAGGGTTAGTTATTAGTAAAGTAAATCCTTTTACATAGGAGTTTTATTGGAGATAAAGAGTGTGAGATGCTAGGAGCAGGTATTGGATGGGGGTGAAAAGGAAGTGCTGTAAAATAAAATAGTCTTAGTTTTTTAGTTTCACGAAATGCTATTAAATTTGCATCCCTTCAAAGATGCGGCGGTGGCGAAACTGGTAGACGCACTACTTTGAGGTGGTAGCGCCTGTTAAGGGCGTGGGAGTTCGAATCTCCTCTGCCGCACTAAGGAGATTTTCTCCAAAATTGACTAAGGGCTGTTCTAAAAAAGAACAGCCCTTTCGATTTTAATTTTGACAGTACTTGTACAAATATGAAGTCTATATAAGTAGTTTCAGAATCTTTCCCAAACCATTACTACAATATAAAACGATAGCCTGCACGACAAGCTGTTACTGTCAGGCAGGCCAGAATAGGTTTGAAAAATGGGCGGATTAAGAAATCTATTCAGAAGCTTTGTTGTCTCCTGATTTTTTCATGATAGCATATACTTCAATGCCAAAACCAATCATAATTAACAAGGGAGCCAGCGTAATACGGCGGAAGCTATAAATAGCTTCATAATCAAACTTGTTTGGATCAGGACTCTTTCCTCCTGCTATTAAAAGCAACCCGAGTAATACAAAGGCAATTCCAATAATCATCCAGCGATAATTAGTCTTGTCGAAAAGAAACTGCTGATTTCCTCTGATCGTAGTATTTTTTGTGGTTTTAGACATAATAATGTGTTGATTTTAAAGATCAATAAAGATCGTCAACATGCATTTTTAAGTATTTAATTACTGATCTATGCGTGCTGACTACTGAAATGATAATACCGGTAACAATCATTGCCACCATGAGCAATCCGATTTTGAATGGCTCGTGTAAGGCTTGGAGTTCGGGTAATAATGTTTCTGCAAAAGATATCACCAGCCAAAGTCCTACTACGGCTATCAACCCGCTTATAAAGCCATTCAGCAAGGCTCGCTGATCAAAGGGGCGGGTGATGAAATTTCGGGTGGCACCTACCATTTGCATGGTTTTAATAAGAAACCTATTACTAAACATAGCTAGGCGAACGGTATTGTCTATCAATACCACCACAATGATAAATAGTAACAGAGAGATACCTCCTAATATCCAACCAATCTTTTTAAAGTTTTTGTTCATGGTATCTATCACTGCTGTGGGATAGCTAACTTCACGAACAATATTACTTTGCCTTACAAAGGAATCAATACGGCGCAAACTGTCGGGGTTTACATATTCTTCATACAACCTGAGATTGATGGAAGCATACAGTGGATTAAAATCTAATAGCTCTGTAAAATCTTCCCCCCATTCTTTTTTAAATCCTTCCGCTGCTTCTTCTTTGCTTATGTAAGTAGTAGATCGTATAAAGGGTTGTTTATCTAAGATGTCTTGCAACTTTTGCGCCATGGCAGGGCGTGTGTTGTCATGCAGAATTACTTGTACTTCGATATCTTCTTTAAAAGCTTTAGTTAGGCTTTGGCCATTTAATACCAGCCAGCCTAAGGTGCCTAATAAAAATAACACCAAGGATACACCGATGATAGCATATACGTAGGATGGTTTGGATTTTTGAGACGAGGCCATGCAGATATCTTACTAAAGGTCAAAAATAAAAAATAAATAACCAGCTATTGTTAAAAGGAGTTAAAAATAGGAGTTACACTCGAAAAATTAGTTAACTACCCATTTAAAACTATAGGATTGTTTACTGGTGGTCAATTTAACAATATATATGCCCATCGGGATTTGCTGCGTCAGGGTCATGGAGTGTATATGATTACCAGTTTTTGTTTCCCACTGGGATTGATAAACACATTGCCCATGAATATCAGTTATAGACATACTAACGGGTCCTGAAAGGGAGTAAGGAGTTTGGAAAGTTAGTTCTGTACAGTTTTGGCATGGGTTAGGGTATAGCCTTATATGCTCGTTGGGGCTGGGAATTTCATCGGTACTTAGTTTATTCCACACCGTACAAAAGTTGGGAATTCCATAGCCATATTGTATGCCAGGGTTTGCATAAGTATGCCCGCTCTGCCTTACGATCTCTTTGATTCTGGGAAGCGAAACACCGGGTGATGCCTGCAATACACAAGCCATATAACCAGCAATTTGTGGAGTGGATAAAGAGGTTCCTATGGAAAAATATATTTGATTTGTATTTCTCATTACAGCTGCGGGATTACCTTGAGCACATACATCGGGTTTGGTATGTAAGGATGCATTAGGTCCATATCCGCTACTGCTGGCAGGGACACCGTTTACATCTACATTCCCTACAGTAATTACACTATCAGCATCTCCGGGAACTAATAACCCTCCGGGGCCCTCATTACCTGCTGATATCACCAGTAACATGCCTTTGGATGAAGCCAAATTAGCAGCTCTTGTGACTATTACAGATTTTCCGTCTCTTTCATGGGGGGGAATAGTATAGGCTGCTGGTCCATGAAATACATCATAACCCAATGAACTGGAAAGCACATCTGCACCTAGACTGTCGGCTCTTTCCATACCCGCAATCATATTGTCCATTTCTATAGGTTGCTCAGAGGTATTGTCTTCGGTGATATATAAAGCTATAGAAGCTTCTGGAGCTGATCCTACATATGTGCCGGGAATATATCCAGAAATAGTGCTCAACACTTCTGTGCCATGAGTTCCGTACAGATACACAGGTGCATCCTGATGTACAAAATCGTAAGTATCTACTATCCTGCCTGAAGATACAAGACTTTGAAAGGCCGGACCTGAATTTACATACATAAAGCCATCATCCAGTACTGCAATTATTTTTCCCTGTCCCCAATAACCTTTGTCATGCAGACATTCTCCATATAATATATGAGTTTGCCCCCAGGCGAAACCGTAATGAGCAGGGTCTGCAGTAGTTTTGGCTGCCATTTCAGTCTCTATAGGTTCGTTAGTACTTGGGATTTGTGATTTCTGATGTAATCCAGAAGGATAATAACCCACTAATTTTACCGAATCTACAAAGGGTTTGGTATCGAGAAGAGAGACATTGGCAGGGTTATCCACCAATACCACACAGGTATTTAGCCATCGGGAAGTAACATGGATGATTCCTTGGGTATGCATTTGCACACTATCAAGATAGGGCTTTGCAACGGGCAAATCTGTAGAATCCAGGGGAATATTCCATTGTTGTCTGCGATCAAGTGCTCGCTGAGATAAGAAATCCAGCGGTTGATGTATCGACAAAGAGCCAGCTTTATCTTTGAAATAAACCCTATATGCAAATTGTTCCTGAGCTTCTAAGGAAAACGAGAGAAAAATACTCCATAGCAAACAGCACCAACCCCGGAATTTAGTCATATCGTTTTTAGTTGTGATCTACGGCACGCATCACTACACTATATCCCTTTCTACATAGAGTGCCGACAGATGGGTCATACACCCAGTGAGTCATTTCCCTATATACCATACCTACATTAAACGCATATACTTCCTGAGAATAGGTTTTATATGCGTAGGAATTGGGCATTGTTTCAGGGTCATTTTGTTGTTCATCAACATGTGATACAGTAACTGTATTTTCAAAGTAAGTAAAACCGTCGTTGAAAGGTTCTGTATAATTGCTGTATTGGTATGTCCAGCCTTGCAGGTAACGATAATCCTGATCTAAAGCAGGAATCATACTGTTACCTTGCCAGGTTACATTATCGCTAATGGGGAATACAAGCTTAATATATCTCAGATTGCTTTCCACCAGTTCAAGTCGAGTATCTGTAGGTGTAACAAAAATAACTCTGTGATTTTCCCAAGGAAGAGAATCTTGTTTTCTGATCATTACATCAACTCGATAGGTGAGTCGATTACTATCATCGCGGAAAGTATCTACAATGGTATGACGCATTTGGTATCTGTGCAGGCTTTTTACACATTGAAAATCATCCCAAAGGATAGAGTCTACATCATAGACCACATATTTCCCAAAACTTAGCGGGAAATACCCTTTACTGGGGTTTTCGCGATAAGAATCATCTTTCTTTTTAGTGCATGAAAACAATACAATACCGAGCAAAATTGCTAAGCTTAATACAGGTAATATGTTCCTCTTCATCTGGATTTTTTTTGAAATCCTGCTTTTGTACAGGCTTATATGTTGCTAATGCACCTGTCAGGAAGCGTCAGCTTATGTGGGTTAAATACTTTACATAGCCTTTTTCCCAACGATACATTCGTCAACAGGCGTAAATATAGTTAAAGAAACGAAAAAAGAATAGTATTTAAAACCCAGTTTTTGAAAAAAAATGATGGTTTTAGGCACCTGCATGTATGATGCCACCCGCAATTACATCGTCGCCTTCATAAAAAACGGCAGACTGTCCTGGAGCAATACTGCTTACAGAATGTGAAAAATGCACTTTTACAGCATCAATTTCGGGATATAATACGGCTTCTGTACCTGGGTCTTTATAGCGAATTTTTACAACTGCTTGGCTAGCCTCAGGTATTTGGTCATATTTTATCATGTTTAATCCCTTTACCCACATTTCCTGCTGCTGAAGCTCGTGGGATTCCCCTAGGACTACGGTATTGGTTTCAGGGACAATTTTGGTAACAAACATAGGTTTGCCTAGGGCTATGTCCAGCCCTTTACGTTGCCCAATAGTATAAAATGGATATCCTTTGTGCTTTCCAACCACTGTGCCATCATTAAGTACGAAATTGCCTCCATTCACTTTTTCTTCCAGACCATCTACTTGACGCTTTAAAAAGCCCCTATAATCATTGTCTGGTACAAAGCATATCTCATAGCTTTCGGCTTTTTTAGATAATTCATGGTAGCCAAGATCATAAGCAATCTGACGTACTTCTGTTTTTAAGTAGTCCCCTAAGGGGTATATACTACGACTGAGACATTCTTGTCCCAATCCCCATAATACATAGCTTTGATCTTTGGTGAGATCTTTGGCTTTAGAGAGTACAAATCGATTGTTTTCTTCTCTTACACGCACATAATGCCCTGTAGCAATATAGTCGCAATTGAGTGCATCAGCACGTTTTAGTAAGGCAGCCCATTTGATATGGGTATTACATAGCACACAAGGATTGGGGGTGCGTCCGGCAATATATTCGTCAACAAAATTTCTAATTACATAGTCGCCGAACTCTTCTCGTATATCCAGTACATAATGAGGGAATCCATGTTCTACAGCAGCCATACGGGCATCATTAAAGGAGTCCAGATTACAACATCCAGTTTCTTTCCGGCTTCCTCCTGAGGAGGCATAATCCCAGGTTTTCATGGTAATTCCCACTACTTCATATCCCTGATTATGCAACATAAGTGCGGTAACGGTACTGTCAATACCGCCGCTCATGGCTACTAAAACTCTACCCTTTCTGCTCATGTATTTGGTGCTCCTTGCGGCTAAAATTTGATTTGAAAACTGCAAAAATACAGAATCTGACGTTAAGCCATCCCTAATATTAAATTACCAATATCTAGGGAGGATAAATGAATCTAGGTAAAATCTTATGAATTGTTTTTAGTTTTATATGTATTTTTTTTCTTTGCAAGTATAGTTAGGGAAAGCTGGTATGTTGATGCAAAAAGTAGGCTGAGGGTAGATTTTGTATCATAAGTTGGAGCTGATTTCTTTAAATTTTACATCCAATTTTAGATAATCAAAGAATGTGATTTGCTTGTTTGTAGCGTCTACATAGTTATACGTACATGTGAATTATCTGAAATTTGCATTAATCTTGGGTAAATAATACTTCATGAATCCATCTGCTTTTCATACAGCTTTTTTATTGTTAGGTAGTAATCTTGAACCTCGTGGTGAGTGGTTGCAGTTTGCCATTACCCAGCTGGAGCAGAGGTGTGGAAAAATTAGTCAATTGTCAGCAATCTATGAAACAGCCCCTTGGGGTAAACAGGATCAGCCTAAGTTTTTAAATCAGGCGGTAGGATTATATACCCCATTGCAGCCGGAAGAGCTTTTGTTTCAAACGCTTTCTATTGAAAAAGAGGCAGGACGAGATAGGGAGGTTAGATGGGGGGCACGCACTTTAGATATTGATATAATTCTGTATGAAGATGTGGTGATGCATACAGCACAATTAACACTGCCACATCCTGCTATGCAGGAAAGAAGATTTGTACTTCAGCCTTTATATGAAATTGCTCCGCAAGTGGTACATCCTGTATATCATCTTACCATAAAAGAGCTGTTAGATCGCTGCAAAGATTCCTTGCAGGTGAAAAAAATAGCCCGTCAAATTTGACGGGCAAGTAGGTTATTATCCTTCGAGTTTATCGGTATGGGCTTCTTTTTCAATTTTCTTAATTAACCCCTGTAATACATTCCCCGGTCCTGATTCTGTAAATCTTTGAGCTCCGTTTTTATACATTTTTTGTACGGTTTGCGTCCATCTAACAGGAGCTGTAAGTTGTTGAATCAGGTTATTGCGAATAGAAGTTGGGTCGATATAGGGATGAGCATCTACATTCTGATATACCGGGCAAGTAGGGTTTCCGAAGCGGGTTTGCATAATAGCTTCTTCTAGTTCTTTTCTAGCAGGTTCCATTAGGGGAGAGTGAAATGCTCCTCCTACCGGCAAAACTAGGGCACGCTTTGCCCCTGCGGCTTTTAGTTTTTCGCAGGCCAGTTCAATACCTTTGATGCTTCCACTGATAACGAGTTGTCCTGGCGAGTTATAATTGGCAGGCACTACTACTTCATCCTGAATGGTTGCAAGTGTATTTTCAATAACCTCGTCAGCAAGCCCTAAGATAGCGGCCATAGTAGAAGGGTTTTGTTCGCACGCCTTTTGCATGGCTTCAGCGCGTTTGGCTACAAGTCGGAGACCATCTTCAAATGATAAAACCTTGTTAGCTACAAGGGCCGAGAATTCACCCAGAGAGTGTCCTGCTACCATATCGGGCAAGGGGTGTTCTGTACTGAGAAAGAGGATTACCGAATGCAGAAATACAGCAGGTTGAGTAACATTGGTTTGTTTAAGTTCTTCTTCGGTTCCTTCAAACATGATATCTGTAATGCGGAATCCGAGGATTTCATTAGCCTGTTCGAAATAGTTACGAGCCTGTGTGTTATTTTCATATAGTTGTTTACCCATACCAGAGAACTGAGCGCCCTGTCCTGGGAATACAAAAGCATGTTTCATAGATAGTTTTTAAGATGCGGTTTGACTTTGAATGGCTTTTTGGAAAGCGTATCCAGCAATGAATTATCGGGCAATATTTACTGCTCTAAGTTCACGGATTACGGTCACTTTAATTTGCCCGGGATATTGCATTTCCTTTTGAATTTTATCAGCTATTTCAAAAGAGAGTCTGTCACTTTCCGTATCATTTACCTTATCTGCCTCTACAATTACACGGAGTTCACGACCAGCTTGGATAGCGTAAGCTTTTTCTACTCCATTGTATGCCATAGCTAGTGCTTCTAGGTCTTTGATTCTTTGCAGATAGCTTTGCATCATTTCTCTTCTTGCACCGGGGCGTGCACCGCTGATAGCATCGCAGGCCTGTACTATGGGAGAAATGATGTAGGTCATTTCAATTTCATCGTGGTGAGCACCTATAGCGTTGATCACAGCAGCATGTTCGCCACATTTTTCAGCGAGTTTTGCACCTAATAAAGCGTGGCTTAGTTCTGTTTCTTCATCGGGTACTTTACCAATATCATGTAAGAGACCTGCACGTTTAGCTAGTTTGACAATTTTTTGTCCCAGTCCTAATTCTGCAGCCATGATGGCACAGAGGTTAGCTGTTTCTTTAGAGTGCATCAACAGGTTTTGACCATAGGAAGAACGGAATCTCATTTTTCCTACCATGCGCACTAAGTCTTTATGCAAACCGTGAATACCCAATTCTATGATGGTACGCTCACCTATTTCCATGATTTGCTCTTCCAGCTGACGTTTGGTTTTCTCCACTACTTCTTCGATACGGGCAGGGTGGATACGACCATCTTGAACCAGCCGCTGGAGTGAGAGTCGTGCAATTTCCCTTCTTAGAGGATCGAAGCAACTCAATACAATAGCTTCGGGGGTGTCGTCTATGATAAGGTCAACACCTGTTGCGGCTTCCAGAGCACGGATATTACGGCCTTCACGCCCAATGATTTGCCCTTTGATTTCATCACTTTCCAAGTTAAAGACGGTGATGGCATTTTCAATAGTTTGCTCAGCAGCAGTGCGTTGAATAGTTTGAATAATGATTTTTTTAGCTTCACGAGAGGCATTTACTTTAGCTTCTTCCATGATTTCCTTCACGTGCGCCATTGCATGGGTACGTGCTTCTTCTTTTACTACTTCTATGAGCTCAGCTTTAGCCTCCTCAGCACTTAGGTTAGCTACTTTTTCTAGCCTGCGAATATGTTCTTCCTGGTGTTTTTCCAGTTCGCTTCGTTTGATAGCCACCACTTCCAGTTGTTTTTCGAGGTTGGCTTTTTGCTGATTATATTCATTGATTTGCTTCTGCAAAGAAGCATTTTTATCATTTAGGCTTTGTTGTTGCTGGCGGATTTTATTTTCTGCTTCTGCCAGTTTTTGATTACGCTGAAATACTTCTTTTTCGTGCTGGGTTTTTAGCTGTAGGAAATGCTCTTTCGCTTCCAGTATTTTTTTCTCTTTAAGAGTTTGTGACTGGTTTTCAGCATCTTCGATAATTTTTCTAGCCTGATTTTCAGCGTCTTGAATTCTTTGAGAAGTATTTTTGGCAAAAATGATTTTTCCCAAAAATATGCCTATGAGGATGGCAACTATTGCTACAATAGCCACCAATATTGTTGATTCCATGTGTTCGTATTTGCGATTCTTTTATAGTTAATGATAGTTCCTTATAAAAACAAAGTATTGAATTATAATTGTTTTCTGCCATATAGTTAAACCCAGTTTTTGCAGTAACGTAGTTAAGACTTGTCGAATGGTACTTTTATGGCGACCTATGCACAAATAAACAATGAATATTTACATGTTTATATGTAAGACCAAAAGCATTTGTCGTTGTAAAAGGCTACGACAGGTCATTTTTTTTGTCTAATGCAAAAAATGGGTTAGACATATTGCGTCTGCAAAACTAATAAAACTTTCAGGAAGATATGGAAGATAATGATGCAGCTTGAGTAAGTTTTTCTGGTAAAGAGATTCATCTACTTCCATATTGTAATTTTATCGTGTACCTTTGTCAAAACCTTATTCCAAAGCTATGCGCCTTTCGTGGTGGAAAGTGTTGTGTATTATTTTACTTGCTTATACCCTTATCGGAGGGTTGCTATTTCCGGTACCTGCACGTTTTATTCTCCATGAAAGCATCAGGAACCTCTACTTTCACGTCCCCATGTGGTTTACCATGATAGCCCTGTTTTTTATGTCGTTAGTATATGCTATCCGGTATCTACGTCATGGGAATTTAAAAGATGATATATACAGTTATGCCTATGCGGTTACGGGTATATGGTTTAGTATTTTGGGTATGATTACCGGAATGGAATGGGCTCAATATACCTGGGGTGCGGCATGGAGTAACGACCCTAAGCAACTTACCACCGCTATATGTATGCTTATTTATTTTGCTTATGTTGTGTTGCGTGGCGGTATGAAAGATGAAGAGAAAAGAGCAAAAATTACAGCAGTGTACAATGTATTTGCATTTTTTCTAATGATACCCTTGTTGTTTGTATTGCCAAGGATGGTGGATTCCCTACATCCCGGCAATGGTGGAAATCCTGGTTTTAATGCTTACGACTTGGATCACCGGATGCGCATGGTTTTCTGGCCGGCAGTTATCGGATGGATTCTGTTAGGAGCATGGATGTCGACCTTGCAAGCTAGGTTTCACACGGCTGTTTATATGCGAGAAAATAATTTTTCTTCTCCTACAAAAAAATCTTCAAATGCATAATAAGGTCCTACTTACTTTTTTATTGCTTCTGACAAGTTCGATAGCAGCTATGGCTGCAACAGACCAACCAGAAATGGCAGATTTAATGCGAAGCAATGGGAAGATATACGTTGTGGTTATGGTTATAGCCACTATCTTTGTTGGAATTATTGCTTTCTTAATACGCTTAGATCGCAAAGTATCTAAAATAGAAAAAAACAATTAACCCTTTTTAACTTTTATTAAATATGGTAGAAACAACCACTGCCAATGCCACAACCCCCACACAGGAGGAGCATTACAGCTTTTTCCGCGGCGTAGAACGCAACTTTAATAAAGCCGCTAAGTACACAAGATTTGAATCAGGAATTCTCGAACAAATTAAAGCCTGTAACTCAGTTTACCGCATTAAATTTCCCGCGCGTATCGGTGATCGTATTGAAGTAATCGAAGCTTATAGGGTACAACATTCTCATCACAAACTTCCCTGTAAAGGCGGTATCCGTTATAGCATGGATGTGAATCAGGATGAGGTGATGGCTCTAGCTGCACTTATGACTTACAAATGCGCTATTGTAAACGTGCCATTCGGAGGAGCTAAGGGCGGTATCCGCATCGATCCTAAAAAATACACTCCGTATGAACTAGAAAAAATTACGCGTCGTTATACTTCTGAACTGGTAAAGAAAAACTTTATAGGACCTGGTATTGACGTGCCTGCTCCCGATTATGGAACTAGCGCTCGGGAAATGAGCTGGATTGCTGATACCTATGCTTCGCTGAATCCTGGCGATATTAATGCTCTGGGTTGTGTTACGGGTAAACCCGTCAGTCAGGGTGGTGTGCGTGGACGCCAGGAAGCAACTGGTTTAGGTGTGTTCTATGGCATCCGTGAGGTTTGTAACGTGAAAGAAGATATGGACAAGCTAGGACTCACTACGGGTATTACTGGTAAAAAGGTTATTGTACAGGGGTTGGGTAATGTAGGCTACCATGCTGCTAAATATTTCTTTGAAGGTGGTGCTATTATCGTAGGTATTGCTGAATATGAAGGTGGTATCTATAACAGCGATGGTCTGGATCTTGAAAAAGTAATCGCACATCGTAAAGCTACCGGATCTATTTTAGGTTTCCCAGGAGCTATCGACTTTAAAAATAGTGCTGAAACTATGGAACAGCCTTGTGATATACTTATTCCAGCTGCTCTGGAAAATGTAATTAATGCTTCTAATGCAGATCGTATCCAGGCTAAAATTATAGGGGAAGCAGCTAATGGACCTTTAACTCCGGAAGCTGATGTAATCTTGAACGCTAAAGGTGTATTGATAGTACCTGATATGTACTTAAATGCCGGTGGTGTTACAGTTTCCTATTTCGAATGGCTGAAAAATCTTAGCCATGTGCGCTTCGGCCGGATGGATAAACGTTTTAGCGAAAATCAGAATTCTGCTATTCTTCGTACTGTGGAAAGCCTTACCGGAAAAGCAGTTACAGAAATGGAACGTAAACAATTGCTGCACGGCCCTGATGAGGTTGATCTCGTATATTCTGGTCTGGAAGATACTATGATCGGCTCTTATCATGAAATCAGAGAAACTATGCTGGAACAGAAAATTCCAGATATGCGTACTGCTGCATTTGTAGTTGCTATTAATAAAGTAGGTGTAGCTTACGAAGAACTAGGAATTTTCCCATAAATCGTAGACTACTTGTATCTTATAACAAAACGCGCCTCCCACAAGTATTTGGGGAGGCGTTTTTTATAGGAGCTACTTATATTTGAACAGAATCTCCCGAATGGCTTAAATACAACCTGATTAATTTACTTGTACAATAAGAAACTTTAAGTACTGCGTATTAGGAATTTGCCATACAATCGGGTGATCTGCTGCCTGTGTTCTCCAGGCAACTTGTCGTAACTGACGACGTACATCTTTGGCTGCTAACTGAATGGTTTGTAGAAACTGCTCTGGTGATACTAAATGTGTGCAGGAAGCAGTTACCAGAAAACCTCCTGGCTTTACCAGTTTCATGCCTCTTAAATTAATTTCTTTATACCCTGTGATTGCCTTCTGAATATTTTCCCGACTTTTTGTAAAAGCAGGTGGATCCAACATGACTACATCAAATTGACGACCTTCTTTGCTCCAGGCTTTTAGCACGTCAAAGGCATTGGCAGCCTCAAATGTGCATATATCCTGAAAGCCATTTAATAGCGCATTGTTTCTAGCTATTTCTATCGCGTGATCAGAGATGTCAAGCCCAAGTACTGAGGAAGCTCCATATTGAGCAGCATGCATGGAAAACGTACCCGTATAACAAAAGGCTTCTAAAACATTTGCACCTTTAACAATGTGCTGTATCTCTCTGCGATTGTCCTGTTGGTCGAGGAAATAACCTGTTTTTTGCCCAGTATCTATATTAACATGAAACTTAAGACCATTTTCACGTAAGATGATTTGGGTATCAAATGGTTCAGATAAAAATCCTTTTTGTTGAGGGAGGCCTTCTAATTCCCTTACAGGTACATCATTTCTTTCGTAAATGCCTTTGGGGTTGAATATTTTTTGCAGACTAGAGACAATAGCAGGCTTCCATAAGTCAATACCTAATGCTAGGGTTTGTATAACAAAGTAATCATTGAATTTGTCAATGATCAGTGCAGGAAGCGAATCGGCCTCTCCAAAAATAAGTCTGCAGTTTTCCACATAACCTAACCTCTGCCGATATTCCCATGCTTTACTTATTTGTTTATGAAAGAATGCATCATTGATTTCTTCCTGCTGGTCACGGGTAAGTATGCGTATGCGGATTTGAGATGTGGGATTGTAATACCCTTTACCCACAAACGAACCATTATAAGTAAATACAGAAACAATATCTCCAGGAGCAGCATCGCCTTCCTGGTCACCCAGCTCGTTGGCAAAAATCCATGGATGACCATTCACTACGCGGTCACCTGCTTTTTTACGAAAGAAAAATTTAGCCATGCGCAAAACTATATTTTTCATCCCATATCAGGATGCCTAAACTCCTGTCAAAAATTGAAATTTATTGTGCTGCCAGATAAAACATCTTATATCTGCATGAAGGCAAAATGTACATGTTTAACATGCCTGCTTCCTTGAAAATAATGGGGATAATACCTTGATAAAACCTATACACAATCCTATTCCGGAAAGGAAGAATAATACAAACCATACACGTGCATTTTGTAACATACCACTATACGGCACAGGACTGGGATTGAATTGCCAATAGGATTTCATAATGCCCGCTATGATCAGGCTTATCCAAAATACTGCTAAACAGAACTGGATTAGCAAATACCCCCAGTTTTCTCGTAAAGAACTTGGACGCTGCTTGCTTGCTTTCGGATGTAGAATGTCGTAACAATATCCTAAGAGTAGCATACTATTAATGCCTATGCTTGCTCCCATAGTGTGTGCTACTACCACATGAGTGCCATGTATCCATATATTGAGAGCAGGGATCGACATGCCTATTGCAAGCCCTAATGTCAGGAATACCCATATATCGGCAGCCAGCAAAAATTGATAAGCTTTATGATGAAAGTGCTTTTTAGCTGTGGAGATACTCCCTTTCCAAAGCCATAGGATTCTTCCAAAGATTAAAAGTTCTGTCATGCTCACGAGATAGCCTATATGTTTAATGTAGTTGGCAGTAGGTAAGGTGTATATATGATGTCCCCAGTTAAACATTAAATTGAATAAACCTAGGAAATACAATAGAAAGCTAATTTTGGAATGGCTATACCGTGTGTCTTCAGAAATTTTTTGCATCAAAAAAATGGAACTACCGTAAAGAATCATATTCCAAGAGCCTACCATTGAACCATATGATTTCCATTGTATGGTCATGTCTTTCACAAGGTTGTTTCTAAAAAATGGAATTAACCACATGTAAGACTCTACATAAGTAAATAGGAAAAAGCAGAGACCTGTGAGCCACATCCATACATATACGGGTTGTCTTTTTTTGATGGAAAGATTTTGTAGTACCAATAGGATACACAAGATCCATCCTATTAAAATAGGTATAGCAAACAATGGGTGAAATTCCCAATATTCTCTCCCTCCAAAAATACCCATAGCATAAGAAGTAAGTATAGATACAAAGGTTATGGTAAAGAGGAAATACACCCAAGGAATGGTTGACTGATATCTGAATTTTTCCTGTTGATGTTGCTGGATATAAGTTAGCATACTGCCTATCGCGGTCATAATAATCCAGAAGACTACAGCGGAAACATGCAATGGACGTAGTTTTTCAAAAGAAAATAAATCTCTACCTATTCCTGGAAAAACATATTGTAAGGCAGCACAAATGCCAAAGAATAATCCAAAACCTAAAAACGATAATCCTGTATATAGGAAATGTATGTGATTAATTTTTTGTGGGCGCAGATACGGTACCATTACTATGAATTATAAAAGATCTGGGATGGGCATAGCCTGTTTGATCTGTGTATTTAAGAAACTCAATGAGAGCGTCAATCTCTTGTTCTTGAAGCTTGAAGTCAGGCATTACTTTTGTGCCAGTTTTTAGAAAGGCCTTTATATATGCTTCTGGTTTTTCTCCGGCAGTATGCGTAAGATCCGGACCTAAATGCCCTCCTAAGCCATATAGTTGATGGCAGGCAATGCAGTTTTTTTCTTGCCAGATAAGCTTTCCTTTTTGGGCAGCGTTACTAGCAGGATTTTTTTCAGTGATTTGCATGCAGTATATGCTTACAGAATAGATAAGGAAGGCAATAATTAACATACTGAGCATACCATGTGCATAACTGATTCTAGGCATGAAGGATGTGTTTTAATAGTTAGTAAATGCTAACTTCTGGAAACTGATGCAAACCTAAATCACTAAAATAGGAGGACTGATGATTTCAGTCATATCACTGTATGTGTACTTTGAATAAAGTGCACTTATATAATGCTCTATGCCGGAGATTTTTTAGCTGCGATGCTGCGAGTACTCCTACTCAGGAGGCTACGTAACTTTCGGGCTTCCTGCTGAAGTATAACAGGCCTATTGTGCCGGATAATATCCAGATAGCAGCCCAGAGCAAACTTTCATTGATATACAAGAGTGGAAAAGAGATAAATCCTGCAAGCCCCTGCATAATAAGTAATAATTCATTGACCACAATACCTGATAATAACCAGTAAGCCCATTTTAATGCAGAGGGTACCAAATGGATATAACCTTTTAAAAAAAGTATGGCAATAAGAAAAATGCTGATACCCGCAAGCAATACCAAATGAAGGTATGCAATTACAATGGGACGAAATCCGAATACCCATTGACTTAGTGAGGGTATAGAAGAAACTGTTTGTAATAAGAATTTTAAGCTAATAGCCAGCAAAGAAGCATATAAGAATAGATGCACTTTTTTATAGGGTGTAGGAGCCTTACTAGCATGAATTACAGGTATTATTTTTCTCAGCATGAAAATCCATGCGGTACATTGAATCAGAGCAGTGCTTACCGTAAGAATATAAAGTAATTGAGGTATATCAGCCCATAAAGTACTGAGGAAGTAAGTAGGGAAGAGACATAAGCTAAATACCCAACACATTTTTTTGAAAAAGCCAGATTCCAGGGAAAATTGTGTGGATAGGAGAGCGATCATACCAAAGAAAAACCATCCGTTGTATTGGAAATGCAGATAGAAGTAAATAGAGGCCAGATATAGTTTGGGAAGCATTTGTTTGCTGGCAAGAATCCAAGCCAATGTGAATGGACCCATAGAGGAAAAGACATGGAAACATAAACCCATAACAGCCCATTGGGCTGTAACACTTTCCCGAAAAAGGGTTCTTGTGTCTTGAATAAATCGAATACAAAAAAGGACTGCTATAATAATGGATAAAGTAGAAAAGCTGATAGATACTAGCTTATATCCTTGCACCGTAAATGCTAGCAACATTCCCCATGCACTAATTAAATTTCCTAGTAAAAGGAGTTTGTATGCTTTTTGTCTTTGAAGGCTCAGGTATGGTACCAGCCAATATAATAGTCCACAATAGAGCATATGCGTTACCCATCCACTAAAAGCAAAGTGAGAATGAGCGTGTAAGAGATGTTTTTGCTCAAGAAATGGAAAATCGAAGGCTATTTTGTAACGCATAAGCGTACCATAAATAGCTACTACGACTAAATTTAATAGGCTTATACGCATAAGTCGTACTAACCAAGCAGGTGTCATCTGGAATTAAAAATAAATTTTGTGTTCGATGATGTTTATCTTCTTTTGCTTATGCATTCGCAATAAAGTCCTGATTACAGTTTCCACCCGTAAGCTGGTAAAATCTGCAATTTGTTGTCGAGTAAAGGGGATAAGGATATGATCTTTCTTTTGTGTAGTGTCTTTGATGGTATGAAAGAAACTAAGAATTTTTTCTTCTGGTGTATGGCATAGCAGCGTTTGTGCAGAAACTGCTTTTTGATAGATTCTTTCTGCCAGAGAAAAGACCATCTGGTGTGTAATATCGGGGAAGTCTTTTAAAATGTTCAGGAGTTTTTCTCGAGTGATTCGAATAATCACACAATCTTTTATTGCCTGAGCCGTACTTGGGTATATTTTATCGAGTAATACGGGTGCTTCTCCAAAGGTTTGCCCTGATGCAAACATCCCCTGTATAAAGTCTTTCCCCTCATTATTTCTAGAAAATAATTTGACTTCTCCTTCAACAATTTGATGGAAAAAATGAGGTATGCTTCCTTCACGGAAAATTACTGAGCCTTTTTCGTATTTCTTGGTAGCAGCACCATAAGTGATTAGTATATTGTAATCTATCTGCATGAAGCATACCTTTTATGAAAATCAAACTACTGAGCTGAGAAAAGCTTTTTCTAATTCCATGGCTTTAGGGAAAAGGATGTTGTTTTCCAGGTGGATATGTATATGTAGATCTTTTTCGAAGTCCTTTAATTGTGCAAAACAGATTCTATAGCTGGTACAACCATCAGCAGGAACTGTGTATTCATGAGAAAGCAATGCGATTTTGTCAAACCGTTTACCTTCAGAAGAGTGTTCGTTCATCATAACCTGAATGGGATTTTGAATGTTAGCAAATGATGCCTGAGGTTTAGGTTGTGAACTTTCTTTATGTTGTACTAGCTTCCGGATATAAGGAAAGAGCAATAATTCTTCTTTTTTCATGTGAGCAGATAATTCTGCCGCACTTTGTAAAAATAATAATTTTATTTCATTTAATTCAGGATGCTGGTTACCATGAACCCGACAAATTTTTTCAAGATATCCCTGAATAATGGGTATTTGGTTTTCTACATAGCGATGGTGTTTCTTTTCTATATAGTCAGCAAGTAAATCTAATGGCCAGGTATGAAATGCCATTTCTGGGCTTTGATTAGTAGGCAATGACTGAATTGCAGTAAGGATTTCAGCTTCTTGGATTTGATGGTTTGTGCAGGCATCTTTGAGTGTTATGTGTCCATTACAGCAAAAGTCTAATCCCTTTTGTTCAAATATGGTGGCGATTCTATAGTCCTTTGCTACAATTTCGCCGAGTGTTTGCTCCAATAAATTGTTCATAAAAGTGGTTTTGAGGGTTTGTTTTGATAGTATTGAATTTTATTGAGGAAAAGAGAGGCCATTTTGCTAGCCTGCCATTTTGCGCGTTCAGCTTTTTCTCCGGAAAAGTGTTCATCTATAGTTCCGTGAAAAAGAGAAATCCATCTGTGGAAATGCTGTTGTTCTAAGGGCATGGATGCATGTGGTAAGAAAGGAGCTCCCTGATAGGTATGTGCATCTAGTAATACTGTTTCCCAGAATCGATACATTTTATCCAGATGAGCAGGCCATTGGTCGCGAATAATACCATGAAATATGGGTCCTAATAGTGGATCTATTTTAACCCGGTCATAAAAACTATTTACAAGTAATTGGATGTCATGAAGATTGTTAATGTCTTTTAAGTGCATATAGTGTGGAGCTTTATGGAATACTGAGATATCTAATGAGGTAATACATTGCCCATCCTGCAAATCCGATGATAATAATCCATACCCAAGATGGAATACTTTGTGGAGTCTCACTACCGCTAATGAGAAATGATTTTTGATTGCCCTTACCATATGCATTGATCATAATAGGTAAGACACCATCTACTATGTCATTTTCCTTGATTCCTTCAATGGTAATAGCAGGACCATTCCTTACAATAAAAGGTATTTTACGAATGCCTTCTTTTCCGGAGGGGTCTTTACTGACAATCTTTAATACGTGTTCTCCATCGGTGAGTTTTCTTGTATCTAACTCGATACTTACAGGAGAAAGTACCTCAGCAATAGGCTGAGATTCGTCATCTATAAACAGGAAGATTTTACTTTTGTCGTTCATGTCAGGATTGATTTAAGATCACTCGTTTAATATGTTCCGGAGATTTCTCACCCGGTCTTATTAGCCATTTGACAGAAAAGAAAAGGGTGAGTAACACAATGAGTATAGTTATCCATACAATTACATAATCCCATTGGCTTTCTGGGCCAGTACCATGCGTAATGCCTTTGAGAACTTTAGGTTGATTACGTTCACATACCGGACACGCCCATGCCGAAAGATGAATCAGGATGACTCCTGCCAGTAATATTATTTTCCTGGTCATTGTGCAGCTATTTTAAGTTTGATGAAATCCAGAATTTTATTTACTTCCTCTACAGTAACAGTGGGTGCCTCATTTCCCCAGCTGGTGCGTTCATAGTTGATGATGGCGGCCACCTCCTGTGCAGTCCAGCCTAAATTCGTGCCAATAGCTGCCATAGCGCCATATTCCGGACGAGCATCATAGCCATTCATGATAATGTCTATATAAAGCTCCAGATTGTCTCCGGTAACGATGGGGCTTCCTTTTAAAGGAGGAAATGCTCCAGGTAGTCCTTCTCCATTAGCCTGATGACATGCTTGACAGTTAGCAGCATAAAGAGCTTTACCATCTACAGTTATGTCTTCTGATGTAACGTCATTTCCACTCTTTTTTTCCTGAGGATATAAAAACTCAGGAGACATAGAAACTTCCGGAAGCTTAACTTGTTTTAAAGATTGTAAATAGGCTACCAGGTATAAGGCTTCTTTTTTAGCTATGATTTTTCCGGTTTTTCCATTTTTATAAGTTGCCGGTACATTGACGATGACATCACCACTATCAGCTTCTTCTTTGTAAGCAAACATCCAGGGGTATGCAGGCATAACAGATTCTGGTACTACAATTCGTGGGTTGTATAGATGCACTAAGTTCCAGTCGAGACTAGGTTGTCTGTTTCCTACATCGGTTAGGTCTGGGCCAGTACGTTCTGTACCCATTAATGTGGCAGTATTTCTTAAAAAGTCTATACGTGTATTGCCGGCATAATCGGCAGCTATACTAGGTCTGCTTCCCCAGGTCTGATCCATAGCTATATTTCTTACCTGCTGTGTATGACAGGCTACACAGCCATTGGCTATAAATAATGCTTTTCCTTTTTCGGCCTCTTCAGATAACGGTATATAATTCGGAAGAGGTTGGTTGTTAGCCTGGTTATTCAGTGCGGGTAGTATGGCTACAAAAATGGTTAATACCACAAAAAGAATAGTAGCCGTAGTAAAAAGCTTTTTATGATTATCAAATAATTCCATGATCTATTTCAATACAGGTTAAGCAATAGTTTTAGAGAATTGGTTAGCATTTTTTTCTAGATATTGGATAGCCACTTCCCGTACATCCACTTCTTTTCGTACCAGAATCATTTTGTACATGTTGTAGGCAAAGAATATATGCGAAAGCCACATCAGACTTCCACCAATAGCTCTCCAGAGCCAATAAGGCATCATCATAGATACTGAGTCAATAAATGGTTTCCCTTCCATCCACATTAATCCTTTTAATGTGCCTCCGTACATAAGGGGTATAGAATAAAACATGAGTCCTGTAAGTGCTAGCCAAAAATGTGCTCCAATAGTAATTTGGGGTGCTTCTTTTCCCGTAAGCCTCGGTAATACTGCATAAATACAAGCCCATAAAAAGAAGGAGATAATGCCATACATGGTGAGGTGAGAGTGGGCAACTGTAAAGTCTGTGAAATGCCAAACTAGGTTTGTAAATCTAAAGGCTTCTGCAGTACCCTGCATAGATCCTGTGAAATAGAAGATAATACCTACAAGAAAGAATGGTAGTGTATAGCTTGTTTTCAGCTTATGCCAATCACCCTGAAAAGTCATTAAAAAATTGGTTGTCCCTGCTATTACCGGAATGGCCATGCCAGCACTTCCTACAATGGCAACTGTTTGTAACCACCAGGGTATAGCGCTAAAGACAAAATGGTGTGTGCCAATCAGTGTGTAAAACAAAATCTGTGTCCAAAAGGCTAATACCCCCAAGCTATAAGAATATATGGGTTTGTTTAACTGTTGCGGAAGGAAGTAATACACAATACCCAGTGTAAATAGCATAAACCACATACCTACACCTTGATGCATATAATATCCTTGTACAATCGTTTCTCCCAATCCATTTTGCCAAAAAGGGAGATAAGCTACTAGGGTGATTACCAAGGTGAAAATAATCGCCGAAACCATATACCAGTTTGAAATGTATATTTCTTTTGTTTTTCGTGTTGCAATGGTTTTTATGAAATTCACTAGAGTGATAATAAGTCCTATACCAAACAAAGCCATTACTGGCCATACATATTCCCGATATTCTCCTCCACCATTGTTTATACCACCCATAAGACAAAGGGTTCCTATGATTACTGCAAGATTGATCAGTAATAAGGAATACCATCCCATTTTAATGCTATGGATAGCTACATTGCCTACTCTCGGTACTATATAGTAGCCAAGACCTAGCATGCCTAAAGATCCCCAACCCCAGAACACCGCATTGGTATGCACAGGTCGTAACCTTCCAAAGCTTAACCAGCTCAGATGGTCTGCATCTGGAGCTACAAACTTTATCCCCAGATATTCACCCACGGTAGTGCCAAACAACAGCCAAAATGTAGCTGCTACCAGATACCAAATTACTAATCTGGATAACCGAGGGTCAATATGAGGACGGGGTAATGCTTTCTTTTTTAAGTTTACAATAGGGAGTCCGGGTTCCTGATTGATTTCAAGCAGTCCTTTCTTATCTACAGCTGGCGTAGTGCCTGATAATTCCTGCTGAGTTAATTTATATTCCGTAGCTTCTTTTCTCTTAGCTAATTGTTGTACCAATGCTTCAGCTGGCATTTGTTCGATGTATGCCGCAAGTTTTTGAGCCTCAGTAAGGCGTATTTTATTGCTGTACTGGTGAATGGCGCTGCTAATACGTACCATCAGAAAAATCAGCCCAAACAGCACTGGTATCAGGATAAGTGCTAGGGTAAGTATAATACCACCTTCACTTAACAAAGATTCTCCATTAGGTTTTATAGGGATTGCTGCATAGGCTTGAGTGCTAGACAGAAAACTGAATACGCTTAAAGCAATGAGTAGGAATAAAAGTGTACGATTTTTAGAACGGTATTTCACACTAAAAACTTTGTCAATCTGTTCTGAGGAAAGTTTTTGAATATGCTTTTCCAAGATTTTATCCTTGTTTTTTTGTGCTTCTTTTTCCTTCTCAAATAAGGTTATTTTTTCCCGAATAATTATGGCTGCAAAGAGTAGGATTACCGTAATGAGAAATAACAACCAGAGCCATATTTCATTATTGGCAAACGTAAATCCTGAAGGCTTCATCGTAGATGCTTTACTGGTGAGGGGTAGGATTATTAAACCCACAATCAAACCACTTAAAAGTAACTGAACGTTTTTCATTTTAGGATATTAATACCTTTTTATCTTTTATTTTTATAAAAAATTTATCTTTTTAGAAAAGCTAGGCTATTTTCAAGTGCATCGGTAAATGCACCTACTTTGGCTTTTTCCAGCATATGATGGATGTCTTGTCTGATTTTTTTGAATTCATGATGTATAGGGCAGGGTCTTTTTTCGGAGCATTGTTTTAACCCTAATCCACAGCCATTAAAGATTTGGTCACCATCTACAGCACGTACAATATCGGCAAGAGATTGTTTCATGGAGGAGGGTTCTAAATAAAATCCGCCATTGGGGCCTTTAGCAGATTGTAATAAGCCTTTACGGCTAAGTTCTTGTAGTATTTTCGCAATAAAATGTTCCGGAGAATCAATACCACTAGCAATTTCCCGGATGCTAACTCTGTTACCTTCCTTAGTTTTCTGAGCCACAAAAATCATAGCTCTTATAGCGTACTCACAAGTTTTTGAAAACATCTTTGGGATTTTCGAGGCAAAGTTAATACTATATCTTTAATAAAAGAGAAAAAACTCTTTTATTTTTTCTAAAAAATAATTTTCAAAAAACGAAAAGGTTTGTTTGTAGGTGGAGGATTGTCTTTTTAAAAAAATACATCTATGATATATGGTGTTGGACAAATAGTAAAAAGGATAAGTAAACAGAAGCAGAAAATTCTATAGAATAATCCCATATTGCTTCCTCATTAATGATTTTTATAGTAAAAATCCCTGATGTGTATCAGGGATTTTGTCATACAATAAAGACATATGTCCATTGTATGCTCGAGGTTTGGCACCGGTACAAAGGTAAATGTTAAATTGTGAATTTATGGCTCCCTATTGTAAGATTATTTTGTTTTATTTATCTTACCTATCGTAAATTCGCATTTCCAAAAAAAAGCCCTGATTGTTTTGTTTACAGGAAGGGTATATAATCAGGAATGTTAAATCAATCCCACCACAGTAAATAGTCATTTCGCATGATTTAAAATTACACGGATACAAACTACATACATTATGGGTGAAGAAACTGTTGTTGCAGGTTCCAAGGTGAACCTGAAGAAGTCTTTGCAGCAATATTTTGGCTTTGATAAGTTTAAAGGAGATCAGGAGAAAATTATCAAAAGCATTTTAGCAGGCAATGATACGTTTGTAATTATGCCTACCGGAGGAGGAAAATCTTTATGTTATCAATTACCGGCATTGTTAAGTGAAGGCGTAGCATTAATTGTTTCGCCCTTAATTGCCTTAATGAAGAATCAGGTGGATCTGATTCGTAGCTATAGCAATAAAGATCAGGTTGCCCATTTTCTAAATTCTACACTTAGTAAAACCCAGCAAAAGAAAGTAAAAGGTGATCTGCTTAGCGGAAACACCAAAATGCTGTATGTAGCTCCGGAAACCTTAACCAAGAAAGAGAACATTGATTTTTTTGCAGATATAGATATTTCCTTCGTAGCCGTTGACGAAGCTCACTGTATTTCTGAATGGGGACACGATTTCCGTCCGGAATATAGAAAGCTCAGAGAAATGATTAACGAAATCAATCCTAAGCTTCCTATCATTGCGCTTACAGCCACCGCAACGCCTAAAGTACAGGATGATATAATTAAAAACTTATCGCTACGAAATCCTCAGATATTTATTTCGTCTTTTAATAGGCCCAATTTATACTACGAAATTGTACCCAAAACCAAGAAGGACGCTGTACTTAAACATATGGTGAAGTTTATTCACCAGATGAAAGGTAAAAGTGGCATTATCTATACGCTCAATCGAAAAACTACAGAGGAATTAGCCAATACCTTAGTGGCCAATGGTATTTCGGCCGTGGCCTATCATGCCGGATTAGACGCTCCGGTACGTGCCAAAAGACAAGACCAGTTTCTTATGGAAGAGGTGGATGTGATTGTAGCCACTATTGCTTTTGGTATGGGAATTGACAAACCGGATGTGCGCTTTGTGATTCATTGGAATATCCCTAAGTCTCTGGAAAACTATTATCAGGAAACCGGCAGAGCAGGTCGTGATGGACTGGAAGGTAAGTGTATATTGTATTATGCTCATAAGGATGTACAAAAATTAGAACATCTTATGCGCGACAAGCCGCTTAGTGAAAGAGAAATGGGCGCACAGCTAATTGCGGAAACTGTTGCTTATGTAGAGAGCGGAGTATGCAGAAGGAAATTATTGCTCCACTACTTTGGGGAAGAACTCAAGTCTGAAAATTGTGGTAACTGCGACAACTGTTTAAATCCAAAAGAAAAATTAGAAGTACGCGATAGCTCTAAAATTGTATTGGAAACCATACGAGAACTTGATGAGCGTTTCAATATCAATTATGTAGTGAATATTATCATGGGTAAATCCAATCCGCAGATTGTAACCTTTAGACACGATAAACTTAAGTCTTTTGGAAGTGGTCTGATCATGGAAATGCAGGACAATTTCTGGTATTCCCTGATCCGTCAAATGATGCTGGAAGGATTGATCTATAAAGATATTGAGGAATACGGCTTACTCAAAATAACAGAGAAGGGACATAGATTCCTGAAAAAACCTTTCTCCATTATGGTGGTATTAAACCATAATTATGAAGAAGCAGAAGATGAAGAAGAGGATGCTGCTGCTGCTGCTGGTCCTGCCGTTGCCGACCCGGTGCTGTATGAAATGTTGAAAGACCTCAGAAAGAAAGTAGCTAAAGAAAAAAATCTGCCACCTTTTGTTATTTTCCTGGAAAACTCACTGCAGGATATGGCAATTAGCTATCCCACTACTTTAGAAGAATTAGAACGCATACAGGGAGTAAGTAAAGGAAAAGCATTGCGATATGGTAAAAAGTTTGTAGAGCTGATTTCCAATTATGTAGCAGAAAATGATATCATCAAGCCCGATGATTTTGTGATGAAGAGTATTGTGAATAAAAGCGGGATGAAAGTCTTTATTATTCAAAATATTGATAAAAAAATCCCACTTGAAACTATAGCTAAAAATAAAAACCTAAGCCTCCACGAGTTATTAGAGGAAATGGAAACTATAGTGGCCAGCGGTACGAAACTCAATCTGGATTACTGTCTTAATCAGGAGCTAGACGAATACGAACAGGAAGATATTTTTGACTTCTTCAGAAATAGTCCGGACGATGATTTGGATGTAGCCTATGAAGAGTTTAAAGATAAAGATATCAGCAGGGAACATCTGCAAATGATGCGTATCAAATTCCTCAGTGAATACGGTAATTAATAGGTTATATATCCTGTTGGAGCATTTTTAGCATGCAAGGTATTAGGCATACATTTGCATCTATGACCTTTTATCTTCTATGAATAGGATAGAATATTTTTCACACAAGTAAATATTTTATCCTTCTTCATGTGCTTGATTTTTATCTTAGATAGATTTTTATAAATATTTAACATATAGGTTTTTGTGAAGGAAAGCTTATTTCTTCCTACCTTTGTAGGATTGATGCAGTTAAGGTTATTCCATTAGGATACACAAAAGGGTACAGAACCTGCAAACTATAATGAGCAGAATTTTATTGTTTATATTATTACAGGTTTTGCTGTGGAATAACACATTCGCAGCGCAATTTACTATTCCCCATATTCCTAAGGAAGAACGCTATGAACTAGCTTTCGTTAAAAAAGGAGCTTCATCCGCACATTTAGTACCCTCTGAATCCTATTATATGGAAGAGGAGGATGTGTGCATCATGAATGATGAAGTTCTCAGAAACAGAAGGCAGGATATATCTGCTCAAGTAACCTCATTTATCTCGGGAGATAGCTGGCAGATCTATTTCTGGTTAACAGGCTTTATTCCTCAACCTGAAGGATTGCACTTTTCTTCTTTGGGTTATAGAGAAAATGATATTCCACTCCTACAATCTCATTATAGCTTTATTGTAAGGCTTACTCCCTTTTGATTTTCCCCCCTTGCCAGTCTTTTGCCCGAATTGTTGCATTCGGGAAACATACATGTATAGACGTCTTTCTGCTTTCGCAAAAAGCAAAAATCATTTTGCAAAAAAATAATCAGGTATTCCCAAAAATATGAGCAATACAAACCATCCCTTGCATGCTACTATATTCAAAAGCATGTCCAATCGTATTCCTTTTTATACTCTTTTAATACTGGTTGCTTCCTCAATAAGCATACTATATACATCCTGTACGGTACATGGTGAAACAAAAAATGAGGCTAGTGAGGAAATGAGCAAAACCTATCCGGTAATTGAACTTACCACCCAAGATACCGTATTGCAACTATCGTATGTAGCAGATATACAAGCGCAAAAAAATATTGAAATACGCGCTCGAGTGTCTGGAATCCTCGAAAAAATATATGTAGATGAAGGACAAATGGTGAAAAAGGGACAGTTGCTTTTTCGGATCAATGATGAAGAACTAAAAGTGGCTTTGTCTCAGGCAAATGCTGCCTACGAAAGTGCTGTGGCTGATGCAAGGGTTGCAGAGGTGGAAATGAAGAGGGTACAAACTTTGGTAGATAAAAAAGTAATTTCCAAAACAGAACTGGAAATAGCAGAAGCTAAACTCGAAGTGTTATCCGCAAAGGTGGCAGAGGCTTATGCTGCAAAAACCACAGCTGCAAAACGACTTTCATATGTGAATCTGTATGCTCCTTTTGATGGAGTGATAGACCGTTTCCGACTTAGAGAAGGTAGTTTGCTTACAGAAGGAGCTTTGCTTACCACTATCTCTGATATAAACTCTATGTACGCTTATTTTAATCTGTCTGAATACGAGTACTTGCAGTTAATGCAGGCAGCAGGCGATTCTAGACAATTAAATACAGCACAACTGGTGTTAGTAGACGGTACGCTTTATCCCTGGGAAGGGAAGATTAGCATCGCAGAAAGTGAAATAGATGAGTCCACAGGTTCTATTGCTTTTAGAGCACAGTTTCCCAACCCTGAACATTTATTAAAACATGGTGCTACGGGGAAGTTGATTATCAAACAGACATTGGAAGACGCATTGCTGGTACCGCAAAAAGCTGTATTCGAAATTCAGGATAAGAACTATGTCTATACTGTAGATGCAAATGGCATTGTACAAATGAAAGAATTCCAGATCGCAAAACGACTGGATATGTTGTATGTGGTTTCTTCCGGTCTTCAGGCTCATGATAAAATTGTGTATGAAGGCGTACATATTTTAAAAAACGGAGAGAAAATTACTCCTGAATTTATCCGGTACGGAAGTGCTATTCCTACCAGTAATACTTCAGAAATGCAGATGTAATTCTTACTAAGCACTCAATTTTTATTGTTTATTATGGTTTCTTTTTTTATCAGGCGACCTGTGTTGTCGCTGGTAATTTCACTTATAATTACCTTATTAGGAGTATTATCTCTTACTCAGCTTCCAGTAACACAATTCCCGGATATTGTGCCACCTTCTGTAGTAGTAACTGCACGTTATACCGGCGCTAATGCTGACGCTTCTGCTAAGGCTGTGGCGATGCCTATCGAAAGAGCTATTAATGGCGTGCCGGGAATGACCTATATGTCAACGGTAACTGGTAATGATGGCGTTACAGTAATTCAGGTGTTTTTTGAAGTGGGTACCGATCCCGACCTGGCTGCGGTAAACGTACAAAACAGAGTAACTACCATTCTCGATGAACTTCCTGAAGAAGTAATTAAAGCTGGGGTTACAACCGAAAAGGAAGTAAATAGTATGTTGATGTATCTCAACATCACTAGTAATGACCCGTCAGCGGATGAGCAGTTTATTTTCAATTTTACGGATATCAATATCCTGCATGAGCTTAAACGTATTGATGGTGTAGGGCGTGTGGAAATCATGGGACAACAGGAGTATGCCATGAGGGTGTGGTTAAAACCCGACCGCATGTTGGCTTACAACATATCCACCGATGAAGTGGTGCAGGCATTGAGGGATCAAAATATAGAAGCAGCACCTGGAAAGACAGGGGAGGGATCTGGAAAGAAATCGAATGTACTACAGTATGTGCTTCGCTATACAGGGAAACTTTTTGATGTTGAGCAGTACGAAAATCTGATTCTTAGAGCCGATAATGATGGGGCTATACTTCGCCTTAAGGATATAGCTGATGTGGAGCTAGGTTCCATGAGCTATGCTATGGTGTCTAAGACAGATGGTAAGCCTTCTGCGTCCATTATGATTAAACAACGTCCTGGTTCTAATGCTCGGGAAGTAATTCAACGTATAAAAGAACGGATGGAGGAACTGAAAGAGACCTCTTTCCCTCCAGGTATGGAATATAACATGGCATATGATGTATCCAGATTCCTCGATGCTTCTGTAAGTGAAGTGATTCGTACACTTATAGAAGCATTTATCCTTGTATCCTTAGTGGTGTTTCTCTTTTTACAGGATTTTCGCTCTACTCTTATTCCTATACTAGCCGTACCAGTTGCCCTAATTGGCTCTTTTGCGGTGATGCAAATGTTGGGTTTCTCTATCAATCTGCTCACTTTATTTGCGCTGGTACTGGCTATTGGTATTGTAGTGGATAATGCCATTGTGGTGGTAGAAGCGGTGCATGTGAAGATGACTGAACAGCAATTACCACCTATGGAAGCAACCATAGAAGCTATGAAGGAAATTACAGGTGCTATTATTTCCATTACACTGGTCATGTCGGCGGTATTTGTCCCTGTGGCATTTATGAGCGGTCCTGTCGGGATATTTTATCGACAGTTTTCCCTTACGCTGGCAATAGCAATCGTCATTTCCGGAATTAATGCCCTTACGCTTACGCCTGCACTATGTGCGATTATGATGCGTCATAATCCGCAGCCTAAAAATACATGGCTACAACGCTTCTTTATCAGATTTAATGCTGCATACGATAAGCTGGCAGGGAGATATAGCAAATGGGTACATCAGTTTGCACTAAGAAAGGGACTCATTATAGGATCATTAGGATTATTCTTGTTAGCAACCTGGGGCTCTTCCATTATATTACCTACTGGTTTTATTCCCACTGAAGATCAGGGTATGATCTATGTAAATGTAACGGCTCCTCCCGGTGCCACTGTAGAACGTTCTGAAAAAGTATTGGACCAAATCACCTATGTAGCCAAAGAAATACCAGGCGTAGAAAATGTTACTACACTTGCTGGGTATAGTCTTGTGAATGAAGTAGCAGGAGCCTCCTACGGCATGGGTATGATTAACCTAAATGCGTGGGATCAACGTGATAAGAATGTATATGAGGTTATCGAAGAATTAGAAAGAAAAACCCAGCAAATAACTGATGCAAGAATTGAATTCTTTCCACCGCCTACGGTAACTGGCTTTGGTAATTCGAGTGGTTTTGAATTACGTCTACTGGATCGTAGCGGACAAGGAAATATCAATAAAACAGCGGAAGTTACTGCGACCTTTATAAATGAATTAAAAAAAGCACCAGAAATTAATAATGTCTTTACCAGTTTTGATGCTTCCTTCCCTCAGTATTTAATTCATATTGATTATGACATGGCTGCTAAAATGGGTATAACTGTGGATAAAGCTATGTCAAACCTGCAAACCCTAGTAGGAAGTTTTTATGCGACCAATTTTATCCGGTTTAACCAGATGTATAAAGTAATGGTACAAGCTGGACCCGATTATCGTGCTGCTCCCGAAGACATACTCAAAATGCATGTGAAAAATGATAGAGGAGAAATGGTTCCTTATTCCACATTTATACGACTAGAAAGAATATACGGACCAGAACAGTTAACCCGATATAATATGTATACCGCTGCACTCCTGAATGGCGATCCTGCTTCAGGGTATAGTAGTGGTGATGCTATTAAAGCAGTAGAACGTGTAGCTCAAAATACACTCCCTCGCGGATATACTTACGAATGGAGTGGTATGACTCGTGAGGAAATACAGTCGGGTCAGCAAGCGATTTATATTTTTCTGATTTGTCTGGTTTTTGTGTACTTGTTACTAGCAGCACAATATGAGAGCTTTTTACTTCCCTTACCTGTAATACTAAGCTTGCCTACAGGGATTGTTGGAGCATTTCTAGCTTTGAAATTATCCGGACTTGAAAACAATATTTATGCACAAGTAGCTCTTGTGATGCTGATTGGATTATTGGGAAAGAATGCCATTCTCATTGTGGAATTTGCTATCCAACGACGTAACGAAGGCATGTCTATTATTCAGGCAGCTGTGGAAGGATCTGTACAAAGGTTGCGCCCTATTCTTATGACCTCATTTGCTTTTATCGCGGGGTTAATTCCTCTCTGTATTGCTACGGGTGCAGGCGCTATGGGTAATCGATCTATCGGTACAGCTGCAGCGGGAGGAATGCTTACAGGTACTTTGTTTGGAGTAATTCTGGTTCCTGGGCTATATGTGTTGTTTGCTTATCTCGGAGAAAAAATAGGAAGCAGATCTAAAGGAAATAAAATTTAGTCAAAAAGAAATCTTTTATAGAATGCGTGTGAAATCTTTCTATGTCTTGGCTGTGCCGGCTATATTCATGATTATGTGGAATAGCTCTTGTGTTACCACAAAGAAAACTGTTTGGACACCCGAAAAAGAATTGCCTGCTCAGTTCCCAGGCGATCATGATACTACTGAAAATCTGGCATTGCAAACAAGGGATAAATTTTTTACAGACCCTTATTTGCAGCAATTAATTGCCAAAGTATTAACCCATAATCCGGATATGCTGATGGCTATGAAACGTGTAGAGATGGCAGCTTCTTATTTAAAGATGAGCAGAAATGCTTTATGGCCCTCACTTTCAGCACAAGTTACTGCAGGTGCTACTAAGTATGGGAAATATACCATTGATGGGGTAGGCAACTTTGATACCAACCTTTCTCCCAATATTGATGAAAATCAGAAAACACCTGTAGATCCCACTCCAGATGTGTGGATGGGACTCCGAACTTCCTGGGAGATAGATTTATGGGGAAAGCTCAGCAATATGAAGGAAGCAGCTAAGCATAGGTTTTTAGCAACTGAGCAAGGGAAAAATTTGATAAAAGCGTCTTTAGTTACCCAAACCGCGCTTCTTTATTATGAACTAATTGCTTTAGAAAAAGAAAAAGAAATTATCCATAAACACGTGCAGCTACAAGAGCAGGCATTGGAGATTGTGGAAGCACAAAGTATGGGGGGAAGAGCAACCCAATTAGCAGTACAGCAGTTTAAAGCTAGTTTGCTGAACACAAAAGCTATTGCCTTGCAGATTCAAAAAAGGATTAAAACCACTGAAAACCAACTGAATGCTCTAGCAGGTCAATATAGTGGGGAAATAGCTTACACAAATAAAAGTTTGCTGCCTGATTCTGTGCAAAGTATTTTGGAAGTAGGTGTACCTGCTCAATTGTTGTTGCATCGTCCAGATTTACAGCAGGCACATGCAGAATTAATTGCTTCAAGAGCAGATGCCAAAGCTGCTAAAGCAGCCTTTTTCCCTTCTGTAAATATATCCGCTTATACAGCTTTTCATGCATTTAAACCCGAATTGTGGTTAAATCCGGCTTCATTGAGTTATAGTTTTCTTAGTGGCCTTACCGCACCTATATTTCAGCATAAACAAATAAGAGAGCAATTTAAAATCGCTACTGCTGCTCAGGAAGTGGCCGTGTTACAGTATCAAAAAACTGCTTTGCAGGCATATAAAGAAGTGATTACGCTTTTACAGGAAATAAATACAGACCGAACTATTCGTACATTAAAACAACAAGAAGTTAGCGCCCTAGAGGAAGGTATTCAGGCAGCTAATGATCTATATCTTGCTGGTTATGCCAGCTATCTTGAAATTGTTACTGCTCAGAAAAGCAAGCTGGAAGCTGAGTTGCAATTGCTCGACACAGAACGACAAATGGTTACTTCGATGTTGTTGTTGTACCAGTCATTAGGTGGAGGATGGCAAAAATGATAAATCTGATATCTATAGTTCAGGGTAAAGGATCAGTGTAGGGCATTTCTGTTGCTCAGATGTAGGTTTGCAATCCTGATGAAGCTCTTTATAGGGTGAAAAATATCTTCAAGTGTTACAGTATTCCATTGGATTATCTTGTCAGTCTATTGAGTCCGGCTTTGGCTTGCTGGTCGATATTGGTCTGGAAGTCGTGGCCTTTCATAGACAAACATTCTTTGTAGCGCTCTATTGCTTCTTTATACTGTTTGTTTCTTTCGTAGATACGGGCAATTTGTAAAGCCGACCTAGCGGCAAAATGTTCCTTTCGGTTTCTGCCCATATCTATTGTGTGCTGATAATACTGTATAGCTAATTTATCATGTCTGAGTTCGTCATATGCCCTACCAGATCTGAAATAATATTCAATTTTATCTACCTGTGCATTGAAAGAGTTGGGATCTTGTTTTTCCAAACGAGCTAACGCTTCTTTATAATAACCACCATCAATTAATAGTCTAGCTTGTAAGATGGGCAATGCAGGCCAGAAGGTAGATTCTGCAAAGCGTTTGGCTTGTTTGTCTGCATCCGTACTGGCAGTACCTTCAGTAAGTATTTTTTTTCGATATTCCGTAGCCTTATTTATATTCTGGAGGAGGTAATAACTGAGCGAAATTTGTTGCAAAGCATCTTTTACAAAAATTCTTCCTTCGTATCGGGACAAAAAATGTTGAAAAGTAGTGATTGCCTCTTTACAGTTTAATTGTAAGATATGGGCTCTACCTAGTTCATAGTCCATGATTGGGAATTGATGATATTCTTTCAGTGTGCTTGCTTTCTTCAGAACATCTAAAGCCACTTCTCCTTTTCTATAGTTTAGAGCTACGTTGGCTTTTACGAAAGACCGTAGCAGATTTCCCGATACGGGAAATTGGTTGCTATGCATAAACTGCCATACATCTTCCTGGGCTGATAAAAGATAAAACCGAAGATAATGATAGTATAAGATAGCTTCTTCTTTTAAAGGTTCATCAGCAGAGGTTTGTTCCAGAAATTGAGCCATTTTTTGCATCCCCTTTTTTACATCTCCTCTCATACCAAAAATGGAAGCCAACCATTTGTACTCATCTGGTATGGTGCCCACTACGGCTTCCTGCATGCCCAAGAAAATTTGATTTTGCGGGAAATTCGGGAATTTTTCCTGATTTTCCTTTATTAAGCGATAGGATTTTCTGAAGGTAGTAGCAGCTTTCAGGTTTTCACCAAATCTAAACTGTACCAATGCCCAGTGAAAGTAAATACCAGACTTGCAGAGTCTATACCAGGGGTCGTCATCGGCTCCTTTCCCAATTAGGTTCAACCTGATATCCAAATGGTGCTTTCGCTGAGCATATTCCTGTTTACTGCCATTAAATAATAAGAGAATGCAATCTTCATAGTCGGCAATATAAGTAGCCATAAGATTGCGAGGATTTTGTATGATTTCCTTACGTATTGCTTCATTTCCGGCATCCAGACGCATAGCCATATACTCTTGATATGCCTTCTGGCAATTTGGGGAGTAATCGAAAACAAAGGACTTGCTGAATCCGTCTGTGGCCAAACCTAACAAACCACACAGGAATAGAAAGATGCGAAACATATCCTGCAAAAATAGGTGCTAGGTGGTGATTGGAAAAAACAAATATCTGAAAGTCTGTATGGATTATTATCCGCCTTGTAATGCTGCAGCACCGCTTACGATTTCGGTAAGCTCTGTAGTGATTGCAGCCTGACGAGCACGGTTGTAGCTGATTTTCAGAGAACGCAGTAATTCGTTAGCGTTTTCACTGGCTTTATCCATCGCTGTCATCCTTGCTCCATGTTCAGATGCGTGAGCATCGAGAATGGCCTTAAATACCTGTGTATTTAAGATTTTAGGCATTAGCTCTTGGATCAGCACTTCGCGGTTGGGTTCATAGATGTAATCAGAATTCTTTGCATTTTCCTCAGAAGTAATACGCGGAATAGGCAAATAAGGTTCTGTAATGAAAGCCTGAGTAGCAGCGTTTTTAAACTGGCTGTATATTAATTCTACACGATCATACTCTTTGCGTAAAAAAGCTTCACGTGCATATAGAGCAGCTTCACGGACATGGTCAAAGGTTAAGTTGGTAAACATATCCCAGAAGCGATCATCTACTTTATAACCGTAACGTAAAAAGTACTCGTAACCCTTTTTCCCAATGGGTAAAATAGTCACTTGGTTTTTGCTATGTTGTGCAGCATATTTATCTGCTATCAATTGGCGAGTTAGTTTAATGATATTGGCATTGTAAGCGCCACATAACCCTCTGTCGCTCGTAATGGGGATTAACAGGATACGCTCTGCAGGTCTTTCTTCTGCCAGTGGCATTTCCATATCAGCAGAAGCACTGCTTACAATATTGCTCAGCATTTCCTGCAATTTACTAGCATAAGGACGCATTTGAATAATGGCATCCTGTGCTCTACGCAATTTCGCAGCACTCACCATCTTCATGGCTTTAGTAATTTGCTGGGTAGAAGTAACTGATTTAATCCGGTTACGAACTTCTTTTAATTGACCTGACATAGCAATAAAATATCAAAATATGATGGATGCGATTATCCGGGCGCAAAGGTACAATAACAATATCAGAAATAGAAGAGTTAGGGAAGGGAATTCTAAAAGCAATTGATAGTCTCTTTATATCTTTTACACATGTATAGGTTCTCATAGTGCATACTAGATGGTAAGTATTTATATACCCCAACGTGCATCAAACAGAGCTGATTTCTATATGAAACAGCCTAAATCTCTTGCTGTATCAACTTGTGGCATGTATTATGTGGGCAAGTTTATTCATGGGAGTTTATTTTTATGGATTTCGTATATATTTATACTTGTTTTAGTATTTTTTAATTTTATAATAATACAACAAATTATACCGCGTAAAATTTCATTAGTTGTCTTGTCTTCTTGTATATTCGTATGAGTTTTTAAGGCTATTTGTTTTATAATTTCCGGCTTGTTCTTAGGCTGGAATTTTTGTATTATCTTTCGGGTTTCCAGAGATTAAACTTTCAATATGCATTTAATAAAATGTATTGCATGTGTTTTTGCAGTTAGCCTTTCTTTTCTTTCCGCAGTATCGCAACCTCTTTCAGTATATGTGAATTTACAAAACCAGGTAATGGTGTGGGATAAAGGAGCCATTCGGAAGATTGATTATTTACCTCCGGTGGAAATAAAAACCGGAAGAACCACTATACCATATTTAGATAACTCTCGTTCTTTTAAAATATACTATAAGGGGGGGACGCGAACCATAAATCAGGGTTTTACAAATGAATTTGTAGCTACAGATAATCTGGTTGCATTTCTAAACGCTCGTTCTTTGCATGTATTTGAAGAGGGAAATTCTACGCACCTTAGTTCGTTGTGTAAACAATATTACGTAGGCGACAGTATTGTGGTGTTTTTAGATGGTATCCGTAACGAATACAAAGCCTATTATGATGGGAATATATATCCCATTGAAAGTTTTTTGGCTGGTGATCCGTTGAGCAATTTGAAAGTTTCTGATAACATTGCTGCCTATGATAACTATGCCGGTCAGTTTAGAATTTTTTATCGGGGTGATTTAATTTCTCAGGAGGCTTATGAAGTGAGTAGTTTTAAAGTGGGTAGAAATACGGTAGCCTATGTAGATGCTAACAGGCAGTTTAAAATCTTTAATAACGGAAAGACTATTGTTGCAGAAGCTTTCCCCCCGGAATCTTATATGGTAGGAGATGATGTGGTGGCGTACGTATCTAATGATGGTTATTTTAAAATCTGCTATAAAGATAGCATTCAGACAATTGGATTTTTCCGTCCTAGATACCAAGTAGAAGATTTTATTGTGGCTTATCAGGATGCGAGTGGATATTTTAACGTATTCTATAAAGGTGAAATTACTGCGCTTGAAACCTATTTTCCTGACAATCTGACCATACACTATAATTCGCTTGCTTATGTCAACAGAATGAATGTATTGCGTATGTTTTCAGAAGGCGAGGTATATGATGTAAGTACTATGTTTAGTAATTCAGCCGCTGATCGCAACAGTTGGCAAATGGCATACGATGTATTGCAGTATAAAGTAGGTTCTAATTTGTATAGGATCTTTTATAAGGGCAGGGAATATTAACCCCTTACAGTTTTTCTTTCAATAAGACTTGTTCATTTCATGAAAAGGGTGCTAACCCTATACCGTGATGCGTATAGCGGATTGTCTCCATCGCTTTGGTGGTTATCTATTGTTATGCTCATTAACAGAGCGGGTACAATGGTTATTCCTTTCATGACGCTCTATCTTACCCAGTATTTGGATTATTCTATTTCCAAAGCCGGAATTATTATGGCGGTATTTGGGATAGGAGCTGTGTGTGGAGGTTATCTGGGGGGATGGCTTACAGACAGGATCGGATTTTATTATGTACAAATTGTAGCCCTGTCTGGCGGAGGTGTGCTCTTTATGGTGTTGGGGCAAATGCAGGAATTTAACATGATATGCTTAGTAACTTTTCTGCTCAGTTTAGTAAATGAGGCATTCAGACCTGCCAATGCTGCTGCTATAGCTGCTTATAGCGGTTTTGAAAACCGTACGCGCTCGTTTTCTCTAAATAGACTTGCTGTAAATCTCGGCTGGTCTATGGGTGGTGCCTTAGGTGGATTCATAGCCTCACGTAGCTATGAGCTTTTATTTATGATTGATGGGCTTACCAATCTGAGTGCCGCATTCATGCTCTGGATCTTATTTGCTCCTTCCAGAAAACAAAAAAACGAACCTACACAAGAGGCGGTGGTATCAAAACAGGCTCCTTCTGCTTGGAAAGACAAAAACTTTTTGTTTTTCATCGTATTAACCATTGCATTTGCTGCCTGCTTTTTCCAGTTGTTTACAACGCTTCCTGTATATTACAGGGAACAACTCAACCTGACTGAAAATATGATTGGGGTAGTGATGTCATTGAATGGTGTGCTAATTGCCTTGTTTGAAATGGTGCTTATCAGAAGACTGGAAAAAAACCGGAAAAACCTTTTCTATATTTCTTCAGGCATAGTGTTGGTAGGTATCTCTTTTATGATTTTTAATCTCTTTTCGGGAGGCATGGTGCTGGCTGTGAGCTCTGCTATTTTAATGACTACCGGAGAAATTGCTAGTATGGCATTTATGAATACCTATTGGATTGAACGCACCCAACCCGGTAATCGCGGACAATATGCTGGTATCTACACTATGTCATGGAGTATAGCCCAAGTAACAGGACCAGCTTTAGGAGCTCAAATTGCAGATTTTGCAGGTTTTCATCTACTGTGGTGGATCATTTCCATATTATGCTTTGCCTGTGCCTGGGGATTTCAGCGCCTCAAAAGCAAATAATCCGTTAAAAAACAGTCCAATCTCCTACCTGTTCCTAAAAAGTGGTATATTTGTATGAATAGCACTTCATGCATGAAAGCGATACACTTCATATTCCAGTTTATGGTCTCCGGTATTTCCTACCGGAATCTTCGCTTTCTGGTCATTTCACACAATAAGGCCTTTATTAGCTAAGCCCTCCGTTCTATATTACCAATTTCCTTGGAAACGGAGGGGATAAATACATTTTAGTTACACCGTATTTACCGTCGATTTTCCCGTAAAGATTTTTTAAACGTCCTGATCAAACCTACTCAGGAGATTGTTCACTACTTAATAAATATAACCATTATGAAACCTGTTATCAGTCGTAATGATTACAATGCAATAAAATCACTGATTGCAAATTATCCATCTCATCTAAAAACTAAAGAGGTAAACCAATTGGTGGATGAATTAAATCGTGCCGATATTCTGGAAGATTCAGAAATAGGTGAAGATGTAATTCAGCTGAATACTTCTTTTGAAGCTGAGGATGTTACCACTAAAAAGGTATATAAACTCACCCTTACCTTACCTGGGGAAGCAAATGTGAAAGAACAAAAAATATCCATTTTCTCTCCATTAGGAGTCGCCTTAATTGGATTTAAAAAGGGAATGACTATTAAATGGTCGCTACCGGGAGGTATGAAAACTTTGAAAATTCTACAGGTTAACAATCCTCAGAAGATAAACTAATCCTGAAATAAGAAGGATTTATGGCCGGGATAAACTGGTATCTTGTAAAAAGCTGCTGTCGGTGAATGTATGTAAAAATGCTACCAACTGCAGCTTTTCTATTTCGGTTAGATTTAAACCATTTTCTTTACCTGGCTTGGTCATAATGGGGTCTAACGTTGGCGAATTATGTACGCCATTATTATAAAAATCAATTACTTGCTTTAAGGTTGTGAATCTGCCGTCGTGCATATAATGACTTCTCAGTGCTACATTTCTGAGATTGGGGGTCCGAAATTTTCCGATGTCATTCGGATTGCCTGTAACTAAAAACAAACCTCTATCAGCCATGTTATTGTAGTTACTGTCGAGACCAATATTGTGAAAAAGGTTGTCGGTTAGTATTGGATTAATATGACAATGATAACAATCTCCTTTCTCGGAAAAGAATAAATTTCTTCCCTCTAACTCATCATAACTAAGGGTGGCCAAGCCCCGCATATATCTGTCGTATTTACTGTCACGAGAAATCATTGTTCTTACAAACTGGGCTAATGCATAAGCTAGTTCTTTGTAACTAATTTCAGAAACACCAAAGTGTTTTCTGAATAAATGTTTGTATGTTTTATCCTGATTGATTTTATTTAAATCTGTTTGGAAAAATTCTTGTACTTCAAATAACATCACCTCTTCTAAGGTTCCTTGCTTGGAACCATTCCACATAAAATTTGTATTCCATGCTAGATTTACATGCGGTAAGACTGGCATTCCTTGATACATCATGTGGGTAGTAAAGCCTAATGTTTGCTGATGACAGCTTGCGCAAGACCTGCCATCCTGGGAAAGTATAGGATCATAATACAACTTTCTACCCAGCAGGATTCTTTCTACATATGGAGGATTGTCATCCGGAATTATTGGCCGGGGAAAATGTGCAGGAGACTCTAGGGAATAGGGAGTTAATACTACTTCGATACTATCTTCCACTAGAGGGTCTTTTTGCGACTGCCCGGCTTTTTGGCAGCTCAAAGCAAGCATACATAGACTTAGAAATAAGAAAAAATATTTCATACACAGCAATTAATAGGAAGGTTGTAATACATCTTTACCGTTGATAGCTATGAGATTCATAAGTAAACTATCGCCCATAGTATATACTCCATCGTGTTCGAAACTATAGGCATAAGGATGCTGAAACCACTCATTTATATCCATGTGTAAGGTAAGTACATGGTTTTCTCCAGCAGTAAATGTACCCTTGACAGAAATGCTTCCCTGTACGATACAGGGTAAGGTGCCCAGATGAATAGCATACCCAGAAATATCATTTGCTGCGCGCCAGTGTCCCTCAAGTTTGATAAAATGATAACCTCCACCCATGATGTCAGGCCATTCCATCGCCAGATTTTCATAGGTGGATGGAAGCATGCCATGTTGATTTCTTACAGCCGGTACGCCTATTAGATAGCTGATAGAATCGTAGGTAAATGGAGATATATTTCCCAGGGAAATATTTGGCTGCTCCTTAAAAGCGTCGATATAAAGTGTGTGATTCCAGAAGTATTGCAGTTTCCCGTCTTTATAAAAATGGATATCACTTAAGTAATATTGCAGCCTGCTGATACTATAGTTCTCCTTTTTTGCATTGGTATAACATACACTATCGTAGTACAATTCTTGTGCACCTACGGAATGACTAATATGGATGTTTACACTAGCTTGCCAGCTTTCTTCCATTGGACTTGTTGGGTCACAGGAGATGCAGAAGATCCCAATAGTGTTTAAGAAAAGAAGAATGACTCTCATAAAAAAGATTTTTAGGATCTTGACGATACACAAATCTATCCTTACACAAATAATCATTTTATGATCTAAATCATTTTGTTTTCACTAACTAAACCATCTTCTGAGAAATGACTGTAGCACTAATGCATGCGTGTGCGCTTGGTCTTTAGCAGCATACAATAAAGTAATTACTGGCAAATGAGAATGTGTCTGCACAAATTCGATTACAGATTGGTTTTGAGAAAGCTCCTGCTCATAGAGATGCCAAAATTCTTCCCACCGTTCAGGATTATGGTCATACCATTTTCTTAGTCCATCACTAGGCGCTAATGATTTTGCCCAGAGATCTGCAGCTAATCTTTCTTTGGTAATTCCTCTTGGCCAAAGTCTGTCAACCAATACCCGATAGCCATCTTCTTTCTTAGCATCCTCATATACTCTCTTTATATGAATCTGTGTCTTTGCCATAGAAATGTCTTTTTTTACAAAAATAAAAGACATTTTTGTCTTTTATTTTCATTCATCGTGTAACTTTGTGTGTAATAAAACCTATACAATATGGCAACTATTGAATATCTGGATGTTACTAAAATTGAGCCACGGCATAAACATCCTACTATTTTTCGGCATTTTGATGAATTAATTCCCGGAGAATCATTTGTAATTGATAACGATCATGACCCTAAACCCTTGTATTATGAACTCTTAGCTGAGCGAGGTAATATATTTTCATGGGAATATCTTATGCAGGGGCCAGAAAGATGGCAAGTAAAGATTACGCTTCATCAGGACAAAAAGGCTTCAGGAGAAAATTCAGAAAAAGATATGCAGAAAGCGGAATTACTTAAACAAAAAGGCATTGAATTTAACTGTGGAAAATAAGTAATCATGGATACTGCATTTGTTATTACAGATCAGACTCGAATTTCTGCTATTATTGATGTAGATAAAAACTGTATTGAAGCCATAGCTTCCGTAGCTCAACCTTTACGAAGACTAAAAAATCCCATTTTAAGAAAAGTGATGGCATCAAGAGTTACCCTTGCTGAAGCTGCAAAAATGGGAAACTGTTCTGTAATGGATATTGCAAAAGCATTAGCCCCATTGGGATTTATTTATGAAGGCATTAAGGTGGTAAATAATACACCTGTTGAGCAGCAAAACATTAAACCTGTTTGGCTGACGAATGCAGCCATAAACACTATCACTTACTTAGATGTTAGGCCTACTATTGCTGCTGGTAATGATCCTTTGCAAGACATTATACGCAGTTATAAATCGCTTGAATCCGGGCAAATTTTATGCGTAATCAACAGTTTTATACCTACTCCACTGATTCGTCTTTTGGAGAAAAATCAGCATACAGAGAGTTATGTAGAAGAAGTGCAGTATGATGTGTATAATACTTATTTTTTAAAACCGCAGGATCATAAGCATATAGTAGAAAAACTGCAATCAGGCAATGGGCAAGTATATAGAGATGATACCACAGCTTTTGAACGAGTATTAGTGCGTTTTTCAGAAGATAAAAGAAGAGTCATAGATGTAAGACACATGGAAATGCCCATGCCTATGCAGACTATTCTGGCAGAATTGAAAACATTACCTAAGGGGCATGTTTTGTATGTACATCACAAGCGTGTGCCAGTTTATTTATTAGAAGAGCTAGCAGATCAGTCATATGAAATACATATACTCACTATAGAGGAGGGAAATGTAAAAATGATGATTTTCTAGGATTAAATATTGAGATTATGGCGGATATTCATATTGGTAAAGCACCGCCTTTAAGTGCAGTTTTACCGTTTTATGCAACAGGTGCATTGTATTTTATGGCGTTGTGTGTGCAGTTTTGTTTGAGTCCTGACAGCCTTACTGGACATTATTTCAATCCACACTTACTAGCTATGGTGCATACTGCTGCATTGGGGTGGGGGACCATGATTATTTTTGGTGCGGCCTATCAATTGCTCCCTGTTATCTGTGAAAGAGATTTGTATAGTTCCCTTTGGGCGCAATGGAGTTGGGCATTTTTGACTGTAGGAACATTGCTATTAGTGCTTACTTTCCGAAATTTTGAAGCGGGTATCTGGATGCTAACGGGTGCTATTCTCATCGCGATTGCTGCCATACTTTATTTTCTCAATACGCTGTTGACGAGTGGTCTTTGTAAATCTTATTCCATAATACGGTTGTTTATGGTTACTGCTGCATTTTGGTTGTTCATTACTATCATTATTGGGTATTTATTAGCGCTTCATTGGGTAAGACCTGTATTTCAGCAGTCTCATCTCGAAATACTCAGGCTACATGCACATGCTGGATTAGTAGGATGGTTTCTTCAATTAATTACTGGCGTAAGTAGTAAGCTTATTCCCATGTTTCTGTTAGGGAAATCTCCACGAACGATATACCTGTCTATGGCTTTTTTCTTACAAAATGGTGGGTTAATCCTGTTCCTTGTCATAGGTTTTTTCTTTACGCTTACACCTTTGCTCATTCTTTTCACTTCTTTGGGGATTATTGCAGGTGTTTTTTGCTGGTTATTGTATGTATATGATGCTTTCAGACATCGCGCAAAAAAGAAGGTGGACATGCTGATGAAGCATAGTCTGCTTTCTTTACTTTGCCTGATAGCAGCCTGCTGCTGTATTCCCTGGATGATCATGCAATCAGGCTTTCAATCTGTATTTATGTATGGTACTTTGATTTTTATGGGTTGGATTACTGGAATTATCTTGGGAAAAACATTTAAAACCTTACCCTTTATTGTTTGGAACAAACATTATAAATCACTAACAGGCAAACAAAAAATTCCCATGCCTAAGCAGTTGTATAAACAGTCATGGGTTAATCTTCAGTTTTATCTTTATGTATTTGGGTTAATACTAACTATTACTTCTGTGGCGGCGAAAACCTCAATAGGATTGCAGATTAGCGCATGGATCTGGCTGTTGCTTTCTTTAGTATATGTGGGTAATGTATGGCTGGTGCTTACGCATCGACCTAAGCTTGTAGCTAATGAGCATATATAGTAGCACTATCAATCTGATTTACGCACAAAACCTGCCATTATGGATATTTCATTATTAGATCCGAATTATGCCGAGATGCTAAAGGCCAGAGATGCTCTGTATCAGGTAATGGATCCGGAGTTAATGGTCAATATTATGGATCTTGGTTTAGTATATGATATTCAGTTTGTAGAGCAAAAGCTGCATGTATTAATGACATTATCTACTCCTTATTGTCCCATGGGTGAGTCAATTGTAGCTGGAGTACATCACGTCTTAGAAACAACATTTCCTGAGCATGAGATTGAAGTCAATCTCACATTTGATCCACCCTGGAATCACGAACGCATTTCGCCCGAAGGCAGACTGGCATTGGGTATAAGTAATTAATCCGAAACAAAATGTAAATCGTTGGTTAATGGCATGCAAATAGCAGGTTAACAATCCGCAGTTATTTGTTGCCCTCCTCATCGGTTTTCATTTTTGTATGGATATGAATCGGGCAACAAATCTTAACTCAAATAACAAGCATAACGAAACACAACTACCTAACCATTTTTTACCATTTTACAGTAGAGCTATTGCTAAATTAAAATCGATAACCACGGCGCTCACGGTACGTATTTACATGGGTATCAGTATTATTTTAGCAGCACTGGGGGGTAAGCATTAAGGGCTTTCGTTTGTGTGTAGTTATAAGCATCTTATATTGTTTGTCGGGAGTTTTTTCTGGCGGGTTCCTTACTTTCTTTACCATACATCCTTACCTACGGTATAATATCTGTCTTTTATCCAGGGAGAATAATTTCTGTGTTTATAGGAAATATTTCCATTGTTAATCTTTAGATCTGTTTTTCGGAATTCGCTATTGATGGGTGTAGTCAGATAAAAGCTGTGTCCTTTAGGAATAAATAATTTCACCTGTACTTTTTGTCCTCTGAATGGATTTCCATGAGAAAGGATGATATCTTTGGGTAATACAAGTGTATCACCCACTTGTTTGAATGAAAAATCGATTTTATCAATTCTTTCCATGGCTTTTTTCTGAGATTTACCCTGAGCAGTTTTGATGATATTGATATGATATAAACTATCAGCACTTTCCTTAATTTCTACACTTACTGTACTGATGGCCAGTGTGGTGTCATCGACCAAACGGAAGCCTAATTCGTCTGTATCAATCTCCCAACCATACATAGAAATAGACTGGTCTTCTATTTGCTGACGAATATATAGCGTGTCTTTTTGGGGTTTAGTAAGGATATACTTTTCGGGTTGCTGATAGGTTATTCTAAAATCAGTGGCAATATTTCCTACAATAGAAAAGAATCCAAAGACAGACAGCACAAACAGTGTAATTAGAGATATTGTTATCCAGCTTTTTGTTCGTTTTTCAGTTTTCTTCTTAAAAAGACGAATGATAAATCTTACCAGTAATACAATAGGAAGTACTAGTACCAACAAGCCACATATCCATAACATCCATGTTTGCATGCTATCGGCTACAAGTAAATCGGTAATAGGGAATAGAATCATAGATACAGAGGCAATGCCTAGAAAACCCGCCACCATACTCATCATGATTGCCAAGAATATAAACAGTACAAAAAACAATATGGCCAATAATATTCCTTTTAAAATGGCAGCAAGGATGGAGTTTCCTTTTGACTGAGATGTTGGCCATGGATGGGTATGGCTACCTTGACTTTTAATTGCTTGGCTCAGGTTATGTACATCAGGTACAGCACCACTCATTTCCAGTTTTTCTGTGAGTGTGTTCGCCTTAGGTAGTGAAATCCATAAAATCAGATAGATGATCAGGGTAGATGGCATGCTACCTGCAAAGGCGGGGAACAGGAAATTACTTACATCAGCAATGTTGAAAAAGGGAATACTAATCCAAGGTAATAAGAATACCAGTCTTACAAAAATGGGATCGATCCTGAAGTAGGAAGCAATTCCAGAACAAACTCCGGCAATAAATTTTTGGTTAGTATTACGATAGAGGCGGCGTCTTAAAGCTACAGGTTGTTCCTGACATACAGGTAACAAAATCCATAGTAAAAGATACACCCATATTCCCGTACCCCAAGCCAGTGTAATGATGGCAAAAAATATTCTGATAATCGCCGGATCTGTTTGTAAATACATTCCAATGCCTCCACATACGCCGCCAATTACTTTTTCTTGTTCACTTCTGCATAATCTGCGAGATACTATCTTATCCGCATATGCTTCTGAAGAGGAAGTGCTGTGTGTATGTTCCGAATTATTTGTTTCAGCCTGATCATCTCCTGTTTCATGGATGATTTGTTCCGGACTACCCATCACAGACATGACAACTTTTACATCTTCTGTAAGTACACAAGCCTGTCCCTTTCGGATGCAATCCTGAAATAATTCGCCTATCCGGTCTTCCATATCATGAATAATTTCTTCTCCACCCTCTTCCCCGGAAAAATGTTTTCTTAATGAGTCTAAATACTCACGCAATAATTCATAGGCAGATTCGTCCATAGGAATAATTCTGCCAGCAAGATGTATATTGATGATTTTTTGCATAATAATTGCTTGATATAATAACTTATTATGTATGGATAATATTAGTTGCTTGGTCCTGTTAATTTTTGTACAGCTTCTGTTAGTTGTGTCCAGGTTTGGGCTAATGCCTGATAAAATTCATCACCCTTATCTGTAAGCGAAAAATATTTTCGGGGAGGCCCCGAGGCACTTTCTTCCCAGCGATAACTGAGAAAACCAGCATTTTTTAAACGGGTAAGGAGAGGATATAAAGTTCCTTCTAGTACGTTGAGTCCAGCATCTTTCAACTGCTCTAAGATTTCTGAGGGGTATACCTCAGATCGCTTAATGATTGATAAAATGCAAAACTCCAGCACTCCTTTCCGCATTTGTGATTGTGCGTTTTCAATGTTCATATACGATTTGCCTTTTCTTGACTATGCAAAGATATGTCCTTTGCATGGTATTATGCATTGCAAAGTACCTTTTTTTAAAAGTTTCTTTCTGATTCTTCGAATTTCTTGATTAAGCTAGTTTAATTATTTTGTTAGACTAATCTAAAAGTATATTTTTGCTGCTGAAAATTACGCTGATGAAGCTAATCGAATTCCACTTTGCAACATGTTTCATAGGAGTTTTGCTCTTAGGAATAAACTCACCTATATATGCGCAAGAAACTCTAGTAACAGGTACGGTATGGGATCAACAAACCTCAGAAGGATTGCCCTTTGCCATTGTGCAAATACCAGGAATGAATATAGGTGCAGTAGCAGATGAGCATGGGCTATTTCATTTATCTATACCAGAAAATTTTGTGGGTAATTATAAGCTAGTTGCTAGCTATACAGGATATGAATCTGATACCATAATATTTTCTGGTACACATAGACCGTATCATTTCAGACTTAAAAACATCTCTCAAACTTTACATGAGGTAGTGGTATCGGGAACGATGAAAGAAGTTTCTAAGTTGGATAGTCCGGTACCCATAGAAGTTTACACGGCTAAGTTTTTTAAAGCCAATCCCACACCTTCTGTTTTTGATGCATTGCAAAATATTAATGGGGTGCGACCACAGTTGAATTGTAATATATGTAACACTGGGGATGTGCATATCAATGGGTTGGAAGGGCCTTATACTATGGTACTTATTGATGGTATGCCTATTGTGAGCGGCTTAGCTACAGTATATGGCTTGTCTGCAATTCCTCAATCTTTAATCGAAAGAGTGGAAGTAGTAAAAGGGCCGGCCTCTACTTTATATGGGAGCGAAGCAGTAGGCGGATTAATTAATATAATTACCAAAGCTCCTAATAATGCACCCCTATGGTCGGCAGATATATTTGGTACCACATGGGGAGAGATCAATACAGATTTAGCCACTAGACTTAAGGCAGGAAAAAAAGCACAGTCTCTATTGGGTGTAAACTATTTTAATTATCAGCAACGTCGAGATGATAATCACGATGGATTTACAGATGTGACTTTACAAAACAGACTAGCTTTATTTAATAAATGGAGTTTTACACGATCGCATCATCGACTTTTTTCCTTGGCAGGTCGTTATGTTTACGAAGACAGATGGGGGGGAGAAATGACCTGGTCACCACAGTTTCGAGGTAGCGATAGTATTTATGGAGAAAGTATTTACACCAGACGTTGGGAAGTCTTTGGTATTTATCAATTACCAGTTCCTCAGCATATGATGTTTATGTTTAGCGTAAACGGCCATAACCAAAACAGTGTATATGGGAATGTCCCTTTTCTGGCAAACCAGTATATTGGTTTTGGGCAACTTACTTGGAATAAAACCTGGCGTAAGCATGATGTGATGATGGGTGCTGCTTTTCGTTATACTTATTATGATGATAATACTCCGGCTACTTTTCTTCAGGATCCCTCTGGAGCAGGTAAGAACATGCCCTCACATATTTATCTTCCTGGGGCATTTGTACAAAATGAAATCACACTAACCGATCAGCATAAATTACTCTTAGGTGTTAGGTACGATTATAATTCCATTCATGGAAGTATTCTTACTCCTCGTATAAACTATAAGTGGAATTCACGCAACAAGAATAATATATTACGATGGAGTGTCGGAAATGGGTATAGGGTGGCTCATGTGTTTACAGAAGATCATGCAGCACTTACAGGTGCGAGAAAGGTAGAATTTCATGCCCATTTGCAACCAGAAACCTCCTGGAATACTAATCTTAATTTTGTAAAGAAAATCTACCATAAGCATGGTACTTATATAGGCATTGATGCCACTGCATTTTACACTTATTTTACCAATAAAATTATTGCAGATTACGACACAGACCCCAATAAAATCATTTATGATAACCTAGGAGGATATGCAGTTTCTCAGGGTGTATCTCTTAATCTGGATATTTCTTTTCTCAATGGACTGAAAATATTGTTAGGTGGTACTGCTATGGATGTGTTTAGTGTACGAGATAATCAAAGGCAAAAACAACTTTTTACCGAACAGTTTACTGGGGTTTGGAATATTGGCTACACAATTCCAGGAATCCGACTTTCCATTGATTATACAGGGAATGTGTATAGCCCAATGCGTTTGCCCTTACTTAGTGAGTGGGATCCGCGTGCTGAATATTCACCTTGGTGGAGCATACAAAACATCCAACTTACCAAGAAGGTAAAAAGAGATATTGAAATATACCTAGGGGTAAAAAATTTATTAAATTGGACACCCAATAAAAGAAATCCATTTATCATTGCCCGTAGTCATGATCCTTTTGATAAACAAGTTCAATTTGATGGAAATGGCAAGGCTCTGGTTACGCCCGATAATCCGTATGGTTTAACATTTGACCCTACCTATGTTTTTGCTCCTAATCAGGGTATTCGGGCATTTTTAGGATTTAGATGGGTATTAAACCCATAAACAGATTTGTATAATTTCTTGTTTGTTTTTGCCTAGGATAGCATGTAATTGTTAGGCAAGGGCTATTTCTTATTTGAGCAACTTATGTCCCCGATAGTAATCTGAAACAATAATAAAGGTTTCAAAGAGACTGATAACAACTTTTTGCAGCAATACGCAGACAAGGGTTTTAACCGCAACTTCCTACAAAGAACTACACTTTAATTCATCACTTTTCTGTCCTACTAAGCACGAAAACCCTGCTTGTGTATAAGTGATGTTATCAGTTCTACGTTTTCTTTTTTCAAAGATCAGCTACTTAAATTTCATAAATCTTTCAGGCAGTAAAACCAATTCTATAAAATTAAATTCTATTCTGTCTAGTGGTTGATTTTTGCCTGTATTCATTTTTACATTTAAGTTGGGAAAGTAACGAAGATTTGTCCTTAAATAAAAAACTTGTAAACGATTTGGGCGAATGTCCCAACCAAATGTAAAACCGGGGAATAAACCGTTGTAGTTTGTTTGAGTAGCATTTTGTTGATCCTTTTCATTGATGTTTAGCCATTCTTGACTAACCGATAAACCTAAAAAGGGAACAAACCCATGATAGTCAAACAAGAATTTATATGCTTCAAATGTTAATGCTTTACTGTTCGCTGTTTGAGAAAAGTCGTAAGCACTAAGTTTACTTGAAATACTTCTGTAGGCTACATTCAATTGAATGTCGGGTTTGTGAAAATAATAACCTAAACTAAATTCAGGGAAAATAGTAGATGATTGGTGATTGTCTGCATACGGTGCAACTTGCGCTAAATGCGAAGATGGTGTAACGAAAAAAGCTGACGATACACCGATACTAAAAGTAAAACCACTTAATAGTTTCAGCGTAGATAAGGAGTCTGTCAATTTTTGTGTTTTTCCGATTTGCCAATTTTTTTCGGCACTTAGCGTAGTTTCAATTAAAATTTTGTAGGATAGTGAAACCCAAAATGGATTTGTCTTTACGGTAGATTTATAAGTTGGACTGATGTAATAATTTAACGAATTATCATAATTATAACCAAACCCCAGTTCAAACAAATGTTTTTTTGAGTTAAATGCAAGTCCTGCAATCAATGGGAATTTTGACCGTACAAAAGATGTTCCTTGGCCTTGCTGATAGGTTATAGGTAGCCAAGCTGCACCAATGTATGGTCTTATTTTGTTATGCTGAATTTTCCAAGGATAGTATTTTGCACCGGTTTCTACACCACTTGAAAATCCATTACTCCCAAAGGCAAAAACTGGAATTGCAATGTAAAAATCTGAATGTCCCCAAAAATGCGTTCCGCCAATCACAATACGAGTTTCACTTAGGTTTGAAAGTTTAAATTTTTCAACTTGTCCTGATGAATTTAAAGCAAAAGAACTTGATGCACCGAATAATGTTTTTTGGTCAACGCCAAGATTTAATTGTGCAAATCTATGGCGTGTGTTACCACCGTCAATATAATGTTGTGCGTTTGCAGTATAACAAAGACAAAAAAAAACGAAGTAAGTTTTTAATATCCTTAGCATTATTTCATTTTTTTTGCATTGTCTTTTTTTTTACTTCATATTTTCTTGCCCATTTAATAATCAAGGGTGTCAAAATTATAGTCGGTAGAAGCCAGTATACCATGATGGGAATATAATTGGGTAAATATTTTGCGTTTACCACTAAAAAAGCGGTTGATGATGCAATAAAAGCACCTATCATTCGCTGTAAATGTTCAGAAAGCCAATAATTTATGATGTTGGATTTGCCATTATAATTTTTAAAGTCATGCCGTACGAAAAGCAACCCTAAAAAACCAAAGGTTATAAAAACTAGACCGAAGAAGTTTGAATGCAACAAATTCAACGTTCCCAGTCCCATGAATAAAACGCCTGCAAGCAGCATGGAAAGTGTCAGTGTCCAGTCAATAATTTTTGGCTTTTGATTTTTGTTGAGCATTTTCAAGCGCAAGTATCGGTTGCCTGTTCCAACCATATATACGGTAAAAACTCCTACCATAAACATAAAATGATTTGGATGTAAAACCGACAGAATAAGTGATGAAAATCCTGCTGTAAGCATAGAAACGGAAAATATTTTTCCGATTGTTTTGTGTTTGGAATTGCCTTTTTTAGCAATCATATTCCAAATTCCAGTAAGCAAACCTAATACCCCACCCATTATATGTATGGTCAGGAATGTTTTAAAAAAGATGTCCATTTTACTTGTTTTGAAGTATTCAATCAATTCGGCAAAATTGAACATTGAACCATTAGAATACAAGCAATATGTGGCGTATAGCAAATTTTGTGGCGTATGGCAAACCGATTTGGGTGAATGGAGAGAAATTAGTGGTGGTCGGTAAAATATAACTTGATGGTGTCATTTAGGCTTCTTGACACAGGTATAAGTGTCTCTATATTTTTTATATGAAGTTTGTAGCCTTGTGCATTCCCAGAAACCCTCTGAACGTGTTTAAGATTTACAATGTAACTTTTATGGCACTTTAGAATATGTTCTTGGGAGGAAAACAGTGAAAGAATATTTTTTAAAGTATGACGAAGTGTTTTTCGGGAAACTATTCCATTATTGATATAATAAATTTCCACATAATTATCAAGTGATTTTGCAAATATGAAACTCTCAATTTCCAATTCAAGTTCATCTGTGGAGTCTTTACAAAAAACTATTTTTGAACTAGTTGATTTGGGAATGTATTTATTTTGGTTTTGCTCAATTTCTTCATTTAATTGTTGTGATTGACGTTCAAACTTATTGCTCAAACGTAACTGGTTTAAAAGTATGGAGATTGTAACTGGAAATAGTGCTACAGCAATGGTGAACGCTTCAAATAATAATAAATTCTTCCAAGAAAAGTCGGTGATTTTAACTAAAGATGAATACACGTAATTCCCCAAACCAATAACCAATACATTAAAAAAGGTCCAAAGTATTTCCTTTTTTGTTGTCCAATTATTTTCCGAAAAATATTTCGGCAGAGCCGAAAATATTCCCAAATTAAGAATTCCCATAATTGCAAAACATACCAGACCGTATCCCAAAGCAATTGGAAAAATGGCTCGGGATATCTTACTAAGCTCAAACGGTTGAAATATAAATAGAAATAAGAAAACAAATAAGCCGAACAAAAAACAGGTAATCAACCGACTTTTTAGGGATTCATTCAGAGGATATGGTTGCCTTAAATTATATTTCACTTTTTATTCGTTATATTTAGGGTGCTAGCTGACCACCAACCTTTCCAAGCTTTGCGTTCAGACGGATAAGTGAATTCCCTCCGCTCGACCATCAGCTGAAGCATGTTACATAGCTAAAAATAATAAAGTTCGCTGATTAGTATTCTATCAAACCGAAACCGAGCGGAAAATTGTTCCAAAGACTAATATTTCTTTCCTCTCCCCGCCTGGTGCAAAGGTTGTGTGAGTACCAGTACTTATTTGTCCTTGCACGCTTTTATGTGTTTTGTGTTTTTGTCCATAAACCTGTCACGTTGTATTTTTTGTTGTGAAACTTAATAATAATGTAGGTATCAGCACTGTAGAGCGTAAGGTCAATTTTGATTTTATATTTTGTCTGCTGATGAATGTTTGTGGTGTCGCCATAGTATGGGGCTAACTGATATATCTGTATGTTTGAAAGGAGCCCTTTTCTAAATATGTTCTTATATCAGAAA